>Ga0265292_1000011_pt1 | contig 658180 bp, 616 predicted proteins | sample Munlanlewell296A_FD_189080 | JGI IMG/M metagenome (GOLD analysis project Ga0265292, IMG submission 189080) | Leachate microbial communities from a municipal landfill in Southern Ontario, Canada - Leachate well 296A | ecosystem: Engineered > Solid waste > Landfill > Unclassified | place... | reverse complement strand
AGTTATGTCTGACGACCATAGCAAGTTGGCCCCACTCCTTCCCATCTCGAACAGGACAGTGAAACGACTTCGCGCCAATGATAGTGTGCAGCTCGCATGTGAAAGTAGGTCATCGTCAGACTCCTTATAAAACAACAAAGCCCTCCTCGTGAGGGCTTTGTTGTTTGTGTCGGAACAAAATCCGACTCGTTTATAATCCGCAGATTGAAATCTCAGGTGGACGACATGAATAAGTATCTTAAATATGGTCTGTATTCAGTTGGTGGCTTGGTCGCGATATTCGTAGCTGCGCTGACCTATATAGCACTCACGTTCGATCCCAATTCCTACAAGCCCCAAATCATCCAAGCTGTGAAAGATAGTAAGCAACGCACGCTGAAATTGGATGGTGATATCAAGTTATTCTTTTTTCCCAGCATCGGCGCTCGCCTTGGTCAGGTCGCGCTGTCTGAGTTCAAGAGTGAAAAAGAATTCGCCTCCATCGGTGAGGCGCGCGTCTCCCTCGCATTTCTGCCGTTACTTTCAAAACAAGTCGTTGTGGACGAGGTGCTACTAAGTGGTGTGAAGGCGAACGTCATCAAATACAAGGATGGAACCTCAAATCTGGATGATCTCTTGAGCAAGAACACTGAAGCAGAACAACCGAAAGAAGCTTCTGCACCAATCAAGTTCGACATCGCCTCTGTACGTATCGATGACACTGAGTTTAGCTATCTTGATGAAAAGAGTGGCGCACAGTACAACATAAAGAAGCTGAAATTGAACACGGGGCGTATCGCCAATGGTGTGCCGAGCAAGATCGATTTCGCCGCGCAGATCATAGCGAACCAGCCCAAGGTGGATATGGCGACTCAATTGAAGACGACACTCACATTCGATCTCGAAAAAAGCATCTATCAAGTCCAAGACTTGGATGTCCAAGTTAATGGAGCCGTGCTTGATATCACTGACTTGGCTGTGAAGCTAGGGTTGGATGCAAATGCGAATTTAGCTGAAGAGAACTATTCGGCAAAGAAGTTGGCATTTACAGCCAGCGGTATGAAAGGGAAAGAGAGATTTGAGGCCAAGCTAGATGTGCCAGCCTTGGGCATGGTGAAGAACGATATCGCCGTAGATGGTGTGGCGTTGAAAGCACAACTGGATGCGGCCTTCGGAAAAGTAGTTGCTGCATTGACTTTGCCTTCCGTGAAAGGTGATATGGAGAAGTTCAAGTTGAGCGATCTCACCATCAATGTGGATGTCACACAACCTGAGCAGGCTTTTAAGTTAAAGCTCTCCACTCCTATCGCGGCGAATCTGAAGACGCAACAGTTCAATCTGCCTGACCTCGTTATCGCTGTGAACGCGACAGGCGGCAAATTGCCAGGAAAAACAATCAGCAGTGAATTGAAAGGTAGTATTCAAGCAGACTTGGGGCGCCAAAGCATCCAGGCGAATTTGTCGGGTGGCTTGCTACAAAGCCGGATCAAAGCCAAGTTGGGCGTAACTAACTTTGCTAAACCAGCAATTCGCTATGACTTGGAAATAGACCAATTCGATGCAGACCTTTACATTCCAAGGAGTGCAGAATCGAAAGTAGAAAAGACTGCCGAACCTGAGCAGCCTTTCGATCTGTCTGCCTTGAAGCCACTTAACATCGAGGGCAGCCTGCGTGTTGGCGCACTCAAAGCGGCCAATGTGAGAGTCAAACAATTGCGGGTGGATGTTAAGGCGAAGGACGGTATCGTCAAGGTCGCACCATTCTCAGCTAATCTGTACAACGGAAGTGTCATCAGTGACATCGATGTCGATGCAAGCAAAGCACAGCCTGCATTTGCCGTGAATGCAAAGCTGAACGGCATCGAGATCGGTCCGCTATTACAAGATGCGTTGCAGATGGATTTCGTCAATGGCAAAGGCGCTGTCGGCATCAATATCACCACGCAGGGAGACAGGGTGAGCTTGTTGAAAAAGGGGTTGAACGGTACGTTGATCGTCAATCTGGCTGATGGTGCTGTGAAGGGCATCAACCTTGCAAAGAGTGCGCGCGATTTGGGTAAGGGTGGAGACAAGACGCAGGGGGCGGACAAGACTGAGCAAACCGATTTCAGCGAACTGAAGGCGACGTTCAAGATCATCAACGGTGTCGCACATAATGAGGACCTCTCGATGAAGTCACCGTTCGTGCGCGTTGGCGGAAAGGGGGTCATCAATGTTGGTAACGACAGCCTCGACTACCTCGTCAGAGCGACGCTAGCGAGAACTGCGGAGGGACAGGGCGGCAAGGACAATGTTGGAGGATTGACCATCCCCGTTCGCTTGAGCGGACCATTCACTGACCTCAAATTCAAGCTCGATTTCGGTGCTGCGGTATCCGAGCAAGCAAAGCATCAGGTTGATGCCGCCAAACAGAAGGTCTCTGTCGCTGCGGATGCAGCTAAGGCAAAAGCACAGCAAGAAATAGATGCGCAGAAAGCGGCAGCTAAAGCAAAGGCGGAAGCTGAGTTGAAGAAGGGATTGGGTGGTTTGTTCAAGTGAGCACGAGGGGAAGTGACGGAATCGCGATGACTTCCTTCGCCTCCCGACTCATTGAGTGGCAACGCGCGCATGGCCGTCACGACCTGCCGTGGCAAGGACAAGACGCTTACCGCGTCTGGCTGTCAGAGATCATGTTGCAGCAGACGCAAGTCGCCACCGTCATCCCCTATTTTCAGCGCTTCATCGCCTCGTTCCCCAGTATCGCCTCACTTTCATCAGCAACCGAAGATCAAGTGCTCGCACACTGGAGCGGTCTCGGCTACTACGCACGCGGACGTAATTTGCACAAAGCCGCACGCATCATCGTCGCGAAGTTCGACGGCGAATTCCCTCAAAAAACTGAAGAGATCATTGAGCTGCCCGGTATTGGTCGTTCAACAGCGGCGGCTGTTTGCGCGCTCGCCTTTCATCAACGACATGCGATATTGGATGGCAACGTGAAGCGTTTGTTGGCGCGCTATTGCGGCGTCGAAGGTTGGTCGGGAGAGAAAAAAGTAGATGAGCAGTTGTGGCAACAGGCGCAAGCGTTGCTGCCAATAGAGGATGTCGCAACCTACACGCAAGCGCTGATGGATATGGGCGCCACCATATGTACTCGTAGTAAACCCAAATGTGTGTTGTGCCCCGTGCAAACAAATTGTGTCGCGTTGCAGACTGAGCGCATCAGCCAACTGCCAACGCCGCGACCCAAAAAAACTGTACCGGAAAGACGCGCGGTGTTTCTGTTGCTCATGCACGGCAACGACATCCTGCTGGAGAAACGTCCTAGTAGAGGTATCTGGGGTGGCTTGTGGTGTCCGCCACAGTTCGAGGATGAGGTCGCAGCAAAAGGTTGGTTCATAAGTAATGGGATGGATGCGCGTGAAGGTGAACGACTAGAGACTTTCACTCACACCTTCACGCATTTCAAACTGCACATCACACCATTGAAGATCCAGCTTGCACGTAAGTCTTTGCAAGTGACGCAAGCAGGTAGCGTTTGGCTGGATGTGGAAGAGGCGTTGGGCGCGGCGATACCGACACCAGTGAGGGCGATGTTAGAAAAGATTCGCCAAAAAAGTTGAAGTCATACTGTGCCGTGTGCACAACACGTTTGAATCACTCGCCCCACTTCTTTATGAGCGCCTGCTCAACCCCGAGGTGGTCGAGTATCCGCGCCACCACAAAATCCACGATGTCTTGCACACTCTGCGGATGGTGATAGAAGCCGGGGTTCGGCGGCATGATGACGGCGCCCGCATGTGAGAGTTTGAGCATGTTCTCAAGATGGATAGCAGAGAAGGGCATCTCGCGTGGAGCGAGTATCAGCGTGCGTTTCTCTTTGAGCATCACGTCCGCTGCGCGGCAGATAAGATCGTCACTGATGCCACCTGCGATCTTGCCTAGCGTGCCCATGGTGCAGGGACACACCACCATCGCGTCACCCGGGTTGGAGCCGGAGGCCATCGGCGCATACCAATCTTGGATGCCAAACACTTTCAACTCACCACTGAATTTTCCGAAACGTTCAATGAACATCTGTTCCGCATCTTGTGGACGAGTAGGCAGTGTGAATTCCAGCTCTTGCTTGGCGACGATCTGCGCAGCTTGGGTGTACACCAGATGTACACGCTGACCACTTTGCAGGAGCGTCTCTAAAAGTCGCATGCCGTAAGGGAGGCCAGATGCGCCAGTGAGCGCTAACGTTATCGTTTTCATGCTTGTCGTTCCGTGTCGGATTTTTCGTCATTATCCATGAATCGCGCCGCGATCAAGCCATTCACTGTGCCGAACACCAATGCCGCCGTTGCGAAGACGGGGATGAGATAGGCGATGCCGCTGTGCGGGATGAGCCATAGATAGACCACTATCATCTGCCCAGCGATATGGGCGAAGGCGGCGAGGATGCTGTGGGTCACAGCACCGAACCAGCGATGAGGTAAGTGCATGCTTATGGCCAACACAGCGAGGCTACAGAGTGCACCGCTCAAACTCAAGAAGAAGCCGGGCGCTAAGAAATTTCCAAAAAACAGACTGCCAGCGACTACGCGCAACAGCGATACCCATACTGCAGCGCGCCAGCCGTATCGCGCCAATACGATGAGCGTGATGATGTTGGCGAGTCCTGGTTTTACACCGGGTAGCGGTGAAGGAATCGCACTCTCCAACACTGTGAGGCCGAGCGCCACCGCCGCCATCTTGGCGATGTGATGGTCATCCGATGTGGTGGCTAACTTAATAGTTGAGGCTGTCATATTTCTTGGCACTGCCTGTCAGTTCGACACTCACCTCATTCGGCAAACAGATCGCAATCTCTCCCGCTTGCTGCAGCCAGCCTTGGCGCACGCAATATTGTCGTGGGCTGGGGTCGCTGCTGATACGTGCTTTGCGTTTCTCGATGGTGATGACGCTGATGCCCAGTGGGCCGGGCACTTCGATCTGTAAGTCGCGGGATAGAGGCACTTCTTTGAATATCTTACCGCCGCTGCGGATGATGGCGCGGTCGGCGAGGTCGCCGTTCCAAAGTTTGAGTGTAAATAGGATGACGCAGGTACAGCCGAGCAGGAACGTCAGCCAATCACCTGCTTTGATCGATGATCGGAACGATTCATACGAGCTCACGATGGCGCACCAACACCTGCTGTTGTGAAGCGAAATGGCGAGAGAGACGTTCTGCGAGATAGACCGAGCGATGTTGCCCGCCAGTACAGCCGATTGCGACCGTCAGGTAACTGCGGTTGTCGGCGATGTAGCTGGGCAACCAATTCTCTATGAAGCTACGCACGTCATCGAACATCTTTTGTGCAAGCGGCGTCTCCTCCAAGAAGCGCGCCACAGGCGCATCGCGTCCCGTGAGGGGGCGCAGTTCTGGATCGTAGTGGGGGTTAGGCAGACAACGTACATCGAACACCAAGTCAGCATCCAGCGGGATACCATGTTTGAAGCCGAACGATTGGAACAGCAGAGTAAGGCGTGCGCGGTCGAGACGGATGAAATCTTTCACCCATGCACGCAAGGCATTTGCGCCAAGTTCGGTGGTGTCGATGTGATGGGCCAGTTCGGAGATGTCGGCAAGCAGTTCACGCTCATGCGCGACACACTCAGGCAGCGTGCGCACCCCATCGTTCAAAGGATGGGAGCGACGCGTCTCGGAGAAACGTTTCACCAAAGTGTCCGTCTGTGCATCGAGGAACAGTACATGCACGTCCACGCCGAACCGCTTCATCCCGGCGATGTGTGTAGGCAGTTGCGCGACGCTGGTGCCGCTACGTACATCGATACTCACTGCCATGCGGGTGTATCCCGCATTCTGTAGATTGTCGATGAGGTCAGTCAGTAGTTCGACGGGCAGATTGTCTACACAATAGAAGCCAGCGTCTTCCAACGTCTTCAATGCAACGCTCTTGCCAGAACCCGATAAACCACTGATGAGAAAAAGTTGCATGGTCGAGGCTTAGATGCCACTGCCGTAGATCTGCTGCTCTTGGCGTGTGATGAATTCTTGCATGGTGTCGATACCACGCTGTTGTAGCACGAAGTTGCGCGCGGCGGCTTCCACCAACACGGCGAGGTTGCGTCCTGCCATCACGGGGATCTCCACCTTGCTGATGTTCACGCCCATGATCTCTTCGCGTCCCGATTGAGGAAGTCGGTCGAGCTTGGAGAGATCGTCATGTTGTGGACGATAGAGATGCACGATGAGTTTGAGGCTCTTTTTGCGACGCACCGCCGTCTCACCGAACATGGTGCGGATATTGAGCACACCCAAGCCGCGCACCTCCAAGAAGTCGCGCAACAACTCTGGGCAGCGTCCTTCGAGTGCTTCAGGTGAGATACGATACAACTCGACGATGTCGTCAGCCACCAAGCCATTGCCGCGCGTGATGAGTTCCAACGCCAACTCGCTCTTGCCTACGCCACTGTCGCCAGTGATCATCACGCCGACGCCGAGTACATCGATGAATACGCCATGTCGAGTGGTGGATTCGGCGAGCGCCTTGATCATGTAGTGGCGCACCATCCACATCAAGTGCACGCTGCTCAAAGGAGATCTGAACAAGGGTGTTTGGGTGCGGTTGGCGAATTCGATCAGTCCTTTGGGGATGTCGGTGTCACCAGCGATGATGAGGCAGGAAGGTTTAGCACCTTCTAGTTGCGTGAGAGCAGTGGCAAGTTCAGCGGGGGAGAGAGAGTGGAGATAGTCCAACTCTGTATTGCTCAACACCTGTACCCAGTTCGGGTGCACTAGATTCATATGGCCGATCAGGCCAAGGTTGGAAGCGTTGACCGTCTCGCTATCGAGGATGCGGTCTGCACCATCCGTACCCGCGACCCAAGTCAACCCCAAACGTTCTTGCTTGTCATCGAATAGCTTACGGATGTTGATCTGCGACATGGCAGTTAGGCTTGCCAGTCGTTGAATAATTTGTGGATCGCTACCGCATCATTCGTCTTCGTCAGTTCATCGCGGAACTTCTGGTCACTGAACATCTGCGCCAACTCTCCGAGGATCTGCAGATGCAGATCGGTCGCGCGCTCAGGTACGAGCAACACGAAGATAAAATTCACGGGTAAACCGTCCGGCGCATCGAAAGGGATGGGGGTCTCCATCTTCACGAAGGCGGCGACGGCATCGCGCAGTCCCTTCACGCGACCATGTGGTATCGCGACGCCTTGTCCTAGTCCAGTCGAACCCAATTTCTCGCGGGCGAACAGACTGTCGAACACTTGGCTACGTGCGATGTTCTGTGTGTTCTCGAACAATATCCCGACGCGCTCGAACACACGCTTCTTGCTGGTCGATTCTGCATCCAGCAGGACGCATTCGGAAGTCAATATCTTGCTGATCAAACTCATGTTGTCTCACCAAATAAAAACGGGGCAACCATTCGGTCGCCCCGTATCACTTCACTCTGCTACTTGATGTTTACCAGAATCGTCATGACGGCTGGCATTGCGTTTCTCTTTGTGCTTCAGTACTTGGCGATCCAAAGAATCAACCAGTGCATCGATCGCGACATACAGATTGGCGTCCTCGGTCTCGGCATGGATGTCTTTGCCGGACAGGTGGACAGTGGCTTCCGCCTTTTGAACCAATTTGTCTACGGACAGGATGACATTGACGTCGATCACGTTGTCGAAATGGCGTTTGACCTTATCCAGTTTCGCTTGTACATGTTCGCGGATGGCTGGAGTGATTTCGAGGTGACGTCCTGTGAGGTTGAGGTTCATGGCCTGCTCCTTTATGGTTAGAGAGATTTACGAAGATTCACCGGGAGGATGCTCATTGATTCCCGGTATTTTGCCACGGTACGGCGGGCGACTATTATGCCCTGCTGTGCCAGGATCTCTGCCATGCGGCTGTCAGTGAGTGGATGCTTGGCATCCTCTTCGCTGACCATCTGTTTGATGAGCGCACGGATGGCGGTGGATGAACACGCACCGCCTGCTTCGGTAGCCAAACCGCTGCCGAAGAAATATTTGAATTCATAGATGCCTCGCGGCGTGTGCATGAACTTCTGCGTGGTCACACGCGAGATGGTGGATTCATGCAGCTCCAATTGGTCTGCGATCTCGCGCAATACCAAAGGACGCATGGCGATGTCGCCATGCTGGAAGAATTGACGTTGGCGCTCCACGATGGCTTGCGCCACGCGCAAGATGGTCTCGAAACGTTGTTGCAAGTTCTTGATGAACCAGCGCGCCTCTTGTAGTTGCGTCACCATGCCTTGTGCATTGCCGTCACCGCGTTGCTGCAAGATGTTGGCATACACCTGGTTCAGTCGCAGACGGGGCATGGCTTCTGGGTTCAGGCGTGCACGCCAGATACCACCCACACGCTCTACCAACACATCAGGCACCACATAGTCCGCAGCCCGTTGTTCGAAGGCTGCCCCGGGCTTGGGTTGAAGATGCACGATGAGGTCTTGCGCGCAACGCAGCGCATCATCGTCGCAGTGCAACACTTTTTTCAGCTTATTGAAGTCGCGCGAGGCGAGCAGGTCGAGATATTTCGTCACTAGAGCTAATGCCAAGTCGCGTCCCGGCACATCCTCAGGTATCGCTTGCAGTTGTAGTGCTAGGCACTCACTCAGATCGCGAGCACCGATGCCTGGTTCGTCAAGATGTTGAAGTTGTACCAGCGCTGTTTCCAGATCGTCTAGCGTGATATCCAACTCTTGCGGTAGTAACTCGGCGATCTCTTGCAAAGGTTGCGACAGGTAAGCATTCTCATCCAGTGCATCGATCAGCAGGCTGATGATCTTCTTATCGCGCGAATCCAGTTGGCTCATGTTCAATTGCCACAACAGATGCTCGCGCATGCTGGGGCGGTCGGCCGCTACCTCGCCATACCCTTCGTCCTCATCGTCGGGGCTGGGGGCGCTTGAGGCGAAAGAAGGCTCAGACCAGTCAGTCTCACTGGCGCGAGATTCGGTTTCGGGGGCGGGGTTATCGTTACTACTATTTGATGAGACCGGCTCAGAGCTACTGCTACCGCTATAGGTCTGGTTGCCATTGTCGTCTTCGCGTTCGAGGAATGGGTTCTCATCCAACAGGCGCGCAGTCTCTTGATTGATCTCTAGTGTGGAGAGCTGCAACAACTTGATAGCCTGCTGCAACTGCGGCGTGAGCAGCAGTTGTTGTGATTGCCTGAGTTGGAGAGCTGGTTTCATTACGGATATTTGGTGATGGGCTGCGCTGTTTATAACTTGAAGTGCTCGCCCAGATACACCTTCCTCACGCCCTCATTATAGATGATTTCCTCTGGCTTGCCTTCCGCCATCACCGATCCTGCATTGATGATGTAAGCACGGTCGCAAATGCCCAATGTTTCCCTTACGTTATGATCGGTGATGAGTACGCCGATATCACGTTCCTTGAGGAAGCGGATGATCTTTTGGATGTCGATGACCGCGATGGGGTCCACACCCGCGAAGGGTTCGTCCAACAAGATGAAGCGCGGGTCGGTGGCCAAAGCACGGGCGATCTCCACACGACGACGTTCACCGCCAGATAAGCTGATGGCGGGGTTGTTGCGGATGTGAGTGATGTGCAGATCGTTGAGCAAAGCTTCTAGACGCTCCAATTGTTCTTCGGGGGTATAGCCATGGAGTTCCAAAACAGACTGGATGTTCTGTGTCACCGTCATGCGTCGGAAGATAGAAGCTTCTTGTGGCAGGTAAGCCAGTCCTAAGCGCGCGCGGCGATGGATGGGTTCGTGAGTGACGTTCTGCCCGTCAATGGTGATCTCGCCACCATCGGCGGCGACCAAGCCGACGATCATGTAGAAGCTGGTGGTCTTGCCTGCACCGTTGGGGCCCAACAATCCGACCACCTCTCCGCTACTTACGGAAAGTGATACGTCTTGTACCACGGTGCGTGAGCCGTAACGTTTCTTGAGCGAGGTCGTGCGCAGTTCACTCATGGTAGTGTCGCTTCCGTAGCAGGTGTGTTCAGGGTCGGGATGGGCTGTATGGTCAAGCCATCTTGCTTGGCTGGCAGATTCTGCGGCTTATCTTTCTTGGGTTGTATGACCGCACGTACACGATCCTTGCTGGTTGGTTTGTCGCCAGCCACCATTGCCTTGCCGCGCGCTTGGAATGTCTCGGTCTTGCTGTTGTAAGTGATGGAATCGCCCATCACCTCATCCTGGCCACGTTTCACGCGTGCGTTCTTGAAAAAATCCACCGTATCAGATCGAGTGTCGTACTCGATGCGCTCGCCAAACCCTTCAGCATATTCATCCGTCCCTTCCATCTTTTGGCGGAAGCTGGCGGGGGTGCCTGTTGCTATCAGCTGTTGATAGCCTTGCTTGTCCTCCATCACGACTACCTTTTCAGCAAGGATACGCAAGGTACCTTGCGTCAGTTCGACATGCCCCTCAAATGTGCTGGACTGTTTCGCATCGTCCAATGTCATGCTGTCCGACACGAGATGCAAAGGCTTTTCTCGATCAGCAGTCTCAGCCTGAGTATTGCCCACGGCACAAACGAGCAGTAGCACGACGAGTTGAAGGGGGAGGTTAATTCTTGGGTTCATGTTTAGCTCTGACTTGAGATAGTAATCGCACGGTGCGAGCTTGGTTGTCAAACAGTAACCCGACAGCACTGACGACGTTCTTTCTGTCATACATCAGGACAGGATGGTCGGTCTCAGCCAAATCCTTATTGGGGACTATGTGGAGATAGTCCGTCTCGAACCGCATCTCGCCCAAAGTCTTGGGGTTGGTGCGCGTGATGACGACATCATCGTGCATGAACACGTCCTCGTTGCTGCTGCTCAGGGTGCCGAGTTTGGCGGTGATGTTCACAGGTGGCTGATCCACTTTTACGCTCACGAAATTCGGCATCTGCAAGTGCGTGGTATCGTCATCCGAGAAGTGCCATATCTTCTCGGCGGAGAGTACAGAGTGAGGCCGTCCTTCTTTGTCTAGAGCGGTAGACGTCAAGCGCTCGATGGTGAAGTCCACATCGTGTCGAGCTTCTTTGGTGAGAGAGGGGAGGGGTTGTACTTGAAGGCTCAGCCAATAACTGGCGTACAGCAAACCCAGTAACGGCAACAGTGGTAGCCATGAGCGGAGTTTGCCTGTGATGCGCTGTGTATTCATCGCTTACTTAAGGTAAGGCGCGAGTTGGGTAGCCAACGTACCTTGAGCCGCCATGATGAGTTCGCATACTTCACGCACCGCACCATGCCCCCCCGCGCGCAGGCTCACATAGTGGGCGTGTTCGCGCACCAGTTGCGGGGCGGCGGGTACGCTGAGAGCCAGTCCGACGCGGCGCATCACAGGGAGGTCGATCACATCATCACCCATGAATGCGGCAGATTCAGGTGCTAGTTTCGTATCTGCCAAGAGAGACTGCATCGCCTCCCACTTATCATCAACCCCTTGGTACAGACGTTGGATGCCTAGGTTCTTGGCGCGCAATTCGACACACTTAGATCTGCGTCCTGTGATGATGGCGAGTTCCACGCCTGATGCGCGCAACATCTTTAATCCATGACCGTCGAGCGAGTTGAAGCGCTTGAACTCATCACCAGAATCGGAGAGATAGAGTCCGCCATCGGTGAGCACGCCATCCACGTCGAAAGCGACGAGGCGAATGAGCTTGATCTGGAGAGTGAGCGGCATAGTGTTAAATGACCTTGGCTTTCAGCAAGTCGTGCATGTTCAGCGCACCAACGACTTTCTTGTTAGCATCCACTACCAACAACTGGCTGATGTTGAATTGCTCCATCAACTGTACCGCTTCTACTGCCAGCGCATCCGGCCCGATACTGCGAGGTGTGCGCGACATCACCGAAGCGACTGGAGTGGTGCTGAAATCCACTTTCTTTTCTAGCGTGCGGCGCAAGTCGCCATCGGTGTAGATGCCGAGCAAATGGTGTTTGGTATCTACTATGGCTGTCATCCCTAGGCCTTTGCGTGACATCTCTAACACAGCATCAGCAAGCGTCGCGGTGTCTGGCACGCTAGGGATGCTCGCATTGGTGTGCATCACATCGCGCACATGGGTGAGCAGACGGCGTCCCAAACTACCACCCGGATGGGAGCGCGCAAAGTCGGCTTCGCCGAAGCCTTTTGCATCAAGCAGGGCGACTGCGAGTGCGTCACCCAAAGCCAAAGCTGCCGTGGTGCTGGCCGTGGGGGCCAAGCCCATGGGGCAAGCCTCTTGCGCGACCGCGCCGTTCAGATGCACATCCGCCTCGCGCGCCAAGCTGGACTCTGGCTTGCCAGTCAGCGTGATGAGTTTTGCGCCTTGGCGTTTGATGGTGGGGACGATGGTGAGCAACTCTTGGCTCTCACCAGAATAGGAGATGCCGATAAATACATCCTGTGAGGTGACCATGCCGAGGTCGCCGTGACTCGCCTCACCAGGGTGGACGAAGTAAGCCGGCGTCCCCGTGCTAGAAAGTGTCGCGGCGATCTTGCGTGCGATATGTCCCGACTTACCCATGCCGCTCACGATGACCCGACCATGACAGGCAAGGATGAGATTGAGGGCGCTGAGGAACTGGTCGTCGATGCGTGCCACAAGTGCCTGCACGGCAGCGGCTTCGATGTTCAAGACTTGGCGTGCGAGGTCGAGCGCGTGAGGCCCGGCGGTGATGTTCTTATCCATGCGGCAAATTATAGCAGTGGCTCAAAATGCTGGAACGATTTTGCAAGTGCACCAACTTGAGGCATCATCGGGGCATGGATAGCTCACTACATCTTTTACTCATTTTGCTCGCTGCTGCTGTTGGCGTCGTGGTCCTGTTCCGACTGTTGCATCTGCCTGCCATGCTGGGTTACCTCATCGTCGGCATCTTCATCGGCCCGCACGCGTTGGGGTGGATACCGGATGCGCCAGAGACGCGCCACCTCGCCGAATTCGGCGTGGTGTTCCTGATGTTCAGCATAGGCCTCGAATTCAGCCTCGCAAAATTACGCGCCATGCAAAGATTGGTTTTCGGGCTGGGCACGGCACAGGTGATATTGACCATAGGCTTGGTGATGCTGGCGAGTCTGGCTTTCGCGATGGATTGGCGCGCGGGGCTGGCATTGGGCGGTATCTTGGCGATGTCCTCCACCGCCATCGTCAGCAAGATGTTGGTAGAACGCGCCGAACTCAATGCGCCGCATGGTCAGAAGATCATGGGCGTTTTGCTGTTCCAAGATCTCGCAGTCGTTCCGCTCATCATCGTCATCCCCGCGCTTGCGCAAAGTGACGGGGACCTTAGCGGCACCATCGCCATCGCTATGCTCAAGGCGACGGTCGTGTTGGCTGCATTGCTCATCTTCGGGCAGAAACTGTTGCGCCCTTGGTTCAACCTGGTCGCCCGACAAAAATCTTCCGAGCTGTTCATGCTCAACGTGTTGTTATTCACACTGGGTATGGCATGGCTCACTGAGTTGAGTGGGTTGTCGTTGGCGCTAGGTGCTTTTGTGGCAGGCATGCTCATCTCCGAGACCGAATACCGCTATCAGGTGGAAGAAGACATCAAGCCGTTCCGAGATGTATTGCTCGGCCTGTTCTTCGTCACTATCGGCATGATGTTGGATATCCATGCCATCCTCGTTGGGTGGGGGTGGATCCTTTTGTTGCTACTCATCTTGTTACCGTTCAAGGCATTGGTGGTCGCCGCCCTCGTGCGCGGCTTCGGTGGCAGTTGGGGCTCTGCCTTGCGAACAGGCATAGGCTTGGCACAAGCGGGTGAATTCGGTTTCGTGTTGTTGACGTTAGCGGGCGGAGTGAATCTGTTGCCTGCCGATGTGATGCAGAATGTGCTGGCCGCCATGCTCATCTCCATGCTCATCGCACCATTCCTCATTCAATACTCGGAAGCCATCGTGCGTCGTTTGTCGCCGGAAGAGTGGGTGGATAGGGCCATGCAGATGCACCAGATCGCCGTGCAGAGCATGGCAACGAAACAGCACATCATCATCTGCGGTTATGGCCGCAGTGGTCAGGCCTTGGCCAAGTTCATGCAGGCAGAAGGCATCAGTTTCATCGCCCTCGATCTCGACTCGCGTCGTGTGCAAGAAGCGAACGAGGCAGGGGAACGCGTCGTTTATGGGGATGCGGCAAAGCATGAGGTGTTACAAGCAGCAGGGTTGATGCGCGCCAAGACTTTGGTCATCACCTACGACGACAAGCATTCCGCCCTCAAGATATTGCACCACGTCACCAAAGCACGGCCTGATCTGCCTGTCATCGTGCGTACCGCCGACGACACCAACGTAGATGTACTCAAAAAAGCAGGAGCGACCGAAGTAGTGGCCGAAGTGTTGGAAGGTAGCGTCATGCTCGCTTCGCAAGCGCTGCTGATGGCGGGCGTCCCGCTGAGTCGTGTGGTTCGTCGCGTGCAAGAAGCGCGCGCCAAACGCTACAGCATGTTCAGCGGCTATTTGAAGACACCTCAGACCGAAGTGGGTGAGGATACCGAGCAGATGCAACCGCGATTCCACAACGTCATGCTGAGTGAGGCGCATGCGGCAGTCGGTAAGCGGCTAGGTGAACTCAAACTAGAAGAACTCAATGTGGAAGTGAACGGCGTGCGTCGCCACAATATGTTGGGCAACCAACCCTCCGCAGACATGGTATTGAAATCGGGGGATGTGCTATTGCTACTTGGGCAACCAGTCACCTTGGATGCGGCGGAGCGGCGACTGAAAGAAGGTTGATCTTTGATGCTTTTGTTATTCTCGCTTTAGCGAGGATGACTGCAATAAAAAAGCCCGCCGAAGCGGGCTTTTTTATTATGCGAAGGGTTGATTAAACACCCATGCAAACTGTGTAAAGCGTTGAATCGTCCGGCAATGTGGTTGAAGGCACGATGGCGGCAGGAGCTGTCCCTGCAGTACGTGTAACAGCCGTAGCACCGTTAGTATCCGCTGTGACCATTATTGAGCCAGTATTTGAGACACCATCGTCCATAGTGGTATCAAGTTGTTTGGCGAACTTGCCCAAAATGTGAGAAGAGCAAACGATGTAGGAGCCTTTTAGGTTGGCAATAGGAGGGGTTGTGCTTCCGCTCTCAACTCCAACGCGTCCGCCAACTGCATTTTGAGGGAGGTAGGTGTCTTGATCGCTAGTGATAGAACCTGGAACAGTTGTAGATCCCGCAGACAAGCCTGCAAGACGAATGTGTTGCCAGAATACGATGGATTCATCTGTCACTGTGTTGCTGTTCCAGTTGCCATTGATGAGTCCATTCCCTAGTGTGCCGGCAGGGGTGGTTGCAGAAGTTGCCGTTGCGCCCAAGTGGGTTCCAACATTGGTGTCGTCACCAGGTAATGAGCGGAACTTATCTTGATAGCCATAGATAAATAGTGGAACGTTTTTGAAGTCAGCGGCAAGGTTCTTCACCTTCGCGCTATTGATCAGTTCTTGGCCTTTCATCACGCCACCGAGTAGCAGGCCGATAATCACCAGAACGATGGCGATTTCGATTAAAGTAAAGCCGGATTGATTGCGTTTCATTTGTTCCTCCACTTTCAATGTTCAGTGTTTGGTTGGTTTTTAGGTAGTGCGCTCGATATTTAGCAGGTATTGTGCCAACCCCCTTGTTTCATTGAAATAATTTTTCAACAGTATGAAAATAAAGAAATTAAATTTCGATTGTGATTGTTGCTTTGCTTTATATATAGCCTGAGCAGCGCGCACTTGACGAATTCAAGACAATTGATGACGAAATGTTGACATATTTTTCCCCGCGACGAGTCCAATCGAGCCGCTGGCTCTCTATCGCCATGCTGGCGTTGTTGCATGTAGCGCTTTGGTTAGGTATCGAAAGTGCTTGGGCCTACCCTCTCCTTTTAACTCACCTCGGATTCTTCATGCTGTGGCAACCGCTCTGGCGTAGCGAGGCGAAGTTGAGTTGGGCAAATTCGGCATTCATATTCGTACTTAGTCTGAGCGCACTCTTCTGGTTGAACTGGTGGGTCCTGGCTTTTTGGGTGAGCGGCTTGTTCGCCTTGGTCGGAGGGCGGGTATTCACCTTCCACTCGCGTTGGCAACGTGCGTTCTATCTTTTGTTCATGGCGTATCTGTTAGCGGTACTGCTTTTGTATATCGCCCCGCATCTGTTTGGACTGCCCGAATTCCAAGAGGTCACCAACAACCTTCTTGAATTCGGCCTTCCATTGCTTCTGTTCATCATGGCCGTGTTACCACTTGAGCGAGATGCCTCAGATAACGTTCAAGCAGTGGACTTCATCTACGTCTTGTTGCTGTTCACACTCCTCATCCTTCTTATATTAGGAAGCTTGGCCTTTATGACTTTGGGGCGGGTCGAATATCTGACGGCTTTGTTGCGGACCTTATTCTTGCTAGGTGCCGCCCTGATGGTGTTGGGAGTGTTGTGGAGTCCGCGCATGGGCTTTGTGGGCTTGCAAGCCAGCTTCTCGCGTTACGTCCTCTCCATCGGAACGCCGCTAGAAGAATGGTTGAAGCAGATCGCCCTTGCCGCGCAACAGGAGCAGAATCCAGCTACCTTCCTTGAGCGTGCCACTACTTACTTGGTCGAGATGCCCTCTATATCGGGCATATCTTGGTTGTCTGAAGAAGGGCATGGCGACTCGGGCGTGTCCAGCCATTACCGCGTCGAACTAGATGAAGAGGACCTCGTTATCACGCTGTTCACCCACAAGCACATCTCGCCGACCGTGTTGCTACATATGAAGATGCTGGTGCAAGTGCTCGGCCATTTCTATCAAGCCAAGCGACGTGAGCAACGCTTGCGTGAGATGACACGCCAGCAGGCTATCTATGAGACAGGCGCACGTCTGACGCACGATCTCAAGAACATGTTGCAATCCCTGTTCGCGCTCACTTCGGTCGCGCAACATGATTCTGCAAAAGCGCAGCCCATATTAAAGAATCAACTGCCTGTCCTGACGCAACGCATCGAATCGTTGCTGGCAAAACTCAAAGCACCAGGAGAAGAGGCCGAAGATATCAAGATGCCTTTGTCCACGTGGTGGGAAAGCGCATGCCAGCGTCACCAGCATCGAGACATAGAGTGGTTGGCGCATGACATTAGCGGCGAGCTCATCCCCGCCCCCATGTTCGACTGCGTACTCGATAACCTACTAGAGAACGCCAGCAACAAACGACTGCGAGAGTCGGGCGCTCGCATCAGGGTCAGACTCATCTCCGAGCCGTTTTGCTTGGAAGTGCTAGACACGGGTAGTGCCGTTCCCGACAACATCGCCCGCAACCTGCTCCGCACCGTCGTGCCATCGGAGGATGGGCTAGGAGTCGGCATGTACCAAGCTGCTCGATGGGCGCAACAGATGGGATATCGTTTGATACTCAAAGAGAATCTAGAAGGTGCAGTCAGATTCGAGCTGACCCAATCAAAATAAGGCCGAGGCGATGTGTTGCAAAACTGCAACAAGCCAGACAAACCTTTTGACACCCAACGCTCCACTTCGTTAAGGTGCGCCCCGATGGTTAATTGACATAAGTCAAAAATCATTCACTTGGTTAATCCCGCAAATATATTTCGAGGAGAAATAATGAAGAAAGTAGCTCTCTCGCTGGCATCCGTGCTCGCTGCAGCAACATTCGCACAAGAAGCATCTGCTGTTCCAGCATTTGCACGTCAAACTGGCATGGCATGTACAGCTTGCCACGCACAACACTTCCCAATCCTGAATGGTTTCGGTCGCGCATTCAAGGCAGCTGGCTTCACCATGATGGGCGCTCAAGAAAAAGTTGAAGGCGAACACCTGTCTATCCCAGGTACACTGAACTTCGGTCTGTTGTTGAAGGCTCGTTACCAAAAGACTGACGGTAACAATTTGGACGCCGTAAACAATCTGGGCGATAAAGTTAGCGGTTCTTCCACTAGCAGCGGCCAATGGCAGATCCCTGACGAATACTCCATGTTCTGGGGTGGTCGTGTTGCTGACACAGGTATGATCAAGATCGGTTCTATGACCGAGTTCGACGCAGCTGGTGGCGGTACATTGGGTCTGCGCGTGCCTATCGTTGTGGACATGGATGCAGTCAAGTTGTCCGTCATCCCTTACGCAACTGATGCGCTGGGTCCATTCTACGGTTACAGCGAGTCTAGCTCTGGTGTGACACGTGGCGTTCGTTGGGCTGAACACCGTAAAGAGATCTCTGCTCACCAATACACAGGTATGGGCGCAGGTGTTGCATCTGGTCTCGCATTCGTTGCTCACCACGAAATGGGTTACATCAACGTAAGCCGTTACTCACGCAACTTGTTCTACACGGCTGGTACCAACGGCACGAACATGGGCAACACAGCGATCACGATCGCTGTTACTCCAACTATCGCTGACTGGGCGATCGTTGCAGGTGTTCAATCCTTGGCTGGTGAGAGCAACGTGTACTCCAATGCACAAGACATAACAACTGATCCAGCTTACGTTGCAGCTGCTGATGTGTACACAATGACTAAGGAATCTGCTACAGGTTTCGATGTTCAGGCACACGGTGCGTTCGCAGGTATGGAAACAGGCCTGTACTTCACCAACGCTTCTATCGGTAACGGTAGCAAGGTAAAAGCAACTACCTTCGGCGCTGATGTGACAGTTATTCCTCATGCATTGTCTCTCGGCGCAGCTTACCGCGCTGGTACCAACGGTACAGGCAAGTCTGACAACGCAGTTACTTTGACTGCTGTGTACGACTTGGTACAGAACGTTGCTTTGCATGCTAACTACTCTATGTACAGTGGCGATGCTTACACAGCAGCAGGTGTATCTAAGTCTCTGTTCACCGGCATGTTGGAAGCAGCTTGGTAAGTTAAAGCTCACGTAGGATGAAGTAGCGCAAGCGAAGTCATCACACAAAAGCTAAGTAGTAATAAACAGCGGGGCTTCGGCCCCGCTGTTTTTTTATGCGTATCAAAGCCGTGGCAGGTAGAATCGCGCGCCATGAAATCCGCACTATCTAACATCGCCCAGCGTCGTCTGGCGCGTATCCAGCAACTCTCTGCAATCGAATATCCCGCTGATCTGCCCGTGGTGGCACGGCGTGAGGACATCGCACAAGCGCTCGAGAAACATCAGGTCGTCATCGTTTGCGGTGAGACCGGCTCGGGTAAGACCACGCAGTTGCCTAAGATATGTCTGAGTTTGGGGCGTGGGGTATTGGGTGTCATCGGCCACACCCAACCACGCCGTGTGGCGGCACGTTCGGTGGCGGCGCGTATCGCGCAAGAATTGAAATCCGAGTTGGGTGGGCTGGTCGGCTACAAGGTGCGCTTCAACGACAAGGTATCGCCCGATACCTGCATCAAGCTGATGACCGACGGTATCTTGCTGGCCGAGATACATCACGATCCGCTGCTGAAGAACTACGACACCATCATCATCGACGAAGCGCACGAACGCTCCCTCAATATCGACTTCCTGCTGGGATATCTGCGCCAACTGTTGCCGCGCCGGCCCGATCTGAAGGTCATCATCACCTCGGCGACGATTGATGCAGAACGCTTCTCTAAACACTTTTTGAATGCCCCTGTATTGCAAGTCTCCGGCCGCACCTATCCGGTCGAGGTGCGCTACCGTCCGCCGCAGCAGAATGAGGAGGGCGATACGCAAGATGTGCCGCAGGCGATATGCAGTGCGTTGGATGAATTGACAATCGGCGGTTTGCGTGGGGATGTGCTGGTGTTCTTGCCGGGTGAGCGCGAGATTCGCGATACCGCGGAGGCATTGCGTAAGCATCAGCACAAGGGCATCGAGATACTGCCGCTGTACTCGCGTCTTTCCATCGCCGAGCAGGACCGTGTGTTCAAGCCTGCATCCGGCATGCGGCGTGTGGTGTTGGCGACCAATGTGGCAGAGACCTCGCTCACCGTACCTAACATTGGCTACGTCATCGACAGCGGTTTGGCGCGCATCAACCGTTATAGCGTGCGGCAGAAGGTGGAGCAGTTACGCATCGAGAACATCGCGCGTGCCGCCGCCAATCAGCGCGCAGGTCGCTGCGGTCGTGTGATGAGTGGTATCTGCATCCGCCTCTACGAAGAGGCGGATTTCTTGTTGCGCCCAGAATTCACCGATGCCGAGATATTCCGTGTGTCGTTGGCGACGGTCATCTTGCGTATGAGTGCGCTGGGGCTGGGCGAGGTGGAAGAGTTCCCCTTTATCGAGCCACCGGGATCGCGCGCCATCGCGGATGGTTACCAGCTGTTGCAAGAACTGAATGCCATCGATGATAAACGTCAGCTCACGCCCTTGGGGCATGAACTCGCCAAGTTGCCACTTGACCCCAAGGTGGCGCGCTTGCTGTTGGCCGGACGGCAATATCACTGCCTAGACGAGATCCTCATCATCGCCAGTGCCTTGGCCTTGCAAGACCCGCGTGACCGCCCCGCAGATAAGCGCGAAGCAGCGGATGCCGCGCATCAACGCTTCAACGATGAGCGCTCGGACTTCCTCGCCTACATCAAGTTATGGGCGTGGTTCCAAGATGCTGTGAAACACAAGAAGACCAACAAGCTATGGGCGCAGGAGTGTCGCGAGAAGTTCTTGTCGCCTATCCGTTTGCGCGAATGGCATGAGTTGTATCAGCAACTGCACGCGCAGGTGAGCGAGATGGGAATGCGCTTCAACGAGCAGCCCGCCACCTACGAGCAGATCCACAAAGCCTTGCTCACCGGATTGTTAGGCAACATCGGTTGCCGTTCCACCAGCGAGCCGCACTATCTGGGGCCGCGCGAGATCAAGTTCTTCATCGCATCGAATTCGGTGTTGGCGAAAAAAGGCGCGAAGTGGGTGTTCGCGGCGGAGATCGTGGAAACCACCAAATTGTTCGCGCGTTGCATGGCGCGTATCGAGCCGGAGTGGCTGGAAGAGGTGGGCGCGCATCTCATCAAGCGCAGTTACTTCGACGCGCATTGGGAGAAGAAAGCGGCACAGGTAGCGGCGTGGGAACGTAGCACCTTGTTCGGTCTGCTCATCAATCCTAAGAAGCGCGTGCATTACGGGCCGATGAATCCCCAGGAGTCGCGCGAGGTATTCATCCGCCAAGCGCTGGTGAATGGCGAGTTCAACACGCTCGCGCCGTTCTTCGCGCACAACCAAAAGATGATCGAGGACATCGAGGCGCTGGAACACAAATCTCGCCGCCCCGATGTGCTGGTGGATGACGAACTCATTTTCGCCTTCTACGACCAGCGCATCCCCGCCGGCATGCACAACGGTGCGGCTTTTGAGAAATGGCGCAAGGAAGCGGAGCGTGAACAGCCGAAGTTGCTCTACCTGAAAAAAGACGACCTGATGCGCCACGAGGCGGCAGGTATCACCACCGAGCAGTTCCCGCCGCAGATGGTGATGAACAACGTGAGCTATGCGATGGCGTACAACTTCGCGCCGGGTAAGAGCGATGACGGCGTGACGTTGACCGTGCCGCAAGCCTTGTTGAATCAGGTGTCAGCAGCACGCTGCGAGTATCTGGTGCCGGGCGTATTGGCGGAGAAGGTCGCGCAGTTGGTGAAATCACTGCCGCAGAAGTTGCGCCGCAATTGTGTGCCCGTGCCTGAGTTCGCAGCCTTCTTCGCGGGGTCGGTGAAGCCGTCTGACACGCCGTTGTTGCAAGCCTTGGCCCGATTCATTCGCGAGCAAAGGCAGATCGAGGTGCCGCTGGATGCGTTCCGCTTGGAGCAGTTGCCACCGCATCTGCTGATGAACTTTCGCGTGGTGGATGAGCATGGAAGGCAGTTGGGGATGTCGCGCAATTTTGCGGCATTGCGCGGGGAGTGGGCGCTCAAGCAAGCTGTCGTCACCTCCTCACCAGTGGCAAAACAAGCTGTAGTGCAGGAAAGGTCGAGTGGGGAACGCTACACGGAATGGCGCTTCGGAGATTTTCCTGCTACCCGCACCGAACAGCGTGCAGGCCAAACCATCACCGTCTTCAACGCTTTGGTGGATGAGGGCGATGCGGTGAGCCTGCAGAGTTTTGATACGCGTGAAGAAGCGCAGGCGGTGCATAGGGCCGGATTGCGTCGTCTATTCATGCTGGCGCTGAAAGAGCAGGTGAAGTATCTGGAGAAGAACCTGCCGGGACTGCAAGCGATGGCCATGCAGTTCTTACCCTTTGGTTCACAACAGGACTTGCAGCGACAGATCATCGCGGTGACCTTCGATCGTTGTTCGCTCAACGAGCCGTTGCCCGAGAATGAGAAGGCGTTCGCCGAGCGGTGCAAGGATGCGAAGGGGCGATTGAATCTGGTGGCACAAGAGATTGCGCGCTTGGTGGCGGTGGTGTTGGCCGAGCACCATGCTTTGCAAAAGACCTTGCCGCAGTTCAAGGCACACGCCCAAGTGTTGCAGGACATCCGCAGTCAATGCGACTGGCTTCTGGGGAAGGAGTGGGTGGGGCGCACGCCTTACGAACGTATGCAGCACATGCCGCGCTACCTGAAGGCCATCAATGTGCGGCTAGAAAAGTTGAAAGCGAACCCGGTGCGTGATGCGCAGAATCTGGCTCAGCTGAATCCGCTGTTGCAGCAATGGGGGCGTAAGCTCTCTGCGCAGCAGGGTGAGGTGGATGCGCGGCTGACGGACTTTGGGTGGATGGTGCAGGAGTTGCGCGTATCGCTGTTCGCGCAGGAATTGAAGACACCCGTTATAGTTTCCGTCAAACGTTTGGAGAAGATGTTGGCGGAGATGAACAGGTAGAATCACGGTATCGAAGTGTGAGGACAGGAAGATGTCAGTCAAAAAAGTAGACGTGTTGTTAGTCGGTGCGGGGGTGATGAGTGCGACCCTGGGTAAGCTGTTGGCGCAACTCGATCCGTCACTGAAGATATTGATGGTGGAACGTCAGTCCAAGGTGGCGAACGAGAGTTCGCATGCCATGCATAACGCAGGCACGGGACATGCTGGATATTGTGAGCTCAATTACACGCCCGAACAGGCGGATGGCAGCGTCAAGATAGATCGCGCGTTGGAGATCAACGCCGCGTTCGAAGTGTCCTTGCAGTTCTGGTCATACCTTGTTGACCAAGGTCTGTTGCCCGCCTCGGAAAAATTCATCAATCCTGTGTATCACCAGAGTTTCGTCAGTGGCGAAAGAGATGTGGCTTTCTTGCGCAAGCGTTATCAAGTTTTGCACACGCATCACCTGTTCGAGGAGATGGAATACAGCGAGGATCATGCGGTGTTGCGAGAGTGGATGCCGCTGGTGATGCGTCACCGTGACCCGAAAGAGAAAATCGCCGCGACACAAGTCAAGCATGGCACGGATATCGACTTTGGATTTTTGACGCGCAAGTTGGTGAAGGCGCTGTTGAGGTTGGACAACTTCGAGCTCAAATTGAGTCACACCATCACCAGCTTGAATCAGCACGCTGACGGGCGCTGGCATGTGCGCGTGAAGGACAATCACACCGACAAGATCAAGACCATCGATGCGGGTTTCGTGTTCCTTGGCGCGGGCGGAGGAGCTTTGCCTCTGTTGCAAAAATCGGGCATCCCCGAAGCAAGAGGTTATGGCGGTTTTCCAGTGAGCGGTCAGTGGTTGATCTGTCATGACCCCAAGATCGTGCGACTACACACGTCCAAGGTGTATGGCAGAGCCGCAGTCGGAGCGCCGCCGATGTCGGTTCCGCATTTGGATGCGCGCATCATCGGTGGTGAATCGGTGTTGATCTTCGGCCCCTTCGCCAGCATGACCACCAAGTTTTTGAGAGAAGGCTCAGTTTTGGATCTGTTCTCGTCATTGAAGTCGGCCAATCTGAAACCCATGCTGTCAGTGGCGCGCGACAACATGGATCTCACGCGCTATCTTGTGAGCGAGGCGTTCAAATCGCACAAGGAGCGCGTGGCGACCTTGCGCGAATTCTATGCGGACGCGGACGAGAACCAGTGGGAGCTGGCTGCCGCAGGGCAGCGTGTGCAGATCATCAAAGGTTGCGACACCAAGGGTGGCAAGTTGGAGTTCGGTACCGAGATCGTCACTTCTAAAGATGGCACCTTGGCGACCTTGCTAGGAGCTTCACCGGGTGCGTCCACTTCGGTGCAAGCGATGATCGAAGTCATCGAGCGTTGCTACAAAGAGCGCATGAAGTCTGCACAGTGGAAAAACAAGATGAAGGAGATGATCCCTTCTTATGGCGAATCGCTGGATGACAATGTGGCTTTGTTGCATGCGGTGCGCGATCGCACGCTGGACACGCTGGGGTTGGAACACCGAGCAAGTAGGGCGGCAACAAAAGCCTAGCGACACATCGCGCAGATGCACGTGGTTGGATGAGGTATGTCATAGCAATTTGCTGGACTATAATCCACGCACGATTCACACCCAAAGATCGACGAGGGAATGATGGATAAGCAACTGCGTGAAGCTGCCCTGCAATATCATCGCCAAGCTCCGGCGGGCAAGATATCGGTGAATGCGAGCAAACCATTGCATACGGCGCGTGACCTCGCGCTGGCTTATTCACCGGGGGTGGCGGCGGCTTGTGAGCTCATCGTGAGTGACCCCGCCGAGGTGCGCAACATGACGGCACGCGGCAATCTGGTGGCGGTCATCAGCAACGGCACCGCAGTGTTGGGACTAGGCAACATCGGGCCGCTGGCAGCGAAGCCAGTGATGGAAGGCAAAGGGGTGTTGTTCAAGAAGTTCGCAGGCATCGATGTGTTCGATATCGAGATCGCCGAGAACGACCCCGACAAATTAGTGGACATCATCGCAGCCCTAGAGCCGACTTTCGGCGGCATCAATCTGGAAGACATCAAAGCCCCTGAGTGTTTCTACATCGAGCGCAAGCTACGTGAGCGCATGCACATCCCCGTCTTTCACGACGATCAACATGGCACTTCCATCATCGTTGGCGCGGCCTTGCTGAACGGGTTGAAGGTGGTCGGCAAGAAGATAGAAGACGTCAAGTTGGTGGCGAGTGGTGCAGGTGCGGCGGCATTGGCTTGTCTGGATATGTTGGTCACGCTGGGTGTGAGGATGGAGAACATCATCGTCACCGATATCAAGGGCGTGGTGTACGCTGGGCGCGTTGATGAGATGGACGACAACAAGGCGCGCTATGCCAAAGATACCAAGGCGCGTACTTTGGGCGACGTCATTGCGAATACAGATGTGTTCCTCGGTCTGTCTGCGGGCGATGTGCTCAAACCTGAGATGGTCAAACAGATGGCAGTCCGTCCTCTCATCTTTGCGTTGGCGAATCCGACACCTGAGATCATGCCTGAAGAGGCGAAGGCGGCGCGTCCCGATGCCATCCTCGCGACGGGACGTTCCGACTATCCCAACCAAGTGAACAACGCTTTGTGTTTCCCTTACATCTTCCGTGGCGCGCTGGATGTCGGTGCTTCCACCATCAACGAGGCAATGAAGTTGGCGGCGGTGAATGCCATCGCCGAGCTGGCACAGGCCGAGCAATCCGATCTGGGGACATCCGCCTACGGTGAGGAGAGTGCGCCGTTCGGTCCTGAGAACCTCATCCCCAAACCATTCGATCCGCGCCTCATCTTGCGCATCGCACCTGCCGTGGCACAGGCCGCGATGGATAGTGGTGTGGCGACGCGTCCCATCGTGGACATGCAGGCCTACCACGAGCGTTTGAATGGCTTTGTGTATCAGTCGAACATGATCATGAAGCCGGTGTTCGATGCGGCGAAAAGATCGCCTAAACGCTTGGTGTATGCCGAAGGTGAGGATTGGCGCGTGTTACATGCCGTGCAGACGGTGGTGGATGAGGGCTTGGCATTCCCTATCTTGGTGGGACGCCCTGCGGTGGTGGAGGCGCGCATCGCCAAACATAATCTGCGTATCCGTGCCGGTGTGGATTTCGAGTTGGTGAACCCCGAGAGTGACTCGCGTTACCGTGAATATTGCGCGGAGTATCATCGCTTGGTCGAGCGCAAAGGCGTGACGCTGGATACTGCCAAACGCGAGATGCGCAGGCGTAGCACCTTGATCGCAGCGATGTTGGTGCGCATGGGCGCGGCAGATGCCTTGTTGTGCGGCACGATATTCCAGCCGCTGATGCATCTGCTGTATATCGACCAAGTGTTGGGACACAGCCCAGGTAGCAATGTGTATGCGTCAATGAACCTGTTGCTGTTGCCAAATCACACCTTGTTCGTCTGCGACACGCATGTGAATCTTGATCCGACGGCAGAGCAGATCGCTGAGATGACTTTGCTGGCGGCAGCCGAGGTGAGGCGTTTTGGTCTGGTGCCAAAAGTGGCGTTGCTATCGCACTCGAACTTCGGTAGTCACGACAATGCCTCGGCGCTCAAGATGAGCCGCGCCCGCGAGATATTGGAACAAACCGCACCCGAGTTAGAAGTCGAAGGCGAGATGCATGGTGATGCGGCATTGTCGGAAGAATTGCGCAGTGCGACCTTCCCCAACTCGCATCTGAAAGGCTGTGCCAACCTGCTCATCATGCCAAATTTGGATGCAGCGAACATCGCCTACAATCTTTTGAAGATGACAGCAGGTGAAGGCGTCACCATCGGTGGCATACTGTTGGGCGCGAACAAGTCGGCGCATATTTTGACTTCGACCGCGACCGTTCGTCGCATCGTGAATATGAGTGCTCTGGCCGTGGCTGGAGTAAGTGCAAAGTAGTGAATGGAGAGTGTGATGAACAAACAAGAAGTCGAACTATTGAGTCAAGAGATAGAGATATTGATGGCGGAGCGTGTGCGCTTGCTTAAAGTGGTGGGCGCCGCAGCGGTGTTAGTGGCGAATGCAGATGCTGCATTGCTCCAGCCAAACGCGGTAGATGCAGCAGAGATGTTGTCTGAATTGTTGAATCAGTTGCCCGAAGAGACTTTGCAGGATGCTTTGGAGTCGGTGCACGCGCAAACGATGTAAGTAAGCTTGTCCATGAAAAGACAAAAGATCGGATTGATCCTGACTGGAGGTGGCGCACGCGCTGCCTATCAGGTGGGGGTATTGAAGGCCATCGCCGAGTTCATGCCGTATCGTTCGCGCATGCCATTCGATGTGGTATGCGGCACATCGGCGGGGGCGCTGAATGCGGTTACGTTGGCGATCAATGCGCGGCACTTCCGTAAAGGTGTGCGTTATCTGCATAACATCTGGAACAACGCACGCATCCACGAGATATACCGTTCGGATGTGCTGGGTGTGGCAGCGAACAGCAGTCGCTGGCTCATGGGGCTGGTGCTGAGCGTATTTGGTAGTAATCGATACAATCGCGTGTCTCTGTTGGACAATCGCCCCATGCGGACTTTCCTTGAGCGTGCGCTTCCCTGTGAATTGATCCAGCAGAACATCGATGACGGTCTGGTGCATGCGGTCAGTGTGACGGCCTCGGGATATGGTTCAGGTCACTCAGTGACTTTCTATCAAGGTGTGTCAGATATCAAACCTTGGAAACGGGCGCGCCGTCTCGGTATGCCGACACAGATCAGCGTCCAACACATGTTGGCCTCGTCGGCGATCCCCTTCATGTTCCCAGCCGTCCATGTGAACCGCGAATTCTTCGGTGATGGTTCGATGCGTCAGATCGCGCCGATCAGTTCTGCGTTGCATCTGGGGGCAGAGCGGGTGTTGGTGGTCGGTGTGGGGCATGATCCTTTGTTGGAAGGGCAGAAACGTTCCAAGATCGACAGCTACCCCTCACTGGCGGAGATCGCCGGTCATGCATTGGACAGCATCTTCATCGATGGACTTGAGGTCGATCTGGAGAGATTGCATCGCATCAATCACACCATCAGCATGATCCCAGAAGAGTCGCGCAACAAGGTGAACCTGCAACATGTGGAGGCCTTGGTCATCACTCCCAGTCAGCCTTTGGAAAAGGTCGCAGAGCGTCATATCGCTAATCTGCCGTGGACGATCAGGCTGTTGTTGCGCTTGGTCGGTGTGATGCGAGGTAGCGGTGCGAACTTGGTGAGCTATCTGCTGTTCGAGCGGCATTATTGTAGAGCGCTGATCGATCTAGGCTATCAGGATGCCCTTAAACGCAGGGAAGAGATATTGCAGTTCTTGGAGCAGGGTGGCGCATCTACGTGCGACGATCTGTCGCAATGAGTCGCCTCGAACAAACAGTCCCCAAGCCGTTGACCTTCGCTTTGCTGAAAGTGCTGGCTGACGGTGATTTCCATTCCGGTGAGGAGATGGCGCGCAGTGTGGGGTTGACGCGCACCAGCGTGCATAACGCCTTGCAGGACGTCGCTCGATTCGGATTGAAGTTACACAGTGTGCGCGGACGCGGTTACCAATTGGCACAACCTCTCCATTGGTTGGATGTGGATAGGGTCGTTAGCTATCTGGGTGTGGCGCGCGAGCATGTGAGTGTAATGGTCGCGGATCATGCGGGATCCAGCAACGCGGTGTTGTTGGAGCGTGCGCGCCAAGGTGCGTCTAGCGGGAGCGTGTTGGCAGTGGAGTGGCAGAGTGCGGGGAGAGGTCGCTTGGGGCGGCAATGGCATTCCGGCTTGGGCGATGCGCTGACGTTCTCGCTGTTGTGGCGCTTCGAGAAGGGATTGGCTGCGTTGTCTGGTTTGAGTTTGGCAGTGGGCGTCGCCATGGTGCGCGCATTGCGCGAGCTGGGCGTGAGCGAGGCTGGGTTGAAGTGGCCCAACGATGTGTTGCTGCCTGAAGGTAAGTTGGCGGGGATCTTGTTGGAGGCGCAAGGCGATATGCTGGGACCGAGCGCGGTGGTGATCGGGGTCGGGATGAATCTGTCTCTCCCTGAGGCAGCAAGTAAACAGATCGATCAAGCGGTGAGCGACCTTGCATCTCATGGCATACCTTTGCAGGAGCGTGATCGGGTATTCGCCGTCCTGTTAAAACATATGGTGGCGGTGTTGCAAGCGTTCGCACTAAATGGATTTGTTGCGTTACGCGCAGAGTGGGAGAGCTACCATCGTTTGCAGCAATGTACCGCTGTCGTGCACATGCCCGATGGCTCGCATGTCGGGGGGGTCGTGCTGGGGGTGGATGATGAAGGTGCTTTGCGTATGCGTACGCAACGGGGTGAGCAGGTATTCCATGCAGGTGAGATCAGTTTGAGGAAAGCATGATGTTATTGCTCGATATTGGGAATTCGCGGATCAAGTGGGCATTGGTGGAGGCAGGTCGGCTTTCCCAAATGGGCGCGGTCGACCATTCTGCGACGGCATCCTTGCGGCAAGTGTTCGCGCGCATGTCAGCGCCGTCTCGTATCTTGGTCTCCAATGTGGCAGGTGATGAGGCCGCTATGCGGGTGCGCGAGTTGTGTGCGACATCTGGGTGCCCTGTGGAATTTGTGCAGGCGAAGTCTGAGCAGTGTGGAGTGCGCAATGGATATATACAGCCGCAACGTTTGGGGAGCGACCGCTGGGCGGCTTTGATCGCGGCTTGGCATGATGTGCAGGGCGCTTGCCTAGTGGTGAACTGCGGCACGGCAACGACGGTGGATGCACTGTCTGCGCGCGGTGAGTTCTTGGGGGGACTGATCTTGCCCGGTGTGGATATGATGCAAGTCAGTCTCGCTACGGGGACGGCGCAGCTTGAGGCGGCAACAGGTGCGTTAAAAGACTTCCCGTTGGATACCGCTGATGCGATCCATAGTGGCGTCGTCAGGGCGACGTTGGGTGCTATCGAATGTCAGTTCTTATTGTTGCGAGCTAAAGAAACGGGTGCACGCTGTGTCTTGAGCGGAGGTGCTACAGCGAAAGTGATGCCGCATCTGTCCATACCGTTCGATCACGTAGATAATCTGGTCTTGCGTGGTTTGCAGATCATTGGGGAAAATAAAGCATGACAAAGTGGGTGCTGGGTTTATTGTTTGTGGTCAATATCGCGTTCTTCGCGGTGATGCAATGGGGGACGGCTTTGACGCAGGATGTCGAGGCGGTCGCAGCACAAGCCCCGCTCAATGCGGACAAGATCCGCTTGGTCAGTGATGTAGTTCCCGCTTCCTCTAACGTCTCTAGCAGTGCCGTTATTTCTTCCAACGCAGACCCCTTCGCGCCTGCGTCTATCCTTTCTTCTGAATTGGCTTCCGTACCCAAGGTGGCTAAGCAATGTATGGAATGGGGGGAATTCTCTGGACGGGGCTTGGCTGATGCGCAAGCTGGGTTGGCGACATTGAAGCTGGGTGAGAAGTTATCGCAACGCGTCGTCGAGCATGTGGGTGGATTCTGGGTTTTCATGCCGCCTTTGAAGAACTCCGCAGAGGTGCAGCGCAAGATCTCGCAACTGAAGAAACTGGGTATCGATGACTACTTCGTGGTGCAGGAAGAAGGCGCATGGCTGAATACGATCTCACTAGGCGTGTTCAGGACAGAGGAGGCAGCGCGGAAATTCCATGAGAGCTTGCGCGAGAAGGGGGTTCGGAGCGCAAAGGTGGGCGAACGCATGAGCAAGCTCAAATTCACCGTGTTTGTCTTGAAGGATACGGATGTCGCTACGGCTGAGAAGATAAAGGCTTTACAAAAGGGATTTCCAGATACTGAACTTAAATCAGCGGACTGTAATTGACAGGATGGGGTGAAATCAGGAGAATGCCGCCCTCTTTTAAGGCATGTGCTCTTGGCCTTTCGGTTTCGGTGATATAGCTCAGTTGGTTAGAGCACAGCACTCATAATGCTGGGGTCGGTGGTTCAAGTCCACCTATCACCACCAAATAAAAACTCCAGCCGAAGCTGGAGTTTTTTATTTTCTACGACAGAACTGTTATCAGTCGTTGAACAGTTGTTTCAACATCCACAAAGAGAAACCAACTGCTACGAGTGCGGTACCGATTGCAGAAATATCAGCGATGAATGACATATTTTCTCCTCCACAGAGATTCGGGTTGAACATACCAACAAAGACTACAGGGAGAATGCTAGCACATTAGGTGCGTCTGACAAGCATCTGGGCGATAGAGTACTTGACCAAAGGACTGGGCCGATGGTCTAGCGGGGGTAAGCGGGAAGAAGGGAGCACAGGGAAGTTGTTGCCCCTGTGCTCTATGTTTTGATCAGTCTTTGATCGTTTGGATCGTGATCCAGATTGCGAAGCCAACGGAGAAGATTGCTACGCCGATGGATGAAATGTCTGCGATATAGGACATGCGGTGACTCCCTTGAGCTAGTTTATGATGGTTCTTGTAGGCGATAGCACTAATTGGATCGTCGGCTAAGGCAGTACAAATTATATGAGTATATTTATCGGCTATTCACACATCTTTACTAAGGCCTAAGAATAAAAGGTCAATAATTTTCAATGTGTCACCAAAACTGATTTGCAAAGGTAGAACGTGCAGAAGAAGCTCTATATAAAGACTTATGGTTGCCAGATGAACGAGTACGACTCGGACAAGATGGCGGACGTGATGCAGGCTTGCGGAGACCTGGTGCAGGTGGATAGTCCGGAGGGCGCCGACATCATCTTGTTCAATACCTGTTCGATCCGTGAGAAAGCTGAAGATAAGGTGTTCTCTGACCTTGGGCGCGCACGTGAGATGAAGTTGAGGAACCCGGGGTTGTTGATCGGTGTCGGCGGTTGTGTCGCCAGCCAAGAAGGCGCCGCCATCCTCAAGCGCGCACCTTATGTGGACGTGGTGTTCGGTCCTCAGACTTTGCACCGTTTGCCACAACTCATCGAAGACAGATTTGCTAGTGGCCGCGCTCAGGTAGATGTAAGTTTTCCTGAGATCGAGAAATTCGATCATCTGCCCACTACACAAACCACACATGGCGCAGCGTTCGTCTCCATCATGGAAGGATGCAGTAAATATTGCACGTTCTGCGTCGTGCCTTACACGCGGGGCGAGGAGATATCACGTCCTTTTGCAGATGTGTTACGTGAAGTAGAGAAGTTGACTGCGCAAGGCGTGAGCGAGATCACTTTGATCGGGCAGAACGTGAATGCCTATCTGGGGGCCACACCCGATGGTGATACAGTGGATTTTGCCTATCTGGTGCAAGCTGTCGCCGCGATGCCCAGTGTGCAGCGATTGCGTTTTACGACGTCGCACCCGCGTGAGATGACGCAGCGCTTGATCGATCTTTACGCAACGACGCCCAAGCTGGCGAGCCATCTGCATCTACCCGTACAGTCAGGCTCAGACCGCATCTTGGCGGCGATGAAGCGCGGGTACACAGCGCTGGAATACAAATCAGTGGTGCGTAGATTGAGGGCGGTGCGGCCTGACATCTCCATCACGTCTGACTTCATCATCGGTTTCCCGGGTGAGACGGAAGCGGATTTTGAGGCAACGATGAAATTGATCAATGAGGTCGGCTTCGATGCCAGCTTCAGCTTCCTGTTTAGTCCGCGACCAGGTACACCTGCTGCCGAGATGCAAGATGACACGCCCTATGAGACCAAGATGGCGCGCTTGCATCGTTTGCAAGAACGTATCGCGGCGCTTGGCCAGCAAGTCAGCGACAGCATGGCTGGTTCGGTGCAGCGTGTGCTGGTTGAGAATATCTCACGTAAGAGCGAGTTGGAATTAGCCGGGCGTACCGAGAACAACCGAGTTGTTAATTTTGCGGGTTCGCCGGGGATGTTGGGGCGTTATGTGGATGTGCGCATCGCTTCGGGTACTTTGCATACCTTACGTGGAGAATTGGTGTTGTCATGAAAGTCGAAAACAAACTCTCTCTGTCGGTACAGTTCGCGAGCAATGCGAAGAAACTGCCGACCCGACAACAATTTCGCCGTTGGGTGAAAGTGGCCTTGCAGCAAGATGTGCAGATGGTGTTGCGCATCGTGGATGAGATCGAAGGGCGTGCATTGAACCAAAGTTATCGCGGCAAAGACTACGCGACCAATGTGCTGACCTTTGTGTATGACGATAGCGATCCACTGTATGGCGATGTGGTCATCTGCGCACCTGTCGTGGCACGCGAAGCCAAAGAGCAGGGTAAGGAATTGCTCGCACACTTCGCACATCTGACCATCCACGCGGCGTTACATCTGCAAGGTTATGATCATGAGAATAAGCGCGACGCAGAGGCGATGGAAGCGCTTGAGACTGCGTTGATGCTCAAATTACGGTATCCTGCGCCCTATCTAGTTAGTTGAAGTTGAGTGATGGACGGTTCAGAAAGTAGTAACAAACCCAGCCTGCTGGAACGGCTCTCCAATCTGTTGTTGCGTGAGCCGGAAGATCGCGAGCAGTTGGTCGCCCTGTTGCATAGTGCCTACGAGCACAATCTGTTGGATGCCGATGCCCTCTCCATGATGGAAGGCGTCATCCAAGTCTCCGAGCGCCAAGTGCGCGAGATCATGATTCCCCGTGCCCAGATGGATGTCATCGACATCAGTCAGCCACCGGAAGAATTCATCCCCTACGTCATCGAGGCCGCGCACTCCCGCTTCCCTGTGACGGATGGCGATAAAGACAACATCATCGGTATCTTGTTGGCGAAAGACTTGCTGCGTTACTACGCGGGTGAGGAGTTCGACGTGCGCGATATGCTGCGCCCAGCGGTATTCGTTCCCGAATCAAAACGCCTCAATGTGTTGCTGCGCGACTTCCGCAGCAATCGAAATCACATCGCGATGGTGGTGGATGAGTACGGTGGTGTGAGCGGTATGGTCACCATCGAAGACGTGTTGGAGCAGATCGTCGGCGACATCGCGGATGAATATGACTTCGATGAAGATGAGGACAACATCATCCGGCAGGACGATGCGCATTGGCGCGTGAAAGCCGACACCGAGATCGAAGATTTCAATGAGTCATTGGGGACGGACTTCAGTGACGAGGATTGCGACACCATCGGTGGATTGGTGCTCAAGTCGGCTGGCCAACTGCCTAAGCGCAACGACCGCGTCCAGATCGGTGAGTGGCAGTTCACCGTGCTGCGCGCCGACAGTCGTAGGTTGCATTCCTTGTTGGTGGAACGTCTGCTTATCGAGGCGGACAAGCAGGAGTGATCCCGAGTCGTTTTATCTTAGAACGACTCGTCCTCACGTAGATATCGCCACTGCCCCTGTGGTAGTTCTCCCAATCTCACCTTACCGATGCGAACGCGCTTCAAAGCGGTGACGCGCAATCCCACCATCTCGCACATACGGCGTATCTGACGCTTCTTGCCTTCGACGAGGATGAAGCGCAGTTGGTCGTCATTCATCCAGCTAACTTTGGCAGGCTTTAGTTTTTTGCCATCCAACGACAAACCGTGATTCAACATCGCCAAGCCGTTGTTCTCCAACTTGCCTTGCACGCGCACCAGATATTCTTTTTCGATAGGCGAGTCTTCGCCGATGAGTTGCTTGGCGACACGTCCATCCTGCGTGAGTACCAACAACCCGGTGGAATCGATATCGAGACGACCGGCCGGGGCGAGGCCTAAGAACTGGCTGCGATGGAAGCGGTGTGGCGATTTGTCTTCTGTCCAACGTGTGGATTGGTCGAACAACAAGATGGCGGGCTTGTAACCTTGTTCAGCTTGGCCTGAGACGTAGCCGACAGGTTTGTGCAACAGGATGGTGACGCGATCATTCTGTTTGGCCTGTGCGGCTTTTTCCAATGTGATCTTTTGCGTCGGCAATATCTTGGTGCCGAGTTCACTCACGGTCACCCCATCCACCTTCACCCACCCTTTGGCGATGTAATCATCAGCTTCGCGGCGTGAGCAGAGCCCTTGTTCGGACATCAATTTCGAAAGACGTATCGGTTCCATTTTTTATCCTAGTGCGGGAAACAACCCGCGTAATCCGCCCGCCATGAATTCCACGGCGATGGCGGCAAGTAATAAGCCCATCAATCGGGTGACGATATTGCTACCTATCCTGCCCAGTCGTCGCGACACCCACGGTGCGATGAGGAAGGTGAGCCAAACAGTGAGGCTGAGGGCGACGAGCACTAAGGCCATCACCCCATAGTGACCCGTACCGCTGCCTTTGTGCGCATCTAGGATCACTGTGCTGATCGCGCCAGGGCCTGCAAGTAAAGGAGTGGAGAGCGGCACGATGGCGACGGAGGTCGTGGCATCACCGTCCGCACTTTCATTCGGCTGGTATTTGGGTTTGTCACCGATGAGCATATTGACGGACATCAGTAACAGCAAGATGCCACCCGCTGTGCGGAAGGAATGGATGCTGATGCCGAAGAACTCAAGGATCGCCTCGCCCGACAACAAGGCGGCCAGCAGGATGCCAAACACGGTCAACGATGCAAGACGACCTACCCGTTCACGTTTTTGCGCGGTCATTCCCGCAGTCAGCGCGATGATGATGGGGATGATGCCCACCGGATCGATGATCGCGAACAGGCTGATGAAGATCTTCGTATATTCGGTGAAGTCGAGCATGGCTATCTTTTAGACGATGTGGTCGACGAGTTGCCCCACTGCCATGCGCAGGCGGCGAGACAAGCTGATCGCGATGGCGCGGATGACGCGTGCCGCCATGCGTGGATGTTCTTCCAACATCTTGTCCATCGCCTCTTTCGAGAGTGTCAGTAGGATGCTGTCTTGTGCGGCAGAGCAGGTGGCGGAACGGCGCTCACCATCCAGCACGGCCATCTCGCCGAAGGCGCGGCCATGGCCCAAAGTGACCATCTCCACCAACTCTTCGTTCTGATTCGCCTTGATGACGGAGACGCTGCCGGAATGCACGATGCACATGAAGGTGCCGATCTCACCTTCGCTGAAGATGACTTCGTCCTTGGCGACTTTGCTGACGCTGAAATAATGCGCGGCAGCCCGTAACTCGGCTGGCGCAAGATGCTTGAAAAGGTCGCAGTCGATCAGCATGGAGCTGATCTCTTCGAGGAGAGCGGAAGGTGTTGCCATGGTGCGCTTCTAGGTTGGTTCGAATGGCGGCGGAAGTTACACCGTATAATCGGGCGAATCAACCTAATCCCAGCCATTCGTGAGTAGACTCATCTCAAATCCTTATCTTTACGCATTCCTTGCCGGCGCCACCGCCGTGCTCGGCTTCGCGCCATTCGGCATCTTCCCCTTACCCGTCTTGTCACTTGCCGTGTTGTTCTGGCAGTGGAGCAAGGCCGAACGTCCCTCGCAAGCCGCATGGTTAGGATTCGCTTTCGGCATGGGATTGTTCTGCGTAGGAGTCAGTTGGATCTACGTCGCACTGCATGATTACGGCTACATGCATCCGATCCTAGCAACCTTAGCGACGATGCTGTTCGCGGCGGTGAATGCATCCATTCCCGCCTTGGCGGGATATGTGCAGGCCAGATTCAAAGTCGCGGCGACTTTGCGGATCCTGTGGGTCATGCCAGCCATCTGGGCGCTCGCCGAATGGGTGCGCGGATTCTTGTTCACGGGCTTCCCGTGGTTGTCCGTCGGCTACTCGCAAATCCCGAACAGCCCGTTGGCAGGATATGCGCCTATCGTCGGCGTGTTCGGTGTGTCCTTACTGGTGGCAGTGAGCGCGGCATTGGTCCTAGTGATCTGGGGTGCACGATGGAGCAGGGTAGGTAAGGTGGCGTTTGTAGGTGTTGCCGCATTGTGGCTGGTGGGCGCGGCACTCAGTCTTGTCGAGTGGACGCAGCCGCAGGGCGAGCCTCTCAAAGTCAGTCTGTTGCAAGGCAACATCGCGCAAGACACCAAGTTCGATGAAGACGCGCTGATCGGCACCTTGGAGACGTATCGCATGTTGGCGGAGACCAGCGATGCGCGACTCATCGTCATGCCGGAGACTGCTATACCGTTGTTACGTGAATACATCCCCGAAAGTTATCAAGCGATGTTGCGTGAGCATGTGAGACAGAGCGGCGGTGACGTCCTCATCGGCGCGTTCGAGCGCGAAGACGGGCGTTACTACAACAGCGTGTATTCCTTGGGTGCATCCGAAAGTCAGTACTACCGCAAAGACCACCTCGTACCTTTTGGCGAGTTCATCCCTCTGCGTAGCGCATTCGGTTGGCTCATCAACGAGGTGTTGCAGATACCGATGGGCGATCAAGCACGTGGCGGCGCGAATCAAGCTCCCCTGAATGTCGCAGGGCAAAAGGTGGCAATGAACATCTGCTACGAGGATGCCTTCGGCGAAGAGATCATCCATGCTTTGCCCGCAGCCACCCTGCTGGTGAACGTCACCAACGATGCGTGGTACGGGGATTCCTTCGCCGCCGAGCAACACAACCAGTTGTCGCAGATGCGCGCATTGGAAACCGGTCGCATGATGTTGCGCGCCACCAACACGGGGGTCACTTCTGTCATTGGCGTGGATGGCCGCGTGCAAGCCATGCTGCCGCAGCATAAAGAAGGCGTGCTCACCGCTCAGGTGCGAGGTTATGAGGGAAGCACGCCGTATGTCCGCTGGGGGAATGTGGCGATGCTGATGTTAGCGGCCGTGATGCTAGGGATCGCTTGGAAGTCGCGAGACAGATGAGCTGGTGCTGCTACCTCCTGCGCTGCGCCGACGACACCCTCTACTGCGGCATCACCAATGACTTGGAAAAACGCCTCGCTGCCCACAACGCTGGAGAGGGTGCCAAGTACACGCGCGGACGAGCGCCGTTGAGATTGGTCTATCAGGAGGCTTGCGTCGACAAGTCCTCTGCCTTGAAGCGGGAGCGTGAGATCAAGTCTTTGACGCGTGCCGAGAAGCTGCTGTTGTGCGGGGTGACGCAGAAGGCTTAAACCCGTAAAATGCGCGCCTTCGCATATTTTGCCGGGCATAAACTAATGAGTACCTTTGGTTCCGACATCACGCGCTCCGCGCATGAGTCTTCACCGAAAGTCGGCCATGGGCCGACTTTTCAACAGATCATCCTGATCTTGCAGAATTTTTGGGACAAGCAAGGCTGCGCGCTTTTGCAACCCTACGACATCGAAGTGGGGGCGGGCACCTTCCATACGGCGACCTTCTTGCGTGCCATCGGCCCTGAGCCTTGGCGTGCCGCGTATGTGCAACCTTCACGCCGCCCCAAGGACGGGCGTTATGGCGAGAACCCGAATCGCTTGCAGCATTACTACCAATACCAAGTGGTGCTGAAACCTTCCCCCGACAACATCCAAGAACTTTATTTGGACAGCTTGCGCGCCTTGGGCATCAACACCAACGAGCACGATATCCGCTTCGTCGAAGACGATTGGGAATCGCCGACATTGGGAGCTTGGGGGTTGGGCTGGGAGGTGTGGCTGGATGGCATGGAGGTAACGCAGTTCACGTATTTCCAAGAAGTCGGCTCGCTGGTTTGCAAGCCGGTATTGGGAGAGATCACTTACGGTCTGGAACGACTTGCCATGTATCTGCAGGGCGTGGAGAACGTGTTCGATCTGGTGTGGGCGAAGAATGGCGACACGGTGGTGACCTACGGCGACGTGTATCACCAGAACGAGGTGGAGCAATCCAAATACAATTTCGAGCATTCCAATGTCGAGATGCTGTTCCGTCACTTCAATGAATACGAAAGTGAAGCCAAACGCTTGATGGATGCGGGCTTGCCCTTGCCCGGATTCGAGATGGTGATGAAGTGCTCGCACACGTTCAACTTGTTGGATGCGCGCGGTGCGATCTCGGTGACCGAGCGCGCGGCCTACATCGGCCGTGTGCGCGCCTTGGCACGCCAAGTGGCACAGGCTTATTACGATTCACGCGAGGCATTGGGTTTCCCCATGGCTAAACAATTGGAGAAGTCCGCATGACGACCGACACACTCTTGATCGAACTACTCACCGAGGAGTTGCCTCCTAAGGTGTTGGAAAAGTTGTCCACCACGTTCGCGGACGAAGTGTTCGCTGCACTCAAAGAGCAAGCGTTGATCAGCACAGACAGCGTATGCACCCCATATTGCACGCCACGTCGTTTGGCGGTGAGCATCACCAACGTAGCCGCATTGCAGGCCGATCGCATCGTCGAACGTAAAGGGCCTGCGGTCGCGGCAGGGCTGGATGCAGAAGGTAAGCCGACCAAAGCGTTGGAAGGTTTCATGCGCTCTGCCAATGTCACGCTGGCGCAGTTGAGCCGCGTGGGTGAAGGCAAGGCGGAATGTTTCGTGGCGCGCATCGAGCAAAAGGGTAAGGCGCTGGACGAGTACTTGCAGGACATCATCATCCAAGCGCTGAAGAAACTCCCTGTGCCTAAGGTGATGCGTTGGGGCGATTCCGAGCACCAGTTCGTGCGTCCTGTTCACGGCCTTACCATCCTGCATGGCAAGCGTGTCGTGATGGCGGATGTGCTGGGATTGCAAAGCGGCAATGTCACCAGCGGTCACCGCTTCATGTGCAGCGAGCCGCGTATCACTATCGAACACGCGGATGATTACGAAGCGACACTTGCCCAAGAAGGGCGAGTCGTCGCCAGTTTCGCCAATCGCCGCGAGACCATCGTTGCGCGCTTGGATGACTTGGCTAACCAGAACGATGCGATCTGGATCGGTCATGCCAACTTCGACCTGTCGAAGTTGTTGAGCATGTCGAACGAAGAGCGCAGCGTATTGAGTGGCCTGCTGGATGAAGTGACTGCACTGGTAGAGTGGCCCGAGGTGTATGTGGGTGAGTTCGAGGCCGAGTTCCTCGAAGTGCCGCAGGAATGTCTCATCCTTACCATGCAGCAGAACCAAAAATATTTCCCCTTGTTGGATAGCAACGGCAAGTTGCTGAACAAGTTCCTCATCGTCTCCAACATGCAGGTGAGTGATCCGCATCACATCATCGAAGGTAACCAGCGCGTGGTGCGTCCGCGTCTGTCCGATGCACGCTTCTTCTTCAATCAAGATCGCAAGCAGAAGTTGGAATCTCGCGTCGAGAAATTGGGCAACGTGGTGTATCACAACAAGTTGGGCTCGCAGTTACAGCGCGTTGAGCGCATCACCACGCTGGCAGGCATCATCGCGCGTCTGCTGGGCGCGGAGAAGGCTGATGCAGAATTGGCAGCTCGCCTGAGCAAGGCCGACCTCATCACCGATATGGTGGGCGAGTTCCCGGAACTGCAAGGCATCATCGGACGCTACTACGCGTTCCACGATGGCGAGAAACTGGAAGTGGCGAACGCCATCGAAGCGCATTACCACCCGCGTTTCGCGGGCGATACCTTGCCTCAAGGCGGCTTGGCATGCTCCGTGGCACTGGCGGACAAGTTGGAGACCATCATCGGTATCTACGGCATCGGCCAAGTGCCGACGGGCGACAAAGATCCGTTCGGACTGCGCCGCCAGGCCTTGGGTATCTTGCGTATCCTCATCGAGACACCGCTCGATCTGAACTTGCCGGCGCTGCTCAAAGCGGCAGCCGATAACTTCCCTGCGGGCATGCTGAGTGTCACCGTGGCGGCCGATGTCGAAGGCTTCATGTTGGATAGGCTGCGTGGTTATCTGCGTGAACGTGGTTTTGAGGGTGCGCATATCGAAGCCGTGCTGGCCGTGTTGAATGGTCGCTTGCACGAGGCGATGCCGCGCTTGCAGGGCGTACGTACCTTTGCGGCATTGGAAGTGGCTAAGGACCTTGCAGCAGCCAACAAGCGTGTGCAGAACATCATGCGCAAGAACCAAGAAGAGTTGGGTGACTTGTCGAACACCGCCATTAGACTCGACTTGCTCAAGGACGATGCCGAGCGTGAATTGCACCAAGCCATCCAAGACATCACGCCGATGGCGCGCAGCTACTTCGAGCGTGGAGACTACGCCAACAACCTGAAGACGCTGGTCACCTTGAAGCCGTTCATCGATGACTTCTTCGACAAGGTGATGGTGATGGCGGAAGACAAGGCGCTACGTTTGAACCGTGCAGTGTTGTTGCAACAACTCGGCAAGCTGATGAACCAATCGGCTGACATCTCGAAGCTCGTCGCATGAAGCTCATCATCCTAGATCGTGACGGTGTCATCAATTTCGACTCCGACCAGTTCATCAAGAGTCCCGAGGAATGGAAACCCATCCCAGGGAGTTTGGAAGCTATCGCGCGTTTGAACCAAGCGGGTTATCGCGTCGCCGTGGCGACCAACCAGTCTGGTATCGGACGTGGCTTGTTCGACATGCCTACCTTGAACGCCATTCACGACAAGATGCATAAACAGCTGGCGCAAGTAGGCGGCCGTGTCGATGCGATCTTCTTCTGCCCACACACCAATGAGTCGAATTGCGAGTGCCGCAAACCCAAGAGCGGCATGATCGAAGAGGTCGCCATCCGCTTCGGCGTGAGTCTGAAAGGCGTGCCTGCAGTGGGTGATTCGCTGCGTGATTTGGAAGCGGCGAGTCGTTTGGGCGCACAACCGTATCTGGTGCTGACAGGCAAAGGCGCTAAGACGCAAGCCAAAGGCGGCCTGCCTGAAGGTACGTTGATCTACCCTGACTTGGCATCTGTCGTTTCGAGTCTGCTATGACACTTATCCGTTCCCTCATCTTCTTGATCGCGCAATGGGTCTTTACGCTTGTCTACGCGCTGTTCTCCCCGATCATGTTCCTCTTCGATCAGCACATGCGTTTTCGTTTGCTGTCGGGGTATGCGCCCGGCACGCTGTGGTTGCTGAAAGTCATCTGTGGTATCCGCATGGAAGTGCGTGGTGTAGAGAACATCCCCAAACAACCTTGTGTGGTGTTGAGCAAGCACCAGTCTGCTTGGGAGACGGTTTCGTTGCAGATGGTATTGCCACCTCACGCTTGGGTGGCCAAGCGTGAACTGTTGTGGATCCCATTCTTTGGTTGGCTGTTGGCCTTGTCTAACCCTATCGCTCTCGACCGTAGCAAAGGCAAGGAGTCGATGCGTCAAGTATTGGAGAAGGGTAAGCAAAAACTAGCGGATGGATTCTGCGTGGTGATGTTCCCTGAAGGTACGCGCATCCCCTTCGGTCAGCGCGGAAAATATAAGCTTGGTGGTGCGATGTTGGCCGAGCAAAGTGGTGCGATGGTTTTGCCTGTGGCGCATAACGCTGGAAAATATTGGGGTAAGAACTCCATTCGAAAACATCCTGGCACCATCATCATGTCGATCGGTAAGCCTATCGCCACCAAGGGTTTGAAAGCCGATGAGATCATTCGTCAGACCGAAGACTGGATCGAAGGCGAGATGACCAAGCTGGGTTGATGTTCGGCTCTTCACGCAAATCCGCAGTGCATATCACAGTCGAGCAACGCACACTTCAGTTGCTCGACAAACAAATCCCCTACACCTTGAAACGCAGTAAGCGCCGCACTATCGGCTTGCGCATCGATGATCGCGGCTTGACGGTCAGCGCGCCCTTGCGAGTCTCTGAGAAATGGTTGCATAGCGTGCTGTTGGAAAAAGCCGATTGGGTGGTTGCGAAGTTGGATGGCTGGCAGTCGAAAAAAGCACCTGTGATCGAATGGCGTGATGGGGCGAGCATTCCCTTCCGCGCTGAGACATTCGTCTTGCGACTCGTGCCCAAGGTGCGCGGGGTCGCACCGAGATTGCAGGAAGATGTTTTGCTCGTTCCTGTGGGCGAAGATGCTGACGCTGCACGTATCGAAAAGGCGGTGACTGCGTGGTATCGAATCGAGGCGCTTCGAGTATTTGAGGAGTGTGTGGATCACTTTGCCCCGCTGATGAGCGTGTCGCCCAGTGCGGTCAAACTGTCCTCGGCGCGCACCCAGTGGGGTAGCTGTACGGTACGCGGCGTGGTGCGGCTCAATTGGCAGTTGGTGAAGATGCCTTTGCACCTCATCGATTACGTGGTGGTGCACGAGTTGGCGCATCTGGTCGAGATGAACCACTCGGCTGCGTTCTGGCGTGTGGTGGAAAGTGCTTGTCCTGACTACAAGCGATGTCGCAAGGAACTGCATTCTTACGGCATCGCTGAATAGATGCGATGTAGTGGACCTCTAGAAATGGAGATTCGAGCCTTGCTCCGAGAATAGCGCCGTCAACTTGGTGAACAGTTCACTGTCATCGCGCTGGCTCAACCAACCTTCCTCACGGAAGGCAAAATGGAACCCCCCCGACTTGGCGGCCAGCCATATCTCTTGATTCGGCACATGGCGGTTCACGATGATCTTGTTGCCATTCTCAAATTCGATCTCCATCACGACACCGTTGCTGTCGTAGTCGATGTCCTGGCCGCTCGAGTCGATCACGCGTTCGATATGTGCGAATGCCTTGTCGGCAAGCTGGTTGAATTCATTCTCGTTCATATTTAGATCCTTTATCGCCGTCCGATCAGCATCATGCTGTCGTTCTGGCTAACTTGAAAGTTGCGTAAGACGTTGGCGCCGAGCAGGTTGATCTCCATATTCGGCATCACGGCGACAGTGATGTTCTGCACAGTGAAGTTACCGAGAGTCATGCTCGGCACTAAAGCGATGCAACCTGTTGCCGTCCCATTCGCAGTTTGGAACTGTACCTCTTTGCAATTGAGGATGCCGGCTTGACGTGCGAGGTCGCCGGATATGGAGGTGACTGAAGCGCCGGTATCCACCATGAAGGTGACGGTCACGTTCGCGATCGAACCTGGGATGTAGAAATGCCCGTTCGCTTGGCGTTGCACTTCCATACTGCCGTCGCCTGAGAAGGTCGGTAGTGGGGGCGGTGCTTCGGTGGTGATCGTTTTTACGAACAGTTGGAAATCCTCCATATCAGCCCCTGATGATTGCATCGCGAGCTGCATAGGCTTATCCATCTGCACCGTCAGCGACTTGTCGAACTTCATCAGATGGCCGTCGGAGAATCCGCTGCGCGGGTCGCACCATGTGTTGCCCGCGCTGAACAACATGTCGTACTGACCAGCAGGAAGGTGAAGTGTGGTCGTCTGTCTGGCGTGGACCAAGATGGATAAGGAAGGAATGACCGTCTTAGGTTCGGCAAGGATCAACAATAGCGGATAGGCGTGATCGTTCTTAAGTGTGACCTCAGCATCGTTCGGTCCATCGACCCGCAGCCCGCTCGAAAAGATGTTGACGCTGCCGTTCGCGGGCAGGGACGATTCACATTTTTGGGGGCTGCCTGTTGATTCGGCTGCCATGTATTGGATGTTCGCAGAGCCCTTGCTTGGATTCGTGCTTTGCGGTTGGTTAGTGCGCTGAGCCAGCCAAAATCCGATCAGTACGGCAAGGGTGATAATGAGCAGGTTGCGTAGGCTGTGACTTTTAGTGGTCGCTTCATCCGTACTAGGGGCTGCCTCTGCAAATGATTTGAATGAGTTAACGTTGGCGGGGACGCTGGCGATGGTCTGTTCGATGAGGGTGGAAAGTCTTTGCAGGAACTCGCTTTGGTCGTGCGCACGCCATACGCCATTCTTGAGTTCGAATTCTGTACCACCCGCGCGCGAAGCGAGCCAAACCTTGTTCGATTGAGTATCCAGATTGATGACGATGCGCTGTCCATCGGCAAATCCTAAACGCAGCGCATTGCCATTTCGATCGAAGCTGATGTCCGCGCCACGCTCGCGCACCATGGATTCGATGTGCTCGAATAAGGTGTTCGCTAGGTCGGGGTGAGTGTTTTCCGTCATATAATCCGCAGCGCTAAAACTTCAAGAAAGAGTGTGAGACATGCGTACCGTCTGCATTATGTTGCTGTTGCTTGTCGCCTTGCAAGGATGTGGGCGCAAAGGCCCATTGTTCTTGCCGTCGCCATCTGCCGATAATCATCCATCAGTCCAAATAGAACGAGCTTAATAGATATATGACCCCCTATTTCAAATATCAGCAAGACCAACTGTGCGTCGAAGAGATCCCGCTGAACGCCATTGCCGAACGTTTTGGTACGCCCTGCTACGTCTATTCGCGCACAGCTCTGACCGACGGCTATCGACAGTTCGCGGAAGCGTTCAAGAGTCGTGAGCATCTCATCTGCTACGCAGTGAAAGCCAATTCGAACCTAGCTATCCTTAACCTGTTCGCAAAACTCGGTGCGGGTTTCGATATCGTTTCCGGTGGAGAACTGCAGCGTGTGTTGGCGGCGGGTGGCTCGGCTAGCAAAGTAGTGTTCTCGGGCGTAGGGAAGTCCGAGGCGGAGATGAGGGCTGCATTGGAAGTGGGGATACTTTGCTTCAACGTCGAATCCGCACCAGAGCTCGATAGGCTCAATGCAGTGGCGGGAAGCATGGGCAAGATCGCGCCGATCAGTTTGCGTGTGAATCCAGACGTGGATGCCAAGACCCATCCCTACATCTCCACGGGACTCAAGCAGAATAAATTCGGTGTGGCTTATACCGAAGCCTTGGCTATCTATCGTAAAGCTGCGGGTATGCCACACATCAAGATCACGGGCATGGATTGCCATATCGGATCGCAGCTCACCGACACCAGTCCGTTCATCGCAGCGGCAGAGAAGGTGTTGGCTTTGGTCGATCAATTGGCGGCAGAGGGCATCGTCCTCGAACATCTCGATCTTGGCGGAGGCTTGGGGATCCGTTATGACGATGAGACGCCGCCGAGCATCGCCGAATATGCGCAGGCGTTGCTAGCCGCGCTACATGGCCGCTCCGAGAAGATCATCGTCGAGCCTGGGCGGGTGCTGGTCGGTAATGCGGGTGTGCTACTGACGCGTATCGAGTATCTCAAGCATGGTGAAGAGAAGAATTTCGCCATCGTCGATGCGGCGATGAACGACCTGATGCGCCCAGCACTTTATGAGGCTTATCACGCCATTCTACCGGTGCAGAAAAAGTCGGTGAAGAGCCTTGCCTTGGACGTGGTCGGGCCGATCTGTGAGACGGGGGATTTTATTGGTCGCGGCCGTGAGATGCCCGTAGAACAAGGCGATGTGCTGGCGGTGATGTCGGCCGGCGCATACGGAATGAGCATGAGTTCGAACTACAACACGCGTCCGCGAGCGATCGAAGTGATGGTCGATCAGGCGCAGATACATGTCATCCGTGAGCGGGAAGAGGTATCGCAATTGTTCGCCGCCGAAAAAGTCTTGTCGTGATTTTTCGCACAAAGTTGCACAAACCTGTTGCGTAAAAAAAATATTCGCGCATAGAATGCAAGCACCGTGCGTGTAGGGAGATTTCAAGTAGTCGAAAGACGTATCGGGAGTGCAGTGGTTGCACGAAGAAAAGAAGTACCTGGTTAGTCCATCAAACTTTAATAAGGAATGAAAATGGCAACTGCAGATACCAAAGCAAAAAAGAGCACCACTGCTAAGAAACCGGCAGTAAAGAAAGTAGTAGCAAAGAAGCCAGCCGCTAAAAAAGTAGCTGCTAAGAAACCAGCAGTGAAAAAAGCAGTAGCTAAGAAGCCAGCCGCTAAAAAAGTAGCTGCTAAGAAACCAGCAGTGAAAAAAGCAGTAGCTAAGAAGCCAGCCGCTAAAAAAGTAGCTGCTAAGAAACCAGCAGTGAAAAAAGCAGTAGCAAAGAAGCCAGCCGCTAAAAAAGTAGCTGCTAAGAAACCAGCAGTGAAAAAAGCAGTAGCTAAGAAACCAGCCGCTAAAAAAGTAGCCGCCAAAAAACCGGCAGCGAAAAAAGCAGCAGGTAAAGGCATCCTCGGCGCCTAAGCTTCGTAGATTGGGGCGGGCGCCGGGTAGTAGCGTTTCGCCCTTTCTGCGATCTCCTGTTTAGGAGAGCTTGCTTCGTCGGATTTCGTTAGATCGTTTATAGCGAAGTTCGGATGATGTTATAAGAATCCATAGTGTGTCCTTATCCTCTTCAGTCGAGGAGAGTTTCTCATCCCTTGTTTTTATCTGACCTTGACCGGCTGGAATCTGAAGCGCTTATTCAGAGATCCTTGCTTGCGATCAATGGATCAGGAAGATCGTTGCCAATCCCAAGAATATAAAGAATCCGCCACTATCTGTGATGGCCGTTAGCATCACGCTGGCTCCAATGGCAGGGTCGCGTCCGAGTCGCTGCATCAATAGTGGGATGCCAATACCGCCCAAGGCGCCAAGAATCAGATTGAGTGTCATCGCACTCGTCATCACCAGTCCAAGCGGGACGCTGTGATAGAGGAAATAAGCGAATAATCCAGCGATCCCGCCCCACACCAAACCGTTCAATCCGCTGATGGCTAATTCTTTCATCATCAATCTGCGCGCGTTGCTCTGCGTGATCTGCCCAAGTGCGAGAGAGCGGATGATGATGGTGGTCGTTTGATTGGCCGAGTTGCCGGCGATACCGGCGACGATGGGCATCAAAGTGGCGAGTGCCACGAATTGCACGATGGTATCTTCGAATTCTCCGATCACCCGAGAAGCAAAGAATGCGGTGCATAGATTCAGCGCGAGCCAAGCCCAACGGTTCTGTGCTGATTTCCATACTGACGCGAAGATGTCCTCCTCCTCGCGCAGACCTGCTTGATTCAAGATGTCGGTCTCTGATTCAGATCTGATGAAATCGAGTACGACGTTCACCGTCACGCGTCCGACCAACTTGCCGTCCTCGTCGACCACAGGGGCTGAAACCAAGTCATAGCGTTCGAAGGCTTGTGCAGCCTGATCTGCTTTTTCTTCTGGATGGAGCTGGATGGTCTCGGTGAGCATGAGGTCGCCCACGATCATCTCGGGTTCGTTTACCACGATCAGATTGATCGGCAGTACGCCTTTGAATTTGTCATCACGATCTACGACGAATACTTGGTCGGTGTGGTCGGGCAGTTCATCGAATCGACGTAGGTAGCGCGACACGACTTCAAGTGTCACATCCTCGCGCACATGCACCATGCTGAAATCCATCAGTGCGCCAACAGAATCCTCCGAGTAGGACATCGCTGCACGTAATTGTTCACGTTCTTCGATGGAGAGTGACTTGAACACGTCACGCATGACGTTCTGAGGTAAGTCTGGCGCAAGGTCGGCGATCTCGTCGGTATCGAGTTGCTCAGCAGCTTCGCGCAACTCCTCCCGACTCATCGTTGCGATCAACGATTCACGCACAGCATCCGAGACTTCGATCAGAATCTCGCCGTCACGATCCGCTTTGACCAAATCCCATACTAGAAGCCGTTGCTCGATGGGGAGCGCTTCCAATATGTAGGCGATATCGGCGGGATGTAACTCGACTAGTTTTTCGCGCAATTCGGAGAGATGTCGTTTGTGCAACATCTTGTCGAGCAATTCGTGGCGTTCGTCACGCGGTAATGTTTGGTTATGAACTACGGTCTCTACGAGCGCGTGCTTCTCAAGCAGGTGTTGAACCTGCTTGAGATGGTCTTGTACATTCTCCGTGTAGTGCTGCTCTGGGGCAGAATCGCTCATACGTTCCTTTGCAAATTGCGCGCTATTTTAAGGAAAAGCTGAGGGCCGTGTCAGGGAATCTCCGCGTCAGGCATGCGTTCAAGGATGATGAATGTCTTTCGCAACATGCCAGGTGCTGCGCGGTTGCGGTCGTAGAAGCGCGGGTTTGGCACCATGGCGGCAAGGCGTGCCGCTTGTTCGGGGGAGAGTTGTGCCGCGCTCACTCCAAAATAATGCCGTGCTGCTGCTTCAGCGCCGAACACGCCATTTCCCCACTCGATGACGTTCAAATAGATCTCGAAGATGCGCCGCTTATCCATCACCGCTTCCAGCATCAAGGTGATGATCACTTCTTCGCCTTTGCGCCACGGTGTGCGCTTAGTGGAGAGGAACAGGTTCTTCGCCAACTGCTGGCTGATGGTGGAGCCGCCGGCGACGATCTTGCCTTTCTTCATATTCTTTTCGTAGGCCTTTTGGATGCCCTCCCAATCGAATCCTTCATGATCGACGAACTTCGCATCCTCAGACACGATGAGCGCGCGCTTCAGATTCTTAGAGATCTTGTTGTAGGCCACCCATTTGTGTTTCAACTCGGCTTTCGGATTCTTGTCCTGCATCACCTCAAGACGGTCCTCCATGAAGGAGCTGCTGGCAGGATCGAATTTGATCCACCATACGATGTGCGCGAACAGCCACAGTTGATACAGCACCAACAGCGCAAACAGTCCGAACACGATGCGCCAAAAGAGGCTACGCGGCATCTTCATAGAGCGCGTAGCGCCTCAAGGACTGGCTTGGTGTCAGGTCGCACCTTGCGCCACAGGGCGAATGATGTGGCTGCTTGCTCCACCAACATACCCAGCCCATCAGAGATGACAGACGCACCTTGTACGCGGGCGAACTTCAAGAAAGGAGTCTCTTTGCCGTACATCATGTCGTAGGCGAGTGCGTCACGTTTGAATAGTCCATCCGGTAATGGTGGTAGTTCATCTGACAAGCCGCTAGAGGTGGCGTTGATGACGATGTCGAAACTGCGCCCCGCCAGATCTTCGTAACGTTTGGCGTACACCGTACCCGCTCCTTCGAAATCAGCGGCGAGCGCTTGTGCTTTCTCAAGCGTACGGTTGGCGACGATGATGCCCACACCCGCGTTGAACAACGGCCACATCACACCTGCCGCCGCACCGCCGGCACCGAGGATGAGCGCGTCTTTCAGGAACAATTTGTATTGGACGTTCTTCTCGATGTCGGCAAGCAAGCCAACGCCATCGGTATTGTCACCAAGTATCTCGTTGCCTTCGAAGATGAGCGTATTCACTGCATTGGCATCGTTGGCACGTCCGCTACGCTGAGTCGCCAATTTGAAGGCTTCGAACTTGAACGGTACCGTGACGTTGCAACCTTTGTAGCCCTCAGCACGCAAGCGAGCGATGGTGTCGGCGAAGCCATCGAGTGGCGCTTCGATGGCTTCGTAGCTGATATCTTGATTGGTTTGCTGCGCGAACATCGAATGGATGAACGGCGACTTGCTATGTTTGATGGGGTTGCCGATGACGGCGTATTTATCTGTCATTTATTGAAGAGCCAGAAAGTGGTGGGTACTGAAAGTACGAAGATTATAGCGGGTTAGCTAGCCCGCTTCAGTATCGCTGTCGTCAGTCCGATGATCGCCATGGCACACACGATGGTGACACCCGCAGGCAGGTCGAACCACACCGAGAGCAACAGGCCGATCCCATAGCCAGCGATGCCGATAACAGCTGCATACACCATGCGCAGACTCTGCGATCTATAGGTGGCGAGTGCCGGCACGATGAGACTGGCGAACACCAGATAGATACCGACCAGTTGGACTGACGCGGTGACGGCGAGGGCGAACAGTCCATAGAAAGCGAAATGGCTTTGGCTGGTGTGTAAGGTGCGCCAAGCAATGAGTAATGCCGCACTCAGGATGGCTGTGCCCATGAGTTGTGCATTGCTTACCCACAATATCTGCCCGACCAACAACTCTTTTAGATGTTCACCCGCATGTACATCGTGGCTCATCAGCAAGATGCCCAGGCTAGCTGAGAGTACGAAGGTGAGGCCGATGTAGGCTTCCTTCACATCCGGTGCGCTGCGTTCTATCCACGTCAGCAATCCAGCCCCACACAGCGCGCTGCTGGCGGCGATGAGTTGCACCAAAAGTGGTTCATGGTCCAGTTCGAGCAACGCCGCGATGACGACACCGAGCCCAGCGATCTGCGCGATCGCCAAGTCGGCGAAGATGACGCCGCGTTGCAACACGCGTATGCCGAATGGGATGTGTGTGGCAAGGATCAGCAACCCAGCGATGAATGCGGGGAGCAGGATGTCGAGTTCTAAGCCGTTCATTGCGATCCTTTCAAAAGCCGCGCGATGGTGTCATCGAACAAGCCGTACAAGTCACTCGCGCCAGCACTGCCGCCCACTGTGTAGGGAAGCTCGACCACGTTGAGGTGCGCACGTTGCGCGATCCATTCCGACGGTCGCGCATCTTGGTAAGCGGCGCGCAACACCATCTTGGCAGGCTGCTTTTGTAGCGTGTTCAATATCTGTGCAAGATGCGCTGCACTCGGTTCCATCCCGGGTTTGGGTTCCAGTGTCGCGACTTCTTTCAGTTTCAGCCATTCGGACAGATAAGGAAAGCCCTGGTGTTGCACAAGCACGGGTAAGCCTTTGATGGGCAGGGCTTGTGCTTCCCACTTGGTGATGGCTGAGCGCCATTTTGTATTGAAGGCAGAAAGGCGTTGCTGATAGGCATTCGTGTTCGCCGCATCAAGTTGTATCAGACGTTTGCTCAGCGCATCGGCAATGGGTAAGAAATTGCGCGGGTCGGTCTGGATGTGTGGGTTACCTCGCGCGTGCACATCACCATCACCACGATCCAAGCGCGTCGGTACTTCCAACATGTTGACGAAGTCAGCTGTCTCGAAATATCCGATGCTGCCTACTTGTGTCGAGGCATTGCTTGATTCGCGCAGCACGACAGGTAGCCAAGCGGCTTCCAATTCAGCCCCGGTACACACCACCAGATCTGCGCGGCGCGCCTTGGCGATCAGGCTGGGTCGTGCCTCGATATGATGTGGGTCTTGCAACGGTCCCGTGGCAGTGTAGATGCTGGCCTTGTCGCCCGCGAGTTCTTGCGTGAGTGCCGCCCATTCAGGTTCGCAGGCGAATACGTTGAGCGTGGCATATGCGGGGCTGCAGATCAGAGAAAGTAGGAATGCAAAAATGAGTCTATTCATATTCGCCTCCTAGTAGGAATGAGCGCCATGAGCGCCCAAGCTCATGATGTACTGCACAAAGAACTGGTTATCTTTGAGGCCTTGGCGCGATCGGTCATTCGCTACTTGCATACGCAAACGCGAGAACTCACTGGGACTGTAGTCCAGCATCAAGGAGGTGCGTGACGGTTTGAAGGCGAAGTCGCTGATGACGTTACCTGCATTCGATGCACCGATCTGTGCGACACCTGGATCGAGACGGTCATAACGTGCGCCTACTCTCCAGCGGGGTACGAATTGATACACACTCTGCAGGTAGAAGCCGCTTTGCGCATTGCTGAATGTGTCGGTCACATTCGCACCCGCTGTGTCATAAGTCAGATCGCCAGTTTCTTTGCGACGGAAGTATTCACCTTGCAACTTCACATAGCTGTTTTTTACATTGCCATTGGCTACGTATTTCCATACAAAGTCCAAGCCAGTGGTTTGGCTGTCGCCCGTGAAAAGATCGGTGACGGCGTTACCTGCCAGATCGGGAACGTCGATGCTTTCTGCATCCACGCGACGTGTCTGATGTGCAGAAACGCCCACGCGCCAACTATGCTCGATGCCGATATCGTCACCGATGTGGGCAAATAAAACACCTGCGCTATTACCGTTACGCACCGTATCTGTGCCGGGGAAGCCGCGACCGCGTCCCATCTCGCCGCCTAGTTCAATGAACATGTCCGTCGGTGCAAGCCACTTCAGTTGTAGCCCATCTTCAGCTAACTGGTTCTCCCACAAGATGGCATAGACCAACGGTTGATCGACGAAATCCCACGCGTGTGCATGTTGTTCGTTGAGATAGCCCAAGCCAGAGAAGAAGCGTCCGAACTTGAGATTGAGCCCATCACCGAGTGCAGTGGTTTGCACGAACGCATTCTCCACGCTGATGCCGCCAGCAGGATCGAGTGCCAAAGTGGCGACGCCGCGATATTCGGGGTCGATATTGGCTGAGATACCCATCTCGGATTCGCCCAAGTTGAATCCTTGTTCGTGGCCAGGATTGGGGTTCATGGCAAAGCCGGTAGCGGGAATGGAGGGGTCGCGTTGCACGCTGCCATAGTTACCCGACAGGATGAGAGAGAACGCCGGATTGAATGCGTTATCGATGCTGCCTGTGTTGGCGGCGAATGAGGATGCGGATTGAAACAGTAGTGCAGCGATCGCCGCACGGGTAGAGATCTCTTTAAACATTTCTTACTCCAAAGATAGGGATAGCAATATCGCGCACATGAACGGTGCGAGAGTTGGTATTCGAACTAAGCGGAGTAGGGCGGGGCGCGTGCCGCGAATGCGGCGAAGCTGTTGTAACGGAAAGAGGGTGCGTAGGTGGTGGCGACTACGTTCGCGCCAATATCTAGATCGAAATGGATGTCACTACTGCCAACTGCACTGCCGATATGCGCGTAGGCCGCACACAGTTCGCATTGCGAATCGTGCGGAGCTGATTGGTCCTGCGATTGCTGCAACAGCGTGTGCGAGATGCCATGCGACATCGCACCTTGCTGGGCGAACAGCAGGGTGAAGACGAGCAGGGTTAATTGGAAAGTCGAGCGCAACATGGAGTGCATCGTATCCACTTTGTTACTCCGCCTCAAGTTGGTCGTTGGTGGTGAACGTCCACGTGCGGGTGATACTGAGTATGTCGGTCTCTTTGCGGATGTCTGGTGGGAAGGCGGCGTAAGGCGCGGCGAGTTTGACGATGCGTTGGGCTGCTGCATCGAGGATGCGCTGGCCGGATGATTTGTTGATCTCTACATTCTCGATGCTACCGTCGGAGCGGATATTCACCGTGAGTTGAAGCTTTCCGTAGACCTTTTGACGACGCGCGGCTTCGGGATAGTTCAGGTTGCCGATACGCTCCACCTTGCTACGCCAGTCTTCCACGTACTGGGCGTAACGATACTCTTGCGTGCGTGATCCTATGTGTTTGCGCTTGGGCATCTTCTCGTACAGCGAGATGTTTTTGCTGATCTGGGCTTCCAGTCGTGCGATCTCGAGTGAACGTTGCACCAAGTCGTGTCCGTTCAGTGTGGTGTCCTGCTGTTTGGGTATCGATTTCTTTTGTTCGACGGTGTAGTCACCTTTGACGCGAGTCAACAGACGCTGGACCTCTTCTTCCAGCGCCTTCACTTTTTGTGTGGCTTGTTCCGGCGTGAATTGTTGCGCATCTCCTAAGACTGGGAAGGGCGTTCCCGCGCGACGGTCATCTTCGGTGTTACCACCGCCGTCTAGATTGTTCTGCGCATAGGCTATTGCGTTGCTAGGCTTGCTCTTGGACTTGCTGTTGACTAAAGTGACTTCTAGCGGCTGCAAGGCCTTGGCCAGTTTGCCTGCATCGGGCATGTCGAATGCGATGCCGAAGATGATGAACGCATGCAGGAATAGCGAGAACGAGATGGCGAACGACAAGCGTTCTTTCACCAGCAAGGTCTTGGCTATCAGCATCTTCATGCAGGGGTTTCCACTTGCGCGACATAGCGCGCTTCGAAGTTGAGATCGAGCAGATCTATATCACCCATCTCCAGCATCACTTTCGTGTTGGCAGGCAGTTCGGGAATAGATGGTACGCGCCCGACCAGGGGGATGTCGCCGATCTTGACGAGGTTCTCACGCAACAAAAGCGCATCGATCTGAGAGATCTTTTCTTGTTGTAACCAGCGCAAGCACCAGTAACGTTCCATGCCACGCTGGAACTCGTTATAGGTGGTGTAGGCAGTGTCGAAGTCGCGCAGGATGGTGAACAGCGCAGTGTCGTTCTTGGCATAGGCGGGCGGTTCGCCGCGCAACACGCTGATGAGTTGGCGTTGGTTCACCAAGTCCACATAACGGCGTAGCGGTGAGCTCGACCATGCGTAATGCGATACGCCCAAGCCTTGGTGCGGAGCGGCGACAGTGCTCATCTTCACCTTGCCGTTGTTCTGTGTGCGGTAGATGCCAGGCACTTCGTTGTCGTCCAGCAATTTTCCCCACATGCTGTTGGCCAAGATCATCAATTCAGACACCACCTTGTCGATGGGCGAACCGCGTAGACGATGGCCGATAGTGACGTGGTCGTTCTCGATATGGAAGGTGTAGTCGATCTGTTGGTTGCTGTTGTCAGAAGATTTGCCGCGCACGGCTTCTAGCGCGTTGGCAAAGTCGAATAGCAATTTGAGTTCGGCTGCATAGGCGTAATCAAGCTTGCCCGCCGCCAGTGTCTCTTCGTTGAACAAGGGCTCTAGTGTGTCGTGCCGTAAGTTGGCTGCGATGTGCAGGCGCTCGATACGACTCTCACTATTCGTCACTGCCAGTGTCTTCGCATCCACATCCACATAGAGCGACAGTGCGGGACAGACCTTATCGGCGCACAGCGTAAAGGCTTGCACCACGTTGTCCGGCAACATGGTGATCTTATCGCCGGGCATATACACGGTGGACATGCGCTGGGCGGCGATCTTATCGATGTCTGAATTCAGCGGGATGCCCAGCGAGGGGGCTGCGATGTGGATGCCGATGCGCCAGTTGCCATTGTCCAATTTCTCGATGGAGAAGGCATCGTCGATCTCGGTGGTGCTGGCATCGTCGATACTGAAAGCATTCACCTTCGCCAAGGGGAGTTCGGGGTGATCTTCCACCGTCACTGAGGGGAATCCGATACCGCGTGGGAAGTTCTCGAACAGGAACTTGTTCAAGTGGAAATCACTGATAGAAGGAAGTGCGCCACACTTTTCCAGCAGATGTGCTGAAGAGAGATGCATCGCCGCACAGGCCGCTTCGACCGCTTTGACTTCGATGGTGTTGCGATCCGGTTTGTACAGGATCATCGACAGTTTGTCGGCGAATTCAGCGGGTAGTTGGAAGGCGATCAATTGAGCGATGTAGCGTTCCTGTTGTTCGGCTTGCAGGCGTTTTTTCTCGGCACTGGCGAGTGCTGATTTCAAGGCATCGGGCGGGGCTGCTTTGTAGCGTCCTTTCCCCTTCTTATAGAAATGCATAGGAGAGCTATGCAAGCGTATCAATGCTCCTGCCGATTCGATGGGATTGGGAACATGGCCGAAATACTCTTGGGCCAGCGTTGAGAACTCGAATTCCTCCGGTGGTGATGCCTCCCACAGAAAATCCACATCGATGTCGGCAGCAGTCTGTTCCGCCTGTGTCATGAATTCGGACAGACTGGGTTGGGCGAAACGCAACATCACATTGGCAGATTTGATCTTGCTGCGTTTGCCATGGGTGTTCTCGACCTGCAACGACGTAGTGTTGTCCGCAAGGATGTTGCCGACCTTGAAGCCGCCGTCTTCTTCGTAAAAGATGTTCATGGGGGAGTGCTGGAAAAATTGCGGCGAATTATAACCTGCGCACCTATCGCCGAACTTCCTTCGTGATACGCTGTCTGTGCGTGACCCTCGCTATAAAAGGGGTCAGTCAACCAAATAGGAGTCTCACAATGAAAGTAATATCGACATTGATTGTAGCAGGCAGTCTGCTCAGCATCGCCCCGTTGGTTCAAGCCTGTCCCGCCAAGCATCATGGTGGGTATGATGGCCCATGCTTGCAGGAATTAGATAAGAACAAGGATGGTGCGGTCAGCAAGAAAGAATTCGAGGCATTTCATGCAGCTCGTTTCAAAGAGATGGATGCCAATAAAGACGGCAGGCTGAGTGAAGCAGAGATGGACGGTGGCATGGGGGTGAAGCAACGCCCGATGAAAGACATGGGGCAAGACCCTTTTGACCGTCGTTTCGATGAGGTCGATATCAATCACGATGGCGGCTTAAGCAAAGATGAGGCTGAGATCGGCATGCCGATGTTGTTCAAGCGTTATGACGAGATCGACGCCAACAAGGATGGCAAGATGACCAAGGAAGAAGTGATCGAGAGCATGAAGAAGATGCACGAGAACACCCCCGCACCTCGCGGTATGGGAATGGGTAGGCCCGACCAGAAATAAAGGTGGTGCCAAAAACTAAAAGGCCTCGCAGCTCATGCTGCGAGGCCTTTTGTTTGATGCTGGGATGATTACTTCAGGATGTAAGCGACCATTGCTTTGATGTCTTCATCGCTCACTTTAGCTGGAGTCGCTGGCATCGCCATTGAGCCGAAAATACCAGAACCACCTTTACGAACTTTAGCAGCGACTTTGTCTGCCGCAGTCGCATCACCCTTGTATTTATCGGCGATCATCTTGATGCCGGGGCCAACGGTCTTCTTTTCAGCTTGGTGGCAGGTGCCGCAATTATGTTTCTTCATCAAAGCCGCGCCATCATCGGCCATTGCCGCGTTAGAAAGCAAAAGACCTGCAGTCAGCATCAATACGTGTTGCACTTTCATGGTGATACTCCTTTTCTTCGTTAAGCAAAATCTTCGGCGGAATTCTACGCCTTAAAACGTGCCATGTTCACTCTGGTTGACGAGTAACCGAGTATTTGGGTCGGACGTGTCCGCGGTGTTACCATTCGCGCGGATTTTTTTGCAAGGAATAGAGACATGGCTGGACATAGTAAATGGGCGAACATCCAACACCGTAAGGGGGCGCAGGATGCCAAGCGGGGCAAGATATTCACGCGCTTGATCAAAGAGATCACCGTGGCGGCGAAGCTGGGAGGGAGCGATCCCGACATCAATCCGCGTCTACGTTTGGCGATGGAAAGAGCCTACGACCAGAACATGCCCAAGGACAATGTCGAGCGAGCTATCAAGCGTGGTGCCGGCGAATTGGATGGTGCCGACTACATGGAGTTGCGCTACGAGGGTTACGGCATCAATGGCGCGGCTGTGATGGTCGATTGCATGACTGACAACAAGACGCGCACCGTAGCTGATGTGCGCCATGCCTTCACCAAATATGGTGGCAACCTCGGCACGGACGGGTCGGTCGCCTTCCTGTTCAAACACTGTGGATATATGGTGTTCGCGCCGGGTGTCGACGAGAGCGCATTGATGGAAGTGGCGATCAATGCGGGTGCGGAAGACATCATCAATAATGACGACGGCAGCATCGAAGTCATCACTGCGCCGTATGAGTTCGTGAATGTGAAGCAGCGCTTAGAGGCGGCTGGTTTCAAGCCGGAGATGGGGGAAGTCACCATGCGACCTGAGAACGAAGTGAGCTTCACAGGCGACGATGCGGTGAAGATGCAGAAGCTGTTGGATGCCTTGGAAGATTGTGATGACGTGCAAGAAGTCTATACCACTGCTTCGATCGACGGCTGATGCGTATCCTCGGCATTGATCAGGGTCTCCGCATCACTGGCTTTAGTTTCGACATAACTTGCGTGTGCAAGTTAGTCTCCACGGAAACCCATCACCAGTGCTTCGATTTTTTGGGGACTCGATGACAATACGAATATTGGGTATTGATCCAGGGCTCAGAGTGACGGGTTTTGGTGTGATAGACAAGGAAGGCCAACAACTGCATTACGTCGCTAGCGGTTGCATCAAGACGCCCGATGGTGAATTGCCGGAGCGATTGAAGGTCATCTTGAGTGGGCTGGGCGAGGTCATCGCGCAACATCAACCACAACAGGTCGCCATCGAAAAGGTGTTCGTGAACGTGAATCCGCAATCTACTTTATTGCTGGGCCAAGCGCGCGGGGCTGCTATCTGCGCCGCAGTGCAGGCGGACCTGCCCGTGGCGGAGTACACGGCATTGCAAGTGAAACAAGCGGTGGTTGGCAATGGACATGCGAGCAAGGAGCAGGTGCAAGCGATGGTGGTGAGGTTGTTGAAATTGTCAGGTACGCCTAGCCCCGATGCGGCGGATGCTTTGGCGGGTGCGATCTGTTATGCCCATAGTGGCATGGGTTTGGGTGCGCTGGCGACCAAGGGGTTTCGCGTCAAAGGAGGGAGATTGATATGACGCAGCCCATGGAGCCGACACTCACGACTTTTCAAAATCCATTGGCGCGCTATTTCGCGGCGACTAGGCCTGCATTCATCACGGCAAGTCTGATGGCGGCGTTGCTTGGGCTGGCTGTGGCGTGGCATGCCGCACTTGATTTCGATGTGACACTTGCAGTCGTCACCGTGCTGTTCGCGCTGTTGGCACACGCGGGTGTGAACGTGCTCAACGATTATTACGATGCGCTGAACGGTACGGACGCGCAGAACGTGGAGCGTATCTTTCCCTTCACGGGAGGCAGTCGCTTCATTCAGAACGGTGTGCTGACCTTGGCGCAGACGCGCAATTTTGGTTTTGCTTTGTTGGCAGGAGTGGCGTTGGCGGGGCTGTGGTTGATGTCGCGCTCTGCACCGCAATTGCTGTATGTGGGGTTGGCGGGCCTATTCATCGGTTGGGCTTATTCGGCGACTCCGTTCAAGTTGAATAGTCGTGGTTGGGGTGAACTGTGTGTGACGGCTGGGATTCTATCCATCACAGTGGGGACCTATTTCGTGCAGAGCAAGCACTACGATGTGGCTCCGTTCGTGGCGGGATTGTCCTATGCGCTATTGACGATGAATCTGCTCTACATCAACCAGTTCCCCGACCGCACGGCGGATACGGCGGCAGGCAAGTTGCATTGGGTCGCACGATTGGATGTGCGACATGCGCGCTGGGGATATGTGCTGATCGTGGCGTTGGCTTATCTATGGTTGCTGCTGAGTGTGGCGCTGGCTTGGTTGCCGTTGCTAGCGCTATCGGCAGTGCTTGCTTTGCCCTTGAGTGTGAAGGCTGCGGGCTCATTATTGCGACACGCGGCGCAACCGCAATTATTGGGTGAGGCCATCAAACAAACCATCGCTGCGATGATGGTGCATGGTGCGTTGTTATCGCTGGCATTGATATTAAGTAAGGGAAGCACATGATCGGAAGATTGAGCGGCACATTGCTAGAAAAGAACCCACCGCAGATCGTGCTGGATGTGCAGGGCGTGGGTTACGAAGTGGACGTGCCGATGAGTACGTTCTACAACCTGCCCGCACTGAATGAGAAGGTGGTGCTGCACACGCAACTCATCGTGCGCGAGGATGCACATCTGTTATTTGGTTTTTTGACACACGAGGAGCGTATCGCTTTCCGTCAACTGCTCAAGATCAGCGGTGTAGGCCCCAAGCTGGCGCTCTCAGTGTTATCTGGCTTGAGCATCGCCGATCTAGCGGCGGCGGTAGCAAACAAGGATGCGAACAGACTCACCAAGATCCCCGGTGTCGGCAAGAAGACCGCTGAGCGTCTGTTGTTGGAACTGCAAGGTAAATTCACGGTGAGCGGCGCAGGTGCGGCACTCGGTTCGGTAGTCGCTTCGTCCGCCAGCAACGATATTGTGAATGCTCTGTTGGCCTTGGGCTACAACGAGAAAGAGGCGGACTGGGCGGCCAAGCAATTGCCCAAAGATGCCGACGTCTCGGGCGGTATCAGGCAGGCACTTAAGTTATTATCCAAAGCATGATCAAACACGACGACCTGACCGCTGAGCCGCGCATCATCTCTGCCGCTCCCGCTTCGCAGCAGGAGGAGGCGTTGGAGCGCGCGTTGCGTCCCAAGCAGCTCGATGAATACGTGGGGCAAGAGAAGATACGCGGACAGTTGGAGATATTCATCCAAGCCGCGAAGCAGCGCAAAGAACCGCTCGATCATGTCTTGTTGTTCGGCCCGCCTGGTCTGGGTAAGACCACCTTGGCGCAGATCATCGCGCGCGAGATGGGGGTCAATATTCGCCACACTTCCGGCCCAGTGTTGGAGCGTGCGGGCGACCTTGCAGCTTTGCTCACCAACCTCGAACCCAATGATGTGTTGTTCATCGACGAGATACATCGCTTGTCGCCCGTGGTGGAAGAGATCCTATATCCCGCGCTGGAGGACTACCAGATCGACATCATGATCGGCGAAGGGCCGGGGGCGCGTTCGGTGAAGATCGATCTGCCGCCGTTCACCTTGGTCGGCGCGACTACGCGCGCGGGCATGCTCACCAATCCACTGCGCGACCGCTTCGGCATCGTGGCGCGATTGGAGTTCTACACCGCGCAAGAATTGCAGCGCATCGTCACTCGCTCTTCCGGCTTGCTGGAGTTACCTATCTCGCAAGATGGTGCATTGGAGATCGCCAAGCGCTCGCGCGGTACACCGCGTATCGCCAACCGTTTGCTAAGGCGCGTGCGAGATTTCGCGGATGTAAAAGCGGATGGCAATGCAACCCGCGAAGTCGCGGATGCTGCGCTGACCATGCTCGACGTGGACTCGCAAGGGCTGGATGTGATGGATAGGAAGTTGTTGCAGACCGTCATCGAGAAGTTCATGGGCGGGCCGGTTGGTGTGGACAACCTTGCCGCCGCCATCGGCGAAGAGCGCGACACCATCGAAGACGTGCTAGAACCTTACCTCATCCAGCAAGGCTATCTACAACGTACACCACGTGGTCGTATCGCCACGGCGAACGCCTACCAACATTTTGGTTTGATCCAACCGCGCAGCGCAGGCAATAACAAGGGGCTGTGGGATGAGTAAGCACAAGGTCTTCACTTGGCCTGTGCGTGTGTATTTTCAAGATACCGACGCAGGCGGTGTCGTTTATCACGCCAGTTATGTGAACTTTATGGAGCGCGCGCGGACCGAGTGGTTGCGTACCTTCGGTTACAGCAACGCTGGGCTGATGAAACAATTGGGTGTGGTATTCGTGGTGCGTTCGATGAAGTTAGAGTATCTGAAGCCAGCTCTGCTCGACGATATGTTGGCGGTGACAGCTCAAGTCAAAGACATCGGACGTAGTCGCATCACATTGTTGCAGACTGTGAAACGGGATGAGGAGTTGCTGACCGAAGGTGAGGTACATCTCGTGTGTGTGAATGTAGAGACCTTCAAGCCGGTGAGCGTGCCAGACGTGTTAAAAAAACAGTGGGACTGATGATATGAACATTCTGCAAGACCTATCGTTCTTCCATCTCATCGCCAACGCCAGCTTGCTGGTGCAGATGGTGATGGGATTGTTATTGTTCGTGTCGCTGATGTCGTGGTGGTACATCTTCCAAAAGATGTTCGCAGTGCGCGCCGCGATGAGGCAGACGCGTGATTTCGAAGAGGCGTTCTGGAACAACCCGAATCTGGTGACTTTGTATCAACAAGCGAGCAGCAAGCTACGCCATGATCAAGGTGCGTTGGAGCAGATATTCGCCGCTGGCTTCACCGAATATGTGAAGCTGAAGAAGACACACGGGGTGGACAGTGCAGCGGTGATGGACGGTACGCGCCGCGCCATGCGCGCACGTTTCCAGCGTGAGATGGATCATTTGGAATCACATCTTTCTTTCCTGGCGACAGTCGGTTCGGTCAGTCCTTACGTGGGTCTGCTGGGCACGGTGTGGGGCATCATGAATGCGTTCCGAGGTCTGTCCAGTGTGGGGCAGGCGACGCTGGCGCAAGTTGCACCCGGTATCGCAGAAGCCTTGGTGGCGACGGCGATGGGACTGTTCGCGGCGATCCCTGCCGTGGTGGCTTACAACCGCTATGCACGTGACATCGATCGCTTGGCATCTCGATTCGAGAGTTTCTCGGAAGAATTCTCCAATGTGTTGCAGCGCCAACCCTAAGGTTCCGTAACGATGAGATCGTATCGTCGCACCCGCAACCGCTTGATGAACGAGATCAACGTCGTGCCTTACATCGACGTGATGTTGGTGTTGCTCGTCATCTTCATGGTGACTGCGCCGATGATGAACCCCGGGCAGATCGATCTGCCTAGCGTTGGGAAATCGCTCACCCCGCCAGTCTCGCCGCTCGAAGTCATCATCAAAAAGGATACGACGCTCGCGTTGCGAGACCACAGCAAAGGCGAGGTGGCTGTGCCAGTGTCACGTGAAGAACTGGCTGCGACGATCAAGAAGAAGGTCGCTAACAATCCTGAACAATCGGTCGTCATCTCTGCGGATAAAAAAGTGCGTTACGAAGAGGTGATCGAAGTGATGGACATGCTGCAACAGCAGAACATCAAGAAGATTGGTCTGCTCACCAAGGCGAAATGAGCCACGCACTGAACTACCAAGACCCATATCGAGTGCCCGCTGGTTTGCTGGCGCTGGTGGTGCATGCGGTTTTCATCGGATTGTTGGTGCTTGGGGTGCGTTGGCAGTCGCATCCGCCGGAGGAATTCTCGGTCGAACTGTGGGATAGCTTGCCTGTCATAGCGCCCCCTTTAGAGCAGATGCCTGTGCCTGCCGTAGAAACCCCTCCTTCTGTCGAGCCGAAAGTGGAGTTGCCGCAGGAGAAGTCTGCGGACATCGAGTTGCGCGAGAAGAAGATCAGCAAGGTCGAACCAGCCAAGCCAACTGCAAAAGAATTGAAGGAGCGCAAACAGGCTGAAGAACAGCGCTTGCTGGAAGAGTATGCGGAGAAACGCCGCCAAGCATTGCAAGAGACGATGCGTGCAGAGATCGCAGCGGCAACCTCGGCTGAAGTGGGGCGCTATCAAGATATGATACGCAGCAAGATACGACGCAACATCGTGGGTATCCCGCCTAATCTTCCAGCGGATGCCAAGGCGGAATTCAAAGTGACGGTGTTGCCGGGCGGTATGGTGATGGATGTGCAGTTAGTGAAAAGTAGCGGCAATCGTGCATACGACGATGCGGCAGAGCGCGCCATCTACAAGGCGCAACCACTGCCATTGCCGACCGACGTCGGGTTGCAAAAATTGTTCAGGGAGCTACGCCTGATGATCAAACCACAGGAATAATATGCTTCGAATATCTGTTTTCGCTTTTCTCCTTTGTCTTACTCGATTCGCACAGGCTGAATTGAGCATCGAGATCACCGGTGCGGGTGAGCATCAAACGCCGGTATCTGTGATCCGCTTCGCGGGTGAGGATGAGACGCAGCGCATCAGCGAGGTGGTGTCGAAGGATCTGGCGCGTACGGGGCTGTTCAAGTTGATCGACCCTGCCGGTAGAGCGCCAAAGGATGCGAGATCGGTGAAGTACGCTGAATGGAACGGTGTCGAGGCGCTGCTTATCGGATCAGTCACTCAACAAGCAGGTGATAAGCTCGTCGTCACTTTCCAGCTGGTCGATACCGTGCGTCGTAGCGAACTATTGAAGCTGACGGTCTCCTCTAATAAGCAGCAGTCACGCGCTATCGCACATCACATCGCAGACAGGGTCTATGAAAGACTCACGGGCACGCCGGGAGTGTTCAGTACACGTATCGCCTATGTGAATCGTCACGAAGGGAATTACCGCTTGGTGGTCGCGGATAGCGATGGCTTTGGCGAGCAGGCTTTGTTGAGTTCGAAGGAGCCGATCATGTCGCCCGCGTGGTCACCCGATGGGACGCGCATCGCCTATGTGAGTTTCGAGCAGGGACGCGCCATGGTGTTCGTGCAGACCTTGAGTACGCGTGAACGTGTGTTGATGGCGGCTTTTCCCGGTAGCAACAGTGCGCCGGCATGGTCGCCAGACGGTAGCCAGCTGGCGCTGGTATTGACGCGAGATAATAGTTCTCAGCTCTATCTGGTCGGCGTCGACGGATCGGATCTTCGGCGTATCACGTTCAGCGATACGATAGACACCGAGCCGACCTTTTCGCCAGATGGGAAATCATTGTTGTTCACTTCAGACAGGGGTGGATCGCCACAGATTTACAGTATGTCGATAGACGGTGGGCGTGCTACGCGTCTGACTTTCGAATCCGGCAACAGTTTTTCACCAAGGTATAGCCCTGATGGTAAGAACGTCGTCTATTCCCTTTATTCAGGAGGCACTTTCTCCATCGTGGTGCATGACTTGGAAAGCAAGCAAGTCCAGTACTTGACTTCGAATGCGCGGGATAAAAAACCAAGTTTCGCCCCCAACGGCAAACTGGTGCTGTTCGCTACAGAGTCCTCTGGGCGTGGTATATTGGCAACTGTTTCAAGTGACGGACGTGTGAAGCAAAAAATGGTCGCTCAGAGTGGGGATATTCGTGAGCCTGTCTGGGGACCTTTTATCAAAGCGATGAATTGATTGAAAGGGTACGAAATGAATAAACTAATCTTGGGAATGATCACCGTGTCTTTGCTGGCAGCTTGTTCTAGCCCAGCGCAAAAAGAAACAACTTCTACTGCACCTGCAGCGCCACAAGCAAGCACGGCTGCGGATACATCTGCTACACCAACATCGGCTGCTGATTCCAACGTCGCTGCGACTTCCAACATGGCTGCTGATCCCGCTGCTGCGGATGCGGCCGCTGCAAAGGCTAAAGCGGATGCAGATGCAAAAGCGGCTGAACTCGCTTTGCTAGACAAACGTACCGTATATTTCGATACCGACATCGATGTGTTCCATGATGCGGATAAAGAGATCATCATGGCGCACGGCAAGAACCTCGGCAAAGTCTTTTTGTTGAAGGCTCGCGTCGCTGGTTATGCAGATGAGCGCGGCAGCAGCGAATACAACTTGGCATTGGGCCAACGTCGTGCTCAGAACACCAAGAAGGCTTTGGTGGCAGCCGGCGCGAAAGAAGGCCAGATCTCTACTGTGAGCTATGGTGAAGAGAAGGCAGTTGCGACAGGTCATGACGAATCCGCATGGGCGCAGAACCGTCGTGCTGAGATCAGCTACGACATCGCCAAGTAAAAGTGAATAAAGCTGTCTATTTTTTGTTGTGCAGCTTGTTGTTGGTAAACAGCCCCGCTCATGCGGGGCTGTTTTCTGATGAAGATGCGCGCAAACAGATACAGCTACTAGAAACACGTATCGCGAAGTTGGAAGCGCAGCTTGTTGATGCAGAAGCAGCGAACAAGCATTCCATCAGCGCTATGTTGGATCTGCAGATGCAGTTGGAAGTACATTCAAATGAGTTGCGCAAGGTGCGCGGACAGAATGAAGAATGGGCTCATAACTTGCAGGATGTAGAGAAGCGACAAAAAGATTTTTATATCGATCTGGATGCGAGGTTGCGCCAAATCGAATCAGGCGAGGCCGGTGTTGCTCCGAAACCTGTGGTCACTAATCTGGTGGATGCCACAAAGGATATAAGTGCGAATCCCGTCGGCGAGAATCGAGCTTTTGAAGCGGCCTATGGCCTATACAAGGCCGAGAACTACCAAAGTGCCGCCATCGCATTTCGCGATTTCTTGCGCCAATTCCCGCAGTCCGTGCATGAAGCCAATGTCTATTATTGGATGGGTAACGCCTATTTCTTATCGAGCGATTACGCCAACAGTCAGGATAGCTACCAGAACCTCATCACTCGTTTTCAAGATCATCCGCGTGTGGCGGAGGCGATGTTGAACACAGCTGAGTGCCAAGTGGAATTGAAGTTCAAGACAGCAGCCAAGAAGACACTCAAACAGATCGTCACGCAATTCCCCGGTAGTGATGCGGCAGAAAAAGCCAAGAAGCGTCTCGCTACTCTTAAGTAAGTCCACTATTCCATGTCAAACCTAGCCGACGAATCGTTGCGCATCAGCGAAATATTCTTCTCACTGCAAGGTGAGACGAGTCGTGTCGGTCTGCCCACGGTGTTCGTGCGATTGACGGGGTGTCCGTTACGTTGCACTTATTGCGACACGAGCTACGCCTTCACTGGCGGACAGACGATGTCCTTGCAGTCGATATTGCAGCAGGTCGCACAATATTCGCCTCGATACATCACGGTGACAGGAGGCGAGCCCTTGTCTCAAAAGAACAGCCTATTGCTGATGCGAGCATTGTGTGATGAGGGCTATGAGGTGTCGCTTGAAACGGGTGGCATGTTGGACGTGTCGGGTGTGGATGAGCGCGTCTCCAAAGTGGTCGATCTCAAGACACCTTCGTCAGGTGAGATGGCAAAGAATCTATTGAGTAATCTAGAGCATCTGAATCCGCAGGACGAGATCAAATTCGTACTGTGTGGCGAGGCCGATTATCAGTGGGCGAAACAAATGATGACTGAACATCGATTGGCGGAACGGTGTGATGTCTTGTTCTCGCCTGCGCAAGGTCAGCTTGCGCCGAAAGAATTGGCTGAATGGATATTGCGCGATCGCTTGCCGGTTCGTTTGCAAGTCCAGTTGCACAAGATACTGTGGGGAAACGAGGCGGGGCACTAAGTATGAAAAGAGCAGTCGTTTTACTGTCGGGTGGTTTGGATTCGGCGACCGTGCTTGCGATGGCACGCGAGCAAGGGTTCGAGTGTTACGCATTGAGTGTGGACTATGGTCAACGCCATCATGCCGAATTGGCGGCTGCGCAACGTGTCGCCAGCGTCATCGGTGCGCGCGAGCATCGCGTCATCAATATCGACCTCACGGCATTCGGTGGTTCATCACTCACAGACAACAAGATCGCTGTTCCAGAGCATGCCAGCACAGGCATCCCATCGACGTATGTTCCCGCGCGTAACACCATCATGTTGTCACTCGCACTGGCTTGGGCAGAGGTTCTGAAGGCGCAAGACATCTTCTTTGGAGTGAACGCAGTCGATTACTCTGGTTATCCCGATTGCCGACCAGAGTATGTCGAATCGTTCGAGCGCATGGCGAATTTGGCGACGAAATTCGCCGTGGAAGGCAAACCACTCACTTTACATGCACCTCTGTTGCATTTGAGTAAGGCGCAGATCATCCAGCAGGGCGTTCGTTTGGGCGTGGACTACGCGATCACCGTGTCGTGTTATCAAGCCGATGCGGACGGAAGAGCCTGTGGGCGTTGCGATTCATGCCGTTTACGCAGCGAAGGATTCGCTGCCGCTGGAGTGCCCGATTCCACGCGCTATCACGGGGTGTGATTCGTTTGACAGTCGAGGTCAAACCCGTATAATGCGCGCTCCTTTTTAGGAGGGGTCGGTAGCTCAGTCGGTAGAGCAGCGGACTTTTAATCCGTTGGTCGCGAGTTCGAATCTCGCCCGACCCACCAGTTTCATGTTTCACCGCCGCCTTAGCTCAGTTGGTAGAGCAACCGCCTTGTAAGCGGTAGGTCATCAGTTCGAATCCGATAGGCGGCACCAATAAAAAAAAGACCTGCAAGCGATTGCAGGTCTTTTTCTTTTATTTCGTACCTTGCGTTACGTCGTACCAAACTTGGTTTCGACCAAGACGCCGATCTCTTTGAGGAATGGGGTTGGCAACAAGCCACCTGCGCACACGATGACACCCTGATTTGGGATCTCGACCTCTTGGTCGCCGTGCTTCATCACGATGGTGTCTGGGTTGATCTGCTTCACCCCAGATTTCAACATGATCTGTAGTTTCCCTGCATCGGCCATCGCCTTCAATTTATCGCGATTCTTTGGTTTAGCACCGCCGAACGCTTTACCGAAATCTTCTCCGCGTGCTGACAAGACAACGGTCGTGCCTGGTTCTTCTGCGATGGACATCGCGGCTTCCACAGCACTATCGCCGCCGCCCACGACCACCACATGCATGTTGCGATACTGTTCAGGGTCGATGAGGCGATAGACCACCTTTGGCAATTCTTCTCCTGGACAGCCCAGTTTGCGCGGTGTGCCACGACGACCGATAGCGAGCAACACAGCGCGTGTCTCATAAGAGCCATTGGGGGTCTTTACGATGAAGCCCTTGTCAGTCTTGGTGATGGTCTCCATGCGTTCGTTGTAGTTCAGCTTGATACCTGTCTTCGCGATGATGTCTAGCCACCACTCGAGCAAGCGTTCCTTGCTGACTTCCTTGAAATGCATCTCACCGATCACAGGCAGCTTAACGGGCGCTGTCATCGCCACTTTATTGCGCGGATATTGGAAGATCGCGCCCCCCAGTGAGCTTTCTTGTTCGAGTGTGACGTAACGCAGCTTGTGGTGTATGGCACCTAATGAAGCCCCAAGCCCTGCGGGGCCTGCGCCAATGATCACGACGTCGTACTGATTGGCACTGCCTTTCAGTTTGGCGATGGAATCCATGGCTTGGCTGCCCTGAGATGCTGATTTGCGAATCAATCCCATTCCGCCCAGTTCGCCAGCGATGAAGATGCCTTTCACGTTGGTCTCGAAAGATGGATCGACCTGTGGGATGTCCATGCCGCGCTTCTCAGTGCCGAAAACCAGTGTGATGGCATCTTGCGGGCAGGCGGCAGCGCACGCACCATGGCCGATACATAGGGTAGGATTGATGAGAACGGCTTTGCCTTTGATCATGCCCAGTGCTTCTTCTGGGCAGGCTTTGACACAACTTCCTGAGCCTAAACACAAAACAGGATCTATGACGGGATGTAGGGACGAAGGCTCGGTGAGACCTTGTGCGATCGCTTCCTTCATCTGTCCGACCGATTCTTTCTCTTTCGTGCGCCTACCGTTCAGGTAGATGAACAAGATGATGACGAGCGGTACGAGGTAGATTGCGATATCCATGATGAGAGACCTATGAAAAAAGTGGGGTAAAGCAAAAGCTTTTTGAATCAATGCTGAAAGACTGAAACTAAAAAAAAGTTAAGTATCTCGAGATGAAATCTGAACTTCCAAAAACTCCATTTGTCACAGCGCGCGGCATTCTAAGTGGCTAGTAAACAGAACACAATTCAGCGACTCGTATATTACAATCGCCACCATATAAATAAGATACAACAAACCAAAAAATGAAAGCAAAGAACCAATCCGAACATCGTAACTGGCTCATCTTCATCGGCATCGTTGGCATCATCACGTTTGGCGGGTATTTTGTGGTGTATCCGCAAACCCTATACACCCCCGGCGAGGAGTTGTTTGATTTTGGTTACAACTTGGGGTTGGCCGGCGGCATCATGATGTTGCTGCTCTTGCTGTATCCCTTGCGCAAGCGTTGGGGCGTCATCAGCAACTTGGGTTTCCTCCCTACTTGGTTCAAATGGCACATGGTATTGGGCATCATGGGCCCGCTGTTCATCCTGTTCCACTCTACCTACCACGTCTACATCCCTTTCATCCATCCACAAGGTTCCATGAATGCAGCAGTGGCGATGTATTGCATGTTGCTGGTGTCGGGTAGCGGTACCTTTGGGCGATTCTTCTACACCAAGATCCACCACGGTCTGTATGGCCGCCAAGCCACAGTCAAAGAATTGCATGCCGAGATGGAGCAGACGGGGGATGTGAAGTCCATGTTCAGTTTTGTGCCGAGTGTAGAAAAGGCGCTCATCGACTTTCGTGACCGTGCTGAAAAGGTTGGTGCAGAAAAGGGTTACGGTTTCATCAACTTCATCAAGATCGGGTTGGAGGCGTCTTCACTTGTCCGTTCATTGCAAAAAGAATTGAACGCTGCGATGCAGCAGCAAGCGGTGGAACATCATTTCAATGCACAGCAGATGGCGGGCATGGAGACGATGCGTTTGGAATATCGCGAAAAATTGACCAATTACCTGCGAGCTGTGCGCGACGCTGCGCAATTCCACACCTACGAGCGTTTGTTCTCTTGGTGGCACATCTTTCACATACCGCTGGTCTACATGATGGTGTTCAGCGCTTTCTATCACGTGTACGCCGTACACGCGTTCTAAACGATCAACATAAAGATAATAAATATGTCGATGTTCTTACGTACCCTCACATTAGCCTGCTTCCTGTTCGCACTGCCGCTACAAGCGCAGGCGAACAAACTCTTGATGCCTGGTGATGTCATCAAAGGCCACGTCAAGGAAGAAGAGAAGTGCGAGCTATGCCATAAGAAATTCGACAAGAAGGCGCAGTCACAGCTGTGTATGGACTGCCACAAGGATGTGGGTAAGGACGTCAGCGAGAAGAAGGGATATCACGGTCGTATTGACACTACCAAAGAGTGTAAAGAATGCCACGCAGAGCACAAAGGTCGCGACTTCAAGGCGGCCGAGTTCGACCACAAGAAATTCGATCACAAACTCACCGACTATGAATTGAAGGGCGGCCACCTTGCAGAGAAAGTGAAGTGCGAGAGCTGCCACAAAGCGGGTAAGAAATTCCGCGAGGCACCTACTGTGTGCCACACCTGTCACGAGAAAGATGATGAGAAAGCGCACAAAGGCAAGTTGGGTAAAGACTGCGCCAAGTGCCACACGGAAAAAGATTGGAAGACCACTAGCTTCGACCACGACAAGACCGAGTTCAAGCTGTTGGGCAAACACAACGAAGTAAAGTGCCTAAAGTGCCACGTCGAACATAAATACAAGGGTGTGCCGAAGACCTGCGTTGGCTGCCATAAGAAGGATGACGACAAGGCGCACAAAGGTAAGTTGGGCGACAAGTGCGAGACCTGCCACACCGAAAAAGACTGGAAGACAGTCAAATTCGATCATGACAAGGCCACCAAATTCCCATTGTTGGGCAAGCACGCGGACGTGAAGTGCGACAAATGTCACATCGATAAAAAATACAAAGACACGCCCAAACTGTGTGCTTCTTGTCACAAGAAGGATGACGACAAGGCTCACAAAGGAAAATTCGGCGCCAAGTGCGAGACCTGTCACAACGAGAAGGACTGGAAAGAGAATCTCTTCGATCACGACAAGAAAACCAAATTCGCGCTGCTCGGCAAACACCAATCGCCCAAGCCGCTGAAATGTACGGCCTGTCATAAGGGAGACTTGTACAAAGACAAACTAGAGTTGACCTGTATCTCTTGCCACAAGAAGGACGACGATAAGTCACACAAGGGTAAATTCGGCGCCAAGTGCGAGACTTGCCACGATGAGAATGATTGGAAGAAATCAGTCTTCAATCACGACAAAAAGACCAAATTCCCATTGCTGGGCAAGCACAAATCGCCGCCGCTGAAATGTACTGCCTGCCACAAGGGTGATCTGGTCAAAGACAAATTGGCGATGGATTGCTTCTCGTGCCACGAAAAAGACGACAAGCACAAGACACAGGAAGGCAAGAAGTGCGAGACCTGCCACGTTGAGACTTCATGGAGGGATGTGGATAAGTTCAACCATAACCGCATGTCTACCTTCCCTTTGCTGGGAAGACACGCGCTGGTCGGTTGTAAGAAGTGCCATCTAGCCCCGACCTTCAAAGATGCGAAGTCCGACTGCTGGTCGTGTCACGAAAAAGATGACGTGCACAAGCGCAAGTTGGGAACCGAATGCCAGACTTGCCACTCGACCCGTTCTTGGCAAGCGTGGGACTTTGACCATAACAAGACCAAATTCAAGCTGGACGGAGCGCATAAAAAAGTAGCCAACAAGTGCTACGATTGTCACAAAAAACCGATGGCCAAGAAGGTAGTGTTGTCTAGTTCATGTGGTGGCTGCCATGACCGCGACGATGTGCACAACGGCAACTTTGGTGATCGTTGCGACCGCTGTCACGATGGTGAAGATTGGAAAAAAGTGAAGATGGGTGTCGCAACCAATTGAAATATAGGGGTTCCCGCTCGTCGTATTGTCGGAACTGACGAGTGGCGAATCTCAAATTTGATCTTCATGGATAATGCAGCACGAAGCGATGCAAGCAAACGGTAGTGTCGGAGTGGTGCGTCACAACGAAATTTGATTTTAGGAGGTGGAACATGAAACGACTGGGACAAATATTGGGTGGTTTTCTTGCCGTGGCTCTAATGGCATTCTCGCTACAAGCCGTGGCTGAAGCTCAGCTCGGAGGGCGTGACTTCAATCACATGACCACAGGCTTCCCGCTTTCTGGCGGGCATGCCGTAGCAGCGTGTGAGACGTGTCATACAGGGGGGGTGTTCAAAGGAACACCCCGCAACTGCGATGGATGTCATGCCACAGGCAAGCGCATCGTTGCCACACCTAAATCAACATCTCATATCGTGACGGACGCACCTTGCGAGAGTTGCCACTTCAACGCTGCTACTTGGCTGGGCGCGCGCTACAACCATGGAACGGCGAAACCAGGACAGTGTGCGACTTGCCATAATGGTCGCATCTCCACGGCCAAACCAGCCAGCCATAACACGGGTAGAAAAGCGACAGAGTCCTGCGACAAGTGTCACCGCACATTCGCTTGGGTCCCTGTGAGCTGGAATCACTCTGACACAGCATCGGATTGCTCTACCAGTGGTTGCCATAGTGACGCCGATACCGTCCATAAGTCGCCAGGACATCTGACGCTGAGCATGCCGCCAGTGAGTTTCATCGGTAGTTGTAAATCTTGTCACACCAACTATGTCAGCTTCTATTCACATTACTACAACCATGTGGGCGCACCTACGACCTGCCAAACTTGTCACGGAAATCTAAATGGAACCGGCGGCTATGCGGGTGTTCAGAAGCCCTCTTCCACTATTCATACCGCAGTTCCAGTGCAGACCTTGACTTGCAATGCTTGTCACACGAGCTTTGGAGTGTGGAGCGGCAAATACGATCACGTTGGTGCGACTGCTTGCAGTACCTGCCATGACGTTGCCCGTACTTATGAAGCTGTTGGAATCAAAGGAATGCCGACTAGTCACAACAATTTCGCCCTTTACAATCCAAGCACGACGCAGTGCAGTGTGTGTCACGGAACAACAAGCTGGAGAGTCACTATATCTGGTACGACACTACATACCTATCTAGTAACTCCAGTTACGTCTGGAACACATACCCCGACTTGCCGGAGTTGCCATGGTGGTAGTGGACATACTGGTGAAGACGGTGATAACGGGGTAAAGGATTGCTCAAGTAGCGGCTGCCACAAACCTACTGGAAGCAAAGGGAGGGTTTATCAGGATTGGGATTGAGTTTAAGGCGGGGTGCGTCGACCGATGCACTCCGTTCATTTGAGCAGTGCGGTAGAACTGCGCACCAGATCGGAAAGAGTGCGCTGGAAGTATCCAAAACTTTAGGAGCAGTGTGATGAGACTCGCATCAATTATCAGGAAATGGCCGACCCTTTTCGGCGTGCTGGCGATGAGCGCCATTGGCGGAAATTCGATAGCACAACCGCTGGACGATGTGACCCTGGAATATCAGAGCGAAGGGATCGTCGCGACCATCCGCATGACATCACCTGTGCAGTATCTGCGGCACTTTCCCGAAAAAAGCGGTACTACGCTCGAGATTTTCTACGATTGCTCTCAGCCGACATTGAGCAAGGAAGAATTGGCTAAACAAACCAAGGTAGGCGAGTTGCCGGAAAAATTGTGTGGCCCTGCACCAGGTGAGAAGTGGCAGGACAACGAGACGCGTAACTCTCCGCCTTCCGGTTTGATCCCCAGTTTCAAAGTGACGACACGCGACCAGAAGACCCAACCGAAGTTGGTTGTCGAATTCGCGCGTGATGCGGAGTTCAGCGTCGCTCCGGGTAAGGATGGTCGTTCATTGCGCATCACTTTGAAGCCAAGCAAGCAGGCGATCGCCGTAGGTGCGCTACCCGCATTACCGGAGATCAAGCCGGAGCCTACCCCGCCCGCTGTGACTTTGACGGGTGATGCAGCTGTGATGGCGGAGAATAATTTATCGGCTCGCGCATTGATGTTGCAGGGACGTGATGCGCTGGCCGCTAAGAATCATGATGTAGCCGTTGAAGCATTCAATAAGCTGTTGTTGTTGCCTCCCAATGACTATTCGCAGGATGCGCAAGAATGGGTGGGTGTCTCGCGTGAACGTGCAGGGCAGATCGACAAGGCCAAGACTGAATACGACCTTTACTTGCGCCTTTATGCGGATGGTGAAAGTGCGAATCGCGTGATGCAGCGTTTGGCCGGATTGTCTGGGCAGGGTGGCGCCCAAACAGGTATTGCCACGGCACAGAAGAAGAAAGAGGCACGATGGATGGCTTTCGGGGGCATCTCCTCACGCTACTACTTCGGCAATAGCACCAATGACTCGACACAAGTATTCAACAACGTTCCCGAAACGATCACAACATCCATGACCGATCAGTCCATGCTCATAACGACCGAGGATGTGTCTGGTCGCTACGTGAGTGAGGAATATGACGGTCGTTTGGTGTTCCGTGCGTCGAACACCATGAATTTTCTTTCAGATAAACCTAGCCTCAATCGCGTGAGTGCGGCCTATGGCGAGATCAAGGATCGTACAAGGGAATATATGGTTCGCGTGGGTCGCCAGTCTTCTATGGGCGGTGGTGTGATGGGGCGCTTCGACGGCATCTATGGCACGATGGGTGATGCACAGGAGGCGAAAGTGAGTGGTGTGGTGGGCGCTTTGGCAGACTATTCGCAAGGTAATAAACCTATCTTCTTTGGTGCGGGATATGAGTTCGGCCCCTATTCGGTCTATGGCTTGAATCAAAGTGTGGATGGTGTGTTGGATCGTCGTGCGTTGGGTGCAGAGTGGCGCTATTACGAAGATAACCGATCTGCTTTTGCCCAAGTGGATTTTGATGCCGGATTCAATGAGGTCACGCTGGCGCAATTGACAGGCGCAGCCCCGTATGCAGGAATGAATTTCAACTTCATGCTGAACCATAGCAAGCCATTGAGTACACGCAATGCGCTGAGTGGGGCGGCGACTTCTTCCATCAGTACCTTGTCGAGCACTATGTCCGAGAGCGCGTTGCGTGACTTGGCTGCGGCGCGAACCATGTCCACCGATATGGGGCAGGTGGGAGTGACCGTCCCCTTCATGCAGAAATGGCAGGTAGGTGGCGACGTGCGATTGACAAAGACATCCGGCTTGGCCGCCAGTGGCGTGTCGAACACGACGCAAGGCTTTCTTGATGCGATCCCAAGCCGTGGTCTTGAGAAGTCCGTCACTGCCAATATCGTCGGTAGCAGCCTGTACATAGAGGGAGATATTTGGTCAGCAAGTACTACGTTCAGTACAAGTAGCACGGTGAGTGGACACTCGATCTTCTTGGCTAACCACACGCAATATCAAAGCGGATGGGCGATGGATACATCGATGCAGATATATCGCCAGACGGATACGGTGGGTGGTGTGACCACACGATGGTCACCTATGGTGCGCGGTTCCTATCGTATACGTGACACGCTCAGTTTTGATGCGGATGCAGGTTATGAGAATACAAAGAACGAGGGAACACAGGTCACAAGTAAAATCTCTCGCATATTTGGTTCTGTCGGGATTCGCTGGGACTTCTAAGTTGTAAGTTTGAGTTCAGTTAAAAGGCCATCGAAATATTTCGATGGCCTTTTTGCATTTAGCTAAGGCGCTTTCATTGGCAGTCTGGTAAATTCCGAACCATCCTGTTCAGGAGAAGATCATGAAGATCCACGAGTACCAAGGTAAAGAGATACTGCGCGAATTCGGTGTGCCGACACCACGCGGAATGGCGTGTTTCAGCGTCGATGAGGCGGTGGCCGCTGCCCAAAAGTTGGGTGGAAGAGTCTGGGTGGTCAAAGCACAGATCCACGCGGGTGGTCGTGGCAAAGGCGGTGGTGTGAAGGTGGCGAAGTCACTGGATGAAGTGAAGCAGTATGCAAGTCAGATACTTGGTATGCATCTCATCACCCACCAGACTGGCCCTGAAGGTCAAGTGGTGCGTCGCCTGCTGATCGAAGAGGGTGCGCAGATCGCCAAAGAACTTTATGTGGGCATGGTCGTGGATCGCGTGTCACAGCGTGTCGCGCTGTTGGCTTCTAGCGAAGGTGGTATGGAGATCGAAGAGGTCGCCAAACATAATCCAGAGAAGATACACACGGTGCGCATCGATCCTGTGGCGGGGTTGGATGCGGCAGAGGCATCGCGCGTGGCGCGTGCGATTGGCGTGCCGGATGCGGCGAATGCGGAAGCGGTGCAGATACTGCAAGGTTTGTATCGCGCCTTCGTGGAGAAGGATGCGATGCTGGCCGAGATCAATCCTTTGGTGATCACGGCGGATAACCGCGCTATCGCACTCGATGCCAAATTCAATTTCGATTCCAACGCGCTGTATCGTCGCCCAGAGATCGTGGCGATGCGCGATTTGGACGAAGAAGATCCAGCTGAGATCGAAGCCTCCAAGTTCGATCTTGCTTACATCCAGCTCGATGGCAACATCGGTTGTTTGGTGAATGGCGCGGGCTTGGCGATGGCAACCATGGACATCATCAAGTTGTACGGCGGCAGCCCCGCCAACTTCCTCGACGTGGGCGGTGGTGCGAACAAAGAGAAGGTCACTGAGGCGTTCAAGCTGATGCTGAAGAATCCTAAGCTCAAAGCCATTCTGGTCAACATCTTCGGCGGCATCATGAAGTGTGATGTGATCGCTGAAGGTGTGGTGGCGGCTGCACGTGAGGTGAGTCTCAAAGTGCCGCTGGTGGTGCGACTCGAAGGTACGAACGTGGAGCTAGGAAAAAAGATCTTGGCGGAATCGGGTCTACCCATCATCTCGGGTAACGATATGGCAGATGCGGCGCAGAAAGTGGTTGCAGCAGCAGGAGGTGAAAAGTGAGCATCCTCATCAACAAAGATACCAAGGTCATCACGCAAGGGATGACGGGTAAGGTCGGTCAGTTCCATACCTTCCATTGCAAGAGTTATGCGAATGGCGCGAACTGTTTCGTGGCGGGCGTGAACCCTAAAAAGGCGGGCGAAGATTTTGAGGGGATCCCTGTCTATGCCAGCGTGCTGGATGCGAAGAAGGCGACAGGTGCGACGGTTTCAGTCATCTACGTTCCCCCCTCCGGTGCGGCTGCGGCTATCGATGAAGCAGTCGAAGCGGATCTCGACTTGGTGATCTGCATCACCGAGGGGATACCCGTGCACGACATGGTGAAGACGCGCTACAAGATGCAAGGCAAGAAGACCATCCTCATCGGGCCGAACTGTCCAGGTCTCATCACGCCAGACGAGATCAAGATCGGCATCATGCCGGGGCATATCCATAAGAAAGGTCGCATCGGTGTGGTCTCTCGCTCCGGCACGTTGACTTATGAAGCGGTTGGGCAGCTTACCGCGCTGGGCATGGGGCAATCCTCTTGCGTCGGAATCGGTGGCGACCCGATCAATGGCTTGAAACACATCGATGTGATGCGCCTGTTCAACGATGATCCAGAGACGGACGCGGTCATCATGGTGGGTGAGATCGGTGGTAGCGACGAAGAAGAGTGTGCACGCTGGATCAAAGACAACATGAAGAAGCCAGTGGTCGGTTTCATCGCGGGTGTCACCGCCCCGCCGGGCAAACGCATGGGCCATGCGGGTGCCATCATCTCGGGTGGTCAGGGCGGTGCAAACGAGAAGCTGGCTGTGATGGAAGAAAGTGGCATCCACATCACGCGCAACCCCTCTGAGATGGGGCGTGTCATGCAGAAGATATTGAAGGGGTAATTGATGTTGGAAATGTTCTCGGCACCGCAGTTCTGGGTGGATGTATTCAAGATCATCATGATCGATCTGTTGTTGTCGGGCGACAACGCCGTGGTCATCGCTTTGGCGTGTCGCAATCTGCCACCAGCACAACGACGCTTAGGGATCATATATGGCGTAGGCGGTGCGATCGGTTTGCGTGTCGTGCTGACTTTCTTTGCGGTGAGTCTGTTGGCCTTGCCCTATTTGAAGTTGATCGGTGCGATCTTGTTGATCTGGATCGGTGTGAAGCTGATCTTGCCCGATGACGAGGGGCATAGCGAAGGTAACATCAAAGCCGAGACTCAATTATGGGGTGCGATCAAAACCATCATCATCGCTGACTTCGTGATGAGTTTAGATAACGTGTTGGGTGTGGCGGCTGCAGCAAAGGGTAATACCTTCTTGTTGGTGTTCGGTCTGCTCATCAGTATCCCGCTCATCGCATGGAGTAGCCAGTTGGTGTTGAAGTTGATCGACCGATTCCCAATCATCATCATGGCCGGTGGTGCGTTGCTTGGCTTTGTTGCTGGAGAGATGTTGGTGAGTGAGGCCCTGTTCAAACCATTGATCGATGCACAGCATCTGTTGCACTGGATCGTCCCAGCTGTTTGCGCAGTTCTGGTGCTCGCCATCGGCAAATGGTTGACGATGCGCAAGCTTAGAAGCGCAAAAGCGATAGACCTCGTTGATGAGCATGTGAAAGCGGAGAAGATATGATGAAGCTATTGATACCAGTAGATGGTTCTGAGAATGGTTTGTGTGCGGTGAAACATGCTGTCGCACTGTCGGCACAGATGAAGCAATCGCCAGAGTTGCTATTGCTGAACGTGCAGTGGAATGTGGCAGCGGGCAACGTCAAGTTGTTCATCAACCAAGAAACGATCAACGATTACTACCGTGAGCAAGGTGCTGCTGCTTTGGAAAAGGCGCGCGCCATCTTGGATGCTGCTAATCTTGCCTATCAGTACCACGTCAGTATCGGCCGTCCAGCAGAGGCGATCGTGCAGTATGCGGAAGAGCAAAAGGTAGATCAGATCATCATCGGTGCGCAGGGCGAGGAAAGTCTGGCCAAACTCCTTCTGGGTTCTGTCACCAGCAAGGTCGCTCAGATGTCCAAGATCCCGGTCACTATCGCTCGCTGATTCTGTTTCAAATTCCTGATAAATCAATCAGGTATGGTCTGGAATTGAAAATTGTTTTAGTATCCGCCCAGATAGCTCAGGGAAAATGCACAAACGGGCAGGGCAACTATGAAAAAAATATCGTTTCTTAAAGCGGATTGGTTCACTGGCGTGTTGGTGGCCTTGCTGTTCCTTTTCAGCGCGGGAACAGATGTCATCCAAAGTCTTGAGCGCAAGGCTTATGACTGGGGTGTGTTGGCATCCTCTCGTGTGGCGAGCGATAAGATCGCCGTCATCGCTATCGATGACGAGAGCATCGCCAATCTCGGACGTTGGCCTTGGCCGCGTGCGATACAAGGGCAGATGCTCGACGTTCTCGCTCAAGGGAACGCCAAAGTGGTCGGTCAAACGGCACTCTATTTCGAGCCCCAGGTCGATGCGGGGCTGGATTACATTCTCAATATCGCCACAGTCCTAGAAAAGACCGCTTTGCATACGACCAACCCAGCCGAGTGGCAGGAGTTACAAGGTCTGATGCAGGAGGCTTTGTCGCATCTCGATAACGACCAGAAGTTGGCCGAGAGTATGGCTAAGGTCAACAACGTCTTGTTGGGTGTGTATTTCGAATTGGGCGAACCGCAGGGAAATCCTGATTCGCCTTTGCCTGACTATGTATCAAAGAACAATCTGGTGAACGTGCAAGGCGGGGCGGATTCCGAGCTTCCAGTCCCTGCACTGGGGGCATTGGTGCCTATCCCTGTCTTGGGGCAACCTGCTGTTGCGATCGGCCATTTGAACGCGACCCCTGATGTGGACGGTGGTATTCGCACCGAACCGCTCGTTGTTGCGTACTACGATCAATTCTACCCATCCCTGTCTTTGATGATTGCTGCAAAGAGTCTCAATCTAGAAGCCAAAGACATCAATGTCACTTTGGGGGAAGGTGTGAAACTGGGTAATCTGAGTATCGCCACCGATTCGGATCTACGCATGCACACTTATTTCTATGCGGATCGTGATGGTAAACCGGCCTTCCAAGTGGATTCTTTCTATGACGTCCTGACAGGCAAGATCCCCGCTGAGAAATATAGAGACAAGATCGTATTGATCGGGGCGACAGCTGCCGGTGTGGGCGCAGCGCAAGTCACGCCAGTCTCTGCAACGACTCCGCCAGTGCTCACCTTGGCGCATTCCGTGTCGAGTATCTTGAAACAAGATTTCTTCGTCGTACCGAGCTGGGGTGGTTGGGCTGAAGTGGGTGTGTTCTTGTTGGTGGCGCTCTATCTGATCGTGTTGCTCCCACGTTTGAGTGCCGGACTTGGTGCAGTCATCACTGGAGGGATGTTCGTTGCTTTGCTTGCGACCCATTTTGTGTTGATGACGACGCAGGCGATGTGGCTGCAACTGATGTTACCCGCTGCGCTCTTGTTGGTCGGCCATTTGTTGCTGACGACCAAGCGTTTCTTGATGACGGAGAAAGGCAAAGAGAGATCGGATGCAGAGTCCGCAGAAAGCAATCGCATGTTGGGATTGGCTTTCCAAGGGCAAGGTCAGTTGGATATGGCCTTTGATAAATTCCGCAAAGTGCCGCTGGACGATAGCTTGATGGATGTGCTGTACAACTTGGGTTTGGATTTCGAGCGTAAACGTCAATTCAACAAAGCGGAATCGGTCTTCAAATACATGGCGGAGCACAATCCTAAGTTCCGCGACCTTGAGGCGCGTACCGCACAATCCAAGGCGATGTCCGAAACCATCATATTGGGTGGCTCATCCGGTCGTGGTAACGACAGTACGATGAAGTTGGATCAGGCTGGTCTGGCTAAACCTATGCTAGGTCGTTACCAGATCGAGAAGGAATTGGGCAAAGGTGCGATGGGTGTCGTGTATCTGGGTAAAGACCCCAAGATAAGTCGCGTAGTAGCTATCAAGACGATGGCGTTGTCGCAGGAATTCGAAGCGGATGAGTTGGAAGATGTGAAGGCACGTTTCTTCCGTGAGGCAGAAACCGCAGGTCGTTTGAATCATCCGAACATCGTGACGATGTATGACGCGGGCGAAGAACACGACTTGGCTTACATCGCGATGGAGTTCCTCAAGGGTAAGGACCTAGTGGTGTACTCCAAGCCAGATAATCTTCTGCCATTGCCTAAAGTATTGAGCATCGTGGCGCGAGTGGCTGATGCATTGAGCTATGCGCATGGATTGAATGTCGTCCATCGCGATATCAAGCCAGCGAACATCATGTATGACTTGGAAAGCGATACCGTGAAAGTGACTGACTTCGGTATCGCCCGCATCACGGATTCAAGTAAGACGAAGACGGGTATGGTGCTAGGTACGCCATCCTTCATGTCGCCCGAGCAATTGTCAGGCGCCAAGATAGAGGGGCATTCCGATCTGTTCTCCTTGGGTGTCAGTCTCTATCAATTGGTGTGTGGTAAGCTTCCTTTCGAGGGTGATTCCATGGCGCAATTGATGTTCAAGATCGCCAACGAGCCGCATACGGACATTCTGAAGATCAATCCGAACGTGCCTGCATGTGTCGTTAGTGTCATCAACAAGGCGTTGGCTAAAAAAGTAGAAGACCGTTTTGAAAGTGGTGCTGCGATGGCGGACGCGATCCGTCAATGTGCAGCAAGTCTGCAATGAAGCATAGAGCGCGAGGTCGGACGTGAACGTAAATGATGCGCTTGAGATCGTAAGCCAAACCAACCCAGGTATGGTTCGTTCTCACAATGAGGATAGCGTGACCTTTGATGTCGCGCACGGTCTGGTCGTCTTGGCAGACGGCATGGGTGGTTACAACGCAGGTGAAGTCGCTAGCGGGATAGCCGTCTCAGTGCTTGCCAGCGAAGTCAGGCACCGTTTGGAGCAGATCGGTCCGGAGCAGAAGGACGAAGAGTCTGGTGATGATGTGGGTGTGGCGGTGTTGCGTGACAACGTGAAGAAAGCCAATCTTTCCATCTTCAATGCGGCGCAAAGTCAGCCTCAGTATGCTGGGATGGGAACCACTATCGTCACGGGCCTGTTCTATGACAACCGAGTCGCAGTCGCCCATGTGGGTGATTCGCGTATGTACCGTTTGCGTGGTGAAGTGTTCGAAACTGTCACACGTGACCATTCCTTGTTGCAAGAGCAGATCGACAGCGGGATCATCAGCAAAGAATTGGCGAAGTTATCCAAGAACAAGAATCTGGTCACACGCGCTGTCGGCATCGAGGCTGACGTAGTGCCTGAAGTGCATTTGTACGATGTCGAAGTGGGAGACATCTACTTGTTCTGCTCTGACGGCTTGAACGACATGGTCGAAGATGAGGATATCGGTGCGACCTTGCAGATGTTGCAAGGCAATTTGCCGCTGGCGGCGACACAACTCATCGAACAGGCGAATGACAATGGCGGGCGTGACAACGTCTCTGTCATTTTGGTTAAGGTGAAGAACAGTTATGCGACCCCGCGCGGTCTGTGGGCGAAACTGAAATCTTGGTTCAAGAATTGATCTGGTTGAAAGTGATTAGGGGAACGATATGACGGCAAAATTGATACTCAGTATGGATGGTGTGGTGATCAAGGATTACCCGCTCACCAAAGAGCGCACCACCATCGGCCGCAAGCCGCACAACGATATTGCCATCGATAATCTGGCAGTGAGTAGTGAGCACGCAGCGGTCATCACCATATTGAACGATTCCTTCTTTGAGGATCTGGGGAGTACCAATGGCTCAGTGGTCAATGGTGCACCTACGCAGAAGCATTTCTTGCAGAACAATGACGTCATCGAGATAGGCAAGTACAAACTCAAATATCTGAATGACCAGCCTACACAGACTTCTTCAGCCGATTTCGAAAAGACGATGGTGCTACGTGCACCCGTCAAACAGTCAAAACCAGAGGATGGTTTCAATCAGACACAGTCCAATGCAGGCGCTGTTGCGCCAAAGCATGAATCCACTACACAGTTCAATGCAACCGCTCCCAAGGTGGATGTGGCGCCTGCCCCTGTGGCTCCTGCGCCTGCGGCAGCACCTACAGGGCAAACGGCAGTAGCGATCATCCAAATACTGAATGGCCCGAACTTGGGGCGAGAGTTGGAGCTCAGTAAGAATCTGACGACGCTAGGCAAGCCGGGCGTGCAGGTCGCCGTATTGGCGCGTCGTCCGCACGGCTATTTCATCACCCATGTGGAAGGAACTAGTTTCCCATTGGTGAATGGGACGTCAGTAGGGGAACAGCCGCATCAATTGAATGACCATGACATCATCGAACTTGCTGGGGTCAAGATGGAGTTTTACTTAAAGACCTGATCAAGGAGCCACAACGTGATCCCTAGGCAGGCGCTTCTTTCTGCTAGCAAAGAGAGCGGTACATGAGAAAACATGCACTGCTAGTCGGCTTGGGGTTGCTCGTTATGTTCGTCTTCTTGGGCGATGCAGCCAAATTCTACGGACTTGGTTTCGTTCACTTCACAGACGCCAAGTTGTATGACTATCGGATGCGGATGACGCTGCCGAATAAGTCAGATGATCGCATCGTGATCCTTGATATCGACGAGAAGAGTTTGAAGCAAGAGGGTAGGTGGCCATGGGGTAGGGACAAGATGGCAGCCCTGATGGACGAACTATTCGATCGGTATAAAGTGGCGGCTGTCGGCTTCGACGTCGTGTTCGCAGAAAAGGACACCAGCTCGGGTCTCAATGTTTTGCAAGAGTTGGGGCGTAAGCAATTCAAGGATGTCGCGCAATTCCAGTCCGTGCTGACTCAAATCAAGCCTGTGCTCGAGTACGATGCGCTGTTCGCAGAAAAGCTCAAGCAACGCAATGTCGTCTTGGGGTATTACTTCAGCAACAGTGAGAATGGAGAGCCATCAAGTAAGTCAGGCGCCTTACCGCCCCCTGTATTTGTTGCAGGATCTTTCAAAGGTCGTCCCATCGAATTCCTAGGTTGGGATAGTTATGGTGCGAATTTGGCTGAATTGCAGTCAAGTGCCGCTACAGCAGGACATTTCAATCCGGTGGTCGACTTTGATGGTGTGGTTCGCCGCATCCCGATGATCGTCGAGCACGAAGGTGCATATTACGAATCGCTGTCGTTAGCCATGGTGCGCACCGTGTTGGGTGGTCCCAAGTTGGTGCCGGGGTTCGCGGTAGGTCAAAGTAAGGATTACGGGGGGTTGGAATGGCTATCGTTAGAGTCGGCGCAAGGAGATATGGTCATCCCCGTCGATTCTCAGGTCAGTGCCTTGGTTCCGTTCCGCGGTGGCAGAGGTACTTTCCAATACATCTCGGCGACTTCAGTGATGCACGGTGAGGCACCTTTAGAAAGTCTGCAAAACAAGATCGTGCTGGTTGGTACTTCCGCGCCAGGGCTGATGGATATGCGAAGCACGCCCGTGGGCGAGGTCTATCCTGGGGTGGAGGTGCATGCCAACATGATCAGCGGCATCCTGAATCAAGACGTCAAACAAAGTCCGCCTTACGTGTTGGGCGCGAACGTCGTTCTATTGTTGCTCATTGGCATCTCACTGAGCGTGGTCCTACCTCTGTTGAGTCCAGTGCGTGGCATGTTGGTTACATTGGGTGCGATGACGGGGGACATCGTGCTGAATCGATACCTGTGGGAATACGGTGATATCGCACTTCCGTTGGCTGGGGGCATATTGATGATCTTAGGGTTGTTCGCCCTGAACATGTCGTTCGGCTATTTCGTTGAGTCTCGCTCCAAACGTCAGATCACGCATTTGTTCGGCAAATACGTGCCTACCGAATTGGTGGACGAGATGAGCAAACATCCAGAGCAAGTGGTGTCGATGGAGGGCGAGAGCCGAGAGATGAGCATCTTGTTCTCTGATGTGCGAGGGTTCACCACGATATCTGAGGGACTCGACCCTAAGGAGTTGAGTCAGTTGATGAACGAGTTCCTGACCCCTTTGTCACGTGTCATCTCTAAGCACCACGGCAAGGTGGACAAATACATGGGCGATTGCATCATGGCATTCTGGGGGGCGCCCAATCCGTTGCCCGAACATGCACACAATGCAGTGCTTGCAGGGATAGAGATGCAGTTGGAGTTGGCGAGACTGCAACCGCATTTCAAAGAGCGTGGTTGGCCCGAGATACATATCGGTGTCGGTATCAACACCGGGCGCGTCAGCGTCGGTAACATGGGGTCTGAAGTGCGTGTGGCATATACGGTGATGGGCGATGCGGTGAATCTAGCTTCGCGTTTGGAGGGCATCACCAAGGAATATGGCGCTGGAGTTTTGGTGGGAGAACATACCAAGGAGCAAGCTCCCGAATTCGTTTATCGTGAAGTCGATCTCGTGCGCGTGAAAGGTAAGGCTCAGCCAGTCGCCATCTTCGAGCCCGTCGGTTTGCTGGAAGAAGTCAGCAAGGATGTGCAGGAAGAGATCAGACTGTTCCATCAGACCTTGCGTCTATATCGCAAACAAGACTGGGATAAAGCAGAGTTGCAGTTGCTGAGTCTGCGCAATATGTCACCACAATCGAAGTTGTATCAAGTGTATGCGGAGCGCGTAGCTTATTTCCGCAAAGAGCCGCCCGGCGAGAATTGGGATGGCGTGTTCACTTTCAAGACCAAGTGAGTCGAATGTCGATGAAGCTAAGAGTGCTTGGGTGCAGTGGCGGGATCGGCGGAAATTTCCGTACGACCTCACTTTTGCTCGACCATGATGTGCTGATCGATGCGGGGACGGGATTGGGAGATTTGAGTCTGGCTGAGATGAGCATGATCGATCACATCTTCGTCACACATTCGCATCTCGATCATATCGCCTGCTTGCCCCTGCTGGTCGATAGCGTCGGATTCATGCGTGATAAGCCGCTGCTGATCCATGCGACTGCAGAGACCATCGCCATCCTCAAAAAACATGTCTTCAATTGGGAGATATGGCCTGACTTTTCGGCTATCCCCAATATGCATCAACCCGTGATGCGTTACGAAGAGATAAAGTTAGGAGAAGCTGTGATTGTCAACGGGCGCAGTCTGACTGCACTCCCCGTCAATCATGTGGTTCCTGCGGTCGGGTTCAAAGTGGATAGTGGTGTCGCGAGTTTGGTGTTCAGTGGAGATACGACGACATGTGATGCGTTTTGGCATGAGGTCAATCGCATCCAGGATCTGAGATATCTGATCATTGAGACGGCTTTTTCTGATGCCGAGAAAGAGTTGGCGATCCTCTCCAAACATCTTTGCCCTAGCTTGTTGGCAGAGGAGTTGGGCAAGTTAGAATCGCAACCCGAGATATTCATCACCCACTTGAAACCGGGCGAGGTGGAATTGACGATGAAGCAGGTGGCTGAACAAGTGAAGAAGTTCACACCTAAGATCTTACAAAATGGACAAGAGTTCGAATTTTGAGTAGACGATTTCTATGAATGAAATGATCGACATCAGAGTGCTAGCTGCACTAGAGCCCATCTCTAGTTTTAGTCCCGCACGCCTTAGAGAATTGCTGGATTATTGCAACGTCGAGACGGTCAATGCGGGGCAAGACCCATTCGCTGCACATCCTCTGACTGGCCAGTCGGTCTACTTGGTGCGTGGAGAGATGGAGCTGGTATATGCCGATGGCAACAAGGTCGTCATCCGTGCGGATTCGGAATGGGCGCGTCATCCCATCGGAAAGCGTCAGCCTGACATTCTATCTGCAAAGGCATTGAATAGAGCGCAGTTGTTGCGAGTGGACGATGATCTGCTCGATCGGATGGTGACGTGGGATCAGTTCGGTCATCACGAAGATGCAAAACTGCCTGCGGATAAAGAAGGTTCAGAAGCAGCCGTTCGCAGATTATTGAACTCTGGCATGTTCAGTGCAGAGAATCTGAATCATGGTCCGTTCGCGCATCTACCTCCTGCCAATATCGGGAAACTACTCAGCCGGGTCGAAGCCATCGGGGTGTGGGAGAAGGATGCCATCATCCGCGAGGGTGAAGACGGCGACTATTACTATTTGATAGAAAGTGGTCGCGCGCAAGTGACACGTTTAGTTGGGGGAGCCAATATTGTATTGGCCGAATTGAAGGCGGGGGACGTGTTCGGAGAAGAAGCCTTGATCTCCGACACTAAGCGCAACGCTACTGTGACTATGAAGAGCAATGGCGTATTGCTTCGCCTCAAGAAGCAAGATTTTCTGGAGTTGATGAAAGAGCCTTTATTGCATCGCATCAGTTTCGCCGAGGCTAAGCAGAAAGTCGCTCAAGGTGCCATCTGGCTTGACGTGCGTCATCCGCCTGAATATCGCTACGACAAATTAGCAGGCGCGATCAATGTGCCGCTGAATGATGTTCGTAATGCGATCGGGGTATTGAACAAAGCGACGCCTTACATCGCTTACTGCCAAAGTGGACGGCGTAGCGCGGCTGCTGCGTTCATACTGGCGCAAGCGGGATACGACGTGTATGTATTAGAGAATGGTTTGTGGTCTGTGCCTAAGGCACAGCAACAGTGATTGCAGGGGGAAGCATGAATAGTCCGGTACAAGGTAGCGCAGGCGAGATGACCATCAGATTGGAGTTCACCAAGAACCTCAACCATGTCACCAATAAGATACATGCCACCAGCAATATCGACGAGATCATGCTCGATGTCAGTAAAGACATCTGTCTACTGTTCAATGCCGATCGCTTGACCATCTACGTCGTAGGAGATGACAAGGCCTCCCTTATCTCCAAAGTAAAGACTGGTTTGAATTCGTTCAAAGATCTGAAGCTCCCTATCGCAGAGCAGAGTATCGCGGGTTATGCCGCCTTCAATAAGAAATTGCTGAATCTGAAAGACGTCTACGACGAGCAAGAGCTCGCGTCGCATAGTACGACACTACGTTTCCTGCAGGATGTAGATAAGAGAACGGGCTATCGCACCAAGCAGATGTTGGTCGCACCGATCATGGAGGAGAATGGTGACTTGGTGGGTGTCATGCAAGTCATCAACAACAAGGCGGGTATGCCCTTCCCTCAGATGGTCGAGGAGGGGGTGCGCGAACTGGCACAAACCTTGGCCGTGGCTTTGCGGCAACGTCAGCAGCAGGCAGGGGCGGTCAAGACCAAATACGATTATCTGGTATCCGATGCGGTGATGTCCGCAGCCGAATTCGAACTAGCTACGCGCACCGCGCGTCGTAAAGGTGTGGATATCGAAGACGTGTTGCTGGATGAGTTCCAAGTCAAGACGGAAGCACTCGGCAAAGCACTTTCCAGTTTCTTTGGCGTGCCATACGAGCCACACAAGACCGATCGCATCAAACCATCCGAACTATTGCGCAACTTGCGACGCGAGTATGTTGAGAGCAGTCATTGGGTCCCCATCGACGATACGCCAGAAGGCGTCGTCATCCTGACCACTGATCCGGAACGGATACAGGCATCGCGCGTCGTCAACAACATCTTCCCCAAGAATCGCCTGATCTACAAAGTCTGCACCTTGCGCGAGTTCAAAGCCACACTCGATCTGTTCTATGGGGGTAGCAACACCTCCTCCAGTGGCGGCGATGTGACGGGTAGCTTTGACGACATGGGTTCGATGGATGACTTGCTGACGTCGCTGGGTGGTGAGGAAGAGGATGTCAGTTCTGTAAGCCAAGACGATGTCAGCGCAGCGGCGGACAACGAGTTGGTCAAGTTGGTGAATAAGATCATCGTGGATGCTTACAAGATGGGGGCATCCGATATTCACATCGAGCCGATGCCTGGAAAAGGTAAGACTGGTATCCGTCTGCGTAAGGATGGTTCACTACTGAGTTATATCGAAGTGCCATCGACTTACCGTAATGCTCTCGTCACACGTCTTAAGATCATGTGCGATCTGGATATCTCAGAGAAGCGAAAACCGCAGGACGGCAAGATCAAATTCAAGAAATACGGCCCGCTAGATATCGAGCTACGTGTCGCGACCATCCCCTCTCAAGGCGGCGTGGAAGACGTGGTGATGCGTATCTTGGCATCGGGTGACCCCATCCCCTTGGATAACATGGGGTTCTCTGCGCGCAATTTGGAGTTGGTGAAACAAACAGTCAGCAAACCCTACGGATTGTTCTTCGTTTGCGGACCGACCGGTTCTGGTAAGACCACTACCTTGCACTCCATCTTGAAGCACATCAATACGCCAGATACCAAGATATGGACCGCAGAAGACCCTGTCGAGATCACGCAGAAGGGATTGCGCCAGGTACAGATCAACAAAAAAGCCGGTCTCGACTTCGCCACCATCATGCGCGCTTTCTTGCGCGCTGATCCAGACGTGATCATGGTGGGTGAGATGCGCGACAAAGAGACAGTTTCCATCGGTATCGAAGCGTCTCTCACAGGTCACTTGGTGTTCGCTACCTTGCACACCAACAGCGCCCCTGAATCGATCAACCGTCTATTGGATATGGGGATGGACCCCTTCAACTTCGCGGATGCCTTACTTGGCATCTTGGCGCAGCGATTGGCGAAACGTCTGTGCAAAGATTGTAAGAAGCCACACGTTGCGACGCAGGAGGAGATCAAGTCATTGCTCACAGAATATGCCAGTGAGTTGATGGGTACTGAGACATGGAAGAAAGACCCCAACACTGCCTACAAGAACCTTTATGCCGAGTGGGTCAAACTTTTTGGAGACGACAAAGGTCAGATCACCCTTTACGAAAAAGTCGGTTGCGAGAAATGTTCGGGTACGGGGTATCGTGGGCGCGTCGGCTTGCATGAGTTGTTGATTGGTACTGATCCGATGAAGAAAGCCATTCAAGAACACGCACGCGTCGCCGAGCTTTTTGCCATCGCATTGGAAGAGGGGATGCGCACGTTGAAACAGGACGGGATGGAGAAGGTCTTGACTGGTATCACCGACATGCACCAGATTCGCGCGGTCTGCATCAAGTAACTCGACTTCAACATGCAGAAGATCGGAGATCGAGACGAAAGTCCACAAGTGCCTCGCGCAACTTTGGAGCGTTTGCTTGATCGTTTGAGTGAACTGAATGCCATCGGGGCGTCTCTATCTAGCGAGCGAGACATCAATCGTTTGCTGGAAAGCATCTTGGATGCCGCTAAGAAGATCACCCATGCCGATGCGGGTACGCTCTATCTATTGGATGACGCCAACAAGCAGCTCACATTCGAGATATTGCATAACGATTCACTCGGTATTCGCATGGGAGGTACGTCAGGTGAGCCGATATCCTTCTATCCAGTCCAACTTTATATAGATGATCAGCCTAATCATGCGATGGTGGTGAGCCACGCGGCTCTGAGTGGCGAGACAGTCAACATCGTCGATGCGTACACGGCTGAAGGATTCGATTTCTCGGGCACCAAGAAATTCGACGCCAAGACGAACTATCGCTCACAGTCATTCCTGGCTGTCCCTATGCGCAATCACGATAGCGAGGTCATTGGTGTGCTCCAGCTCATCAACGCGCTCGATGAGCATACTGCGGCAGTAAAGAATTTCTCGAATGACGACCAGCAACTCTTGGAGTCATTGTCTTCGCAGGCGGCGATCGCCATCAGCAATAGCAGATTGATACAGCAACTGGAAGAATTGTTCGAGTCCTTCATCAGCCTCATCAATACCGCGATCGACGATAAGTCACCCTATACGGGTGGGCACTGCGAACGCGTCCCTGTCTTGACCATGATGCTGGCTGAAGCCGCCAACCGAACCAAACAAGGCGCGCTCTCTGATTTCAACCTCACGGATAAGGACAGATACGAACTCAAGATCGCGGGTTTGCTGCACGATTGTGGAAAGATCACCACTCCAGTACACGTAGTGGATAAGGCAACGAAGCTACAGACCATCTTCGACCGCATCCAGCTGATCGACACACGCTTCGAAGTGCTCAAGCGTGACGCGCGTATCGAGATGTTGGAAGGTGGTTTGTCAGAAGCTCAATATCAGGTCCGTCTGCAACAACTTGAGGAGGACCGAGCTTTCCTGCGCCAAAGCAATATTGGCGGAGAGAAGATGAAAGACGTTGATATCGATCGAGTAAAGCGCATCGCAACTTATCAGTGGCAGAACGTCAATGGCGAAACAGTCGATTTCCTGACTCCAGAAGAGACAGAGAACCTATCCATCCGAGCGGGAACATTGACGGCGAACGAGCGAGAGATCATCAATCATCACATCGTCGTCACCATCAAGATGTTGCAGTCTTTACCTTGGCCGCACCACCTAAGTCGTGTGCCTGAGTACGCAGGGGGGCACCACGAACGCATGGATGGCAAGGGTTACCCCAATGGTTTAGTGCGAGAACAGATGTCCGTTCAGGCAAGATTGATGGGTATCGCCGATATCTTCGAGGCGCTCACGGCTAAGGATAGACCGTATAAGGTGGGTAAGACGCTCACCGAGTCTTTGGAGATATTGGGGAGATTCAAAGAGAACGGCCATATCGATCCGGAACTGTTCGATGTCTTCGTGCGCGAAAAAGTCTATCTGGAGTATGCGCAAAGGTTCTTGGCGGATGAGCAGATCGACAAGGTGGATGAATCCAAGATTCCCGGATATTCTCCCTAGGTGACGAAAATCGTCACACCTGCCGTACCTTTGCGGCACTTGGTGAGAGGAAAGTCCTGGGGTGCTCAATGAATACAGGACTCATGCTTGGCACGCAACCTGCTAATATCCATCCGCACACCTCGTGTGTAGTCCGCAAGGACACTTCCCTAATCCTCAAAGGAGCTTAACTATGAAGCAAATCCAAAAAGGTTTTACATTGATCGAGTTGATGATCGTTGTTGCGATCATCGGTATCTTGGCTGCGGTTGCTATCCCAGCTTACGGCGATTACACAGCAAAGGCTCAAGCTGCTGAAGCATTCACACTGTTGGATGGCTTGAAGACACCATACTCCGAAGAAATGGCTAATGGTACTTGGCCAACAACATTGCCGACGGGTACAGTTGGTTCTGGTAAGTACGTCGCTTCTATCACTGCTGCATCTGGCAGTTGTGTAGCGACTTCAGGTGTGTGTGGTGTTCTGAAGGCAACCTACAAGACAGCTGGTGTCAATTCTAAGCTGGCCCCTGGTGGTACAGCCACGATTGTGGGCTTGGTCCTAGATTCATCTACTGGTGTATGGTCTTGTGCATCTAGCTTGGCTACAGAGATCAAGCCAAAATCTTGCGCAGGTACCGTTGCAAGCAACGCCGATACTGCGGCTCTGATTACTGGCGCTTCACTGTAATACGAGTAAGTTTTGACCTAAAGCCCCTCTTCGGAGGGGCTTTTTATTTGCCGAAAAAAAAGTTAAAAAAATCCTAAAGTTTCTCAAAACCCTGCCGATACAGTTATCGTGTGACCCAATGTGTCCCCTCGCAGTGGGTTGTGCAACCGAGTCGCCTCCCCCAAGTCAGAGCTACAGGGTGGGGGTGACTCGATTTTTTGTAGGTGATTTTCCTACAGCATAATCAGAATTCCTCTGATTTCTCCGTTTCCCTTCCTCCCTGAGAATGCAACCGTCGAAACAAGACGTAAAACCAATTCCGAGGGGGCTGAAATGAACACCATTCAAGTACACGAAGAGATCAAAGAGGCAAATCTTTCCTACATGATGTTGGCGCAACAGATGATCCGCGACGACAAAGCGAGCGCGATCTTTCGTTTAGGCGTGAGTGAAGAGTTGGCCGACTTGATCAATGGTCTATCACCCGCGCAGCTGATGAAGATGGCTGCATCCAATATGTTGTTGTGCCGCTTCCGCTTCGATGAGCGTCTCTTGCTGAATATGATCACCGACTATAACAAAGACCGCATGATGTCGCAGACGCACGCGACCATCTTGATGGCAGCACAAACCCCTGAACTGCTCGCAGCTTAAGGAGTCATCATGCGCAACAAGAGCGTAGTGAACGAAGCCCGCGAGATACAGACCGCAGTCGAATTGATCGAATTGGGCGCACGCCTGCAACTCTTGCAGGAGGAGACGCACCTCAGCCGTGAACGTTTGCTCAAGCTCTATAAGGAAGTCAAAGGCGAATCCCCCTCCAAAGGGATGCTGCCCTATTCCACAGATTGGTTCATGAGCTGGTTGCCCAACATCCACTCCTCTTTGTTCATGGGCATCCACCAGTTCCTCGTAAAGAACGCCAGCGTCTCTGGCGTCGAAGCCCTCATCAAGAGTTATCGTTTGTATCTTGAGCAGATCCAAGTGTCTGGAGGCGAGCCATCGCTCAGCATCACCCGTGCCTGGTTCCTCATCCGCTTCTTCGATGCAGAGATGCTTCAAATGACCACCTGTAAGGAGTGCGGAGGCCAGTTCGTGGTGCATACCAACGAACTGTGCAGTGACTACACCTGCGGTATCTGCCGCCCTCCCTCACGTGCAGGAAAGACAAAAAAAGCTGCACAAGCTGAAGTGGCTGCCGCTGCGGCGGCGTGAGTCGTTTCTTCCTTAGCTAAAGTTTCCTCTCTCATCGCCGCTACTACTGAAGAGCACATTCAGCAGTAGCGGTTTTTTATTGACCAGTGCCGCCCAAGTCGAAAGCAAGAAATGTCAGGGGATTTGCAATCTGTTCACGGGATGAAGATAAATAGCCACTGCTAGGATGCAATGGAATTCTGGATAAGCACGTTTGTGAGGTGAATGATGTTAGTGATCGTTGGATATATCGTCGTGCTGGGCAGTGTGTTCGGTGGCTATGCGATTGCGGGCGGCCATCTGGGAGGACTGTGGCAACCTGTTGAATTGTTGATGATCGGCGGCGGCGCACTCGGCGCCTTTTTCGTTGGTAACAACATGAAGGCAGTGAAAGCAACCTTCAAGTGCGTCCCAGTCATCTTTAAGGGCTCTAAATACAACAAAGAGACCTATATGGAGCTGATGGCGCTCATGTATGAGTTGCTCGGTAAGGTCCGCAAGGAAGGCATGATGTCCATCGAAGGGGATGTCGAAAAGCCCGAAGAAAGTCCCATCTTCAGCAAATACCCCAAGATATTGGCCGACCATCACGTGGTCGAATTCATCACCGACTACCTGCGCATCATGGTGAGCGGCAACTTGAATGCGATGGAGATCGAGAATCTCATGGATGTGGAAATCGAGACGCATCACCACGAAGCCTTGGTGCCCGCGCATGTCATTGCCAAGCTGGGTGATGGTATGCCCGCCTTCGGTATCGTGGCGGCGGTGATGGGGGTGGTGCATACCATGGAGTCGGTCGGTATGCCGCCTGCAGAGCTGGGTATCCTCATCGCCCACGCGCTGGTGGGGACTTTCCTCGGTATCTTGCTGGCATATGGTTTCGTAGGTCCGTTGGCGAGCGTGTTGGAACAGAAGGCGGAGGAAGACGGCAAGATCTATCAGGCGACCAAGGTCGTGCTCCTCGCGAACTTGAATGGTTATGCGCCGGCGATGGCGGTCGAATTCGGCCGCAAGGTGCTCAATTCCACAGAGCGTCCTGGCTTCGCAGAGCTGGAAGAACACGTCAAACAAAAACGCTGAGTCAAGAACTGAATCATGTCTGAAGACAAGAACAAACGCCCCATCGTCATCAAGCGCATCAAAAAGGTGGCGGGCGGCCATCACGGCGGCGCTTGGAAGATCGCGTATGCCGACTTCGTGACAGCCATGATGGCGTTCTTCCTGTTGATGTGGTTGCTTGGTTCGACTTCGAAAGGTGACTTGGAGGGTATCTCGGAATATTTCAAGACACCTCTCAAAGTCGCGCTGATGGGCGGCTCGGGCAGTGGTGATAGCTCCAGCATCATCAAAGGTGGCGGACAAGACCTCACGCGTAGCGAAGGTCAGGTGAAATCAGGCGAGTTGGATCCGGAGAAGAAGATCATCAACCTCAAAGCCGCCAATGAAGAGCGTATCCGCAACGAGACCAAGCAAGAGATCGCCAAGCTGAAAGAGTTGAAATCCAAGATCGAGGCTGCCATCGAGAACAACAAGAAACTCAAAGAATTCAAGAAACAAATAATGCTAGACCTCACGACGGAAGGGCTGCGTATCCAGATCGTGGATGAGAAGAACCGTCCCATGTTCAGAAGCGGTAGCGCTCAGCTGGAAGATTACACGCGCGACATCCTGCGCGAACTCGGACTCATGCTGAACGATATGCCAAACAAAGTCAGTCTGTCGGGGCATACCGATGCGACTCCCTATATGACGGCCGGTGGCCGATATAGCAACTGGGAACTTTCCGCTGACCGTGCCAACGCATCCCGGCGCGAGCTCATCACGGGGGGCTTGGTGGATGAAAAGATCGTGCGTGTGGTGGGACTTTCATCAGCGGTGCTGTTTGATAAAGACCAACCTCAGAACCCGATCAACCGACGCATCAGCATCATCGTCATGAACAAGAAGGCAGAAGAAGCCGCTGGGCAAGATGGCGGAACGGTTCAGCTCGATGCGGAGAACGGTGATGTGGGTGCGACCTTGGGGGCTTCGGGGGTGACGGCTGCTAGCTCTGCCGTGGTGGAAACCACGGTAACGCCTGCCGTTAATTAAAGATAGACGCTCATCTGCCGCTATGAACGACACAGGTATAACTTTTAATTGAATAGATTCAACAGGAGGAGAAAATGAATAACTGGTGGAGCAAACTTTCGCTGAAGAACAAGCTACAGATCCCCATCCAACTCATCTTGTTGGTCATCATGGTATTGGCTCAGCGGTCAGCGCTGAGCACCTTTGAGGAGAGGGTGTTGGAAGAGGCACGGCAAAAAGCCGAAGTCTCTGCCGATGGTGTGTTGAATGGCCTCAACATGCTGATGCTCAATGGCATCATCAGCGATGCCGATCAACGCAAGCTCTACGTCGAGAAGATGGGGGCCTCCAACAAAGTCACCGAGTTGCGTGTGATGCGCAACACGCCCGTCATCGATCAATTTGGGCCAGGCATGCCTTCAGAGCAAGCGGTGGATGAGCTAGACAGACTCGCACTTTCATCAGGTAAGCAGCAGACTTCCATGGCAGAGGCCGATGGTATGCACAAATTGCGTGTCGTCGTTCCTTTCATAGCAATGAAGGACTTTAGGGGTACCAATTGCTTGATGTGCCACATCGTCCCAGAGGGTTCCATCAACGGTGCGGCCAGCATCACCTTGGATGTGTCTGAAGAATTTGCGCTGATGGATAAAGCGAACCAGATATTGTGGGGACTGCAAATCGTCGTGCAGATAGTTTTGTACTACCTCATCGGTTGGATCATCGGCTTCTTCATCCGCCCCACACAAGAGTTGCAGGCGGCGATGGTCGCTATGCATGCCAGCGGTGACCTCGCCAAACGCGCTCCTGTGCGTAGTCAAGACGAAGTCGGTCAGACTGTCATCGCATTCAATGCGCTCGCAAACAACTTCCAAGTCATCGTCACTCAAGTCGATGGGCAAGCGAAGCAAGTGGCGACTGCGGCACACGGGCTTTCAGAAGATGCGGCTATCCTTTCGGACAGTGTGCAAAAACAGAGTGATGCTGCGGGTGTCGTCGCCAGTGCGGTGTCCCAGGTCAGTTCCAGCATCAGCAGTGTCGCGGAAGGTACCGATCGTGTGGCCAAGCTTTCCAATGAGAGTCTGGAGCGTGCGAATCGTGGTCATGAGAGCTTGCAAGAGATGGTGCAAGAGCTGGAGCACGTCGAGGCTGCAGTGCGCGAGATCGCTACGGCAGTGAGTGAGTTCGTCGCCAACACGCAAAGCATCACCGACATGACACAGCAAGTGCGAGACATCGCTGAACAGACCAATTTGCTGGCTTTGAATGCGGCGATCGAAGCGGCGCGTGCGGGTGAGCAAGGCCGTGGCTTCGCCGTGGTCGCAGACGAGGTGCGCAAACTTGCAGAGAAATCCGCTCATTCTGCGACGCAGATCGACGAAGTGACACAGTCGCTCGGTGCGCAATCCACCAAGGTGGAAAAGACCGTGCAGCGCGGTATGACTGCACTACAGACCAGTCAAGACCACGTGCGCGACGTCACCGCTATCCTCGTGCAGTCCAATGAATCAGTGGGCGGTGTGAATCAAGGTCTGGAAGAGATATCGCGCTCTATCAATATGCAGCGTGATGCGACGCAAGAGATCGCACGCAACGTCGAGCGTATCGCCGGTATGTCACAGCAGAGCAATGCGATCGTGCAGCGTACCGTGACGGCAGTGAAGGGGATGGAACAGGTCTCGGCCAATCTGAGTAGTACGGTGGGACGCTTCAAAGTCTGACATCCGCAAATAAGAAAATACATGCGCCAAAGCATGATGAGTTTGAGATAGGAGGAAGGTGATGCTGAAGGATATGACCATCAGAAAGAAGTTCACGGTGCTGATCGCCATGGCTTTGGTCGGCCTATTGCTGCTGCCGATCATCGATCTCGTGAGTGAGCGCTCATCACTGTTAGAGGATAGGAAGCTGAAGACGCAGCAGGTGGTGCAAGTCGCCTACAGCGTCATCGAGCACTTTCAGCAATTAGCCTCTGAAGGAAAAATGACTGAGGATGCCGCCAAGGCGGAAGCTATAGCCACGGTCAAGTTGATGCGATATGGCAACAACGATTATTTCTGGATCAATGATATGCAGCCGAAGATGGTCATGCACCCGTTGAAGCCGGAATTGGATGGTAAAGACCTATCTGAAGCAAAGGACCCTACGGGTCTCAAGTTGTTCGTGGAGTTCGTGAATGTCGTCAAGAAAGACGGCGCTGGATTCGTCGAATATCACTGGCCCAAACCGGGACAAGAGCAACCCGTGGCCAAGATATCCTATGTGGCAGGCTTTGCTCCGTGGGGATGGGTGGTCGGTTCGGGGATCTATGTGGATGACGTGGAAGCGATCTTCCGTACGCATCTCCTCCGTGGGGGGCTCATCATTGCCGCAGTCCTCATCGTCATCGCCGCTTTGATGCTGCTACTCTCGAACAGCATCATCGCCTCCGTCAATGGCTTGCGTCAGACCATCTCGCAGATCGCCGCTTCCAACGATCTGACCTTGCGCGCCAAGGAAGGGTTGGATGAACCAGGACAATCAGCAAAGGCCTTCAATCATTTGATGGAGAGTTTCTCGAAGATCATCAGCTCGGTTCGAGCCAATAGTGAGAACGTCACCTCCACGGCAAAGGAACTCACGGCCACTTCTTCGCGAATCACTGCGGGTACACAGGTGCAGAGTGAAGAATCCGCCTCCACTGCTGCTGCAGTCGAACAGATCACCGTCAGCATCAATTCGGTGGCTGACAATACGAATGACGTCCGCAAACTGGCAGAGCACAGCTTGAAGCAGACCGAGCAAGGTCATCGCAGTGTGGACGAGTTGATCGGAGAGGTCGCTCAAGTCCAGAACACCGTCAACCAGATCGCGATATCAGTGAAAGAGTTCGTCGATAGCACCCGTTCCATCGCCGGCATGACGCAACAAGTCAAAGAGATCGCCGATCAGACCAATCTGCTCGCACTGAATGCCGCTATCGAAGCGGCACGCGCTGGTGAGCAAGGCAGGGGCTTCGCAGTGGTGGCGGATGAGGTGCGCAAACTGGCTGAGAAGTCCGCGCAATCCGCCAATGAGATCGACCGCGTCACCCAATCGTTGAACGGCAAATCGGCGCAGGTCGAAGCGACCGTGCAGGGTGGATTGAACTCGCTCAAAGCGACACAAGAACATGTGGCGCAGGTGTCTGCTGTATTGGCGTCGGCTGGAGACGCAGTCTCCAAATCAAGCAAGGGCGTGGACGACATCGCTATCGCTGTCGGTGAGCAGAGCCAAGCCAGCAACGAGATCGCCAAGCATGTGGAAAAGATCGCCCAAATGTCGGAAGAGAACCACTCGGCAGTGGATCTGGCGGGGCAAGAGATCGCCCATTTAGAAAGATTGGCTGAAGAATTGCACGAATCGGTCAGCCGATTCCGTGTGTAAAGGAGTTCATCATGCAAAATAAGAACGCATACGTGTCGCAGAAAGAAGTCCAATTCCCCAATGGAACGGTACTCATTTCCAAAACGGACACCAAGGGCATCATCACTTACTGTGATGATGAGTTCGAGAAGATCTCCGGGTTCACCCGGGCTGAACTCATCGGCAAGAGCCACAACATCGTGCGTCACCCTGATATGCCGCCACAGGCATTCAAATGGTTATGGGACACACTGAAAGAAGAGCGACCATGGCGCGGTATGGTGAAGAACCGTTGCAAGAACGGTGACCATTACTGGGTGCGCGCCACTGTGGCCCCTATCATCGAGAACCAAAAGATCATCGGTTATGTATCAGTCAGAAAATCTCCTACACGCCAGCAGGTTGCAGAAGCTGAGGCGATGTACCGAGAGTTGAACAAGAGCGGTAACCAGATCGTTTCAAAATACGAAGGTTTCAAGGTCAAGAACTGGTCCTTGAAAGCCAAATTACAGGTCGCGATCCAAGTGCCACTGTTGGTCATCTTGACTGCAGCTCAGATGTACATCACCAATGGTACCGAGCAAGAGGCGATGCATCAGGCCCAAGCAAAAGGTGAACAGGTCGCCAGCCAGTTCATCGATAACGAGAACATGTTGATGGTCACAGGGCAGATCAGTGATGAGGCCAATCGTAAACTGCTCATCACCAAAGCCACGGCGTCGGGACACGTCAAATCCGTCAATATCCTGCGTGCGCCACAACTGATCGAACAATATGGTGCCGGCATGTCAGGCCAGCAAGCTACAGATGACATGCAGCGCAAAGTGATGGAGACAAAACAGAGCAGCGTGATGTTCATGAACGATGCGGCGGGTGATCCTGTCTTGCGCATCGTCACCCCTTATTTGTTGAGCAAAGATTTCCACGGCACGGATTGCACAGGCTGTCACGCGGGGGGAGAGGGGGCAGTGTCAGGCGCATCCGACATCACCATCGACCTCAAGGCGGATATGGATCGCATCCACGCGATGGAGCGCAATGTCATCGCCGGTCAGATCGCCTTGCAGGTGTTCCTGTTCTTCTTCATCGGTTATTGCGTGGATGTGTTCATCCGGCGTCCACTGAAACAAGTCGATAAAGAGTTCCGCAACATCATGGAAGGTAATCTCGATACCGAGTTGGATATCAGTATCAAGGACGAGATGGGCGCGTTGCTGTGTGAGATACAGACGATGCAAGCCTATCTACGCACGATGGTGGACGAGATCGTCACCCCTGTCGCCAAGATGCAAGCCCATGTGAGTGAGGTGGATGGCAAGATCAGCACTGTCGCCAGCAATGCACTTACTGAGCAGGATCAGATACAGACCATCGCTGCGACCATGGAGCAATTCAGTCAATCCATCGCTGAAGTGGCAAGCATGTCTTCCGAATCGCTGGCAGAGATGAAACGCACACAATCCATCGTCGAGCAGAACAACAGTAATATGGGGCTCAGCATCAGTGCCACCAGCAAGGTCGCGGAAACCGTCAAAAGTTCGAGCAAGACCATCTCCGATCTGGGCGAATCCATCCAGAAGATCGGTGTCATCGCCAATTCCATCAAAGAGATCGCCGACCAGACCAACCTGCTCGCGTTGAACGCGGCCATCGAAGCGGCACGTGCCGGGGAACAAGGTCGCGGCTTCGCGGTGGTGGCCGACGAGGTGCGCAAACTGGCAGAGCGCACCGCGACCAGCACCAAGGATATCGCCAGCACGATCGCTGAGATCACTGCCATCTCCAACGAGGCCGTCAAAGCGATGGGTGGAGCAGTGGTCGAAGTCGAATCGGGTATCGCTCTCATCCGTAAGAATGGCGAAGGATTGAAAGAGATCATGAATGCGACGGTCTCAATGTCCAGTCGTATCGATCACATCGCGCTGGCCTCGAAAGAGCAATCGGCAGCGGGTGAGAATGTAGCCAAGAGTCTGGAACATATCACCAACTTGGTGGATGAGAACACGCGCTCGGTGCAATCGACCAAGGTCGCGGCTGAAGAATTGGCGAAATCTGCCGATGAACTCAGTAGGGCAGGATATCCGCTGACGAAATGCGCAATGAATCAATAGAGTGGTAATGAAATATTAGGAGAATACGATGTCAGACCTGTTAAAGAACATCGATGCCCGTACCAAATTGGCGGGCACCAACAAACTAGAGATACTCATGTTCTCTCTTGGTAAAGACTTACGTACCGGGCGAGATGAGACCTTCGGCATCAACGTATTCAAGGTGCGCGAGGTGATGCGTATCCCCGCCATCACGCGCGCACCCGAGATGCCACCATCAGTCGAAGGCATGGTCAGTCTGCGTGGGGCGTTGGTGCCGGTCATCGACCTAGCCAAGTACATCGGCATGGAGCCGGATGGCAAGCCGGAGATCATGATCGTCACCGAGTACAACGGTCATACTCAGGGCTTCCTCGTGAAATCGGTGGATAACATCCTGCGTCTAGACTGGTCTGCCATGCGCGTACCGCCTGAGATGCTGGCAGCAGAAATGGGTGGCTTGGTGACCGCCATCACCGAACTCAAGGATAAGCGCTTGGTCATGATGCTCGATGTCGAGAAGGTGCTGGCTGAGACAGGGCATTTTGGTTCGGATGACATCATCTTCAAGTCAGTGCAACACCTAGGTAAAGAAGACCGTACCGTGTTCTTTGCGGACGATTCATCCGTTGCGCGCAATCAGATCGCCAAGACGTTGGATGCGATGGGGGTCAAACATATCTCTGCGATCAACGGGCGCAAAGCGTGGGATGAGTTGGCTCGAATGGCCGACTATGCCGATGCCAGCCATACACCGCTTAAGCACATGTTGCAGGTCATCCTGACCGACGTCGAGATGCCTGAGATGGATGGTTACATGCTGACTCGTAAGATCAAGTCGGATAAACGCTTCAACGGTATTCCCGTGCTGATGCACTCGTCTCTGTCGAATAGTCAGAACGCCCAATTGGGCAAGGCGGTCGGAGTCGACGAATACGTTCCGAAGTTCGAACCTCAGAAATTGTCGCAGACGCTGGCGCGTCTATTAGCTTAAGGAGCGCAACATGAGCTACACAGAAGATATGTCGTCATCGGATAGCCTTCTCGACCACGTCGATGCGCGCACCAATCTGGCGGGCACCAACAAGATGGAGATCCTGCTGTTCAATCTGGGCAGTGATGAGAAGTTCGGTATCAACGTGTTCAAGGTGAAAGAGGTGTCGCACGCGGGCAAGATCACCCGTACGCCCAACATGCCTGGCGGGGTGGATGGCATCGTCAGTCTGCGCGGCCATGTCATGCCAGTGCTCAATCTAGCCCGTTTCATGGGCATACAACATGCTGAGCAGCATCAGACCATGATGGTGGCCGAATACAACACCCACATACTTGGTTTCTTGGTGAAAGAGGTCGATCGCATCATCCGTGTGGATTGGGACAAGGTACGTCCGACCGAAGGCATGCTGTCCGACAAGGGCGCGCTGATCACGGCGATCACCAATCTGGAGGATGGATCTTTGGTCTCCATCTTGGATGTCGAACAGATCCTTTCCGATGCGTTCGGCGAAGCGATCGTCGGCAATGTCGAGAAAGTCGAATCAGGGCATGAATTATGTGTCTTCTTCGCGGATGACTCCATGGTCGCTCGCCGTAAGATCGCGGAGACGTTGGACAAGATGGGCGTCAAACACATCCAAGCCAACAACGGGCAAGAAGCGTGGGATAGGTTGCGCACTATGGCCGATGCGGTACAACACAGCGGACAGAGCATGCGCGACCAGATGCAAGTGATCCTGACCGATGCCGAGATGCCAGCGATGGATGGCTATGTGCTGACGCAGAACATCAAGAACGACCGTCGCTTCGACGGTATCCCAGTGGTGATGCATTCGTCATTGTCATCGGATGCCAATCGAGCGATGGGTAAGCGGGTCGGTGTCGACTATTACGTACCGAAGTTCGACTCGATGATCTTGTCGTCTACGTTGCGACCGCTGCTGACGTAAAGAAATATAAAAGTATTAGGAGATCGACATGGGTATAGAAAACACAAAATTCTTGGTGGTGGATGACTTCTCGACGATGCGACGCATCGTGCGTAACTTGCTCAAAGAGCTGGGGTTCTCCAACGTGCAAGAGGCAGAGGACGGCGTGGATGCGCTCAATAAATTGCGCGGCGACCAATTCGACTTCGTCGTGTCCGACTGGAACATGCCCAATATGACCGGTATCGAGCTATTGCGTGCCATCCGTGCGGATGCGTCACTCAAACACCTGCCTGTATTGATGGTGACGGCAGAGGCGAAGAAAGAGAACATCATCGAGGCAGCACAAGCAGGGGCATCTGGTTATGTGGTCAAGCCATTCACGGCTGCGACTCTGGACGAGAAGCTCAAGAAGATATTCGCGGCGTTCCCGCAATTGAACAAGTGAGGCAGACATGGCGACCCATAACGCAAGCAATGATTCAGATGATCTCGAAGCGCTGTTCGACAGCATCATCGCAGCAAACTCTGACGAGGATAAACCTGAGAGCGCGAAAGTGATCCCGCTCAATGCGGATGCCGAACAAGCCAAGGTCATCAACCAGGTCGGACAGATGGCACGCAAGCTTCACGACACACTGCGTGAACTCGGTCTGCATACGGAGATAGAGAAGGCTGCTTCCACCATCCCTGATGCGCGTGACCGCCTGAACTATGTGGCGACGCTGACACAGCAAGCAGCTGAGCGTGTCCTCAATGCGACAGAGGCAGCGCAACCTGTCGTGGATAAACTGGGTTCTGAATCACAAAGACTCGCCTCTCAGTGGGACATGTTGTTCGAGAAGAAATTGGATGTGAAGCAATTCAGAGAGCTCGTCATACAGACTCACACCTTCTTGCACGAGACGCCGAAGCAGACCAAGACGACCAATGCCTACTTGACCGAGATCATGATGGCGCAGGACTTCCAAGACCTCACGGGTCAGGTCATCAAGAAGATCATCCACCTCACACAGGAGATGGAGCAGCAATTGTTGGCATTGCTATTGGAGAACGCACCAGCGGCGGTGAAGGCGGGGGCTAATACCGGACTATTGAACGGTCCTGTCATCAATGGAGCCGGGCGTAACGACGTCGTGACGAGTCAAGACCAGGTCGATGATCTGTTAGAGAGTTTGGGATTCTAGTATCGAGGGTATTGTAGGTCGGGCTTCAGCCCGACACGGAATGTCGGGCTGAAGCCCGACCTACGAGGAGTGAAAAAATGAATGACTTTGCTGGAATGGAAGAACTACTGAGCGACTTCTTGCTGGAAGCCGGGGATATGTTGTCCGATGTGGATAGCAAACTCATGGAGCTGGAGAAGCATCCGAGCGACAGCGGTCTACTCAATGAGATATTCCGTGGTTTTCACACCATCAAAGGGGGCGCAGGCTTCCTCAATGCGACCGAACTCGTCACCTTGTGTCACTTGACTGAGAACCTGTTCGATAAGTTACGCACCAATCAGCTCACCTTGAATGCAGAGTTGCTCGATGTGATCTTCGCGGCCACGGCAGAAGTGCGTCGGATGTTCGGCGCATTGCAGCAGAATCAGCAGCCGACAGCTGCTCCAGCCGAGATATTGCAGGCTTTGCATGATGCGCTTGAGGGTAAGGCCGTTGCTGCCATCAGCAAGGCTAAAGCGGCGCCGGCACCTGCTGCGAGTGTGGCAGCACCTGCTGAGACATTGCCTGTGATCGAACATGAGAACGTGGATTGGGATGCCTTATACAAAGCGCTGACCGGAAACGACATCGCTGAGACAGTGGGTGTCAAACGCGATCCAGAAGAGATCAAGAAAGCCATCGACGAAGAGGAATCCACTAAGAAGGCGTTCGGGCGACGTGCATCCGATGTTCCCGGCGCTACGGTCGGGCGTCGCGGCGGTGACGTGCCTGCGGCTGAAGCCAAGGAGACCACGATCCGTGTGGATACCGTGCGTCTCGATCAAGTGTTGAACCTGTCCGGTGAGATCGGCTTGACCAAGAACAGATTGACGCATCTGCGCTCGGACATCTTGCAAGGCCGTAACGATGCTTCGATTCTGAGTGAATTGGATCAGTCCGTCACTCAGTTGGACATGCTGGTCGTCAACTTGCAGAACGCTGTGATGAAGACACGCATGCAACCCATCGGACGTCTGTTCAAGAAATATCCACGTTTGGCACGCGACCTCGCACGCTCCTTAGGGAAGGATGTGGAGCTGGTATTGGTGGGTGAAGAGACTGAGATGGACAAGACCATGATCGAGGACTTGAACGATCCACTCGTCCACTTGGTACGTAATGCGGTCGATCATGGTGTGGAGACCGTCGAAGGTCGGCGCGAGGCAGGCAAGCCAGAGAAGAGCCTGGTCGAGTTGAGCGCGCGACAAGAGGGTGATCACATCCTCATCACCATCTCGGATGATGGTAAAGGCATGCGCCCCGAAGTCATTCGCAACAAAGCCATCGAAAAAGGACTCATCTCCAGCGAGGTCGCCAACACCTTGGATGAGAGTCAGTGCTTGGAACTCATCTTGCTGCCGGGTTTCTCTACAAAAGAAGAGATATCGGCCGTATCGGGACGCGGTGTCGGCATGGACGTGGTGAAGACCAACATCGAGAAACTCAACGGCAGCATCCATATCCATTCCGAACCCGGCAAAGGCTCGACCTTCTCCATCTCACTGCCGCTCACACTCGCCATCTTGCCAGTGTTGGTGCTGCGCTTGGGCGACCAGTCCTTTGCCGTACCGCTGTCTATGGTGCGCGAGATATTGCCCGTCACCAAAGACCAGCTTCAGCAAGTATCTGGCAAGGCGACCATGGTCGTGCGTGGCGAAGTGTTGCCTGTGTTGCCACTCACCCAACTCATCGGTTGGGGCAGTAGCGAACGATCCGAGGTCGGTGTGTTGATGCAGTTCGGCAACAACAGCTTCATCCTGACCGCCGATGGATTCGTCGGCCATGAAGATGTGGTCATCAAGTCATTGGATACCTTCCGCCCCAAAGGCGTGGCGGGGGTCACCATGTCCAGCGAAGGAGACATCGTGCTCATATTGGACATCAAAGAACTATTGAGCGACGTGCGTGGCAGTTGAGCGTCTTCGTTCTAAAGGAGAATCAAAGTGTTTGAGAAGATGTCGTTGAAGAACAAGTTCCTCGCATTAGAGGCGGTGTCATTCTCTATGCTCATCATCACTGTGATGTTCGGCCTCATCGTGTTGCATGGCGCGATGGAGACCGAGAAGGAGAGTATCCAGCGCCTGAAGATGGACATCGAGGTGATGGGCGAGATAGACACCTTGAACATCGTCGTCATCAAAGAAGCCAAGCTGGCTAAAGACGTGTGGATCCGCGGTGACAATCAAGAGAATATCGATAGATATAAGACTGAGTTCATTCAAAACGTCGAGCGTTTCCAGACTACGCACGAATCTGCCCTGAAAGGGTTGCAGAAATTGGCTGAAGGGCATGAAGGCTTCGACGATTTCATCAAGCAGCTCGAGGTCATCAACGAAGAACATGCCCAGGTGTCGTGGAAATATCTTTCACAGATCGAAGCGCATCGTGGTGATGCCCATGAATCCGACACCAAGGTGGTCGGCATCGATCAAAATCTGAGCAATCACATCAAAGTGCTGCGCGACAGTTTCATCAAGTTCGTGGATGAAAAGGGAAGCGAGAAGATCGCGTTAGCTGAGGAGGATTACGCCACGAATCGCAACATGGTCTTTGTTTGGGTGTTCGTCTCACTGACACTGTCCTTTGTCATCGCCACGCTGATCATCCGTCAGATCATGCGTCAGTTGGGGGGCGATCCGCAGGAAGTCGCTACTGTGGTGAACACCATGGCGAACGTGGATTTCTCGCAGCAACCTAGCAGACTTCCCGTGCCGGGTAGTTTGTTGGCCAATGCTTTCAACATGCAGAGCAAACTGCGCGAGATGATTGCCTCGGTGAAGAGTCAGGCGGCGCAAGTAGGGGATATGGCACATAGCTTGGCGACCTCGGCCAACCATATCGCTGAGAACGTCAACCATGAATCGGATGCCGTGAGCAGTATGGCTGCAGCCATCGAAGAGTTGAGCGTCTCTACCACGCACATCAGCGATCAGGGTGATAGTGCCAAACGTATCGCGAACAGTTCTCGTAGCAATGCCGAGCAGGGTGCGCAGGTGGTGAACAAGACGGTGGATGGATTGCTCAGTTCTGCGCAGGAGATCAAAGCTGCATCGAATGAGGTCTCACGTCTAGGTGAGGATGCATCGCGCATCAGCGAAGTGGTGAAGGTCATCAAAGAGATCGCGGACCAGACCAATCTGTTGGCCTTGAACGCCGCCATCGAAGCGGCGCGTGCGGGTGAGCAAGGTCGAGGTTTCGCCGTGGTGGCGGACGAGGTGCGCAAACTGGCAGAACGTACAGCTGGGGCGACCAACGAGATCAATCAGATGTCTTCCAAGATCGGCGAAGTGGCTAACCACGCTTTGAGTGGTATGGACAAAGTGGTGAAGACGACCCAGCAGGGTGTGGGCGATGCCGAGACGGCACAGGTCTCCATCAAGAACATCCAAGAGAGTTTTGGCAAAGTCTCTGGTGTCATCGACGACATCGCGTCGGCCTTGGTCGAGCAGACTGCAGCCGCGAACGAATTGGCGAAGAGCACAGAGAAGGTCTCCCAGATGTCGGAAGAGAATTCGAGTTCAGCGCAGAACCTACTCAGCTTGGCGAACGATCTGGAAGCCAAGGCGCGCGAAGTACGTAACTCAGTGGAGATATTCAAGGTTTAAGTCGTACAGCAAGGAGAGACTGATAGCAATCAGCGACGACCTCATAGTTAGGATAGGAGAAAGATATGTTTGGCGGCAAACTAAAACAAGAACATCAGGACGCGTTACAGCGATTGTCAGATAACGAACGCGAAATCGCTGCGACACGTGCCCAGTTGGCACGCTTGGAAGCTGAGCAGCAGGCATTGCATGCAGAAGCAGCAGTGGCGAAATTGGACTGCCAAGTGGCAGACCGGATCTACGGAAACATGCAAGGCTTTGGTGAGTCCTTCATTTCCTTGCAGCAATCCCAAGCTGCAGCGGCAAATGCACTGCGTGAAGAGAAGCAACATGCCATCGAGGCGGCTGACGTCTCCGTGAAGAACCGTGAAGCAGTGATGAACATCGCGGGCAGTCTGGAATCGCTTTCAGGCGACACCTTGCAAACATCAAAGAATGTACAGGGGCTGACCGAGCGCGCCGCACAGATCGGCAGCATCGTGCAGCTCATCAAAGAGATCGCCGACCAGACCAATCTGCTGGCATTGAATGCCGCTATCGAAGCAGCGCGGGCAGGCGAGCAAGGCCGAGGTTTTGCAGTGGTGGCGGATGAAGTGCGTAAGTTGGCGGAACGTACTGCAAAGGCCACCAGTGAGATATCTGTCATCGTGAGTGCCATCCAAACCGAGACGAACACAGCCAAGACGCAGATGGAGACGTGGGCGGAGAAATCGAAGGCATTCAGTACGGATGTAGGCAATGTGATGGAGAACATGAAGCATCTGCTCGATCTCTCACATACGATGGAAGGCACTATCTCGGCGGCTGCGTTGCGTAGCTTCGTAGAAGTCGCCAAGATCGATCACATCTTGTACAAGTTCGAGATCTACAAGGTGTTCATGAAGATATCCGATCGCACGGCAGATAGTTTCTCCTCTCACACCGGATGCCGTCTTGGCAAATGGTATTTCGAAGGCGAAGGAAGAGATTGCTTTGCGAAATTGGATGGCTATCAAGCCGTGGCCAATCCGCACCAGAGTTTCCACCAGAATGGAAAAGAAGCGGTATCGGCTTTCCATGCAGGGGAGCCACTGCGCGGGATGGAACTCGTCGCCAAGATGGAATCTGACAGTATGGCGGTATTGGCCGCCTTGGAGCGCATCGCGGTCGCTGGGGAAGGTAACAGTAGTCTGTTGTGTCACGCGCCTGGATGAGGGGGCAAAGGTTCGGTCGTTCCCGCCTGACTGCAGGTCGGTCCATCATGAGTCCATAGATGGGCGGGAGTGAAAAAGTAACATGCCACACACACGCGAATTCCAATTCACTGATCAAGACTTTCTGCATATCCGCAAGCTCATTCATGACTATGCGGGGATCTCACTCGCCGATAGCAAGAGAGAGCTGGTCTATAGTCGTCTCGCACGTCGCTTACGTGCGACAGGCATCAAGACGTTCGCAGAGTATCTGGCGTTCCTGCAACGCAAGAATGATGTCGAGTGGGAAGCTTTCACCAACTCGCTCACCACGAATCTCACCTCTTTCTTTCGTGAGGCACACCACTTCTCGCTCTTGGCTGAGCATCTGCGCAAGCTAGATAGGGCACGCCCTGTGCAACTTTGGTGTTCAGCGTGTTCGACTGGGGAGGAGGCCTATTCCATGGCGATCACCGTGGTGGAGACCTTGGGCGGGTACGATCATTCAGTGAACATCATCGCCTCTGATCTGGACAGTGCCGTACTGACTAGCGCGCGCGAGGGGCGTTACAAAGCGGATGCTGTGTCGAAGTTGTCGCCAGAGCGTATCGAACGTTTCTTCACGCCTGCCGATGCGGGATGCTTCTTGGTGCGGCCTGAGTTGCAACGCATGATCGAATTCAAACGTATCAATCTTCAAGACGCCAGCTATCCCATACGTGTGCAATTAGACGCCATCTTTTGCCGCAACGTGATGATCTATTTCGATAAGGATACGCAGCTGTCCATCCTGAAAAAGTTCGCGCCGCTGATGCGCTCGGATGGATTGTTGTTCGCGGGACATTCTGAGAACTTCAACCACGCTGCGGCCTATTTTAAATTGCGTGGTCAAACGGTGTACACAAAGACGACCTAGCTATATTGTCGTCTTTGCGTGACCTAATCATACGTGGTCGATCTCGGGGTGTTTCTCGATCACGATCTGATCTAGGATGTTCATCACCTCAAGGCTGGCGCGTTCCGCATTCTGCAAAGTCTCGATGATCTTGTTCTGCAACACTTCATCGTGCTCCCACTTACTTTCCATCAGATGCAACATTTGATGGACGGAGCTGTGGACCTTGCTGTGCGGATCGAGTAGTTTTCGGAAGGATGGTGCATCGCCGAACACTTCTTTACCGGGACCTTCGTACCATTTGCCCAAACGACATCCTATGTGGTCGACACCGACCATCTTCTTGAATTCGTCGTTGTTCGGATCGTTGATCAACACATAGGCACGTTGTTTGTAGATGACGTGATCGACCTTCACCAATGAAGCGAAGCTCAAATCTTGCGCATAACGTGCGCTGGTCATGGTGGTGACGGCGGACTCATAGAACTGGCCGAACTTCTGTTCCAACTTACTGATGGCCCCTTGTGACGAATTGGCGATCTCGTGCATCTCTTCAGAGTCGTTCAACATCTTGGATGCTTCGTCTTGTAGCATCAACATGATCTTGCCGATGGATTCCGATGCGTTCTTGGTGTTCTCCGCCAGCTTACGGACTTCATCCGCCACGACAGCGAAGCCGCGGCCTGCCTCCCCAGCGCGCGCCGCTTCGATAGCAGCGTTCAGGGCGAGCAGATTAGTCTGGTCGGCGATCGAGGTGATGAGGCCGACTGCTTTATTGATCTCGCTGCTGCGTTCATTGAGTTGGGTGATGGCGGCATTCGCATGGTTCACCCGTTCCACGATACCGGACAGGCGCCCCACCACATCCTTCACCGAGGTCTGGCTCTCTTCTGCGTCCTCACGGGTGCGGCGAGAAAGCGTGGCTAGGGCAGACATATTGTCGGTGATGGATTTTAGATCGGTCTGACTGGAGACGAGGTTCTTTAGCAGGTTCTCCGTATTGAGGCTGTGTGCGCTGGACAAGATGCGGTTACGCATCGCCGCACGTTTCTGCTCGGTCATGCCTTGCAATAGGATGTTCTGATTGGAGAGGCCTTTTTTGAATCCGCCGTGCATGCCGCTGTTCATCGCGTTGCGTGAGAAATTCCCATGCAGATTGGAGCGGAAGCTGGTCTCTTGTTCGCGGAAGAAGGCGGCCAGTTGGTCCAGCATGTCGTTGATATCCCAGCACAACAGGCTGATCTCGTCCTGGCTTTCAGAGATGCCGGTGACGCGGCTATTGAATTTGCCCTCGGCCACTTCGTGGATGACGGCTTCAAGTTTAGGGAGTGGAGATAGCCATTTCTTGGCCTCCCATTGCCCCCAAAGTGCGACTGCGACACCGACGGCCAAGAAGATCAGCATCACCGCTTCGAAGCCATGGAGATAGAAACTGGTCAGAATGGTGACCAGCGTACCGAAGGAGAACGCCCACAGCAGGGCGGATATCCTAAATTGCAAGGACCAGTTCGTCATAGCTCATTCCTTTTTGTTTGAGTACGTCGACCAAGATCTTGGTCGACGCTTCGATGGCATTGGCGGGCCCAGCTTTTTGCTCGGCTTCCAGCATGGCGGCGTATAGGGGGGTCACGACTTCGATGCCGCTGAGTTTCGGTTTGCGTCGAACCGAGAAATAGCCGGTGATCTCACCTGCGGGGTTGAAGGTCGGCGTCACATTGGTGAATACCCAGTAGAAGCTGCCATCCTTGGACATGTTCTTCACATAGGCGAAGCACTCTTCTTTGTTCTGTATCTTGTCCCATAGTAACTTGAACACGGCACGCGGCATCTCTGGGTGGCGGATGATGTTGTGCTGCATTCCGAGCAACTCCTTCTCAGAGTATCCCGAGAATTCGATGAAGATGCGGTTGCCATAAGTGATACGCCCTTTGGTGTCGGTCATGGAGACGATGAAATCGTCTTCACGCATCACTTTTTCGGTCGTGGTCGGGGTGATCTGCCTTTTCATGTTGCTCCTCCAGCCAAGTTCTGAGTTCTTGTCCTGTTTCTATCGGCACATCCGCCTTCTGCTTGAGGGGGATTCACCGATGAATGGCATGTTAGCCATGCGCCAGCAAGGTCATCCTTGCAACAAGAGGGGGAAATCCCCCCATTTCTCTCCTTTGACTAGACAGCGTATTCGCATAATGACTCTATCTAAAAAGGCAGGATCATGGCCGACCAAGACAGCGACCTCGAAAAAACGGAATCGCCCTCACAGCGCAAACTAGACAAAGCGCGTGAGGAGGGGCAAGTCGCGCGTTCGCGCGAGCTGAGCACCTTCCTCGTGATGATGGCAGGCGGTGCTGGACTGTGGGTGATGGGGTCATATTTTGCTAAGGAATTGATCAAGATGTTGCGCGCGGGGCTGACGCTGGATCGCGAACTGGCCTTCAATAGCGAACAACTGCTGCCTCATCTGCGTGACATGGGTATAGATATCCTGGTGGTTTTCTCTCCCTTCCTATTGTTGGTGTTGGTGGTGGCCGCGTTCTCGCCTTTGCTGATGAACGGGTGGCTGTTCTCCACCAAGGCGTTGACTCCAAAATTCTCCAAGCTCGATCCCATCGCTGGTATCGCCCGTATGTTCTCGATGAACAGCCTGGTAGAGCTGCTGAAGGCGATCGGCAAGACCGTGATCGTCGGCACCATAGGCGCTTGGGTGGTGTGGCACAACAGGGAGTCGGTGTTGTCGCTCATCGGCGAACCAGTCACGAGTTCAATCCCGCATCTGGGCGGACTCATCTGGTGGAGTTTTGCGGCGATCATGATGGGTATGCTCATCATCGTCGCCATCGACGTACCGTTCCAATTGTGGGAACACCACAAGAAACTCAAGATGACCAAGGAAGAGGTGCGACAAGAATCGAAAGAGACCGAGGGTGATCCGCAGGTCAAGGGCCGTATCCGCAGCATGCAACGTGAGATCGCTCGCCGCCGCATGATGTCCGCCATCCCGACCGCCGATGTGGTGGTGACCAACCCGACCCACTACTCGGTCGCTTTGAAATACAGTGAGGACAAGATGCGCGCCCCTATCGTCGTGGCCAAAGGTTCGCATCTGTTAGCGGCGCGTATCAAAGAGATCGCTGCCGAACATCGCGTCCCTATCCTAGAAGCACCTCCTTTGGCACGTGCCCTGCATAAACATACCGACTTGGGTGAGCCTATCCCCGAGGCGCTATTCAATGCCGTCGCTGAAGTGTTGGCTTACGTCTATCAATTGAAACGCTATCAACAACAAGGCGGAGCGATGCCGCAGATGCCGAGTGAATTGCCTGTTCCGAAAGAGCTCGATCCGGCGACACAAAAGCCTAAAGAATCTGAAGATGATGCCGATAGGCTGAGATAGGGCATAAAAAGATAAGTGATGGAGGGGGTATGAAAGTAGCTGTCATCGACGACGCACAGATCAACGTGACGTTGTTACAACATCTCGTCAAGAAATTACCTGATTGCGAACCCGTATGTTTCACCGACCCCGTTGCCGCTTTGGCATGGTGTCTGGACAACGACCCCGACTTAGTGGTGGTGGATTACATGATGCCGCACCTGAATGGAACGGAGCTGACCAAACAATTCCGTGTGCGCTACCCAGACAACCCAGTGTTGATGGTGACCGCAAACCATGAGGTCGAATTGCGCCATGAAGCGCTGCAGCAGGGGGTCACCGACTTCCTGACCAAGCCGTTGGACAACGCCGAGTTCCTCGCGCGCGCGAAGAACATGCTCACCCTGCGCAAGAGCCACAAGATGTTAGAGGATCGTGCGGCTTTGCTGGCCGAGGAAGTTCGCAAGGCGACCGAGAAGATCGTTGCGCAAGAGCGCGAGACCATCTTCTGTCTGGCTAAGGCGGCGGAGTATCGCGATCCCGAGACGGGGGCGCACATCATCCGAATGGCGCATTACTCTAAGCACATCGCCCGTGTATTGGGACTGCCGATAGATCAGCAGGATCTGCTGTTGGAAGCCGCACCCATGCATGACATCGGCAAGGTCGGCACGCCCGATCTCATCCTACTCAAGCCGGGAAAGCTCACGCCGGATGAGTTCTCCATCATGAAACAGCATGCGGTCATCGGTTACGAGGTGCTCAATACCGCAAGTTCACACATGCTAAAAATAGCGGCTGAGATCGCCCACACCCACCATGAGAAATTCGATGGCTCAGGTTACCCGCGCGGTTTGAAAGGCACTGACATCCCCTTGTTCGGACGCATCGTGGCGGTAGCTGATGTGTTCGATGCCCTGACATCTGAACGACCTTACAAGAAAGCATGGAGCATCGAGCAGGCGACCCAGTTGTTGCGCGAAGGTGCGGGCACGCATTTCGATGCGGATTGTGTGACTGCATTCCTCACTGATTTTGAAGCGGTGTTGGAGATCAAGAACCAGTTCGTTGATGAAGATATCTCACCGCGTGAGCAAGATGAAGTGTTGGGAATGGGGGCAAGCTCACGTGTTTAAGGTCAACAAATCACAGCGAGTGTTGTTTACCATCTTGGTGGTGACGCTGTGTATCGATGCCGTGCTGTGGTGGCCGGCGCCGACTGAGAAGACAGAAGATAAAGCACTGGTGGTGAAGAGCCATATCACCATACCGCTGAGTATGGCGATCACTCAGCCGATCCCCTCGGGCTTGAAGTTCGATTCAAAAAAAGTCGCCTTGGGGCGCGCATTGTTCGACGAAAAGATGTTGTCTGCCAACGATTCGGTCGCGTGTTCTAACTGCCATGTGTTGCAGGCGGGCGGAACGGATAATCTGGTGCGCTCTATCGGCATCAATGGGGCGCAAGGTGGGATCAACGCGCCTACCGTACTCAACAGCGGATTCAATTTCGTGCAGTTCTGGGATGGCAGAGCCGCCACTCTTGAAGATCAGATCGATGGACCCGTGATGCATCCCAAAGAGATGGGGTCGACATGGCCCCAAGTGCTGGATAAGTTGAATAAGTCGGATCGCTACCAAGTAGCCTTCTCTGATATCTACCCCGATAAGATCAGCGTTGCAAACATCAAGGACGCCATAGCGACCTTTGAGCGCTCACTCGTCACACCTGATTCTCGATTTGACCGTTATTTGCGCGGTGACGGATCGGCACTGTCGGAAAAAGAAAAGCGCGGGTATGTCCTGTTCCAAGATGAAGGGTGCGTGTCCTGCCACCAAGGCATCAATCTTGGCGGCAATATGTATGAGCGAATGGGCTTGATGGGGGATTACTTTGGTGATCGTGGTGATCCAACTGAGGCAGATAACGGCCGCTTCAATGTCACTCAAAAAGAAGCGGATAGATATTATTTTCGCGTGCCAAGCCTGCGCAACATAGCTAAGACTGCGCCCTATTTCCATGATGGTAGCGCTCAAGAATTAACGCAGGCAGTACGTATCATGGGGCGCTATCAGCTGGGCCGATTCATTGCTGAAGAGGATGTCTCAGACATCGTCGCTTTCTTGAATACGCTTACGGGTGAGTTGGAAGGTCGCGGCCTATGAGAGCGCATGTGTTCAAGTTGCTCGGTGTATCGGTTCTGGCTTGCCTTCTGGGTTTCTTCTATTATAAATCGACCGCTATCGACGCCAAGCAACATGTGAAGATCAGTTCCGAGCTACGCAACTTGCACCAACTGGAAGAACGATTAGATCAATTCGCCCTACAACGACGGGTTGGGATATTGCGGAACTATGATCCATTAGTGCAGATACAGCAGCAGATCCAATCCATCATCGAACAATTGAGCGTGGCTCATCCAGTATTGTTCTTACGAGACGAATCAGAGTTGTCACGCCATTTTGCTGAGTACATCAAGTTGCGGGCTGAGAAGCGGGAATTGATCGAGACCTTCAAGTCGCAGAATGCGGTGTTGCGTAACTCGGTGCGGTATTTCCCCGTTGCAGTGCAGAACCTTTTGGAAGGTCCGAACCATATTAAAGATGGCGATCCTTTGGAGGTCGAGGTGCGTGACCATCTGCTGCACGACATGTTGGTGTATCAGATCAATCCGAGTGAGACCGGTCTTATCGCTATCCAAGATTCTCTGGCACGTATCGCTGAACGTGCAGCACTCTATCCGCCGGACCAAAAACAGCAGATCGATGCGTTGATCATGCATGCCGGGATCATGGTCGCCTATAAGGATGAAACGGATAGGACGCTCGCTAGCATCTTGGGGTCGCCATCGACTGCGGTGTTGGATGAGGTGTTCAATCTGTACAGCCTGAAGTTCGAACAGGCTGAACATGAAGCGAATCTCTATCGTTTCTGGTTGATGTTGTTCGCTCTGTTCGGTCTGATCTACGGCGTCTATTCTTTGATTCGCATCAGCAAGGCGCGTGATGAATTGAACAAGTCGGTGACTGAGCTTGAATTCCAGAAGTTCGCCCTTGACCAGCATTCCATCGTCAGCATCGCCGATCGCAGTGGCAAGATCCTGTATACGAACGACAAGTTCACTGAGATCAGCCAATACCAGCGTGAAGAACTGATCGGACAAGACCATCGCTTGTTGAATTCCGGATATCACCCCAGCAGCTTCTTCAAGGAGATGTGGCAGACCATCGGTCATGGTGAGGTATGGCAGGGCGAGGTCAAGAACCGGCGCAAGGATGGTTCGTTCTATTGGGTCGATTCCACCATCGTGCCTTTCATGGACGATGACGGGAAACCTATCCGCTACGTATCCATCCGTTCAGACATCACCGAACGTAAGCAAGCCGAAGCCGATATGTTGCGAGCGAAAGTGGTCGCTGAGGAGGCAAGCCAAGCCAAGAGCGATTTCCTTGCCAACATGAGCCACGAGATACGTACGCCGATGAACGGCATCATCGGTATGACGGAGCTGGCCCTCGATACCGAGTTGAACGAAGAGCAGCGAGAGTTCATCGGCTTGGTGAAGACATCGGCGGATTCGCTGCTCACCATCGTCAATGACATCTTGGATTTCTCCAAGATCGAAGCGGGCAAGATGGAGATTGAGGACATCGAGTTCTGCCCCCAGGACATGTTGTCACAGACAGTGCGTTCCACCGCACTGCGCGCGCATCAAAAAGGATTGGAGTTGTTGCTGGATATCGATCAAGCCATCCCGCAGCGTTTGATCGGAGATCCGGGACGACTGCGCCAGATCATCCTCAATCTCATCGGCAATGCCATCAAATTCACCGAGCAAGGTGAGATCGTGGTGCGCGCATCGCTGCGTGAAGGTGACGATGAGGCCCGTCATATCAGTTTGCGCATCAGTGTCAGCGACACGGGCATCGGCATCCCTGCCGACAAGCAACAAGCCATCTTCGAGTCTTTCTCGCAAGCGGATACCTCGACCACACGCAAGTACGGTGGCACGGGATTGGGGCTGACTATCACCACGCGTCTGGTTGAATTGATGCAAGGCCATATCCGAGTCGAGAGCGAAGTGGGCAAGGGCAGCACCTTCTATGTCGAGCTGACATTGCAACGCACCAGTCAATCTGTCAAACCGAAGTTTGAGGCAGGCAAGCTGGCTGACATGAACGTGTTGGTGGTGGATGACAATGCGACCAATCGTGAGATCGCCGTGAAGTTGTTGCGGGGCTGGAAGATGAATCCGCATGCGGTCGAGAGTGGCGAGCAAGCCATCGCAGAATTGGATAGGGCCAGCCAAGTGGGGCATGAGTATCAACTGCTACTGCTTGATGTTCGCATGCCAGCCACCGATGGATTCGGTGTGGTCGAGCACCTGCGTCAGCATCCTGCGCTCACCGCAGCACCGATCATGATGTTGACCTCCGAAGGGCAACGCGGAGATGCCGCGCGCTGTAAAGAGCTGGGAATCGGTGCTTATCTGTTGAAGCCTTTCGCTCAGGCAGAATTGTTCGCGGCCATCATGAACACGTTGGGTCTAGAGAATTTGGATAAGGCGTCATTGATCACGCGCCACACTTTGCAGCAGAGCAAGCGCAGCCTGCGTGTACTGCTGGCCGAGGACAACAGTGTCAATCAGACCCTCGCTACCCGCTTGCTGCAGAAATTCGGTCACGAGGTGGACGTTGCGGCCAACGGCGTCATCGCAGTCGAGAGATGGAAGCAGGGGGCATACGACCTCATCCTGATGGATGTGGACATGCCGGAGTTGAATGGATATGGTGCTACTGCACAGATCCGAGCGGCAGAGCAGCTGAGTGGCTCACATATCCCTATCATCGGACTGACTGCACATGCCATGCAAGGGGCGCGCGAAGAATGTATCGCACATGGGATGGACGGCTATTTGACCAAACCGATAGACACCGAGGCCTTATGGGTCGAACTGGAAGGGGTGAAAACCACGACGAGCGCGCTTGCAGAAGAAGTTGAACACAAGGTGGGTCAAGAACCAGCTCGATTCGATTTTGAAATAGAGAGAGTGATGGGGTTGATGGCGGGTGATCGCGCACTCTTCACGGAGATGGTGCGCATTTATAGGTCGGACTATCCTAAGTATCTCGCTAGTCTGGATGCGGCTATAAAAACAGAAGATGCCGAACAAGTTCGATACTTCGCCCATACCATCAAAGGGATGTTGTCAGTGTTCGCGGTGGAAGAGGTCGCAGATATCGCGTCGCACATCGAGGAACAAGTTGGCGCAGACCACCGCGCGGATCAGCAAGCGTTGGTCTATGCATTGCAGTGGCTGGAGAAAGAGTTGGACAAACATGTGGATTCCATTGATGAATTACTTACTGATTGAAAAGGGAGAAGTGACATGAGATCTGCGCAAATACGTTGGTCTGGAAAAACGGGTTGGGGGAATGCACCAGATTTTGCAGCTGTCGCTGATCTGGTGATGGTATTCGCGGATCATGATTTCTTTCACTGCGACACTTGTTTCAACGATCTGCGAACTACGTTCCCGCAAGCGCGTATCTTGGGCTGTTCGTCTTCAGGAACGATAGGGGGCGTGGAGATCAGCGATGAAGATGTAGTGGCGACCGCCATCAAGTTGGAGCGCTCCAGTGTGCGTCTCGCCTCGGTGGATGTGGTCGGTGACGTCAGTGCGAGTGACGCAGGTGTGCAGCTGATGAAGGCGCTGCAGGGTGAAGACCTGCGTCATGTGTTCGTGTTGTCGGATGGAATGAGCGTGAATGGGAGCGACCTTGCTTTGGGCTTGAATCACACCAATATCGCCGTCACGGGGGGATTGGCGGGGGATGGTACGCGCTTCGGCAAGACATGGGTGATGGCCGATGCACCCGCGAAGAGCGGCCGTATCGCCGCATTGGGATTCTACGGTGATGTCACCGTCAAAAGTGGATGTTTCGCAGGATGGGAAGAGTTCGGCGCAGAGCGTGTCGTCACCCGTTCTAAAGGCAACGTGGTGTATGAGATTGACGGTGAACCGGCGCTCAAGCTCTACAAGAAATATCTGGGCGAGATGGCGAACGAACTGCCCGCCAGTGGCTTGCGATTCCCTTTGAGTATCCAAGAGAACAAGAATGCCAAACCGTTGATACGTACCTTGTTGGCGGTTGATGAAGCGGCACAGAGCCTCACCTTCGCTGGGGATGTGCCGAGCGGATATCTGTGCAAGTTGATGCGTACCAATCTGGATAGTTTGATCGACAACGCGGGGTTGGCCGCTGAATCCGCACAGCCTTCCAAGCAAGGTGTAAATGGTTTGTGTCTGGTAGTCAGTTGTGTCGGCCGCCGTTTAGTGATGGGGCAGATGACGGAAGAGGAATTGGAGATCGTGCAAGAGCGTTTGGGCGATGCGACGGCGATTACGGGTTTTTATTCCTACGGCGAGTTGGCACCGTTCAGTGATGTCATGCACTGTCAGTTGCATAACCAGACCATGACTTTGACTACCGTATACGAATAAGTACAACACTATGCACCGTTTGCTCGAACGCCAACTGAGGCGCCAATTCGGAAAAGACTTCAAGCCCGATGAGGCTCTTCAGGCTTTCATCGACACCGTCGATAGTTATTACGTCGAGGTCGATAAAGAGCAGCACATGTTGCAGAACGCGCTGCTGATGAACTCGGCCGAACTGAATGCGGTGAACGAGCGCATGCGTGTGCAGAACGCAGAAACGACACGAACCTTGCTCAATACTTTGAGTGATGGCGTGTACGCGACCGACACGAAGGGGATGCTCACCTTCATGAATGCAGCTGCTGAGAAGGTGTTGGGATGGCGTGAGCAAGACATCATGGGAAAGGTCGTGCATCAGATGGTGCAGCCGACCCTACCTGATGGCTCGCCGTTTCCCGCTGAGGGGACGCCACACCTACGTGTCATCGAGACGGGCGTGCCGTTCGAAGGCAAGACACACTTTGTGAATCAAGTTGGTGCATATATCCCTGTAGAGTGTCGTTCGCGTCCGATCATTCTGGAAGGTAAGATCGCTGGTGCACTGGTGTCATTCCAAGACATCACGTTGCGCCAAGAGACCGAAGACAATCTGCGTAAAGCGTATGACCATCTGAAGCAGACATTGGGTGAGTTGGAGTTCCAAAAATATGCACTCGATCAGCACTCCATCGTCAGCATCACAGATGCCAGTGGCAAGATCACCTATGCCAACAGCAAGTTCATCGAGATCAGTCAATACAGTCGTGACGAGTTGCTCGGACAGGATCATCGCCTATTGAATTCTGGCCACCACCCCAGCAGCTTCTTCAAACAGATGTGGGCGACCATAGGGCGCGGTGAGATATGGCATGGCGAGGTGAAGAACCGCAGCAAGGATGGCAGTTTCTATTGGGTCGAATCCACCATCGTCCCCTTCATGAACAACCAAGGCAGACCCTTGCGCTATATCTCCATCCGTTCAGATATCACCGCTCGTAAGGAGATGGATGAGAAGCTCGAAGTGCAGCGTGCATTCTACGAACGTATCAGCGAGACATTGGGTGAGGGCTTGTACGTGCAGGACTCGCGCGGACGCTGCATCTACATGAACTCGGAAGCTGAGAAGATGTTGGGGTGGAAGCGCGAAGAGTTCATCGGTATGCCGGTACACGACACCATCCATAGTCAGACAGCTGCTGGCGCGCACCTGCCTGCTACAGAGTGCCCCATATTTCTCGTGGTCAATGAGTACGGGCAGGGGCGTATGGATGACCAAGTGTTCGTGCGCAAGGATGGCTCGACTTTCCCTGTCGCACTCTCGTCCAAAGCCGCTTATTCCGTCAACGGTGAGCTGGAAAACATGGTCATCGCTTTCCAAGACATCTCGGATCGCAAAAAGAACGAGTTGTACATGCGACTCACGCAAGAACGCCTCAATCTCGCGCTCGAAGGGTCGAACTTGGCGTTATGGGATTGGGATATCGGCTATGACCGCATCTATCTGAGTAGTCGCTGGTCGGAGATGTTGAATGGTGTGACAGAAGAGACCATGATGACCGTAGAGCAACTCTTCAACAACATCCATCCAGAGGATCGTGAAGTCGCACGCAAGAACCTGTCGCCAGTGCTGAAGGGGGCATCAGGTTATTACTCGGCCGAATATCGCGTCAAGAGAGGGGATGGCGAGTGGCTGTGGGTCGCCACCAATGGCAAAGTGGTAGACCGCGATGCGCAAGGACGAGCTTTGCGCATGACAGGGACCAATGCCGACATCTCCGAGCGCAAGCATGCTGAAGATGTCTTGATGCATGCCAAGCGTGCGGCCGAACAGGCAGCCAAGACCAAGAGCGATTTCCTTGCCAATATGAGCCACGAGATACGCACGCCGATGAACGGCATCATCGGCATGACAGACCTGGCTCTGGATACCGAACTGAATCGAGAGCAGCAGGAATATCTGAACATCGTCAAATCCTCCGCCCATTCCTTGTTACATATCGTGAACGACATCTTGGACTTCTCCAAGATCGAATCAGGCAAGATGGATATCGAGAGCATCGAATTCTCGCTGGAACAGATGCTGCGAGACACCATGCGCTCGCTCGCCGTGCGTGCCCACCAGAAAGGCTTGGAATTGCTGTTGCATGTGGCAGCCGATGTGCCAGATAAGCTGATGGGCGATCCCGGACGTCTGCGTCAGATCATCGTCAATCTCGTCGGCAATGCCATCAAGTTCACCGAGAAGGGTGAGATCGAAGTCGCCGTGAACGCCATCCAAAGCCTCCACGATGGCAGGATCAAGCTGCGATTCAACGTGCGCGACACCGGTATCGGCATCCCCAAGGACAAGTTCAAGACCATCTTCGAGTCTTTCTCGCAAGCAGATACCTCGACCACGCGCAAATATGGTGGCACCGGATTGGGCTTGACCATCTCCGCACAGTTGATCGAATTGATGAACGGTCATATCGGAGTCGAGAGCGAAATGGGACAGGGCACGACCTTTCACTTCGAACTCGAGATGCCTGTGGTCTCGGCCGATCCATTAGTGAACTATCAGCACACGGGGCGCATCACTGACATGCCCGTGCTGTTGGTGGATGACAATGCGACCAATCGCAGGTTGCTACAAGAGATGCTGCGCAACTGGAAGATGCGCCCCACTGTGGTGGCGAGTGGTGAAGCAGCGTTGGTGGAATTGCAACGAGCTGCGGATGCAGGGCAACCTTACGGCTTGGCGATATTGGATGTGCAGATGCCGGGCATGGATGGATTCACCTTGGCAGAGCGTATACGGCAGCATCCGGAGTATGTCGGCGCAACGGTGATGATGCTCACCTCCGAGGGGCAGCGCGGCCATGCCGCACGCTGCAGCGAACTGGGTATCGCCGGGTATCTGATGAAGCCGGTGTCGCAGTCTGAATTGCTGGATGCCATCATGACTTCCTTGGGAGAACCTCTCCAAGCAGATGCTCCGCTCGTCACACGGCACTCGCTGCGCGAGACGAGGCAAAAGTTGAACCTGTTGCTCGCTGAGGACAATGCGGTGAACCAATTGTTGGCTGTGCGCGTGTTGGAGAAGATGGGGCATGTGGTCACCGTGGCGAACAACGGACAAGAGGCGGTGAACCATTGGCAGAGCGCCCAGTTCGACGCCATCCTGATGGATGTGGATATGCCTGTGATGAATGGCTATGAAGCCACGCAGCGCATCCGTGAGTTGGAGAGAGACACGGGCAAGCACATCCGTATCGTCGCCATGACGGCTCATGCGATGGCGGGCGCACGCGAAGAATGTCTGCGTCATGGCATGGATGGCTATCTCACCAAGCCCATAGATACCGATGCCTTGTGGCATGAGTTGGATAGTTTGGCGCAAGGCGCGGCGAAGCCAGAGAACTCGGCCGGGGGCGCGCCTCGCCCTGTGCCAGTGGCGGATTTCGGCAAGGCGCGCCAGACCATGGACGACAGCAAAGAACTGTTCGAAGAGATCGTCAGATTGTTCTTGGAAGATGCGCCGACCCATATTGAGAAGATCAAGCAAGGCTTGGCGGAAGGAGATGTCGATGCCATACGCCATAGCGCGCACACCCTGAAAGGGATGGTCGGTATCTTCGCTGCCGAGCGCACCATGCAGGCGGCGGCACAGGTCGAACAGTTGGTCGGCAAGCCCGGCTTAGTTGAGGCGGTGGCAGATCTGGAATCTGCGCTGACCGAGTTGGGAACGGCCATCCGCGCTTACCAATGGTGAGTTTTCGTTCGCTGATCTAGGCTGTCATCCCCGCGCAGGCGGGGATCCAGTTCGATAGTCAGTAAGCTAGGTTCCCGCCTGCGCGGGAATGACGAATTGGATTTAATACGAGATTTCTCGGTCGAATAACCCCCCAAATCCCCCTCTATTTCACCCTTTGATTTGACGCGCCCTCTCGATAATAGCCATAAGCCGTGATAGCCATTTGGCAGGTCCGGTAGGCTAAAAGAGGGTGTGATGAATCCAATGTTTCAAACCATGAAGGATGTTCTGTTCCGCGGCGGTGTGCGCGGACTGGCGGGCCCTATCCTCATCGTGATGATCCTGTCGATGATGGTGTTGCCATTGCCACCGTTCCTGCTCGACATCCTGTTCACTTTCAATATCGCGCTGGCCATCATGGTGTTGCTGGTGGCGATGAATACCACTAAACCCCTAGATTTCGCGGTGTTCCCCACCGTGTTGCTGATCTCCACTTTGCTGCGTCTGTCGCTCAACGTGGCCTCTACTCGCGTGGTGTTGTTGGAAGGCCATACCGGCCCAGATGCGGCGGGTAAGGTCATCGAATCGTTCGGTCACTTTTTGGTCGGCGGCAACTATGCGGTCGGTATCGTGGTGTTCGTCATCCTCGTGGTCATCAACTTCGTGGTCATCACCAAAGGTGCAGGCCGTATCGCTGAAGTGGGTGCACGTTTCACCTTGGATGCGATGCCGGGCAAACAGATGGCGATCGATGCCGACTTGAATGCAGGTCTAATCGGCGAGGACGCTGCACGTAAACGCCGTGCCGAAGTGGCGCAGGAAGCTGATTTCTACGGCGCGATGGACGGTGCATCCAAGTTCGTGCGCGGCGATGCCGTCGCCGGCATCATCATCATGATCATCAACGTCATCGGTGGGCTGGTCATCGGTGTGTTGCAACATGATCTGTCTTTCGAGGTGGCTGCCAAGAACTACACCATGCTCACCATTGGTGACGGCCTGGTCGCCCAGATCCCCGCACTCATCATTTCCACCGCCGCTGGTATGGTCGTCAGCCGTGTCTCTAGCGAAGAGAACATCGGTCAACAACTGGCCAAACAGCTCGTCTCCAGCCCACAGGTCATCATCCTCACTGCAGTCATCATCGGCATGTTGGGCCTGATCCCCGGCATGCCTCATTTCGTGTTCTTGTTGTTGGCTGCGGCGATGGGTTGGTTCGCGGTCTACCTGACTCGTCAATCGCAGAAGGCGGAGGAGAAGGAGAAAGAAGTCGAATCCACCGTCATGCCTGTCAACGAAGCACCTGAAGCCAGTTGGGAAGATGTGGCACAAGTGGATGTGCTGGGATTGGAAGTCGGCTACCGCCTCATCAGTTTGGTGGATAAATCGCAGGATGGCGACTTGCTACGTCGCATCAAAGGTATCCGCAAAAAATTCACGCAGGAGATGGGCTTCTTGCCCCCCGCTGTGCATATCCGTGACAACTTGGATCTGCATCCCACCGCTTATCGCATCACCTTGAAAGGTGCGGAGATCGGCATCGGCGAAGCGTATTCGCATCTGTTGCTGGCGATCAATCCCGGTAGTGTGAGCGGTGTATTGCCCGGCACGCAGACCAAAGACCCCGCATTCGGATTGCCTGCCATCTGGATCGAACCTACGTTGCGCGACCAAGCACAAGCCATGGGTTACACCGTGGTGGATGCGGGCACGGTGGTGGCGACCCATATGAGTCATCTCATCCATCTACATGCGGCCGAGTTGCTAGGTCGTCAGGAGTTGCAACAACTCATCGATCATCTGGGCAAGATATCTCCGAAGCTGACCGAGGACTTGATACCGAAGTTGTTGTCGCTATCGACCGTACAGAAGGTGATGCAGAACCTGTTGGACGAAGGTATGCACATCCGCGACATGCGCACCATCTTGGAGACCTTGGCCGAGCATGCGCCACAAGTACAAGACCCGACCGTGCTCACCGCACTGGTGCGTGTCGCCCTTGGCCCCGCCATCGTGCAGCAGTTCTATCCTTCGGCGCAGGAGCTACAAGTCATCGGCATGGACAAAGAATTGGAATACGTACTTGGCCAAGCGCTACAGGCAGGTGGTAATGCCATCGAGCCCAGTCTCGCCAGCACGTTGTTGCGCGAAGCTCGCGCAGCGACCGATGCGCAAGAGCGCATGGGATTGCCAACGGTATTGCTGGTACCCGGCGGCATACGCGATCTGTTAGCACGTTTCCTGAAACGCGCCTTGCCACAACTCAAAGTGATTTCGCATGAAGAAGTGCCCGGGTTCAAAACGATACGGGTGACATCAATGGTAGGAGGTAGAGCATGAACGCAAGAAAATTCATCGCGGTCAATTCGCGCGAGGCCCTGAAACTGGTACGCATCGAACTGGGCGAGGATGCAGTCATCCTGTCCAACCGCAAAGTGAACGAGGGGGTGGAGATCGTTGCGATGGCCGGCACCGAACTGGCTCACCTGAGTGAGACCCGCGTGAGTGAGACACGGGTGACAGCGCCGCGTGCGGAGAAGCCACGTACCGAGACACGGATCGAAGCGACTCGTGAGAGCTTGTCGCCACATGCCTTGCATCAAGCCGCCTTACTAGGTGCGAAAGTCATCGAAGCGAACGCGGCAAGAGAAGTGCAACAGACCAAGCAGGCAGAGAAGAGCAGCCTCTCAGCCGACCACTTGCTGGGCGAACTCAAATCCATGCACAACATGATGCAAGAGCAGATGGCCTGTATGACGTGGGCCAATATGCAACAGCAAGATCCGAAACGCAGCGGCATGTTGCGTGACCTCATCAACGTCGGTTTCAGTCCTGCATTGTCGCGCCTGTTGCTGGACAAGATGCCTAGCGATGCAGACATCTCTTGGGTGCGCCGTATCCTTGCACACAATCTGCATACTGCACGCCCACAAGATGACATCGTGGCACGCGGCGGCGTATATGCCTTGGTCGGCCCCACCGGTGTAGGCAAGACCACGACGACCGCCAAACTGGCAGCCCGTGCCGTGGTGCGCTACGGCGCAGACAAAGTGGCGCTGGTGACGACCGACAGCTATCGTATCGGCGCCCATGAGCAATTGAAGATCTACGGCAAGATATTGGGGGTGGCGGTGCATGCCGTGCGCGATACCAATGACTTGAAACTCACGCTGTCTGGCTTGAAGCACAAACATCTGGTGTTGATCGACACCATGGGCGTCGGTCAGCGCGACAGTCGTGTGGCCGAGCAGGCCAAGATGTTCGACGAAGTGGGGGCTGCACGCATCTTGTTGTTGAACGCCACCAGTGCGGGCGGCACCTTGGATGATGTGATCAAGATGTACGGCGGGAGCGGCATCATCGGTTGCATCCCTACCAAATTGGACGAGGCCGCGAGCTTGGGCACGGTGCTGGATGTCATCGCACGCCATAAACTGGTGATGCACTACATCGCCAGTGGTCAGCGTGTGCCGGAAGACCTGCACGAAGTGAACGTCGAATATCTGCTGCATCGCACCTTCAAAGAGATCGGCAAACCTGCCAGCTTCGATCTGCAAGAGATGGAGTTCCCAGCCTTCATGGCAGGTGTGACGGCAAAATCAAACATGGGGGTGCAACATGCTTGATGCACATCTTGACCAAGCGGCAGGTCTGCGCAAACTGCTGGCTCGTTCTACCACGCAAGTCATCACCGTCATCGGTGCACGTGACGGACTGGGTGCGACCAGCATCGTCACTAATCTGACGGCAGCCTTCACCCGCTCTGGCAAGGATGTGTTGGTACTGGATGAGAACGTCTCACACGATAACGTAGCCAACACACTGGCACTTCGCCCACGCTATGACTTGCTGCATGCGGTGCATGGCGACAAGACTTGGCAGGACGTGTTGTTGCACTGTGCGGATGGTTCGTGTGTGTTGCCTGTAGGACGTGCGATGCAGGCTTTAGCTAAATTAGATGGTTTGCAACGAGATCGTTTGATGGGCGCATTGTTGGCGGCAGCTAGTGATAAGGATGTGGTGCTGGTGGATGCCGCACGCGACGGAAACTCGGTATGCGCCAGTCTGTCAGGTGATGAGCCCTTGCTGTTAGTGCTGAACGCCACCGCGACTGGGATCACCGAAAGTTATTCCTTGTTGAAACAGATGGCGACACACAATGGTCGTCAGGCATTCGATATCGTGGTGAACAAGGTGCGTGACGAGCGCGAGGCTTTGGCCATATTCGATAACATCTCGCAGGTGGCAAGACGGCATCTGCAGGTCCAGTTGGAATACATGGGTTTCATCCCCTTGGACGAGAACATGAAGCGCGCGACACAAGCGTGTCGTCCCGTGGTGGAAGCATTCCCGTCATCCCCAGCCGCATTGGCGATACGCGAGGTCGCACAGGGCTTGTTGCGTGCGCCTAGCCTGATGGATAGGGATGAGCAAGATAGATTGAGTGGCGTGATGCAGCGCTTGATGAGCCAGTCGCGGCGGGGCGCTATCGTTGCGACTTTGACATGATTGATAGCGCTGTCATACTGGAGGTCGGCGAGGGCAGGGATATACCGCAACCCAAGAGCGCTAACTTGAAGGCCAAGACCATGTATACAGCGAGCGGACTGAACGATAAGGAACAATGTCTCAAGGAATACGCACCTTTGGTGAAGCGTATCGCTCACCACATGATGTTGAAACTGCCGGGTAGCGTAGAGGTGGACGACCTCATCCAAGCCGGCATGATGGGTTTGTTGGATGCGGCAGGACGTTACGACGAACTGCGCGGTGCGATGTTCGAGACCTATGCCGCACAGCGCATACGCGGTGCGATGTTGGATGAGTTGCGCGGTGCCGACTGGTTGCCGCGTAGTATGCGGCGTGACATGCGCAAGATCGAATCCGCCATCAGCCGTTTGCAGCAGAAACTGGGCAGAGCGCCCAATGAGACTGAGATCGCTAAAGAGTTGAGCGTCCCATTGGTCGAGTATCAAGGCATGCTGCAAGAAGCGCGTGGTGCTCAGCTGATCTATTACGAAGATTTCCACAACGAAGACAACGAAGACTTCTTCGATCGTCACGATTTCAATAATGAGAGCAACCCGCTTGAGCTACTTCAAGACGAGCGTTTCCGCGAGGCGCTCATCCTGGCCATCGACCGACTGCCGGAGCGCGAGCGCCAGATGATGGGTATGCACTACGAACAAGACATGAACCTGCGTGAGATCGGCGAGGTGATGGGCGTCTCAGAGTCGCGCGTGTGCCAACTGCATAGCCAAGCGGTGGCACGCTTGCGCACCACCTTGAAAGGCCATTAACTTATGGACAAGCTCAGTCTGTTTGGGCTACTCGTCGCCGTCGCAGGTATCCTGGGTGGGCAGTTCCTCGAAGGAGGTTCCATATCCGTCCTGCTCCAGTTGGCGGCATTCCTCATCGTATTCGGCGGCACGCTCGGTGCGGTCATGCTGCAACATCCGCTCAATGTCTTCATGATGGGGATGCGGATGGGAAAATGGGTCTTCGTCCCGCCTCAACTCGATAAGCAGAAACTCATCTATCGCCTGACTGCATGGGGGAACTCATCGCGTAAGGACGGCATCTTGATTTTGGAAGGTCAGATCAAATCCATCGACGACCCGTTCCTGCGCAAAGGTCTGCAATTATTGGTGGATGGCAATAGCGCCGAGAAGATACGCGAGGTGTTGGAGGTCGATCTGAATACCTACGAGACGCTACGTTGGCAGGGCGCGCGCGTATGGGAGGCTGCTGCGGGTTATTCCCCCACCATCGGTATCTTGGGTGCAGTGCTCGGTTTGGTCCACGTGATGGAGAATCTGGGCGATCCGTCGATGTTGGGCGCTGGTATCGCCGTCGCTTTCATCGCCACCGTCTATGGGGTCGGTTTCGCCAATCTGGTGTTTCTTCCCATCGCAGGTAAGTTGAAGATCATCATGATGCATCAGGTCGAGATCCGTGAGATGGCGATCGATGGACTTTGCATGATCGCTAACGCAGAGAATCACCATTTCATCGAGAACAAACTGAACGGATATATCGCTTGATATGGCGCGTCGTGCAAAAAGGCAGGGGCCTGACAATCATGATCGTTGGTTAGTTTCCTACGCTGACTTCATCACCTTATTGTTCGCTTTCTTCGTTGTGATGTACGCACTCTCTTCGGTCAATGAAGGGAAGTACAAAGTATTCAATGTCTCCATGAGCCAAGCGTTCGGCACGCAAGGTGCGGCTGCGGAAGGTGGGACCATGAAGCTCACCGAACAAGAGATGTATTTCAAGTCCTTAGTGGATAGACGCAACGCACGTTTGGCAGAGAAGCAGCGCAAGTTGAACGAGCGCATGCAAAAGTTGAATGAGTCATTGACGACCAAGATGGCGGGCTTCGTCAAGAACGGTCAGATGACGGTCTCACAATCGAATCGCGGTGTGACACTAGATATCAACGCCAGCATGCTGTTCAAGCCGGGTGAGGCGGCAGTGCAGCCAGAGGCGGTCGCCACATTGGCTGATGTGGCCAAGATCTTGTCTGAAGAGGACATGTCCATCGAAGTCGAAGGGCATACCGATAACATCCCTATCAGCAACGCGCAGTTCCCATCCAATTGGGAGCTTTCCTCCGCAAGAGCGAGCAGCGTGGTGCGCTTGTTCATCGAGCAGGGCATCGTGGCGACTCGGCTCAAAGCCGCAGGCTTGGCAGATAACGTCCCGATCCAAGAGAACAGCACGATCGAAGGTCGCGCACGCAATCGGCGTGTGGCGGTGACTGTGCTGGCACCTGAAGCGGAGGCAGCTACTGCTTCGCCTTCACCTCAAGAATAGATATCGATTCGATCGTTTCGAGGATCAGAAGGTGGTCCTCGCCTTCGGTGATGTTCAGCCGCTGCCCAGTGTGCGTCCAGAGCTGGGTAGACTGGGTTGGCCATCGGCGCCGTATATCCCTGCGGCATGTTGAGTGGCACCGACCAATGCGACTAAAGCTTGTTGGTTGTAGCGCATCTTGAGTTGTATCAGTTCACCGTTGATGTGGTTCTGACGCTGTGCTTGTTCGGCTAGCTGGCGTATCTCATGCCACAGAGCAAGACCTGGTGGGGACTTCGCCTGTAGTGATTTCTCGGTCGTCGAAGAATCCGGTAGGGATGCGCGGCGCTCGCGTGCGAGCGCTTGTATCTTGTCTGACTGTTTTGTCTTTTGTTCTGCGAGGGAGAGCAAGGCATCGGTGTCCGTACTCAGTAAGGCCTTTTGCTCCTGTTCAAGTAGAGCGACGAACGTGCGCATGGCATCACGTTCGTCGCTCAATCTTGCCAGTAGGTCGCTACTGGATAGCGGTGTGGTGATCAACGGCTACCTGCGCTGATCAATTCTCTAACGGTGGTGATGAGCTTATCTGCTACCACACCCGAATTGACTTGGAAGCGCCCCTCGGTGATCGCCTGTTTGATCTCGGCGACTTTCTTCGCATCCACGACAGGCGTGCTGGCGATGGAACTTTCCATGCTGCGTAGTTGCGCCGTGGTCGATCCGAGATGCACGCTAGTGCTATTCTCGTTGCCAGTGGCGCTTGACTTGCTGCCATTTGGCTTGGCGGTTGCGCTTCTTGCCGATGATTCGCCGACCTTGGTGGACGGTAAGGGGTTGCTGGTCTTGTCGATCTTCATGGGGTGCTCCTTGTTCTTTGGTTCGATTGCCACCTACATCGGCCATTTTCGCTAAAACTTTAATCTCATCGCGATTTATACACCTACCCAAGCATTTACGGAACTCTCACAGCCGTACTTCAGCGCTGCCATCCTTGCTGGCGATCGCGCTGACCACTTGACCTGAAGCCGTCTTGATACGGACCGCTTGGCCTTCGGTCGCATCGTTCAGGGCTTGACCTTCACTGCTGACCACGAACCCATTTGCACGGGCGTATAGCCTGACGGTCTGTCCCTGCTTGATGACGAAGTCGGGGCGCAGCATGTCCGATCGCAACACCTGCCCAGCCCCGATGGCGAATTTGAGCGTCTTACCGATGGCCTGTTCGGGGGCGGTGAGGATGCCTGGTTGTCCCAGCTCTCCGCTTTGCACACTGAAGTCATCGGCACTTAAGACCAGACCTTGAGACAAGGGGCGGTTAGCGACCAGTAAGTCTGCACTCACCTTGATGGTGGCCTGCACGAACACGCTCCAACCTGGCCTCTCGTTACAGCGAACGCCGATGCTGGTCTTGCCGATCAGCTTGGCTCCATTCGGCATAAAGCCTTCGAGTGCAGTGCAGGCGGGGAGCAGGGTGCGCGGGTCGATGTTGGCGACTTGGATGCTGACTTTGCCAGGCATGTTGTGTGTCTGTGCTTGGGCGTAAGTGAGTGCTGTGTCACGGATGACAGCATGGTCTTGTTGGGGGGCGGCATATACCCATCCTATCCAACATAGGCTCAAACAGAATAAGGATGTGCGTGTGTATCTCATGCTCGCATTCTGTGCCGACCCATCCATTCCTAAGAGGCGAAATAAAACAGGTTTTTGCCTTTAATCGAAAGATGGGGTGGTGCGGGGGAGTCCTACTATGCCATCCATCAGTAATGGTGTATCGCACAGTAGGGAGGGCGTAGACATGAGCAGCAGGATAGACGAAATGTTCAGGTTCCAGCAAACGGCATTGAATCTGCGTGCCGCGCGGCAGGAGTTGATCGCGTCCAATATCGCCAATGCAGATACGCCTAACTATAAAGCGAAGGACATCAACTTTGCTAGCGCTTTGCAAGGTGCCTTAGCTGGGACGACCGAGAAATTGCCGATGACGGCTTCCGCTCCTGACCATCTGCGTGGCAATGCTGGTGAAAGCGTGATGGGTGCTCCTGTTCAATATCGGGTCCCGTTGCAGCCGAGTGCGGATGGCAACACGGTGGATATGGATGTGGAGCGTGCGCAGTTCGCCGACAACGCCTTGCGTTACGAGGCCAGTGTGCGATTCATCAGCGGTAAAGGTAAAGACGTTCTAGATGCCCTCCAAGGGTTCTAGATAGATGCATTAAAGGATTAGGAGGAAACATCATGTCCCTATTCAACATATTCAATATCTCTGGTTCTGGCATGACGGCGCAGTCGCAGCGTCTTAATGTGGTGGCGAGCAATCTCGCCAACGCAGAGAGTGCCACTGGACCGGACGGAAAACCGTATCAGGCAAAGCAGGTGGTGTTCAGTACCGTGCCGACTGGTCAAGTGGGCGAAGGTGTGAAGGTCGCAGCGGTGGTGGCGGATAACTCGCCCATGCGCGTGGTGTACGACCCCAAGCACCCGATGGCGAACGAACAGGGCTATGTCACCTTACCTAACGTGAATCCGGTGGATGAGATGGTCAACATGATCTCTGCATCGCGCTCTTATCAGAACAACGTGGATGTGATGAATACATCCAAATCCTTACTACTCAAGACGCTCACCATCGGTCAATAGGAGAATAAATCATGGTCACTGGAGTCCAAAACAGTACTTCCACCGCAGCAGCACAGGCCACCGCCGCATCTTCTGCGGCAGCTGAGATGGGAGCGACGCAAGACCGTTTCCTCAAGCTCTTGGTCACGCAGATGCAGAATCAAGACCCGCTCAATCCGATGGATAACGCGCAAGTCACTTCGCAGATGGCGCAACTCTCTACCGTGACGGGTATAGATAAATTGAATTCTACGGTCGAATCTTTGAGTGCCAGCATGTTGGCTTCTCAATCCTTATCCGCAGTCTCCATGATCGGCCATCCAGTGTTGGTGGCTGGGACGCAGATCGATCTTTTGAATGGTCAGGGGGATGCAGCGGTCGAGTTGACTCAGCCTGTCGATAATCTCAAGGTCAGTATCAGCGACGCTTCTGGCAAAGTCGTACGTTCTTTGAATCTGGGGGCGCAAAAGAGTGGGTTTGCGAATATCCAGTGGGATGGACGCACTGATTCTGGCGCGATGGCGACGGACGGGAAATATTCTTTCAGCGCCGAATCGACACTGGGCGGCAAGAAGAGTGATGCGACGACACTGTCGTATGGGATGGTGAATAGCGTGGCGCAATCGCAGAACGGGGTCACGGTGAATGTTGGTCAGCTGGGCGAAATCAGCCTGAATTCAATCAAGAAAATTTTGTAACAAGGAGAACATCATGGGTTTCCAACAAGGACTAAGTGGCTTAAATGCAGCATCCAAGAATCTAGACGTGATCGGCAACAACGTGGCCAATGCGAGCACGGTGGGATTCAAAGGTGCACAGGCGCAATTCGCCGATGTCTATGCGAGCTCTATGGGTGGGGCCAATCAGGCAGGTATCGGCGTGCGCGTATCCACCATCGCCCAGCAATTCACTCAAGGCAACATCACCACCACCAATAACTCACTGGATATGGCGGTGAGCGGGAATGGCTTTTTCCGGTTGAGTAACAACGGAGCGATCTCATACACTCGCAATGGTCAGTTCCAGATGGATAAGCTCGGGTACATCGTAACCAGCCAAGGCTATCGCTTGACCGGGTTCTTGCCCAATGCGGCAGGCGCGATCGTTGCGACCGCACCTGCCGACTTGCAGATCTCTACCGCTGATCTGATGCCTAGTCCTACAGTGAATATCACGGCGGGATTGAATCTTGACTCAAGATCGGCCCTTCCTGCAGTGGCACCGTTCGATCCAGCGAACTCTCTGACATTCAACAACTCCACATCGATGACGGTCTATGACAGTCTGGGGAGTAGTCACGTGGCATCGCTCTATTTCGCGAATACAGCGCCCAATAGTTGGGATGCATGGCTGACCGTCGACGGTGTACAGGTGGGCGCGGTCCCATTGGCGCAGATGACTTTTGGTACTAATGGTGTCTTGTCCCAAGTGAACGGTTTGCCTGTGGCTCCCGTCGTGTCTGATTTCTTCACGCCAGCCGGTGCTGCACTACAAACACTGTCCTTCGATTTTGCTTCGACCTCGCAGTTTGGCGGGATATTTGGTGTCAACTCTTTATCCCAAGATGGGTACACCTCAGGTCGACTCACTGGATTCACTACAGGTGCGGATGGCATGGTCACTGGACGTTATTCCAATGGACAAGCCAAGACATTGGGGCAAGTCGTGTTGTCCAACTTTAGCAATCCCCAAGGATTGCAACCCATGGGCGCCAATAACTGGGGCGAAACCTCCACTTCGGGTACGCCATTGGTGGGTGCACCAGGATCATCTAGTCTGGGTCTGTTGCAGACTTCTGCTGTGGAAGATTCCAATGTCGACTTGACGGCGGAGTTGGTGAACATGATCACTGCGCAGCGTGTATATCAGGCCAATGCGCAGTCGGTGAAGACGCAAGACCAAGTTTTGCAGACCATTGTCAACTTGCGCTGATCCTAGTTCCTAGATCCTATCAAGGAGAACGACATGGATAGACTGATCTACACCGCCATGACCGGCGCTTCGCACATCCTGCAACAGCAGGCGTCAGTGTCGCAGAATCTGGCGAACACCAACACGCCGGGTTTTCGTGCGGCCATCGATACTTTTCGTGCCGTTCCGATACAAGGTGAGGGATTGCCCACGCGCACCTTCGTAGTGGATTCGACGGCGGGCGCCGACTTCACGCCCGGTGGCTTGCAGCAGACGGGGCGAGAGCTTGATGTCGGCCTTGATGGTAAAGGTTGGATCGCAGTACAGGACAGCAAAGGTAACGAGGCGTACACACGCAACGGTAGTTTCCAAGTGTTGCCCAACGGCATCTTGCAGACGCGCAGCGGCTTGAACGTATTGGGCGATGCGGGTCCATTGACCATTCCGCCCGACACAGAAGTCACAATCGCAAAAGATGGCACCATCTCCACGGTTCCTAGTACCAGTCAAAAAGCGGGCGTGGTGGTCGTGGGGCGTATCAAATTGACCAATCCTCCCGAAACGCAGATGGTGCGCGGTGAAGATGGTTTGTTCAGGACGCGTGACGGCACCCCCGCTGATGCCGACGCGAAAGTGACAGTCGTATCAGGGCACCTTGAGAGTAGTAACGTGAATTCAGTGGAGGCGATGGTCAATATGATCTCGCTGGCACGCCAATTCGATACGCAGATGAAGTTGCTACAACACGCAGACGCTAACGCTAAACAAGCGAGTACTCTCCTCAACATCAACGCATGATCTCAGTAGGTGGGGAAATACTTTCCCCACTGTGAACAAAATCTCAAATTGAATCGTTTTTCCATCAGTGTTCTACGGATGGTTTCCCCTTAGCTTAGGTATCGTGTCAATCAAGCAAAAGTCACTTGAAAGGACACGATCATGATTCGCTCACTCTGGATATCGAAGACTGGCCTCGAAGCTCAACAGACGCAGATGGATGTTGTGTCCAACAATCTGGCGAACGTGAGCACGACGGGTTTCAAACGCTCGCGTGCAGTGTTCGAAGATCTGCTGTATCAGAACCTGCGCCAACCGGGCGCGCAGTCTTCACAACAGACGCAAGTACCATCAGGCTTGCAGATCGGTACCGGCGTACGTCCTGTCGCGGCAGAGCGCATCCATACGCAAGGTAATCTGCAACAGACCAGTAACAAGTTGGATATGGCGATCCAAGGTTCTGGATTCTTCCAAGTGCTGATGCCGGATGGCACCACGGCCTATACACGCGACGGCTCTTTCCAGACCGACAATCAAGGGCAACTCGTCACCTCGAATGGCTATGTCGTGCAACCTGCGATGACCATCCCTGCGAACGCTACGACGGTGACTGTGGGTATGGATGGTGTCGTGACCATCACGCAGGCGGGTGTCGCTGCACCGGTGCAAGTCGGCAGCATGCAGCTGGCGACTTTTATTAATCCGGCTGGCTTGGAGAGCATGGGGCAGAACCTGTATCTGGAAAGTGCGTCCTCGGGTACGCCGAGCACCAATGTTCCAGGAACGAATGGCACGGGTTCCATCAGCCAAGGTTATGTCGAGACATCCAATGTGAATGTGGTGGAAGAGCTAGTGAACATGATCCAGACGCAACGTGCGTATGAGATCAACTCCAAAGCCATCACCACATCGGATCAGATGCTGCAAAAACTATCGCAGATCTAGTGAGGCAATGATGCGCGCACTCCTTAAAGTATTGTTCATTCTCGCAGCAGCTACCGCATTGACTGCCTGCGTGCCTACCACCAATATCAAAGAACCATTGAGTGTGCGTCCAGCCGCTAAGCCGGTCGTTGCCGCACACGCGAATGGTGCGATCTTCCAAGCGGGGGTGAACGACAGACCTTTGTTCGAAGACCGTCGTGCGCGTCATGTGGGCGACACACTCACCATCACCATCGTCGAGGCGACTTCGGCTTCTGGTAAGTCTGGCACGGCCACAGAGAACTCGGGTAGTTTGGCGATCACCACACCGGCGATGCCTGGGGGGGCATCGGGTTCCAACAGCGTAAAGTCTGCCAATAAGACCGATGCCTCAGGCACCAACACCTTCACAGGTACATTGACTTCCACCGTGACCGAAGTGTTGCCCAACGGCAATCTGCGCGTGGCCGGTGAGAAACAAGTCAGCATCCGCTACACCAACGAATACGTGCGCTTCTCGGGCGTGGTCAATCCAGTGGACATCACCTCGACCAATAGCGTGCCTTCCACCAAGGTCGCAGACGTGCATCTGGAATACAAGGGTGCGGTCGGTCTGAGTGGTTCGGATGTGACTAGCATGTTCGCGCGCATCTTCACCACGGTGCTGCCGTTCTAGGAGTACTAAAGATGAAAAAAATTATCAAGTTGATCTTGGCTGTGGCCGTTGTGTTGGTCTCGCTCAATGCTTCCGCCGAACGCATCAAAGACCTTGCCAGTGTGCAAGGCGTGCGTGAGAACCAGTTGCTCGGTTACGGCTTGGTCGTTGGTTTGGATGGCAGTGGTGACCAGACCACGCAGACACCCTTCACCGTACAGAGCACAGTCACCATGCTGGCTCAGATGGGCGTGACCTTGCCTCCGGGCATCAGCTTGCAACTCAAGAATGTGGCCGCAGTGACTGTGACGGCATCCTTGCCCGCATTCTCGCGCCCCGGTCAGACCATAGACATCACGGTGTCGTCCATCGGTAACGCCAAGAGTCTGCGCGGCGGTACTTTGTTGATGACGCCGCTCAAAGGTGCCGATGGTCAGGTGTATGCGATGGCACAAGGTAATCTGTTGGTCAGTGGTGCAGGTGCGGCCGCTGGCGGTTCCAAGACCCAGGTGAATCATCTGAGTGTCGGACGTATCCCTGCGGGTGCGACGGTGGAGCGTGCCGTTGCGACCGATCTGGGACGTGGCGATCACATCTACCTGCAGTTGAACACGGCCGATTTCACGACGGCGGCACGTATGGCCGATGCCATCAATCGCGATATCTCACCTGATGCCGAGATCGCTGAGGCCCTCGATTCACGCACTATCCAAGTGTCTGCTCCTGCAGGCAATGCGCGCGTGACATTCTTGTCGCGTGTCGAGAACGTATTGGTGAACGTGGCGGCAGGGAGTGCGAAAGTCATCATCAATGCGCGTACCGGTTCGGTGGTGATGAATCAGAACGTCGCGCTGGATGAATGCGCTGTGGCGCACGGCAATCTAACGGTCGTCATCAGTGCTGACAACGCAGTGAGCCAACCGAATGCTTTGGCAGGAGGGGATACGGCAACAGCGACCAATGCCACTGTCGACATCAAAGCTGATCCAGGCAATCTGCTGAAACTGAAACGTGGTGTGGCATTAGGTGATGTGGTGAAGGCGCTCAATTCCATCGGGGCGACACCGCAAGACATGCTGGCCATCCTACAAGCGATGAAAGCCTCTGGTGCGTTACGTGCAGACTTGGAAGTGATCTAAAGGAACCATCGTGGCTATCACTCCTAACAACATCAGCAATCTAGCTTCGGATGCGCAGTCGCTCGATAAACTGCGTTACGAAGCCAAACAGTCGCCTGACAAGGCGCTCAAGGTCGCCGCACAACAGTTCGAGATGGTGTTCCTCAACATGATGTTGAAGACCATGCGCGAAGCGACGCCGCAAGACGGTGTGATGGATAGTGAGCAGACCAAGATGTTCACAGGCATGTTGGATCAACAGTTGGCACAAGAGATGTCCACGCGCGGCGTCGGCTTGGCGGATGTGATGGTGCGTCAACTCAGTCGCACCTTGCCTAATGCGGCAGCCGCACCTGTGACATCGAATGTGAATAGCGTGCCTTCTGCCTACAACGCGGATACACAACAATCCTTCGTCGATCGTCTACAACCTCATGCACAAGCAGCCAGCCGCACCACCGGTATTCCCGCGCATCTGATCTTGGGGCAAGCTGCTTTGGAAAGCGGCTGGGGTAAACGTGAGATCAAGATGGCAGACGGCAGTTCTAGCTTCAACTTGTTCGGCGTGAAGGCGGGCAAAGGTTGGAATGGCAAAGTGGCCGAGATCACCACCACTGAATATGCCAATGGCGTGGCACACAAACAGACCGAACGCTTCCGTGCCTATGGCTCCTACACCGAAGCCTTCCAAGACTACGCCAAACTATTGAGCGATAACCCGCGCTACGCCGCCGTGATGGGACAGGATGGTGCGCAGGGTTTTGCACAGGCCTTACAACAGGCGGGATATGCCACCGATCCCAACTACGCGGACAAGTTGGTCAAGGTCATTGGGAGTGTGAGCGCTAGAGCCTAATGGGTAATCAAGCCTAGTACGAGCCACCCTTATCCCCCTAGTGGCGGAAGGGGCTGTCAGCGAATCGAACGATCTGGGTTAATAGCAGTGCCCTATAAAGTTTCACCCGAACTTGCCGATACACCAGCCGTAGGGGTCAGTTTGGAAATCGCCTTCCTCGTTCATCTTCTTGCCGCTGGGTAAGAGAAACGGGGTGAAGGTGTAAGGAGAATCAAATGGCAGGGATCTATGGTATCGGAGTCAGTGCACTAAAAGCAGCGCAGGCAGGTATCGCTGCGACCACTCACAATATCGCTAACGCCAACACGCCTGGATATTCTCGACAAGAGATCATGCAGACGGCGGAGCTCCCACAAAACACGGGGGCAGGTTACTTTGGTCAAGGCGCCAACGTGACTTCGGTATTGCGTCGATATGATCAGTTTCTGGGGGTGCAGGTCCTAGAGGCGCAAACCCAAACGAGCAATCTAACTGCCCAGTTCGACCTTGCGCAGCAGGTGAGTAATCTATTCGGGGATGCCAATGGCGGATTGACGCCAGCATTGCAGGATTTCTTTAGTTCGGTCAACACAGTATCGAACGCGCCTGAGTCGATCGCCGCACGACAGACCATGATCGGTAGTGGACAGTCTTTGGTGAATCGGCTCGACACCTTCGATCAGCGCCTTAGTCAGATTCGTGACAGTCTGAACGGACGGATGACGAGTAGTGTGGCGTCGATCAATAGTTACGCGAAGCAGATCGCCGCCTTGAATGTCAATATCGTGGAGCTTCAGGCCAAGACGCCAGGTCAAGCTCCAAATGACCTGTTGGATCAGCGTGACCTTTTGATCAGTCAACTCAGCCAAGAGATCCGCGTGACCACGGTAAGTCAGCCTGAGGGGTCGGTGGATGTGTTCATCGGTAATGGACAATCGTTGGTGGTCGGTAGGACCGTATCTTCCTTGCACACGGTGACATCCACGACTGATCCAACGGCACTCGATGTGGCCTATCTGAATAATGGGAACTCGGCGAAGATCCAACAGAGTCAATTGCAAGGGGGGAACCTCGGTGCTTATCTAGACTTCCGCCAGAACATCCTTGATCCCGCTGTCAACTCGCTAGGGCGCATCGCTATAGGATTGGCAGAGACATTCAACCAGCAACACCAGCAAGGGTTAGACCTTAAAGGCGCGCTTGGGACGGCTTTCTTTTCTAGCGCGGCCCCTCGAACGACATCTGCTTCCGGTAATCTGGGCACTGGAGCACTCACTGCGACGATCAGTGATGCGTCGGCACTGACTGCGCGTGATTACAGCGTGCAGTTCGATGGTACGAATTACAATATCTTCGATACCACAAGTAACGCCTTGGTGCAGTCATTCACAGAAGCCGACCTTACCGCAGGCCAAGTCGTCACGGGCACGGGCATCACCTTGCAATTGACTGGATCTGCTTCCATTGGGGATTCGTTCTTGGTTCGCCCTACGGCGGATGCTGCAAAAGGGATGGCGCTCAATATCACTGACCCAAGCAAAATCGCTGCGGCCTCCCCGATCCGCTCAAATGCACCGATAGCCAATAAAGGTTCGGGTGTCATTGGCGCGGCTACGGTCGATACCACTGCCGTGCCACTGTTGCCGCTGAATGTGAATCTGCAGAACGCTGTGACGATCACATTCATTGATGCGACGCACTTCAATGTGGATGACGCGACACTGGGGCCTCTTGCAGTTAATTCTGTTTATGACCCTGCGGTTGGAGCGACCCTTTCATTCAATGGGTGGACAGCCAAGCTCACTGGCGTGCCATCAGCTAACGATACATTCACGATCCAAAATAATATCAATGCCAGCAGTGACGGCACCAACGTGCTCAAGATGGCCGAACTGCAAACCGCCAATACGATGGTCAACGGCACGACGAGTTATCAAGGTGCATACGGACAGTTGATCAGTCAGGTGGGTACTCAAACGAGAGAGTTGGATGTCACCAGCAAAGCGCAGTCGAGCATGCTGGCGCAAGTGACTAAGGCTCAGCAATCCACTTCCGGCGTCAATCTTGATGAGGAAGCGGCTAATCTGCTGAAGTATCAACAAGCATACCAAGCCGCAGCCAAGGCAATGGCCATCTCGCAGAGTATGTTTGATTCACTGCTGCAATTGGGAGGTTAATCATCATGCGTATCAGTACAGGTACTTTTTACAATGAGAGCGTCGCCTCGATGAATCAGTTGCAAGTCAATATCGCGCAGACGACGCAGCAACTAGCCACGGGACGAAAGATACTCTCACCAGCAGATGATCCTGCAGCGGCTGCGCGTGCCGCAGAGTTGACCCAGATTGATTCGGCCAATACCCAGTTCGGCTCAAATCGTATTGCAGCGACCAACGTTCTTTCGCTTGCGGATGGCATCTTGCAAAGCGTGACCAACTTGATTCTAGATGCTAAGGATGTAAGTACTGCGGCGACGAATGGATTGTTAGATGCCGCAGCTCGAAAGTCGATGGCGATCGATATCCAAGGTCGCTTGGAAGAATTGATTGGCCTTGCCAATAGCACCGATGGTACCGGCAACTTCATATTCGCAGGCGCTCAAGGCAAGGTGAAGCCATTCGCCGACACAGGAACTGGCGTGGTGTATCAAGGAGATGACGTACAGCGAAAGGTGCAAGCAGCAACCGGACGTCAGATCCCCATCACGGATTCCGGCGCTGATATCTTCATGCGCGTCCGCAACGGCAATGGCACATTCAATGTGGCGCCTGGCACCGCCAACGCGGGGGACAGCACGATCAAGCAGGGTGTGGTCACCGACGCGGCTTTGTACGATGGCCATGATTATCAGATCCATTTCACTTCGGCGAACACCTACGACATCAATGATGTGACGACAGGATTGCCTGTGCTCGCAGGTAATGCGTATGTGAGCGGTCAAGCCATCAGCTTCAATGGGATCCAATTCGAGATCAAAGGCACACCGGCCCTCAACGACACCTTCGATGTGACCCCAAGCCAGAATCAAAGTATCTTCGATACACTGACCAAATTGGTTGCGACATTGAGTGCGCCCGCAGTCGCAGTGAGTGGACCAACGAATGCAAGCTATCGCCAAGGACTGAGCGACGCGTTCAATTCTTTGGAACAGGGATTGAACGTGGTATTGGGTACGCGAGCCACCATGGGTGCTCGATTGCGTGAGCTAGATGCCTTGAATGTGACGGGGGATGATCTCGGTACACAGTACAAAGCGACGCTGTCAAAGATACAAGACACCGACTACAACAAAGCCATCAGTGATCTGACGCAACAACAGATGGTGCTGACAGCCGCGCAGAAGTCTTTCTCGCAAGTATCCAAGATGTCGCTGTTCGACTATCTATAATAGTCAAAATGCACTCACCTCGCGGCGCACACATCGTGCGCCGTTTTTATGGCAGTCGAATCGTGCTCATGGAGATCAGGTACTTATAGAACATTGAATGATCGCAACATGGATGGTGTGGAAATTGTGCACAAAATCCTCTTTTCAAGAACACAGCTAAAGTTAGAATCACTACATATTGGCCAGTAGGTATAGAGCCAAGAATCAAATAGGAGGAGCTGTGGGAATCAAGCCGAATCTGGCAGGACGGTTGCTGTCCGATCACGATCTGCTCATCAAGCAAACCTTGGTGGCTATCGCCTATGTGATCACTGGGTATCTGGGTTTGATGCTCCCCTTTGCGGGCTCTCATATCACGCTCGTTTGGTTACCCACAGGTATCGCCGTCGCGGCACTCATTCGTTGGGGGTGGGGGATGTCTCCTGCCATCTATATCGCTGCATTGCTGGTCAATCTCATCATCGGATCTTCCTTCGGTTTAGCCGCCAGTATCGCCATCGGGAATACGGCAGGCCCGATGCTGGTCGCGTGGTGGCTGCTGCGGGCTGGTTTTCATCCTGAGTTCGATAGACGCCGCGACGTGGGCTTGTTGGTCTTCACTGCCTGTGTAGGGATGACCTTGTCCGCCACTGGTGGAGTCATCAATCTGCAGCTGGCAGGTCTGCTGGAGCAGGAGGCGATGGCTAAGGCATGGATGTCTTGGTGGATGGGCGATGCGGTGGGCGTACTTTTGGCAGCCCCGTTGTTGCTGACGTTCAGTCGTGACAATACCGGACGTCTCGTACGCGATCTAAAGGTGCTCTCCCTTTGGTTGGCTATCGCACTTCCTTTGGCATGGCTCGCCTTCTCACATGATGTGGGGACGACAGAGCAGTCGCTGGCGCTGACTTTCCTCAGCTTGCCCATGTTCGTTTGGGCAGCGTTGAGTTTTGGCATCACGGGTGCCTCCTTGGCGGCCTTGCTCTTTTCTTTCATCGCAGCAGTGAGCACGGCGACGGGGAACGCCTCATCGAGCCCGCTGGATATGCATTCCAGTCTGTTGTTGCTGTGGAGTTATATGGCCGCCGCCGTGCTGACCGGATTGTTGGTCACAGCGTTGCTGGCCGAGAGATTGCATGCGGAGATGAAGCTGCGTATCAGTGAGGAGAAGTTGCGTGGGCTCTATGAACTGTCGCCGCTGGGTATCGCGATCGTCGATATGCAAGGACGATTTATCGAGTTCAATGAGGCGTTCAGCAAGGTATGCGGCTATCCAACTGAGGAGCTGCAAGCGTTAGATTTTTGGAAGATCACCCCCGAAAGATACATACCCGAAGATTCACATCAATTAGCCATCCTCGAGGACTCTGGGTTCTACGGTCCTTACGAGAAGGAGTACATCCGCAAGGATGGTAGTCATGTCCCTGTCCGCTTGAACGGGATGTTGATCAAGGAGAGCGGTCAAGCCAAGTACATCTGGTCCATCGTAGAAGACATCAGCGACCGTAAAAGACTGGATGCCGACTTGAGTATCGCAGCCACAGCCTTCGACGCACAGGTCGGCATCATCGTCACAGACGCAGATGGCATCATCATCAAGGTCAATCGCAGCTTTGAGGAGAACTCAGGTTTCAGTGCTGAAGAGATACTAGGGCATTCCCCTCGAATGTTCCGATCGGGAAGGCATGGCGCGGATTTCTACACTGAGATGTGGGACCGCATCAGACGCGATGGCGTGTGGATTGGCGAGATATGGGATAAACGCAAGAACGGCGAGATATATCCAAAATGGATGACCATCACCGCAGTCAAAGACAGCTATGGTGTGACGACCAACTATGTGGCGACCCAATTCGACATCTCGGACAAGAAGGCGCAAGAGAACGAGATCAAACTGCTGGCTTTCTACGACCCGCTGACCGGGTTGCCGAACCGACGTCACCTGTTCGAGCGTTTGCAGCAAGCTTTGCCCAACTGCTCACGTCACCACAGACGTGGTGCTTTGCTGTTCATCGATCTGGATAACTTCAAGACGCTCAACGAGACGCTGGGACACGATAGGGGGGACATCCTGCTGCAGCAAGCTGCACGGCGTCTGATCACCTGCGTTCGCGAAGGAGACACGGTCGCCCGTCTGGGCGGTGACGAGTTCGTCGTCATGCTGGAGGATCTGTCCGAGAACCATGAGGAAGCAGGTCGGCAGGCTGAGGCAGTGGGGCAGAAGATCGTTTCGATATTGCAGAACGTCTATTTGCTGGATGGTCATGACCATCACAGTTCTGCCAGTGTCGGCATCACCTTGTTCGGCGAACAGAGTGCGAACATGGAAGAGTTGTTGAAGCAGGCTGATCTGGCGATGTATAAAGCCAAATCTTCAGGCAGGAACGCGCTGCGATTCTTCGATCCTGAGATGCAAGCGCAAGTCAGCAAACGGGTCGGTCTGGAGAAGGATCTGCGCAACGCGATCAATGACGGTCAATTCGTCCTTCACTATCAGGCACAGGTGGATGGTGATCTCATCGTGCGTGGCGCCGAAGTCCTAGTTCGTTGGCAACATCCCGAGCGCGGACTGGTATACCCGGATCATTTCATCCACTTCGCAGAGGAGACGGGTCTCATCTTGCCATTGGGACGCTTTGTGCTGGAAACGGCCTGCGCGCAATTGTCCAAGTGGGCGCACCATCCAGACACATCGGCACTCACCTTGGCGGTGAACGTCAGTGCTAACCAATTGCGCGAGAAGGATTTCGTCGAGCAGGTATTGGCGATCCTTGAGTATCATGGAACGGATCCCACGAAACTAAAATTAGAGCTGACAGAAAGTCTGCTCATGAGTGATGCGGAGGACACTATTGCCAAGATGGCAGTCCTGAAAGCGAAAGGCATCGGCTTCGCTCTAGATGACTTTGGCACGGGCTTCTCATCGCTCTCTTACCTGAAGCGCTTGCCCCTTGAGAAATTGAAGATCGATCGTTCGTTCGTGATGGACGTACTCACAGACCCCAACGATGCTGCGATCGCCAAGACCATCATCGTGTTGGCGCAAAGTATGGGGCTGGGTGTCATCGCGGAAGGGGTCGAGACCGAAGGGCAGCGTGCTTTCCTAGCAGCGAACGGATGCCATCGCTATCAAGGCTACTTGTTCGGAAAACCTGTTCCGCTCGAGAATTTCGAGCGAGACCTCCGCCAGCGAGAGGTCGAGGACGTTTCATCGTAGTCTTGCAGTGCCGCATCTCACATCGCACTAGTCGTCTGATTGACGAATCATCGCAGTATCGCTAGGGTGCGCATCGGTTCTGCAACTACGGAACCCATCCGTATCAAAACGATAAAGCGAATATTCGTGTCCAAAGACCTCACCGACATACATACACTCGACCTCATCGCACCAGCACTGCATGTCACTTGCGGGCAGGTGCTGATGGATAGGCAGCGGCATATCGCCATCGTGGCAAAGCGGGGTAGGTCGAGCGCACATCTGGTGCAGGTGAAGTCCGGCATGCTGAAGCTGACCAAACTGACGGCCAGACAGCTAGTGGATGAATGGTTCGATGCGGACTATCCCTTCGATCAAGCGGTGGCGAAATTGCTTGAGTTGGGCAAGCAGCACGGCATCACAGAAGCAGCGCGTGTCGCGTTGGAGGGGCTGGCTAAGTCGGGGCGTGAACCGGTGCAGGAGAGTCTGTTCAGTTGAAGTGCTTTTGCTTGGCGATCATTCTTTATTCAAGCGCCAACGAATCGATAGCAATTCTTACCGCCATCCTTGGCGAGATACATCGCCGTATCCGCGACTTTCACCAATTCCTCGGCATTGCCGCCGCTATCAGGATACACAGCGATGCCGATACTGACGCCGACATTGCAGTTCTGCCCGTGCAATACGAACGGGACGCGGATGGTGTCCAATATCTTTTGAGCCACGATTTCTTTGCCATTGCCAGTCCCGACGTTGCACAGAATGGCGGTGAACTCGTCACCACCCATGCGTGCCACGGTGTCGGATTCGCGTACACATGCATTGAGCCGTTTCGCGGTTTCGATGAGGAGTGCATCCCCGATGTCATGCCCTAAGGTGTCGTTGATCTTTTTGAAACCATCGAGGTCTAGAAAGAGTACCGCGACCGATTCCTTGTCGCGTCTAGCCCGAGCGATCGCTTGGTTGAGTCTGTCATAGAACAGAGTGCGATTCGGAAGTCCGGTCAACCCATCATGGTGGGCAAGATGAGTGACTTGCTCGTTGGTCTGCTTCAAGCGTGTGAGTAAGGTCCACAAGAAGCGCGCCTGGAATCCTCCGATCACATTCTCCACGCCCAACTGCGATTCGGCATATTGAGAGACCGCATCATCGCCCGTCAGGTTGAATGCGAGGCAGGGCTTACAGGCTGTGATGGCGGTGGCTACGTCAGTGAAATGTGACACGCCAAGTTTGTCAGCCAAGGCCAGTGCGGGTGCTGTGCTGTTGGTATCGACGATGCCTGCGATATGGACTGAAGGGTCACTGCTGAATAGTTCCAGCATCGCGGTGCCACCGCGCCCTGCGCCGATGACTAATACTTTCTGTGTTGTTGCATGCGTAAGCATCACCTATCCTCCGGTACAACTTTTTTATTTTTTTAGGGAGTGTGGTCCGTCACTGCCTCCCCAGTTGCAACATGATACGCCCAACTGTATCCAACGCCTGATGCGTGAAAAAATCGAGCATCGGGGCGAGGAAGGGGAGGGTCAATGCCAGTGCACCGAAACCCACCGCCAGCGTGATGGGAAAACCGACCGCGAAGATGTTGAGTTGCGGTGCGCTACGGGTGAGTATACCAAGTGCCAAGTTGGTGATGAGTAAAGCAGCGATGATGGGCAATGCTAATTGAAGTGCGAAAGCGAAGATGCTGCCTCCCCACTCGGCCAATGTCCTGAAGCCGATGGCGGAAGGTTGCGCTGTGCTGATCGGGAAAGATTGGAAGCTGTCTGCTAACGCCGCGAGCATGTAGAGATGCAAGTCCAAGGCAAGGAACGCAAGCGCGGTGAGGATGCCGAGGAACTGGGCAATCACCGGAGTGAAAGTGGCATTCACGGGGTCGAAGAAACTGGCGAAACCCAGACCCATCTGCATACCCGTCAGATCGCCCGCCATCTCGATCGCGCTGAACACCATGCGCAAGGTGAATCCCATCATCAGTCCGGCGATGATCTGTTGCACCAACACGAACAGGCCTTGCGCAGAGGCGGGGTCGAGGTCGGGCGGGATGGTGATGGTGGGCGCGATGACGATGGTGAGGATGACCGCGAAGCCGACTTTGAGACGCGCAGGGATCTGACGATTGCCGAAGATGGGCGCACTGGCGATGAGCGCCAAGATGCGCGCCAACGGGAATATCAAGGTGGCGAGCCAAAGCGACAGTTGCGAGCTGGTGAAGCTGATCACCTCTTCACCCTACTAGGTATGGGATGCTGCTGTATAGCCGGGTCATGTAGTCTAGTAGCAACCCGACCATCCAGTGTCCCGCGAACAGCAAGGCGAGGAATATGCCTAACAGTTTTGGGATGAAGGAAAGTGTCATCTCGTTGATCTGCGTCGCAGCCTGAAAGATGCTCACTGCGAGACCGATGACCAATGCAGTGAGCAGCAGCGGTGCGGAAACGAGCAACGTCAATTGCACTGCTTGTTGACCTAAGGTCATGACTGATTCGGGAGTCATTTGGACACCTCCAATTTTTCATAATTCTGCGTACAGTTCGACTTCAAAATCGTAGCGAGCGAGTCGCAGCGGTGTGCGGACGGAACGTAGCAACCGGAATGTACTTTTCGTCTGGCGCTGCGCGCCCCCGGATTGCGAAAACGCAGTTTCGGCGAAGGCTCATGCGCGAAGCGCGTGATGCCGTAACCAACACCGCCCAATCCCCGATCCGGCTCGCGCAGTAGATTTTTCATGTATAAAAACTCTGTACGAGCGAACCGATGAGTAGATTCCATCCATCGGCCAGTACGAAGAGCATGATCTTGAAAGGGAGCGAGATGATGGAGGGCGACACCATCATCATACCCATCGACATCAGCACACTCGCCACCACCATGTCGATGATGAGGAAGGGGATGAAGATGACGAAACCGATCTGGAACGCCGTCTTCAATTCGCTGGTGACGTAAGCGGGAACGAGGATACGCAGCGGCACGTCTTCTGGGGTCTGCAATGCCTCGCTGTTGGAGATACGCACGAACAAAGCAAGGTCGGCCTCGCGAGTTTGACGCAACATGAAGGTCTTGAGTGGTGCACTACCTTTCTCATACGCCTGTTCTAACGACATCTTGTTTTGGCTATAGGGCAGATAGGCATCCACGTAGATCTTGTCCAGCACGGGCGACATCACGAAAAAGGTGAGGAACAGTGCCAAGCCGATCAACACTTGATTGGGCGGGGAGGCAGGTGTGCCGATGGCAGAACGCAACAACGACAGCACGATGATGATGCGCGTGAAGCCTGTCATCATCAGCAGGATGGCTGGCAAGAAAGTGAGCGACGAGATGAGGATCAGCGTCTGCAGACTGAGCGTATAGGTCTGTCCACCGCCCGCAGTGGGTGTGCTCGACACTGAGATCAAACCAGGTTCAGCGGCATATAAGGGCGTGGCGAAGGCGAACAACAGAAAGAGGATCAGCAAGGGATGGATGCTGATGAGCGCCGACGACAACCATCGCACTCTCTTGGTTGCGGTCACGGTCATATCAGGACGATATGCCAAGCCGGTCGATCGATGTCCTCGGTTCATAGAGAAACTAAGCATTACGCTTCTCCATCATCTTCTTCAACCAACTTTGGAAGTCGCTGCTCGGATTACCCGCCGCATTGGCTTGAATAGGGATGCTGCCCTTGGGCATGCTATGTAAAGCGTTCACCTGGCCTGGAGCGACACCGACGACGAGCCATGTGTCATTCACTTCCACCAATACGACACGCTCACGTTGACCGACAGCGACACCGCTGATGACTTTGAGCGCACTCGCGGAACCTTGTTGAGGTAGATTGATGCGCTTCAATACCCAAGCCACCATCACCACGGCGGCGAGCACCAACAGCAGACTCACGATGACTTGCAACACGCTACCCGTTGACACTGCCGCAGTCGGGGGCGGTGTGAAGGTGGGGCGTGCCGTCTCGGCAGCGGAGACGAGCGGGGAGAAGGATGCTGCGAAGAGGGCAGCAACTTGTTGGTGTCTCATGTCGGGATCTCCGCTATTTATTGATGCGGCGCAGGCGCTCCGACGGGGTGATGATGTCGGTGAGACGGATGCCCAATTTGTCGTTCACCACCACGACTTCGCCTTGTGCGATGAGGAAGCCATTGATTAGAACATCCAGCGGCTCGCCCGCCATGCCGGCCAATTCCACCACGGACCCTTGAGCGAGTTGTAGTAGGTTCTTGATTGGCATCTTGGTGCGTCCGAGTTCCACAGTGAGTTGCACTGGAATGTCGAGAATCATGTCCAAGTCGTTGTGCGCGGTGCCCCCACCCGTTCCGCCTAATTGCTCGAAGACGTGAGGTTGTGCAACGGGCTCAGGTGCGGCGGCTTGTTCCGCCATGGCGGCACCCCAGTCGTCAGCACTGATTTGATCTGCGGTTTCTTCAGCCATTATTTCCTCCATTGATCGCCTCGCCCGTTTCCGTGGCGAGCATCTTTTCAACCTTCAATGCGTAATGCGCATTCGATATGCCAGATTTACATTCCATCACGGGTACGCCATCCACCAATACACTGACGTTCTCGGGTACATCCAGTGGGATGATGTCGTCGTTGCGCATTTTCAACACATCATCCAAGGTGACGTTGGCATGCCCGAGTACCGCAGTGAGTTCGATGTCCGCCGATTGGATCTGCTTTGCCAACATATGCAGCCAGCGTTTATCCGCAATGACGTGGTCGCCCTGCATGGTGCTATAGAGCAGCTCGCGGATCGGTTCGATCATCGCGTAAGGCATGCAGATGTGGATGGAACCGCCGACACCGGTGAATTCAACCTCGAAGGTCGTGACTACCACCACCTCATTCGGGGTGGCGATGTTGGCGAACTGTGGGTTCACTTCGGAACGTTGGAACTCGAACTCCAATTTCTGCACCGACTCCCACGATTTCGTGTAGGTCTCGAACAGGACTTCCAGCAATTTTTGGATGATGCGATGTTCGGTCTGGGTGAACTCGCGACCTTCGACGCGGGTGTGGAAACGACCATCCCCACCGAACAGACTATCCACCACCATGAACACCAGATTCGGGTCGAAGATGAACAGTGCCGTACCGCGTAACGGTTTGACCGAGACTAGATTGAGGTTGGCAGGAACGGGTAGGTTGCGGATGAATTCAGAGAACTTCACCACCTTCACCGGGCCGACAGAGACCTCTGAGCTGCGGTGTATGAAGTTATAGAGCGCGATGCGGAAGAGTCGTGCGAAGCGCTCGTTGATGATCTCCATGGTGGGCATGCGCCCACGCACGATGCGCTCTTGCGTCGCCATGTTGTAAGGACGGACACCTTCTTTCGAGGTGTCTTCCTTTGGTTCGTCGGTCTCACCCGTGACCCCTCGCAGTAGCGAGTCGACTTCGTCTTGGGATAAGAATTCGCTCATGGCATCAGCTCGATATCATTGGATGATGAAGGCGGTGAACAATACGTCCACGATACCTGTCGTCTTGTGTGGCAATGGTGCGACAACTCCGCTCGCAGCAACTGCGGAAACGGGTGGCGCGGCATGTGGGTCGGCATGTGGGTCGGCAGCTGGCGCAGCATGGCCACTTGCAGCAGGGGCTGCATGAGCATCGGCGGCCGGTGGTGAGGCGTGTGCATCAGCAGCTGGTGCTGCATGAGCATCGGCAACAGGGGGCGTATGTACAGGGGCTGGACCTAAGCCCAATACGAAATCAGTCTCGGCGATGATGTCGCTCACCAGCTTCTGTTTGCCGTCAGCTGTTTGCAACTCCGAAGGGTATTTGTTGGAGAGCAAGAACAGCAATTTGCTCTTGATCTCAGGCATGCGCGCTTTGATCTTTTCTTCCAGTGATGGATCAAGGATCTTGAGGGTGATGCCCGCTTGTAGGTATTGGTCTCCGTCTTCATGTAGGAGATTGACGGTGAAGTTCTCACCCAGCATGATGTACTTGGGTTCATGCACGGGTTCAGCCTTCACTTCCTCCGCATGTTCGCCTTCAGGGGCATGGCCTTTGGTGAAATACCAACCAGCACCCCCAGCGATGGCCAACACCACCACACCGATGATGATGAACAACATCTTTTTGCTCTTGGGAGGCGCTGCGCCCTCAGCAGGAGCGGCGGGAGCAGCAGGTTTTGCGGGCTTGGACATTTCTGTTTCCTTTCGATTGGTTTGGATTATCCCGCGTGGTCAACGCCTGGCATCTAAGGAAAAGGTGGGTTTTCCAGCCTTATTTTGAATGTCAGGCGAAGGTGTCCACCATGCCGTTATGACGACTCGATGGGGTGACCACACGTGCATCACTCATGTTGGAGGGTACGGATTCTAGTACACGACCGTTAGGCGCGGTCTGACGTTGGTTGCCAAACTCGCCGCGTTGCTCACGCGGAGCCTGATCGCTGACTGTAGTATTACCCAACATGATCCCATTATCGGCCAACATCTCACGAAGTTTAGGGATGGATTGTTCGATCACTTCGCGCACGGCAGCGTGTGCTGAAGTGAATTGAGCCGTGGCTTGGTCGCCGCTGACTTTGATGACCACATCGACCGGCCCGAGTTGGGCGGGATTCAGGTGCAATTCCGCATGCTGGTCTTGCTGTGTCGCCATCCAAGTTATCTTCTGGCTGAACTCGTTGCCCCATTGCTTTTGGCTGATTGGGGTGTCCATCACCAGCTGCGTGGTTGGCGCGAGTGTAGGTGCCGTGTTTGCCATGGATTGCACTAGGTTCGCTGGTGGCGTGGCGATCTGCATCGTAGGTGCTATAGCCGATGAATCGAGCTTGTTGCGGATCTCCAGTTCTTTGGCGAATGTCATCATATCGGCGCTAGCGCTGGATGCAGCGGGAGAGAATGAGAGATTCTCTTTGGGTGTTTGCGTCGTGGGGGCTGCTTTCAAGGAGGGTTCACTCACATTCTGGGGGGTGTTCGAGGTGCTTCCAGATAGTGCAGCTGTGTCTTTGCCTAGTTTTTCCTTTAAGGAGTCTAGGCCCAGTTGAGGCTCAGCTTCTGTGGGTTTAGCATTGGATGACATCTGAGCTACGGCCGCAGCGATGGGTAGTAGCGTGGTCAGCATATCTGTTGGCAGAGAGGCATTGGTCGTATCGACGACGCTCGCGATCTTCGCGTCCTCGGACGCTACTATTGGTAGCGTATCTGTCGTGAGGATATCTGTCGTTTTAGTCTCAACACTGGTCTTGTCGGATATCTGGCGTGCCAGCACATCACCGAAAGGTTGTGTGTCTTGCGTGGCCGCATCATTGGTGCTCGTGTTCTGGTTGGCCTGTGTCGCAGCCTTGCTCGGTGCGGGGGTGTTGTTGGACAAGATTGGCATATTGCTCATGATGTTCGCTCCTGGTTACTTCTCATCGCTCTTGTTGTGGGCACGTTGCGCCGCAAAACGACCGGTCTGCTCGTCTTGTAGGCGTTGCTCTTTTTTAGCTTCCACCTTCATCTCTGATACGACATGGCGCTGTGCCAGAGTGTCGAATGAGCGCATCTTGCGTGTGCTATCCATCAGCTCATGACGTCCCGTCTGTACGTTGGTCTTGGCTTTTTCGATGACTTGCTGTTGTTGCCGTATCGCTTGGTCAAGGCGATCGATGAAATCTTGGAAATTGCGCAGGTCGGTCGGCCCCATACCCTGTTGTGCCGCTTCTTGGAACTTCATCTGATAGTCGCGGCGATATTGTTGCAGCGTGCTCAATTTCTGTTGTGCACTCTGTTGTTGCTGGTTGAGTTGTCCCAGCTTCTTCGTGGCAGCATCGTTCTTTTGATGCGCCAGGTCGAGTAAGGGTTGTAGTGTGAAAGGTTTTGTCATGACCGTTTATCAGGCAGCGTGTTGGAACAAGGTCGTGAACTGATCCATGCTCGCGTTGAAAGGTTCGGACTGATACATGTTCTGTTGCAGGAACCTATCCATGTGCGGGTGCAAAGCGATGGCCTGATCCAAGAAGGGGTCGCTTCCTTGCACGTAAGCACCGACGCTGACCAGATCGTGATTGCGCTGGTAGTGAGCGTACATGTGCTTGAAGCTTTGCACCATCTGGAAATGTTGCGCGCTGACCAAGTGGTTCATGGCGCGACTGATGGAAGCCTCGATGTCGATGGCAGGATAATGTCCTGACTCGGCCAGTCTGCGCGACAACACGATGTGTCCATCCAAGATGGCACGTGCGGCATCTGCGATCGGGTCTTGTTGGTCGTCGCCTTCCGTCAGCACGGTGTAGAACGCGGTGATGGAGCCGCCGCCTTCTGCGCCATTACCGGCACGTTCGACCAGTTGTGGCAATTTGGCGAACACGGAAGGGGGATAACCTTTGGTCGCGGGCGGTTCGCCGATGGCGAGTGCGATCTCGCGCTGTGCCATCGCATAACGGGTGAGCGAGTCCATGATGAGCAACACGTTCTTGCCTTGGTCGCGGAAATATTCGGCGATGGTGGTGGCGTAAGCCGCGCCTTGCATACGCATCAGCGGGCTGGTGTCGGCAGGGGCGGCGACCACGACGGAGCGCGCCAACCCTTCCTTGCCCAAGATGTCGGTGATGAATTCTTTGACTTCGCGGCCACGTTCGCCGATGAGTCCGACCACGATCACATCGGCGCTGGTGTAGCGCGCCATCATGCCGAGCAGCACGCTCTTACCTACGCCGGAGCCTGCGAACAGACCCATACGCTGACCGCGTCCGACCGTGAGTAAAGTATTGATGGCGCGTACACCGACGTCCAATGACTCGTTGATGGCTGCACGCTCCAAAGGATTGATGGGACGACTCTGCAAGGGAGCGGTGCGACTTTCTACCAATGCGCCAAGTTGGTCTAGCGGACGACCTGCGCCGTCGAGTACGCGCCCCAGTAGATGTTCGCCGACGGGAAGGTGGCGCGCCAAATCGGCGGTGCGGCGGCGGAAGCGCAGTTGTTGGCCGACCTTGACGGGTACGCGTTGTTGTTCGGAAGGTACGACGCGTGCGCCGGGGACCAGACCATGCACATCGTTCTCTGGCATCAGGAACAGTTTGTCACCCGAGAATCCGACCACTTCCGCTTCGATGCGGTTGTTGGGGAGTTCGATCAGGCAGGTGCTACCGACCGCCATGCGCAAGCCGACCGCTTCCATCACCAAGCCGGTCACCTTGGTGAGGCGTCCACTCACCAGCAATGGACTACTTTGCGACACGATGTCGCGATTCATCTGCAACACTTCTTGCCAGCGTTGATTGTGAGCAGCGGCAGTCATGATTTCACCAACCATTTCGCGTCTTGTCCCATCGCGCTCACGACGCGATCCCAACGCGCCTTCATCGTGGCATCGACTTGACTGTTGGCGGTCTCTAAGCGTGCGTCGCCGCGCGCCATGCGAGGGTCTTCCAATACTTTCCATCCGGAGTGCGAGAGCTGTTCTCCCATTTGCTCGCGTACCAGTACGGCATCTTCTGGGTTCAAGATGAGGTGGGCTGCTTGGTTGAATACGGGCAAGCTACCGATCGCCTCGCGCACCATGCCGAGTAACAGCTCGGGCTGGATCTTGATCGACTGCTGCAACACTTGTTGCGCGATGTCGAGCGACAATCCCATCAGCTCTTCACTGACTTTCTCATCTATCTGGGATTCGAGTAGTTTGGTCAATTCGGCGAGACGTTCTTTCTCTGCAAGTGCTTGCTGCAATCCTTCTGCGTAGCCGCGTTGTTGTCCTTCTGCATAACCTGCTTGATAGGCTTCGTCGCGAGCAAGTTGTTGCATCTTTTCAAGTTGCGATGCCGTTGGCAGGCCGACATTGCGCGCAAGCGCGCTACCCGCTTCGAAAGCAGGCAACTCCCAACGTTGCCACGCCGAGAGCTTTTCAGGCGTGGGAGATGTGGGGGTGGTCGCCACGATGCCGGCATCAGACATAAGCGTCCTCGCCCTTTCCGCCTAGCACGATCTGGCCTTCGTCTGCCAATCGACGTACGATCTTTAGGATCTCTTTCTGTTCGGCTTCCACTTCGCTGAGTTTGACTGGGCCCTTCGATTCCAGGTCCTCGCGCAACATCTCGGCGGCGCGCGACGACATGTTCTTGAAGATCTTCTCGCGCATCTCCACGCTCGCACCTTTGAGGGCGACGATGAGCGATTCGGATTGCACTTCGCGCATCACCAACTGGATGCCACGGTCGTCCACTTCGAGGATGTCTTCGAACACGAACATCTCATCCATGATCTTTTGCGCCAGTTCAGGGTCGTGTGTGCGTACCGATTCAATGACGGATTCTTGTGTGCTACCGATGTAGTTGAGGATCTCCGCGGCCGTCTTCACACCGCCGCGTATGCTCTTCTTGGCCACGGCGTTGCCTGACAAGAGCTTGGTCAGTACATCGTTGAGTTCCTTCAACGCGGCCGGTTGCACGCTATCCAATGTCGCGATGCGCAACAACACATCGTTTCGTAGACGTTCAGTGAGTTTCCCCAATACGGCGGAAGCTTGATCTGGTTCCAGATGCACCATGATGGTGGCGATGATCTGCGGATGCTCATTGGAGACGAGGTCGGCGATCGAGCCAGGATCCATCCACTTCAGGCTTTCGATGCCGCTGGTGTCACTGTTGTGCAGGATGCGGTCGAGCAAGCCGGCTGCCTTGTCATCGCCAAGGGCTTTGTTCAGCATGTTGCGGATGTAGTCGCTGGAATCCATGCCGATGGTGGTCTTTTCGGAAGCGCTGATATGGAACTCTTCGAAGACATCGGCGATCTGGTCGCGCGAGAGATTGTTCAGCGCCACCATCGCGGTGCTGATCTTCTGAACTTCTTTCGGTTCCAGATACTTCATCACCTCCGCCGCTTCATCCTCGCCCAAGGTCATGAGCAGGATGGCACTTTTATTGATGCCGATATCACTCATCTTTGTTCACCCACTCCTTGACCACCGTGGCTACTATCTTGGGGTCGTCCTTGGCTAGTTGTTTTGCGAGCTGTAAGTTGCTCTCATACGAGACACCTGCGGGTACGCCGGAATGCCCGCCACCACCGGCATGGATGATCCCTCCGCCAACGTGTTCGCCCGCCGCCTCTAGTGCGGCTTGCTGCGCGGCACTTTGCTCGGCGACACTTTTGAAAGCAGGCTTGATGACGCCGAACAGCAAGAAGAAGATGCCGCCGCCGATCAATAGATATTTGAAGACCTCTTTGGCCAGCGCAATCATGTCAGGTTGTTTCCATAGAGGTATCTCTGGCAGCACTTCGCTGGTGTCGTTGAATGCGCTATTGAGGAGGTTGAGTGTGTCGCCGCGTTTCTCTTCGAAGCCGACTGCTTCTTTGACGAGCAACGTGATCTGCGCTTTCTCATCATCGGTATAGGGTGTGGACACTACCTTGCCATCCTTGTCGGTGACGCTGCGATTGTTCAACACCACGGCAACGGCGATACGTTTGATGTTGCCTGTGGGCATCTTGGTGTGCTGGATGGTGCGGTCCACCTCGTAGTTGGTGGTCATCTCCTTGTGCGAGTTGTTGGTTGATGTGCCGCCGTTCGCTGCAGGCACGGCAGTGGCGGGTGTGACCACGGGCGAAGTCGCTGGCACAGGGGGTTGGTTGGACAGTGCACCGGGTACGCCCCCCGCTGTTTTGATGCCATCCAATATTTCCGAGCTTTGCAGGCTACGCACGGCAGCTTCATTGGGCGGCTGGTTGGGCTTGTACATCTCCGAGGTCTGTTCGCTCACTGCGAAATCCAAGCTGGCCGTGACTTGGGCGCGGATGTTCTGGATGCCGGTGATGGGCGAGAGGATGTCTTCGATGCGTTTCACGTAATCCGTCTCGACCTGACGCACATATTTCAATTGGGTCGCATCCAACATCTGACCTGTGCCGCTACGGGCGGCCGAGAGCAAGGTGCCGCTCTGGTCTACCACGGTGACGTTCTGTGACGGCATGTCGGGAACGCTACTGGAGATGAGGTGCACGATGGCGTTCACTTGACCTTCATCCAATGAGCGACCCGCATTCAGCGCCAGCACCACAGACGCGCTGGGCTTCTGTTTTTCCTTGACGAAGACGGTGGGTTTGGGGATGGCGAGGTGGACTCGAGCGTTTGCTACGGAAGCCATGGTTTGTACCGAGCGGGACAACTCGCCTTCCAAGGCGCGCTGGTAGTTGATCTGCTCCAAGAACTGGCTGGTGCCGAATTTCTGGTTCTCCATCAGCTCGAAGCCGACCGTGCCGCCTTTGGGCAAGCCTTGTGACGCCATGTTCAGGCGCACTTCATGCACCTTGTCGGCGGGCACCATCAGCGTGCCGCCCTCAGAGAACTTGTAAGGGATGTTCTGTTGCTGCAAGGCCTCGATGACTGCGCCGCCATCACGTTCCGACATGTTGGCATAGAGGACACGGAAGTCTGGGGTCTGTCCCCACATCCATAAGCCAGCGAGTAGGGCGACTGTGGCCGCTACGGCCACCATCAGTCCCAGCTTCTGTTGGCTGGGCATGCCCAGCATCTGCTGTGCCATGGAGGGGTTCATATTGATGTTTGTATCAGCCATTTTTTATCACCTGCTTAGGTCTTGATTCACTATCACACGGTGCAAATTATCTGCTTGTGAATCAAGGGTGATGGTTTGAAAAGGAGGGGAAATAGGGCGCTTTTCCGGTGCTAAAAGACTTGCGCGCGCGCGTACAGTGGCTGCCATGGAAGTCGCGTAAGGAGAGATGAAATGAGTATGAACGTGAGCAATGTGGACAATCTACTCGCCCAGATGCGGGCGGCGGTGGCCGTTGCGCAGGGCCAGCCAACCCCGGCGGCGAAGGCGACCAGCGGGGTGGATTTCGCCAACGTACTTAGGAATTCCTTGGATAGCGTCAATCAGGCGCAACACCAAGCCACGGACATGCAGAAAGCATTCGTGCTGGGCGATGACAAGGTGAGCTTGAGTGACACCATGATCGCCATGCAGAAAGCGGATATCTCGTTCAAGACCGCGATCCAAGTGCGCAACAAGATGGTGGCGGCCTATAACGACATCATGAACATGCAAGTGTGATGACGTTGGGCGGCAGATCTAGGAAATGCTAGGTTTCACCGCCCAATTACCTTTCTAAGTTCTTCTTCGCTTGTTGCTGCTGCATCTGTGCCACAAAACGTTGCAGCATCTTTGATACCTCGCCACTCGGTTTGACGAACACGCATCCCGCACGGCGGCTCACATTGCCGTTACGTGCGGTGACTTCAAAGGTGTTCTTGACTTCGATGGTGGCGTTGATGGTGCCGATGTCGGGTAGATCTATCTCGCAGTTCTGATATTGCAAGCCCGCTTGCAGGTCGATCCCGTCCTCTTTGCACACCAGTGCTATCCCGCCGATGCTGATGTCCATCACGGTCACTTTGTGATGGATATGCGCTTGTTCCGGCAAGGGGCGGATGAGGCAGGTCAGTGCCTCGGGTTCGCGCGTCAGCAGACGGTAATAATCTCGCCGCTGCAGACGTAGGAGTTTCCTCGGTAGCGGCAAGAAGAAGGCGGGCGAATTCTCGTAGATGCATTGCGAAGTCTCGCTGGAGACCCACTGCACTTTTGCTTGGTTATGGGTGCTGACGAATACGATGCGGCTACTGCGTTCGATGTGGCGATTGTCCATCGGGTTGGGTGCGGCATCGACCCAGACGCCGGTCTCATCCACTGCCAACAACAGGGTGAGTACCATGCTGTTGTCATCGTTGAAATAGAGGGCGACGCGATTGTGGTGAGTGACGATATCGCGCAGGACGGCGAGGACCTCTTTAGGGTCGTGCAGGATGAAATCGTTATCTTCATCGTTGGCGAAGACTTCGATCTTGAGCGGGACTTCTTTACTACGCATGATGCCGCCTATATTGGAGGATTATCTTATTTTGATTCTAAAGGGCTAAGGAGGGGCTTAGTACGTGGAATAGCGGGGATTTCCCCTCTTTCCAAACGATATAGCCATGCTAACAGTTCGGCAACAGCGAGGTAGAGCTGTGGTGGGATATGTTGATCCAGCTCGACTTGCATCAACATGCCGACCAATTCTTCGGATTCGTGCACGAACACACCATGTTCTTTGGCGCGCTCGATGATGGCTTGAGCGATGAGACCACGACCGCTGGCGACCACCTTGGGGGCGGCATCACCACTCTGGTAGGCGAGGGCGACTGCCATCTGACGTTTGTTGTTGGCGTTCATAGGGACGCTTCTTCCAACTTCTCGATACGCGTTTGGAGTACGGGGATGTCGCGTTCGTTGAGTGCGGAGACGAGTTGGCTGCTCGTGCTACCGAATAGTTCTCGTGTCTTTTCGTTGCGGGCAGTGAGCATCAAGTTCACCGCACCTCCGTTGAGGCTCAATCGAGCCGACAAGCTACCCAGATGCGGAAGATCGAGATGTATCTCGGTGATCCATTGGCCATCCTGTGCGCCCGTTGAACTGCGGCGCGGTGATTCTTCGCGCACTTCCCAGCGCATCTCCTGACCTTCCCAAGCCATGCCTTGCCATAGGACTTGTCGGTTCTCTAAGGCATGTAATTGTTGTTGCACCAGATTTTGTAGATGCTCTGGAATGGTGTTGAGGGATGTGGCCACATTCGGTTTTCCTGTGGCATCACTCGGCATGGCGCTGGTTTGCTGGGGGGCTTGGTTCTGTGGTTCTTGCATCAGCTGTGGAGTGCTACGCATCCCTGCGATCCATTGTGCTTGATGTGACTCATAGAACAGGCCGCTGTGGCTCAATGCGTTGTGCAGTTTATCCGCCAAGACGGTGGTGTCAGTGGCGACTTGGCTGGCGATCCAGAGCGGTGCACGTTGCGTGGATTTCACGTAAGGTTGCTCTAACGGTTGTTGCGTCATGGAAGACAGCAAGCGTGAGGCAGAGCTGAGTTGTTCCGATGTGGAGACGGGGTTGGTCGTCGAAGAGAGCGAGAACGTCAGACGCGGTTGCAAAGAGGTGACTTGCAGGGAGATGAGGTCTCCGCTACGCACGAAAGCAGGCAGCTGTAACTGCACGACATGCTCAGCGATACGCACTTGGAATTGCCCCGGCGCGGTCTGCGCCTGCACTGTTCCTTGCACTTGTTGGCCGATGTTGAGTTTGAGACTTGTCTTGGGGTCGAGCTTGTCTGTGGCCGCTGCGATCAGCGGCTTTTCGTTCAGGGTGTGTTTAGTGAGTGCAGCGGCGAGCGGATTGACAGGCATGGCTCATCGCTTCGCGACGCTCAGCCTTGAGCGAGATAAGCGTTCTGCACGCGTTGCTCACTGCGCGCACTTTGCATGATGCGTTCTAGTTGGCGCATCCACGGCTCGGTGTAGGAGCGTATCGCTTTGTCATCCGCCAACATCTTGCGGATAAGGTCTGCTTTCTGTTTGCGTGACGCTTCATCTGCCGGTACGCCATCGCGCGGTTTGATCTTTTCGACCTCTTGGGAGCAACGTTTCTCGAGCTCGATCAGATCGTCCCACTCGCCTGCAGCGGCTGCGTTGCGCATCTGTTCGGTGATGCTAGAAAGGCGCTGGTAATCTTCGATGATCATGTGCATCACTTACATCCTTCCGTAGACCAGCGCGGGCTGTTTATTTTGACTTGTTAATGGTTGAGACTGTACGGGAGTATTGGTCAAAGCAGTTTGACGAATAGCGTCCCAAGCACCTTTCAATTCGCCGAGTAAACGCGAAACCTCATCGAGTATCTGGGCGTCGTTATTGATATTCGCGGCAAACAATCTCGACAACGCGTAGTCATACAATTGATCCAGGCTGAGGGCGAGTTCACCGCCGACCTTCTTGTCCAAGCTGGCTTTCAAACCTTCATCGATGATGAGCATCGCTTTAGAGATGGCCTCACCCTTGGCTTTGAAGTCTTTGCGTAGCATCGCATTCTTTGCATTCGCGATCGCCAGCAACGCACCTTGGAATAACATCGTGATGAGTTTGTGTGGGTCTGCGCCGTTCACGCCGGATTCGATCCCGACTTTAGCGTAGGCATTGGTAGCAGTATGTGCGTTCATGTTCTTGCTCCAGTCTTATTTAAATTGTTGCGACAGGTAGGCGCTGGTGGCGTTCATGTTCGAAAGCATTTGATTGAGGTTGGTATATTGAATGGTATAGCGCTTTTGCAGCGCGCTCACCCGAGTTTCCAATTGGCTGACCTGTTCTGAATACCGCTTGATGTTGGTGTTGAAATTTTGCGTGCGTACGTCGATCAATCCATTGGTTTGTACTACGGAGTCTGCCCAACTATTCAAGCGAGTGACATAGCCAGAAGCGGAGGAGAATAGATTCGTCACGTCACTAAAATTGTTCGCCATCGCGCTGTTCAACTTGCTGCTATCTAGTTTGAGTTTGCCATCGACCTGCAAACTGATGCCAACTTGAGAAAGAGAGGTGAGCGAGCCGCCGCTTGCGGGCGTGGCTGCTGTACGGAATATGCTGCTCAGCTGATCCTGCATGAGGCGCACCGTCCCATCGCCCGCCAAAGTGGCTGCCGCTTGAGTGGCGCTACCATAGGCAGAGCGACTCTTTAGCTGCGTGGCCAGGGCGTTATAGGTCTCGACAAAGCTGGCCGCTGCCGTGTTGATCGCGCTCGTATCGCGCGCTACCGTCAAGGTGGTGGCCGCATTCTTATTCAGAGTCAGCGTGACACCTTGGATAGCATCAGCCACGGTGTTGGAAGATTTGATGATCCTTATGCCATTCACTGTGAAATCGGCATCTTGAGCTGCAACGGTTTGCGCCATTGGCACTGCGGGAGTGGGCGCATTCTCTGTTGGGTTATAGGCAAGCAGATCGTTGATCGCAGCATCCCCTCCAGTCTTGACTGTGATGCTATTGATCGCGTTGACGGTGCCTGAGGCATTGGAAGACAAGGCAAGTCGGTAAGGTGAGCCACTGCCGTCGTTGACGAGGGTCGCTGTCACACCGATGTTGGCCGCATTGATCGCGTTGCGGATGTCTTGCAATGAAGCGCCTGCCGCTATCGTGATGTCCGTGCTGGTGGTGCCGACCGTGAAAGTGGCAGTCGAAGCACTCGCAGAAATGGCAGAGGTATCGCTGACTTGGCCAGCAGTCGCCAACTTGTGTGCTTGTGCCAAGGTGGTGACACTTAGCGAATACGTACCCGCTGCTGCGGCGCTGGTCGCAGAAGCGGAAAGGACGCTAGTGTCGGAAGAGGTGGCACTATTAGCCAGCAAGCTGGTGTTCATGCCCTGCAAGGCGGTCTTGAAATCCGAGACCAATCCTTTGATCGTGCCAAATGAAGAGATCTTGGTCTGGTAACTCTCGATCTTGGTGTTGAGCTTGTCGATAGGACGTCGCTCAACAGCCATCAACTGAGAAACGAGTGAGGGCACATCAAGTGTGCCCGCGCTCGTAGATGCTACCGTTGAAGTTGCCATGATCTAGCTCCCGAACTAAGCCTTCGTCTTTAACAGCAAGCCTTGCTGGAATTCTAGGAATTGATCTATCGAGCTTGCGATAGCCAATACCTCTTCAGAGGGAAATTGCCGAATCAATTCTCCTGTCTCTGCATCCATCATCTTGACGACTGGCTTCTTGGTGCTGGAATCGATACTTAATTCCATCTTCATGTTCGTCTGCTGTAGGGCGCGATTGATGCTATCCACTGCACTCTTCAACTGTACGTTGGAAGGTTGCTGAGGCTCCGCTTGCGCAACACTAGGACGTACTTTTACTGAATCTTTGATCGCAGCCGCCCCATCGCCAGGCACCCTAGCGGACTGAGGAGTCTGTATCGTGTTGCTTACATTTGGGATGAGCATTTTGCTTCTCCTTTACCTAACTACCCAACTGGTTTCCCAGTTGGGTGTTTAGTCACACTAAACTAATTAACGTAACAGGCTCAAGACTGTGTTTGGTGTTTGGTTCGCTTGAGCCAATACTGCGGTGCCCGCTTGTTGCAAGATGTTGTTACGTGTCATAGCAGTGGTTTCCGCTGCATAGTCTGTGTCCATGATACGGCTATATGATGCAGACAAGTTCACTGAGGCGGTCTGCATGGTGGCAACTGCAGAAGCAAAGGTCGCCATATCAGCACCATAATCAGCACGCGATGCTGTCACTGCGGTGATGTCAGCGAGCACGCCTGCTGCGGTCGCTCCAGCCGGAACTGCCAGCGCCGCACTGAGGCCTGCCACTGTTCCACCCGTACCATCCACTGTCACTGTACCTGGCAATGCACCAGCCACTGCGGTCAGAGCAGCGATACGAGCATTTTCAGCGATGAGTGCAGTAGACTCGGTCGTGGCAGTGTCGGAAGTTTGAACGAAAATCTCATGCAGGCGTTGCAGGTTTTCTATGACCTGGGCTGCATAACCATCAAGTGTTTGCGCTTTGGACACAGCATCATTTGCGTTGCGAACCGCAATGTTCGTACCGCGAACTTGTGTGTCATACCCTGTGGCGATACTCAAGCCAGTGGCATCATCTTTGGAAGAGTTGATACGCAGGCCAGAGGACAGGCGTTGTTGAGCGGTTTGTAGCGCGATCGCTGATTTGTTCAATGCTGCACCAGCGAAGAGGGATGCTACGTTTGTGTTGATGACTTGTGCCATTTTGATTCTCCTTAACTTGGTTCACTGCTACGACCTGTTGGTCGCTCACTTTGGTGTGCTGTTTTGTGATGTTTAGCAACCGCCGTTGAACCAGTTATCGGAGCTATCGGGGAAAACTTTAGGGGGAATTAACACTTGTTTTGCCATTGTAAGTAACGGGAGTGACTCGTCGCCACTCAATATTGAGCCGATCGCCATCATAGTACCCTTGCAGTCAAGCAGTTCATGCATGTTTTCTGGTCCATTCTTTGACGCGACGTAGCGCCTCAGTTATCTGCAAGGGTGTCATCAAGGTGGCCACGTGATCCAGATTCTGCTTGGAGGCGGCTTCGCCGTTGTCCTTCGCTAGCGTGAACCATTTGTAAGCTTCGATGTAATCCAATGGCACCCCTTGCGCGGTCACATACATCAATCCTAATTTGGATTGGGCATTCGCCAATCCCTGTTCGGCCGCCTTGTCGAACCAAAAGAAAGCGCGCTCGTCATTCTGTTCCACACCCTTCCCCTGGCTGTACATCAAGCCAAGGTTGTATTGTGCTTCAGGGTCACCTTGCTCGGCTGCTTTGGACCACCAATACACGGCCTGTTGGCGATGTTTCGCCTCATCACTGCGTGCGTAAAGCGCCGCCAAAGAGGATTGCGCTGGCGCAAAGCCTGAAGTCGCCGCCTTACTCCACCATTCTGATGCTTGCGGAATGTCCATAGGAACGCCGCCGCGACCGCTGGCGTAGAGTGTCCCCAGATTCCACTGCGCTTTCGCATCGCCATGCGCGGCGGCTTTTTTGTACCAAGCGATCGCCTGATTGTAGTTTTGAACGATGCCGTTGCCGCTGATGCACATTGCGCCTACTGCACATTGTGCCTTGATCAAACCTTGTTCTGCCGCGCGCCTGTACCAGAAAAATGATTGGGTATAGTTCTGCGCAACGCCTACGCCCTTTTCGTACATCAATCCCAGATTGAATTGGGCTTCGACATTCCCTCCCTCAGCAGCTTTGGTCCACCAAGCCACTGCCTGCCGGTTGTTCTTGCCGACACCCTCGCCACGAGAATAGGCGACACCCAATGAGTTTTGAGCGGAGGCGAACCCCTGTTTTGCCGCTTGTTGGTAATAGCTCACTGCTTGTTCTAGATCCTGCCTTACCCCAAGGCCCGCCGCGAGCATGTTCCCCAGCAAGAATTGCGCTTCCGCGAAACCTTGTTCGGCGGCTTTTTTGAACCATGACAGCGCCAAAGCGTGTTCTTGATGGCCATTCTCTGCACTGGCATATCGACGCCCCAAAAGACATTGAGCCTCTGCATCATTCTGTTCTGCCGCTTTTTGGTACCAAGCCGTAGCTAGATGACCTAGCCCACTCTCACACAGCTTACCGAGCGCCACTTGAGCTTGGGGATCGCCACGCTCACCCGCTTTGAAATACCAAAAGAATCCTTGGAGGGCATCTTGTTCTACCTCTTGTCCTGCAGAGTACAGCCTGCCTAATGCGATCTGAGCTTGCGTATCGCCTTGCTCTGCAGCTTTGCGGTACCAGCCCAGCGCTTCTTGGATGTCTCGTTTTTCGTGTAATTGCCCCAGCTTGAGTTGCGCCTTTGCATGACCTTCCTCAGCAGCTCTGCGATACCACGATTCAGCTTGTGCCAGATCCAGCTCTACCCCAGCCCCTAACTCATACATCACACCCAAATGGTAACGAGCATCAGCATCACCTTGAGCGGCCACTTCAGCCCAACGCGATGAGGAATTCCTGCGCTCTGTCGCCACAGTCTTGCTGCGCGCGCGACGCAGTCCTTGCGCATCAGCCTGCGCATCGATCTTCGTTAGTGCGATCAGCGCGGGGGCATGATTCTGCGAAGCTGCTTTGCGATACCAATACAACGCTGTCTTTAGGTCTCGCGTACATCCTTGTCCGTTGGCGAATAACGCAGCCAGCGCAGTTTGAGCAGGCGCGGAACCCTGTTCAGCCGCCTTCTGAAAAAAATCCAGTGCCTGAGGAAGGTCTTGCGCGACGTGATCGCCTGATGCGTATGCCGTTCCGAGAAAGAATTGCGCTTCGGCGAGTCCTTTTGCCGCAGCCTCGTGCATACAATCCACGGCCAGTCCCGGATGGGCGCTCGTGTAGAGTTTGCCTAGATTGAAGAGCGCCTTCGAGTGTCCACGCTCCCCAGCTTTGTGATACCAAGAGAACGCCTTCTGGATATCTTGATCGATACCAGTGCCAGTCTCATATTTGCCAGCCAAGATGTACTGAGCCGCTGCGACACCATTTTCAGCGGCCTTTTGATACCAATGCATCGCTTGCTGAAAATCTTGTGCGACACCCACACCATTCGCATACATCAAACCGAGCGTGAATTGCTCCTTGGGTTCGCCGAATTCGGCCAACCGCAAGCTCTTTTTGAAGGCGCGCTTTTCCTTATCAGTGTTGTCGGTGGACATCGCGTGTATTCATCCCATTGATGGATGTGAAGCAAGTTGCATATCGTTCGAATGGCGAGTCGTCATGGTTCGCGGATAGACTCATCCATGGATTTTGTGAGTGGCCACAGGATATAAGAGATCACCGAACGTTTACCCACCACGATCTCAGCTGTCAGCGTCATGCCTGGCAACAAGCGCGACTGTTCCGGCATCATTTTCAGTCGTGAGGAGCCCAAGCTGATCCTGCTCAAATAATAAGCGTCCAAGCCTTGGCCTGTATTCACATCACGCCGAAAAGCATCCTCGCTGATCGTGCGCAATTTCGCCTCAAGCGCGCCATGTTTCTGGAATGGATAGGCATCGAATTTCAGACTTGCCGTATCTCCCAGTTTCACATACCCCACATCCAGAGAGTCGATCTGCACCTCTGCCTCCAGTTCTGCCACCAAGGGCACCAAGGTGAACATCTGTTCAGCGGCACGCGCGACGGAACCTTGAGAAAGTTTTGCGATATCCAGCACCACCGCGTCAACTGGTGCGGTGAGCATGACCAGTCGGTTGCGTTTGTCTGCCTTTTGCAATTGTTCCCCTAGGGCATCCAGATCGCGTGAAGTGGCAAGCAGATCTTCCATCATCTTTTGGCGCCAGCTTTTTTCAAATGCGATTTTTTCCGCATCGAACGCGGCCAGCTCACGCCTGAGTTCCACCTCACGATTCTTTGCCAACTGCAGTTCCTGTTCTACGCTTAATCGTCTTTCGCGTTCTTCCAGAAGGCGAACCGGCGCGGAAAAGTTCTGTGCGACCAGTTTCTCCTGCATCGCTTCCATTTTCAGCAGATTGTTCAGGCGCTCCGTCAACACTCTCTGGTCAAGGCGGTTGGTGTCGGCCGCAGCTTTCAGCTTGCCCCCGGTCTCTTCCAGTTTGCGCAGTTGCGCACGGTAATTCGCCTGGCGCTCGGCAGATAACTGCGCCTGCAATTGAGTGTCCATGTTGGTACCCGTGTATTCAGGCGGATTGGTACCGGCCAGTTCGTCTCCTAGATGTTGCGATTGGGTTTCTAGGCTGCTCAAGCGCGCTCTTAACTCCGCTTCGTCAGCTTTTGCAAAAGTAGGGTCAAGCGTTGCCAATAGCTCCCCTTTTTTCACTACCTGACCCACACGCACATCGATGCTCTGGATGATGGAGTTCTCCAGCGGTTGGACGACGATATTGGGCAGTGGCGTCACCAGACGGCCGCGTGCCACAACGATCAGGTCGATGCTGGACAAGCTCGCCCACACCAAAAAACTGATCAGTGCCGCTGCCAATACATGCACGGTGACCCGTGTGTAACGCGGCAACGGAGTACGCTCGATCGCATCCGCATCAGGCAAGAACTCGACCGCAGTCGTCTCATCCGATGGCTGAGATCTTCCCGATGCGCCAAAGAGGGCGCGCTTGGCTTTTGCCAAGAAGCTCAAAGATGACTTGTTTGCTGGTTCCATAATTGCTGATAGGTTGGGCAACGCAATAACAATTCTTCATGTCGTCCGGCATCGGCGAGACGACCATGCTGCATCACCAAGATCGAATTGGCGTTAACCAGTGTCGAAAGACGGTGTGAAATCATCACCACTGTGCGTCCGACTGCGATCTGGGACAGGTTGCGGATGAATATGGCCTCACTCTCGGGGTCCAAAGCACTGGCTGCCTCATCGAGAATGAGGACGCGCGGCTTCGACAGTAGGGAGCGCGCGATGGATAGCCGCTGTTTCTGTCCGCCGCTCAGATTGGACGCATTTTCCTCAAGAAGCGTGTCATACCCTTGGGGGAGGCGCTCGATGAACTCGTCGGCACCGGCTGCTTGGGCAGCTGCCACGATCTCTTCGAACGAGGCATCGGGTTTGGTCGCGATGATGTTCTCGCGCACGGTCCCGCGAAACAGGAAGTTCTCTTGCATGACGATGCCGATCTGTCTCCGCAGATGCGACAGATCGATCTCGCGCGCATCTATCCCGTCAAAGCGCACGACACCTTCCTGCACTGCATAGAGCCCCTGTATCAATTTGGCAAGTGTCGTTTTGCCAGAACCACTACGACCAACGATGCCCACCACTGAGCCTGATTCGATCTTGAACGTCGCACGATCCAGCGCAGTGACGCTGGCTCCTGGATAGCGAAAGGTGACGTTATCGAAGCCGATCTCGCCTTTCATCTCTGGACGCAAGCCCCCACTTCCGCGCCCCTCGGGAGGCCGATTCATGATCTGCCCCAGCAAGTCCACCGAGACGCGTGTTTGTTGGTAATCGTTGATCAGCCCGACTATCTGCAACAAGGGGCCGGAAACACGACCCGAAAGCATCTGAAAGCCGATCAGCACACCCACCGTCATCGTTTGGTCAAACACACTTTGGGCACCGATCAGAATGATCGTTATCGGCATCATCTTGCCAATGAAATCGGTGAACGCCACACCGGTGATCGAGGTCCTTGCCACGCGAAAATGTCGAGTGATCGCATCGGCCGAGAGTTGGTCCCAAGAGCGTCGCTGCACCGGCTCGATCGCCAGCGCTTTGATCGTGCGCATACCGTGTATGGTCTCCACCAGCATCGACTGTCTTTTGCCTTCGGCTGTATTCACATCATTGAGTTGGCGACGGTAGGTCGGTAGCAATGCCAGAATGATCGCGCAGATGACAAGGGAAAACACCAGCACGATGAGAGCCAGCTTGAAAGAATAGAAGAACAGGATGGGGAGGAACACGAGCAGGGACAGGGTATCGAGCGTGGTAAAGAACAGCCTGCCCGTGAGGAAGTTGCGGATGGTCTCGATCTGCAGCATGTTGCGCGTCACCACACCCGCCGACGTGGTCTCGAAATAGTCTATGGGCAATGACAGCAGGTGTCCGAACACTCGGCGCGTGATGTGCATGTCGATCTTGTTGGTCGCCGCAAGCAGCAACATCTGACGCAGATAACCGAACAGGGATTCAAACAGTAATGCGATCGTGACGCCGACAGTCAGCACAGCAAGCGTGGAGATGCTCTGGTGGACCAACACCTTGTCGATCACCAGTTGGAAGAAGATGGGGGAGGCCAAGCCCAGTACCGTCATGGCAAGCGAGGCGATGGCGATGTCGCGGAATGCGATACTTTGTTTCAATATCTCGGGGATGAACCAGCGCAGTCCGAATGGCTGATGAGTGTCGGTGATGGAATGGTTGCGCTTCAAAAAGACGACTTCACCCTCCCATAAGCCGCAAAACTTCTCTTTGTTCATCCATACGACACTCGTCATGTCGGCGGAGGGATCCAGAACGGCGACCAAGTCTTCATTGCCGCCTTCGCCAGCGCGCACACCGACAACGATGACGCCCCGACCATCGGACAATCTGGCCAACGTGGGAAATACGCCTTTTTGCGCAAATAGCCCACTCCAGGTGAGGTTCTCGCTCTTTGCTTTCAGACCGATCTCGGTAGCCATCCGCAGCACCAAAGTCGCTGCGGGCTCCTCATCGGTTAGCGCATATTCATGGATCAAGCGCTCAGGGTTGACCTGCAACCCGTGATGTTGCGCGATGGCCGTGAGGCACTGAACGGTGGTATGTGAAAACTTTTCACCCATCACTTAACCTTTGACATGACTTTCTTCCGCATCGAATGCGGATCGTGTTGAAAACCTTGCCATTTTTGCCTCATTCAAAGTAACCGGGATCATCAAAAATCATGCGCGATATCTTTTTCATAGATTCGCTACAACTCAAGTATCCCAAACCCAAGCAAAGCGGCAGATCGCGCGGGAACGCCACGATCGAATGATTCAAAGCCTTCTTGGGACTCTCATACTAGTCTCGCCCAGTGGGGATTGAATCTGCGATCAGACGGTGTAATTGGCGTTTGTTTGTGCGATCAAACAAACGAAGGGGAAAGCGACTCGCACAGAAAGAGGGGGGCGTCGATCTGGTACGAAAACGGAGCGCGGGCTACCGGATAGTCGTTGCGTAATAAGACTGGATAGAGGTCAACGGGCTTTGAAAATCCCCTCATCAGAGGAGCGCGCTTGCCGCCCCCTCAGTTCTCAAGTATCAGCGCCAAGTATTTGTCGCTGATGGTAGTGCCCTGCTTGGAGTCGACGATCTTCAGCAGATACAGCGCAAAATCGTACAGCGCGTAAATATCATGCACCACAGTCGCTAATTTGATCAGCTTGTCGGCCGACATTTCCCCCACTTTTAGCAGGTCGCGGATATAGATCGCATCAGACCAAAGATATTGGTTGCCGACGTTAGGATTGTTCGCCATCACGATGGGCTTGAGTGCGCGCGTACCGAATCCGGTGAAACGTACGAACTGGAAACCCTTTTCCCGTAGACACTTGTCAACGTCGGCGAACAGCGGCTGATCTTCGTACAACTCTACAAAACACACTTCGGTGTGAATGATCGTCACGCCCTGTAATACTCGCGTGGCATGTTCGAACACCGACAGTTCAGCTCCCTGTACATCGATCTTGATGTAATCGACATCGGTGATCTCTGGGATGTCATCTAGCGCTACCGTCTGGATAGGATGTTCCGCCACCAGCGTGGTGACCTCGTGCAGGTTTTGATACAACTCAAGCAAAGGCTTGTTCGGTTTGAACAGTGAGCCCGTCGCGAACCAGTTGGTCTCCCTGAATAGCGCCGGTTTGCCGTCACCCACGAAGTAGGGGAAGAAATCATGGGTCGCGCCATGCAACTGCTTGAGCTTTTCGCACTCTTCCTTGTTCGGTTCGAAACCGACCACGCGCGCAACGCCGCTATTCACCAGAGGTTGATAAGGCGCGGTATCGGTCAGGCTGGCCCCCACATCAAGTACCGTCATCACGGTTTCGGAACGTATCAACGAGGAGAGTGAGAATGGTTTCATGTTTTATCTGGCTCTTGGTTAGTTAGATATCATCAGAAGATCACGTCAGTTCTTGTAGGCGATCACATTGAGGCTGATCGGTTCGCCGTAAGGAGCGAACTTGCTGGTGTCGTTGAATATGCCGAACAAAGGCACGCGCTGGCATGCGGAAAATCCCGCCATACCCAGATAATCCTGCAGGAACTCGTAATTCAGCCCGATGTAGTGGAAGTCGGCCGAATTGACCTGACCACCGAACATCATGCGCATCACGTGAAAGCGCATTTCCTTCGTGGTCCCGTCACGCAAGAACGTCCTGCACAATATTTCCAGATCGGGCACGGAGATCAGCAATCTGCCTCCGCGTTTCAGGATGCGGTGAAAGCCTTTCAATGTAGGGACCATGGCATTCTGGGAGATGTGTTCCAGAATATGGCTGCCATAGATCTCGTCCACCGATTCATCGGCAAAGGCGGACATATCCTGCACGTCACCGACATAGTCGACATTGGGGCCCGCAAAGATGTTGAATATCTTCCACCCCTCTTTGGGTTCGGTCCCGCCAATATGCAAGCGAAGTGGTTCGTTGTCTGCGGAGGAGGCGACAGGAACGTGCGGCTGCACCACGGCAAAATGATCGGGTGCTGTACCGCGTTGGTTGCGTTCCCACATCTCGATGTAAGCGGCTTCGAGGCTGCGGCATAGTTTTTCGGTGTCGAACAGCGGTTGATGGGCGCGGTTGGAGAGTAAACGTTGTCTGATCTCCGCCAGCATAGCCGGTGTGGTCGCCAACTTGAGTGCCAAGGCTTCGTAGTCCGCCAGCGAATGCGTGACCAATTCTGGCAGACCGACGGCATGTAGCAGGCTGCCAGCCACGCGCGACGGGAAAGCATTGCCGGTGTAGGTCACCACCGGCAAGCCGGCCATCAGTGCGTCGGCCGCTGTCGTGTGGGCATTGTAGGGGTGGGTATCGAGGAATATGTCGGCTTGGCGGTAACGCGCCAGATGGTCTTCTACCAGCGGCACGCGATTGGCAAAGACCAGTCTAGACGGATCGATGCCGCGTACACTGGCCTCGTTGCGTAAGTTGCGCTGGGAGGGTTCGCTGCGCGACATCAGCCACAGCACGCTGCCGGGCACCTGTTTCAGGAGACGCATCCAGATATCGAATATCGGTGGGGAAATCTTGTAATCGTGATTGAACGAGCAGAACACCACTCCCTCATCGGGTAGTCCGCACTCTGCCCGTGTCGGGGTGCGCTCGGCGATCTTGACGCTGGAATCGGTCGGCAGATAGGCATCCGGCAAGTACACCACTTTTTCGCTGAAGAACTGCCGATTCTCCTCGGGTATCACATGACGGTCGGCCAGGATGTAATCCATGTAGTCCGTGCCCATCGTTCCGGGATAGCCTAGATAGTTGACTTGTACGGGCACCGGACGATGAGCGAACACTTCGGTGCGTGTGTCGGAAGTGTAGCCCCCCAGATCGATCGCGATATCGATCTCCATGTCACGCATCAACTGCGCGATCTGCGCCGCATTCATCTGGCGCGCATCGATGAAGCTGTCGAAGGCCTTGAGCATGCGCGCCCGCAAGCGGCTTTGGTCGTCGATGCCGAGCGAAATGGCGATCGTCTCGAAGCGCGATTTGTCGTGATGTTCGAATATCCCCGCCATCAGATGTCCGACCGGATGTTCGCGCAGATCGGGTGACACATAAGCCACGCGGATCTTCCTGTGCTGGTAGCGTTCGCCATTCCACAACAACTGGGGTTTTTGCGGGCAGTAATGCTGCGCAAAGATCTTGGCTGCGAGCATATGGTCACTTGCCGAATCCGAGATAGACATCAGCGCCAGTGATTTGCATGCTCTATTACCGGCACGAACTCCCTCTATCGTTTTTCGCGTGAGCTCCGCAAAATCAGTCCAGTCGCATATATGCAATCGTTCGTAACACAGCAAACCGAGTCCGTAATCGTAATCAGGTTTGATCTTGAGTAGCCGCTCGAACAAGGCAAGCGCCTTTTCGCTCTCCTTGAATTCGGTCAGCAGGATCCCGGCATTGGATAGCGCGGGAACATAGTCTGGATCGATCGCGAGCGCGCTGTTGAATCTTTCGAGCGCATCCTTGTGGCGGAACATGTCGCGCAACAGCACACCACTGTTGATCAGCACTTCCATATAGTCGGGCTGGATCTTGAGCGCTTCGTCAAAACTTTGCAGCGCTTCTTCTTTGCGCCCCGCTGTCTGCAGAGCGGCGCCGTGCACGAATCTGAGGGGGGCGAAATTGGGTGCCACCTTGACGCCATGGCTGCTCAGCCCCAGCGTTTCTGTGACCGCTCCTTGGTTCAGCAGGATGACACACAGTGAATAGATGGCCGCAGCAGAATCCGGGTTCGTCGCCAATATCTCCCTGTACAACACAGCGGCTTCTTCGGTCCTTCCTTGATTCTGCACTTCGATAGCATGGATCAGTTTGTCATTTTCTGAATTCATATTTCTACGCAGCCATAGTGGGAAATTCGTACTAGTTTAACTCGGATGTGCGATCGGGCGACAGCATGGGCCGTAGGGCAAACATAAAAAAAGCGGCAAGACCTAACAGGCCTTGCCGCTTTTCATGCGCACCGATCAATTAGCCCTTGCCACCGGTGGAAAGGATCCCGGTCTTGCTCGGATCTTGCAGCATCGGATCGGTTGTCAGCGTGGTGGTGGATACCGCTTGGTTCAGGCCAGCCTCAAGAGAGGAGAACTGTTGCAACGCGTTCACCATACTGCCCACACCGGAAGCGATAGAGGTACTTGTCGCTGTTTGACCGACAGTCGGCAAAGTGACCGCAGCGGAAGCTTGCTCTTGACTGAACGAAGACATCGCCTGGGTCAGTCCGCTCACCTGCGAGCGTAGATCCACTGGAGTCGCAGAGCCCGCATCCTGGGCAACGAACCAGACGTCTGCCATCGTGCCAACCTGACCGTTCGATGTCTCGAAGCTAGAGGTCATGCCGATGACGTTGCCGTTATCGACGATCGACGTGGTTTGCGCGGTTAGGCTTAGCTTGGTGATACCCAAGTCGTTCAGTGTCAACAACTCGTTGCCTTGGCTCACGCCGTCCGCATTACCGTCAACCCATACCTTCATATTGGCAAACACGGCATCCGTACTATCGATCACACCGTCAGCATTGCTGTCGAGATCGGCCAGCGCTTCGTAACCGGTCGCAGCCTTCGCACCGGAAGCCAGCGTGGTCGAGCTACCGAACAGTTCGCCGCCGCTGTTGATCACGCCATCGCCGTTGCGATCCAAGACTAGCAAGCCGTCGCCAGAAGTGACCCAGCCGGTGCGAACTTGCTGACCGGTCGCATGCAGGTCGAACTGCACACCTTCCGCGTAGCTCAGTGTGTTGATGCCGTCACCGTTCAAGTCGAGCACCATCGGCGTGTACAGACCGTTGCCATCTGGTGTACCCGTCAAGGCCGCGAGTTGCGGCGCAGTCAAGGCAGCCAGTTGCGTGGTCGACAACGCCATTTGCTGTGTGGTCGACAAGGCGGCTAGATCGGCCGTCTCGAAAGCGGCGACCTGTGCGGTCTTGAGCGCGGCGATCTGGCTGGTACTCAGCGCGGCAGCTTGGGTCGTCGTCAGCGCGGCGACATGCTCGGCCAACAGACCGTTCGCCACTTGCGTCGTGCTCAAGGCGGCCAACTGTGTCGTCGTCAATTTTGCGAAATCAGCCGTTTCCAACGCTGCAAGCTGAGACGTCTTCAAGGCGGCCACTTGGCTCGTTGTCAACGCTGCCGCTTGAGCAGTGGTCAATGCGATGATCTGGTCGGTCGTCAAACCGCTAGCGATCTGTGAAGTCGTCATCGCGGCGATCTGCGTCGTCGTCATCGCTGCCAGATCGTCCAATTCCAGTGCGGCGATCTGCGTCGTCTTCATCGCGGCGACTTGGCTCGTCGTCAACGCTGCAGCCTGTGATGGCGTGAACGCTGCGATCTGGTCGGTCGTCATGTTGTAGACCTGCGAAGTCGTCATCGCAGCCAGATCAGTCGTTTGCAGCGCGGCGATCTGTTCCACCGTCAACTTGGCGACCTGATTGATCGTCAATGCCGCCGCTTGAGCAGTGGTCAATGCCACGATCTGAGCAGTCGTCAGGCCAGACTGCACCTGCGTCGTCGTCAGTGCGGCGATCTGACTGGTCGTCATGGCTGCCAGATCGGACGTTTGCAGTGCGGCGACCTGATCTGTCGTCAACTTGGATACTTGAGACGTGGTCAACGCTGCCACTTGATCCGTGGTCAACGCTACGATTTGATCAGTCGTCAGACCCGTGGACAGCTGCGTCGTCGTCAAGGCGGCGACTTGCGTCGTCGTCAACGCCGCCACATCGGCCGTTTGCATCGCTGCCAACTGCTCAGTGTTCAGCTTGACGATCTGACTGGTCGTCAACGCTGCTGCTTGCGCGGTGGTCAATGCCACGATCTGATCGGTCGTCAGGGCATACGCCACTTGAGAAGTCGTCAACGCTGCGATCTGGTCAGTTGATAGGGCAGCAAAGGCGGCTGTCCCGATCGCGGCGACCTGCTCGTAAGTCAACTTGGACAACTGGCTGGTGGTCAGTGCCGCAGCTTGAGAAGTCGTCAAAGCTCCCACCTGATCGGTCGTCAAACCGTTGGTCAGCTGCGAGGTCGTGAACGCGGCGATCTGCGTCGTCGACAATGCTGCGATGTCGGCTGTCTCGATGGCGGCGACCTGGGTCACCGTCAATGCGGCGATCTGGCTGGTCGTCAGCGCCTCGACTTGTGTCGTGGTCAATGCCACGATCTGATCGGTCGTCAAACCATTGGCGATCTGATTCACAGTCAGCGCAGTGATCTGGCTGGTCGTCAGCGCAGCCACATCTTCCGTTTCAAGTGCAGGAAGCTGACTGACCGTCAGGGCCGCGACTTGGCTGTTCGTCAATGCCGCCACTTGGGTGGTGGTCAATGCCGCGAGCTGGTCGGTGGTCAAGCCGTTCGCCACTTGTGTCGTCGTCAGCGCGGCGATCTGACTTGTGGTCATCTGCGACAGATCGGACGTTTCGATGGCGGCGACTTGAGCGACCGACAGTGCTGCGACTTGCGAAACCGTCAGTTTTGCTACTTGGCTTGATGTCAGTGCTGCCACTTGATCTGTCGTCAATCCGCCGATCTGGGTGGCCGTCAGAGCCGCCACTTGCGTGGTGCTCATGTTCGCCACCTGATCCGTGGTCAGCGCTGCCAATTGAGTCGTCGTCAACTTGACCAATTGAGTCGTGGTCAGTGCGGCCAAGTCTGCTGTTTCCAGTGCGGCGACTTGGGTCGTCGTCAGCGCGGGGATCTGCGATGTGGTCAGTGCGGCGACCTGTTCTGTCGTCAGAGCCACCAGCTGATCCGTGGTCAGCGTGGCGATTTGCGCGGTCTTGAACGCGGCCACCTGCGTGGTGCTCAGGGCGGCTAGATCAGTGGTTTCGATCGCAGCCACTTGAGTTGTTGTCAACGCAGCGATCTGCGCCGTGGTCAAGTTAGAGATTTGATCCGTATCCAGTGCGATGACTTGATCCGTGGTCAGACCCGCAACTTGCGCAGCCGTGAATGCGGCCACCTGCGTCGTAGTCATATTGACGACCTGATCCGTGGTCAATGCAGCTAGTTGAGTGACAGTCAGTTTGGCGATCTGGTCGGTGGTCATCTGAGCTAGATCAGTCGTCTCGATGGCGGCGATCTGAGTCACAGTCAGCGCGGCGACTTGGGATGAGGTCAGGCTGGAGATCTGATCCGTATCCAGAGCCACCACTTGATCCGTGGTCAGTGCCACCACTTGCGAGGTCTTCAGCGCGGCGATCTGCGTCGTGGTCATCTTGGCCAGATCAGTCGTCTCGATGGCGGCGATCTGAGTCGCAGTCAGTGCAGCGACTTGGCTCGTGGTCAAGCTGGAGATCTGATCCGTATCCAGCGCCACCACTTGATCCGTGGTCAGTGCGACCACTTGCGAGACCTTCAACGCGGCGATCTGGTCGGTGCTCATCTTGGCCAGATCAGTCGTCTCGATGGCGGCGATCTGAGTCGCAGTCAGTGCGGCGACTTGATCCGTTGTCAGATTGGCGACTTGGTTCGTCGTCAATGCCACGATCTGGTCTGCCGTCAACGCAGCGACTTGGCTGGTCGTCAGTTTAGCTGCCTGGGTCGTAGTCATATTGGCCACCTGATCGGTGGTCAATGCGGCCACCTGCGCGGTTTTCAGCGCAGTCACTTGGGTCGTGGTCATTGCCGCCAGATCGGTCGTCTCGATGGCCGCGACTTGTTCTGCCGTCAGCACAGCAACCTGAGCGGTGGTCAGATTGGAAATCTGATCCGTGTCCAAAGCCGCCACTTGATCCGTGGTCAATGCGGTCACTTGCGAGGTCTTCAGCGCGGCCACTTGGGTCGTGGTCAGCGCTGCCAGATCGGTTGTGTCGATGGCGGCGACTTGTGTGGCAGTCAGCGCGGCCACTTGGGTCGTGGTCAGCGTAGAGATCTGATCCGTGGTCAAGGCCACCACTTGATCCGTGGTCAACGCAGCCACTTGTGTCGTGGTCAGTTTGGCCGTTTGATCGGTCGTCATATTGGCCACTTGGCTCGTAGTCAACGCTGCGATCTGCGCTGCTTTGAGCGAAGTGATCTGATCAGTGGTCAGTGCAGCCACATCGTCAGTCTCCATCGCGGCGATCTGCACCGCAGTCAACGCGGCGACTTGGGTCGTGGTCAGGTTGGATACCTGATCCGTGTCCAAGGCCACCACTTGATCCGTCGTCAGTGCGGCCACTTGTGTCGCTTTCAGTGCGGCAACCTGAGTCGTGCTCATTGCAGCCAGATCGGCTGTTTGGATGGCGGCGACTTGAGTTGCAGTCAGCGCGGCGACTTGGGCAGTGGTCAGGTTGGACACCTGATCCGTGTCCAAGGCCACCACTTGGGCGGTCGTCAATGCGGGGATCTGCGTGGTCTTCAGTGCGGCGACCTGAGTCGTGGTCAGGTTAGCGACCTGGTCTGTCGTCAACGCCACGACCTGATCCGTGGTCAAGGCTGCCACTTGGGTCGTGGTCAGTTTGGCCGTTTGATCAGTCGTCATGTTGGCCACTTGGCTCGTCGTCAATGCGGCGATCTGTGTGGCCTTGAGCACGATGATCTGATCGGTGGTCAGTGCCGCCACATCAGTGGTCTGCATCGCGGCCACTTGCACAGCAGTCAGTGCGGCAACCTGATCTGTAGTCAAATTGGAAACTTGATCCGTATCCAAGGCCACCACTTGGGCGGTCGTCAGTGCGGCGACTTGCGATGTCTTCAGCGCGGCCACTTGGGTCGTGGTCAGCGCTGCCAGATCAGTGGTATGGATGGCGGCGACCTGAGTAACTGTCAGGGCGGCGACCTGATCCGTGGTCAGGTTGGACACCTGATCCGTATCCAATGCCACCACTTGGGCAGTCGTCAGTGCGGCGACTTGTGATGTCTTCAGCGCGGCCACTTGGGTCGTGGTCATTGCTGCCAGATCGGTGGTATGGATGGCGGCGACCTGCGTGGCGGTCAGTGCGGCCACTTGGGTCGTGGTCAGGTTAGCGAACTGGTCTGTCGTCAACGCCACGATCTGATCCGTGGTCAGTGCGGCCACTTGGGTCGTGGTCAGTTTGGCCGTTTGATCGGTCGTCATGTTGGCCACTTGGTTAGTGGTCAACGCTGCGATCTGTGCTGCCTTGAGCGCAGGGATCTGATCGGTCGTCAGTGCCGCCACATCGGTGGTCTGCATCGCGGCGATCTGCTCGGCAGTGAATGCGGCGACTTGGGTCGTGGTCAGGTTGGATACCTGATCCGTGTTCAAGGCGACGACTTGATCCGTCGTCAGTGCGGCCACTTGTGTAGCTTTCAGTGCCGCAACTTGAGTCGTGTCCATTGCTGCCAGATCGGCAGTTTGGATGGCGGCGACCTGTGTCGCTGTCAGCGCGGCGACTTGGGTCGTGGTCAGATTGGAGACCTGATTCGTACTCAATGCCACGATTTGATCCGTCGTCAATGCCGCGACCTGTGTGGCCGTCAGTGCGGCGACTTGTGTCGTGGTCATTGCTGCCAGATCGGCCGTTTGGATAGCGGGGATCTGAGCTGCCGTGAATGCGGCGACTTGGGACGTGGTCAGGTTGGTAACCTGATTGGTCGTCAGTGCATCCACTTGCTCTGCCGTCAGCGCGGCGATCTGAGTCGCAGTCAGCTTGGCGGTCTGAGTCGTCGTCATCGCAGCCAGGTCCGTGGTCTCGAGTGCGGCGACCTGTCTTGTCGTCAGCGCAGGAACTTGAGTCGTGGTCAGGTTGGCGACTTGGTTCGTGGTCAGCGCCACGACTTGGTCTGTCGTCAATGCGGCGACTTGTGAAGTCGTCAATGCGGCGACTTGAGTCGTGGTCATGTTGGCGACCTGATCCGTGGTCAATGCCGCCACTTGAGTCGATGTCAGCTTGGCCACTTGATCCGTGGTCAATGCTGCCACATCAGTGGTTTGCATATTGGAGATCTGGGCAACCGTCAGCGAAGGGATCTGTGCCGTGGTGAAACTGGCGACTTGGGTCGTATCCAGCGCGACGATCTGCTCCGTGGTCAATGCGGCGACTTGGGCAGTCTTCAATGCGGCGACTTGGCTCGTCGTCAGTTTCGCCACATCAGCAGTTTGCATCGCAGCGATCTGCTCCGAGGTCAATGCGGCGACTTGCGAAGTCGTCATGTTGGCGACTTGATTCGTGGTCAACGCGACCACTTGATCGGTGGTCAATGCAGCCACTTGTGCGGTCGTCATCGCGGCGACTTGAGTCGTGCTCATCGCGGCGACATCGGTGGTCTCGAGCGCGGCGACTTGGTTAGTCGTCAATGCGGCGACTTGCGCAGTCGTCATGTTGGCGACCTGATTGGTGCTCAATGCCACCACCTGATCGGCAGTCAACTTGGCGACTTGTGCAGTCGTCAATGCAGCCACTTGTGTCGTGGTCATTGCGGCGAGTTGTGCAGTCGTCAGACCTTGAGTGATCTGGTTCGTGGTCAAAGCCGCGATCTGATCTGTCGTCAATTTCGCCACATCTGCGGTCTCCATCGCCGTCACTTGCGCGACACCTAGCGCCGCGATCTGTGCGGTGGTCAATGCCGGAGCCTGATCGGTGGTCAGTGCCGCGATCTGTTCGATGGTCAACCCTTGGGCGATCTGGCTCGTCGTGAAGGCGGCGATCTGCGAGGTGGTCATCTTCGCCAGATCAGCCGTTTCCAAGGCGGACACTTGCGGTGTCTTCAGCGCTGCCACTTGTGCAGTCGTCAATGCAGCTGCTTGGTCAGTGGTCAATGCGACGATCTGTTCGACTGTCAATCCTTGCGCGATCTGACTTGTCGTCATTGCGGCGAGCTGCGTGGTGGTCATAGCTGCCAGATCGGCAGTTTCCAGCGCAGCGATCTGCATCGTCTTCAGTGCGGTGATCTGATCCGTAGTGAACTTGGATACCTGTGTCGTGGTCAATGCAGCGATCTGCTCACTGGTCAATGCCGCAACCTGTGCCGTTGTCAGTGCCTGCAACTGGGTGGTCGTCAATTTGGCCAGATCAGTTGTTTCCATTGCCGCGACTTGAGTGGTCTTCAACGCAGCGATCTGGGTCGTGGTCAGATTGACCACCTGATTGGTGGTCAGTGCAACGACTTGGTCGTTCGTCAGCGCGGCGACTTGGGTCGTCGTCAGTGCGGCTGCTTGATCCGTGGTCAGGGCAGCGACTTGGGTCGTCGTCAGTCCTTGCGCGATCTGATTCGTGGTCAAGGCGGTGATCTTGGCTGGATCGATCGCTGCCAGATCGGCGACCTGCAAGGAGGCGACCTGTTCCGTGGTGAGCGAGGCGATCTGGGCCGTGGTCAGTGCAGCGACCTGGTTAGTGGTCAGCGCCACGATCTGTTCGGTGGTCAGGCCTTTTGAAACCTGATTCGTGGTCAAAGCGGCGATCTGCTCGGTCGTCATCGCGGCCAGGTCGCGTGTTTCGAGCGCAGCGATCTGATCTGTTGTGAGTGATGCGACTTGGGCTGTGGTCAGGCTAGACACCAGATTCGTAGACAAAGCGGACAGTTGTTCAGTGGTCAACGCTGCTATTTGGCTGGCCTTCAAGGCGGCGATCTGCTCAGTTGTCATCGCGACCAAGTCGCGTGTCTCCAGCGCAGCGATCTGCTCTGTGGTCAGTGCGGCGACTTGCGTCGTGGTCAGCGCAGCCGTCTGCGAAGTGGTCAAAGCGACGAGCTGAACGGCGGTCAATCCTTGTGCGATCTGTTTGGTCGTCAATGCGGCGATCTGATCGGTCGTCATCTTGGCCAAATCGGCAGTCTCTAGAGCGGCCACCTGGTCGGTGGTCAACGCTGCCACTTGGTCGGTGGTCAGATTGGAGATCTGGGTCGTGGTCAATGCCACGATCTGCTCGGCCGTCAATCCTTTGGAGACTTGGTCTGTCGTCAATGCGGCGATCTGATCTGTTTTCAGCGCGGCGATATCAGTCGTTTCGATCGCGGACACTTGAGCTGTTTTCAGCGCAGCGATCTGCTCTGTCGTCATCGCTGCGATCTGAGCTGTGGTCAATGCCACCAGTTGCTCGGCGGTCAGTCCTTTGGAGACTTGATCGGTCGTCAATGCGGCGATCTGTGCAGTCTTGAGTGCGACGATATCGACTGTTTCCATCGCCGCGACTTGGGTCGTCTTCAGTGCGGCGACTTGGGGGGTGGTCAATGCGGCGACTTGTGCCGTAGTCAATGCGGCGACTTGCTCGGTGGTCAGCACAAGCACCTGATCCGTGGTCAATGCGGAAACTTGCGCAGTCTTCAGTGCGGCGACTTGCTCGACGCTCAACGCAGGCAACTGGTTCGTTTTCAGCGCAGCGACTTGTGTGGTGGTCAACGCGGCGATCTGCGTGGTGGTCAATGCCTCGATCTGCGCGGTCTTCAGTGACTGCACTTGTGTGGTGGTCAACGCCGCGATCTGCTTGGTGCTCATTGAGGTCAGATCTTGGAGTTCCAACGCGGCGATCTGCGCGGTCGTCAGTGCGGCGGTCTGGGCAGTGGTCAATGCAGTCGCTTGATTCGTCGTGAACGCCACCACATCGGCGACGGTGAGTGCCTGGATCTGGCTGGTCGTCAACGCGGCCAATTGCGATGTCGTCAATGCTTCGACCTGGTCAGTCTTCAGTGTGGCCACTTGCTCGGTGGTCAACACGACGACTTGAGCGGTCTTCAGCGCGGCCACCTGATTGGTGGTCATTGCACCCACTTGGGTGAGTGTCAGTGCCTCGACTTGTGCAGTCTTCAGAGCGGCTACCTGATCGGTGGTCAATGCGACCAATTGAGGTAGCTTGAGCGCGGCGATCTGAGTGGTAGTCATCGCGACGACTTGGGAAGTCTTCAAGGCAGCCAGATCTGTCGTTTCCAATGCGGCGACCTGATCGGTCGTCAATGCGGCGATCTCTTTAGTCGTCAGCGCGGCGGCTTGATCCGTTGTCAAGGCCACGATATGCGCTATCTTCAGTGCCTGTACTTGGTTGGTGGTCAATGCGGCAATTTGTGCTGTCGTCAATGCTTCGATCTGCGCAGTTTTCAGTGCATCAACTTGATCGGTGGTCAGTGCAGCGACCTGTGCCGTGGTCAGTGTGGCCATCTGCGAGGTGGTCAACCCGGCAGTCTGCTCTACGGTCAACGCGGCGATCTGGGCTGTTTTCAGTGCGACGAGTTGGGTCGTTGTAAGGGCGGCGATATCGCGTGTCTCCATCGCAGCCATCTGGGTGGTGGTCAACGCGGCGACTTGTGCGACCGTCAGTGCGGCGACCTGAGTCGTGTTCAAGGCCATGACTTGATCTGTTGTCAGCGCGGCGATCTGGGTCGACTTCAGTGCAACGAGTTGTGTCGTTGTCAGTGCGGCCAGATCCGTCGTTTCCACAGCGGCGACTTGAGTCGTGGTCAGGGCGGCGATCTGAGCGGTGGTCAGATTGCTTGCCTGAGCGCTGGTCAAAGCGACGATTTGGTCCGTCGTCAGCGCTGTCGTTTGCGACGTAGTGAAGGACGCTACTTGAGTGGTGGACAACGCCTGCAGTTGCTCGATCGTCAGGTTGGCGATCTGGTTGGTCGTGAGTGCGACAAGCTGTGTCGTAGATAACGCGGCTAGGTCGCGTGTCTCCATGGAAGGTAGCTGCGTAGTCTTCAATGCAGCGATCTGCGCAGTCGTCAGCGCGGCAGCCTGGCTGGTGCTCAAGGCCACGACTTGGTCGGTCGTCAGCGCGGCGACTTGTGTCGCCTTCAGTGCCGTGATCTGGCTCGTTGTCAGGGAGGCAAGATCATCGATCTCTACGGCAGCAAGTTGTGTCGTGGTCAATGCGGCGATCTGTGTGGTGGTCAGGTTGCTTGCCTGAGTAGTCGTCAACGCCACGATCTGGTCGGTGGTCAGCGCAACGGTCTGTGCGGTGGTCAAGGCAGCCAATTGGGTGGTGGTCAAGGCCTGCACTTGATCGGTGGTCAGTTTGGCGACTTGATCGGTGGTCAAAGCTTGGATCTGTTTGGTGCCCAGTGCTGCGATCTGATCGGTCGACAAAGCGACGATCTGGGTGGTGGCCAAAGCCGCTACTTGTGTTGTCGAAAGTGTCGCCAGATCGCCGGTCTCTAGTGCAACGATCTGATCGGTGGTCAGGGCCGCGACCTGATTAGTGGTCAATGCCACGATCTGTGCAGTGGTCAAGGCGGCGACTTGATCGGTGGTCAAGGCCACGATCTGCGCGGTGCTCAAAGCGGCGGTCTTGATCGCGTTGAGGGATGCGGTTTGTGCCGTGGTGAGGGCGGCGACTTGGTCGGTGGTCAGTGCGGACAGGGTCAGCGCATTGAATTGTGTCGTAGACAGCGCAGCTAAGTCGTCCGTTGCGATCGCGGCCACTTGGGTCGTCGTCAAGGCTGCGAGTTGCGCTGTTTTAAGGGCGGCAGCCTGCTCCGTGCTCAATGCGGCGACCTGTTCGGTTGTGAGTCCTTTTATTGCAGTGGCTGTGAATGCGGCGAGGTCGGTTGTTTCCAGAGCGGCCAGTTGATCTGTGCTCAATGCGGCCACCTGATTGCTGGTCAAACTGGAAGCCTGCGTCGTTGTCAGGGTAACGATATTGTCAGTACTCAAGGCGCCGACCTGTGATGTCGTCAAGGCGGCGATTTTGCTTGCATTCAGAGAGGCGAGCTGAGCTGTCGTGAGAGCGGCGGTTTGATCGGTGCTCAGCGCAGACATCGTCAGTGCATTGAGTTGTGCTGTTGATAGTTCTGCCAAGTCAGCTGTCTCTATCGCGGCGATCTGGGTGGTCGTCAATGCGGCGATCTGTGCAGTCTTCAGTGACGCAAGCTGTTCCGAGCTCAATGCAGCGATCTGGGACGTAGTAAGTCCTCGGATGCCCGAAGTGGTCAGTACGATCAGGTCAGATGTTTCCAAAACAGCGAGTTGATCAGTGGTCAATGCACCCACCTGACTGCTGGTCAAATTGGATGCCTGACTTGCTTTCAGCGCGATGATGTTGTCGCTACTCAATGCGGCGATCTGGGTCGTCGTCAATGCTTTGATCTCAGCAACTGTCAGCGATGCTACTTGTGATGTGGTCAGTGCCGCGACTTGATCGGTGGTGAGTGCGGCGACTTGTGCGGTCTTCAGCGCGGCGATCTGAGCCGTGGTCATCGCACCGACTTGATCGGTGGTCAATTTCTCGATCTGCGTCGTGGTCAGCGCGCCGACTTGCGTCGTTTTCAGGGCCACCAGCGCATCGGTCTGCAGTGATTGAAGTTGGGTGGTCGTGATGGCCGCTATCTGTGCGGTCGTCAATGCCGCCGCTTGGGCGGTTGTTAGCGCAACGATCTGGTCGGTCGTCAATGCGGCGACAGTCGACGTGCTAAGGCCAGCAAGCTGGCTCGTGGTCATGGTTCCAAGCTGTGTCGTACCCAGGGTCGATACTTGGTTCGTCGTCAACGCAGACATCTGAGCTGCAGATAACGCAGCCGATTGCGCACTGGTCAATGCTGCGAGTTGGCTACTAGTGAGCGCTGCGATGGCGGCAGGATTGATCGCGGCGATCTGAGCTGTGCTCATCACATTCAGATCTGCGATCTCGAGCTTGGGCGCTTGGGTGGCGGTCAATGCCGCTATTTGAGCGGCGGATAGTTTGGATATCTGTGTCGTTGTGAGTGCAACGATCTGATCGGTCGTCAGCGCTGCGACCTGCGTGGACTTGAGCGCGGCGATCTGTGCTGTCGTCAGTATGGAAAGATCGGCCGTTTCGATCGCTTGGATCTGCGTCGTGGTCAGGGCGCCGACTTGGGCAGCGTTCAAGGCACCTACTTGTGTGGTGTCCAGTGCGGCCACTTGCGTGATGGTCATTCCAGAGACGCTAGTGGTAGCCAGGCTGGCGACTTGGGTCGTGCTGAGTGCTGCGATCTGGCTCGTGCCCAATGCAGCTACCTGTACGCTGTTCAAGGAAGCGATCTGTGTGGCCGTGAGTGTGGCTAGATTGGTGGTTCCGAGCGCGGCCACCTGTGCGGTCGTCAAAGCATCCAGCTGTGTGGCGGTGAGCGCTTTTATCTGCGTGGTCGAAAGCGTGTTGGCGATCGGTGCGGCGGCGGCTGGGCTCAGCGCTGCGACCTGCGCTGTGGTCAAGGTCGCGATTGAGGCGAGACTAGCGACTTGGGTGCTGGTCAGCGCAGCCACTTGTGCAGTGTTCAGCGCAGCCACTTGTGCCGTAGACAGCGCGGCGACCTGTGTGGTGCTCATCTGTGTTATGGCTGCGGGTTTCAGCGCGGCCAGTTGGGTGGGGGTCAGTCCCGTCAGTCGCGTGCCGGCCAAGCCGTTCACGACTTGTGATGTGGTCAATGCCCCAATTTGAGTGGCCTTCAGCGCCGCGAGCTGGGTCGTGCTCATCGCAGCCAGATCGTTGGTTTCCATCGCGGCGATCTGAATGGCGGACAAAGCTGCCACTTGAGCGGTGGTCATATTCGCCACTTGAGCGGTCGTCAGCGCCGCCATGTGTGTCGTCTTCAATCCGCTCAAGCTCGTGACTTTCAAGGCGGAAAAATCTTCGGTTTGCATCGCCGCGATCTGTGTCGTGGTCATCGCTGCGATCTGTAGAGCGGTCAACGCAGCGGCTTGTGAGGTGGTCAGTGCAACGATCTGATCCGTAGTCAATGCAGCGGCTTGAGTCGTTGTCTGCGAAGTGAGGGCGGTTGGATTGATTGCGGCCATATCGATCACCAGCTTTTGCGCAGGTGTCAAAGCGGCCACTTGAGCGCCTGTCAAAGCACCCACTTGTGTGGTGGTGAGTGCGCTGATCTGGTCAGTGCTGAGCGCTGCGATCGATGCGGTCTTCAGTGCAGCGACCGCAGACGTGGCCAGTTTTGCAAGAGGTGTCGTCGCCATCGCGACGATCTGTGCTGTCGTGAGGGTGGCTGCTTGTGATGCTGTGAATGCGGCTGCTTGCGAGGTGCCCAACGCACCGATCTGAGTCGTCGTCAGATTGGCGACTTGTGCTGTCGTCAATTTGGAGATCTGAGTTGAGGTCAGACTAGAGAATTGCGTCGTGGTCAATGTCGCCACTTGAGAAGTCGTCAGTCCTGCGACTGTTGGTGTCGTCAGTGCCGCCAGATCAGCGACCTGCATCGCCTGAAGTTGTGTCGTCGACAGTTTGGTCGCTTGTGCTGCCGTCAGTGCGGCCGCCTGAGTGGTGGTCAGCGCGGCGACTTGATCCGTGGTCAGTGTGGTGATCTGCGAAGTCGTCAGCGTTGTGATGGCGGCGGCTTTGAGTGCTGCAAAATCCGCAGTTTCGATCACAGGTGTCTGCGTCGTTGTGAAACTCTTCACTTGTGGCGCCGTCAACGCGGCGGCTTGTGAGGTGGTCAGTGCGACGACCTGATCCGTGGTCATGGCTGCGATCGCAGCTGTCTTCAATGCGGCGACCGCTGAAGTGCCTAAGTTCGCGATGTTGTCTGTACTGAGTGCTGCGACTTGCGAACCACTCAATGCGGCGGCTTGGCTCGTTGTGATGGCAGGCGCTTGAGATGTGGTCAGCGCGGCGATCTGAGTTGTCGTGAGTTGGGCGATCTGGGTCGGTGTCAACGAGACCAATTGGGTCGTGATCAATCCAGCCACTTGATCGGTCGTCAGGCCGGCTACTTGGGTGGTCGTTAATCCGGCGATCGTTGCAGCTTTTAATTTCGCTAGATCAGCCACTTCCATTGCTTGCAACTGTGTCGTGGTCAAGTTCTTGACACTGAGGGCCGAGATCGCCCCAGCTTGGTCGGTGGTCAAAGCAACGATCTGATCCGTGGTCAGATTGGCGATCTGGCTTGATTTGAGCGCTGAGATCTGTGTCGTGGTCAATGCAGCGAAATCAGCAGTCTGTAGTGCTTGTACCTGCGTAGTGGTCAGCGCACCCACTTGACTGGTCTTGAGTGCGGCCGCTTGGTTGGTGGTCAGCGCAACCACTTGATTGGTGCTTAAGTTCGCAATGACCACAGTCGTCAACGCGCCGATGGCGGACGTATTCAGAGCGGCAATATTGGCTGTTTGCATCACAGCGACTTGTTTGGTGGTCAAGGCTGCGGCCTGAGTTGCCGTGAGTGCACCTGCTTGGTCAGTGGTCAGCGCAGCGATCTGATTCGTCGTTAATGATGCGGCTTGAGTAGCCCCTAATTTTGAGATTTGAGACGTCGTCAAGGCAGCCACTTGGCTGGTCGTCAATGCGGTGACTTGTGCGGTTTTCAATAGGGATATCACGCCGGTATTGAGCGCAACGATGTCCGCAGTCTCGATCGCTGCGATCTGTGCTGTCGACAAGGAGACGACTTGAGCGCCCGTCAGTGCGCCCACTTGAGTGGTTCCGAATGCGGCGATCTGGTCGGTCTTGAGTGCTGCCACTTGGGTCGTATTGAGCGCAGTGACTTGCGCAGTCTTCAGTGCTCCAATCTGGCTTGATGTCAAAGCCGCCACTTGCGCGGTCTTAAGTGCGCTGATGGATTGTGTCGAGAGAGCAGCGAGATCGGATGTTTCCATCGCAACGATCTGCTGTGTAGTCATGGAAGCCACTTGAGTCGCCGTCAAAGCGTTAGCTTGAGTGGTGGTGAGGGCGCCGATCTGGGTGGTCGTCAATGCCGCCACCTGCGCCGTTTTCAGTAGTGCGATCTGGGTGGTGGTGAGGGCGGCGATGTCCCCGACTTCAAGCGCGGCGACTTGCGTCGTTGTCAGTGCAGACAGCAATGTACTTGGCAGGGCTGCTACTTGAGCGGTAGTTAGTGCGGCGATCTGGGTGGTCGTTAGTGCAGGGAACTGAGTCGTTGTCAGCGCACCTATCTGCGAGGTCGAAAGCGCCGCCAAGTCTGTCGTTTCCAAGGCGGCGATCTGAGCTGTCGTCAGCGCTTTTAGTTGAGCGACTGTCAGCGCAACCATGTCATCCGTAGTTAACGCCACTATCTCAGCCGTAGTGAGTGCTGCGATTTGTGACGTAGTGTAATTAGTGATTGTGGATGGCATGATTCAATTCCTTTTAAGGGTATAAGCCTAAATTAAGCTGTCAGTTACCTAACAAAACAGAGCGCTAGCTTGGGTATCGGCAATCTTTTAGCAATCTTTAGGCGGACTTCTGTTTTTGTAGTCTCGTATCGGTTCTGTGGTTGATTTGGATTCGCGTGCGCGGGACTCATCATTTGGCCGCGACGACACGGTTCTTGCCGGTCTGTTTAGCGTGATACATGGCCTTGTCGGCACGCCCGATCAGGTCTTCTTGGTCTTCCCCTTCGTTGCGCAGGGCGACACCGGCACTGAATGTGACCAATATCTTGTCGTTGTTATGCAGGAAGAACTTCTTGGTCAGGTCGCGTTGTAGGCGTTGGATGGTCTCTACGGCCGCTTCAAGACTGGTGCCTGGGAGCAGGATGAGGAATTCTTCACCACCGTAGCGCCCGACCGCATCGGTAGGACGCAAGGTCTCTTTGATGACTTGGGTCAGGTGAGTGAGTGCGCGGTCACCTGCTTGGTGGCCGAGCGTGTCGTTGAGTTTCTTGAAGTTGTCGATGTCGATGAGGGCGACACTGAATGGACTCTTGTTGCGATCGGCACGCTTGAGTTCGACATCCACGGCCTCGTCGAGCCCGCGTCGATTCAAAGCACCTGTTAGTTGATCCTCGCGCACGAGTTCGCTCACCTGCATGAGTTCTTGTTCCAATTCTTTGATGCGACCTTCCGCTTCATCGGCTTGTTTCTTGGTGATCAGCAGTTCTTCATGTGAACGCAAGGCGCTGGCTTGGATGACGCGCGTGTCTTGCATGATGTCGTCCAGCAGATGACTCAAGTCGGTCAGATTGTTGGTCTTGCTGATCTTTTGGCTGTATCCCTCGATCTTTTGGTGATATTCGCCGGTGCTTTCGGTGAGGTTGCCTAGACGGTCGATGAAGTTGGTCATCAGGCTCTTTAACGTGGTCTTTGCATCGGTGAGGCTTTGTTTGAGGGTACCTTGTTTGATGATGGCATCACGCAGGTTGCGCTCGGCATCGGCGATGGCATGTTTATCCATCGGTTGCGCGATGATCTCTTGCAAGGTGGTGATCTGGCCATGTATCCATTCATCATCGGCTACCAGTTCGCTGACGTTCTCCACCAGCAAACGCAGCAGGCGCAACAGACCTTCTTGTATCTTGACCTTATCGCCGCCACGCAGCTCTAGTTTCAGCCAGAACTGACGCAATTGTTTGGCTAGGTCACTGATGCGGGTCGGATCGTTGGTGGTGCGGACGATGGCGACGAGTCTTTTGATCTCGTCACCTAGCTCTGGATGTGATGGTTGGGTATTCTCTAGAGATTGTGCCAATAGCTCACGCAACTGATTGAGGAGTTCATTGCCGCCTGCAGAGGTGGTAATGGGCGCGGCTGTCGTTGATGGGGCAGGGGCGGCGTCTGCTACCACGGCGGGAGCGAATTCACTGGCAGTGGCACTTCCCCAGGAGCGCACTAGGCTTTGTATCTTTTCGAACAGTGCATCCGGTTTTGTCCCAAAACGACTTAGAACGGTATCGACCCCTTCTTTTTTACGGCTGATGGTGATGCCCTTGTGTGGCATCTCCAGCTGTTTCAGAAGGTCGCGGATCAGTTCCGACCAATTGAGCATCGGTTTAGCATCATTCGAGACTGGGGCGATCGCGGGTTCGCCGCTCAATTCGCGATAGACCTGCGCATAATTGTCAGGTGTAGGGGCTAACTTGCGTGCAGCAAGCAACTTGAGTGTCTCGCGAGCGGTATCCGATGGTGTGTGTTGGCTGCTCATTATCAGGCTCTAGGGCGATATGTATGTCACGCATTATGCGTTTCATGTGTTATCCCTAAGCTGGGAATAGCGGCAGAAATCGCCGCTACTTTAATGAGCGTCTAGGCAGGGCTATTCGATCAGGTGGTTGTTGATCGCGTAATGGATGGCTTCGGCGTTGGTCTTGAGCTTCATCTTCTCAAGTAGGCGCGAGCGATAGACGCTGATGGTCTTGGGGCTGAGCGACATGATGTCGGCCATCTCGCTGAGCTTCTTACCTTGGGCCATCAGACATAAGGTCTGATACTCGCGGTTGGAAAGGGTCTGGTGCAGCAGTTCTTGGTAACCCTGCGATAGGCCTTCAGCCAACTGTTCGGCCAGTTCGCTGCTGATGTATTTCTTGCCTTTGGCGACTTGACGGATCGCCGTCACCAGTTGGGCTGGGGCGCTCTGTTTGTTGAGGTATCCCGCTGCGCCTGCTTTCATGGAGCGCAGGGCATATTGTTCTTCAGGATGCATGCTCAGCATCAATACGGGTAGTTGCGGCTGGCTGTCCTTGATCTGTTTGAGGACATCGATCCCGTGTTTGTCGGGCATGCTGATGTCCAGCAGGACGACGTCGAATTCGCCTGTCTGCGCCATCCTGAAAGCTTCGATGCCCGTCTCGGCTTCGCCTGTGACACGTAGTTCTTCGGTATCGTCCAATAGTTGCTTCAATCCTTTGCGGATCAAGGCGTGGTCGTCGGCGATGAGCACTTTTATCATTCTGTTCACCTATTGGAGGCTCATGGGAAAAGGGCTTGTTGCGAATCCGAAGCGAGCATGGAGGTGGTTATATTCTTTGATTCATGCGGGATGCAGACCACCAGCTTTGTGCCCTTGCCTTGGGCGCTTTCCAATTTCACATCACCCCCAAAATGGGCGACACGTTCAAAGATACCACGTAGTCCGAAAGAGCGAGGTTTGCTGCGATCAGCATCGCGTATGCCGCGACCGTTGTCATGCACCATCAGATCGACACACTCGGCCTTGTTGATGACCGAAATGGAGACGCGAGTAGCAGCGGCATGTTTCGTTATGTTGGCCAGTGCCTCTTGGAAGATGCGGAAGAGTGTGATGGCGACATGGGGGGAGACCGTCGTGCCTTCATCAAGATTGTCGAAGACGCAAGTGACGCCAGTGCGTTGTGAGAATTCGTTCGCTTCGTTCTCGATGGCGGCGACAAGTCCGAAGGTGTCTAGGGCGCTAGGGCGCAAGTTGCGTGAGATGGTGCTGGCGGAGCGGACACATTTATCCACCAGTTCTTCGATCATCTTTGCTTTATCGGCCAATTCGGTCTGGCCTTTCAGGCGTCCGATGAGCCAAGCGATATCGAGTTTGGTCGCGGTGAGTAGGCTACCTAAGTCGTCATGTACCTCACGTGCGATGGCGATGCGTTCTTGCTCGCGCACATCTTGGATATGGGACGATAGTTCGCGCAGCTGTTCTTGTGAACGATTCAGTTCGGCTTCAGCAGTCTTGCTCTGGGTGATGTTGAGCATGATGCCTTCCCATTGCACACCCTCAAAGGTCTGGCGCGGGCTGCAACGCAGGTTGATCCATTTGATCTCGTTGTCGGGCATGGTGAGGATGCGGCCTTCCCAGTTCCAGAAGGTCAGATTCTGGGCTGAGGCATGCATGCTCTGCTGATGGGCGGCGCGATCATCGGGATGCAGCATGGCATCGAACAGATGCGCGTCAGCGATGAGTTCCTGCGGCTCCAGCCCCAACAATGCTTGGCAACCTTCGCTCACGTAAGGAAAACTCACGCGATCATCTTTATGTAGCAGGATCTGATAGGCCATGCCGGGCAGGTCGGCGATGAAGGCATGCATGCGCGTCTGGTTCTCGATCAGTTCGAGTTGGGCGGTGCGGTGCTCGGCACGGATACGTGCCTCGCGCAGATTGTGTTCGATGGAGGGAACGAGACGATTCAAGCTGCCTTTGAGGATGTAATCATCGACACCTTCTTGCATGGTGCGGATGATGGTCTCTTCGCGCAGGTCGCGCGCCAGAAGTAGGAAGGGGATGTCTAATTCGAGTTTTTGCAGGAGCCTCAGCGCATCGAGACCGCCGAAGCTGTCTGGGTCGTCGCTACACAGGATGACATCGAAGGTCGCGCCGAACAGTGCAGACTGCATGCCGAGCGCATCCGTCACCCTTTTGTGGTCTACGGTGTATCCGGAAGAGCTTAGCTTGGCTAATGTTTTTTGTGCGTCCGTGTCGGATGTCTCGACGAGCAGTACGCGGAGTATCTTGGCTGTCATGGCTAGGCCTTTTTACGATGCGCGGATTATAAGCGGCGTTTCTGTTTATCCGCCAGATTACGGTAGAATGCGCTACCTCGTTGAAACACCACCCATCCATGTCTTCCGCTAGCGCCGCCGTCACCCCAACCAGTCTGATCCGCACGGAGATACAAGCTCTCCATGCCTACCATGTCCCGCCTAGCACAGGTCTCATCAAGCTGGATGCGATGGAGAATCCCTATCTGTTACCCCAGGCGCTGCGTGATGAGATCGCGCGCATGGTGGCCGATGCCGCCATCAATCGCTATCCGGATGCGGGTGCCCATGAGCTGAAAGCCCACATTCGTTCGGTCACGAACCTGCCGTCTGGCATGGATGTGCTGTTGGGCAATGGGTCGGATGAGATCATTCAGGTGCTTGCGATGGCGGTAGCGAAGCCGGGAGCCGTATTGCTGAGCGTCGAACCCTCTTTCGTGATGTACAAGATGATCGCCGCCTTTACGGGCATGAGATACGTCGGCGTGCCACTGACTCAGGACTTCTCACTCGATCTGCAAGCGACGCTAGATGCGATCAAGCGCGAGCAACCGGCGTTGGTGTTCCTCGCTTATCCGAACAACCCCACCGGTAACCTGTTTGATGCAGAGGCGGTCAAACGGATCATCGAGGCATCTCCTGGATTGGTGGTGGTGGATGAGGCTTATTACGCCTTTGCCAGCGACAGCTTCATTCCCCAGTTGGCGCATTACGACAATCTATTGGTGATGCGAACCTTCTCCAAGTTGGGGATGGCTGGATTGCGCTTGGGCTTTTTGGCCGGCTCCACAGCTTGGCTAGCGCAGTTGGAAAAGCTGCGCTTACCGTATAATGTCGGCGTCCTGCCGCAATTGGTCGCCTCGAAATTACTGCAACACCATGACATCTTGTTGGCGCAGGCTGCAAGTATCAAACAGGAACGGACGAGATTGATGTCTGGCCTGAGCGCCATCACAGGTGTGAAGGCATATCCGAGCGAGGCTAACTTCATCCTGTTCCGTGTGGCAAAAGCCACGCAGATATTCGAAGGCTTGAAACAGCGCGGTGTGCTGATCAAGAACCTGAATGGCGGGCATCCGGCTTTGACGGACTGTCTGCGCGTCACGGTGGGAACGCCAGAAGAGGGCGCAAGATTCATCACAGCACTACAAGATTCGATCAACCAACTCGCATAGGGAAAAAGATGCGTAGCGCAAAAGTCACTCGCAACACACTGGAAACCAAGATCGCCGTCGAGCTGAATCTGGACGGTACAGGCAAGGTAAAACTGGATACCGGTTTGCATTTCCTTGAGCACATGCTGGATCAAGTGGCTAGGCACGGCTTGGTCGATCTGGAGATCTTGGCCAAGGGCGATCTGCACATCGATGCGCACCACACGGTGGAAGACATCGGTATCACATTGGGTCAAGCGTTCAATCAAGCTATCGGCGACAAGAAAGGTCTGCGTCGTTACGGCCATGCCTACGTGCCTTTGGACGAGGCCTTGTCACGTGTCGTGCTCGATATCTCGGGTCGTCCGGGTTTGGTGTTCAACTGTGAATTCACCCGATCCACCATCGGCGAGTTCGACGTGGACCTCATTCGTGAGTTCTTCCAAGGTTTCGTCAATCACGCTTTGGTGACCTTGCACATCGACAATCTGGCGGGCGATAACGCTCACCACCAAGCTGAGACCATCTTCAAGGCCTTTGGTCGTGCCCTGCGTGTCGCGCTGGAGCAAGATCCACGCATGTCCGGCGTCATGCCGTCCACCAAGGGAACGCTGTAAAAAATATGGTTGATGTAGCCATCGTTGACTACGGTATGGGTAACTTGCGCTCGGTGCATCAAGCCGTGCGCAAGGTGGCCCCTGATGCCGACGTTTGTGTGACGGATGACGCCAAGATCATAGCGGGAGCTAAGCGTGTCGTTTTTCCGGGGCAGGGGGCGATGCGCGACTGTATGCGCGAGATGGATGCGCGAGCCCTGCGTCAGGCGGTCATCGATGCTGCGCACAACAAACCATTCCTTGGTATCTGTATCGGCTTGCAGATGCTGTTCGAGCATAGTTCGGAAGGTGACATTCCCGGTTTGGGTGTGTTGCCGGGCGAGGTGGTTCGCTTCGCATCTGGATTGAAAGACGAACAGGGGGGCAAGCTGAAAGTGCCTCATATGGGATGGAACCGCGTACATCATGCACAGCACGAGCTGTGGAAAGGCATCGAACAAGATGCCCGTTTCTATTTCGTGCACAGCTATTATGTGCAGCCGAGCGATGCTGCTTTGGTGCAAGCGACGAGTGATTATCCAAAACCTTTCGTATGTGCGGTGGCTAAAGATAATTTGTTCGCAGTACAGTTTCACCCTGAGAAGAGCGCGGCGGCTGGTTTGCAGCTGTTGCGAAATTTTGTTAACTGGAATCCTGTTTAAACATTCGCCATCATGGATACTAAAACGCTGATTATTCCCGCAATCGATTTGAAAGACGGTCAATGTGTACGTCTGCGCCAAGGTGAGATGGAGGGCGCGACCGTGTTCTCTGATGATCCTGCCGCGATGGCAAGACACTGGCTAGCGCAAGGCGCGCGACGTCTGCATCTGGTCGACCTGAATGGCGCTTTCGCCGGCAAACCTAAGAACGAAGCCGCAGTGCGTAGCATCATCGAAGCGGTAGGCACTGACATTCCGGTTCAACTGGGTGGCGGTATCCGCGATCTGGACACCATCGAGCGTTACCTCGATCTCGGTATCACTTACGTCATCATCGGTACGGCTGCAGTGAAAGTGCCTGGTTTCCTACATGAGGCCTGTGATGCATTCCCCGGACATGTGATGGTTGGCTTGGATGCTAAGGGCGGCAAAGTGGCGGTGGATGGTTGGTCCAAACTCACTGGCCATGATGTCGCAGATTTGGCGAAACGCTTTGAAGGCTATGGCGTGGAAGCCATCATCTACACCGACATCGGCCGCGACGGCATGATGAGCGGTGTGAACATCGAGGCTACCGTCGAATTGGCGCGTCCATTGCATGTGCCGGTCATCGCCAGTGGTGGCATCACCAATCTAGATGATGTACGCAAGTTGTGTGCGGTGCGTTCTGAAGGCATCACCGGAGCGATCACGGGGCGTGCCATCTATGAAGGCACGCTGGATTTCCGCGCGGCACAAGCGTTGGCAGACGAACTGTCGCCTCAACTCTGATGCTGGCAAAGCGAATCATCCCCTGTCTGGATGTGACCGCCGGTCGCGTGGTCAAAGGCGTCAGTTTCGTCGAGCTGCGTGATGCGGGTGATCCGGTGGAGATCGCCAAACGCTACGATGACCAAGGTGCAGACGAACTCACATTCCTTGATATCACGGCAAGCTCTGATGATCGCGGCATCATCTTTCGTATCATCGAGCAAGTGGCCGAGCAGGTGTTCATCCCTTTGACCGTCGGCGGCGGCGTGCGTGAAGTGCAAGACGTACGCAATCTACTCAATGCAGGTGCTGACAAGGTCAGCATCAACACTTCGGCGGTGGTGAATCCACAACTGGTGGCCGATGCGGCATCGCGTTACGGTTCACAGTGCATCGTGGTCGCCATCGATGCCAAGCAGACTGCGCCCGGTAAGTGGGAGGTGTTCACTCATGGTGGTCGCAAAGCCACCGGCCTTGATGTCATCGAGTGGGCCAAGAAGATGCAGACCTTGGGCGCAGGAGAGATTCTGCTCACCAGCATGGACCAAGACGGACAAAAGCGCGGCTTCGACCTCGCGCTGACTCGTTCCGTGACTGATGCCTTGGAGATCCCTGTCATCGCTAGCGGCGGTGTGGGCAACCTACAACACTTGGCGGATGGGGTGAAGCAAGGCGGTGCGGACGCCGTGCTAGCTGCGAGCATCTTCCACTTCGGCGAATACACCGTGCAACAAGCTAAGCAGCATATGGCGCAGCAAGGCATCGAGGTGCGGTTATGACACGGTGCGCGAAAGCGACGGGTGCGGGACAACGAAGTTTCGGTGCAGGCTCATGCGCACAGCGCGTGATGCCGGAGCCAATAAACGCATCGCACCTCCTCCCGCAAACGGCTGGCTGCGCCAGTAACATGTCGGAGGTGCGGTTATGAGTGAGGCGTGGCTCAATAAGCTGAACTGGTCAGATGACGGCTTGGTTCCTGCTATCGCACAAGACGCAGCGACAGGACGTGTGCTGATGGTGGCTTGGATGAATCGCGATGCCCTACTACTGACTTGGCAAAAGAGCGAGGCGATATATTGGTCGCGTTCGCGCAAGAAGTTGTGGCACAAGGGTGAAGAGTCGGGTCATATCCAGAAGGTGAAAGAGATACGACTGGATTGCGATGGCGATGTGGTGCTACTGCAAGTGGAGCAACAGGGGGGTATCGCTTGCCATACTGGACGCCAAAGCTGCTTCTTCAGTAAGCTGGAGAAAGGCGAGTGGGTCGAGGTCGATGCTGTGCTGAAATCACCCGATGAGATATATAAGAAATGAGCAACGACATCATACAAAAACTGACTGAGACCATCGAGGCGCGCAAGCAAGCAGCGTCCGACTCCTCTTATGTCGCTAAGTTGTTCAGTAAAGGCGATGATGCCATCCTCAAGAAAGTGATCGAAGAGGCGGGTGAGGTGTTGTTGGCGGCGAAGGATGGCGATAAGCAACATCTGACTTATGAAGTCGCCGATCTGTGGTTCCACACCATGGTCTTGCTGGCGCATAAAGGTTTGAGCGCGGACGATGTGCTGCAAGAGTTGGCGCGCCGTGAGGGTGTCTCCGGCATCGTTGAGAAGGCGAGCCGAAAATGAGTGACAACTGCATCTTCTGCAAGATCGCTCGTGGCGAGATACCCTCGCGCCGTGTGTATGAAGATGATGACGTATTTGCTTTCCACGACATCAATCCTGTCGCTCCAGTGCATTTCATGCTCGTTCCAAAACGTCATCTGGTCTCTTTGATGGAAGCGGACGACAGTCATGCGGCCTTATTGGGTAAGATGCTTGTTCTTGCTTCAAAGTTGGCGCGTGAACAAGGTTTAGAGAATGGATTCCGTACTGTCATCAATTCTGGCAAGGGCGGTGGCCAAGAAGTGTTTCATCTGCATATCCACGTCATCGGCGGTGGCAACATCCCGCCTATGGTCAAACGTAACTAATCACACAGGAGTTCGTCATGGGTTCATTCAGCATCTGGCATTGGTTGATCGTGTTGTTGGTCGTGGTTCTGGTCTTCGGTACCAAGAAGTTACGTAACGTCGGTAGCGACCTGGGTGGGGCCGTCAAGGGATTCAAAGACGGGATGAAGGGTGAAGACGAGGCCAGCAAAAAGGCTGACCCCAAGACCATCGAAGGTGAAGTGAAGGAAAAGTAAGTCGTGTTTGATGTCGCCTTCTCTGAACTGCTGGTGATCGCCCTAGTAGGGCTTATCGTCATAGGCCCAGAAAGGCTGCCGCAAGTGGCTCGCACAGCAGGTCATATGTGGAGTCGCTTGCAACGCTATGTGACCACTGTCAAGAACGACATCTCCAACGAGATGGATATTGAAGCGGCGAGTAAGATGAAGCAGGACTTCTTGCAGCAAGTCGACGAAGTGGAGCAAGAAGTGAAGGCCGCGCATCTGACGCTGGAGCAGCAGATCCTTCAAGCGCACTACAGTCAAACATCTTCCGTCGCACCACCTGAAGTTCCTCTGCCTAACGACACAAAAAATAATCCATCGTGATGGGTATCAGCGAAAGCCTAGTCGGCCACCTTATTGAGTTGCGTTCACGTTTGCTGAATTCAGCACTCGCTTTGCTACTGATATTCATCTGCCTCTTTCCGTGGGCCGCCGAACTCTACGCCCTGTTGGCGCAACCGATGTTGGCCAAGTTGCCGCAAGGCGGGCAGATGATCGCCACCGATGTCACCACCCCCTTTTTCGTCCCGCTTAAAGTGGCGATGATGACGGCCTTCCTCATCGCATTGCCTTATATGCTGTACCAAGTGTGGCGCTTCGTTGCGCCTGGGTTATACGCGCAGGAAAAGCGCTTGGTGCTACCGCTAGTGATCGCCAGCACCTTGTTGTTCTATAGCGGTATGGCCTTCGCCTATTTCGCCGTATTCCCCGTGGTGTTCGGATTCATCACAGCGGCTGCACCTCAAGGGGTGGCAGTGATGACGGACATCGACAAATATCTGAGTTTTGTCATCGGTATGTTCATGGCATTCGGCATAGCATTCCAAGTGCCGGTGGCGGTCGTGTTGCTGGTGCGCATCGGATTGGTGACAGTGCAGAAGCTGCGCGAGATCCGTTCTTACGTCATCGTTGCGGCGTTCGTCATCGGTGCCATCTTCACGCCGCCCGATGTTGTGTCGCAATTCTTGTTGGCGATACCGCTGTGGCTACTTTACGAGGCGGGTATCGTAGTGGCGGCTTGGACGGGTAAGCCTCTCAAGTCTTCTTGAAGCTACTCGGCAACCTTTGGTTTGGGGCGTTTCCCTACTTTGACCTGCACTACGACATCAGTTTGATTGCGCAACAACTTGAGTGTCACAGTGTTGCCTGGCACGAGCGCTGAGATGGTTTCTAACATGACGGTCGAATCGGAGAGCGCGCTATCAGCGATGCTCACCAAGATGTCTCCTGGTTTGATGCCGGCCTTGTCAGCTGGGCTACCACGCACCACTTCCGAAATCAGCACGCCTTGTGTGTCTTTCAGTTTGAATGACTCGGCTAGTTCTGGAGTCATATCTTGCACGGCTACACCGATCCAGCCGCGTGTCACTGAACCGTTCTGGATGATCTGTTCCATAACCTTCTTAGCTGTGCTCACAGGGATGGCGAAGCCGATACCGAGTGAGCCGCCGTTCGGTGAATAGATAGCACTGTTGATGCCCAGTAGATTGCCTTCCACATCCGCCAATGCACCGCCTGAGTTGCCGGGATTGATCGCGGCGTCAGTCTGAATGAAGTTCTCGAAAGTGTTCAGACCCAAATGATTGCGCTTGAGTGCGCTGACGATACCCATGGTGACGGTCTGTCCCACGCCGAATGGGTTACCTACCGCAAGGACGACGTCACCCACATGTGCAGCTTCCGCACCCGCAAAGGTGACTGCGGGCAGGTCGTTGCCGATATCCACTTTGATGACGGCGAGGTCGGTGTCGGGGTCGGTTCCGATGATGCGCCCTTTGGATTTTCGACCATCCGCAAACGCGACTTCGATCTGGTCGGCTGATTCGACGACATGATGATTGGTCAGGATGTAGCCGTCATTGCTAACGAGAACGCCAGACCCTAGGCTAGAGTTCTGCTGTGCAGCGTTGTCATCGAATTCATCACCAAAGAAGAATTTGAAACGAGGGTCGTCCATGAATGGATGTGCCTGTTGTTTCACTTCGCTGGTAGTAAAGATATTCACAACCGCAGGCATCACCTTTTGAGCGGCGCGGCTGAATCCGACATTGGGAAGTTCGCTAATGGCTTCTGGTTTTTCATCCTCATACAGGGTCACGACGCCACTACGAGCGGCGGTGGGTAGCAACGTCGGTTTCAGTGTATGGATGACGAACAACACCGCCAAGGCTATGGTAGTGGCCTGAGCGAACAGGAGCCAGAATTTACGCATGATATGATCCGAACAAGCGATAAGTAAGGGTGATTGTGATGCGGTTATTTGAGTTGCGGGATTATATCGGAAGCGAGCTAGCGGTCAGTCAATTTCGCGACTATTGCCCGAACGGACTTCAAGTCGAGGGCAAACCGGAAGTGAAGCGTATCGCGACGGGTGTCACTGCATCGCAAGCGATTTTGGAAGCCGCGACAGCTTGGGGGGCGGATGCCATCCTCGTGCACCATGGGTATTTTTGGCGTAGCGAGGACGCGAGTATCACGGGTATCAAAAAGCGCCGCATCGCCCATCTGTTAAAACACGATGTCAGTCTGTTGGCTTATCACTTACCCCTTGATGCCCATCCAGAATGGGGCAACAACGTGCAGTTGGGGAAGCATTTGGGCTTTGTCGCGGCAGGACGATTCGGTGAGCAAGACATCGCATACCATGGAAGACTGATAGAAACGATGACTTTGGCGGGCTTGAAGCAGAGAATTGCAGAAACATTAGGGAGGGAACCCCAAATCATCGGAGATCTGGATGCGAAGGTCTCTAAGGTCGCTTGGTGCAGTGGTGGAGGGCAAGGTTATTTTGAGCAAGCCATCGCGTTGGGAGTGGATGTCTTTGTGACGGGCGAAGCCTCAGAACAATGTTTTCATCTTTCTCAAGAGACGGGTGTGTCATTCATCGCGGCGGGCCATCATGCGACAGAACGCTATGGGATTCAGTCGCTTGGGGAAGGGCTGGCTGCCAGATTCGGTTTTGAACATCGTTTCTTCGATCAGGACAACCCGATTTGATTTGTGACTTTCTGCACAAAGAGTGCGTTGCATTCCGCAAAAGCGTTGCGTAGTATTCGCCTTCGGTTTTGACATGACCCGTTCGGGTCATCAAAATCAGGTTTGGATTCGGATTATTGGCAAGTTGGGGCAGCGCCATTCAGCTGTGAGGGATATGACTTGAGGCGACTATTATGTTGCGCATGTCATCTTGGGGAGATCGTATGAATAAAATGATGTTAGTGGGCGGCATCGTCTTGAGCGCCCTGTCATTCAACGCGCTGGCGGAATACAGAGCAGATTCTCCTGCGCATGACGCCATGAATGTCTTACGTTCTGGCGAGGTCAGTTACAAAAAAGACATTCAGCCGATCTTTGATGACTACTGTGTCAGTTGTCATAAGCCGGGTGGCAAAGGCTACCTGAAGAGCGGCCTTGATCTGACAACCTATGACAATCTGATGAAGGGCACTAAATTCGGCAAGGTGGTCATCCCCGGCAATAGTGAGGCAAGCACGATCTCTAAATTGCTTACTGGCACAAACAAAGGCTTGAAGATGCCTATGGGTTTGAATGCCTCAGGCACTCTGGATCGTCAATACATCTTGGCTATCCGTAAGTGGGTCAAGCAGGGCGCGAAGAACAACTGATTTTTGTAGTTCTGTAGTCGGCATGAAGTTCGGAGCGGGGAGTCGAATTTCAGTTTGTTATAACAATTATTCATTAAGACAGACGGTGCCATCCTCCAATACCAAACGATATCTCTGTGCATGGAAGTTCTGGTGCAGGTCGTTTTTTTGTATGACGTATTTCAGAAGGGATGAGGGATATGACCGAGAATGTAGATCAAAGTAAGCGACGTATGTTACTCGCCGCGACAGCAGCAGCTGGCGGCGTCGCAGCGGCCGGCGCGGGTGCGCCGTTCGTGATGAGCTTGATGCCTAGCGAACGTGCCAAGGCGGCAGGTGCTCCAGTCGAAGTGGATATCAGTGCGATCGAACCAGGCACGATGATCAGTATCGAATGGCAAGGTAAACCAGTATGGATCGTACGTCGTACTCCAGAGATGCTTGATCTATTGGCCAAGCATGATGGGGATCTTGCCGATCCTTCCTCTTCTGTTCCGCAGCAACCGGAATACTGCAATAACGCGACGCGCTCGATCAAGCCGGAAGTGTTGGTTGTGTTGGGTGTGTGTACGCACCTGGGTTGTTCGCCGACTTTCCGTCCTGAAGTGTCCCCTGCAGACTTGGGTGCTAATTGGGCGGGCGGCTGGTTCTGTCCTTGCCATGGTTCGCGTTTCGACTTGGCTGCGCGTGTATTCAAGGGTGTCCCCGCACCAACCAATCTGATTATTCCTCCTCACCAGTATTTGAGCGAAACACGCTTGTTGGTTGGGGATGATGACAAAAGTAAGCTTAAGGGCGGTCAGCCAGCTGATAAGGGGGCAACAGCATGATGAATTTACTTAAAAATCTGCTGGCATGGGTTGATGAGCGTTTCCCACTCACCTCCACTTGGAAGGCTCATGCTTCTGAGTATTACGCACCGAAGAACTTCAACTTCTGGTATTTCTTTGGCGGCTTGGCGCTGTTGGTGCTGGTCATCCAGATCGTCAGCGGGATCTTTCTGACGATGAACTACAAGCCTGATGCATTGTTCGCTTTCGCTTCCGTCGAATACATCATGCGTGATGTGCAATTGGGTTGGATCTTGCGCAATATCCACTCGACGGGTGCCTCGATGTTCTTCATCGTCATCTATCTGCACATGTTCCGCGGCTTGATGTACGGCTCCTACCGTAAACCGCGAGAGCTACTGTGGATCATCGGCATGATCATCTATCTCGCTTTGATGGGTGAAGCGTTCATGGGATACCTCTTGCCTTGGGGGCAGATGTCTTTCTGGGGTGCGCAGGTCATTGTGAACCTTTTCTCTTCCGTGCCGTTCGTAGGCCAAGACTTGGCGATCCTGATACGCGGTGACTTCGTTGTGTCTGACATCACCTTGAACCGTTTCTTCGCATTGCACGTAGTTGCCATTCCGTTGATCTTGGTACTGATCATCGTGGCTCACTTGGTTGCCTTGCATGAAGTCGGATCCAACAACCCAGACGGTATCGAGATCAAAAAGAACAAGGGCCCTGATGGTCATCCAGTGGATGGCATCCCCTTCTTCCCCTACATGGTGGTCAAAGATGCGGTGGCTGCGGTCGCGTTCCTGATCGTCTTTGTTTCCGTCGTCTTCTTTGCACCGGACATGGGCGGGTACTTCTTGGAGTACAACAACTTCGTTCCGGCTAACCCGATGAAGACACCTGAGCACATCGCTCCAGTGTGGTATTTCACGCCTTACTACGCGATCTTGCGTGCTGTGCCTCCGTTGTTTGGCTCACAGTTCCCAGGTGTCGTGGCGATGGGTGTCGCAACCGTGATCTTCTTTGCCTTGCCTTGGCTAGATCGTGGTCAGGTGAAATCGATCCGTTATCGCGGCCCCATCTACAAGGCTTTCTTAGCTTCGTTCGTGGTCAGCTTCGTCGGTTTGGGTTATCTCGGCTTGATGCCTGCTACTGAGTTGTACACATGGATCTCGCGTGTGTTGGCGGTCGTCTATTTTGCCTTCTTCTTCTTGATGCCGTGGTACACCAAGATCGATAAGTGCAAGCCAGAACCTGATCGTGTGACGTCCAAATAATTGAGAGAGGTTCGTTGACATGAATGCAATCAAAAAACTAGGGATGTTGGTGCTGCTGATGGCAGTACCAGCAATGGCGATCGCCAGCGGTGCTGGTGTTCATTTAGATACGGCGCCGGTCAATCTGAAAGACCAAGCCTCACTGCAACGTGGTGCGAAGTTGTTCACTTCACGTTGCTTGGCTTGTCACTCGGCGAGTTACATGCGATACAACCGCCTGACCGACATCGGCATGTCTGAAGAGCAGATCAAGAAAGAATTGGAGATGCCAGAAGACGTGAAGATCGGTTCGACCATGCAAGCCGCGATGGATTCGAACTCGGCCAAGCTCGCATATGGCGTTGCGCCTCCTGATTTGAGCGTCATCGCACGTTCACGTAGTCCAGACTGGTTGTACACCTATATGCGAAGCTTCTATGTGGATATATCTAAGACCAGCGGTTGGAATAACACTGTATTCCCGAGTGTGGGCATGCCGTTCGTATTGGCTGATCTGCAAGGCGAGCAGGCTCTCGAGTCTGAGCAACATGAAGGACACGACGTCAAGAAGCTGATCCTGAAGACGCCAGGCTCGATGCAACCCGCTGAATACGATGCCGCGGTTGGCGATCTGACCAACTATTTGGTGTTCATGAGTGAGCCGTCCAAGCTGGTGCGCCAGCAGATCGGTTGGATTGTTTTGGCGTTCTTATCGGTACTATTGATGCTGGTTTACGCGCTGAAGAAGGAAATCTGGAAAGATATCCACTAAGCGGATTGAAACTGGGGTGCGGTTTGTGTTAATTTCCGCACCGTTTCAATAAGTTCCAAATCGGCGGAGCAGATTGCTCCGCCTTTTTGATTTTTTATACTAGCTATTTGATTTTAGGTGCTTTAATTATGATGACACTCTATTCTGGGACGACAGATCCCTACAGCCACCGTTGTCGTTTCGTGCTGTTCGAAAAGGGCATGGACTTCCAAGTCATCGATGTCGATGTGAACAACATGCCAGAAGATCTGGCAGTGATGAATCCTTACAACAAGGTGCCCGTTCTGGTCGAGCGCGACCTGATCTTGTACGAAGCCAACATCATCAACGAATACATCGACGAACGCTTCCCGCATCCGCAACTGATGCCGCCCGACCCTGTCATGCGTGCTCGTGCCCGCTTGTTCCTGCATCGTTTCGAACAAGAGTTGTTCTGTCATATCGCCGGTCTTGAGAGTGGTAATGCCAAAGTGGCAGAGAAAGCTCGCGCAGCTGTTCAAGCTAATTTGACACAGATCGCACCTGTTTTCGCCAAGCAGAAGTTCATGCTGGGTGACGAGTTCTCCATGCTAGATGTTGCAATCGCACCATTGTTGTGGCGCTTGGACCACTACGGTATCCATTTGGACAAGGATGCGACGCCCCTGATGAAGTATGCAGAGCGTATCTTCTCTCGTCCCGGCTTCATCGAAGCGATGACTCCTGCAGAAAAGGCGATGCGCAAGTAATCATATGGCGATGAGTGAACCATCCACCAAGCCTTATCTGATCCGTGCTATCCATGAGTGGTGTGGCGATGCGGGCTATACACCTTACCTGGCTGTGCAGGTGGATGACTACACGCAAGTGCCTATGGCATATGTGAAGGATGGGAAGATCGTTCTGAACATCGGTGTCGATGCGGTGAAGAACCTGCATCTGGGCAATGAAGACATCACTTGCGGCGGGCGTTTCGGTGGTGTGGCTCACCAGATCATCGTTCCTATCTCCGCTGTGATCGGTATCTTCGCCAAGGAAACAGGGCAGGGCTTGGTATTCCAAGGGCAAGAATCATCCCCCATCTCGGCAATACAAGAAGGTGGGCCGGATGAGACTCCGCCAACACCGAGCAAGCCCAAACTCACCGTTGTGAAATAACGTTCCACAAAACTAAAGAAGCCGCAGATCACTCTGCGGCTTCTTTGTTTTTGCGTGAGGATCAGCGAGGGGCTGGTAAAGCCAATAGTCCTTGCATCTTGCTCATCGCCTTTTGCTCGATCTGACGGATACGCTCTGCAGACACATTGAACTCGGCTGCCAGCTCATGCAGGGTCGCCCCATCATCCTCTCGCAACCAACGTGCTTCCACGATCTTGCGGCTACGCTCATCCAAGCTGGCCAGAGCCTTGGCAAGACCAGTTGTTTGCAGGTGCTCACGCTCCGATGTCTCGAGAATGGTCGATGGCTCATGCTCTTCGCTATCCGCTAGATATTGGATAGGCGCGTAGCTTTCCTCGTCTTCGGCGGCCAAGGGGTCGAGTGCCATCTCGTGTCCTGCAAAACGAGATTCCATCTCCACCACGTCCTGTTCGCTCACATTGAGCTGTTGCGCGATCTCAGTGACCTGTTGCGGTTTGAGCGATTCCAAGCCCTGTTTCATGCTGCGCAGGTTGAAGAACAACTTGCGTTGAGCTTTGGTGGTCGCGATCTTAACCATGCGCCAATTTCGCACTACGTATTCGTGTATCTCTGCGCGGATCCAATGCAAAGCGAACGACACCAAGCGCACACCGCGCTCAGGGTCGTAGCGCTTCACTGCCTTCATCAGGCCGATATTGCCTTCTTGGATCAGGTCGGCTTGTGGCAGACCGTAGCCGTTGTAGCCACGCGCAACGCTCACCACCACGCGCAGATGAGACAGCACCAACTGGCGTGCGGCATCAAGGTCGCTCTCGTTCCTGAAGCGTGTCGCCAAAGCAACTTCTTCCTCTTGCGACAACACAGGGAAACGATTGACCGATTGAACGTACGACTCCAAGCTGCCAACGGCAGACGGCATAGGTAGATTCAAACTTGCATTCATGGGTTTTCCCTCCTCATGCTTGTATATTAGCACTCGCTGGTTGAGAGTGCCAAGAGTCTGGAAAGTTCGGTTCAGGGGGCCTTCAGCGGGGCTCGATCTGCCACAGATGCTGTGATACCGAGAACCAAGCGCCCAGCCAGCCTAGATAGGCTGCGAAACCGAGCAGGGTGGCGCTGTCGGCAATAGATAGGGAAAGCAGGCTGAATTCGCTGGCGTAGACCGAGGCCAAGTCGCCCAAGTAATGGTTCAGCAGGAATACGCTGCCCGACACGATGAGCCATGCCGCGACACCGCCAAGTAGGCCTTGGGCCAGGCCGAAGTAGAGGAAGGGACGGCGAATGAAGGCATCGGTCGCTCCGATCAACTTGGCGACCTCGATCTCATCGCGTCGCGTCAATATCTGTAGGCGGATGGTGTTGAAGGTGATGGCGATGAGGGCAAAGCTGAGCAATCCCGCCAATATGCCGACCGCCAACCTACCGAAGCCCAAGACTGCCTCTAAACGGTGAACCCACGCTGAGTCGAGTTGGACGTGGTCGAACTGGGCCCACGTCTTCAACTCGTCGCGCAAGGATTCCATCGCTGAAGCATCGGTGGCTTTGGGATAGACGATGTAGGCATCGGGTAAGGGATTCTGCGATAGGTCGCCGATCACATCGGATAGTTCGGTGCTTTGTTGTAGCTTCTTGAAGGCGACATCGCGCGGAACGAATTCGACGCGTTCGATCTTGGCGTTCTGCTTCAGTTTGTCCCCGATGCGAGTGACTTCTCCTGCACCCGTGCCGACTTTGATGAACACGCTGATCTGTGGTGTACCTGTGAGTTGCCCAGTCAGGCTTTGTACGCTCTTCAAGATCACATAACCGCCCACGGGAAGGCTCAGTGCGATGCCGATGATGAGCACGTTGAGTAATGTCGCATTTGGTGTCAGCAACAGCCGTAACAAGGTCGCACGCAACACACGCAGATGTTCGATGAAGGTGCTCACAGCAACGCTCCCTGTTTCAGGTGTAACTCACGTGCCGGGAATTGCGTCAGCACATTCTCGGCATGTGTGGAGATCACCAGCGTCACGCCCACCTGATGGAAGGACTTGAAGATGTGCATGATCTCGTTGGCGTAATCGCTATCGAGATTACCCGTGGGTTCGTCGGCCAAAAGGATAGCGGGGCGGTTGACGATGGCGCGTGCGATACAAAGACGTTGCTGTTCACCGCCGGACAGCGAGATAGGATTGGCCTTCTCACGCGCCAACAGCCCGACCTTGTCCAGTGCGGCACGCGCGCGTTTGGCAGACTCGCGGTGGTCGAAGCCGCCGATCTGCAAGGGCAACATCACGTTATCGAATGCGCTACGGTCGAACAGGAGTTTGTGGTCTTGGAAGATGAGGCCGATGTTGCGGCGTAGTGCGGGTATAGCTTCACGCTTGATGGAGCGGATGTTCTGCCCCTTCACCAACACACTGCCGCTAGTGGGACGTTCGATGGCGGCGATGAGTTTGAGCAAGGTGCTCTTGCCTGCGCCGGAGTGTCCGGTGAGATACACCATCTCGCCTTCGGTGATCTCGAAGCTCAAGTCTCTCAGCGCTTCATGTCCGCCGGGATAGCGCTTATAGACTTGATTGAACTGGATCATGCGTCGATCCCAAGCAGTGCAGAGATGAAATCTTCCGCCACGAAGGGACGCAGGTCATCCAAGCCTTCACCCACGCCGATGAAGCGTACGGGGATGGGATGTGCCTTGGCGATGGCGGCGATGACGCCGCCTTTGGCCGTACCATCCAACTTGGTCAGCACCAGTCCTGTCACACCGAGTGCTTCATCAAATGCTTTGACCTGCGACAGTGCGTTCTGGCCCGTGTTGGCATCCAGCACCAGCAACACCTCGTGCGGTGCCTCGGGCATCACCTTGGCGATGACACGCTTCACCTTCTTGATCTCTTCCATCAGGTGCGCCTGGGTGGTGAGGCGGCCTGCCGTATCCGCCAGCACCACATCGATGCCACGCGCTTGCGCGGCTTGCACGGCGTCGTAGATGACGGCTGCGGCATCGCCGCTCTGTTGCGCGATGACGGTCACATCGTTGCGCTTGCCCCATTCCATCAATTGCTCACGAGCGGCAGCGCGGAAGGTATCGCCCGCCGCGAGCAATACCGACTTGCCTTGATTCTGGAAATGTTTAGCTAACTTGCCGATGGAGGTCGTCTTGCCTGCACCATTCACCCCACACATCATGATGACGAACGGTTTATGCGGTGTGACATCCAGTGGCTTTGCCAGCGGTTGTAGCAGTTTGAGGAGCGCATGCGCCAGCGCCTCTTTCAATTGGCTGGCTTCGGTCAGGTGCTGTTCCTTCACTTGACGGCGCACTTCTGCCAGCAACGTACGGGTCGCGTCCATACCCACATCAGCGGTGATGAGGATGGTCTCAAGTTCTTCATACAGCTCATCATCGATCTTGCCGCCCGGAACAAACAAACTCGCCAACTGTCCACCCGTGCGCGCCAGCCCTGCGGTGAGTCGAGAGACCCAGCTGGTTCTGGTGGTATCGGTTGCTGTCGAATTCTTTTTCAGGAAGCTGAACATGGGGTTAGGCAATGTTTAATAGTTATCAGATAATGCGCGCGCATTTTAACGGTTAGGGACGAATCGAATGAGATTTTATTGGGTTTTAGGCTGTGTCTTGTGGGCGGGGCTGGCGCAGGCGGAAGTGTTCGAGAAGACGCTCTCCAATGGCTTGAAGGTCATCGTGAAAGAAGACCATCGAGCGCCGACCGTGGTGCAGCAGATCTGGTATCGCGCAGGCAGCATGGACGAGAAGACTGGCACAACAGGTGTCGCACACGTGCTGGAACACATGATGTTCAAGGGCACGAAGTCTGTTCCTGTCGGCGAGTTCTCCCGCCGCATCGCCGCTGCAGGCGGACGCGAGAACGCCTTCACCAGTTACGACTACACGGCTTATTTCCAGCAACTGCATAAATCCAAGCTGCCGCTAGCGATGCAGTTGGAAGCTGACCGCATGCACAACCTCGTGCTGAGCGAAAAAGAATTCAGCAAAGAGATCAAAGTCGTGATGGAAGAACGCCGCTGGCGTACGGATGACGACGCGCACTCCCTCGTGGGTGAGCGTCTGATGGCGACGGCGTATCAAGAGCATCCGTATCACAATCCCATCATCGGTTGGATGAACGATCTGGAGAACATGACTTACCTCGATGCGCAGGACTGGTACAAGACTTGGTACGCACCGAACAACGCCACGCTCGTCATCGCTGGCGATGTAAAGGCTTCTGAAGTGTTCGCCTTGGTGCAAAGACATTACGGCAAGATTCCGAAAGCTAAATTGCCAAAGATCAAAGTGGCGGGTGAGCAGCCCCAACTGGGCATCAAACGCATCGTCGTCAAAGCACCTGCAGAGTTACCTTACTTCGTCATGGCTTATCACGCGCCCACCATGCGTGATGTGGAGAAGGATTGGAAACCTTACGCATTGTCAGTGTTGGCCGGTGTGCTGGATGGCAGCGATTCCGCACGCTTGAACAAGGCACTGGTGCGCGAACAACAAGTGGCGATCAGCGTCGGCGCTGGCTACGACAGCACCTCGCGTGGCCCTTCGCAGTTCACACTCGAAGGCACACCCGCTTCCGGCAAGACCATCGCCGAATTGGAAGCGGCTATCCGCGAACAGTTGCAAGCCGTGGTGCGTGACGGCGTGAGCGAAGAGGAACTGAAGCGCGTACGCGCCCAAGTCACTGCCTCCGAAGTCTATAAATTGGATTCCGTGTTCTACCAAGCCATGCAGATCGGGCAGATGGAGAGCATCGGTCTGACGCATCACGCGCTCCCGGTGATGTTGAAGAAGTTGCAAGCGGTGACTGCGCAGCAAGTGCAAGACGTGGCACGCGAGATATTGGTGGATGACCATCTGACCGTCGCGGAGCTCGATCCGCAACCGTTATCGGATAAGCCTAAGAAAGCAGGAGGCGCACATGCGCACTAAGTTGATCGCAGTCCTTGCACTGTGTTGTGTGGCGAGCAGCGCCTACGCCACGCCCAAGATCCAGCACTGGCAAGCACCCAGCGGCGCGCAGGTCTACTTCGTCGAGAATCACGATCTGCCGATGTTGGATGTGGCGGTGAACTTCGCCGCGGGTGATGCTTACGATGCTGCCGATAAATTAGGTGTGGCAGGCATGACGCACGGTCTGCTGGATGCCGGTGCACAGGGGCTGAGCGAAGATGACATCTCGCGCAAGATGGCCGATATCGGCGCGCAATTAGGTGGCAGCTTCGATGCGGATAGAGCCGCGATCTCTTTGCGTACATTGAGTAGCGTCGCCGAGCGCGAAGCAGCGTTGGATATCGTGGCTCGCGTGTTGCAGCAACCCGTTTTTCCAGAGGCCGTGCTGGCGCGCAACAAAGCCAGCCTCATCGCTGGTTTGAAAGAAGCGGAGACCAAGCCCGAGCATCTGTCTGAGAAGGCGTTCGGTAAAGCTGTGTTCGGCAACCATCCCTACGGTTGGCAGACCGAAGTGGCGGATGTCGAAAAGATACAGCGTGCCGACCTAGAAGCTTTTTACCATGCGCATTACAACGCCAAGAATGCAGTCGTTGCTTTGATGGGCGATGTGACTCGCAAGCAAGCTGAAGCCATCGCGCAGCAGCTCACCGCCAATCTGCCGCAAGCGGGTGCGGTCGCAAGCTTGCCATCGGTCACTGCCAAGATCGCGGCGAGCGAACAACGCATCACCCATCCTGCCAGCCAGAGCCACATCCTCATCGGTACACCTGGCATCGCGCGTAACGATGCCGATTATTTCCCCTTGTATGTCGGCAACTACATCTTAGGCGGTGGCGGATTCGTGTCGCGCTTGATGAACGAAGTGCGCGAGAAACGCGGCATGGCCTATAGCGTCTATAGCTACTTCATACCGATGCAACAACCAGGTGCGTTCCAGATCGGTTTGCAGACTAAGAAAGAGCAAGCGGATGAAGCACTGAAGGTCGTGCGTCAGACCTTGGACACTTTCGTCGCGAAAGGTGTGACTGAGAAAGAACTGCAAGCAGCCAAGGACAATATCATCGGCGGTTTTCCACTGCGCATCGATAGCAACAGAAAGATATTGGATTACCTCAGTGTCATCGGTTTCTACCACATGCCGCTGACCTATCTGGATGACTTCACCAAGCAAGTCGATGCTGTCACCACCAAACAGATACACGATGCCTTCAAGCGTCGCATCGATCCTCAAGCGATGGCGACCATCATCGTCGGTGCGCCTGAAGCGGGAGTGGCAAAATAAATAAAGTTCGCATCATCGGCGGCACCCACCGTAGCCGCATCATCACCTTTCCCGATGCGGAAGGACTGCGCCCCACGCCTGACCGCGTGCGTGAGACCTTGTTCAACTGGCTAGGGCAGACCCTGTATGGAAAGCGCTGTCTGGACTTGTTCGCTGGGAGCGGAGCGCTGGGTTTTGAGGCGGCTTCGCGTGAGGCAGCCCAGGTGGTGATGGTGGAATCCAACCGCTCCGTCTACAAGGCTTTGCAGGACAATGCTAAAAAATTAGGCTTGTCTAATATAGCCTTACGTTGTGATGATGGGCTAAAATTCGCCTCCCAAGAGAACGTGGCATTCGATGTCATCTTCCTAGACCCCCCGTTCCAAAGCGACTACTTGCAGCAACTATTGCCGAGATTGGCGAACAAGTTGACCGCCAATGGTGTCGTCTATGTGGAAAGCGGTATCCCGTTCGATGCGGGAGCAGGGTGGCAAGTGCTGAAGCAGGGCAAGGCAGGTGCGGTGCACCACCAATTATTAAAACGAGAACCAGCATGATCAGAGTCGTCTATCCGGGTACCTTCGATCCCATCACGCGCGGGCATGAGGATGTCGTGCGTCGTGCTGCCGGCCTGTTCGGCGAGGTCATCGTAGCCGTTGCGGCCAGTCGTGCCGCTACGCTGTTCAGCTTGGAAGAACGTGTGGCGATGGCCAAAGAAGTCTTTGCGGATTACCACAACGTCAAGGTAGAAGGTTTCGACGCATTGCTGATGAACTATGTGCGCGAGAAACATGCGCGTGTGGTGCTGCGTGGATTACGCGCCGTATCCGATTTCGAATACGAGTTCCAGATGGCGGGCATGAACCGTAACCTGCATCCCGATGTGGAGACCGTGTTCCTCACTCCATCGGAGCGTTACACCTTCATCTCTGCCAGCATGGTGCGCGAGATCGCGCGCTTCGGCGGCGACGTAAGCAAGTTTGTATCGCCCTTGGTAGAGGCGAAGCTAAAGATCAAAAAATCAACTAAAGGAGAGTAACAATGTCACTGATCATCACCGACGAATGCATCAACTGCGACGTATGCGAGCCAGAGTGCCCTAACGACGCCATCTCGCAAGGCGAGACCATCTACGTCATCGACCCTAAGAAATGCACCGAGTGCGTAGGCCACTACGACACACCTCAGTGCGTGGAAGTCTGTCCAGTGGATTGCATCCCTAAAGATGAAGCGCACGTCGAGACCCACGCACAGTTGCAAGCTAAGTACGAAGCGCTGATGGCGGCTAAAGGCAAGTAAGTAGCAACCTGCATTTCGAAAAGCCCGCCCGTTGTGGCGGGCTTTTTATCGTCTATTGGGTTGACATCAGAACGTCCGTTCTTTACGATGCTCAGCACGTTCGTTCTGTTAAGGTGTCGCCATGACCGATTCCAATCCATCCAATACGCGAGATGCCGAGTATCTCGCCAAACTGCAAGACTATTACGCCGACTGGAAGAGCATCCCTTCCTATGCCTCCTTGTGTGATGTGTTCGGCATCGCTTCCAAGTCTTGGGTGAAAGCCATTCTTGATCGTCTGGAAAAGGCGGGGTTCGTCGAGCGCACGCCGGATGGCATATGGATACCGACCAGTAACTTCTTCGCGCGGCACGTGGCGGATGCTTCTGTGCCGGCGGGGATGCCAGTGATGGTGGGCTCGTCACATGGCGACTATCACGTCATCGATGACATGCTCATCGATACCCCCTCCAAGACCACCTTGATTCCCGTGAAAGGGGATTCGATGATCGGTGCAGGTATCCATGACGGTGATCTCGCCGTGGTGGAGAAGCGCAACCTAGCCAATGTTGGCGACATCGTGGTCGCTATCGTGGATGGTGATTTCACTTTGAAGACTTTGGGAAAGGAAGGTGGCAAGTTCGTCCTGCGTCCTGAGAACCCTGACTATCCGGTGATCCATCCGCAAGGCACGTTGGAGATCTTCGGGATACTGGTGGGCTTGGTACGCAAATACAAATGATGGAATTTATTCGTCGTTCCCGCGAAGGCGGGAACCTCGTTTAATAAAAACACTGGATTCCCGCCTTTACCCGCAAGGAGTACGCCGTGGTTGTACGGGGCTAAAGCCCCAACAACACACGCAGCGCGGGAATGACGGATTTCCCCCAATGGTTCGTATCGCCTAATCACCCGCCCTGCATCATGCAACGTGCCATCGCCTTAGTAGATTGCAACAACTTCTACGTCTCCTGTGAACGGCTGTTCCAACCTCGATTGGAAGGCAAGCCCGTAGTGGTGCTGAGCAACAACGATGGTTGTGTGGTGTCGCGTTCACAAGAGGTCAAAGACCTCGGCATCAAGATGGCGCTGCCTTGGTATCAAATGAAGGATGTCGCCAAGCGACACGGCATCATCGCTTACTCCTCCAACTATGCGTTGTATGCAGACCTCTCCAATCGGGTGATGTCTCTGCTGTCACAGTTCAGCCCGCAGCAGGAGGTGTACTCCATCGATGAATGTTTTCTGGAACTCACTGGTATGGAGTCGCTAGGTAAGCTGAGTGATCATGCTCAACGCATACGTCAGACGATCAAGCAGGGTGTGGGTATCCCAGTATGTGTGGGCATCGCATCGAGCAAGACACTGGCCAAGTTGGCTAACCATGTAGCGAAGAAACAGGCGCACTACAACAGTGTGTGCAACTTCAACGAGATGACGGAAGTTGAACGGGATGTGCTGTTCGCCAACATCGAAGTAGGCGAGGTGTGGGGCGTGGGAAGGCGCAGCAGCGTCAGGCTGCACGAGATGGGTATCCATTCAGTGCTCGATATGCAGCGCGTGTCGCCTAAACGCATTCGCGACGAATTCAGTGTGGTACTGGAGCGCACCGTGGCCGAGTTGAATGGCGAGGCCTGTCTGGAGTTGGAAGATATCGTCCCCGACAAACAGCAGATCATCTGCTCGCGCTCGTTCGGGTCGCTTGTTTCCAACTTGCCTGAGATGGAGCAGGCGGTCGTGTCCTATGCCACCCGCGCCGCAGAAAAATTGCGCAGCCAACATTCATTGGCGAGCGGCATCCAGGTCTACATCCGTACCAATCCGCATAAGGAAAAAGACCCGCAGTACCAGCAAAGCATCCTGATGCCGCTGGCCGAACCCAGCGATGACACGCGGCATCTCTGTCATGCCGCACTGCAAGGCCTGCGCCAGATATATCGCAGCGGATACGCTTACCAAAAAGCGGGCGTGATGCTCACAGACATCATTCCCGCCTCGGCGCGACCACGCACCCTGTTCGATGATGTGGCTACGCAGATGAGATCACACGCGCTGATGAGCGCCATGGATGCGATCAACCGTCGTATGGGGAGTGGCACACTAAAACTGCTGGCTGCAGGTGTGAGCCAGAATTGGGCGATGCGCAGTGGGAATAGGTCGCCGCGTTATACGACAGAGTGGGGCGAGATCGCGCGTTGTAACGCAATCTAGAAAGATAGGTTCACTTCTGACAGAGTGGACAATAGAAGCTAGAACGCTGTCCCTGCTTGATGTGTTTGATGAGCGTGCCACATTGTTTGCACGTTTCGCCTTTTCTGCCGTAGACAAAATAGTGTTGCTGGAAATAGCCACTCGACCCATCGCTATGGATGAAGTCGCGCAAACTGCTACCCCCTTGTTCGATCGCCTCGCGTAATACTTCCTTGATGGTTTGAACCAGTCGCTTGCAGCGCGCGCGGCTCACTTTGTTCGCGGCGAGTTGTGGCTTGATACCTGCGCGGAACAAGGCCTCGTTGGCGTAGATATTCCCCACGCCGACCACCAACTGACTATCCATGATAGCGAGCTTGATCGGGACGCTACGTTTGCGCATCGCGTCATACAGATACCGCGCATCGAAATCGTTACCCAATGGTTCAGGGCCTAGATGTGCGAGAAGTGCATGCTCGGCCACTTCACCCTCATGCCACAACACCGCACCGAAACGACGCGGGTCACGCAGGCGCATCAATTCACCATTACCCAGAACGAGATCGAAGTGGTCGTGTTTCTCAGGTGGTGTGCCATGCGGCAGGATACGCAGGCTACCGCTCATGCCGAGGTGCAGGATGAGTGTGCAGTGATCGAATGTGACGAGGATGTATTTGGCGCGGCGATGCAAGCCGCGCACGGTATGTCCGCGCAACAGCTTGGGCAATTCTTTGGGGATGGGCCAACGCAGACTGGCGTTGCGGATGACGATGTCGGTGACGGCCTCACCTTGTAGATGCGGCGCGATGCCGCGCAAGGTGGTCTCTACTTCGGGGAGTTCAGGCATCTATCTTCTGCGCCACCACAACCACCCACCCACACCGATGAGTAACAGCGGGATCACGATCAACAGGGTGGCACTCAATACGGTGAGTTCACGCTTGCTCAAAGTGACTGCACCATCTTTTGCTGTATGCGGCGCGATGGTGATGAGTCGTTCTTCGCCAGCCAGCCAGTTCATCATGTTCATGCCGAGGTCGAGATTGCCGCCGTTGCCCGAGTAGGCGTTGGAGAGGAAGCTGCCACTACCCACGACGACGATACGTTGCTCGCGTTCCCCCACGTTGCGCTGCAATGCAAGGGCTAAGCTCACTGGCCCGGGGATATCACTTTTCTTATCAAAGCGGGCCGCACCTGTCGTGCTCACCCAACCGTTCATCGCGCCCTCGACCAAGATGTGGCGTTCCCATGTCGAATCATCTTCCGTACTCAGCGCGCGCGCGTAAGGGAACACGGTGATGAGGTCGAAGTTCTGTGTGATGGCGTGGGGGGCATAGCCTGTTCCCAATGTCCAATCGGCAGGGACGTTCATCTGTTGTGCGGCGGGGTCGAGTACGACACCGGGTGTGAGCACGATGTCCATCTTCTCGGCGATAGGTTCAAGTCCGCGCAGTGGCTCGGCATCCAGCAGCCACAGCACATTGCCGCCGCGTTCGATATGACGCAGCAACTTGGTGGTCTCGCCGGGGAGTAGCTTCACCTGCGGTTGGGTGATGACCAGCACACCGATGTTATCAGGTACATCTTGCGCGATGGTGAGGTTGAGTGCTGCGATGCGGTAGCCGTTCTGCTCCAAGCGACTACCGAACTCGCCGAGGTCATGGTTGGCGCCACCATCCAATTTGCGTTCACCGTGGCCGCTCAGGTACATCACCATCTGTTGCTTGCCATGTGCCAAACGTAGCAGGGCGCTGGTCAGTGTCTGCTCGTTGAGTGTGGTGATGTGTTCCTTGCGTCCTGCGAATTCCACCACCATCTCACCATTGCCTCGGATGCCCGACTTACGCGTGGCTTCTGGTTCTTTCACCGGATCGACGAAGGTGAGGCTGATGTCGGATTTATAGCGTTGGTAGAGCGCGATGAACTCGCGCACCAGTTTGCGCACATCCCCTTGCTTGGCATCTTGCTCCGTGACGTACACGGTGATGTTCAGCGGACCATCAAGTTGCTTCAATACATCTGCACTGCCCGGTTCCAAACTGTTCAGCGCGTTCTGAGTGACATCCCACTGTGCGGGGAACCGTGCGGCAAGCTGATAGATGCCAATGACACTGGCGATGAGTAGAACGTAGAAGAGCAGGTGGCGCATGTTGGACTTTGTCATCACACACCACCCCGTTCGCGGCGGATACGTTCGATGCTGACGAGCAGGAAGCCAGTGATGAACAGTGCGAAATAGATGATGTCGGCGGTGCTGATGAGACCGACGTTCAGGTTCTGGAAATGCACGTTGGGCGAAAGCACACGCACTACACCGCTACTCATCTCCAACATCCACAATCCGAAATATACAGCCAATGCACCGAATGCGGCGACGACAGGTTGGCGTGTGAGTGACGAGAAGAAGAGGCCGAGTGCCGCATAGCTGGCGGCAAGTAGCCACACGCCAAGGATATTGCCTGCGATCAAGCCGAAGTCGGCATGCGTTCCCAGTGCTAGGGAGCACACCATCACGGCACAGGCGGCGATGATGATGGATAGCATCGCTAGCAGCCCTAAGAACTTACCCAGCACGATGTCAGTCGCGGAGATGGGAGCGGTGGTCAGCAATATCCAAGTCTGGTTGCGTCGCTCTTCGGCAATCAGGCGCATGGTGAAAAGCGGTATCAACATCATCAGCACGATGGCGAGCACGCTCGCGAGTGGGGCGGCGATGGAGATGGTGGCGCCGGGTGCGCTGTCCATCTGCGCCAGTTGTGCTTGCACTTGCAGATAGTCGTCCATACGTGCGAGATAGAACCACGCGAAGATGAATTGAAGTAGAGCGAGCATCCACCAGGTCGAGGGTGAAACGAACAGAGTGTGCAGTTCCTTTTTGGCGAGTGTGCGGATCATGTCGTCGCTCCTTCCGTCGGCATGGCGGTGAGTCGGATGAAGCTCGATTCGATGTCGCTATGGCGACGCAGCTCGTCGGTGGTGTCGTTGAAGATGACCTTGCCTTGTTGCAGGATCAGCGCGCGGTCGCAGATGTTCTCCACCTCATGCAGCAAGTGGGTGGAAAGGATCACGCTACTGTTGTTGCCTAGCTCACGTATGAGTTCGCGGATGTCGCGTATCTGGGTAGGGTCGAGGCCGACGGTCGGTTCATCCAAGATGACGACCGCAGGTTGATGGATGATGGCCTGTGCGATGCCGACGCGCTGCTGATAACCTTTGGATAAAGTGCCGATGAGTTTCTTGCCGCAGTCAGTCAACCCGCAACGTTGCTTGGCTAAGTTCAGATACTCGGTGAGTTGTGCAGGCAAGACGCGATGTAGTTTGGCTGCGAAGGTCAGGTAGTCATCCACACGCATGTCTTTGTACAAGGGTGGGTGCTCTGGCAGAAAGCCGAGGCAGGCTTTAGCCAGTGCTGGTTTGCGGGCGATGTCGAAATCACACACTTCGACGCGCCCACTGTTCGGTGTCAATGCGCCAGCCAGCATCTGTAGCGTCGTACTCTTGCCCGCCCCGTTGTGTCCAAGCAGTCCCAGCACCTCGCCGCGATGAAGTTCTAGGGATACATCCGTCACGACGCTACGACCGCCGTGGAAGCGCGTCAGATTGTGTGCTGAGAGGGTGATCGGGGATGCCATCGTGGGGTTGTGTCTGGTGTTTTGAGTTGCGATGAATATAACCTAATATAGCGCCTCGCACCAAAGCCGCACTTACGGGGATTCCTATAAATCCAAATTTCGTCGCAATACTGCGTTACTCACAAAAAATAGCTCCTTACATATTACTTATATGCCGCGTCGCAATTTTTCGTTCGCGCCTTGTCTTGCTTAGAACTTTGAATTTATAGAAGCCCCCTTACAAAATGACCCTCACAAAACAGCATCTGCTGCTCCTTCTACTGCCAGTCTTCACTGCTTGCGCGAACCCACCTCAAAAGGCATCGCTCGCACAACCTGTCCACGTCGCCAGTGTCGATGAAGACACGGATAGGTCGCACCTTGAGCAGATCGTAGAGCCAGCCAAGCTCGACTTGCCCAATGTCGCACTGACCGACCGCTTGTTGTATGAATTCCTGCTGGGCGATATCGCCGCCCAGCGTGGTCGTCCTGAGTTGGCTGCACAAGCCTATCTCGATTTGGCGAAGACCACACGTGACCCGCGCGTGGCCCGTCGCGCCGCACAGCTCACTTTCGAGGCGCATCAATACGATCAGTCAGTGGAAGCTTTCAAGTTGTGGCAACAACTGGAGCCTTCTTCGCCGTTGGCGAAACAGATGTTGGTCTCTTTGTTGTTGAGTGGAGGCAAGTTGAAAGAGGCACGCCCGCATGTGGATGAGTTGCTGGCGGCAGATCCGCAGAACATCGGTCGCTCCTTCATGAGTCTCTATGGTTTGTTGGCGCGCGTCCCAGACAAAGCGGCAGCACTCGATTGGCTCATCGAAGTGGCGCATCCGTATCCCAAAGTGCCGGAGGCGCATTGGGCCTTGGCGCAGTCGGCATCCGTCGCCAACAAGCATGAACTCGCTTTGAGCGAGGCGCATGAAGCTGTGACCTTGCGTCCTGATTGGGATATCGCCGTGGTGCTGGAGGCGCAGCTCATGCAGCGAAAAGATCCCGAGGCGAGTGCGGCGTTGCTGAAAAACTATCTGGAGTCGCATGACGACAAGAAGGATGTGCGCCTGTTCTACGCGCGCATGTTGTTAGAGCAGAAGAAATACGTTCCCGCGCGGGAAGAGTTCGGACGCTTGTTACAGCAACGTCTAGGTAGTCCTGAGTTGGCTTTCGCCATCGCGATGATCTCACTGCAGTTGGGCGAGCTTGATCGAGCCGAGCAAGAGTTGCGTCAGGCCTTGGCGAGCAAGGGGAAAGATAAAGACGACGATACTCTGAACTACTACCTCGGCCAGTTGGGCGAGGCAAAGAAGGACGAGGCGATGGCATTGCAACACTATCGCCAGATCAAAGGCGGCGAACATCTGTATGCGTCGCAGTTGCGAGTCGCCTACTTGCTCAACAAGACTGGCAAATTGGATGAGGCGCGCAAGACACTCAAATCAGCCAAGCCAAAAGATGATGCACAACGTGTCCAGTTGTTGATGATCGAATCGCAGTTCTTGCGCGAAGCGAAAAAATACGACGAGAGCTTCAAAGTATTGGCGCAGGGGTTGGAGAAGTTCCCTAATGAGCCTGAGTTGCTCTATCAAAGTGCGCTCATCGCCGACAAGTTGAACAAGCCAGACGTGTTCGAGCAATTGTTGCGCAAGCTCATCAAAGTCGATCCAAACAATGCCCATCCCTATAACGCGCTTGGCTATAGCTGGTTGGAGCGCAACGTGCGTGTCGCAGAAGCGATGGAATTGGTAGAGAAAGCCTACAAGTTGGCACCGGACGACATCGCCATCGTCGACAGTATGGGTTGGGGTTACTTCCGTTTGGGTCAATACGACAAGAGCATCGCGTTCCTGCGTCGCGCCTATCAAGCCAATCCTGATCCAGAGATCGCAGCACATCTGGGCGAAGCCTTGTGGATGAGTGGCGATCAAGCGGGTGCACAACAAGTGTGGAGCGAGAACTCAAAAGCCAATCCTAAGAACGAGACCCTGCAATCGGTCATCAAACGATTCATTCCATAAGGCCATCTATGCGTATCTTCCTGCTCATTTTGGTGTTGTTGGTGACTGGTTGTGCCTCTGCGCCCGTCGCTGTCCAGCGTGTTCCTTTTGTGGATGCGCCTTTCTCGTTCAATGGGCGCATCGCCGTCAAATATGGCATGCGCCATGATGCGGTCGATATCCATTGGCAGCATCGCGGTTATGACGACATCACCTTGCTAGGCCCATTGGGCTATACAGCAGCACGTATCTACCGTGATGCCAATGGCGCAACGTTGGATGATGCTTACGGCAAGCACTACGCGGCAGCGGATGCGGAATCTTTGATGGAAAAGACATTGGGATGGTCGGTACCTCTGAGTGACCTGCGCTACTGGATCGTCTCCAATCCATCGCCCGATAGCGACTCCAAGGCGGAGCGCAACAAATACGGCCAGTTAGAGACCTTGGTACAGCAGGGCTGGGAGATAAATTACCTGCGCTATACGACCACCAAGGCCGATGCTTTGCCGCTAGAGATAAACATGGTCAGACGTGGGATCGATGTGGTCGTCAAAGTCGACAAATGGGAAGCACAGTGAAGTCTCTGAGTTGCCCTGCACCCGCTAAGCTCAACCTGTTTCTGCATGTCACCGGACGCCGTGCCGATGGCTATCATCTATTGCAGACCCTGTTCCGCTTCATCGACCTCAACGACACCCTTCATTTCACCGTGCGCGAGGATGGAGAAGTGCACCGCGTGAACGCGCTGGAAGGCGTGCCGCCGGAGCAAGACCTTTGCGTCAGGGCTGCACGCCTGTTGCAGCAGGAAACGGGCTGTAAACAAGGGGTGGATATCGAATTGGAGAAACGTATCCCGATGGGCGGCGGTTTAGGCGGAGGGAGTTCGGATGCGGCGACCACCTTACTGGCGCTGAACCGCCTGTGGGCATTGGACTTATCCCGCGAACGCCTGATGCAGCTAGGCTTGAATCTGGGGGCGGATGTGCCGGTGTTCGTGTTCGGCGAGAACGCCTTTGCCGAGGGGGTGGGGGAGCAGTTACAGGCCTATCCCTTGCCAGATGCGTGGTATGTCGTGCTTTGCCCCCCCGTGCATGTGCCTACGGCTCAAATATTCACTCACCCAGAATTGACACGAAATACGATTTCGATGACAATGCGCGCCCTTCCGAAAGGGCAAACTTTTCGAGTAGGGCGTAACGAGGGTGGTTTGAGGCTAGGGAACGATCTGCAGGCAGTAGCGTGTGGTCTATATCCCGCAGTCAAGGAACATCTGGAGTGGCTGGCACAGTTCGCTCCCGCACTCATGACCGGCTCTGGTGCATGTGTGTTCGCAGAGTTCGCTACGGAAGCAGAAGCACAAGCGGTATTGCAGCAGTTGCCGGCCGATATGCGCGGATTCATCGCGAAAGGTCTGCAACAACACCCGCTAAGAAGTTTTGCTGCATAAGGTTTTATTGGGGAGTCGCCAAGTGGTAAGGCATCGGATTTTGATTCCGACATTCGTAGGTTCGATCCCTACCTCCCCAGCCAGTTTCTCAATCGGTGTGTGATGGGCGTTCGCGCCCATTTTATTTTGCGAGGTGTTCGATGTCCGGCGACATGATGGTCTTCACCGGTAATGCTAATCCCAAACTAGCGGAAAGCGTTGCTCGTCACCTCGGTATCCATCTCGGTCGAGCCACCGTCAGTCGCTTCTCCGACGGCGAAGTGATGGTCGAGATCATGGAGCATGTTCGCGGCAAGGACGTCTTCATCCTGCAATCCACCTGCGCACCCACCAATGACAATCTGATGGAGATCATGGTCATGGTCGATGCATTGCGCCGCGCTTCGGCTGCCCGCATCACCGCCGCCATCCCCTATTTCGGTTACGCCCGCCAAGACCGTCGTCCTCGTTCCGCTCGTGTAGCCATCACCGCCAAGGTCGTTGCCAACATGCTGACTGGCGTAGGCGTCGATCGCGTGTTGACCATGGACTTGCACTCCGACCAGATCCAAGGTTTCTTCGATATCCCCGTGGATAACGTGTATGCCAGCCCCATCCTGTTGTCGGATGTGTGGCGCAACAACTTCAAGAACCTGATCGTCGTATCGCCAGACGTGGGTGGTGTGGTGCGCGCGCGTGCCTTGGCTAAACAATTGGATGCTGACCTCGCCATCATCGACAAACGCCGTCCGAAGCCGAACGTCGCAAAAGTGATGAACATCATCGGTGATGTCGCGGGTCGTACCTGCTTGATCATGGATGACATGGTTGATACAGCCAACACCTTGTGCGAAGCAGCGAATGCATTGAAAGAAAAGGGCGCAGAGCGCGTCGTCGCTTACTGTACCCACGGCGTGTTGTCAGGCCCAGCTATCGACCGTCTTGAGAAATCGGCTATCGACGAGTTGGTCGTCACCGACACCATCCCATTGAGCGAAGCAGCGCGTAACTGCAAACGTATCCGCCAACTGAGTATCGCTGAGTTGATGGCAGAGACACTGCGCCGCATCAACGCAGAAGAGTCGGTCAGCTCACTGTTCGTAGATTGATTTTTGTAGTGACCATGTTGGTCACTGCGCAACCCGAAGCCTCTGGTCGCGGAGAGCTTCATTAGAAGTGGAGAAGTAAAAATGGCAATTGAAATCAGCGCAACAACACGCAAAGCGCAAGGAACGGGTGCGAGCCGCCGTCTGCGTAAGGCGAACCTCGTCCCAGGTATCGTTTACGGTACAGGCGACGCAACCATGATCGAACTCGATCACAACACACTTTATTTCGCACTGAAGAAAGAAGCATTCCATGCTTCCGTTCTGTCTTTGGAATTGGATGGCAAGAAGGAATCCGTTCTGCTGCGTGACTTCCAGATGCACCCGTTCCGTCAGCAAGTTCAACACATCGACTTCCAACGCGTCGATGCGAAGAAGAAGATCCACATGAAGGTGCCATTGCACTTCCTGAACGCCGAGATCTGCCCAGGCGTGAAGTTGAGTGGCGGTATCGTCACTCACGTGTTGAACGAACTGGAGATCGTCTGCTTGGCAGCTGATCTGCCAACCGCAATCGAAGTCGACTTGACCAATCTGGACATCACTCACTCTGTCCACGTTTCTGACGTCAAGCTGCCTAAGGGCGTTGAAGTAGCGACACATCACCACGCTGCTGACGCAGTGGCGACTGTTCAAGTGCCACGCGGTCACGTTGAAGCTGCTGCTGAAGCTGCTGCCGCTGCGGACGCTTCTGCTGCTTCCGCCGTAGCTGCTGCACCAGCTGCACCTGCTAAGAAGTAATCTGCATCAAGAACGACCCGCCATGACATCGGATGATGCATGGCGGGTTTTTCATTTGTAGAGGTATCCATTGAGCGAACCGATCAAACTCATCGTCGGATTGGGCAACCCCGGCAAAGAATACGATGCCACACGCCATAACGCAGGGTTCTGGTGGGTGGACGAGTTGGCGCGCAGTAGTAACGCTAACTTTAAAGCCGACAGCAAGTTCCATGGCTTGGTCGCCAAGACTAATCTGCATGGGCACGAAGTGCATCTGCTCAAGCCGCAAACCTTCATGAACGTGAGTGGCCGCGCGGTCGGTGCCGTGGCACAGTTCTACAAGATATTGCCGGAACAGATCCTCGTGGTGCATGACGAACTCGACTTGCCGCCTGGCAGTGCCAAGCTCAAGCAAGGGGGTGGTCATGGTGGGCACAATGGCCTGAAAGACATCATCTCGCATCTGGGCACCAAAGAGTTTTGGCGACTCCGCATCGGTGTCGGCCATCCGGGCGATAGGGCCGAAGTGGTGAACTTCGTGCTCAATGCGCCGCGTAAAGAAGAGCAAGTCTTGATCGATGAGGCATCGCAACGCGCACAAGACGTCGCATCGCTCATCATCGAAGGCAAGCTCGAAGCAGCGATGTTGAAGCTGCATAGCAACTAACCAAGGAAACAATCATGAGTCTCAAGTGCGGTATCGTCGGTCTTCCTAACGTGGGTAAATCCACCATGTTCAATGCGCTCACCAAAGCGGGCATCGCTGCGGAGAACTATCCTTTCTGCACCATCGAGCCGAACGTCGGCATCGTTGAAGTGCCTGATCCGCGCATGGCCGAGCTGGCGAAGATCGTCAATCCGCAACGCATGCAACCTGCCATCGTCGAGTTCGTCGACATCGCGGGTCTGGTCGCTGGCGCATCCAAAGGTGAAGGCTTGGGCAACCAGTTCCTCGCCAACATCCGCGAGACCGATGCCATCGTCAACGTCGTGCGCTGTTTCGACGACGAGAACGTCGTGCACGTCGCAGGCAAGGTCGATCCATTGTCCGACATCGAAGTCATCCTCACCGAGTTGGCGCTGGCTGACATGGCTGTGGTCGAGCGCACCATCCAACGCGATGGTAAGAAAGCCAAGTCCGGCGACAAAGACGCGATCAAGTTGGTCGCTGTTTTGGAGAAACTATTGCCGCACCTGAATGAAGGAAAGCCAGCGCGCACTTTCAATCTAAGCGACGACGACAAGCAACTCATCAAGCCGCTGTGTCTGCTCACCATCAAGCCAGCGATGTATGTCGGCAACGTGTTGGAAGACGGTTTCGAGAACAACCCACACTTGGATCGCCTGCGCGAACATGCGGCGAAAGAAGGCGCACCTGTCGTCGCTCTCTGCGCCAAGATCGAGGCGGAGTTGGCCGATCTGGATGATGCAGACAAACTTGAATTCCTCGCCGACCTTGGCTTGGATGAACCCGGTTTGAACAAACTCATTCGCGTGGGTTACGACCTGCTTGGCCTGCAAACCTACTTCACCGCAGGCGTGAAAGAAGTGCGCGCATGGACAATCCACAAGGGTGACACCGCACCGCAAGCGGCGGGCGTCATCCACACCGACTTCGAAAAAGGTTTCATCCGCGCACAGACCATCTCGTATGCCGACTTCATCGCATTCAAGGGTGAACACGGCGCAAAAGAAGCGGGCAAGATGCGTGTCGAAGGTAAGGAATATGTCGTGCAAGATGGCGACGTGATGAACTTCCTGTTCAACGTGTAACGTTTAATCCAGTTCTTGCGGCGCGTTCTGTTAAGATGCGCGCCGCGATCTCGTTTCAGTCTAGTGATCGCCGCCGATTCCGGTACGTAGTCCCCACCTCATTCAGCCTCAGACTGGCGTTCTAAATAGAACGACAGGCCGTTTGTATTAAAGAAAGAAACACCATGTCATTTGCATCTCTCGGCTTGTCCGCAGAAATCGTTCGCGCCGTCACCGAGCGCGGTTACACCGAACCTACCCCCATCCAAGCACAGGCTATCCCCGTCATTCTGAAAGGCGGCGACCTTATGGGCGGCGCGCAGACCGGCACGGGCAAGACCGCTGGTTTCACATTGCCCTTGCTGCAACGTCTCGCTGACAAGCAAGTCGTTGGTAAAGGTCATATCCGCGCATTGGTGCTCACACCCACACGCGAACTCGCCGCTCAAGTCGAGGAGAGTGTGCGCATGTACGGCAAACACCTGCCACTCAAATCCATGATGATGTTCGGCGGCGTGAACATCAATCCGCAGATCAAACAACTGCATGGCCGCGTGGACATCTTAGTGGCGACACCTGGGCGTTTGCTCGATCACTTGCAACAGAAGACAGTCGATCTGTCTCACGTCGAGATCTTGGTGTTGGACGAAGCCGACCGCATGTTGGATATGGGCTTCATCCGTGACATCAAGCGCGTCATCGCGGTGCTGCCAAAGAAACGCCAGAACTTATTGTTCTCCGCCACGTTCTCCGACGAGATCAAGTTGTTGGCTGATGGCTTGCTGACTAACCCAGCACTCATCGAAGTGGCACGACGTAACCAGACAGCGGAGCTCATTGAGCAACGCGTCTATCCAGTCGATCGTGAGCGCAAGCGTGACTTGCTGACGCACCTCATCAAAGAGAACAATTGGTTCCAAGTGTTGGTGTTCACCCGCACCAAACACGGCGCGAACAATCTCGCCGACCATCTGAACAAGAACGACATCCCTGCGATGGCCATTCACGGTAACAAGAGCCAAGCGGCGCGCACCCGTGCATTAGCTGAGTTCAAGACAGCCAAATTGCAAGTGTTGGTGGCGACCGACATCGCTGCGCGCGGTATCGACATCAGCGAACTGCCGCACGTGGTGAACTACGAGTTGCCTAACGTGGCAGAAGATTACGTACACCGTATCGGTCGTACTGGCCGTGCAGGGAGTTCGGGCGAAGCCAGCTCACTCGTGTGTATCGACGAAAAGAAACTGTTGAACGACATCGAGCGTCTCATCAAGCGCGACATCCCCGTGGTGAACGTGCCCGGCTTCGATGTCGATCCACGCATCAAAGCTGAGCCGATCTTGAACGGTTCGAATCGTGGTCAAGGTGGCCCGCGTCAAGGCCAAGGTCGCGGTCAACCGCGTGCAGGTGGTGCAGGTGGAGCAGGCCGCACAGGTGGTGCACCACGTACCGGCGGCGGCAAACCAGCGGGTGCACCTAAGCCAGCTGGTGCGGGCCGTGGTCCAGTGCCATCGGGTGCGCAGCATCGTTCCGGTGGGCGTGGTCGTTAATGGCTACTGTCACTAACGAAGAAGCTATCTCAGCCACCAAACTGTGGCTTGAGAAAGCGGTCATCGGCCTCAACTTGTGCCCCTTCGCCAAGGGCGTACACGTCAAGGGGCAGATACGTTACGTGGTGAGTGCCGCGCAAACGCCGGAAGAATTGCTGGCCGATGTGTTGAAAGAGTTCGAAGTGTTGGCCGAGGCCAGCCGCGACAAGATCGACACCATCCTGCTCATCCATCCGCACGTGCTGACCGACTTCCTCGACTACAACGATTTCCTCGAAGTCGTTGATGAAGCATTGGAAGAAGTCGACCTCGCAGGTGAACTGCAAGTCGCCAGCATGCATCCGCAATATCAATTCGCCGAGACCGAGTTGGACGACATCACCAACTTCACCAATCGTTCGCCGTACCCTACCTTGCACATCCTGCGAGAAGAGAGCATCGACGAAGCGGTCGCTGCCTTTCCTGAAGCAGAGCAGATCTTCGAAAAGAACATCGAGACGATGCGCAAGCTGGGATATGAAGGATGGGATGCACTCGGCCTTGCCGAAGTTCAGAAGCGTAAAAAGTAGTTCTTCCATCGTTCCCGCGAAAGCGGGAATGACGGTATCCTTAAGCTATGACCACCCCATACATTGGAGACATATGGACATCGCCCGCATCGCCCTGACCCGCCACACCTGCAAAGCCTACGACCCCAACCGCAAGATACCCGCAGCTCAGATCGAACAACTCAAGACCCTGCTCAGATACTCTCCCTCGTCGATCAACTCGCAGCCCTGGCACTTCATCATCGCCTCAAGCGAAGCAGGCAAGGCGCGCGTCGCCAAGGCCGCGCAGCAAGGCCCATACGCAGCCAATGGCACGAAGATACTCAACGCCTCTCACGTCATCGTGTTCTGCGCCCGCACTACCCTAGATGAAGCCCACCTCGCCAGCCTGCTCGCGCAGGAAGAGGCCGACGGGCGTTATCCCACCTCGGAGAGCAAAGCCGCGCAAAGCAAAGGCCTCAGTTTCTACACCGGCCTGCACCGCTACGATTTCAAAGACACGCAGCAGTGGATGGAAAAACAGGTGTACCTCGTCCTCGGCACCCTGCTGCTGGGCGCCGCCACGCTGGAGATCGACGCCACCCCCATCGAAGGCTTCGACCCGCGCATCCTCAACGAAGAACTCGGCCTGCGCGAACAAGGGCTGACCAGCGTGGTGATTGCCGCGATGGGTTATCGCAGCGCGGATGACTTTAATGCCAAGTTGCCGAAGTCGCGGTTTCCGATGGAGAGGGTGATTGAGGAGATTTGAGGGGGGCTGCTGCTCGGCCACAACGGACTGTGGAGAAGTTCTGAAACGGCTGGCGGATCATTCTGAAGGGATGTCCGCTTCAAATCCAGTTTGAGTCGTTCGCGGAAAATGATTCGATAACGTTCGGGTGACGCTTCCAAACCCATTTCCGCCGGTGACGACCTACCGCTTTGTAGCCGTCATTCTATGATTGTGAAATCCTGGATAGTGGACTGAGCCGACATATTAAGTTCGGGGTTTTGGCTAGCAATTAGCTTTCCTTTACGCGAACGAAAATATGGGTATTAGCAGAGCCTTCGCTGATAGGGGTTGATTTAACCTCAAGGTAAGACTGAGCTTTCACTAATTCACCAAACTTTTTGAACCCAAAATTTCGCGCATCGAATGACGGGTCACTCTTTAAAACGAGGCTACCCACTACTGCTAACAATGCCCATCCATCATCTTGTACAGCAGCATAGATTGCATCTGTTAGTAGAGGCTTTAATTGTGACTGAGCAGGTGCAACTACAGTTACACCTGACGCAGGTTTACGCAGAATTTCTGTATATATAAACTTGTCACAGGCAGCAACGAATGGTTTTGGTGTCTTTTGCTCACCAAATCCATAAACAGAAAATCCTTCTTCACGAATTCTTGTGGCTAGTCGAGTGAAGTCACTGTCAGAGGAAACTAAGCAGAAACCATCAACCTTACCCCCATGTAGCAAATCCATAGCATCAATAATTAGGGCAGAGTCCGTAGCATTTTTACCCGTTGTATATCGGAACTGTTGAATCGGTTGGATAGCGTGAACATGTAATACATCTTTCCAGCCAGCAAGATTCGTCGTTGTCCAATCACCGTATGCCCGCTTAACTGTGGCAGTCCCATATCTCCCAGCTTCAGCCAGGAGTTCAGAGATGACAGATGCCTGAGCATTGTCTGCATCGACGAGTATTGCGAGGTTATCTGTAATTGAAGGGGGCATAAGTTTTATTTTCTAAAATATTACATAGATTCTGACAGACTCTTTCTGGCCGACCTGTGAATCTTTACCTGCCTAAGCATGCATGTCTGCAATGCTCTCCGAAGCGGCCATCACAGTATTCGAATCCTGCAATAAAAAATCTGATAGCACAACGGAAAAGAATATATAGGCCAATTGGCATATTGTCCTTTGACGTGCAGTCATGTAGCGTGCCTCCCTTATGGGGAGCGATGCAGACATGCGCATAGGGGATGATCAAAGGACCATGTACAGACACAGTAGGCAGTCTCCAATTTCATGGCTTAATTGAGTCAACCTTATTCATATTCGAAGGATTGGGATAATGCCACTTGCTGAATTTATTGCCTTCATTTCATTAATTGTTTCAGCTACCGCCTTGTGGCGTGTTAGAGAAGTCAAACAACTTGATTTGCGAATTGAATTGCAGAAGTCATTTAATGATCTGGATTTCATTATTTCTGGTATTGAGAACTATCTCGACTTTGTTTACGAGTCGCATCTTCGTGTCATGGCGGCTACTGGTCAAATAGGGTCTGGTGCTGAGATGAGTTTCAAATCTGAGTTTTCTTCAGACAAGGAAAAACTTCGGGATCACCTAAATTCACAGCCAAAACGCAAAGATGATTACAAGCGCAGTTCACAACGCGAACTTGAGAGAGATAATTGCTATCCACTCCTATGGAAAGCAGATTGTCGGATTGCGCGCGAAATACCAGAATATCTTTGATGCGGATGAAGATCGACGCAAAGAAATCAGGGCACAGCATCAAAAATGATTACAAGCATTCGTAATCACCATCTATATTTTCTCAACGATAGATGCTAGCTTCGGATTACCCAGGAACGAACGGAAAATTGAAGAACGAGTGTGTGCATTTCTGATGCTCATGTTTGCAAAGGCAAGCAGGGGAAAATCGGCCAAGAGCCGTCATTCATGATGAAGTACATTTTTGAAAGATGCAGAACGTCTGAAATTTCCAGCAAACGGAATTTCTACATCTCCAAGTCCATTTAGACACCAATTTTCACTTATGAGAGTTTATTCATTATATGGCTCGTTCTGCGTTTATTAGCCCACTCCAGCTGTTCTCATTGGCGGTCAACAACCAAGCCCACAACGATGCTTTAGCAGAGGTGGGGGGCGAGGAATTTGAATTAGTTCCGATTGTCTGTTCTTCGTTAATTCAATCTGGGCTTGATCAATTGTTACTCCCTGAGAAAGCAACGCTAAAATTAACAAGCAATCCTTCTATTGAGAAGCGCATCAAAAAAATTGAAGTCCCATCTTTTGAAAAAACCTCACTGCTTGTAAGCGAATTACTTCGAGAAAATAAATTACCGAATGCCACCCACGAGTCCACTATTTGGCTATGGGCATTTCTTGTCGAGTTTCTTTACGCACTTCAACTACGTCAACCAATGGTCTCATTCTTTAAGCCGCCTGCTCCGGAGAGTTTTCTTCCATATCTGAAAACAGAAATCGCCATTCCAATTCAAAATCTTTTAAAAAGTTTTAATCCAGTAGATCTTGATGTGGCTACACAGTCTTTGTCCATTTCTCTTCGAGACGCCACAGTATTTGAAAATATAGTTTGCGACAACTTATATGACCGATACGTTGTTGCGCATTCAGGGCTAGATGATAGTTCCCGCAAGATTCAAACTGCTCAAGCAGATATTGCGTCTGCATCCAAAAATATCGCAAGGCGACACAATACAATTCGAATAGAAAGTGCGACTATCGGCATGCTTACTTTTTCATCAAAGTTTATTGACACAGTTCTTGGCGGCATCCCAGGGAAATTAGGGCAGGAGCTCGTTGTACGAGCAGATGAATATTTGCAGGACAGGCAGCGGCTCGTTATTTATCAATATGACGAGCTTGTTAGCAAAATAACCGCCACGAATTACTTATCTAAACTTGCTCAAAACCCCATTCAGAAACCAACTGTTAATCCAAAATCTTGATTTTCCACTTAGAGCAAAAGGGGCTAGGCTCGAAATATTCTGAACGTCCGTTGTCGAGGAAGTGCTATGACTCTTCAGGGTTAGTCATGGACGAAAGGGAAATTGAAAAATGAATTGCTGCCGTACAACCAATTGCGTGGTTAATCTTGAATGAAGGAATACTGGCGAAACCAGCCAGCAAGAGACCTTCATTGATTTCCTCCCTAGCGGGCACTCAAGTCTTGGAAGCTGAACAGGAATTGTGAAGTTCAAAATCATATTGTGATGCCGCCCCCTTAAATTCCTTGAAGAAGCGGACTTAACACAATTCGACTTAATTACATTTAATTCTTGAAACACTATGAGCGCTGAAAATACAAACATACTCGACACCTTAGGCAAAGCAATGGGCATTATTGCTTCGATCAGCTTTGCTGCATCTCTTTTGTACGACTGGGGATATTACGCAGCCCTTGAGTTATCGTTTGCTGACATCCCATCATCGCTTACTGACCATGCTAGGAGTACTTTAATTTGGGTTCCCGCGATACTAGGCGGGTTCATTCCATATTTTATATTTGAGGTCTTTACTCGCAGAATCGAAAGGGGAATGACCGAAGAAGAAATTACTTCGACTTCACCAAAATGGATTAAGAAATTCCGAGCATCCCCACAAAAACTAATTTTCTATTCATCTTTCATATTTGCGATTGCATACGTCTTGATGGGTGATATTTTCTTTAATTTTGCAATTCTCGCGGCTATTGTTCTGTGGATATCTTTTGCGGAATGGTCTCAGTCCCATCCTCGAATTGAAGCCCGCCGCTCGCTGCATGTTCGATTAGCCATAATTATTCTGCCGGCCATAGGAATTCTGCTATTTTCATATGGACGCTCAGACGCAATTAAGGCTTACCTAGCGGCTCCAAACACAGCTTTTTCACTCTCTGGAAGAAATGTACCGATTGAGGCAACAGTGCTTAGATATTTTGACAAAGGGATGCTTATCAAAGAAAAAGGGGGGCCAATAGTTTTCTATCAATGGTCATCAATTACTCAAATCAGGACAGCTGCAATGTACAAACCCAATCTCGGTATTTTGTGCTCACAGCTCCAAATTCGTTGCCTCAATTCAGAATTAACAGTAAGCACGACTGTCGCCAATCCATCTTCACCAGCATCGCAGGCACCACCAACAAATTAACAACTAAAGGGGGCAGCATCGCATTCATTTTCAGCAATGACCGCTTCGGGTTAGTAAGCGACGGTCGATCACCATCAAACGTTTAGTTTTGAGCGTCCGCTGTTGGAAGTGAAGCGGACAAACCTCCAGAACATTCAATCAGCCTTTTCAGCAATTCCCCATCGTCTCTTATGGCCGAACAACAGACAAATATCTGCAATAGCCCAAGCTCCTGACATCCTCGTAAACTCATTGGTGCCTCACTCTGTGTGAAAAGCTTGAGCCGTGCTTCTTCGGTACCAGTCCATTCGGAATGACTGGTATCCTTGCTGCATGACGAACACGCCCAATCATTCCTTTTCCTCGCTCACTCCCGATGCCATGCTCAACGCACTGGAGAGCATCGGCTTGCGTTGTGATGGTCGTCTGCTTGCGCTGAACAGTTATGAGAACCGTGTGTATCAGGTCGGCATCGAAGATGATAAGCCGCTGGTCGCTAAGTTCTATCGCCCTGCACGTTGGAGTGATGCAGCCATCCTGGAGGAACATGCCTTCGTGCAGGAATTGGTTGAGCGGGAGATCCCCGTTGTGCCTGCATCAACGATCAATGGAACGACGCTGCACCACTTCGATGGTTTTCGTTTCTCTGTGTTTGCCAAACATGGTGGACGCGCGCCTGAATTGGAAGATCGCGACACGTTGGAATGGCTAGGCCGCTTCCTCGGGCGTATCCACGCTGTGGGTGCGACCAAGGATTTTCAGCATCGCCCCACTTTGAATATCGAGACCTTTGGCAGCGAGCCGCGCGATTTCTTGCTGGCGAATAATTTCATCCCAAGCGACATCGACGCGGCGTATCGTAGCGTGGTGCAACAGGCGTTGGATGGAGTGCGTCACTGCTTCGATAGAGCAGGGGATGTGAAGCAACTGCGTCTGCATGGCGACTGCCACGCAGGCAACGTACTGTGGACAGACGACGGCCCGCACTTCGTCGACTTCGACGACAGCCGCATGGGACCCGCCGTACAAGATTTGTGGATGTTGCTCTCGGGTGAGCGCGAAGACCTTGTGCGGCAGATGGGCGACGTGCTGGCTGGCTACGAAGACTTCTGCGAGTTCGACGCGCGCGAACTGCACCTCATCGAAGCACTACGCACCCTGCGCCTCATCCACTACTCCGCATGGCTCGCGCGGCGCTGGGACGACATCGCATTCAAGCAAGCCTTCCCGTGGTTCAACACGCAGATCTATTGGCAGAACAGAATCTTGGAATTGCGTGAGCAGATCGCACTGATGGAGGAACCCCCTCTATGGCAAAACTAGCGCCAACTTGCCCCTGCGATAGCCCAATAACCCACACCACTTGCTGCGCTCTTTACGTAGAGGGCAAAGCACCCGCACCCACTGCAGAAGCCCTCATGCGTTCGCGCTACACCGCTTATACCCTGCTGCGAGAAGACTATCTGTTAGCAACATGGCACACCTCCACACGACCAGCCTCATTGGACTTGGCGGCAGACGCAGCGACGAAGTGGATAGGGCTGGAAGTGAAGCGCCATGAACAACAGGACACCGATCACGCCATCGTCGAATTCGTAGCGCGTTACAAAGTGAATGGTCGCGCGCATCGTCTGCATGAGGTGAGCCGCTTCGTGCGCGAGGATGGGCGCTGGTTCTATGTGGATGGGGATGTGACCTGAAGCATCTTCTGTCGCTTGCTGAGTAAAGAATAGAAAGCATTTGAATCACAGAAAGACCTACCGTGAACTTCCTTGCCCATGCGCTACTTGCAGGTGATTCTCCCGCCTTGATCGTGGGCGGAGTCGTCGGCGATTGGATCAAAGGAACTTTGCCCGGCGCATTGCCGCCTGACCTCGCCAAGGGTGTCGCACTACATCGCGCCATTGATGAACACGCCGAAACCCATCCTGCTTTTTGCCGCAGTCGCACCCGTGTCTCACCCCAGCGCAGACGTTATGCTGGCGTGCTTGTCGATGTGTTCTACGACCATCTGTTGGCGAAGCATTGGGCAGACATCCATTACCGCCCACTGGATGAATATTGCATCGAAGTCTATCGCCACATCCAAGACCGACTGCACGACTTGCCGCACGATTCACACTTCGCGTTGAACATGATGGCGCAGCAAGATTGGCTCTCCAGCTACGCACACATTGCCGAGATCGCCGACGTATTGGCGCGCATGTCACGCCGCGCAAGACAACCCAATCCGTTGGTGAATGGGGAGCAGGAGTTGCTTGCGGATGTGGAGGGATTTACGGCGGACTTCTACGAGTGGTTCGGTGATGCGAAAGGGTTTTGTGAGCAGTGGCAGAGCTTGTAGGGGGCGAAAGTTACCCACGCCTTCGGATGTGAAATGAGTCGGTTACATGCGTGGGCACAAATTAGCGCCCACGTTGCCAGCTATTTAGCTACCAGTAATAGGTGATGGCTGTTCCTACAAAGGGTAATTGGATGTTCTTGCTGGTGGAGTTATTGTCAGAGTAATCGCCGCTTGAATAGTGTAATCCCAGCCCCACTGTCCCTTCGATACTAAAGTTGGGTGCAATGAAATATTCCACGCCATATCCAGGGAGGATGCTGAAGGATTTGTAAGATGTCGAGATTCCGCTACTACTGTTCGTGACGTAGCTCCCAACTATGGATAGCTGGACGAAATTTGATAGTTTTTCTTTTGTTAGGAAGTGGCGTATACCCACCTGCATGGAATAAGCATTGCCGATGCTGTTTGTATTGGTCGTGGTTCCATTAAAGGTGGACTGATTTTGATATTGGCCTTGAGACAGATTGAATCCGGCCAACAACTGGTTGGTGTCCCCTAATGTTTTCTTGATTGAGAATCCCCCCCCAGCTCCTACGCCGAAGGCGGCACCAAGTCCGCTTTGGTTCGAGTCATCGGCGAGAGCTGAAAATGAACTGATTGATAAAATTATTCCTATGCCTAAGCTCAAGTACTGCATCACATTTCCTTATGGATTGCCTGATGACTAATTCCTACTTTGATGATTACCCGCACGCTCCAATCGCCCCGCAACTCGTACAGAACTCACATCCATCCTTCTTGATGAGCGTGGCGTTGCCGCACTCTTTGCACACCTTGCCGACGATGGGTTTGATGGTGGTGGGTTTGATCTGGCCTTCGGGGATCTCTAGCACGCCCATCTGTTGTATCGGGTAGCCGTTCTCGTCGAGGATGCCGAGCATGGAGAAGCGGTGGATGATGAGCTTCGCCACATACGACACGGTGGAGGGGTAGCTTTCCATCTTGGCGCCACCGGGCACGCGCGCCATGAAGTCACCCAAGGGCTCGCCGAAGTTGAGCAGCTTGCGCAGTTTCATGCCGATCCACGCAGGGTCGATGACGCGCATGTCCAAGCTCAACACTTTGCATAGTCCATCGAGTGCGCGCGGATACACGCCGGACAACCACATGGAGTAGGGGCGACGTTGGCCGTCTGGCAGTACCAGCTCTTTCAAGCCCAATACGAAGTCGTCACCGCTACCTGCGTTGGAGATGTCCACCGTCCAACTCATGGTGCCGTCGGTGCCGGTCTTGGGTTCTTTCTTGGCGAACAGTGCGTCCATCATCGGTGTGGTCACGCCATCGCTGACTTCCAATGCGCCCAGTTCTTCGATGCGGTATTTCAACAAGTGCGCGAAAGCGGCGACCAAGCTGGGCATGCGTCTCACTTCGCCATCGGGCGGCATCGGCATCTCGAATGCATCGTCGCCTGCGGACTTCATCAGCATCTCCAACTTCATGCGGATCCACACGGGGTCGCGCGTGCGCATGTCCATCGAGAGAGACTTAGCCAATGCACCCAAGCCGCGCGGTTGTTCGGAACCGTTCACCCACACTTCGAACGGATGGTTGCAGCCGTTCTTGGTGTGCGACACGAAAGCCACGAAACTGCCGAGCGGATGTTTCACCACGGGCGAGGTCCAACCTTCGCTACCTGCGGGCAATGATGGGCGACCCGGCCAACGCAAGGAGGCGAGCGCAGGTTTGGGTGTGGATTCCAACACGATGCGACGATCTTGGTCGAATACGAAATCTTGCGGTTGCTCTTCTTCCTTCTTCTCTGGCGTGATAGACAACACCGAGCCCAACACGCTGTTGGGGCGATACGTCGCCAATCCCTTCAAGCCGGCTTTCCATGCCTCGGTGTAGAGGTCTTTGAACTCTTCGAACGGGTAGTCGGCAGGCACGTTCACCGTCTTGCTGATGGAGGTGTCGATGAAGGGCGCGACCGCCGCCACCATCTTCATGTGGTCGATGGCTGAGATGTCCAGTGCGGTGACGAACTGGTGCGGCAGATTCTCCACATCGCCGCCCATCTTTTTGAACAAGCGCCACGCGTGGTCTTCCACCGAGTAGTCCTTGGTGCTGCCATCCATCATGCGTTTCTTGCGCGTGTAGAACCACGAGAACGCAGGCTCGATACCGTTGGAGGCGTTGTCTGCGAAGGCCAAAGAGATGGTGCCCGTGGGTGCGATGGAGAGCAGGTGACTGTTGCGGATGCCGTGCTTACGGATCTTGTCTTTCAACTCGTCGGGCAGGCGCGAGGCGAAGCGCGGTGCTGCCAGATATTTGTCAGCGTCCAACAAGGGGAACTTGCCGCGCTCGATGGCGAGATCGACCGATGCTTGATACGACTCGTCGCGCATGATGCGTGTGATATCGGCGGCAAAGGCGCGCGCCTCGTCGGTGTCGTAACGCTTACCCAACATCACCAGTGCATCACCCAGACCGGTGAAGCCCAAACCGACACGGCGTTTGTTCGCTGCTTCTTGTTGTTGCTCAGGTAGCGGCCATGCGGTCACGTCCAGCACGTTGTCCAACATACGAATGGCGACACGCACCAGTTGCTTGAACGGTTCGTAATCGAACCCCGCGTGGTTGGAGAACGGGTTCTTCACCATGCGCGACAAGTCGATAGAGCCGAGGCAGCAGCAGCCGTAAGGGGGGAGGGGTTGCTCTGCGCAGTTGTGAACATACAAACCGTTGGCATCGAAGGCATGCACATCCGCTACGGTCACGTCATACACATCTTCAACACCATCCTCTTCCAGCGATTGCACGGTGGCGACGAAACGCTCCATATTCGGTTTGCGCTGGTAATCGGCGAGCAGGCTATTCAACTTGTCCATCTTGTCGCTGTCGGCAAAACCGATCAACGAAGCGAAACGTCCGATGTTCTCACCGCTGATGATGAGTTCGTGCAGGGCTAGGCAGTCGTATTCTTTGTTGCCACCTTTGCCATCGGGAAGCATCTTCGCGCCAGCAGGACGGCGATTCTTATAGATCGTGGCGATGATGCCCAAGCGTTGCAGCATGCGCTGAACCGCTTGCAGATTGCCGAGGTCGATCTGTGTCAAGCGAACGCTGACACCTTTGTCTTGCGTACCTTGCACCGAACCATCGGCATCGAACATGCCACGCAATACGCCGCGATAGAAATCGGAGGAAGCTTGCTCGATGGCAGGAGTGAAACGCTTGTTGCCGGGCGTCATGCCCAACTCCAACGCCAGCGTGCGCAATGCGCCGGTTGCCAAACGGAACTCACCGCGCCCCTCGATGGGTTTTTGCCAGCCGTTGAAATCTGCACGGTGTGGCAGTGAGCGTGCGGCCTGCTCGGCAGCGCGCATCACACTTGAGATGCCTGCGCCGGGTTGAATGTCATCCCCGTTTGATATTTTCAGTGCACTCGCATCCCAAACACTCAAAACAGCTTTGTCGTTCTTGAGTGTGCCGTCGCCTATGAGTAGCCCGATCAAATAACCTTCGGCTTCGCTGTGCATGCCGTTCCACTCGGTCAGTGCGCGATGGTCATTCAACACGATATGGTCGTTGGCCTTGAGTTCGCAGGCATTGACCCATTCTGTTTCGCGCACGTAACGTGTCATTTTGGAAACACGCAGAACCTGATGGTCTGCAGTGAGGCGCAACGAGTGGCCTTCAGTCGTGTTCAAACGCAGGACGGGTTTTGTGCCAGTGAAAAAGAAACCTTGCGATTCGGTGGCGTAGGGCTTGCCATCGACCATCGCGGTGAAAGGTTTGCCGATCAATTCACTGACTTGGCGCGCACCTTGTTGCGTCATCACCCAAGTGTCTGTGGTGATACAAGGATTCGTAGCCTCGATCACTTCGCAATACGACAGGTTATTGTCGCGGTTCATCAGGTCGATGAACAGCACACCCGGCTCGGCATGGTCGTAGGTGCTTTCGATGATCTGTTTCCACAGGTCGGTGGCGCGCACTTTGCGATACACCCACTTGCCATCGGCGCGCAGTGTCGCGCCTTCAGCCAAGAGCAGATCGGAAGGTTTGGCACTGTGCACCAGTTCGAATTCGTTGTCGGCTTCCACGGCTTGCATCAGCGCATCGGTGACGCCGACGGAGATGTTGAAGTTGCGCAGGTCGCCTTTGTCTTTGGCGCTGATGAATTTTTCGATGTCGGGGTGGTCGCAACGCAACACGCCCATCTGTGCGCCACGACGCGCACCGGCAGATTCCACCGTCTCGCAAGAACGGTCGAACACGCGCATGTAAGAGATGGGGCCGCTGGCGCGGGAGTTGGTACCTTTCACATGCGCGCCTTCGGGGCGGATGCTGGAGAAGTCGTAACCCACACCCCCACCACGGCGCATGGTCTCGGCGGCTTGTTGCAAGGCATCGTAGATGCCTGGCTTGCCATCGACGGTGCCGGAGATGGCATCACCTACGGGTTGCACGAAACAGTTGATGAGCGTGGCTTGTATCTTGAGACCCGCAGCGGAGTTGATGCGACCTGCGGGCACGAAGCCATTCTCCTGTGCGAGGAAGAAGGCCTCTTCCCACTTCGCGCGCTGCCCCGGCTTCTCCGCCTGTGCCAGACCGCGCGCTACACGGCGACGCACATCCTGCACCGACTTCTCATCCGCTTCCGCGTATTTTTCCAAAAGGACTTCGATGCTGATCTCTTGCGTCATGGTGTTGCTCCTACGAATGTTCTCTTTCGCAAACGCGAAAGGTGTTGCTGTGAGACTAATGGCTGAACAAATTGACCAATCCATTCAGTCCGACAAAATTCAATGCGTAACTCGCTTGTGCGCGGACGACGGGTTTGGCGTGATAGGCGATGCTGCTGCCAGCCTCCGCCATCATCTTCAGATCGTTGGCACCATCACCCATGGCGATGACTTGCTCGGGCTTCAATTCCAACTCTACCCGGATGCGGTTCAGCCAATCGGCCTTGCCTTGTGCATCCACGATCTTGCCTTGCACTTCGCCCGTAAGTTTGCCGTCCACGATCTCCAATTCGTTCGCATGGGCGAAGTCGAGACCGAGACGTTCTTTCAATCGTTTGGTGAAGAACACGAAGCCGCCGGAGACCAGCAGGGTCTTGATGCCGTGCTTCTTCAATTCGGTCAGCATCTGCTCGGCGCCGGGATTCAACTGCAAGCGTTCGTCATATACGCGTTGCAAGGCGCTTTCATCCAAGTTTTTCAACAGAGCGACGCGACGGCGCAGGCTCTCGGCGAAGTCGATCTCGCCACGCATCGCCGCTTCGGTGATCTCGGCGACTTGCGGTTTGATGCCTTGCATGTCGGCGATCTCGTCGATGCATTCGATGTTGATGAGGGTGGAATCCATATCCATCACTACCAAACCGAAATCGGCCAAGGTCTTGCCCACAGGCACGAAGCCATAATCGATCTGATGTTCGAAGCAATAGGCGGCGATGCTGTCGTTTGGTTTTGCGTCACGTAGACGATAGACATGGGCAGCGACCTGCTCAGTACGTGTGGCGTTGCACAGCTTGGCGAGGTGTTCTACCTGCGCGGAAGGGATGTCATGTAGGGCTTGGAGTATGAGGTTCATGGTGCTCGGAAAAAGTGTTTCGATGGTTCGTTCAGGCGGGCCATTTTAATTCAAGCGACCAAGCAAAAAGCCGCCGAAATTTGCTTCCGACGGCTTGTTTTTTTCGAAAAACGGGAGACCCCCGCCACGACGGGCGACGGTCAAAGTCAAGTGCGAAAAAACCTAGAGGATCGCTGCGTCTTTCTCGCCCCGCTCATATACCACATGGGCGCGTCCGACCAGCAAGGGGTCGACTTGGCCGATGCGATCCAACTCTTTATTGGAGTAGGGGAGCTTGTGCAGGATGTAGCGCATCGCATTCAAACGTGCGCGCTTCTTACAGTCCGATTTAATGACCGTCCATGGGCTATCAGCTGTATCGGTGTAAAAGAACATGGCTTCTTTCGCCTTGGTGTAGTCGTCCCACTTTTCCAGCGAAGCCAAGTCGATGGGCGATAACTTCCAGTGTTTGAGTGGATGCACCTCGCGCTCTTTGAAACGGCGGCGTTGTTCCTTGCGCCCCACCGAGAACCAGAACTTGATGACGTACACGCCGCTGCGTACCAAGTTGCGTTCGAACTCGGGCGCTTGGCGCATGAACTCGTTGTATTCATCGGTATCGCAGAAACCCATCACACGTTCCACACCCGCGCGGTTGTACCAAGAGCGGTCGAACAGCACGATCTCACCCGCAGTCGGCAGGTGTTGCACGTAACGTTGGAAATACCATTGACCACGCTCCACCTCGGAAGGTTTTTCCAACGCGACCACGCGTGCACCGCGAGGGTTCAAGTGCTCCATGAAGCGTTTGATGGTGCCACCCTTACCGGCTGCATCGCGCCCTTCGAATAGGATGACGACCTTTTGCCCCGTCTCTTTCACCCAGTTCTGAAGCTTCAAGAGTTCGACTTGCAGTTGGAACTTCTGTTTCTCGTAGCTCTTGCGCGATAGCAGGTTCTTATAGGGATAGCCGCCTTCGCGCCAATTGCCAGACAACTCTTCATCGGGCACTTTTGAGCGGCTGGAAGAGAACGCAGGTTGTTGCAAAAGTGCGTTGCGTAACATCGCTGCATCGTCGGGTGATGCGCCATCGAATATTGCGGTCAGCGCTTTGCTCAAACCCTCGCTATCGCCAGGCTTGATGGCGGAGATGATGTCTTTCACTGCCGCGACCTTGGATTCCTCAGCGGCACTGATCGCTTGTTTGACTGTGAACGCTTCGACCGCCTTCTTGTTCAATGTGGGCGGAATATCACCTTTGGTTACGTCGCGCGCTGCGGGTTTGCGGCGAGAAGTGGTGGTTGTTTTCTTGGGGGCTGCGGCTTTGCTACTGATAGTCTTAGGCATGTTTCCTCTCTCTCCAAAGTGAACGTCTTTTATCCCGACGATTCTACTCTCGCGAAAGTAGATAGTGCAGGGGGTAAGGTAAGAGAACTGCGATGCCATTGGCGCGGTATCATCCACCCATTCACATGATTCCCTAAATGCAATGACACAAGCCCCAGAGAAACCCACCCTACATCCCCGCAATCTGCACCGAGGTCGTTATGACTTCGCGCAACTCATCGCCAGTAGTCCAGAGTTGAAGGATTTCGTTGCGGTGAACCAGTACGGCAACGAATCCATCGATTTCGTCGATCCCATTGCCGTGAAGGCGCTCAATCGCGCGCTGCTCAAACACTATTACGGCATCAACGAGTGGGACATCCCAGCGCAATATCTGTGCCCCCCGATCCCCGGTCGTGCCGACTACATCCATTTTTTGGCGGACTTACTGGCCGAGGACAACGGCGGCAACATCCCACGCGGCGACAAGGTGCGTGTGCTCGACATCGGCGTGGGGGCGAATTGCATCTACCCTATCATCGGGCATCGCAGCTACGGCTGGCATTTTGTGGGGACGGATGTGGATGAGGCGGCGCTGAAGAATGCGCGCCATCTATTGGATGCCAATCAGTTGGGTGATGCCATCGAACTGCGTTTCCAAGGGTCGTCCGCGTCCATCTTCGAAGGCGTCACCTATGCCGATGAATATTTCGACCTCACCATGTGCAATCCACCGTTCCATGCCTCCTTGGCGGAAGCCAGGCAAGGCGCACAACGCAAATGGCAGAACCTTGGTAAAGAGAGCAATAAGCACAAGAATCCCGTGCTGAACTTCGGCGGGCAGAGTATGGAGTTGTGTTGCGAGGGCGGCGAAGAAGCGTTCGTCACCCGTATGATCGAAGAGAGCGTCTCAGGGCGCGAGCACTGCATGTGGTTCACCACGCTCATCTCCAAATCTTCCAGCCTGCCGCACATCTACCGTTTGATAAAGAACATCGGCGCGGTGGACAACCGCACCTTCGAGATGTCGCAAGGTCAGAAGAAGAGCCGCTTCGTGGCTTGGACGTTCATGGATAAGGAACAGAGAAGGGCGTGGGGGAAGCGCGCTTCTCGCTAAGGTGTTCCAGAATCAATCCGACGTATTGGTTTGACGTCTTTCCTCAGCCAACTCGGCACGAAACTCTTCGAGTTTGCGCAGGAACTCATCACCATCCCCGTAATCGAGGAAGCGCTCATAACGTGAGTGCATACTGCGCAACTTGCGTGCATGTTTGATGGGGCAGAAATATTGCTCGGTGCGGGCGATGATCTCTTGCGTGTAAGCCACCATGCCGACCGCGTACGAGCAATACAGGCAATGCGCCTTCTCGATGATGTTCAGATATGCCAGATGCTGGTGGTCGTAAACGATGTAGTCGCCGCGTTTCACTTTGGGAATGCCATAGATCGGGAAACATAACGCCTGATAGAGGCTCACACTTAGGTCAAACAACACCAGCGCGATGGATGCGCCGTAGATGACGGGCATGGTGAGATAGTTCTGCGGACGGACAGTGAGAAACCATCGGAACACTCCCAGCCTGACCCGCTGGTGCGCTTCTTTGAGGGTTTGTTCGAATACCACACGCTTTCCATCGACCGAATAACGTAGACGACTCTGCTGCTCTTCGAGCGCGACATTCAGCTCGTTCTCCAATTGACTCATCTGCTCGACGATCTGGCGTATACGGCTGTTCATGCTGTTCCTCTCTGTGAGTACCGAAGCGGCAGATGCATCTTCAAGCTGCGCGTTTCTGTTGCTCCTTCATGATCTTTGGCAGGTTGCTCTCGATCCAGTCGATAAGGGAATCGACCTGAGCGCCAATCTCCTCCCCCAACGGCGTCAGAGAATACTCCACATGGGGCGGTACAACAGGATAAGAGATACGGTCTATGAAGCCGTCCTTCTCCAGTTGTTGCAATGTCTGCGCCAGCATCTTTTCACTCACCCCGCCGATCTTGCGTCGCAGGTCGCTGAAGCGGTGCGTCCCTTCCATCAAGGCGACCAATACCAGCACACCCCAGCGGCTTGTGACGTGATTGAGGATCTCGCGCGAAGGGCAGGCGGTGGAGAACACTTCACCACGGCGTTGGGAGATCTTTGATCTTTGCATATTCACTTGTGGCATTACACTTACCTTTTTGTGTGTACTTACGAAAAGTTATTGTAAAGGATATTCTGCGCTCCCCCAAGTCAATAACAGAAAGAAAGGAAGCATCATGATCGTCGTCACCGGAGCCACAGGCCAATTGGGTCAACTCGTCATCAAGGCATTGCTGAAGAAAGTCCCCGCAGCCAGCATCGTCGCTGCCGTGCGCAATGTCGATAAAGCCAAGGACATCGCCGCCCTCGGCGTGCAAGTACGCCAAGCCGACTACAACCAGCCCGCCAGCTGGAACGACGCTTTGAAGGGGGCAGACAAAGTGTTACTCATCTCATCCAGCGAAGTAGGGCAACGCGCCACGCAACACAAGGTCGTCATCGATGCAGCCAAACGTGCAGGTGTGAAGCTGCTGGCTTACACCAGTATCTTGCGTGCTGATACCTCGCCGCTCGGATTGGCCGCCGAACACAAAGAGACCGAAGACTATCTGCGTGCCTCCGGTGTCCCATTCACGCTGTTGCGCCACGGCTGGTACACCGAGAACTACACCGCAGGCATCCCCAGCGCGTTGGCGCATGGTGCGGTGCTTGGCGCGGCAGGGGATGGACGCATCTCTTCTGCTACCCGTGCCGACTACGCCGAAGCGGATGCGGCTGTGCTCACGGCAGAGAACCAAGCCGGAAAAGTCTATGAATTGGCAGGCGACACCTCTTACACGCTCACTGAATTCGCCGCAGAGATCGCACGCCAGACCGGCAAAGCCATCGGCTATGTGAATCTGCCAGAAGCGGAATACAAAAAAGCGTTGCTGGGTGCGGGCCTGCCCGAATTCCTCGCCGAACTGCTGGCGAACTCTGACACGGGTGTCTCAAAAGGTGGTTTGTTCGATGATGGCAAACAACTGAGCAAACTCATCGGCAGACCGACGACAGCGTTGGCGGAGGCGGTGAAGGTGGCGTTGTAATGATAGAGGGGCTGATTTAGACCAGCCCCTCCACAAGACAAACTGTGGTGCTACTTCAATTCATTGAAGAAATTCTTGATCGCCAACACGCGTTGCTGCAGATCGCCGTATTTTAGATCGATCTTCAGTTTGTCCTGTCCCGACATCTTGATGTGACGTTTGCTCTGGATCATCGTGATGATCTTCATCGGGTCGATAGGTGGTTCGGGGATGAATTGGATGACGATGGAGTCAGACGATGCATCCACTTTACTGATGCCGAGCGGTTTCGCCATGATGCGCAATCGGTGGCTGTCGAGCAGGGTCTGTGCAGGTTCGGGTAGCAGGCCGAAGCGGTCTATGAGTTCCTGCTGCATGTCGTCTAGGTCTTCCTGCGTGTTGCAGTTCGCGAGGCGTTTGTAGATGACCAGACGTTGATGGATGTCGCCGCAGTAGTCGTTTGGTAGCAAGGCTGGCGTGTGCAGATTGATCTCGGTGGTCACGCCCAGCGGGTGCGTCATGTCCGGTTCTTTGCCCTGCTTGAGCGAAGCGATGGCGGCGGCGAGCATGTCGTTGTAGAGACTGAAACCGATCTCTTGCATCTCGCCACTCTGCGATTCACCCAACACTTCACCCGCGCCGCGAATCTCCAAATCGTGCATGGCGAGGAAGAAGCCGCTGCCCAGTTGCTCCATCGCTTGGATCGCTTCGAGGCGTTTCTTCGCCTGCGCGGTGAGGCCTTCCATGTTGTCCACCAAGAGGTAGGCATAGGCTTGGTGATGCGAACGTCCGACGCGACCGCGTAACTGATGCAACTGCGCCAGACCGAAGCGGTCGGCGCGATTCATGATGATGGTGTTAGCCGTCGGAACGTCGATACCCGTCTCAATGATCGTGGTGCACAGCAGCACGTTGAAGCGCTGATGGGTGAAGTCACGCATCACCGCTTCCAGATCACGTTCGCCCATCTGCCCATGTGCCACGCGGATGCGAGCTTCCGGCAGCAAGGTCTCCAACTTCTCCAGCATGTTGTTGATGGTGTCGACTTCGTTGTGCAGGAAGTACACCTGCCCACCACGTTTCAGTTCGCGCAACACGGCTTCGCGGATCACGCCTTGGCTGAAGCTGCTGGCGAAGGTCTTGATGGAGAGGCGGCGTTGCGGTGCGGTGGCGATGACGGAGAAATCACGCAGACCTTCCAGCGACATCGCCAACGTGCGCGGTATCGGTGTGGCGGTGAGTGTCAGCACATCCACTTCGGCACGTAATGCCTTCAGGCGTTCCTTCTGTTGCACGCCGAAGCGATGCTCTTCGTCGAGGATGACTAAGCCGAGGTTGTTGAACTTCACATCCTTCTGGATGAGCTTGTGGGTACCGATGACGATGTCCAACTTTCCATCCGCCAAGTCCTTCAAGGATTGCGTCACTTCTTTGGTGGAGCGGAAGCGCGACAACTCGGCGATCTTGATCGGCCAGTCGGCGAAGCGGGTGGAGAAGTTCTGGAAGTGTTGCTCGGCCAGCAGGGTGGTGGGCACCAGTACCGCGACCTGCTTGCCGTCCATCACTGCGACGAAGGCGGCGCGCAATGCCACTTCGGTCTTGCCGAAACCCACGTCGCCGCAGATGAGCCTGTCCATCGGTTTGCCGGATTGCAGATCGAGTAACACGGCTTCGATGGCAGCAGCCTGATCGGGCGTCTCTTCAAAGCCGAAACCTTCGGCGAACGCTTCGTAGTCGTGATAGGTCAGTTTGAAAGCGTGACCTTTGCGTGTGGCGCGCTGTGCGTAGATGTTGAGCAACTCGGCGGCGGTGTCGCGCACCTGCTGCATGGCGCGGCGTTTGGCTTTGTCCCACGTGCCGCTACCCAGCTTGTGTAACGGTGCAGCCTCGGGTGCGCCGCCGCTGTAGCGGCTGATCACGTGTAATTGCGACACAGGTACATACAGCTTGTCTTCGCCCGCATACACCAGCAACAGGAATTCGTTCTCGCCTTCGCCGAGGTCGAGATTCACCAAGCCTTGATAACGCGCGATGCCGTGTTGTTCATGCACCACTGGGTCGCCTGTCTTGAGTTCGGACAGGTCGCGCAACATCCCTTCGACGTTGCTCTTCTTCGCGGCGCGTGCGGCACGACTGCGCGGTTGTGCGGCGTAGAGTTCGGTTTCGGTGACGATGGCGAACTGCTCATCTGGCAGCGTGAAGCCGATCTGAACAGGGCCGACGCCGAGCATGAACTTATCTTTGCTGGCGAAGAACGATGCGTAGTCCTCGCACACGCTAGGCGTGAGGCCGTATTCCTTCAGATAGCCGGACATGATCTCGCGTCGGCCTAGGCTTTCGGCGAGCAATAGGGTGCGTCCCTTGTAGCTACGCAGGAAGTCTTCGAACTTTTGCGTGGGGACTTCGGCGCGGCGATCGACGGCGATAGAGGGGATGGCGGCGGTGGCGCAGGGCGTCAGTGTCGCGCCACTCTCGCCGGTGATGATGTCCACCCGCGCGAACGTTTTCGCACGGATGAAGAACTGCTCCCCATCCAAGAACAACTCTTTGGTTTCCAACAGCGGATGTTGCGGGTCGCCACGCAATAAGTTGTAGCGCGAGGCGGTATCCACCGCGAACTGTTGTATCGCGGCATCCACATCGTGGTGCAGGCATAACGTGGCGTTCTGTGACAAGTAGTCGAAAAGCGTCGCCGTCTTGTCGAAGAACAGCGGCAGGTAATACTCGATGCCTGCAGGTGCGATGCCCTTGCTCACATCTTTATAGATGCGCGACTTGGATGGGTCGCCCTCGAAACGGTCGCGGAAGTTCTGGCGGAAGGTGGCCTGACCTTTTTCATCCATGGGGAACTCGCGCGCGGGCAGCATGCGTATCTCCGGAACGGGATACAAGGTGCGCTGCGTATCCACATCGAAGGTGGCGATGGTCTCGATCTCGTCGTCGAACAGGTCGAGACGGTAGGGCAACACGCTGCCCATGGCGAACAGATCGATGATGCCGCCGCGCACGCAATACTCGCCGGGGGTCAGCACCTGCTGCACATGGTTGTAACCGGCCAGTGTCATCTGCTGACGGAAGGCGGCTAAGTCTAGGCGTTCGCCCTTCTTCAGGAAGAAGGTGTAAGCCGCTAGATAGGACACGGGAGGCAACGGGTACAGCGCAGTCGTGATGGGTACGATGACGATATCAAAGTTGTTGCTGCGGATGTGATGCAGCGTGGCCAAGCGTTCCGAGATCAGATCTTGGTGCGGCGAGAAGTGGTCGTAGGGCAAGGTCTCCCAGTCCGGCAGCAGATGCACGCGCAGTTTGGGCCCGAAGAAAGGTATCTCCTCCACCAGACGCTGTGCTTCCAATGCGTTGGCGGCGATGACCACCAGCGGTGAATGTTGAGCGGCGTATTGCGCCAGCGCGAGTGCATCCGAGGAGCCGATCAGGTTCGTGTATCGGGGGTGTGAATGTCTGGAAGCGAACAGCATGGGAACGACCTGAAACAAAGGCGCACATTATAAGCCACGCAGGCTTAGCTCTTGTTCTACAATTCGGCCATGTGCGAATCACAGTCTCTCGTTCTTGCTGCCGTTCACGGTGGAAATATGGGGCACGAACTTGACATCCACCTTATCGGACCGGCCGCTCTGGCCAGTCCTTGTCATGCCTGCATCGACCTGCCTCACGCTCAAGTGTTGGGGTGCCAGAAAATGCTCACCAACTGGGTGAGGTGAAACAGATGAGACTCTCCGACATCAGCCTTGCGACTCGAATCACCTTGTTAGGGGTGTCGCTGGTGGTGGCGGGTGGTTTGCTGTGGGGGGCCAATGAGAATAAACGGCTTCAGGAGCAATTCCTGAGCGAACGCGTGGCGACACTGGATACGACACTAAAGGTGGAGCACGAGCGCATGCAGATGCAGATCGACACCTTACGCCGCGACACGCAGTTCCTGTCCAATACGCCACCGATCTCTGGTCTCGCACGTGCCATCCAGCACGGCGGTATCGATCCGCGTGAGCACAATACGCGCGCGGAGTGGGAGCGCCGTCTGCAGGAGATATTCAGTGCCTTTTTGCAGGCCAACCCAGAGTACTACCAAGCACGCTATATCGGTCTGGCTGATGGTGGGCGAGAACTGGTGAGTGTGGCGCGTCGGGCAGGGGATATCGTCGTCGCTAGTCGCGCGGATTTGCAACGCAAAGGAGATCGGGACTATTTCAAGAGAGCGCTGACTCAAGCTGCGGACAAAGTGCATCTTTCTGACTTCAATCTCAATCAGGAACATGGGCGTATCGAAGTACCTTATCGGCCGACTTTACGCGCTGTGATATCGATATTCGATGAGCGTGGCCAGCGTTTCGGAATGTTGGTGCTGAACTTGGATGCAACTAACTTGTTCATGCCGCTTTATCAAGTCCAATCTGCAGGGGTGCAGATATTCATCGCCGATCACAATGGACATTACTTAAAACATCCGGATAGTAGTCGCGCCTTTGTTTTCGAACTTGGTGCGGCAGCAGATGACATCCGTCGGGAGTTCCCTCACCTCGCGCCCCACTTTGGAACAGATGCCGCAGCATCCCAGCAGCTGCATCTGTACGAGAACGGTAGTGATGGTTACCTTGCAGCACAACGACTGAACTACGACGGGAACGACCCATCCCATTTCCTGATGTTGGCCTACCATCTCCCGCAGTCGGTGCTGGATGCTGAGCAGGCGGATATTCCCACGCGCAGCTTGCTGATCGCTTTGGGATTGACGCTACTTGCTGCAGTCGCGTTCATGCTCATGCTGCACTATCTATTGCGACCACTCAGACGTATCACCCATGCGGCGAGCGAGATCGCCGCGAATCGCCGTATCGCACGCTTGTATGAGAGGGGCGGTGGTGAGATCGGTGAGTTGGTGCAAGCGCTTAATCACATGATGACCACCCTGTCGGGGCAAGAAGCACTCGCGCGCGAGAACGCCTTCCGCCAAGAACTGATCGAGTCTCTGCCCGGTGTGTTCTACATGCTGGATGAGCGCGGATATTTCCAGATGTGGAACCGAAGTTTCGAGACGCTCGTGGGACGTGTCGGTATTGGGCTGGCGGGGATGAATGCGCTTGAGTTGTTTGCAGAAGACGATAAGCAGTTGGTCGGATCGCGTATAGGAGAGGTGTTCGCCTCGGGAGAATCTTCGGTCGAGGCTGGATTGGTCACACCCTCCCGCGTCGTCCCCTTCCATTTCACCGGTCGTCGCGTCATGCGTGATGGCAAGCCGGTGCTGATCGGTCTGGGGTTGGATATCTCCGAGCAACGCGCACATCTGCAACAGATCGAAGCGCAGCTCAAGCGCAATGTGGCATTGCGCGACAACTCGATGGAAGGCGTGCACGTGATGGATGCCAAGGGGGACGTGCTGGAAGTGAACGCGGCGTTCTGCCGCATGTTGGGCTACACGCTCGAAGAGGTGAAGCAACTCAATGTGCGCGATTGGGATGACCAATTCACCTCAGAAGAGTTGGGTCAGCGCTTCCGCGAATTGGTAGGGCACAGCGCCACCTTTGAGACGGTGCATCGACGTAAGGACGGCACGATGCTTCAGGTCGAGGTGTGTGCTACCGGGGTAGAGATCGGCGGCCATGTCTATCTATATGCTGCCAGCCGCGATATCACCGAACGCAAGCGGATGCAGGAAGCCTTGCTACGCCACCACAGGGTCATCGAGACAGCGATGGACGGCTACTGGATGACCAGTAGTGATGGTTTTCTGCAAGAGACGAACGAATCCTATGCACGTATGTCGGGTTACACCCAGCAAGAGTTGGTGGGGATGCACATCAGCCAGTTAGAAGCCAGCGAACGACCAGAAGATGTGCGCGCGCACATGGAGACGATCATCACACAAGGCTATGACAGTTTTGAGACTCGTCATCGGCGTAAGTCTGGTGAGGTCATCGACATCGAAGTCTCGGTCACTTTCACGGATGGACATTTCTATGTCTTCAGCCGGGATATCTCACAGCGCAAGCAGTATGCCGCACGTTTGGCGCATCAGCAGGCGATGCTAGAGGAGGCTCAGCATTTGGGTAAGCTGGGAAGTTGGGAACTGGAGAATGACGAGTTGATCTGGTCGGACGAGACCTATCAGATATTCGAGCAGGACAGGTCGATCACCAGTGGTCTGCTCAAGATATTCAACGATGCCATCCACCCTGACGATAGAGAGCAGGTGACGCAGGCATTCCAGCGCTCCTTACAAGACAGAGAATCCTATGACATCGAACACCGGCTGTTACTCGCTGATGGCCGCATCAAGTGGGTGCGAGAACATTGCAATACGGTCTACGATGAGGGCGGTAGTCCGCTCCGCTCTATCGGAATGGTGCAGGACATCACCGAGCGCAAACGCAACGAGGACGAACTGCGCGTGGCAGCAGCAGCGTTCGAGACGCACGACGGCATCATCATCACTGATTCGCATGCCAATATCCAACGTGTCAATCGCGCATTCGAGGAGATCACAGGGTATCGCCAAGAGGAGGTGCTAGGGATGAATCCGCGTCTCATGAGTTCGGGGAGGCACGATGCTGCGTTCTATCATACGATGTGGGAAAGATTGACACAGGACGGAGCTTGGGCTGGCGAGATATGGGATAGGCGCAAGAGCGGTGAGATCTATCCAAAGTGGATGACCATCACTGCTGTGAAAGATGGACAAGGTAAGGTCAGTAACTATGTCGCGATCTTCAGCGACATCACCGAGCGCAAGCGCAACGAGGAAGAGATCCGCAACATGGCGTTCTACGACGCGCTGACGCAATTGCCCAATCGGCGTTTGTTCCTTGATCGCTTGCGGAACGCTTTGGCAGCTTCCACACGGAGCGGCGATTTTGGCGCGTTGCTGTTCATCGATCTCGATCGCTTCAAAGTGTTGAACGACACATTGGGGCATGACTATGGTGACCTGTTGCTGATAGAGGTGGCCGAACGCATCAGGGCTTGTGTGCGCGAGATCGATACAGTGGCCAGACTCGGAGGTGATGAGTTCGTGGTGGTCTTGGAGGATATCGGTGGCAAACGTGAAGAGGCTTCGTACAGGGCGGGTCTAGTGGCTGAGAAGATACGGGAGGCGTTGTCATATGTTTATCAGTTGAAGGAACATCAGCACTTCAGTTCCCCCAGCATCGGGGTGCAACTTTTCAACGACGGCAGCGCCTCTGTGGACGAGCTGATCAAGCATGCGGATGTGGCGATGTATCAGGCTAAGAATGCTGGGCGCAATACGGTGTGTTTCTATTCACCTGAATTCGATAAGTAATTGTTTGGCTGGTTAGCCGAACCGGTTCGACGTCGGATGCTCCGCCCGCAGTGGTTGAAATGAATGAGCCACTTGTTGAGCCTTCCTGTTTTACAATCCTGCCATGTCTGAATTCCATGCTTTAGTCCCCGCTGCCGGTTTCGGTGCCCGTATGGGTAACGAGTTGCCCAAGCAATATCTCGATCTGGCCGGCAGGCCCATGATCTGGCACGCACTGTCCACGTTGTGTGCTAATCCCAATATCAAGACCGTGTTCGTGGTGCTGGCACCCGACGATGAATATTTCGCACGTTATGACTGGTCGCATTGTGCGGGCAAGTTAGAGCCGCTCTATTGCGGCGGCGCGACGCGCGCCGAGAGCGTGGCGAACGGTCTGCTGGCTTCCGAGTTGGAACCGGACGATTGGGTGTTGGTACACGATGCGGCGCGCCCTTGCTTGAGTGCACATCTGCTGTCACGCATGATCGCCGAGCTGCGCGACGATCCCGTAGGCGGTATCTTGGCAGTACCCGTGGCGGACACCTTGAAACGAGGCGACTCGCAACAACGCATCGCCCATACCGAACCCCGTGAAGGATTGTGGCAAGCGCAGACACCGCAGATGTTCCGCGCCGGATTGCTGGCGCAGGCCTTGCAACAATGTAAGACGGTCACCGACGAGGCATCCGCCATCGAGGCGTTGGGATTGCAACCCAAACTGGTGGCCAGCGATAGCAGCAACTTCAAAGTCACTTATCCGCAGGACATCGTGTTGGCGGAGTTGTTGTTAAATAAATAATGATCGTCATTCCCGCCTACGCGGGAATGACGGCGAAGGGATAGAAATGAGAATCGGACAAGGTTTCGACGTTCATCAACTGGTAGCAGGGCGCAAGCTCATCATCGGCGGCGTGGACATTCCATATAGCAAAGGATTGCTCGGACACTCCGATGCCGACGTGTTGTTGCATGCCATCTGCGACGCATTGCTGGGCGCGGCGGCGCTGGGCGACATCGGCAAACATTTCGCCGACACCGATGCCAAGTTCAAAGACATCGACAGCCGTATCTTGTTGCGTGACGTGGCCAGCAAGATCGAGTCGGTGGGATATCGTATCGGCAACGTGGATGCCACCATCATCGCGCAAGCGCCCAAGATGGCGCCGCACATCCCCACCATGGTCGCCAATATCGCAGCAGACCTCGGCATCGGACCAAGCTGTGTGAACGTAAAAGCCACCACCACGGAACAACTGGGTTACACCGGACGCGGCGAGGGTATCGCCGCGCAGGCGGTGGCGTTGTTGTTAGTGAATGTGGAAACGGTCGGCTGAGCCGACAAGATCAGATGCGCCTCCTCGCCATAGAGACCTCCACCGAATATTGTTCCGTCGCCCTATGGCAAGACGGCATCGTGAGCGAGCGTTGCGAGTTGGTGGGGCAGAAGCATTCCGAGGTGTTGATGGAGATGTTGGATGCCTTACTCCAAGAAGCGGGCATCAAGGTCAAGCAGGTCGATGGCATCGCCTTTGGTAAAGGGCCGGGTTCGTTCACGGGGGTGCGCATCGCGTGTGGCGTGACGCAAGGATTGGCGCTGGGGGCGGATGTCGAAGTGGTCGGTGTGTGCACCATGGAAGCGTTGGCGGAAGCATCGGGTAAAGACAAGGTCATCGCGGCGCTGGATGCGCGCATGAGCGAGTTGTATCTGGCGGCGTACGAGAAGCGTGATGGCGAGTGGTCGGTGGTGATCGCCCCTTGTCTGTGCAAAGCCGAGGATGCGCCTGCATTCATTGGTGAAGGTTGGTTCGGTATTGGAAGTGGTTTCGCGGTGAGTGGCGTTGCCTTGCAAGCGTGTTACGGCGATCAATTGATCGGTGTCGATGAGAAGGCGGTGCCACAAGCATCGGCAGTGGCGCGCATAGCCGCACGTGAGTTCGCCAAGGGCAATGCGGTGGATGCCGCATTGGCTTTGCCACTCTATCTACGCGACAAGGTCGCGCTGAAGACCAGTGAACGTGAAGCAGCACGTTCCACTTCGACAGGCTCAGTGCGAACGGAAGTTTTATGATCCTGCGCGAAATGACGGAAGCCGATCTGGATGCCGTGTTGCGCATCGAGCGTGAGGTGCATGGCCATCCGTGGACGTTGGGGAATTTCAGTGATGCTTTGCGCAGCGGGTATCAGTGCAAGGTGTTCGAGTCTGCCGGCGTGATGATGGGGTATGCGGTGATGATGTTGGCGGTGGATGAGGCGGAGTTGCTGGACATCGCCATCGACAAGGGGCATCAACGCAAAGGTGTCGGTCGCAAGTTGTTGGAAGCCATGTTGTCCTTGGCACGGCATGAGAACATGCAGCGTATGGTGTTGGAGGTAAGGGCATCGAACCAAGCCGCTATCGCGCTGTATCGCGCGAGCGGTTTCGAGCAGATCGGTCTGCGCCGCGATTACTATCCGGCAACGAACGGGCGTGAAGACGCGATATTGATGGGAAAAGGGCTGTGAACCTCAGAGACGAGAACGTGTTGCGCGAGATGAATCTGTACCCCTTGTGGGTGCGGAAGGAGATGCCTGCGCAGAGCGAACAGCCGTCCGCCGAGATGGATCAAGAGATCGAAGCACAGCCTGTCGCCGATGTCGCTCCGCTCGAAGCAGTACAGCATGTGGAGCCGAGCATCGCACCCGCATCCGGCTGGGATGAACTCAAAGCACAAGTGAAAGACTGCACCGCCTGCAAACTGCGCGCAGGCTGCACGCAGACCGTGTTCGGCGTGGGCGATGAGAACGCGGATTGGCTGTTCGTGGGCGAAGGGCCGGGAGCGGACGAGGACGAGCGCGGCGAGCCATTCGTGGGGCAGGCGGGCAAGTTGCTGGACAACATGCTGGCGTCCATCAAACTCAAACGTGGTGATAACGTATACATCGCCAACATCGTCAAATGTCGACCACCCAACAATCGCGCACCCGAAGCCGATGAGGTGGCGACTTGCCTGCCCTATCTGAAGCAGCAGATCGCACTCATCAAGCCTAAGCTCATCGTGGCCTTGGGCAAGACGGCAGCCACTTCACTGTTGGGGAAAGAAGCGACGCTGGGTTCGATGCGCGGTGCATTCCATGATTTTGAGGGCATTCCCTTACTTGTCACTTATCACCCCGCCTATCTCTTGCGCAGCCCTGCCGAGAAGGCTAAAGCTTGGGAAGACCTATGCATGGCGGTCAAGCGGATGCAATAAAGATGTCTACAGCACTAAACCTTGTGTTTCTTTTACCGAGAGTTTCGGTTAGGGTTGGTCTAAATAGAATATAGATGGTCGCAAGACCACGGGTTTCGGAGGAGTTATGAAGCGCAGTTTCTGGATAGGCCGCTCACTCTGGGTGGTGTTCGCATGTACCTCACTGTTGGTCTTGTCTTCCTGTTCTGAAAGAGCGGCGGAGCCTCTTCGCATCGCCAGTAGCCCTTGGCCTGGCTATGAGCCTATCTATCTAGCCCGAGAACTCGGCTACCTGCCTCCCGCCCGCGCGACCCTCTACGAATTGCCTTCATCCGACATCACGTTGGAAGCTTTTCGGAACCGTTCTGCCGATATAGCGACGCTGACCTTGGATGAAACGCTGGAACTCATGCATGGCGGAGTCAAATTGCGCGTCTTGCTGGTGATGGATGTCTCCAATGGTGCGGACGCAGTGATGGTATCTCCAAAGATCAAGAAGCTTTCCGATCTGAAGGGTAAACGCATCGCGATAGAGAACATCCCTCTGGGGGGGTATATGTTGAGCCGACTCCTGACCGCGGCCAAGCTTACTCGTGAAGATGTACATATCCTGTCCATTTCAGAGAACAAGCACGAGGAGATGTATCGGCAAGGGAAAGCAGATGCCTTCATCACTTTCGATCCCTTCAAATCTCGCTTGGAGAAATTGGGGGCGCATGCCATCTTTGATAGCAGCGACATCCCGAACGAGATATTCGATCTGATGTTGGTGCATGAAGATGTCTACATGAAGCGCCGCAAAGAGGTCTGTGACGTCGCCAGACAGTGGTTCCGTACACAGGCTTACATGCAACGATCACCAGGCGAAGCGGCGGCTGTCATCAGCAAACGGTTGGAGACAACTCCCGCAGAATATGCCGAGATGCTCAAAGGGATAAAGACACCTGACCTGCAAGAGAACCTGCTGTTGTTATCGGGAGCTAGCCCGGCCATCCTCGATCCAGGTAAGTTGTTGAATCGCGTGATGCTCAAAGAGGGACAGCTCACTCAGCAAGTCGACCTTGCGCGCGCACTGGATCGAGATCTGAGGTCTTGCTTCGGCGAATGAGATCACGCGAATGAACAAACGCCTCTCGGTACTGATCCCTTCGATCCTGATGGTCTTCACGATCACCAGTTCGGTGCTCATCCATCTGCAAGAGATGCGAGAGAACAGGGCGCGTATCGAACAGTTGGAGTTGCGCGAGGTGAGATTCGCCGTGTCCCAGCTGCAGAACATCCTCTATAACAGACTGACTGCCGGAGATGAGGAAGAGGCGCAGTTGAGTCTGTCGTTGACCGCTATGCGTCCGGACATACGCGCATTGATACTGGTCGATGCCAATGACAAGGTGCTGATGTCGAATCGGTTCGCCTGGAAGGGCGAGCCTGTGGCGGCACACTCTATGTATTCAATGACCGATGCTGCCGCCGTCGCAAAGAGTGGCGTGAGCGATCTGACGTTCAATGCTAAACAAACCTCCATCCTCCAAGGATACTTTCCCTTGGTCGTGTCCTACACGCGGGGTGGCTTGGAAAAGAAGATGGGATTGTTGTACGTCGAAGCTGACATCTCGGCGCAATTGCAAGAAGCGAGTCGTGCGACGCTGGTCCAATCATCGATATTCGCACTCATCGCTTTCCTCTCCGCATTGTCCATCGCGTATGTCTTGCATCGATTGGTGACTAGGCGTGTCGAGTTGCTTACCCAGGCGGCTGGTCGCATCGAAGCGGGAGATTATTCCGTGCAGACCAGATTGGCAGGAAGGGATGAATTGTCTGAACTGGGCAGGCATTTCGACAAGATGGCGGCCAAGATCGGACAGAGCGTGGCACTCAGCAAGAACATCGAACGAGAGCTACAGGCCAGCAAAACCCAATACGAACGATTGACCACCAACATCCCTATCGGGGTCTATCTCGTACGCACGAACCAAGACGGGCGCATGGATTTTCAATATGTCAGCGAACGCTTCTGCATGATGTTGGGGGTCAATGCGGAAGATGTCTATCGCGACGGAGATGTGCCTTTCAGTGCGATACACCCCGAGGAGTTGGATGAGTTCAGGCAGTTGAATTCGATCGCCATGAAGCAGTTATCACTGTTTCGGTGGGAAGGTCGAGTTGTGGTGCATGGACATCTCCATTGGTTCCGTATCGAATCCAGCCCTGAACCCATAGGCGATGGTGAATGTGTGTGGGATGGCGTCGTGACAGAGATCACAAAACGCAAACAGGTCGAGTTGGATCTGCTACTTGAGAAGCAACGCTTGAAGGAGGCGCAAAAGATCGGTCACTTCGGGAGTTGGGAGTTGGATGTCGCATCCGGGAAGCTGATCTGGTCAGAAGAGATATTCAGTCTTTTCGAGATCGACGAAAACAAGTTCGAAGCGTCTTATGAGGCATTCCTGCATGCGATCCACCCGGAAGACAGAGAGCGTGTGAATGCCGCATATAACAATTCCCTACTCGATAAGAGACCCTATCAGATCGTCCACCGACTGTTGATGGAAGATGGGCGCATCAAGTGGGTGGAGGAAAGATGCAGCTCTGACTTTGATGCGACAGGCAGACCTTTGCGCTCCATCGGTACGGTGCAGGATGTGACCGAACGTGAGGAGCTGGCGGAGCAGGCGCGTATCGCGGCGGTAGCGTTCGAGACGCAGGAAGCGATGATCGTCACTGATAGGAGCAACCGCATCATCAAGGTGAACTCGGCATTCAAACAGATCACTGGCTATCAGGAAGAGGATGTCATCGGTCAGAACCCGCGCATCCTCAGCTCGGGTAGGCATGATGGCGAATTCTATCGAAAGATGTGGGCCGAGATCATCCAGTTCGGCAGATGGTCTGGTGAGGTGCTTGATAAACGCAAGGACGGCAGCGTCTATCCTAAATGGCTCACCATCACAGCAGTCAAACATCGTGGCGAGGTGACCCATTACGTCGCCGTCTTCGTGGATATCACCGATCGCAAGCGGGCAGAGGAGGAGATCAGGAACCTAGCCTTCTTCGACCCGCTCACCCAGTTACCCAACCGGCGTCTGATGCTGGATAGATTGCATTTGAGTCTTGGGCTGAGTCGTCGTAATGGTCATCACTGCGCCTTGATGTTCTTGGATCTGGACCACTTCAAGCTATTGAACGACACACGTGGACATGACTACGGAGACATGATGTTGCGAGAAGTGGCGCGTCGCATGAATGAGTGCGTGCGAGAAACCGACAGTGTCGCCCGTTTCGGGGGGGATGAGTTCGTCGTGCTGCTGGAAGGCTTGAGCTTGGTGAGCGCGGAGGCTGTGCTACAAGCAGGCCATATCGCAGAAAAGATCCGCGATTCTCTGTCCCAACCTTATCAGCTCAAAGAGTCGCAGCATCTCAGCTCACCCAGTATCGGCGTGGTCATCTTCAAGGGTGATGCCGTCAATTCCGATGTCCTCTTGAAACAGGCGGACATGGCGATGTATCGCGCCAAGGATAGCGGGCGCAACATGGTGCGATTCTTCGAGCCCGCGATGCAGGCTGCGCTGGAGTCGCGCTCGCTGTTGGAGGGCGCGTTGCGCGGAGCCTTGGCGAATGGAGAGTTGAAGTTGTTCTTCCAACTTCAGACCAACAAGGCCATGGAGTTGTTAGGCGCCGAAGTGCTACTACGTTGGAACAGCCCCGTGTTGGGAATGGTCTCGCCTGCCCAGTTCATCCCAGTCGCCGAGCAGACCAAGTTGATCTTGCCCATCGGGTATTGGGTCTTGGAGAGATCCTGTAAGCAGCTCAAGTCGTGGGAGAGTGACCCTGTGCTTTGCAAGATGCATCTTGCTGTGAACATCAGTCCGGTACAGTTCCACCAAAAGCACTTCGTCGATCAGGTCAAGGCCGTCTTGCAGAGTACGGGGGCAGACCCGCGCAGATTGGAATTGGAATTGACCGAGAACCTCGTGCTTGAGGATGTCGATGAGGCGACTGAAAAGATGCAGGCGCTCAAACAGATCGGTGTACGTTTCTCGATGGATGACTTCGGCACAGGATATTCATCACTGCAGTACATCAAACGTCTGCCTATTGATCAGCTGAAGATCGACCAATCCTTCGTGCGTGACATCTTGACCGATCCGGGCGATGCGGTGATGGTGCAGACCATCTCTGATCTGGCACGTAACTTCGGGTTCGATGTCATCGCCGAAGGCGTGGAGACGGAGGATCAGTTGCCTTCACTCATCGAGCGGGGCTGCGATATGTTCCAAGGCTATCTCTTCAGTAAGCCGATCGCCATAGAAGACTTTGAGACTCTGGTATCTGAGTGGAAGCATCACTGATGGATGAGACTCCACATATAATCGAAAAAAACGAAATTCACCTTAACATGAAGAACGCTCCAGATACCCCCAAGATCCTTGTAGTGGAGGACAGCAAAGTCACCATCAAGGTGCTTACCAATTACCTCGCCAGCATGGGGATCGAGGAGCCGCTCCTTGCGGAGACGGGAAAGCAAGCACTGGAGATATTCAAGAAAGAGCGCCCCGATATCGTGTTGCTGGATGCGCGTCTGCCGGACATCGACGGTTTCGAGGTGGCTCGCAAGATACGCAAGATGGAGGGCGAGGATGAATGGTCTGCCATCATCTTCCTGACCGCGATGAACACGGATGAAGATCTGGCGCGCGGCATCGCTGCGGGGGGGGATGACTACCTCACCAAGCCGGTCAGCGAGATCGTTTTCCACTCCAAGGTGCGCGCGATGCAACGCCTGATCGACATGCAGCGCAAACTGGTGGATGTGACTCGCAGGCTGGATTCTGCGAATGCCGAATTACTTCGACTTTCGACGACTGATGCGCTCACCGGTATCGCCAATCGCCGCTCATTGGATGAGTTCCTCGGACGCGAGTGGCGCCGCTGTCTGCGCATGAAGAAACCACTCTCCATCGTCATGTTGGATATCGACTACTTCAAACTCTTCAACGACAAATACGGCCACCAACTCGGTGACGAGTGTCTGAAGTCTGTCGCTGCGCAGATCGCCAAAGCTGCACCACGCGCGAGTGACCTTGCGGCACGTTACGGCGGCGAAGAATTCATGTTGGTGTTGGGTGAGACGGACGAAGGCGGCGCGATGTGGATGGCTGAGCGTGTGCGCCAGATGGTCGCTGAACTGAAGGTGAGACACTACGCGACGGATAGCAAGTTCGTCTCCATCAGTTGCGGTGTGGTGTCAGTGATACCAGACGAGAAGATGTCGATATCGACACTCATCGAATCGGCTGATGCGGCTTTGTATCACGCGAAGCGAAGCGGGCGTGACCGCGTGGTCGCCGGCGTGTATGGCAAGTTTCAGTTAGGGTAGTCCGCCCAGTTGTTGGGTGTCTCGTACAAGCGAATACGCTCCAGACGAAGATGGTTGCCGTAGGTGTCGCGATACGCGCCGGCCAAAGTCTCGAACGCCACCAGCGCCAGATTCTCCACAGTAGGGATCACATTGAGCACCACCGTCTTGTGGTCAGGCATCGTCGCCAAAAAATCCATCACCACCTTGTCGTCGCGATATACCAAGAACGCGTGATCCCACGCGTCGACGACTTGCTCTTTGGCGATGCGTTTCACATCCGAGAAATCCATCACCATCCCTTCATCCGAAACACCCGCCGCCTTGATGACTTCGCCTGATAGCGTGATCTCGATGGCATAGCGATGACCGTGCAGATGTTTGCACTGGCTGTTGTGGTTGGGGATGCGGTGACCGGCATCAAATTCTAGGCGGCGAGTGATCTGCATGATGTGGTGCGTATAAGTGAGTGGCGGGGATTATCGTAGTGTCTTAAAGCACCGTTCTTTATGTTGGTGATATAAGTCGTAAATGACGCAAGATTGCATTGTATACGCTTAGATATGTAAAGAACGAACGTTCTGTTATAGTGCGAGCATGGTAACCTGCACCAAAACCCTTCGAGTCCGCGTCAAAGACAAGCACGCCAACGTGTTGTCGCAGTGGGCTTTTGAGGTTAATCAGGTATGGAATGCAGCGAACGCTTTGACTGCCGAATACGCTTGGATTCCGATTCCTGAACTTGGGTACGTCAACCTTCAAACTTCAGAATTCGACTTAAACAAAGAACTGCGCTCAATCCGCGTAGAACGCGGCCTCTTGATCGGTGCTGCTACAGTTCAATCCGTCATCGCTCAGCACGCCAAATCTCGCCGACAGTTTAAGAAGAATAAGCTCAAGTGGCGTTGTTCTAGCGGCTCAAAGCGAGCGTTGGGCTGGGTGCCGTTCAAAGCAGCCGGTGTAAAACTGGTCAACGGCCAGATACGCTTCTGCGGCAAGTTCTTCGGCATCTGGGATAGCTACGACCTCTCGAAATACGAGCTTGGAACCGGATCTTTTTCACAAGATGCACGGGGTCGTTGGTATTTCAATACGACCGTCAACGTCGAGATTAAGCCTTCCGAAGGACGCGCCTCGGTCGGCATCGATCTCGGCCTTAAAACAGTTGCAACCTGCTCGGACGGCACTATTTTGGAGCGTCGGCGCTTGTCCAACGAATTCGCGGCCCGACTTGCCAGCGCACAGCGCGCGAACAAGAACAAGCTCATCAAGACAATCCACGCCAAGATCAAGAATTCCCGTCAGGACGTAATCCATAAGTTCACGACCGCTATGGCCGAGAACTACGGAGTGATCTTCGTTGGAGATGTAAGTAGCAATAGATTAGCAAAGACCCGTATGGCCAAGTCAGTGCTGGATACTGGCTGGGGCATGCTAAAGATACAACTGGAATACAAAGCGATCGCGCGATCAGTTGTGTACGAAGAAGTAAATGAAAGAAACACCACCCAAACTTGTTCGAGCTGCGGAGTCATATCCACCAGCAGTCCGAAAGGTAGAGCAGGTCTTGGAATAAGGGTATGGACTTGTGCAGGGTGCGGCACTACGCATGATAGAGATATCAATGCAGCAAAGAACATACTCCGCTTGGGACATCAAGCGCTAGATGTAGGAATCCCCTTTCTTTAGGGAGGGGAGGATGTCAAAGCTTGAAGGCCTTCACCGCATCCTTGAATGCGCGTAACGCACCTTCATCGTTGGTTCCGGCATAACGCAGATCGGTGTATCGCGTGGCGATGTCGTGCATCGCATCCGCCAGATGCGGGCGTGCCGCGCTGACGCGCGCAGCGTAGTCTTCTGGCCCCTCATGCGGCGCACGTGCCAAACCCGCCTTCGCCAGTTTCTTGCACACTTTGAGCCATGCTGCTTGCACGGGGTCGTTCTGTCGCACGACCAAACGTCGCAACAGGATGAGCGTGAAGATGCCGACCAGTATGAAGATGCCCGCCAGCATGTTCATCGCCAACTTCTGCCATGTGATGTCTTCCATGCCCAATCGAGTCAGGAAGGCGAACTGGCGTTCCGAGTTGTAACCCAGCACCCATTGGTTCCATTGGTTCGATAGCGCATCCCAGTTGAAGCGTAACTCGCGCATCCATTGTGGTGGGTTGCGTGCCATGAAGGGCAGGGCAGCATTGTCGGGTAGGGCGGCACTCAAGCCACTCTGTATGCGTGCGGGTGAGATCGCGGCAGTGGGGTCGACGCGCACCCAGCCTCTGTTCTTTAGCCATACCTCGGCCCATGCGTGGGCGTCGGCTTGACGCAGGATGTAGTAACCCCCCAGCTCGTTGAATTCGCCGCCTTGGTAGCCGGTCACCACGCGTGCCGGCACACCGGCCGCGCGCATCAGGAACACGAAGCTGCTGGCGTAGTGTTCGCAGAAGCCTTGCTTGGTGGTGAATAGGAAATCATCGACATTGTGGGTGCCGAGTAGGGGGGGCTCTAGGGTGTAAGAGAAAGCGTTCTGATTGAAATATCTGAGCGCAGTGTTGGCGATCGCCTCGTCGTTTTTTTCATTGCTGCGCCACTCGGCGGCAAGTCGTAGTGCTTTAGGGTTGTAGCCGCGCGGCAGATCCAATGCACGCTTCATTTGCTGCGGTGGCTCGTTCAGGTTCGCACGGTAGCTGAGTTGCGAGCGGGCGTTGTAGCGCAGCCTAGCATTGACTGGTGTGCGATTCAGTAATTGAAAATCAGGCGCCATGTCAGCGGCAACAGAGATGTTGGTGGGCATGTCCAGTGCGAACAGCCACCGCTTATTGTGAGGCTCCAGCGTCACCGTGTAATCCACGGGCATCCCCACATCTGAGAGTGTCGGTTTCTGCAAGGTCGCATTCTGTCCGCGCTTCCAAGTCGTGCCATCGAAATCCCACAACACGGGGCCGCGCCAATACATCTGCGATCGCATGGGGGCTGTGCCGCTGAAGGTGGCGCGGAACGCCACTTCATCGGAGAGCGAGAGCTTGCTCATGCTGCCGGGAGACATGGTGTCGGAGAGGCCGCTCTTGGCGTATGCGTCTTGCGGCATGCCCCACAGCGGACCTTGGATGCGCGGGAACAACACGAACAAGATGAGTGAGAGCGGAATGGCTTGTAGCAACAGCAACCCTGCGATGCGTAATCGTGGTTTGAGTGCGAGTGCGCCAGTCTGCAAGTTCACCCAAGTCGCCACGATGACGATGAGCGTGAATAGCATGAACAATGCCGTGGGGATGCTCTGTGAGTAGAAGAAATTGGTGATGATGATGAAGCAGGATAGATAGATCAGCACCGTGGCGTCGCGCACCGCCTTCAGTTCCAACAACTTGAGCGTAGCGAGCAGGATGAGCAAGGTCACACCGACCTCGCGTCCGAACAGCGTGCGGAAGCCGATGCCGATGGCGGCGACCCCAGCGATGGTGATGAGCAACAGCAGCCAGCGTGATGGGAGCGGCGTGCCGCTATAAGCCAGATAGCCACGCCAGCCCAACAAGGCGACGCACATCGCACTGACCCAGATCGGAAGATGTTCTGCGTGTGGTGCGCTGACCAACAGGATGGAAGCGATGAGGCCGTAGATGAGCGGGGCGGTGAGCTTCATTTGTCACCCATCCCATACAGTGCCAAGCGGCGCAGGCATTCAGCTCGATGCGTAGTGCCGTGTTGTTGCATGACCTCGCCATCTGGCAAGCGTAATCCATACATCAGACCTTGCGCATCGGCATCCAATACCCAGCGGGTGAGCAGTTCTAGTTTGCGCTCGGTCGCGATGTTGGGAAGCAATGCCCAATCCAGCCACAGTGAGTAGCCCTGCTGCGCCGAGAACTGTTTCACTTGCAGACCTTGTTCGCGCGCCAACGCTTTCCATGCGATGCGCGGCAGTGCATCGCCTGAGACGTAATTGCGTAGCCCAGAGAAATCGTCATCACCTTTCGCCATCACTTTGCCAGTACCGTCTTGCGCAGAGGCGGCAGGTAAAGCTTGCGGTGCGGCCGGCTTGGGATAGACCAGTGCGCGCACGTCGAAGTGGATGTAGGTCCAAGCGTGGAACAGGCCGAGCGGGAAGTGCGTGTAGAGCGACAGTCTCTCGCTATCCAACCAACCGCGCTTGTTTGCGGGGATGCTGAGTGAGACTGGGGTCGAGCATCGCTCAGGTAGGTCGAAGATGGTCTCGTTCCCCGCATCGTCATGCAGATGTATCTGGTAACGCGCCAAGTTACTGGGATTGTTGAAGTGGAACACGAAGCGCGCTTGTTCACCGACGAACACAGGCTCCACGTGACCCGCGTGGATCTCCAGTTGTGCCAAGTTGCGGAAGGCGTACAGCATGGTCAGCCCAGCAGTCGTGGCAAGGAGGAAAGTGAGCACATAACCCAAGCTCAGGTTGTAGTTGATGTCGCCCAGTAACATCAAGCCGAGCACGAGGGCGAAGGCTAACCCTTGCTTGGACGGGATGATGTAGATGCGGCGTTGATTGAGGACGACCGTGCCCGTCTCGACGGTGCGGCGGAACGCCCAGTTGCGGAAGAGTTGTCTGAAACGCTTGAACACGTTATGGGATGGCGACAGCCTCGATCAATTCACGCGCCAGCTTGTCGCCATCCGAAGCTTGTGTGTCTTGCACAGATTGCAGACGGTGGCTGGCGACACCGGGTAACACGGCTTGGATGTCTTCCGGGATGACCGAGTTGCGGCCATCGAGTAGCGCCCAAGCACGCGCTGCGGCGAGTAGCGAAAGCCCTGCGCGGGGTGACAAGCCATGCACATATCTTGCCGATTCGCGGGTGTGACGCAGGATGGCTTGTACGTAGTCGAGCAAGGCAGGCGATACGAACACTTGGCGAGCTTGTTGCTGCAAGGCCATCAGTTCGGCAGTCGTCATCTGCGGGGTGAGTCGCGCGACGATGTCGCGTCTATCCACGCCAGACAGCAAGCCGCGCTCGGCCTGTGCATCGGGGTAGCCGAGTTCGATGCGCATCAAGAAGCGGTCGAGCTGCGATTCTGGTAGCGGAAAAGTGCCGATCTGGTTGGTCGGGTTCTGCGTGGCGATGACGAAGAAAGGCGAGGGCAGCGGGCGTGTCTCGCCTTCGCTGGTGACTTGCTGTTCTTCCATCGCTTCCAGCAGTGCGCTCTGTGTCTTGGGCGTGGCACGGTTCACTTCATCGGCCAAGATCATCTGAGCGAAGATCGGCCCCGCGTGGAACTTGAAATCACCACTGTCGCGCTGGAATATGGAGACACCCAAGATGTCGGCGGGCAGCATGTCGCTGGTGAACTGGATGCGCTGGAACTGCAGACCGAGCGTCTTGGCCAGCACATGCGCCAAGGTCGTCTTGCCCACTCCCGGCAGGTCTTCGATGAGCAGATGTCCGCGTGCCAGCAGGCAAGTGAGTGCCAGACGTATCTGGCGTGGTTTGCCAAGGATGACTTGTTCGGTCTGGGTGATGACGTTGTGTAGTGGATGGGTCATGTTTCTTTCCTAAATCAAAACAGCCGCGACCACTTTGCGGTCTTCGGCGACAAGGATGTTGTAGGTGCGGCAGGCGGCTGGGGTATCCATGAACTCGATGCTGATGCCGGCGCGGATGAGTCCGCTGAACAGTTCGGGGCGGGCGAAACGTTGCTTGGCGCCTGTGCCGAGGAGTAACACTTCAGGCTTCATCTCAAGGAAGTAATCGAAGTGGGCGGTGGTCAGCTCATCAAAACTGCTCGGTGCCCAATCGCTACGCACGCCGTCCGCCGTCACCACCATGGGTTGATGGAAGCGCTGGCCGTTGATGGCGATGTAGTCCGCGCCGTGTCCGGTGAACAGCTTCTGGTTGGTGTTGGTTTGTAGGTGTAAAGCCAATGCGGAGTCTCCAATTGTTGGCCGCTTAGGGTAAAATCGCGCCCCTTGCGGAAGTAGTTCGTTCGCGCTGGATTCTAACATCCGCCGAGCCTGCGATATCCCTGACGACTAAAGTGAATAATCGTGAAACCCATACTTAAATCGACCAAACTCTCTAACGTTTGCTACGACATTCGCGGCCCTGTGATGGAACGCGCCAAGCAGATGGAAGAGGAAGGCCAGCGCATCATCAAGCTGAACATCGGCAACCTCGCGCCGTTCGGCTTCGAAGCGCCGGAAGAGATCCAACAGGACGTGATCCTGAACCTGCCGAATTCCGCTGGCTATTCCGATTCCAAAGGTATGTTCGCCGCGCGCAAGGCCATCATGCATTACTGCCAGTCCAAGAAGATCATGGGCGTGGGCTTGGACGATATCTACATCGGCAACGGTGCATCCGAACTCATCGTGATGGCGATGCAAGGTCTGCTCAATACGGGCGACGAAGTGCTAGTGCCTGCGCCGGACTACCCCCTGTGGACAGCGGCGGTCACCTTGGCGGGCGGTACTCCGCGCCATTACATCTGCGACGAAGCGAAAGAGTGGAACCCCGATCTGGCGGACATGAAGTCCAAGATCACCGAGAACACACGCGCTATCGTCGTCATCAATCCGAACAATCCTACCGGTGCGGTGTATTCCGACGAGACCTTGCAAGCCATCATCCAGTTGGCACGCGAGCACAACCTCATCATCTTCGCCGACGAGATCTACGACAAGATGTTGTACGACGGCGTCACGCATACCTCGATGGCCTCGTTGGCGGATGACGTGTTGTTCGTCACCATGAATGGCCTGTCCAAGAACTATCGTGCTTGCGGTTATCGCGCGGGTTGGATGGTGCTCTCGGGCGAGAAGAAACACGCGCAGGACTACATCAACGGCCTGACCATCTTGGCTTCTATGCGTCTGTGCTCCAACGTGCCCGGACAGTTCGCCATCCAGACCGCATTGGGCGGCTATCAGAGCATCAACGACCTGGTCGCCCCCGGTGGCCGTCTGTGCAAGCAACGTGACTTGGCTTACAAATTGCTGACCGCCATCCCCGGCGTGACTTGCGTGAAACCGAAAGCGGCGCTGTATCTGTTCCCGCGTTTCGATCCGAAGATCTATCCGATCGAGAACGACCAGCAGTTCATCCTTGAATTGTTGGAGCAAGAGAAGGTGCTGGTGGTGCAAGGCAGCGGTTTCAACTGGAAACAGCCTGACCATATCCGCGTCGTTTTCTTGCCCAACGCGGATGATCTGACCGAGGCCATCGGACGTATCGCCCGCTTCCTAGAAAACTATCGTAAGAAACACGGCACCAATTAATCCAGGTAAATGAAAATGAGCATCAAGCCAATCAATGTAGGTCTGTTGGGAATCGGTACTGTCGGCGGTGGTACGTTCACCGTGTTGCAACGCAATGCGGAAGAGATCGCGCGCCGCGCGGGTCGTCCTATCCGTATCGTGGCAGTCGCTGACAAGAACGTGGAACTCGCGAAGAAAGTCACCGGCGGCGCATGCCGCGTGACGGACGACGCGTTCTCTATCGTGTCCGATCCTGAAGTGGATATCGTCATCGAACTCATCGGTGGTTACGGTGTGGCAAAAGAGCTGGTGCTGAAGGCCATCGCGAATGGCAAGCATGTGGTCACTGCCAACAAGGCATTGTTGGCGACACACGGCAACGAGATATTCAAGGCAGCACAAGACAAGGGCGTGATGGTCGCATTCGAGGCGGCTGTCGCGGGTGGCATCCCCATCATCAAGGCCGTGCGCGAAGGTCTGACTGCGAACCGCATCGAATGGATCGCCGGCATCATCAACGGCACCACCAACTTCATCTTGTCCGAGATGCGCGACAAGGGCTTGAGCTTCGACACCGTACTGAAAGAAGCGCAGCGTCTGGGCTATGCCGAAGCCGATCCGACCTTCGATATCGAAGGCGTGGATGCGGCACACAAGATCACCATCCTGTCTGCTCTGGCGTTCGGCATCCCTATGCAGTTCGACAAAGCCTACATCGAAGGTATCTCCAAACTGGATGCCATCGACATCAGATACGCAGAACAACTCGGCTATCGCATCAAGCTGTTGGGCATCACCAAACGCACACCGGAAGGCGTTGAGTTGCGCGTGCATCCGACACTCATCCCATCCAAGCGCCTCATCGCTAACGTCGAGGGCGCGATGAACGCTGTTGTGGTGCAAGGTGATGCCGTGGGTGCGACGCTCTACTACGGCAAGGGTGCAGGTGCGGAGCCGACTGCGAGTGCTGTCATCGCCGACTTGGTGGACGTGACTCGTATGCACACCGCTGATCCGTTGAATCGTGTGCCACACCTCGCTTTCCAACCCAACGCGATGGCCGACCTGAAGATATTGCCGATGGACGAAGTGCAGACCAGCTACTACCTGCGTCTGCGCGTGCAAGACAAACCGGGCGTGCTGGCCGACATCACTCGTATCTTGGCGGACGAGCAGATATCCATCGATGCCGTCATCCAGAAAGAACCAGAAGAAGGCGAAGAGCAGACCGACCTCATCATGCTGACGCACCTGACACGCGAGAAACGTATCAATGCAGCGATCAAGAAGATCGAAGCGTTGGGTGTGGTGGCGGGCAAGGTGACGAAGCTGCGTTTGGAAGAGTTGGGCAAATAAAACCTACTGCGCAATTCGATTGCTGCGTTGCGCGGTGCTCGAAATCCTCATGCACTGACATGTGCATTCCGGTTTCTGTGCTCCGTGCGCCTTGCACTCAAACTGCTCGCTACGGTTTTGAACGATAGAGAGAAGTGACGATGAAATATATTTCTACACGCGGCAACGCACCTGCAAAAACATTCACTGAAATTCTACTTGGCGGTCTCGCACCGGATGGTGGTCTGTATCTGCCGGAGCAATATCCGCAGGTGACACGTGCCGAGTTGGATGCATGGCGCAATCTGTCTTACGCTGACCTCGCATTCGCGGTGTTGTCCAAGTTCGCGACCGACATCCCTGCGGCTGACCTTAAAGCCATCGTCAGCAAGACTTACACCGCCGAGGTGTACAGCAATGGCCGTACTGATAGCGACGCGAAGCAGATCACACCGTTGCGCAAGTTGAGCGAAGGCGTCTATCTGCAAGAGCTTTCCAACGGCCCGACGTTGGCATTCAAAGACATGGCGATGCAGTTGCTGGGCAATCTGTTCGAGTACGCTTTGGCGAAAGACCATGCGGAGTTGAACATCCTGGGTGCGACTTCCGGCGACACCGGTTCTGCGGCGGAATACGCGATGCGCGGCAAGCGCGGCATCCGTGTCTTCATGTTGTCGCCGAACGGCAAGATGTCGTCGTTCCAGCGTGCGCAGATGTATTCGCTGCAAGATCCGAACATCTTCAATATCGCCGTCAACGGCATGTTCGACGATGCACAGGATATGGTGAAGGCAGTGTCGAACGACCACGCTTACAAGGCCGCGCACAAGATCGGCACAGTGAACTCCATCAACTGGGGGCGCGTATCGGCGCAGATCGTGTACTACTTCAAAGGCTATTTCTCTGCGACGAAATCCAACGACGAGCAAGTCGCGTTCTCTGTTCCCTCAGGCAACTTCGGCAACATCTGCGCAGGTCACATCGCGCGCATGATGGGCTTGCCTATCGGCCAGCTGATCTTGGCGACCAACGAGAACGACGTGCTGGACGAGTTCTTCCGTACCGGCGTGTATCGTCCTCGCGGCACCGACCACACCTACGAGACTAGCAGCCCATCGATGGATATTTCCAAAGCCTCCAACTTCGAGCGCTTCGTGTTCGACTTGGTCGGGCGCGACGGTGCCAAGGTGCGCGAGTTCTGGAGCAAGGTGGATGCGGGCGGAGCGTTCGATATCAAGGATTCTGCCTACTGGAACGAGTTGTCCAAATTTGGTTTCGCATCAGGCAAGAGCTCACATCAAGATCGCCTCAAGACCATCCGCGAAGTTTGGGAAGAGTACGGCGTGATGATCGATACGCACACGGCTGACGGATTGAAGGTGGGCTTAGAACAACGTCGTCCTAGCTTGCCACTCATTTGCCTTGAGACCGCATTGCCCGCCAAATTCGCCGAGACCATCCAAGAGGCATTGGGTCGTCAGCCAGAGCGTCCTGCGGCTTTGGAAGGTATCGAGGACTTGCCGCAGCGCTGTGAAGTGATGGATGCGGATGTGGCGACATTGAAGGCGTTCATCTCCTCCAACATCCCGCACTGATCCTTCGGCGAAACGCAGAGGTATGAACAACCTTCTCCTGCTCATCCTCTGCTTCATCGCGGGCATGTTGTTGCGTCGCTTCAAGCGCATGCCCGACAACGCACCCGCCACGCTCAATAGTTTCATCATCCACGTTTCGCTACCTGCGCTGACCCTGCTGTATATCCATCAACTGGAACTCTCCGGCGATGTGTTGCTGACGGGGTTGATGGCGTGGTTGGTGTTCGGTCTGTCGGCCGGGTTCTTCTGGCTGATGGGGCGCTGGTTGGATCTGTCGCGCGCCACGACGGGTGCGCTGATATTGGTCGGCGGTCTGGGCAACACTTCGTTCTTCGGTTTGCCGATGGTGGAAGCGTTCTACGGTCAAGCAGGACTGACCACAGCCATCATCGCCGACCAACTCGGTTCGTTCTTCGCGCTGTCTGTGTTGGGTATCACGGTTGCGGGTATCTATTCATCTGGGCGTCCCACTGCGACGCAGATCATCAAACGCATCGCGCTGTTCCCGCCATTCATCTCGCTGTGCATCGCGCTACTGCTCATTCCCATCGAATACGCAGATTGGTTCAGCGTGTTGTTAAAACGTTTGGGTGACACACTCGCGCCGCTGGCATTACTCTCGGTCGGTATGCAATTGCGCTTGGGGCATCTGGCAGAACATAAGCGCAATCTCGCGCTCGGCTTGAGCTTCAAACTCATCCTCGCACCGATGATGATCTATCTGCTCTACGTACAATTGATCGGTGCGCACGGTTTGAGCATGCAAGTCACCCTGTTCGAAGCGGCGATGCCGCCGATGATCACCGCTGCCATCGTGGCGAGTGAGCATGACCTCGATCCGCCGCTGGCGAACCTGATGGTGGCTGTGGGTCTCATCCTTTCCTTCATCACGCTCAGCGGGTGGTGGTACTTCCTAGGCTCGGTATAATGCGCGCCCTTTATCGTTTTTAGACAGGTTCACCGTGTTCGATCGTCTCGCTGTACTGCTGCAATATCTGCTCCCCAAACAAGCGCTCACTCAGCTCGCTGGCAAGTTCGCCGGTGCGCAGCTCTCGTGGACACCCGCTGTCATCAAGTGGTTCATTGGTCGTTACAAGGTGAATATGGCGGAAGCCGCCAATCCAGATATCCATAGTTACGCCACCTTCAATGATTTCTTCACGCGCGCTTTGAAGAGCGGTGCGCGACCATTGGCAGATGTGGATTTCGTGTGTCCTGTGGATGGGGCCATCAGCCAGTTCGGGCGTATCGAAAAAGACCAGTTGTTCCAAGCCAAAGGCCACACCTATTCCACCACGGCGTTGGTCGGTGGTGATGCTGCGTTGGCTGCACAGTTCCAAGACGGCGATTTCGCCACCATCTATCTCAGCCCCAAGGATTACCACCGCATCCACATGCCTTGCGCTGGACGTCTGACGCGCATGATCTATGTGCCGGGTGATCTGTTCTCGGTGAATCCGGTGACAGCGCGCGGTGTGCCTGGACTGTTCGCTCGCAACGAGCGTGTGGTCTGCGTGTTCGATACCGCACACGGTCCGTTCGTGCTGACACTGGTCGGTGCCACTATCGTCGGCAGCATGGCGACGACTTGGCATGGTGTGGTCAATCCGCCTCGCACACGTGAGGTGCGCGAGTGGCGCTATGACGATCAGCAGATCACCTTCAACAAGGGCGATGAGATGGGGCGCTTCTTGTTGGGTTCTACCGTGGTGATGCTGTTCCAAAAAGACGCACTCCAATTCAATCAGCAATGGTCACCCGCGTTGCCTGTACGCATGGGCGAAGTGATGGGAATGTGTAAGTGAGCGTGTGGGACGAGCGCTACTCGGGTGACGAGTACTTCTACGGCACAGAACCGAATGCGTTCTTAGTATCGCAACACGCACGACTCAAACCCGGTATGAAGTGTCTCGCCGTGGCAGACGGTGAAGGGCGCAACGGCGTGTGGTTGGCACAGCATGGGATGGATGTGAAGTCGGTCGATGCGTCACCGGTGGCGCAAGCCAAGGCGCAACGGCTGGCACAGCAACGTGGTGTGCAGATGCGCTTCGCACAGGTCGATCTGATGACCTGGGATGGTGGAGGTGAGACCTTCGACGTAGTGGTCGGCATCTTCATCCAATTCGTTGGACCAGAGCTGCGTCCACAACAGTTCGCCAATCTGAAACGTTTCCTCAAACCCGGCGGCCTATTGCTACTGCAAGGCTACACACCGCGCCAGTTGGACTACAAGACAGGTGGCCCTTCGCAGGTCGAGAACCTTTACACCGAAGCCATGTTGCGCGAAGCCTTCGCCGATATGGACATCCTGCATCTGGCAGAACACGACGACATCATCCACGAAGGTGCGGGGCATAGCGGCATGTCTGCGCTGATTGATCTGGTGGCGTGTAAGCGTTAGTCCTTCAACAAACTCGCAAGTCGTTGCACAGACTCATCCTGCGTGAGTATCGACGTGTCGATCACCAGCGCAGCCTCAATCGGCGCCACGTAGGGGGATGTGATGCCAGTGAATTCCGCGACCTCACCTTTGCGCGCACGCTCATAGAGATGCTTCGGGTCACGTTGTTCGCACACGGCGATGGGCGTGCTCACATAGACTTCCTTGAAATACTTCTCACCGATGATGTCGCGCGCCATGGCACGATCTGCTTGGAAGGGTGAAATGAATGCGGTGATGACGATGAGCCCAGCATCGTTCATCAGCTTGGCCACCTCGGCGATGCGACGGATGTTCTCGCTCCTATCCTTCGCACTGAAACCCAGGTCACGATTCAAGCCATGGCGCACGTTGTCGCCATCCAGCACGTAGGCAGCTTTCCCTTCGCTGATCAGTTTGTGTTCCAGCGCAAAAGCCAGCGTCGATTTTCCAGAGGCGCTCAAGCCAGTGAGCCATAGCGTGGCGGGCACATGATTGAGCACCGCAGCTCTATCTGCAGAAGTGACTGATCCTTGGTGATGTGTGAGGTTGGATGGATTCATGTGGTGGTATTCCTGTTGCGTATCATCTGACTAGTGAAATGAACTCTTCGAATTTTCCACCCTTTGTCCTGGGGAGTTCTTCGGTGAAGTAGGTGAAGCGAAGGGTAAATGGATGGCCCAGCGCACTGTGGATGAGCGTGGTGAGTTGCAACTCATGCGCTGAAGACAGCGGTACGTCCACCACCAATCTGATCTCCACATCACTCAGCGAGTGTTGGATGGCTTGGTATTGCTTGATGTCGGCCACTTCGCGGAAGCGATAGGCACCTATCAGTGGCCAATGTTTACTGCCATCGGGCAAGGTCACCATGTTGCGCCGCCGCCCCATGATGCGAGACAGAGTTGGGAGTCCGCGTCCACAGGGGCAAGTGGGTCCGACCTCGGCGTAGTCGCGAATCTCGTAACGGATGAGCGGAGTAGCGAAGTTGTGCAGGTCAGTGATGACTACGCGCCCGACCTGCCCTGGCGGACACTGCCTGCCTTCGTCGTCCAACACTTCCACGATCAAGCTCTCACTCTGAATATGGTACAGACCGCTGACCGGACATTGCAGCGCGATGAGTCCTACCTCCTGCGAACTGTACATGTCCACGATGTCGATATCGCCCAGCTTTTTGCAACGTTCACGCAAGCCGGGATGTAAGGTCTCGCCGACCGTTCGGATCTGTTTGAGCGCGACAGGGAGAGGTGCGCCACTTTCATAATGATCGAGCAGGGCGTTCAGATTAGAAGGGTAGGTCAACAGATATTTTGGATCGATGCGTGCAAACCAAGCGACCTGTTGAGCGACATCCATCGCAAGGGGTTGTGAATACGACGGACCTGTGTCGAACAGTAAAGTCGTGGGATGCCCCCAGCCCAACTTGGCGGCTTCGATCGGATCATCCAGTGTCGGAGTCATCGCTTTGATGACCGCGAGGGTGGCGGAAAAGTCGCGCTCGTGCCATAGATGTTCGCGCATCACCAAGGCTAGCCAGATCAATTGAGTCACTTCTGTCTTCAGCACAGCGACAGTCTGACCAGTCGAGCCTGAGGTCTGAATCTTGTGCACTGCGCCATGTTTTTGCGGCAATGCACGGCAGTGGATATGCTCGGCTTGATGCATCAACTCGGCGCGTGTCAGCAACGGAATGCTCGAGAAATTTTCGGTGGACCAATAGTTCTTCACGTCCAGTCCTGCTTGGTCAAAACGATCCTTGAAGAACGGCGAGTGTCGATACGCATGAGCGGCGAGCAGGCCGAATTGCTGAAGTTGTTTTTGCAACAACTCTTCTGGCTGCCACCACTGGCTCTGTTCTAACTGAGACAGCATGGAGAGAAGGTTCGCGGCAACCGGGTCGGGGATGGCGGGCCATGAGATGCCACCGACACTGCTTTTTAATTGTTGGAGTCGTTTCACTTGCGCGATTCCAGGACGAGGATGGGGCAGCGTTCGGCCAGTTCGTATGAACCATAGATCACATCGATCTCTTTGAGCGAATGTGGGATTAACTTACGCACTTGCATCAAGGTCGGGTAGCAATAGCGGGCGTCAGAGCCGCGGTAGAAATCGATGGTATCGATGTCTTCTGTACTCCAATTGGTGGTAGCGGCTAGTTGTTCGCGATCGGTTATAAGTCGGTCGAAGGTGGCCGCAGTTTCGGCGACACTCAATGTGAAGTCAGTCGCTTCCGAAGCGATCGCCATCGACAAGCGCCACTTGAATGCGTGGAATCCCTTCATCTTGCCGTTGAGGGCTTCTTGGCACACATGTTCACGCGTCTCTTTGTTATCCGCACTGACAAAGACACGCAACAGTATTTTTCCGCCGGGGCGCAGCAGCTTTGAGAGTTGTTCGAAGAAACGTTCGTGTTGATCGGATTGCGACAACAGGGTCAAGCAACCATCGCCGATGATCGTATCGAATGATGCGGGCGCGAATGGCATTTCCAGCCAGTCGCCCAAAATAGCTTCCCGCCTATTCATCCAGAGTGCAGTGATCATGTCTGCGTTGTTGTCGATGGCGGTGAGCTGCGGCGAAAGTTCTGCCAACTCGGGAGTGACACCAAGCAAGAGGCATCGTCTTGGTTCGTCCCCCATCGCTGTTCTGAAGTTCTCAACATCTTCGGCGCAGGGGCGCAGCGGTGACCCCAACCGGCTCCATCGCTTCGCAAATTCCTGCCAGTGCTTGCTTGGTTCTTTGGAGGACATGATCTTCAGTACAGGTTTTTCTCTTCGAGCGCTCTGAATAGGTCTTCGACGTTCTTCTCTGAGAACGGAGCGTCTTTGCGTTCGATCAGTTCGATGCGTATCCCTGTTACTGGGTCGCGATGCAAGAAGGTTTGGCGTATCCCTTCATCCGCGATGATAGGAGTATCTGTATGCCCACCAGCGTTACTCACCCTTGCTAGCGCTGCATCGAGATCACTCACGGCAAGTGCGATATGGTGCATCCCGGTCCCAAACGTTTCAATGAACTTCGAGACTTGTGATTCAGGCGAAGTGCCTTGCACTAGAACGATAGTAGAGCTTCCGCATTTCAAGACTGCATACACCATGCTGGAATGGTCACCCGATATATCACTGCGATCGAGCAGCGAGAAACCCAGTGCTTTGGTATACCACGTGATGGATGCATCGATATCTTCAACTGCGAGAGCGACATGGTCGATACCGATGACCAGATCATTCAATTGGGATGACAGCATGTCTTTAGTCATTTATTTGTTTGGCACCAAGTCGCCCAATTGTTCCAGTAGCGGGCCCAAGAACTTCTCATACTTGCGCCAACGCTCCACCGAGGTGTTGTAGATGGGTTGGCGCACTTGGGTGACGCTGGCGGTTCGTACTTGGCGCTTGGTCTTGTGGAAATCGAGACAGGCGGCGTCCCACTCCAAGCCGCAATATTCGAGCAAGCGCCGCGCCTGACCTTCTTGGTCGGCCACGATGTCTTCGTATTGGACATCTAAGAAAGCATCGGTTGGCAACACATTGCGCCAGTGCGCCATCAAGCGCGCATAGTCAACGTAGTAGCGTCCCAGCTCGGCGAGGTCGTAGGTGTGTTCTTGTTTTCGGTGGAACAAGCGGGTGAAACAGGATACGCAGGTGTCCACTGGATTACGATTCACGTGGATGATCTTCGCATTAGGTAGCATCAGGTGGATCAACGGCACCGCGAAGAAATTCGCAGGCATCTTATCGGTGATGTGCTTTGCGTTCGGTGCGCGTTCTTTCAATCTGGCGACGTATTCCGCCCCCCATGCTTTGAGTGTGGAGTGATCGAGATAGCGCAGATTGTCTGGGAAGGAGGTCGTTCTTGGATCAGTCTTGCGGTGAGCGACACGCAAGAGATCGGGCAGCTCTCCAGCGCCGAACACATCGGGGTGGCTGGCGATGATCTGCTCGGTCAATGTCGTGCCAGAGCGCGGCATACCGAGTACGAAGATGGGGAGGTTAGATGTGTCGCCGCTTCCGCGTAGTGCATCGATCTTTTCTTTGCTGAATATCTCCTGCAATTCGGCAAATTGTCGTGCGGCTGCATCAGGGTCATAATCAAACTTGGCGCGTTTGAGTTTGCATCCTGCGATGTAATGTTCGAAGGCCTTGTCGTAGTCCTTGGTGTCGTCGTAACACTTGCCCAACGCGAAATTCAGCGACAGCTTGCGATTGTCGGAATGCTTGCCAGCGTCCTTTTCTTCCTCCAATAGGGCGGCGAAATTCTCATCCCCCGCCTTCACCTTGTTTGCTTGGATAAGATGGATGCGTGCGGAGACATTGTCTCTATTGTTCGCCAGTGCTTGTTTGAACAGTCCCTCGGCGCGTTCGATGTCGCCGTTCTCCACACACAGATGACCGAGTCCAAGAAGTCCTTCATTGCTTTTGGGGTCTATCGCTAAAGCACGGTCGTATTCAGCTTCGGCTTGAACAGCCCGCGCCGTTTCAGAATAGATGCTGGCGAGTAAGGCATGGACTTTGGGACTTTGCGCATCGATCTGTAAGGCTCGATTGGCAGCGAGCTCCGCATCTTCGAGCGATTCCATCGCCTGCAAAGTCTTTGAGAGTCCTATCTGTGCGTCGAGATATTCCGAGCGAAGTTTAAGTGCACGCTTGAATCTGGCCAGCGCAGCCGCGTTCTCCTCTTGCGCCAGATGCACACCGCCCATGTTGCAGATGGACTCGGCGTAGTTGGGTTGCAGACGCAATGCCTTGTTCAATGCCTCGATGGCTTCCGGGATGCGATCCTCTTCCAGCAACAACGCACCAAGGTTGTTCAATGGTTCCAGATAGTTCGGATTGGCCGCCGCTGCTTTGAAATACCAATCCAAAGCAGATTTCTTATCGCCGCGTTCGCGGTAGATGCTTCCAAGATTGTTCAACGACGGCGCAAAGGCGGGATCGAGCGCGATTGCGCGTTGTTGGCAGGCTTCCGCTTTCTCGTAATCCTTGTTGTCGAAATAGGCGATACCTAGATTGCTATGCGCCATCGCCAAGCGTGGCTCAAGCGCGACAGCGCGTTCACCATGTTCTATGGCTTTGTCGAGGCGTTTGAGTTGGCGCGATATCTCACTCAGATTGGAGTGGAATAGTGCGACATCGCTTCGAGAGGTGATCGCCTTCTCGATCAACTCTGCCGCGATAGCTTGTTTGCCACATTGGTGCGCGATGACTCCAAGCAAGTGGAGGGCGAATGCGTGTTGAGGGAGTTGTTGCAAGATCTGTTGCAGTAGGTGTTCGGCCTCTTGTAAGCGACCGTTCGACTGTAATTGAGTGGCCAGCGTCATCGCTTGGTCGATAGTGAGGGTGTTCTGCGAAGATAAAGTCATAGTTAATTCGTTGTGATTGAGCGATCAATCGAACCATCAAACGTGTCTTTTGAATCGTGCCATGGATGAGGACTTCTTGCCATCCCTTTCTATGGATTGAGTATTTTTATTTTGCAGGAATTGGCTTGTGGTCTATGCGTTGTGTCCGGGCCTTAATGCTAGGGTATTACTGGGGTATTTGACCTCGATATAGTCCATCTGACATATGGTGAAATACACCCGAACCGTGTAGGATTTTCATACGTATGAATGTATGGTCGTTTCGGCATATTTAAAATCCCGAGGCGGCTCTGGGCAGAGAGGTGGGTAAATCATGAAATCATCACTCAATAGCATCTTCCGAACGATATGGTCTGAAGCGCTTGGCGCTTGGATCGCAGTGTCAGAGATCACCAAGACCAAAGGCAAGCGAACTTCCTCCAGCCTCATTCGTTCGATACGCCCAGTAGGTTCAGAACTGGATTCAGCAAGTGGTATTGGCGGGCGACTCAAGCCCATCGTATTCGCAATCGCATGTTGCTTCGCCATCAACGCGCACGCCAATCCTCTTGGTGGTCAAGTCATCAACGGGCAAGCCACTTTCAATACCACTGGCAACACACTCACCGTCACCAACACACCAGGCACCATCATCAATTGGCAAGGCTTCTCCATCAATTCGAATGAAGTCACGCATTTCGCGCAACAGAGCGCAGCGTCAACCGTACTCAATCGCGTCATCACCAACAATCCGTCTGCCATCCTTGGTACCTTGAGTTCCAACGGACGTGTGTTCCTGGTCAACCCATCGGGCATCTTCTTTGGATCAGGCTCCACTGTGGATGTGGCAGGTTTGGTAGCGACATCGCTCAACCTCAGCAATGCGGATTTCTTGGCAGGGCGTCACAACTTCACCGCAGTGGCTGGCGCGCAGAACATCAGCAACGCAGGCAACATCACCGCCCAACAGAACGGGCAGATATACCTCATCGCCCCCAATGTCGAGAACACCGGCATCATCAACGCGCCTAATGGCGAGATATTGCTCGTCGCGGGTCATAGCGTAGAACTCGTCAACGAACTCGATCCCAACTTGCGCGTCAACATCACCGCACCCGCAGGTGATGCCACCAACATAGGTCAGCTAGTAGCTAGTTCAGGTGCGCTCGGATTGTTCGGTACAGTGGTGCGCAACAGCGGTATAGCCAGCGCAGATAGCGCAATGATGCAAGGCGGCAAGATCGTGTTCCGTTCTAGCCAACGAACTGAAGTGAGCGGCACGGTGAGTGCCAGGGGCATGACTGGTGGCACCATCGAAGTATTGAGCAGCAATGAAGTTCAGATCGGCTCGGGTGCGACACTAGATGCATCGGGAACCTACGGTGGCGGCACGATACTGGTGGGTGGCGACAAACAAGGACTGAATCCCGAAGTCGTGAATGCGAAGACAAGCTATGTGGATGTCACCGCCAGCATCAAAGCCGACGCTGTGCAGAACGGCAATGGCGGCAAGGTCATTGTGTGGGCGGATAATGCAACTTATGCTCATGGCAGCATCTCCGCACGGGGCGGCGCCGATGGCGGTAACGGTGGCTTCGTAGAGACATCGGCGCACTATCTGGATGTGGCCGGTATCCAAGTTGATGCTTCAGCCAAACATGGCGATGCCGGTATGTGGTTGCTCGACCCCGCGGACGTAATTATCGATGCGGCAACTCAGTTTGGGGGGACTCTCACTTCACAAGGAACATGGTCAACAAGCGCTACTCCCTCATATATTTCAACGGGCACTATCGAATCTGCTATTAATATGGGCACTTCAGTTACCGTTACTACGGTAAATGGAGCGCAGGCTGGAGCAGGAGATATTTCTGTAAATGCATCGATTGCCAAGACAGCAGGCACGGCAGCAACGCTCACCTTGTTGGCTGAAAACAATATCGATTTCTGGGACGGAGTAGGAATCAGTTCGTCCAGCGGCGCGTTGAATGTCGTCCTGCGTTCCGATTCTGACGCGAATGGGGTGGGGACTGTCACGTTCGGTGTAACCAATCCCTTCAGCCTGCTCGGCGGAAAAGTCGATCTTTATTACAACCCGACCGCCTACACCGCTCCTACCAACTATTCCAGCACCTTTGGCGCGACACCATTTACCGCCTGGATGCTGGTGAATGACGCTAACCAGTTGCAGGCTATGAACACTAATCTGGCAGGCAGTTATGCGCTTGGTACAACTTTCAATGCGTCGGCGACTTCAACATGGAATCCGGATGGTTTGGGTGGATATTTTGGTTTTACACCTATCGGATCTATTTCAACTCCATTCACTGGACAGTTCGATGGGCAGAGTCGCACCATCAATGGTCTCTATATCAATCGATCTGTCGAAAGCTATGTAGGGTTGTTCGGCTACACGAATGCCAGCACGATAAAAAATGTGTGGCTGACTAATGTCAATATTTCTGGAGGAAGTTATGTTGGTGGCCTAGTTGGTTGGCACCAAGGAACAATAGTTGGTGGTCACAACGATACGGGTATTGTTGTGGGCGCAGCCAATGGTGATTCCGTCGGTGGCTTGGTGGGTATCAACTACAACTTTTCATCGATAGACAATAGTAGCGCCGGAAGCACAGTGAACGGAACCAATGGGGTGGGGGGACTGGTTGGTACTAGCCAGCGTTCAAATATTAGTAATAGCAGCGCAAGTGGCAATGTCACCGGTACACATTTCTACGCAGGTGGATTGGTGGGCGACAGCTATGATTCCTTCATTGGCACCAGCATTGCAAGCGGCAATGTCATCGGCGTGAGTTATGTAGGTGGCCTGTTGGGGCGTAATGGATATTCTTCCAACGTTTCCAATAGCAGTGCCATCGGCATTGTGACAGGTACGCAGGATGTCGGCGGACTGGTTGGCTTCAATGCATTCAGCATAGACAGTAGCCATGCCACTGGTAACGTGTCGGGGACCTCTAATGTCGGCGGGTTGTTAGGAAATAACGAGTGGGTATATGGCACGTCGTCTTTTTACACCACAGGTGCTGTCAGCAACAGTTATGCGACGACGGGCACCGTGACCGGTGTTACGAATGTCGGTGGCTTGGTCGGAAGCAATACGACAACCAGCAATACGATCAGCACCAGCAATGCCAGTGGCACGGTGACCGGGAATTCCAGCGTGGGTGGCTTGGTTGGTTTTAGCAACGGCACGATAAGTCTCTCCAACGCATCTGGTAGCGTGCTCGGGACCGGAACATCGATCACCAATCTGGGGGGGCTGGTGGGTTTCAGCGCCGGCGGTTTTGGTACCAGTATTAATAGCAGTTTTGCCACAGGCGCTTCCGTGGCAGGGGTGGGGGCATCGAATGTCGGTGGTCTTGTAGGAACAAGTTATACCGACATCACTAACTGTTATGCAGCTGGGGTTGCAGTTTCCGGCGGTAATGCTATCGGTGGACTGGTGGGTACCAATACGGCAACGGTCAGCGGCAGTTATGTGAGCGTTGGTAGCGTGACCGCTACGTCGAATTACGGCGGTCTGGTAGGGTTAAGCACGGGCACAGTCAACAATTCGCATTACAACATCAACGTCGTCACCATCAACGGCGCAAACATCGTTACGCCAGGCGGCCTGTATGACGACCCGGTCAGCGCGCAGGGTATGGGCCAATACGGCGATTGGTTGATCGGCTATGCATTGAACATCGCCGATTACACCGTGGGCAGCGGCGGTTCCACATTCGGCAACGGCGGTGCCAATATCTACACCATAAGCAATGCGCAGGGACTGAAGGATATGCTCGGCTTCGCCGACAACCCGGCGTACATTTTCCAGTTGACTGCCAGTGTCGATCTGACCGGACAAAACAATCTCTACATCCCCCTCCTGGCAGGTTATTTCGATGGAGCAGGTTTCACCATCTCCAACCTGAACCTGAGTCAGGCCAATTCCAACCTCGGTATGTTCGGAAAAGTGACCAGCTCCGGTTCGGTGAGCAACCTGACAGTGCAGAACGCCGTGGTGAATGCCGGTGTCGGCGATAGTGTGGGCGCTCTGGCGGGTTCCAGTGCAGGTATGATCAACAACGTCACTGTTGATACAAGTGCGGGGGGTAATGTCAGCGTGGCAGGCGGCAACTATGTCGGCGGGCTGGTGGGATATAACACCGGCACCATCGGCAGTGCTAGCGTCAGCGGAACTGGTGGCACATTGTCAGTGAGCGGCAATGATATGGCAGGCGGTCTGGTCGGCTATCTGAACGCGGGATCGATCACCACCAGCCACGTTTCGGCTGCGACGGTATCTGGGGTAAGCCGGGTCGGTGGTCTGGTCGGTCATGCCTATTTTTCGACTTCCGTCAGCAACAGCTATGTGAGCAGCGGCGCTGTCGTTGTCAGCGGCAGCTATATTGGTGGTCTGATAGGACTTGATTGGGGAACCCGCACCAACTCCTACTTCGATATCGATAACGTCACTACCAATGGCGGCAACAACGTCACCATCGCGGGTCTGTATACCGCCCAATACAACGACTGGTTCAATGGCGGGGCACTCACCCCGCTGACCATCGCCAATTACAGCACCACTCTTGCGCCGCAGGGCGGTGGTATCTACGACATCTTCAACCAACAGGGCATGAAAGATATGCTCGGTTTTGCAGATGATCCCACCTTCAACTTCAGACTGACCGCAGACATCAACCTGACCGGGATGTCTGGATATTACGTGCCAAAGCTGGCCGGAAATTTCAACGGCAATACATTTTCCATCTCCAACCTAAGTCTTGGCCTTCCCAATGAGGACATGGGCATGTTCGGCAGTATCGCGAGTGGCAGCTTGGTCAGCAATCTCGACTTGGTCAATGTCGCCGTGAACGGCTTGACTAACGTGGGTGCCGTTGCCGGCAGTAACTTCGGCAATATCGACGGCGTGACTGTCAGTGGTACCCCGCTCACGGTGAGCGGGGCGAGTAATGTCGGGGGTATGGTGGGGCGCAATGTGTCTTCCGGTACCACCACCACTTCGGGGGCACTGACGGGCGGGACCATCAGCAACAGTTCAGTGAATGGAGGAACGGTCTCAGCAGGCTTCGGGGCCGGTTTTGCGGGTGGTTTGGCCGGCTGGAACACAGGGAACATCACCAACAGCGATGTGGTGGGTACGGCAGTGAGTGGCGCTGACGCGGTCGGTGGACTGGTGGGTTACAACAATGGCTCGAATACCTACTCTGCGGGGTTCTTCTCCGGCATCATCTCCGGCAGTACTGTCACCAACGGTTCGGTGACGGGTACCGGCGGTGTCGGCAGTAGTGGCATCGGCGGATTGGTAGGCCGCAATTTTGAAGGCGCAATCGTCGGCAGCTATGTCATCAACCCGACTGTGGATGGCGGTGTGGCTGCTGGCGTTGGCGGGCTGGTCGGAAATAATAGCGTGGGTGCCTTCGGTTTTTCTTTTCAGGCCGGCACTTATTCCATTAGCAACAGTTATGTCAGCGGCGGCACGGTCGATAGCACGGGTAATAGTGTTGGAGGACTGGCTGGCTACAACTTTGGGGCTCCCATCGACTCAAGCTATGTCGTTGGCGTGGCTGTGAACGGAGGTTCATCAGTTGGTGGTCTGGTCGGCTATGACGGCGGAGAAGGATGGAGCGGCGGGCTGGGCCTGATCAGTAACAGTTTTGTATCGAATGCCCAAGTGGCCGGGACATCACAGGTGGGTGGTCTAGTAGGTGAGATACGCTTGCCGACAATCGGTAGTAGTGTTTCTGACAATTACGTGGCTATCTTGAATAGTTATGTCAGTGGCGGAACAGTGAGCGGTACCACTGATGTCGGCGGTCTGGTCGGATTCAATGATGGAGAAGTATCTATGGCCTACACGGCCAGCGGCTTGGTGAGCGGTACTACCAATGTCGGCGGCCTGATCGGATACAACGATGTCACCGCTGTTGTGAGTAACAGTTTCTGGGATATCGACACCACGGGTCAGGGATTGGGGGCCGGGTTCGGCCAGGATTGGGGTTACATAAACACCAACGGCGTGGCGGGTCTCACTACGGTGGAAAGGATGACCATGTCCAGTTTCACAGGCTGGAGCATCGCCAACTTTGGAGGTGCTGGGGCGACCTGGCGTATCTACGAAGGCCATACAGGTCCTTTGCTTACCAGTTTCCTCAAGCCGCTCGTCATCACAGCTGATCCGGCGGGCAAGATCTATGACGGCGTCACCTACAGCGGAGGTTTGGTCAATCCAACCTATACCGATGGCATCAATCCGGTGGTTCCGAGTTCTCCCGACATTTTGGGCACAGCCAACGCATACGGGCCGAATGCGATCAATGCGGGCACTTACGACCCCGATCTTTACTCCGGTCAGTTGGGATATGACATCAGCTATGTGGGCGGCGTGCTGACCATCAGTACGGCAAGCTTGAGTGCCATCAGCCTGAACGGGACGCGCGTCTACGACGGCACGACTGATGTCGATTGGAGCATATTCACCCTCACCGGTCTGATAGGCAGCCAGACCCTGACCCTTAGCGGTGTTGGCACAGTGGCAGACGCTAACGTCGGTATCAATAAGCCGGTGTCGCTGGGCACGCTTGCTCTGGGTGATGGTTCGAATGGTGGGCTTGCCAGCAACTACACATTTACTGGGGGTACGCACAGAGCAACGATCACCGCTGCTCCGCTGACCGTTGGGGGTAGTAACGTAGCATCAAAAGTGTATGACGGTACGGTTTCGGCCACTGTAGGGGCGGGTGTTCTGAGTGGTCTTGTGGGTGGAGAGACGCTGGGGCTGAGCGCGAGTGGTGCATTTATCAACAAGAACGTAGGGACTGCAAAAAATGTCTTGGTGACATACTCGCTAACGGACAGTACCGGGCTGGCAAGCAACTATAGTCTGCCGACTGAAACGCTCACAGCCGACATCACCGCGCTTCCGGTCACGCTGACAGTGCCAAGCCTGACCAAGACTTATGATGGCGGTTTGGGCTACAACATGTCTGTAGCGGATATTGCAAACTTGAGTGGCGCTTTAGTGGGCGGGGATGTTGTCAACGCGGCCAATATCACTTTCGTCGATAAGAATGCGGGTACTGGCAAAACGGTTCTCTTCAACAGCGTGGCGATCAATGACGGAAACGGCGGCGGCAACTATAGTATTTCGCTTGTTGGAAATTCTACCAGCACGATCAATCAGGAGAATCTGGTCGTCGTCGCTAAGAACTTGAATAAGGTGCTGGGAACGCCCGACCCAGCGCTGGGCTACTTGTTGTTTGGATTACATGACCCTGTAGACACCACCCTAAGTGGAACGTTGACGCGAGTTGCCGGTGATACGATTGGAGCGTATTCGATCGATCAGGGGTCAGTGACACTTCTTGATACGACGAATTATTACATGACGTACGTCCCCGGCGTCTTCAGGATACTTGCTCCGACCGTGGTGCAGGAGATCACGCAGACTGCTGTGGGATCCAATCCTGATGATGAAGAGAAAGAAAAGCAAAAGGCTAACGAACTTTTGGCGGATGCCACCACCGATGACAGCGGCCTTCCATTGGCGACTCAATTGCCGGTGTGCCAATGATGAGGGGTAGAACGAAAATGTATCCTGTGAAGAGTCCATTCAAACTTTCGAGCCTACTACTTGGCTTCTTGCTCAGTACTTCTTGCGTGCATGCTGCCGAGGTCCCTACTTCTGGTGAAGCGGTGACTGCGGCTGAAATAGAAGAAGCGCCAGAGTTCATCCGTTTCGCGATCAATGGTTTCATAGTCGATGATGCGAAATTATTCTCACAGGCTGACTTCGATGCAGTCGTCGCGCCGTTCGTGGGTAAAGAAAAAGACTTCTCTGATGTGCAGCGCGCATTGGAAGCGGTGGAAGAGTTGTATGCATCTCGTGGCTACTCGGCAGTGAGTGTGTTACTGCCGGAGCAAGAGTTGGAAGCAGGCACGGTTCACTTCCAAGTCATCGAGGGTCACTACGGAAAGATCACCGTCAAGGACAACAGATTCGTGAGTGAGCAGAATGCATTGGATGCTATCCCTTCTGTCCGCAGCGGTGGTGTGCCGCGTGCAAAGCAGGTGGGACGTGAATTGCGGTTGGCGAACGAGAATCCTGCGCGACAACTGAATGTGGTGCTCAAGGCGGGGGAGAAGGATGATGAAGTGGACGCCAACGTGTTGGTCACCGATAGCAAACCTGAGCTGTGGACGATGACGCTGGACAACTCAGGCTCGGTAGAAACAGGACGCTCACGCTTAGGGTTGGCGTATCGACATGCCAATCTGTTCGATAGCGACCATGTCGCGCAGGTAAACGTGCAAGTGTCGCCGCAATTCATGAGTCGCGTGAAGGTACTCGGTGGCAGCTACAAAGTGCCGCTGTATGACCGTGGGCACAGCGTCGAAGTGTTCGGTGGCTATTCCAACGTCACTTCACTGGTCGGCACGACGAATTTCCAAGGTGGCGGTCTCATCTTCAGTTCGCGCTACAACATCCCGCTTGAACGTTGGGGCACGTTCGACCCGCGCGTCTCGTTCGGGATCGACTGGCGTAAGTTCGATAAGATCAAGATGACCGGTGTGGCACAGCCTTTGTATAACGACATCATCGTCACCCCGCTCAGCGTCACTTATTCCGCTCAAGGAAAGGCGGTTGGTGGGGATGTCAATTTCAATACTTCCTTTGCCATGAACGTGCCGTTTATGAGCAAAGGCAAGTCGGCCGATTTCGCGAATTATGACCTTGTGAATTCGACCAAACCCACTGCGACCTACAAAGCCATCCGATTCGGTACGGACTACTTCACTGCTTTTGCAGGAGACTGGCAATTCCGCGCGGCGATGAACGGACAGTGGAGCGGTGACACGCTCATCCAAGCAGAGCAGATGCGTCTGGGCGGTGCGGATGGTGTGCGCGGATTCTCTGAAGGCAGTGAGACAGGCGAGGTCGGCATGCGTTACAACATCGAGACCTACTCGCCATCTTTTGAGACGAGTGGAGCAAAGGTGCGCGGTCTGGTGTTCGTCGATGGTGGTACGGCGAAATCGAAGGCGGGTGGTAGCACCAATGTATCTAGCGCAGGTTTCGGTTTGCGTTCCGCCATCACGGATACTTCTTCCTTGCGTGTGGATGCTGGACGCATCATCAAAGCGGGTAACGACCCGCAACAATTGAAGGGCGATTGGCGAATCCATGCGGCGTTCTCCGCGTCATTCTAAGTACGAGGTGTGATGTGATGAAAAAAATCCTGTGGTCACTAGTTCTATTGGTTGTCGCTACCTCAGCCTACGCAGAAGCATCAGGCAAGATCGGCTATATGAGTGGCGCCTTGGTCGCGCAACGTCCCGACGGTACTGTGAAGGTGATGGGGCCAAAATCCGAAGTCTCAGAAGGGGATCTGCTCGTCACCGCTAAGGATAGCTACGCGCAAGTGGTGATGAACGATGGCACCAAGATGACCATGCGCCCCAATTCGAATCTCAAGATCGAGTCCTATTCGTTCAAAAGGAACGAGCCACAAGCCGATGCGGCCGTGTTCCGGTTGCTCAAGGGCGGTTTTCGAACGGTCACTGGCTTGATCGGCAAGCGCGGCAATAAAGATGCTTACAAATTACGTGCGGCGACAGCGACCATCGGTATCCGTGGTACGGACTTCACCTCTCGCTTGTGTGCGACTAAAGACTGTTCCGACGATGCCGAGGCCAAGCCCGCTAAACCTACTACGCCGCAACCCAAGGCAGTCGGTCGGGTGATGTTGATCCAAGGTGAGTTGGCTGCCAAGGATAAAGACAGCAAGGCGCGTAAGCTGACTTTGGGTTCGCCAGTGTACGAAGGCGATCTGTTGCAAAGCAGTGCGCAGTCTCACGCCGTGGTGGCTTTTCGTGATGGCGGTCGTATCACCTTGCAAGCGAATAGCGTGTTCCATGTCGAAGCGTTCAAGTATGACAAGGCGACGAATCAAGAGAGCGCAGCTTTACGTTTGCTCAAGGGAGGGGTGCGCGTGGTCACTGGCCTGATCGGTCGCGTCAATCACGACAATTACAAGTTCAGGGTATCTGCTGCCACGATCGGCATTCGTGGCACGGGTTTCGATGTGTGGTGTAACGGCCCATGTGCGAGCGATAGCGCCAACCCCGTTGCATTCGGTACGCAGCCTCCGAGCTCGACTGCGCTGTGGTCGCAATACGCCGAACTCGCCTCGGTGGACAGCTTGAACGATGCAGGCATGCAAACTTCCGTGTGGGGGCAGTATGCTGAAGCTGAGGGGGCTGGCGACCCGATGAATGGCGCGGGGGTCTACGTGTGGAAAGGTGAGGTGGTGTTCGTGGCGCGAGGTACCTCGTTCACTGTGGCGCTCAATCAGGCAGCCACACTCGCACGCGAGACAGGAAGGCCAGTGCAGATAATGGCGCTCCCAGCAAGCATCACAAATAACAGTGCGCCTCGTCCAGACAGCGTCGATGTCGATCTTGAGAAGGTGTTCGAAGAGAGTGTTAGCGAAGGCGAACCGGGACTCTACGTGACAGTGCGTGACGGTCAGGTCATCATCGAGAGAGGTGATCAGAAATTGGATCTCGGTAAAGGCGAGAGTGGTTTCTCCAATGAGCAACTCCTGACACGTCTGTCGGCCACCCCAGGATTCATGGGAAGCGACAGCAAGCTCGACAACATCGAGCAGGGGGGGGATGGGAAGTCAGGCATTGGTGGTAGCGGTTGTGTGGTCGTTCCGTGATACCCCAAGGAGAATAGCTTGAGTAGCTTCGCGTTCTACCAAAAAGTAGTCCCGCTCAATTCCAACGCCCATCGCAATCTGCGATTCGATACCGCCAAGGTCAATTTCGAGTTCGTGCGCGACACCACTGCCGTATTGTTGGGCGCGATCGAGTTCGCCGAAGCGGCACGCGAATATCCCATCGTGTTCATCAAAGCGCAGGACGGCAAGATGCGCCCCGTCGTGTTGTTAGGGGTGCGCACCGGTGAGAACCTCTATGTGGATGACAAGGGTAAGTGGGATGCACGTTACATCCCTGCGTTCGTGCGTCGCTATCCATTCGTGATGGCAGAGGGCGGCGCGCAAGGTCAGTTGATGGTGTGCATCGACGAAGAATGCCCAGCGTTGAATCCGAACATCGGTGAGGTCCTCATCGATGAGACGGGGCAACTACAACCGCGTATGAACGAAGTGATGCAGTTCCTGCAGAATTTCCAAGTCGAGTTCGCGCGCACCGAAGCGCTGGTTCAACAGCTGGATGAACTAGGCTTGTTCGTGCAGCAAGGCGCACGTTTCGACCTCCCCAATGGCGAGACCTTTCAGATGACCGATTTCTATCTCATCGATGAAGCGAAATTCGGTCAGCTCGCCGATGACAAGCTCCCTGCGTTATTTAGGAGTGGTGCCTTGGGGATGGCGTATCTGCATCTTGCCTCGCTGGGTAACATGCGTCGCCTGTTGGATAGGATCAAACCTTCAGCAAAGAAAACAGAGATACACTAAATTCGGTCATCCTCGCGTAGGCGGGGATCCAGTTGTATTTATAACTAGGTTCCCGTCTGCACGGGAACGACGATTCGAAATCAATACAAAAAAGGGAAGCGGTAACGCTTCCCTTTTTATTTGCTCATTCGCTCCAACTCTTTTTGGTAAGCGTCGTAACTGGGTGCGGGCGTGACAGCTTGCTCGGTGGGTGTCCGCTTCGCATCGTTGTTTGCCTTGATACTTTCATATAGGTTGCGCGCTGGATCGGCACACCCGACCAGCATCAACCCTGAAAGTATCCAGAGCATCTTCATGCCTTGGATCTCGCCCAACTCACGATGCCGTTCACATCCATCGCCCCGGCCTGACGTGCGACCTCTTTGCCGCCTTTGAACAGCGCCAACGTCGGTATGCTACGGATGTTGTATTGCGCGGCGATCTGTTGCGCCTGTTCCGTATCCAACTTCACCACGCGCATGTTCGGTTCAAGACGCTCGGCAGCTTGCGCGTAGGCAGGTGCCATCATGCGACAAGGGCCGCACCACGGTGCCCAGAAATCCACCAGCACAGGCACATCACTACGTGCGATGTGAGTCGCAAAATTGTTCGCGTTGAGTTCGACGGGGTGCGCGGTGAACAGCGCTTGCTTGCATTTGCCGCAGGTCGGTTCAGCGTCCAGCTTATCTTCTGGCACGCGGTTGACTGCGTCGCAGTGGGGGCAAACGATATGTTTAGGCTCGCTCATGATGACTCCTTTAATTAGTGGATTCTAATATATGGGTGGAGTGGGAGATTTCAAGTGGCAAATCGATTTGACTCATTCCACCTTGCCGACATGCAGGAAAAGGGGCCATTTCACTTGCAATTTGGAGCTGCTATCGCAAAAGGGGGCAAGGGATTCGGCGAGAGAGGGGACTGGGTCGTAGCCCTGAATCGATTGAAATCTTGCGACAGCTGACCAACTGCGCAAATAGCCAAGCAGATGTTCACACGGCCACTGTTTTTCCAGCATGAAAGTTGGTGTCTCGATGCGCGCATAGGGGAAGGGGAGGTCGTGGTAGCCATTTTCCACATGCACGCGTTCGGAAGGCCAATACGATCCAATCGTTCTATCGTAGAAATCGTCGAGAAGGCGTTGCACTTCGGGATGTTCGAGCATCAGTCTGTTATAACCCCATGCCGCGATGATTCCGCCCGGTTTTAGTACACGTCTCACTTCCGTATGGAATGTGTCAGGTTCGAACCAATGCATGGCTTGAGCAACGGTGACGAGGTCGACTGATCGATCAGGCAGGCCGCTATCTTCGGCGGGAGCGACACGATAAGTCACATTCGACACGGCAGGTGCGCTAGAAAGTTGTGCATCGCTGAGGTCGCTGGCAAGTACATGCTCAAAACGCGACGCCAGTGGTAAGGTGGCCTGCCCACTACCTGCGCCACAATCCCAAGCAAAGGCTCGATGCGGTGTGATAGCAGCGAGCCAGTCAAACAATTCAGCTGGATAGTCTGGACGAAACGTTGCGTATTGCTGAGCGACAGGCGTGAAGTGATCCGTCATGTCAAGGCAATGCGATGCGCATCGACAGATCGATGGCTTTGACATCCTTGGTGAGTGCGCCGATGGAGATGCGATCCACTCCCGTCTCGGCCACGAGGCGGATGTTGTCTAAGGTGATGCCGCCTGACGCTTCCAACTCTGCACGCTTGGCGGCATGGGTCACTGCGATGCGCATGTCTTCGAGGGAGAAGTTGTCCAGCAGGATGAGTCTGGCACCGGCGAGCAATGCCTCATCCAACTCCGCCATGGATTCCACCTCGACCTGTATCGGCACGTTGGGTGGGGTGATCTGGAAGGCATGTTCCATCACCTTGCCGATGCCACCAGCCGCCGCGATGTGGTTCTCTTTGATGAGTACGCCATCGAACAATCCGATGCGTTGGTTATGTCCGCCGCCCACCTTCACTGCATGTTTCTGCGCGATGCGCATCCCGGGCAGGGTCTTGCGCGTATCCAGCACCTTGGCTTGCGTGCCGCTCACCTCTTTCACATAGCGGCGCGTCTGCGTAGCGACGGCCGAGAGCGTCTGTAAGAAGTTCAGCGCAGGACGTTCTGCCGATAACAGCGCACGCGCATCGCCATGTATCTCGCACAGTGTCTGCTTGGCTTCGACGGCATCGCCTTCTTTATATTTCCACTCGATCTTGCAGTCGGGGTCGAGCTGCATGAAACACTCCTCCAACCACAGTGTGCCGCACAGCACCATGTCTTCGCGGGTGATGATCGTGGCATGAGCTTGTGTGTGCTCGGCGATCAGTTGTGCGGTGAGGTCGCCCGTGCCGATGTCCTCGGCAAGCGCATTGAGGACGTCGGAACGGATCTGGTGGGCAAGGCTAGTGTGTGGCATCGAACATTCCCTAAGTTTAGGTTGGCAGTATAAGGGAAGCCACAATAAGCCGTCATTCCCGCGAAAGCGGGAATCCAGCGGGTATATTAAAAATTCCTTGAGGATTTGTTTTGCTACTCAAGTATTTTTAATCAACTGGATTTCCGCTTTCGCGGGAATGACAATGGGGTTGAAATTGTTTAGAGCCTACCCCACCTACGGTTCAGTTAGATATTCCCACAAGGAGTTCCGAAATGAGATTCGATAAGTTCACCACCAAGCTGCAACAAGCACTGTCCGATGCCCAAGGGCTGGCTGTCGGTGCGGACAACCAATTCATCGAGCCACAGCACCTGCTGCTGGCGCTACTCAACGATGCCGACAGCGGGGCAGGCTCGCTGCTGGCACGTGCCGGAGGTAACACCAATGCGTTGAAGACCGCGCTGACGGATGCCGTCTCACGTTTGCCCAAAGTGGAAGGTCATAGCGGCGAAGTTCAGGTCGGGCGTGACCTGAGCAATCTGCTCAACCTCACCGACAAAGAGGCACAGAAGCGCGGTGACCAGTTCATCGCCTCCGAGATGTTCTTGTTGGCACTCACCAACGACAAAGGCGAGACAGGCCGTTTGCTGAAGACGCATGGCGTATCGCGTGCGCCGTTGGAAACCGCCATCGCTGCCGTACGCGGTGGTGAGTCGGTGGGTTCGCAAGAGGCGGAAGGTCAGCGCGAGTCGCTCAAGAAATACTGTGTCGATCTGACCGAGCGTGCCCGTCTGGGTAAGCTCGATCCTGTCATCGGTCGTGATGACGAGATCCGTCGCGCCATCCAAGTGTTGCAACGCCGCACCAAGAACAACCCCGTGCTCATCGGCGAACCCGGCGTGGGTAAGACCGCTATCGTCGAAGGCTTGGCGCAACGCATCATCAATGGCGAAGTGCCCGATTCGCTCAGAGGCAAGAAGGTGTTGTCGCTAGACATGGCCGCCCTCGTGGCGGGCGCGAAATATCGCGGCGAATTCGAAGAGCGCCTGAAAGCCGTGCTGAAAGAATTGGCACAAGACGAAGGCAACAACATCGTCTTCATCGACGAGCTGCACACCATGGTGGGTGCAGGTAAGGCGGATGGTGCGATGGACGCGGGCAACATGCTCAAGCCTGCGCTTGCACGCGGCGAGTTGCACTGCGTGGGTGCGACCACGCTCGATGAGTATCGCAAATACATCGAGAAAGATGCTGCGCTGGAACGTCGATTCCAAAAGGTATTGGTGGATGAGCCGAGCGTGGAATCCACCATCGCCATCCTGCGTGGTTTGAAAGAGAAATACGAAGTGCACCACGGTGTCGAGATCACCGACCCCGCCATCGTCGCGGCGGCGGAGTTGTCGCATCGCTACATCACCGACCGCTTCCTGCCCGATAAAGCCATCGACCTTATCGACGAGGCCGCATCGCGCATGAAGATGGAGATCGATTCAAAACCAGAGGTGATGGATAAGCTCGAACGCCGTTTGATCCAGCTGAAGATCGAGCGCGAAGCGGTGAAGAAAGAGAAAGACGAAGCTTCCAAGAAACGTTTCGCACTGATCGAAGTCGAGATCAAAAAACTCGAACGCGAATATGCCGACCTGGATGAAGTGTGGAAAGCAGAGAAAGGCGCCGCCCAAGGTGCGGCCACCGTGAAAGAAGAGATCGAGGCCATGCGCGCTGAGATCGTGCGTCTGCAACGCGAAGGCAAGCTGGAGAAAGTCGCCGAGCTGCAATACGGCAAGTTGCCGCAGCTCGAAGCCAAGATGAAAGAAGCCGCCCAGCGCGAAGCGGAAGGTGGCGCATCGAAGAACAAACTGCTGCGCACCCAAGTCGGCTCGGAAGAGATCGCCGAAGTGGTGAGCCGCGCGACGGGCATCCCCGTGAGCAAGATGATGACGGGCGAGCGCGACAAATTGCTCAAGATGGAAGAGAAGCTGCATGAACGCGTGGTGGGGCAAGACGAAGCCGTGCGTCTCGTATCCGATGCCATCCGCCGTTCACGTTCAGGCCTGTCCGATCCGAATCGTCCGTATGGTTCGTTCCTGTTCCTCGGCCCCACGGGCGTGGGCAAGACCGAGCTGTGCAAGGCGCTGGCTGGCTTCATGTTCGATTCGGAAGACCATCTCATCCGCATCGACATGAGCGAGTACATGGAGAAACATTCTGTCGCACGTTTGATCGGCGCACCGCCTGGCTATGTGGGCTACGAAGAAGGTGGTGGATTGACCGAGGCCGTGCGCCGCAAACCGTACAGTGTCATCCTGTTGGATGAGGTCGAGAAGGCGCACCCGGACGTGTTCAACGTGTTGCTGCAAGCATTGGATGATGGTCGTATGACCGACGGCCAAGGCCGCACCGTGGACTTCAAGAACACTGTCATCGTGATGACCTCCAACTTGGGTTCGCAGATGATCCAGCAGATGCAAGGTGACGATTATCAAGTCATCAAGTTGGCTGTGATGGGCGAGGTGAAGAGTTACTTCCGTCCCGAGTTCATCAACCGTATCGACGAGGTGGTGGTGTTCCACGCGCTGGACGAGAAGAACATCAAGAGCATCGCGCGCATCCAGTTGCAGTATCTGGAGAAACGCCTTGCAGCGATGGAGATGAAGTTGGACGTGAGCGAAGCCGCACTTGCAGAGATCGCCAACGCAGGCTTCGATCCGGTGTATGGTGCACGTCCGCTGAAGCGTGCGATACAGGCGCAGTTGGAGAACCCTCTCGCCAAGCACATCCTCGAAGGACAGTTCGCCGCGAAAGACACCATCAAGGTGGATTGCAAAGCAGGTGTGATGCGTTTTGAAAAAGGCTAAGCAGTCATTCCCGCGAAGGCGGGAATCCAGTTGATTGAAAGCTCCCCGCGCAGCAGGACAAGGATTAAGACTTTGTCTGCTACGCGGGTTGTTTTTTAACTAGATTCAAGCCTTCGCGTGAATGACGGTGTAATAGGATCATTAGGGTAAAGGTAGGAATTCATGCAACAAAGATTCGTGTTGAACGCTCAAGCCAAGCCGCCTAGCTTGTTGCGCAAGCTGGTGGCCTTGGTCATCACCGTGGCGATGTTCGCCTTGGTGTTGATGTTCTCGGCAGTGGTGCTCGTCGTCCTGCTTGTCGTAGGCATCTTCGCTTTTGCCTATGTGTGGTGGAAGACGCGCGAGGTGAGAAGGGTGATGCGCATGATGCGTAGCGTCGCCACACCAGAAGCGCGGCGCGCGGCACAAGCGAGCAACGACGGCGTGTTCGAAGGCGAAGTGATACGAGTGGTCGATCCTAAAGACGTGAAGTGATGTGTAGCACGCAGTGAGTCAAAAGACATAAAGCCCGGCATCACCGGGCTTTATGTCTTTGAGTGAGTCACATTCCTTAGTTGTTCACAACAGCTTCATTCAAGCTACTTTGTTCGGTGCCATCTTGCTGCTTGCGTCCCGTTACATCGCCCAGCCTTTCAGAAACGGTATCGCCTGCCTCCCAGAGTAGTTGGAACACTGCCATCGCATCTTGTTTGCCACGAAAAGATGCGCGGGTGACAGGAACGATCTTGTCTGCGAATTCGGCAGGCAACACATCGATGAGTTCTTGCGAGGTCATGGTCTGCCGAGCTCTTGTGATGGATGCGATGCGAGCGGCGACATTCACCGTATCACCGAACACATCGTTGGCCTTGAGGATGACTTCACCGAAATGGATGCCGATGCGCAAAGCGATGGCTTGTTCGCCGCCGGGCTTCCTCGTATCGATCGCAAAGTGCATCGCACGTGCCGCATTTGCTGCCAGTGCAGCATTGGGGAAAGTGCACATCACCTCATCACCGATGGTCTTGATCAGCGTGCCCTTGTTCTTGGCGACTTCTTGTTTCACCAGATTCAAGGTGCGCGTCACCATGTTCAGCGCAGCCTCATTCCCCAGTTGCTCGTATAAGGAGGTGCTGCCGCAGATGTCGGCGAACATCACCGCCATCTTGCGCGTCATCTGAGAAGAGTAGATGGCGCGGTTCTGGATGGACATGTTCTGTGTCTCGGCGTAGTGCAAGATCTTAGCGACACGCGCCAAGCGCAACTTCAGCGCAAGGTCGGTAGGGGTCAATCCGATCTGGTTCTTTATCTTCAATTTCGCGCCGTGAAGAAGCAGTAGCAGAACGATATCGGCATTGCCTTTCTCGATGGCGACGAAGATGGGGATGCGTCCATCCTGGCTGAAGTTCACTTCCACATCCGAGACCAACAGTTGATGTAGCGCAGCGAAGTCGCCATGCGTGATGGCAGCAAGCACGTGGTTCCTAGATTCGATGGTGTCGCGCAAGTGACTGATAGAAGTCTCCGCATCAGCGGGCGTGTCGTGGTCATGCTCGACCACCTTCTCGCGATTCTTCTTGAGTTGGTCATAAAACTTGTACAGCAATGCGACCGCTACCAGCATGCCTGAGGCGATGATGAAGGCGGTCTGGCTGAGGTGGAGTTGATTCGCCAACTGTTCTGGCAAGTTCGCACCGATGGCCAGCACCGACACCGTGAGGAACAACATGAACTTGAGGTAGCGGAACAGCGAGATGAACACCGTCACCACCAGCGCGACCAGCAACAGATTAGGGTCGACCACATTGCCGACCACGTCAGCAGGTAGATTGGCGCCGAACGCCATCAGCGCAACGATGGCTAACAACCAGATATCGTGACTCTTGAAATTGACTTGCATACGTCCCTCCTAACTATCTGCTTACGCTATCGGAGAGAGACGCGGATCTAGGGTGGACGAAGCTAAGGTACTAACGGGAACCGCTCGAAGGCTGAGTGGCTACCGGCAATCCCGCTGTCGTAGAGCTAACTTCACTCCTTAGACCGGAAACTTTGCGTCCCTACCTTTCAATAGGTTTGCTCTTGTTTACTGCTGTGGGCATTATCTTCCTGCCGTTCGAGATAGCAAGAGGGGAAGCCCTCCGTCTGTCGGTTCGGCCAAAGGGGATGAACGGAGCGACGATAAAAAAAGCCCGGCAACGCCGGGCTTTTATTTCACAGATACAACAGCTTAATGTGTCGTAGAAGGGGTGATGAATGGTTGAGCATCGTGATGATGTTTCTTCTCATGTTTCGCCATTCGCTTCTCCTTCGCGGTCATCAAGGGCTTCTTCTTGCTGTCTTTGTGAGTGTTATGTGTCTTAGGCATGATCTGACTCCTTATGTTGATTAAGGGAAGAACTGCGATTTCATCCTACTCCGATGGTTCTGCCTTGTCTGCACCCATGATCGGCAATTTGTTGCGCGGTAACTTCAGCGCTTCGAACACTTTCAATGCCGCGTAAGCATCGTTCGCTGCGTAGAGCTGTTGCGGTTGTGTGAGTTCATGCTGCGACCAATCGGTGGTGGTGATCTTTCTCGATTTGACGAAGCGTTGTTTGAACACGAACGCCACCGCGTTACGCACGCCCATCTCTTTCTGGTGTCCCTGCATGCTGAACACCACATTCAGATCGACCACGCCACTGAACTGGATGCCGAACTTCTTGAAGATGTGTCCACTGTCCGACTTCAAACCGAAGCCCACTTTGATGACTGCATCCGAACGCAGCAACTCTTGCAGAAACGGCAACCCCTCCGTGCGATGCACTTGGAACAGATAAGCGCGGTCAGGTAGGGCGAACTGCACCACGTGCGGCCCGTTGCTCACTTCGCCTACCGAGAAGGTGGGTTTGGATTCCGTATCAAAACCAACGACACCCGCCGCCTTGATGGCTGCTGTAGCCGCTGCGAATTCTTCTTTTGTCGTCGGCACGTGGACGTGCTCCAACGTGAGGCCGTCGAAGACAGGCATCAGTGCGATCTCGTCTTTGCTTGGTGCGCGTGGTTTCATTTGGTGTGTACCTTGATCCGTGCAGGTTTGTTTTCTTTAGCTGCGCGTGCGCGCAACTGCCCACACGCACCTTCCACCTCTTGCCCTGCGGAATCACGCACGCGGGAATAGATGCCTTGCCGATTCAGCGTGTGCATCATCTCTGCGGTGCGCTCGGCAGAAGGGCGGCGATAGGGCAGACCGTCTACCGCGTTGAAGGGGATGAAATTCATCAGCGCGTATTTGCCTTTGAGCAATTGCGCGATGCGCTCCACCTCGGCATCGCTGTCGTTCACACCTTCGATCAACGTCCATTGATATTGCGTCGGATATCCCGTGGCACGCGCATACACCTCGGCGCGTTCCACCAACTCCTCCACTGCGATGTCCGGCGCGTTTGGCAACAGCTTCGCGCGTAATGTCGCATCGGTGCTGTGCAGTGAAAGGGCGAGGGCGGGGCGAACAAGCCGTGCTTTTGATGTGGATGGTGAAGAAGGGGGTTCCGTCATTCCCGCGAAGGCGGGAATCCAGTTGGTTTGATTGACTAGGCTCCCGCCTTCGCGGGAGCGACGAACTAAATCAACATGAGAATCGGCTTGAGAATTGCATCGCTCCATCAATCTCTCAAACACCCTTACATCTCCCACCGTCGAAAGTACCAGCTCCTTATGCCCGATGTTGCCATGCATGCCCAGCACATCGATGGCTTCCAGTACGTTGTCCAGATTGTGCGCCGGCTCACCCATGCCCATGAACACCACCTTGCTCACCGCGCGGCGTTTGCGCGCCAGTACCACCTGCGCAACGATCTCTGCACTACCCAGTTGGCGGATCAGCCCATCACGCCCACTCATGCAGAACACACAGCCCACCGCACATCCTACTTGTGTCGAGACGCATAACCCACCGCGCGGCAACAGCACACTCTCCACCATCTGGCCGTCATTCAACTCCACTAGCAATCGTGCGACTTGTTCATCAACGGGATATTCACCATGCAAACGAGCCAACCCATCCAACTCCGTTTCGATATTGGGCAAATCCTGGCGCATCGCAGCAGGAAAGAATATCTCGGCAGGACTGCCCTTCACATCGTATGAGCGCACCTGGCTCCAACCGCGCAGCAACCTATCTTCGTGGCAGGGCTTGGCTCCAAGGTCTTGTAGGCGTTGGCGAAGTTGGGCGATGCGTAGCAATGGAGGAGAGGCGGGAATCAAGGTGGGACAGTGGAAGGTGGCGTGGGATCGGTGCAGATTTTAACTCAGGCACCACGCCTAACAACGGAGGTTTAATTTAGATAAGCCGATACGAATCGGTTCCTTCCCCCTTGCAGGGGGAAGGCTAGGATGGGGGTGGAGTTGCGAAAGCTCCACATTTCTACCCCCTCCCGAGCGTGTGTTGTTGGGGTTTTAGCCCCGTATAACCACGGCCTACCCCTTGCGGGTGCAACCCTCCCCCTGCAAGGGGGAGGGAGTTAAGTCAATCGAACTTCTCGCGCAGTTCGTCCCGGTCGAACCACCAAGCATCGCCGACGATGATGTTCACCACCTTGCCTAAACGTGGCAAGAATATCTGCGGGTCGCGCAGTGACAACTTCTCCATCCACTGGTCGAGCGCGGCTTGGTCGCGCACCTTGCTGTGGCGTTCGGCCACGCGGCCGATCAGCGTGTTGGCGAGGAAGCTCAGGCTTTCGTGGCTTGCATCATCAGCGCGCAGGTCGATCACATAACGCGCGGCAACGGCGGCGAGTGCCGCACCGTCTGAGTTGTCCGGTGTCTCTTCCACGATGTGCATCAGCATCGCCAGCGTCAGCTCGGGATCGACCGGGAAACTCACCGCCAGCCACACCCCCATGCCCAGCGCCGCCACAGACTCTTGCTGCTCACACTGATACAACACATCGCAGGCTTCCACCGCATCTTTCCACGCATCCTGTCGCAGCGCAGTGTTAAACGCCTCGCGTGCCAATGTCCATGCTTCGGGTTTGCGTTCCAGCGCCACCAATATCTCGGCTACATCCAATTGCAAGCGCGCACGTGTTAGCGGAGTGGTGTGGTTCGGGCTGTTCAACTCCTGCAACTTCTCAACCAACAGCTTCGTCAGCTCGGTCGAGTCGTTCTCTTTTGCATCGTCTCTTTTCTCTACAAAGTTGTTGCTCATGAAGGTCTCAAAAAATGTGTCATTCCCGCGAAGGCGGGAATCTAGTTTAGTTAACTGGGTTCCCGCCTTCGCGGGAACGACGATACTTTGCTTATTCGGTTTTTCCAGTAGCAGGGTTGATGAAGTCGATCACCTGTGCACTCGGTATCGAACCATCCTTGTAATATGGCTTGGCTTCCGCGAAGCCAAGTTTCTCGGCCAACTCTCGTTCCCGTTCCGAGATCAACGCAAAACAATCCTTGATGTCTTGGATCGTTTCACCCGACAACGGATTAGGTCGCCCACCCAGCGGTGTGACGTCTCTGACGACATTGCCCAGCGTCTTGCGCATCACACGCAGTATTTGCTGTTCTTTGCTTAACTCTGCTGTGTTCATGGGAATGCTCCGAGATGGTCAAAGGAGGCCGACTCTACTAAAACCAATACCCTGTCGCTACGCCCCTTTCGGGTCAGAGCCGTGCGCCCAGAGTGTGATTCATCGGTTGTGCGATAGGCGCTATCATCCGCCTCCACGAATAGGAAACCCCCATGCAAACGCGCAGACCCATCAACATCCCCGTCGTAGCCGCATCCCCGCAGCCAGAGGCAGAAGCCGAGAGCAACTGCTCCGGTAGCGAACTCGTCGCACTTATGGTGCTGGGCGACAGCATGCACCCGGAATTCATCGAGGGCGAGATACTGGTCATCGAAACGGGTAGGCCCGCAACAGATGGCTCGTACGTCATCGCAGAAGTGGCGAAAGAAGACTTCATCTTCCGCCAGCTCAAACGCGACGAGCAGGGCGGCTGGTTACTGCATGCGCTCAATCCCGTTCATCCCGATACCGCCATCTCAGGGTTAGAGATCATCAAAGGCGTGGTCATCCACAAGCGCAATGCGCGTTCGCGCAAGACGGTCAAATTCTATGTGCCGCAGGCTGGACAGTGAGATAGGCGAAGTGATTGCGTCACAGAAAAGAAAGCCCGGCGATGCCGGGCTTTTGCTTAGGTGGTACTTTGAACCTCACTACGTCAGCTAAGGTCAATCGCCCAAATTGATTCCGATATTCCGTGCGCTCTTCACCCAAGGATGATCAGGCGGCACCGTTTTAACTTTTCCTGCAACTTCTTCCAGCATCACCGCCTCAGTGCTATCACCCCTCGCGGCGACCATCACGCCATATGTCCCTTTAACGATCAGGTCAGTGCAAGCTGTGCCCAGACGGGTTGAAAGCAGTCTGTCAGCGGCGGAGGGGATGCCACCGCGTTGCAGGTGGCCAAGGATGGTGATGCGTGATTCCAGACCGGTCAAAAGTTCAAGTTGTTTGGCGAGGCGCACTGTCTTCTCTGCGTACTGAGCCTCGGGGGCAGATTCGACTTCGACTTTTTTCGTCTCTTTCTGTTTGCTGCCGTTCTTCTTTTTCTTATCCGCCATCAGTTCCGCATGCTCATGCATCGTGAGCGCACCTTCAGCAAGGGCGACGATGCTGAAACTCTTGCCGCGACGACTCCGCTCGCGGATCGCTTCTGCGACGCTTTCCACCGCATAGGGGATTTCAGGAATGAGGATCACATCGGCCCCACCTGCGATACCCGCACCCAAAGCCAACCAGCCAGCTCGATGGCCCATGATCTCTACCACGATGATGCGGTGATGGCTGTGTGCCGTGCTGTGCAGACGGTCGATTGCGTCAGTGGCGATGCCCAGAGCGGTATCGAAGCCAAAGGTCATGTCGGTCATGGCGATGTCGTTATCGATAGTCTTGGGCAGCGTGATGATGTTGAGCCCTTTATCTTTGAGACGCAGCGCGTTCTTCTGCGTGCCGCCACCGCCTAGGCAAACCAGAACATCAAGATGATTGTCGTGATAATTGCGGACGATCACATCGGTCATATCCTGCACCTTGTTATCGACCATCATGCGATGAGGCTTGTCGCGGCTAGTGCCGAGCAAGGTGCCGCCACGAGTCAAAATGTCCGACAGGTTGGCAGCCTCCAATCGCATCGTGCGGTTTTCCATCAAGCCGCGAAAACCATCACGAAAACCGATGAGCTTCATGTCACGCTTGTTCAGTGCAGATTTGCCAACACCACGAATCGTCGCGTTAAGGCCGGGGCTATCGCCGCCGGAGGTGAGAATGCCGATGTATTTGGTCACGGGAATCACTATGTATTTAGAGTGGGCCAGCATCATCAAGCATTGCCCTGGCAGGGTCAACGTATCTGGTTTTCAAACGGCGAATTGCGGTGGGTGTTTGGATGTGTTGCGTTACACAAAAGAAAGCCCGGCGATGCCGGGCTTTTTGTTGGGGAGTATTTCGATGCTGACCCTATTAGCTTGGGGACCGCCCCGTTCGTGCTGAGTAGCGCGGTTTCATGCGCGTATCGAAGCCTGTCCTGAGCTTGTCGAAGGGTATGAGCGGGGTAGCAACTGCGTTATTTAGGTCAATCGGAGCTTCGCGGGCTGGCAGACTTACGGTTTGCGGCGATTGGAGGGCAGGTGTTGTTTGCCCTGCACCAGATCCTTGGTCGGGATCCAGTTGGTCTTCGTCTTGGGTTTGTCGGTCTGGATGTTCTTGCCCTTGTGGCTGCGTTCAGCCACCTTGTAGCTCTGAATCGCCACCAGTAACTGCTCTTGAGTGACCCGAATGCTTGGGTGTTTGTCCTTGGCATCAAAGTCGGCGAGTTGTTGCTTGATGCGGGCCAGCCGGGTGGCGCTGTCATCCTTGGCTTTCAGTACCGCCATCATTGCCTGCGCCGCAGCAGAGAGCGTATAGCCACCTGCTGCCTCGGTGATCAGGCCACAAACGCTCATGCGCGCAAACGCGTCCACCAGTTTGGACTTGGCCGGAATCTCGCCGTGCTGCGCCATCGCCAGCGCGGTGATGATCTCGTCCAGCGCGGCTGGGCGACGCTTGGCCGTAACGGTGAGGGACAACAGCAGGGCGGCATCGTCGTCGTGAACGGGGTGCATGGTGAACCTTTGCAGAGTTGGAAAATTAATGGGGTTGGCATCGTATTGTATTTTGATATGCGATGCTGCCCCCTTTAATTTCGGGCGGAGCCGAGGGTGGGGATTAGGGGGCATGGGGTAGTGGTTGTGCGGGGGGAAGGCAAAAGATAGCGAAGTCGACTTCAAAACATTTTGACTCCGGTACCTTGGGGTACTTCCTTGCGTTCGCTATATTTCATGAACATTCTCAGCCCCAAACCACTCGCTGGCTTTCGCAAGTACGGCTGGGTTTGGGCTGAAAAATAGACCACCAAATTTTCTTTTGCACGGGTATTCCCGTGAGACGGGCAGTGTCAATGCGGGTGCACCACGAACGGAGCTTGCGCGTCACAGCCCGCGCATGAAATATGGCCGCAACGGCCTGTGTCCCGCCATCGCCTCCCGCAATTGCAGCAACAGTTTCTCTTTGTCCTTGGGTAGATTGCCCGCGAGTGCTAACGCATTGGAGGCATGGTTGCTGCGGAAGATGACGGGATGCGCTGGGTTGAGGCCGCTGATGAGTCTTTCTTGTTCTTTCAATATCGAGAGGTCGTCCGGCATCTCGAAGGGTCCGCCGTATTTGCGGTGGAATTCTTCTTCCACGCTTTCGTCCAGATAGAGTTGCAGCGTAGAGAGGTAGGTGACGGGTGCGCTGTTGAGTAGGTCGATGGTGCCGTCTATGTGTTCGTCGCTGTGTTGTGTGCCGCCCAAACCGAGGATGACGGTGGCGGAGACTTTCATGCCGATTGCGTGTGCCTTGTGCAGCACTTCGGCCATGCGCTTTTGTGTGGCGCCTTTGGTGATCTTTTTCAGGATGAGGTCAGAGCCGGATTCGATGCCGAAGTAGAGCAGGTGAAGTTTGTGCTCGCGCAACAGGGCGAGTTCTTCGGCACTCTTGCGTGCGATGTTGCCGGGCGTGGCATAGCAGGAGACACGTGTCAGGCGCGGCAGTGCAGTGGCTAGTTCGCAAAGGATGGCGAGCAGGTGTTCCGTTGGGAGAGCCAGTGCATCGCCATCAGCAAGAAAAACGCGGTGCGCGTCCGGCCAATCGACAGCGGCTTGGCGGATGTCGGCGAACACGTCTGCCTGCGGGCGTTCGACATATTGTTTGCTGCGATACATGGCGCAGAAACTGCACTGGTTGAAGCTGCACCCCAGCGTGGCTTGGATGATGAGGTTGTCGCCTTCGGATGGCGGTCGGAAAAGTGGTTGGTCGTAGCGCAATGACATGCTGGATTCGGGTCTGACGAGCCAGACTAGCGTGAGTTAAGGCCTAGATATTCTACCGGCCTCGATATAGGAATCGGCATCTGATTCGATGAAACTGAGGAAACGACACACAGGTTGTTATTAGGTGGGATGAAAATCGGTTTTATGCAAAGGTTTAATGTCGCCGCTTTACAAATCTTTACCTTCCATACAAACCGCCGCAATGGCGCGCTCATAAAGTGTCACTCAGCCGCTACACACGGTGCGGCATCAACCAATCAAGGAGAATGAGATGAGTGAGCAAACCCCTAACACGCAAGATACGAATAAAGAGACTCAAGGCCGTTGCGGCGGCAGACATGAGCATCATTGCCATAGCGGTCATCGCGGTCGCTGCTTCGGCAAGGTGCTGGGTGTCATGCTGGTGTTCGGTCTCGGGTTCTTTGCGGGCAAGTCTTATGCATGTGAGCCCGGCTTTGGTCATCACGGTGGGCCACAGGCATTCATGTCTGGCAAGCCGATGGATGTCGAGCAGATGAACAAGTTCGCCGAGCGCGGTGTTAAACACATGCTGGATGATGTGAAGGCGAACGATGCACAGAAGGCGCAGGCAACTGCCGTCGTGAAGGCTTCGGTGGAGAAGGGCGCACCGCTGGCGGATAAGTTGCGCGGTAACCATGAGCAGATGCGCAAGCTGATGTCCGCAGCGACGATAGATAAGGCCGCTATCGAGGCCTTGCGTGCAGAGCAGATCAAACTGGCGGATGAGGCTAGCAAGTTGGCGACGCAGACCATGCAAGATATCGCCGAAGTGTTGACGCCAGAGCAACGCGCCAAGTTGGCCGAGAAGATGGAGAAGCGTCACGGCTGGATGCATCACGGTTAAGTAGACGCAGGATTAAGTCCGTTCGCCCTGAGCTTGTCGAAGTGGGGTAGGACGCGTGTTTGTTACCGTCCTCCGATCATGGTTCGACGAGCTCACCACGAACGGAGGACTGATTCAGCGGATGTTGTAACTGCCCCGCATGCATGCCGCTTGGTATGATGCGGGGCAACTTTTTTGGGATATCACATGAACCATCACATCCTCATCATCGACGACGACGAACGCCTGTGCGCCATGTTGCAACAGTATCTGGGCGATGCCGGATATCACGTGACTTCGCGTCACACCATCGCCAGCGGCTTGCAGGTGTTGAAGCAAGAGGCGTTCGATGCGCTGGTGCTAGACCTGATGTTGCCGGATGGCGATGGGCTGGATGCCTGCCGCCAGTTACGCACCTTCTCTACCATTCCGGTGTTGATGCTCACCGCGCGCGGTGAGGCGATGGATCGCATCCTCGGGCTTGAGATGGGCGCGGACGATTACCTGCCCAAGCCTTTCGAGCCGCGCGAGTTATTGGCTCGACTCAAGGCCATCCTGCGACGCGGCAAGGCGGGCAATAGTGATGTGTTGCGCTTCGGTAAGTTGGAGATCGACCGTGGCGCGCGACAGGTGCGCGTGGATGGCGCGGCATGCGAGATGACGTCGTATCAGTTCGATCTGTTGCTAGCGCTGGCAGAGAAACCGGGGCGGGTGATGAGCCGTGAGCATCTGTTGGATGCGGTGAAGGGCGAGCCGCTGGAAGCATTCGACCGCTCCATCGACGTACATATCTCGCGCATCCGCGCGGCGATTGAAGAAGACCCCAAACATCCGCGCCGCATCATCACGCTGCGCGGCGCAGGTTATGTGTTCGCGCGTAGCCAAGATGGCGAGGAGGCCGCATGAGGAAACTCTATTTTCAGATCTACATGGGCGTGATCGCCAGCCTCGCCTTGCTGGTGGTGTTGGCCGCCGCGTTCTGGCATTTCCAAGGACAGAACTCTCCGCAGAGCGAGGTGATGCGCACGGTGCGTGATGTCATCGTGCTGGCACTGCCCGCGCCGGATGCACCCGCCGCGCAGCAACAGAGCGTGCTAGAAAAACTGGCGCGCCCTGCCTTGCCGCGCATCTCTTTGTATTCCGATGACCGTCGCTTGCTGGCACATGCAGGCGTACCGCTGATGGCACCGCCGCCGGACGCGCGCGACAATGATTGGCTACATCGTCACGGCCCCGATTCCGCTTGGGCCATGCATCTGCCAGATGGTCGCTGGTTGCTGGCACAGCCGCAACAAGGTCCGCCGCGCATGCCGTTCCCCTTCATCATGATGTTGGTGTTGATCGGCTTGGTGGTCGCGGTAGTGGCCTACCCGATGACGCGCCGCATGACGCGCCGACTGGAGAGTTTGAAGTTGGCGGTGGAGGCGCTGGGTGAGGGCGATTTCAAGACGCGCGTGGAGACCAAAGGATGTGATGAGGTGTCGTCGCTGGCGAAGAGTTTCAATCAAGCGGCGGAGCGTGTGGAGTCGTTGCTGCTGGCGCACAAACAACTGCTGGCGAATGCCTCTCACGAGTTACGTTCACCACTGACGCGCATTCGCCTCGCCTTGGAACTGCAGGCGGAACGTCCCGCGCCTGAATTGCAAAAAGAGTTGCGTAAAGACATCGCCGAGTTAGATCAACTGATTGAGGAGATCCTGTTGGCGAGTCGCTTGGATGCCAATCGCGAGCCGTTGCAAACGACGGACGTCGATCTGGCCGCGCTGCTGGCAGAAGAGTGCGCGCGCAGTGATGCGCAATGCGAAGCCGTACCGCTGAACATCAAAGGTGACGATAGGTTGTTGCGACGTTTGCTGCGTAACCTGTTGGAGAACGCCAAGCGACACGGCGGTGATGTGGTGCAAGCCAGCCTGACGCAGGATGCGCTCGATGCCGTCATTCAAGTGTGCGACAACGGCAAGGGCATCGCGGCAGAAGAACGCGAACGCATCTTCGAACCGTTCTACCGCCCAGCGGGTAGTCGTGAAAAAGAAGGCAGCTACGGCCTTGGCTTGGCGCTAGTACGGCAGATCGCCGAACGCCACGGCGGCAGCGTGCGTTGCCTGCCACGTGCAGAAGGTGGTGCGTGCTTCGAGGTGAGATTGACCGTCTGAAGGATTTCGATATGTGGATACAGAAAGAGATACGGCTCCAAGCTCGTTCGCGCGGTTTTCATCTGGTCACCGATGAGGTGTTGCGCGAACTGCCAGAACTACGCGAATTGAAGGTCGGCATGATGAATGTGTTCATCCTGCACACTTCCGCATCACTCACCTTGAATGAGAACGCCGACCCGACGGTGCGACAGGACTTCGAGAGTTTCTTCGATCGTGCAGTGCCTGAGGATGAGCATTACTACCGCCATCAGGATGAGGGTTCAGACGATCTGCCCGCGCACATCAAATCCAGCCTGTTGGGTGCCAGTTTGAACATTCCCATTGCGAATGGACGTCTTGCATTGGGTACGTGGCAAGGGATATATCTGTGCGAACACCGCAACCACGGAGGCAGCCGACGCATCGTGATAACGGTTCACGGCGAGTGAACCCGCGTTATCGTCAGGCTGATCTCGGCTTCAGCGCGTTACCCGAGAACACCACGCCATCCCAACCATGCTTGATGAAGTTGCGGATGTTCTGGTGGTCTGTGCCTTGTGGGTGTTGCAGTACGTCTTCGCGGTAGTAAGCGCCGAAGCAGTGCAGGGTCTGTTGCTGGCTGAGTTTGTGCAACTTGGCGAAGGAGAAGAGTTTGCATGAGCCGTTGTTCTGGCCTGCGTCATTTTGCAATTCGCCGTTGCGGAACGCGGTGGGGGTGAAGTCGTAGTTCGCATCGATCACCGCGATGGTGTCTTGGAAAGTGATGGTGGTGGGGGCGGTCGCGAGGGTGTGTAAGAAGGTCTTCATGTGTGGTTCTCAATAAGTGGGTTGTGTGGTGTGTTATCGGACAAGCCCGATCTCGCGTGATTCATCCAATATCTTTTCAGTTAATTTTTGATGTCCTGCGGCGTTGGGGTGGAGTTGGTCGACTTTCAACAGTGGGTCGGACAACACATCCGCGATGGCGTCTTCGATCAGCGGCACTTGTTGAGCCTTGGCGATATCGCGGTAGAACTCGGCTGCCGAGAGATTGCGAAACACAGCGCCTGCGATGCTGGGTTCGGGTATCCCCAATAGGATGGGTTTAGCGCCATGTACTCTGACGAGGGCGATCATCTTCTCTAGGTTGGAGATGGTCTCCTGAGTGGGCGTGTGGCGCAACATATCGTTGCCCCCCAAGGTGATGAACACCAGCACCGGTCTGTGTTCTTCCAGCAATGCGGGCAGGCGTGCCAATGCGTCGCTGCTGGTGTTGCCGCTGATGCCGCCATTGATCACCGTCCAGCCTGTCTTGTTTGCCAGCAGTGACGGCCATGCTTCGTCTGGCGTCACGCCATAACCTGCAGTGAGACTATCGCCCAGAGCGAGCACAGCAACGTTGGGCGGGATGGGTTGTTCGGTAGGTTCACTACATGCGGTGAACAGGACGAGCACTGTGAGCGTGACCATCCATTGCGACAAGCAATTGGAGAAGCTGGGGGAATGACGAGCAGGCATCGTTGGGAGATTCTCTAGTCGCGAATGGTTCTACTAGGCAATCAATAATCCTCGCGATAATAAATGAAGGCGTTATTCCCTCTGTAGATTCCGAAGGTCGCTTGTCCCGAAGGATTCCCGCCGCTGGGTAGGCTTAGCCACGGTTGATTGGTCGGTGTATCTGCCGGGCCAGTGCTGCCTACTGCCAAGCAGGTGTTGCCTATGCTTGTGGCGCCCAAATTGAGGGTGAGTGTCGCGACACCGTCGTTGCCGGTGTTAGGTGCGGCCAAGCGTAGTTTGAAGTTGGGTGCACTACCTGTGAGCGTGCCGGCAGTTTCACAAGCGGAAAGGTTGCCGCCGAAAGCATAGGCAAAGTTGTTGGCAGAGAGCGGCGTACAACTGTCTAGCGTGTTGGTCATCCAACTCGATCCGTTGAAGTATTGTGCTGAAATCTGCAGATCTAGCGGAAGTAACTCAGAACCATATTGATTCGAGATTCTGATTCGTCCGAAACGCACACGCGTGGTGTCGCTCAGATCGGTGCCGCTAATGGTTACCCCATCCGGCTCGGTCAGGATGTTGGCTTTTAGGGCGAAGCTGTCGTAGGGGCCATCGGGAGCGGCTAAGCGTTGAAAGGTCGTCGTGGTGCCCACCAAGTAGCTACCATTGCTCCAAGTAAATGCCGGAAGTGCCGGATCCAAGCGGCTCAGGCTAACTGCACTGCCGCTATTGTCTCCGGTGATGCTGAAGGTGCCGAGTTGACTGTAGCCATCGGTATATCGGGAAGTGACCAAGCCCCCAGAACTGAGTGCGCGCAAATTCAAATTGATGTCGAGGGCAGGATGGTCCATATAGACGAATCCCGAACAGGCGGTGTTCAGTGTGGCGGCGTAGTCGAAGTGGTCGGGATAGAAGCGCCCGAACGGGCCAGCCACGGCAGATCCAGTCACACATCCATATTTGCCGCCACTCAACGTGTTCGAAGTGGATCCTGCCACACAGTCATTGGGTTGATCGACATTGCTGTAGGCCGTGTCTTTCACCGCATCGGCAAGCAGGCTGAGGGTGCCCACGTCGTGGTACGAGAAAGAGGTGCCAGTGCTGCCGCCACCGCTGGCTACAGGGAATGTGCCTGTGAGTGTGCCGATGGCGGCGGCGTTGTGATCTCTCATCAAGGCGGTATCTAGAACGGGTGTGCCGTCATAGGTGGCTGTGCCGCTGTCCGCAGTCATATTGAATGAATGACCGGCCTTGAGGGTCGGCCCACCCAGGTCAGCTGTCACGTTGAACCCTGCTGGCCGAATAGCGAAATCATCCACGCTACACCAGGTCATGCCCAAAGGAGGACAGTTGGTGCTGTCACACACCACCTTGATGCGAGCCTCTCTATACGCGTCGGAGATCGACACCGCGTTGAGTGTGAGGCGACCGGAGGTGAAATCGGTTGCCGCATTGTCGATCACTTGCGTGAAGCTTGGCGTGAAACAGTTCTGCGCATCTACGTTGCCGGCATTGGTGCGTGCGATCAGCGATATGACAGCGCGCCCTGTGAAACTGGTGGCCACGTTGTCGCTGCCATCCAGTGCCACGATGTCGTAGGTCGAGTTGATACCCGCTATTCGTGTGAACAGCTTGCCTTGCGCTGCAGAACAATGCGTCGTCGCGTGATCGTGGCAAGCGTTGAAGTTGGCGAAGCATGCTGTCAGCACCAAGTCTGCATCCTCGCCAGCGCCCTCCGTGATCTGCCCATCCGTCACATTGATGTTCACATTCCCTGCGGTGTTGTGTGTAAGTGCAAAAACGGCTTGGTATTCGCCGTTGAACAGGTAACTCGCGACCCCATCGTTTGCCGTGCCGTTGTTGAGTACGCCGTAGCCACTGATCAGAGCCCAGTCGCCTTCCCCTGTAGATGTGCTCAAGCTGATCTGTGTCGTGTTGTTAGGCATGGTGATCAAGCCGTGGGTGATGTCGTGTGCGGTGACGGTCACATTGTTCGCCTGGCAGGCTTGGCCGCTACCTGCATGCGATACGGCGTAGTGGCTCAGGCAAGCGCCTGTCAGACTAAAGTCGCGATTGACTAGCGCGGTTCCTCCTTCGTAGTTGTACAGGCGGAACTCATCTAGTGTGGCGTTGCCGCCCCCTGGATTCCCGGCGGACCGACCAACGGGACTGGCGGCACTCCGGTTATCGCCGATGTAAAGCGTACCGATCTGGTTAGAGATCACGTTGTTCGTGGTGAACCCGCTCGTGGTCGTGAGGGCGCCGTCGATCCAGATACGCAAACGGTCGCTATTGGCCGCAGCAAGATTGTTGAACGTCCAAGAGACGGCGATGTGTGACCAGCCAGTGTTAGGTAGCGCATTGTTGGCGGTGGTGACGGTGCGGTTCGTGTTGCCACTATCTGTCACGGTGAATGTGAGTGCACGCGTGTTGGTTCGATGCAGATAGAAAGATCGACCGGCGGTCGTGGTGGCATCGAAGAGAACGCGAGTCGCACTAGGCGAATTGGCAGCGTTGTTGTACCAGAAGCTGATCGTGCCGCTGTTGCCAACGGTGGTGGGGATGGCGATGTTGGTGTCGATCGCGGAGATCGCCGCAGTCGTGTTGTTTTCGGTCATCTGTCCGCCGCGACAAACTTGGCCGGTCGCTACATCCTGCGGGCGGGTCGCGCCGCCTAGGGCGATGGCAGTGGCATGGCGACTATTCCCGCTAGTGTCGAGTACTTCATTCGCAGTGCCATTCCAGCTGAGTTGTTCCATGCGGTACTCGGCAACAGGACGTGGTATGTAGAATTTCAACGCTGTATTCGCGACGGGGAAGCCGATGGCAGGCACCTCTAGGTCGGCGCTCGTGTTGTTCACTTGCCAACCGACTTGCCCCGTGGTGTGGCCTGGGCCGGGAGTAGAGTTTCCGTATTGGTAAATGAATTCACCGTTCTCCTGCAAGATGACTTGCAGATTGTAGTCGCCACTCGCATTGGAGAAGGATGTCCATTCTGGGACATGACTCCATGTCACCACGAAGCTACGGTAAGGAGCAGTACCGAGGGTCGCATAGCTGACGTAGCACACTGCCCGGTCGGTACAACTGGTGGTGTATCCACCACCGATCTCGGATTGTAACGAGGGGTCGAGGTCGCCACCGTATATACGCATGGTGGAATCGAGAGAGGCATTCGGATAGGGGAGTTGTGTGACGGGGCTGCCAAAACCGCACGTCAAGTTGTTGTTGAATTGCAAGCGGCCGTTGCTCATGACACGAACTTGGGTGAAATTCGCCCCGCCGTACATAAAAGTGAATCCGATAGGTATGTTGCTAGAGAGTGAATCGTCTATGAAGGGCGGAGTGGATCCACAACCTCCTGTGTTGCTGAATTGGTAAAACGGAGAATAGATGCCGCCCAGAGTCGGTCCTAGCTTGGTGTGGGTCGAAGCATCTATCCAGTTGAATGCCGTCGCAGTATTGGCATAAGTGACGCCCTGCGCACTCGTGACAAACATGTTTGCCAACATGAACAATGCTGACAGCGCTGTGATCGATAGGTTATGCATCTCATCAGTCCCACTGGATTTCCCACACGAATCATTATAGACCTAGGGGTTGATATTGATGAGGGGGAGTTAAAACATTCGTGGTCACATCTGTTTCAGTGTCAGCACCTAACTTTGTAGCGTCCTTTGCGCGATGTCGTCTTGCACGGGTGACGGTGGCGTGTGCGGTTTAGAGGACGTCTAGGGGAGACTTCATTTGAGGTGTCAGAAGCGCCGAGCCTAGTGTTACAACGAGCAAAGCAATGCCGGTGGTTGGTAGCGCGTGCGGATGTGGAACATGCGGAACGCGCCGAAGTCCTTTGCGCTGGAAAGGGTGCCTGCGTATTCGAAGTTGGCCCAGCCTTCGCCTTCCAGCTCTAGCATGGCCACGAAAGGTTCTGTACCGAATATCTCGCCTGGTGGGGTGATGGGTTCGATACGCGCGGTCTTGGTGACGTCGTTACTGGAATAGGTGTAGCACTCGGCAAGATGGTCGTACAGTTTGTACACGGGGCCGAAGTGCAGGCCGATGCGCATCATCAAGGGTTCTTTGATACTGAGTTTAGATTGGTCGATCTCGGCGAGCACGGTGTTCAAGGCGACGGCGATCTTGGCGGCGGTGGAGGCTTTTTCAGTGACGAGGAAGATGGCATCGCCCCAGGTGTCGATGTGCTGGATGTCTGATTTGAACTCGGCGATCACTTTGGCCAAGAGTGGGTGAAGATCGTTGTAGTACCACAGGATGTCACGGTCACTCAGCTTGCTGTAGCCGCGTATATCGGAGAATAGGATAGCGTGCGGTTCGCGCCGATTGCTGGGGTAATCCAGGCGCGATCTTTGTGCGGGCGGTTTGGGTGATATCTCTGGACTGGGCACGAGATGGGTGGGGTGGCCTAGGCTGTTCCACTTGTTGATGTTGGATATGGTGCCTCGGCTCTGTTTGGCGAGAATGGGGTTCAGCACCGCCAACTGCAAGCGTTTAGACCCCAGCGAGTTCGCACGCATGATGGCCATGCCCATCGCAACGTCCGAGCAGTAGCCGAACAGCGATTCATCCCCTAAGAAATCCGACTCGGTGGCGAAGGAGACGGTGTTCGCTTTTTCGATGCAGGCTTGGTAGCGCTCAACCCATTTATTGCCAGCAGGACGCACGGCGGCATTGCAGAAATTCTCCTGTCCGAAGGGGAGCCAGATGTTCAGTTCACCGCCCAATTTCAAGATGGATTCCGCGAAGAGGATGTCGGAGCCAGCCATCAACGAGCCATAGGCGATGGTGCAGTGGTTCTCCTTGAGCACCTTTTCCATCTCGGCTTTGAGTTCTAACTCCGCTTGATCATCGATGTGGTGATGGTTGTAGAAGGCATGTCCGCAATAATGGATGACCGTCTCGGGCAGGATAGGGTCAAGGATGTCCGATCCGATGTGCTGATGTTTGCAGATGAGTCTGAGCTGATGATGGGTGCGTGCACGGGTGAGGAGGTTCTGGTCATTATGTTGTGCCACCTCTGCGATCACAGCACGGGCGGCATCTACTCTATTCAACAGCAGGTAAGCCTCTGCGCGCGTGGCAAGGGGGAAATATTGCGGCCCCTCATCTTTCAACGCGATGCCGATGGCGGTGGTGGCGAGCAGGCTCGCCAATTCGGATTCGCCAGACAACAGGTAAAGCGTGGCTGCGTTGATGGCGGAGTAGTGTCCGCCCGTTTGCTCGTATGCTTTTTGATACGTTCGTGCGGCAGCGTAGAACTTGCCGGCATCCAAGCTCATAGGGGATGACGATTCATCCACGCTGAGGAATGCCAAGTCTTTCAAGATGCGCGCCTCTAAAGCGCGGATGTATTCACTCGTGCTGTTGTGAAGCTTGTATGAATAGAAGGTATCCAACGCACGCTGTTTCGCATTGCAGCGGGAGAGGGCGAGCACGGCACAGTATTGGAAGAACTCATCATCAGGATGGAGCTTGATAGCGGCACGTGCCAAGTCATATTCATTCAGATAGTCGCCCGACTTTTGGGCGCTGAGGATCTTGGCTTTGATGTCTTCGGTCGATTGGTCCATCTGTTAATTACGTTCGCGCGGAGACGCAATAGCAGGTTCAGGTACGGCCGTTGTCTTGGTCATGACCGTGCTTCTTGTACAGCAGGGTCATTATGCCGATGAGCAATGTGCCGAACACGAAGATGATGACATTGATGGAGAGGTCGAGTTTGACCATCAAGGCATACAGACCCAGCATGAGGAAGATGCTGATGTTCTCGTTGAAGTTCTGCACGGCGATGGAGCGGCCTGCGCCCATCAGAAGGTGGCCGCGATGTTGCAGCAGGGCGTTCATGGGAACGACGAAGTAACCTGCCATCACGCCGATGCCGATGAGCAGCAGGATGGCGAGAAGCGGGCTGTGTACAAGAATCATCGCCAGCACGGCGAATCCCATGCCGATACCGACCGGGATGACGTTCACCGCGTGTTCCAGTTTGACGAAGCGCGCCGCGAGGACGGAGCCGATGGCGATACCGACCGCGACCCATGCGGTGAGCTTGGCGGCTTCACCGATGCTGTAATGCAAAGCGACGGCTGCCCATGCCAATACGAGCAGACGCAGTGTGGCACCAGCCCCCCAGAACAAAGTGGTCACAGCCAGAGAGACTTGGCCCAACGGGTCTTTCCACAACAAACGGAAGCAGTGCGCGAAATCATTGATGAGGAAGATAGGATTGCGGCTGAGTGGTTTGTGTTCGACAGCGACCTGCGGGATGTACAGGTTGAACATCGCCGCAACGAGGTAGATGAAGAAGATGACAAAGATGGCCAACTCGGCAGGGGAGACGAAGTCTGGCACGTTCAAACTTTGCATGATGGAGTGCGAGACGCTTGGTGTGATGAGCAAGCCACCGACCACCGCGCCCATGATGATGGCAGCCACGGTCAGGCCTTCCATCCAGCTGTTCGCCCAGACCAATCTATCTGGGGGGAGGTATTCGGTGAGGATGCCGTATTTCGCGGGCGAGTATGCCGCCGCACCAAAACCGGCGAGGGCGTAGGCGACCAATGGGTTCACGCCCGCCAGCATGGCGAGACAGCCCATCATCTTGATGGCGTTGCTGATGAACATGACCTTGCCCTTGGGCAGCGAGTCGGCAAAAGCGCCCACAAAGGGCGCCAGCAGAATGAAGGAGATGATGAACGCTTGTTGCAAGACTGGCGTCTGCCAGCTAGGGGCGTGCACTTGCTTGAGCAACGCGATGGCGGCAAATAAAAGTGCATTGTCGGCGAGCGCGCTGAAGAACTGCGCTGCAAGGATGATGTAGAAGCCGCGTTTCACGATTTTGAGTTGTTTTTCGGGTGGCGTTTTATAACATGAAATATCCGGCACGTTTCACGATTTCTAGCCTTTCCCACGCTTTTTCAAAACGCGTCTGCTGCCAGCCCTGCTATCATTCGCGGCACTTTTTTCAATAGGCGACTAACCAAGCATGCACCGCCCGATCCACGCCCACATCGACCTCTCCGCGCTGAAGAACAATCTGCGTGTGGTGCAACGCGCCACGACATCGCGCGTGATGGCGGTGATCAAGGCGAACGCCTATGGGCATGGATTGATGCGAGTGGCAGAGGCTTTGCGCAATGCCGACGGTTTTGCCTTGCTGAACGTGCAGGAGGCCATCGCGCTGCGCGATGCCGAGTATCGTCAGACTATCCTGTTATTGGAAGGCTTCTTCTCTCCCGAGGAATTGCCCCTCTTCGCCGAATACGAGTTGACCACGGTCATCCATAGCCACCAGCAGTTGGCTTGGTTGGATGCTTACCCGCGCAAGAACGGCCTGTCGGTGTGGCTCAAGATCAACTCAGGCATGAACCGTCTTGGCTTCATGCCTGCCGAAGTGCCAGCAGTGATGGAGCGTCTGAAATCGCATCGCGCGGTGCGCGAGGTCACCTTGATGACACATTTCGCGCAAGCGGACGAGGCGGTCGGGGTGTCGAAACAGCTCGATGTGTTCAACCAGATCGCAGCGAACTATCACGCACCTCGCTCGCTGGCGAATTCCGCTGCCGTTCTGAGTCATCCGCAGGCGCATGGTGATTGGGTACGCCCCGGCATCATGTTGTACGGCAGCTCACCCTTTGCGGATGTCAGTGCAAAGGAACTCGGACTGCAACCCGTGATGAACTTGAGCAGTCAACTCATCTCGGTGCGTGATCTGCGTGCGGGCGATACCGTCGGTTACGGGGCGAGCTTCCGCGCAGAGCATTCGATGCGCATCGGCACGGTGGCCTGCGGCTATGCCGACGGTTATCCGCGTCATGCGCCGACTGGCACACCTATCCTTGTGAACGGTCAGCGCACACGCACGCTAGGTCGTGTGTCGATGGATATGCTGGCGGTCGATCTCAGCGACGTGTCCGATGCGAAGGTCGGTAGCCTCGTGGTGATATGGGGCGAGGGGATGCCGGTGGACGAGGTGGCGCATGCGGCAGGCACCATCGGCTATGAATTGTTATGCGCTTTGACCCAGCGCGTGCCGGTCTCTTATTGATGCTGTCATTCCCGCGAAGGCGGGAATCCAGTAATAAATACATCCCTTGCGCAACAAGGACGAATACCAATGCATGTTGAATAAATTCGCTGGATTCCCGCCTTCGCGGGAATGACGGGTTATTTATGCAGCGATAGCGCGACTTTTTTCAGCGTCTCCACACTCAAGTCATCCAGCTCAAGTCTCTCGGCAACATCCAACTTCACGTAATGTTTACCCAGCGAACGCAGATAGCTAGGGTCGTAGTGCAGTTCCAACAACTCTTTCACTAGCGTATCGAACTGTGCGGCACGGATGAGTTCGTTCCAATGCTCTATCTTGGCGTGACCGTGGAAGGGAACTAGCACGCTGAGTTTTTTGATGAGCGTCTCTGGATCATCGAGGAAGTGGTGGTAATCCTCCATCAGAAGTTTCACTCGCGCCTCAACGGTCGCATCGATCAACACGCAATCACTCGCATGCATCGCCGTCACCAGCGCAGTAGGCAGGCCGATGCGCCCGATCTTGTTGCTCTCGGCCTCTACATAAACAGGGTGCGCCGCATCGAAACTCTCCAGTTTTTGCACGAGCAGCGTGTCGAACCATTTTTGCGAGGGCTGTCCTTCGAGTGGCAAGCCACCCAATACCGAGCCGCGATGTCGCGCCAATTCTTCAAGGTCGAGCACTTGTGCGCCGCAGGTCTCGAGTGCGCCCAGCAAGCGACTCTTGCCTGAGCCTGTCGCGCCGCAGATGACGCGGTAGGTGAAGTTGCCGGATAGGGCATCTAGTTTGTCCAACACTTCGCGCCGATAGGTCTTGTAACCACCTTCCAGTTTGTGTGCCGCCCAGCCCACTTGCGCCAGGATGATGCTCATCGCACCGCTACGCTGCCCACCACGCCAGCAATAGATGAGCGGCTTCCAAGATTTGGGTTTGTCGTGGAAGTGGGTCTCCAGATGATGAGCGATGTTCTTTGCGACCAAGGCCGCGCCCACTTTGCGCGCCTCGAAGGGCGACACTTGCTTGTACAGCGTGCCCACCGTGATGCGCTCTTCATTGCTGAATACAGGGCAATTGATGGCGCCGGGGATGTGGTCGTCGGCGAACTCGGCGGGCGTGCGCACGTCGATGATTTCGTCAAAATCGGAAAGCTGTGATAGGTTCGCGGTTCTAAACAACATACGCAGTGGAGTGAAGATGTCTGAAGTGAGATTGACCGGATTGTCGCACGGTGGTGGATGCGGCTGCAAAATAGCACCAGCACTCTTGCAAGAGATATTGGGCGTAGCCAAGGAAAAACTACCGTTCCCCGACCTGATGGTGGGCACCGAGACCAGTGATGACGCGGCGGTCTATCGTTTGAACGATGAGCAGGCCATCATCGCCACCACCGACTTCTTCATGCCTATCGTGGATGATCCCTTCGACTTCGGTCGCATCGCCGCGACCAATGCCATCTCCGATATCTATGCCATGGGCGGCACGCCCATCATGGCACTCGCAATCGTTGGCATGCCTATCGACAAGCTATCTCCCGAGACCATCCGCAAGATATTGCAGGGCGGTGAAGCGGTATGCCGTGATGCGGGTATCCCCATCGCAGGCGGGCATTCCATCGACTCGCAAGAGCCGATCTATGGTCTGGTCGCACTCGGTATCGTGCATCCCAAACTGGTGAAGAAGAACAGCGCAGCGCGTGACGGTGACGTACTCATCCTCGGTAAAGGTTTGGGTGTCGGCGTGTTGGCAGCGGCGCTGAAGAAAGAGATATTGTCCGATGCGGGTTACCAGCAGCTCGTTACGACGACCACCAAGCTGAACAAAGTAGGTAGTCAGCTTGCCCCGATAGCGGGCGTGCATGCGCTCACCGATGTCACCGGCTTCGGTCTGCTCGGCCATCTGCTTGAGATATGCCGTGGCTCGGGTCTCAGTGCGCAAGTGAACTTCGATCAGGTGCCTGTGTTGTCCGAAGCATTACCGTTGGCGCAGCAAGGCATCGGCCCGGGTGCGATCGGTCGCAACCTCGCGAGCTACGGTCATGCCGTGGATTTCGCTCCGACTTTGGAAGAGTGGAAGCAACGCTTGCTGGCGGACGCGCAGACCAGCGGTGGATTGCTGGTTGCGGTCGCACCTGAAAGTGTGGAAGAAGTGTTGGCACGTTTCCGCGAGACCGGATTCACTCAAGCGGCGGTCATCGGAACAATGCAGCAGGGCGCGCCACGGGTGAGCGTGCAGTGAGGCCGTGCGTCAATAGTTGTTCACTATCTTAGTGACGGCCTCAGCGGCAGGTTCGGGTCGGTGAAAGAAATATCCTTGGTGGATGACATTGCCGTGTCGATTGAGGAAATCCGCTTGTTCAGCAGTCTCCACACCTTCCGCCACCACTTTCAGATGCATGTGCTTGGCAACGGCGAGGATGGTCTCGACCAGTGCGGCGTCGTTGGCATCTGATGTGATGTCTTGGATGAAACTCTTGTCGATCTTCAGCTCATGGATAGGTAGGCGTTTGAGATAGGAAAGAGACGAATAGCCGGTACCGAAATCATCCATCGAAAAATGGATGCCCATCTCGCTCAGTTCATGCATCTTGCCGATCACTTCACTCATGTTGTCGATGACCAACCCTTCGGTCACCTCCAATGTCAGATGCATCGGATCTGCGCCGGTGATCGCCAGAATATGCTGCACCTGACTGACGAAGTCGTGCTGCCGGAATTGGCGGGGACTGATATTGACTGCGATGCGTACCGGTAGGTCGAGCAATGCTTCACTCGTTAGTAGACTGCACACCTCGGTCAACATCCAATTGCCGATCTCGATCACCAGATTCGACTCTTCGGCGATCGGAATGAATGCGGCCGGTGGAACGATACCCCGTTGCGGATGCTGCCAACGCACCAGTGCTTCCGCACCGACGATCTTTCCATCTGCGTTGACTTGCGTCTGCAAATACACGCGCAATTCCCCTTCTGCAATTGCCCTATGCAGCTCGCGCTCGGTATCGAAACGATGTTTGGCGATCTCATCCAGCGAGCTATCGAAGAAAGCCGTTTGGCCTGTTCCGCGCGTCTTGGCATGATGCAAAGAAGTGTTGGCGCGACGCAATATATCCAGCGGCGTATCCGACTCATTCCCTGAAAATAGGACGATACCGAGGCTGGCGGTGATGTTGATGCGCTCGTTGTTCAAGGGGAAGGGGGGCACCAGAGAGGTGTGGATCTTTTCTGCGACATGCAGGGCATGGTGTGCGGCGGCGGATTTCTCAAATGCCATATCGGTCAACAGGATGCAGAACTCATCGCCCCCGATACGCGCTAACACATCGCCTTCGCGCAATTGCAGTTGCAGACGTTTGCTCACCGCGCTGAGCAGCGCATCGCCCATCACTTGTCCACCTGCGTCGTTGACGTTCTTGAAGCGGTCGATGTTCAACAAGATGAGTGCGCTGTGGTGTCCGACACGGCGTGTGGTCGCCAATGTCTGCGTCATGCGATCCAACAACAGTGCCCGATTGGGCAAGCCGGTCAACGTGTCATAAAAAGCCAACCGATGCATCTCAGCTTCGGTCTGGATCTTCTCGGTGATGTCTTCTTCGACAGCGACATAGTGAGTGACCGTGCCATCAGGCTGACGGATGGGACCGATGATGGCGTGTTCGATATATTCGCTACCATCTTTACGTTTGTTGTAAAAGCGACCTTCCCATGATCTACCGCTCGTTAGGTTGCCCCACATCTCATCAAAAGTGCTGCGTGGCGTCTTGCCGGAATGCAATATGCGCGGGTTCTTGCCGATCACCTCCTCGAGGCTGTAACCGGTGTTGCGCATGAAGGCCGCATTTACGTATTCGATCTCGGCATCGAGGTTGGTGATGATGATGCTCTCCGGGCTCTGCTCCACCGCCAGCGAGAGTTTGCGTAGCTGGTCTTCGGCATGTTTGCGCGCGGAGATGTCGAGCAGGATCCCGATGATTGCGGGCCGGCCCAGATAAGAGAAGGAACGACCGTGAATATCCAGTGTGATGACCGATCCGTCGCGGCGAATACCGTTGGCTTCATAATGGACGAAATCCAATTCACCTGTCTCTCGCTTGCGGATGTTCTCCAAGACTTTATCGATGTCCTGCGGGGTGACCAGTTTTGAAATGGGTACCTGGTCTAGCAGTTCTTCCTGTGAGTCATAACCAAAGATCGAGGCAAAGCCTGGGTTGACGTAACGGAAATGGTCGTCTTGGATGATGTAGATGCCAGCGATGGATTGCTCTACCAGAGCACGGAAACGGGACTCGCTGTCACGCAACGCATCTTCGGCGATCTTTCGTTTGGTGATGTCCTCTGAAAAGATGACGATGCCACCTACCGAGCCGTCTGCTTGGAACCAAGGTCTCATTTTCCAACGCAGCCAATGTACCGATCCATCGTCGCGCTCGAAACTATCCTCGTCGCTGGACACCGTCTCCCCGGCCATTCCTCGGCGGTGTATGGCCTTCAACTCTTCTCCGATCTCGGGGAAGATCTCATAATGGGAGTGGCCGATGATGTCACGTTCTTGGAGTCCAAAATCTTCAGACCAGCGAGTGCTCGCCGCCAGATAGCGCATGTCTCGGTCGAACATGGCTAATGCGGCCGGCACATGTTCGATCAGCAGTCTCAGTCGTTCTTCATTCTCGTGCAGCGCTGTCTCCATCGCCTTACGCACGGTGATGTCCTCTCCCGAGCTGAGTGTACCGACGATGTTGCCGATGTTGTTCTTGAGAAAACCGTTATGCCAAGAGATCACGTGCTGGCTACCGTCGTGACAGAGGATCGGATTCTCGAAATGTTCGGCAACTTCTATCCTGCCGGACACGAGTCGCATGAACACCGGATAGACCAACTCCATCCCCTCGGGTTGCGGTAGGCAGGTCTTGAACCAATTCTTGCCGAGCAGGTCGGTTTCGCGATAACCGAGCAATTCGCAGCCATAGCGATTGATCATAGTGATGCGGCCATCGTCGTCGAGCGCGACCATGATGTTCTGCACCGTGTCGAGATAACGCTGATTGGTGTCGCGTTCAGCGCGTAGCGATGACTCGGTCAACTTGAGGGCGGTGATGTCACGTGCGATGCCGAACACCCCAATGATATTGCCGTGCGAATCGTGTAGCGGACCTTGCGTGGTAGAAAAGTAAGTATCGCCACGTGTGGTGGTGAGCCGGTGCTCCCAAGTGATGACGCTGTCCGCTTCCACCACGCGTCGGTCATCGTTCATCGCAAGTGCGGCATCCTGCGGTTTGAAGATGGTGTTGTCGTCCTTACCTAGTACCTCGGCGACCGGTTTGCCGACAATATGGGCAGCGGCTTGGTTGAATAGTATGTACCGTCCTTGCAAGTCTTTTGCAAAGATGGCATCGGTCGATCCCTCGGCGATGGAATTCAGCAGTTGCATCGCCTGTTCTTTTTCAACAAGACGGTCTTCCGCTTTTTGCCGTTCGTGTTCCGATCGGTGATACGCATGATGCAACATCATGCTGAGATAACTGACGAGTAATCCGTTGGTGATCAGGAAACCCAATTGGAATAAATCATATGAGTGGGCTATACGTAAACTGCCTGTAGGCGGAAGGAATAGATAGGCCGCCGCGAACGTTGAAAGGGCGGTAGCGAGCACACCTGGCCCCATGCCACCGATGGCTGCGCTCAGAAGGATGGGAAGGATGAACACGATCAGCAATGTGTGCTCGCTGAATGGCGGGGCGATCTCCAGGCGTATCAGCAACGTGAACAGTGTCACCAATATGGCGAATAGATAGACTTGCCAACGCTTCCAGTTGAACAGCATCGCATGTGCAGACATGCTGCGAAGCTCCGCTGTATCAGTCAGTCTGCGCAGTAAGAGATACAGTAGTGTCGAGGTTATACCAACGAAGAGCCAACCTTTGAGGGTCTGCATCGCTATCGGAACTTCGTTGTCAATCGGCAACCAGGTCACGATCTCGTCAGAGATCAATATCCACAGCACTGCAAACACTGCATAAATCAGAACGATCTTTTGGATGTCGGCATAGGACACCTTTTTATCTCCAGGATCTCTCACAAACACTCCTCTACCGACACTGATCAGTTAATAAGTGGATACCTACGAACTTTTGTTCGTTTATTCCAACAATGATAGCGTGGTTTTTGGAACTTACTCCAGACTCTTTTGGGGGAGGAGGATGCTTATCTGACATCTTGGCTAGAGGGATAATCATCATGGAAGCCAGAGGAAGTGAAGACCAGCCTTGCTTTGACTTTGAGTTGGAAAAAATCTTCAGAGATATTGCATCCGGTAACGCATGAAGTTCAAGCAAATCGCTCAAGCATATTGAATCCTTTAAGGAATTTCGGAGGCGTTCGTATTGTTTCTGAAATCTTAGAATATTAGAATATTCTTGATTATTTGGGTTTTTCAGGCGATCGGTCAGTTATCCCAAGATTGGTTTCAGGTCTATCGGAGGAAGTGAAAATGTTGAAAATCATCGGTGGTTTTTTTCTGGGCTTGATCGTGGTCGGCGTGTTGGCTTATACCTTCGCTGGGAAGCTCATGTTCAGAGAGATCGAGAGCCCGTTCGGGGTGGAAGAGACTGTCGCACGTATCCAGCAGAATATTCAGAACACAGGTAATGGTTGGGCACTATCCGGTCTGCGCAATCCGGGCAAGGCAGTGCAGAACGATGGTGGCAACGTGCTGCCTGTGATGATGGTGGAAGCGTGTAGCACCAAGTATTCCGGTCCTATCCTCAAAGATGACTCTGTACGTTTCTTGTCCATCCTGATGCCTTGCAAGGTGTCCGTGTACAAGAAGAACGACGGCAAGACTTACATCGGTATGATGAATGCCGGTTTGATGGGCAAGATGTTCGGCCCGATGGTGGGCGAGGTGATGGGACAGGTCGCTGAAGACCAAGAAAAGTTCGTCAAATTCGATCCAAGCAAGCCCGCTCCTGAAATGATCAAAGGAACGCCCGGCGCAGCGGCAGGTGGTGCAGGCGCTAGTGCTGCAGGCGGCTGTTAAGCCAGCCTCACTTCCTTTCTTATCTAGATCATACAAGGGGACATCATGTCAGCCAGACCCAAAATCATCCTGTCGGTAGCGGCTATCGCGGCCATGCTGACAGCGCTGGTCGCGTTCGCGATACCAGCCAAACCCGAGGCGTCGCCCGCACCCCAGGCGGTAGCCACTCTGAAAAAACTAAGTGACTCCACCGCCGATCACAGCAAGTTCAAGGAGCTGCAAAAGAACTTCAAGACTGGGCCCGAAGTGACTCAAGCCTGTCTGATCTGTCACACCGAGGCGGCTAAGCAGGTGCAGCGCACCAAGCACTGGACGTGGGAATCGAAAGACCCCAAGACCGGTCAGGTGCGCGGCAAGAAGAACATCATCAACAACTATTGCACGGCGGTCCTCTCCAACGAGAAAGACTGCATGGCTTGCCACGCAGGCTATGGTTGGAAGGACAGCAGCTTCGATTTCTCTGTCGAGAAGAACGTGGATTGCTTGGTATGTCACGACAACACAGGTACCTATCGCAAGTTGCCTGGTGATGCAGGACATCCTGTGTACAAGCGCCGCGAGTTCCCACCCAAGTCGGGCAAGTTCGTCGAGGCGGTCGATCTAAAGAAAGCAGCGCAGAGTATCGGTATGCCTTCGCGCACTAACTGCGGCGCATGTCACTTCTTCGGTGGCGGTGCGAATGGTGCCAAGCATGGTGATATGGACAGTTCCTTGCAGCATCCGGGTAAATATCTGGACGTTCACATGAACGAGAAGGGCTTGAACTTCTCTTGCACCGAGTGTCATGCAACGAAGAGCCATGAGGTATCCGGTAGTCGTTACAACACCGCTGCAGCGCAGACCGGTCCCGCACACATCCGTGGTAAGGCCGATGCCTCACCAGCGGCGTGTCAGTCATGTCATGGCGACAAGCCACATGCGAAGAAGGATGCGCTGCTCAATCAACATACTGACAAGCTGGCTTGCCAGACCTGTCACATCCCTGAGTTCGCGCGTAACGACATCGGCACCGAGTTGAGCTGGGATTGGTCCAAGGCCACCATCATGGGGCCGGATGGCAAACGCATGGTGCGTAAGGACAGTGCAGGTCGTCGTGCCTTCGATTCGCAAAAAGGCGAGTGGAGGTGGGAGTCGCATGTGATCCCCGAGTATCGTTGGTTCAATGGCACTTCGACCTACAAAGTCATCGGCGACAAGATCGATCCGACCAAGACGGTGCAGTTGAGCGTGGTGGGCGGCGGCCCGAACGATCCTGAATCACGCATCTGGCCGACCAAGGTGCATCGCGGTAAACAACCTTACGATGTGGAGAACGGTTATCTGACCGTGCAACACACTGGCGGCGAGGATGCGACTGCGCTGTGGCACAACTACGATTGGCAGAAAGCGATCGGCACCGGCATGAAGGCGGCGAACCTGCCTTACAGCGGCAAATACGCTTTCGTGGAAACGGAGCTCACATGGCCCATCACTCACATGGTCGCACCTAAAGAAGACGCACTCACTTGTGCGCAGTGCCACAGCAAGAACGGTCGCCTGAAAGACATCCAAGGTGTGTACATGCCAGCACGTGACGGCAAACATTGGCTCGATGTCATCGGTTGGTCGTTGGCGTTACTCACTTTGATCGGCGTACTGGTTCACGGCGCCATCCGCATCTATTCCAGCAAGAAGGAGGGCTAACATCATGGCCGCTGAAAAAATATACGTGTTCAAACGCTTCGAGCGTTTCTGGCATTGGTCGCAAGCCTTGCTCATCATTGGAATGCTTACCACCGGCTTCGAGGTGCATGGCAGCTACACCTTGATCGGCTTCGAGGACGCGGTGAGTTATCACACAGTGTTCGCGTGGTCGCTGGTCACACTGTGGATATTCGCTATCTTCTGGCACCTCACCACGGGTGAATGGAAGCAATACATCCCGACCACCGACAAGGTGGTGGCGATGATCCGTTTTTATTCGGTGGGCATCTTCAAAGGTGAACCACATCCGTATCGCCCCACCAAACTGAAGAAACACAATCCACTACAACGCATCGCCTACCTCGGCGTGTTGCTGTTGATCGGTCCGTTGCTGTGGCTGACGGGGTGGTTCTATCTGTTCTACGGTGATTGGGCGGCGTGGGGTGTGAGCGGGTTCTTGTCATTGGAGTGGGTCGCGTTCTTCCACACCGTGGGCGCGTTCATGATGCTGACCTTCCTCATCGCGCACCTCTATCTGACGACCACGGGGCACACACCGACAGCGCATATCAAAGCGATGGTCACTGGGTGGGAAGAAGTGGATTGAGTCTGTTTTCTAGCACATGAAAAAGCCGCTCATCGAGCGGCTTTTTCATGTGTACGTGGCGCAGAGATTCCAAGCAAGAAATGCAAACTAACTAGAACTTATCGTCTGACCAATGCTCATTTCCACGAAACGTGTTTGCCCGCTTTGGCTGCGGCGGTCAGCAAGTTGATCAAAGGCAGACTGCGGCTCGCCATACTCACCACGGGTTCGTCACTCTGCTTTTTCTCAATAGGTGCTGCGGACCTTTGTGCATTGATGGCAGCCGTCAAAAGGTCGAGTGCAAGCGGAACATCTTCTGCACGAATGGCGCTGGGTACGGTGCCGCTGTGTCCCATCATTTTTAGCAGGGGCAGGGCATGCTCTCCAAACATGGTGATGTCGGCATAGGCTTCGGTGGTGAATGTGACGAGCATGCAGTTCTCCTTGAGGACTTGTTGCTATCGAATGAAGGTGAGCTGTGCGGGATGGGTCAGCACACAGCATCGGGTGAATCATTTGCCAGATCTTGTGGCCGCATCTTTGAGTAGTGGTAGATATCCGAGCCAATCATGCACCGGCCCATTGTGCGAGAACAGCACGATGCCGTGTTTATCCAGCACGTAGGTTGTGGGGAACACGGCGGCGATGTCACGATCTTTCAGTTTCGCGCCATCGGCGAGTGTCAGTGTGTCGTCTTTTGAATCCTTAGCACCGGAATCATGCAGCTGAAGATCTAGACGTTGGTGGGCGATGGCCTTGCGTGAGGTAGCGAAGTCTTCTCGCACTTGCAACAACACCATCTTGATGTCGGAAGATTTGCGCAGGGCTTTCTGGAGCTTCAGCAACTCAGGTAGTTCGCGCTGACACGGTGGACACCACGAACCCCAGAAATGCAACAACACGATTTTGCCGCGCAGTTCGGAAAGACGGATGTTTTTTCCGGAGGCCTCTTTGAAGCGCAGGTCGTAGAAGCGATCGCCACGCGCGATGCCGATGGGAGCGCGCCTCGCGGCAGTACGGTCTGGATACGGTTGCCAAGACCTTGCCCATGCTTGGCTATCGAACACGACATCATCGTTCGTCGCGTACAACACACATTTTTGTTCGGTCTCGATCTGGCAGGCCAACAGTGCCTCTTCAGCCGCAGATTCCAATGAGGACTCCGCCCCTTTCCATCCCCATGTGCCGCCGGGGGCGATAGCGAAGGCGCGGTGCTTGTCCGCAGCCAAGAACTCGCGATAGCTGTCTTTTCCTTGTTTGTTCAGATGGGGTACAGCATCGATGTCATTCAATGCGGCGGCATTCACTACCGAGGGAGATATGAGTGCCAGGCAGAGCAGGGTGGAGCGCACTAACAAAGTCGAATAACACATGGGTCACCCCGTTGGGTAAGTCGTTTGAGTGGTGTCCTCGACAGGAATCGAACCTGTAATTGCCCCTTAGGAGGGGGCGGTTATATCCATTTAACTACGAGGACAGCGGATGTGTGCGATGCGGCGCGCATTCTAACGTAAAATCCCACCCCCGCTGAGGGGCAAGGAGAGCGATATGAAATGGTTGATCTTGTTCGGTCTGATCGCTGCGGTGGCGATGCTGGTGAGTCAGATGGCACGTGCGGGTGAGTTGCCCAAAGTAGGCGAGGCAGCACCCGATTTCAATCTGTCGGACCAAAACGGCGAGGCGCATCAGCTCAAAGATTATGCCGGCAAGTGGCTGGTGTTGTATTTCTATCCCAAAGACGACACACCAGGTTGCACGCAAGAGGCCTGTGCCTTTCGAGATGATTTGAGCAAGCTCACCAAGCTGGGTGCGCAGGTGGTGGGTATCAGTGTGGATGACGGCGCGAGTCATGCCGAGTTCGCCAAGAAATATCATCTACCGTTCCCGCTGCTGGCTGATTCCAAGGGGGAAGTGGCTGCGAAATATGGCGCATTGATGGATATGGTCGTATTCAAGATCGCCAAGCGTTATACGTTCTTGATCGATCCGCAGGGCAAAGTGGCTAAGGTTTATCTAAAGGTGGAGACGTCGAGACATTCGACCGAGATCATCGACGATGTGAAACAGTTATCAACGAAGGGGCAGTGATGAAGTATCCAAAGGTAAATATTTTCGCGGCGTGGTTCTTTATGGTGGACACCCTGTTCATGGGATGGGTGGCAAAAACAGGAGAGATCTTGCTGCAACTGTTGGGCATTCCCGCTGTGGAAGGCGACATACCCAGCCGCATCATAGGAACACTGTTGTTGCTCGTTGCGGTGTTCGCCGTGCTGTATTTCCGTAAGAGCTTGCCGCCAGAGGGTACGCCAGGTGAGAAGGATTATCTCTTCGGGCATCGTCTGGTGTTGATCGGCAACACACTGGCGCTGAGCCTGTTCGTGTTCCAGATGTTCGCGACCACTATCTCTGACTACAACACCCATCTCGTCCTGAATAAATTCACCACCGCGTTCGGTTATCTCTGCATGGGATTCTTCGCCGTGGGTTTCTCCTTCATCTATCAATCATCGATGCGTCTGCAAGAAAAGAAAAGTTAAATGCCTTACATCACGTTGGATAAAGCGGCGCTGGCCTTTGGTCACGTCGCACTGTTGGATCATGTGGATTTTCAACTCGATGAAGGCGAACGTGTCGGCCTCATCGGGCGCAATGGCGGCGGCAAATCGAGTCTGCTGAAAGTATTGGCTGCCGAAGCGAAACTGGATGATGGCATCCTATGGCGGCAACCTACCGCGCGCATCTGCTACGTGAGCCAAGAGCCGGTGCTGGATGCGAACGCCACCGTGTATGACGAAGTGGCGCGCGGCTTGGGCGCTCTCTACAAACTCATCACCGACTATCACCATCTCTCGCATCAACTCGGCGAACCGGATGCCGACTACGAGAAACTATTGGAAGAGATGCAGCCCTTGCAGACCGCGCTCGAAGCGCAGAACGGTTGGGCGGTGCAAGCGCGTATCGAGACCGCTATCGACAAATTGGAGCTCGATCCAGAAGCGCTCATCGGTTCATTGTCCGGTGGTGTGCGTAAGCGCGTGGCCTTGGCGCAAGCCTTGGTGGCCGAGCCAGAAGTGCTCATCCTCGACGAGCCGACCAACCATTTGGATTTCGCTTCCATCGAATGGCTGGAAGGTCTGCTCACCAGTTTCCGTGGCAGCGTGTTGTTGGTCACCCATGACCGTAAGTTCTTGGACAACGTCTCCACGCGCATCGTCGAATTGGATCGCGGCCAGCTGGCGAGTTTCCCCGGCAACTTCGCCGCTTACCAAAAGATCAAAGAACGCATGTTGGCGGACGAGGCGGTAGTGAATGCCAAGTTCGACAAGGTGCTGGCGCAGGAAGAAGTGTGGATACGCCAAGGCGTAAAAGCACGTCGCACACGTAACGAAGGCCGTGTGTTGCGACTGGAGAAGTTGCGTCTGGAACGTGCCGCGCGGCGTGAGAAGGTGGGCAAGGTCGAGATGAATCTGGACAAGGGCGACCGCTCCGGCAAGTTGGTGGCGGAGCTGGAGAACGTCAGCAAGTCTTTTGGCACCCGCAAAGTCATCAACGATTTCTCCTGCCGCATCCAACGTGGTGACAAGATCGGTCTGCTCGGCCCTAACGGCGCAGGCAAGAGCACGCTGCTTAAGATCATTCTGGGCGAACAAGCGCCCGACTCTGGCACCGTGAATCTGGGCACGAAATTGAGCGTGGCCTACTTCGACCAGTTGCGCGCGCAGCTCGACGACAACGCCACACTGGCGGACACCATCAGCCAAGGCTCCGACTTCATCGAGATCGGCGGGCAAAAGAAACACGTCATCAGTTATCTCGGCGATTTCCTGTTCGCACCCGAGCGCGCACGTTCACCCGTCAAATCATTGAGCGGTGGTGAACGTAACCGTCTGCTGCTGGCTCGTTTGTTCACCCGCCCAGCCAACGTGCTGGTACTGGACGAACCGACCAACGACCTCGATATCGAAACACTGGAACTGCTGGAAGAGATGTTGGCGCAATACGACGGCACACTCTTCCTCGTCAGCCATGACCGCGCCTTTCTCGACAACGTGGTGACGCAAGTCATCGCATTCGAAGGTGATGGCAAGCTGATGGAATACGTCGGCGGTTACGAAGACTGGGTGCGCGTGAAGAAATTCGAAGCCAACCAAAAATCTGCCGCGCCCGTGCAATCGAAGCCAGTGGCCAAGGCAGAGCCAGTCAAACCGAAGTCATCCACCAAGCTCAGCTTCAAAGAACAAAAAGAACTGGACGAGATGCCGCAGCGCATCGAAGTGTTGGAACGCGAGCAGGAAGACATCGTGGCCGCACTTGGCTCGGGTGCGTTGTATCGCGATAATCCAGCGCATGCGAAACAGTTGCAGCAACGCGCCAGTGAGATCGAAGACGAGTTGCTCACCCTGATGGCGCGCTGGGAGGCGTTGGAGAATCGCTAACCTTTGTCGTTCCCGCGAAGGCGGGAACCTAGTTACAGCACTCACTGGATTCCCGCCTACGCGGGAATGACGGTCCAGAGTAGAGAAGAGGAGAAAGTAAATGAACCGCAAGTTTCTGCTACTGACACTCACCGCAGGCATCCTCTGCCTACCCGCCTGTTCGACCAAGCAGATGATGCAAGTGGCACTCGCCAAGAATCCTGAGCAAGCTTTGAAGGGCATGGCGCAGAGCCGTGTCAATTCCTACCGATACAACCCCACCCTCATCGTCGCCGACCTGAAGAAGGCGCAATACGAATTCAATCAGCTGATGGGTAACGTGCAGAAGGAGAGCGGCGCGAAGTGGGGCAAGCGCGAATCCGGTACGTTGCCAAGCCGCACCCGTTACGTGAAATACACCGAGAACTACAAGAACCGCGTGGTGGTGGATTACGACGCAGGCAGCATCCTCATCGAACATCTGGACGAAGACAAAGCAAAAGACAAATTGCGCAACGCGGCGGTGGTCGCCTTGCTCACGCCGGACGATCCGGGTGCGGTCGATCTGTTCTCCGACAAAGAGATCACGCTGACAGGCAAACCTTACCTGCAAGAGATGGTGGTGGATCAGATTGGTGCGGTGCTCAAGTCACGGCAGGATGTGGAGCGTTATGCTGACTTCCTCGTCACCAACCAGATGAAACGTCGCAGCATCGACGCCAACGGCGTGAGTAAGAACGTGCTCTACGTGCAGATGAGCATGGTCAACGCGCACCTCGATAAACGTGCGGTGCAATACGCCGCCACCGTGCGCAAGCATTCCGAGAACACCACCGTCAGCCGCAGCCTCATCTTCGCCATCATCAAGATCGAAAGCTCGTTCAATCCCTACGCCGTCTCCAGCGCACCAGCTTACGGCATGATGCAACTGGTGCCCACCAGCGGCGGACGCGAGGCGTATCGCAAGGCCAAGGGCGAAGATGTGTCGCCGAGCAAGGAATACCTATTCGATGCGGAGAACAACATCGAGCTAGGTTCCACCTATCTGGGCGTATTGCTCAACGACAGTCCGCTTCGCCAGATACAGAATCCCGTATCGCGCGAATACTGCGCCATCGCGGCTTACAACACCGGACCTAGCAACGTGTTTCGCGCGTTCAGCACGTTGACGGGGAAAGCGCGCCAAGCCGACGCGCTGGACAGGATAAATTCCATGCAGCCGAACGAAGTGTTCGACGCATTGCGCACCAAGCTGCCGTATGAAGAGACGCGCGGTTACATCGTGAAGGCGGTAGAGGCGAAGAAGCGTTACGCGATGATGTGAACGGCGCATCGTAGTAGGGGCGTTCCATGTCGTTTTATATCGCTTGCAGCTCACCCTGAACAGGGATAGCCTGATGAAACGTCAACGCCTTAAAAGGAGGTGTGCCATGACTACTCATCCCAACCCTCAATCCGTGACCGAGAAAGTCTCCTGCGAAATTTGCCTGAAAGAGATACCGCTCTCCGAAGCCAAGCGCTTTGAGGCAGAGGATTATGTGGCGAACTTCTGCGGACTAGATTGCTATGCGACATGGAAGCAGCTCAGCGAAGAAAGCAAGCGGCATGACAAGGAGAGTCAGCGCTGAATTGGTTGGCTAGTGCTTGATTGCATCTCTCCCAGTGGGAGAGGGTGCAGGAGAAGGCAGCATCGTTCAGCGCCTCGCCAAGAACTTATCCAACTGATTCGCAAACGTCTGCTGGTCGCGCTGATTGAACACAGGTGGCCCACCCGTTTCCACACCACTGCCGCGCAAGTTCTCCATGAAGTTGCGCATCGTCAGCCGCTCTTGGATGGTGTCTTTGGTATAGAACTCCCCACGCGGATTCAACACATGTCCACCTTTCGCGATGACTTGCGCGGCGAGTGGGATGTCCGCCGTGATGACCAGATCATCCACCTGCGTCATCTCCACGACCTTGTTATCCGCCACGTCGAAACCGGAAGGAACTTGTAGCGCACGGATGAAAGGCGAAGGTGGGCAGTGCAACAACTTGTTCGCCACCAGCGTGGTGAGTATCTGCCGCCTATCCGCCGCGCGGAAGAGGATGTCTTTGATGACCTTGGGGCAGGCGTCTGCGTCGATGAGGATTTGCATCAGGTGTCACTGTGGTTTTTGTTGAGAAGACGGTGGAATACATAAGGGGCAATCGCCAGCCACAGTAGGATCAGCGGCCACAGCCGACCAGCGGTCAAATCGTAATTTGCTAGCAATGCCTCCCATGAATGCCCGCCCAGAAAATGGAAGAACAGGAATTCGAAGGCAATAGTGAGTGACATCCAGAGCAGCCCGACGCGCCAAGCCTGAAGGGCCGAGGTGAAGGGCCAACTGCGGATGTACAGATAGATCACCCCCCCTAGCAGGAGGATGCCGATGAGTGTGGAAAGTTGGTGGGCGAGTAATGCAGGGATCTGCTTTCCATAAGTGAGGTCGCGCAACACTCCGTTGAGTACGGAAACAAAAAGCATCACGAGCCATACAGTCAGATAGCGCAACATAACTCTCATCATCCAATCATCCTCGCGTAAAATTCAGGCCGCACTATATCGCTGCCCCGCTTGAATAACTACTACCAATTTCCCTTACGTGACCTCCGAAGTAGAACGATTCTTTTCCGAGCAAAGTCCGCTTGCCACTGAGGTGGCTTCGTTCCGTCCGCGCGCGCAGCAGCGTGACATGGCGATGGCGGTGGCAGAGGCGATACGCGACAACGCTATCTTGGTTGCCGAGGCGGGCACGGGCACGGGCAAGACCTTCGCCTATCTGGTGCCTGCCTTGTTGGCGGGGGGTAAGGTGGTGGTCTCGACTGGTACGAAGAACCTGCAAGACCAGCTCTTCCAAAAAGACTTGCCGATGGTGCGCGATGCGCTCAAGGCACCGGTGTCGGTGGCACTGCTCAAGGGGCGATCTAACTATGTGTGTCACTACCATTTGGAGTTGGCGCAATCGAACGGTTTGTTCAAGACGCGCGAGGATGTGAAGCATCTGGCGAAGATCGTGAACTACGCCAAGGTGTCGCAGAGCGGCGACAAGAGCGGGCTGGCAGATGTGCCGGAGAACGCGCCCATCTGGTTCAACGTGACGTCCACGCGCGACAACTGCCTCGGGCAGGAATGTCCGCAGCATGAGGAGTGCTTCGTGCTCAAGGCGCGCAAAGAGGCGATGGAGGCGGATGTCATCGTGGTGAACCATCACCTGTTCTTTGCCGATGTGATGTTGCGCGATGAGGGGGTGGCGGAGTTGCTGCCTGCCTGCAACACGGTCATCTTCGATGAGGCGCATCAACTCCCCGAGACGGCGAGTCTATTCTTCGGCGAGAGCCTTTCCACTTCGCAGTTGTTCGATCTGTCGCAAGACACACGCATCGAGGCACTGACCAACGCCAAGGATTTTGCGCCGCTGCCTGTGGCCTGTGATGAGTTGGACAAAGCTGCGCGCGACTTGCGTTTGGTGTTCAAGAAAGAAGGCCGCATGGCGGCTGAGGCGACCGAGGGATTCAAAGACTTCACACCTGCGCTGGATAAGTTGAGCGAGAAGTTGAAGAACCTGACGGGGCTGTTGGAGCAACAGGCGGAACGCAGCGAGGGCTTGGAGAGTTGCTGGCAGCGCGCTTTGGCGTTGGTGGCGATGTTGAAGGTGTGGCGGGCGGAACAGCCCTCACCCCCAGCCCCTCTCCCGCCTGCGGGCGAGGGGAGTGGAGTGGTGCGCTGGCTCGAAGTCTTCCATCACTCCATCCAACTCAACACTACGCCGCTCTCCATCGCAGACATCTTCGCCAAGCAGATCAGCGGTCATCCGCGCGCGTGGATATTCACGTCGGCGACGCTGGCGGTGAAGCAGAACTTCGCGCACTACCAAGCCGAGATGGGATTGTTGGATGCGCGCACGGCGTGCTGGGATAGCCCGTTCAACTATCAAGAGCAGGCTCTGTTGTATGTGCCGAACGGTCTGCCTGAGCCAAACAGCGAGGGCTACACCGATGCGGTGGTTAGGGCGGCGTTGCCGCTCATCGAGGCGAGCAAGGGCAGGGCGTTCATGCTGTTCACCAGCCTGCGTGCGATGCAGCGTGCTTACGAGATATTGCAAGCCGAGTTCGACCGCAAGAATCTTAAATATCCGCTGATGATTCAAGGCGAAGGTTCGCGCAACGAGTTGCTGTCGCGTTTCCGCGAACACGGCAACGCGGTGTTACTGGGTAGCCAGTCGTTCTGGGAGGGCGTGGACGTGCGCGGTGAAGCTTTGTCATTGGTCATCATCGATAAGCTACCGTTCGCGCCGCCTGACGATCCGGTGCTGGCGGCGCGCATCGCGGAAATGAACAAACAAGGCCGCAACGCCTTCATGGAATTCCAGTTGCCGCGCACCATCATCAATCTGAAACAAGGGGCTGGCAGACTCATTCGCGACGAGTCTGACCGTGGCGTGCTGATGATCTGCGACCCGCGCCTCATCTCCAAACATTACGGCAAGCGCATCTGGCAGAGCCTGCCGCCGTTCAAGCGCACGCGCGACGAGGTAGAGGCGGTCAATTTTTTCCTGAACGTGCCGATATAGTTGAAGTATGCCGATGGATTGGCTGATAGACTGGCCGTGTTCCCATTGCGGTGCTTGAGTGAGTGAATATCGATGCGTGTCTTGCGTAATTTCTTCGATGATCTGCGATTCCATATAGACGAGCGCAACCTAGCTGTTCGTTCTGAGCAGCTACGTACGCGCTTGCGCTTGTATCCCTCCATGTTGGCTGGACAGATGGCGGTCGAGCCGTTCTTCGTGTGGCTGATGTGGGATATCTCTGACCAGCAGCATCTATTGCTGTGGATGGCATGTGCCTATCTGTTGCATCTCGCCCAGTTAGTGACTTGGATCGATGGGCGGAACGATGTCGAGACGATAAAGGATTGCCGCGATTGGAGCAGGCATTTCTTCGGATTCTCATTGGTCACCGGCATGATGTGGGGATTCGGAACGATCTTCTTCTTTCCGCAGGATCTGCTCGATCAGGTTTTGCTGGTGTGTGTGATGCTGGGTCTGGTAGCGGGCGCTTCGACGATGAACTCGACCCACCCCCCCAGTGCGTATACCTACGTTCCCGGGGTGATGTTGCCACTCATCTTCCGTGTGATGGTGGAGCAGGATGAGACGCACTTCGCATTGGGCATCATGCTGTCTTTGTTCGTTGTGGTGATGCTGAGTTCTGGGCATTTCCTGAGTAAGTTCATCTTGCTGTCGTTACGGCAGCGTTTCGAGAATCTTTCATTGGCCAATCAACTGGCTTCGATGAACGATGTATTGGAGCACAAGGTGGTCGAGCGTACTGCCCAGCTACAAGAAAAGACAGACGAGGTATCGCGCATCCGCGATGTGACCATCATTGCGATGGGTACGTTGGCGGAGACACGAGATAATGAGACAGGAAATCATCTGAAGCGCACGCAGACCTACATCCGTGCTCTCGCACTCAAGTTGCAGGGTCATCCAAGGTTCAAACACTACCTCTCCAATGACATCATCGAGTCCTTGTACAAGCTGGCGCCGCTACACGACATCGGCAAGGTGGGAATCCCGGATCACATCTTGCTCAAGCAAGGCAAGCTCACGCCCGAAGAATACGAGATCATGAAGACGCATCCGACGCTGGGTAGTGATGCATTGGCGGCGGCAGAAAGTAGCTTGCCTGCACCGAGCAAGTTCCTACATATAGGACGCGAGATCGCGGGCGGACACCATGAGAAGTGGGATGGCAGTGGCTATCCCAACGGTCTAAAGGGGGATGCGATCCCCATCTCGGCACGATTGATGGCGTTAGCGGATGTGTACGACGCGCTGATCTGCAAGCGGGTATACAAGAAAGCGTTCTCACACGAGGATGCTGTTGCGTTCATACGAGATGGACGCGGCGCGCATTTCGATCCCGATGTGGTCGATGCGTTCTTGGAGATACAGGGTGAGTTTGATCAGATAGCTAAGCGGTTCCAAGACTGATGGATGAACGACTGTTCAAATTGTTAGGCAGTAACGATGCGGTCTATCCGCATTTGATCGAGGATAAGTTTCCGCGTGTGTTCGCCAAGATTTTAGAGTTGATCGAGACTTCACATATCAATGCCTATCTCGGTGACCTGATGGTGGATAAACGTAGCGGTGATCGCGCAGGTTTTCCGCCAGAGGCTGCGTCGGAGCTCATTCGTTTGAGCAACTTTCTGAGTGCGATGCATGAGCAAGGCAAGGTGGTGAGTGCTTGGGATGAAGTGCCTGAGTACAAGCGCCATGAGATCGAAAGGCTCGGCTACGATTTCACTCCCAACGGGCTTCTAAAATCTGTCGAGGAAGGCAACCAAGATGCAGTGCAGGTGTTCTTGTCTTGCGGGGTCGATCTTGAAGTGCGCGATGAACGCAATTGGACACCTTTGATGATCTCCTCCTTCAACGGCAATGAGGAGTTCGCGTTGTTGTTGATCAAATGTGGTGCCAAGATCACCGCACGCGACAAGAATGGTTACACGCCATTGCATTGGGCTGCTTTCAACGGTTTTTCGAACGTAGTCAAAGCGCTGTTGCAGAAGGAATCAGACCCTAATGCGTTGAGTGATTTCGGTTGGACGGCACTGATGCAGGCCGCTACACGAGGGCATCTACTTGCGTGCGCTTATTTGATCGCGCAAGGCGCAGATGTGAATCTAGCCACGTTAGACGGCTGGACCGCGTTACACAAAGCGGCAAACAACGGACATACTCAGATCGTTAAGTTGCTTCTGGATAAGGGAGCTAATCGATATGCCCAATATCAGGATGGCAATACCCCGATCGATCTTGCAGCCAAAGCGGGACATAATGAGATCGTCGATCTGTTGAACACATTCGAATCCAAGAAGCCTTTGGATATGAATCCAGACTTGATCTAGATCGCACCTTGCTGCATCAGCCAAGCGATCCCAGCAAGTGCACCGAAGAAGATGGTCAGGTGCAGCCAGGTCCATAACACGAAACGTCTGGCGAGTTTCTCTGGAGATAGGTTGCTGAGGAGGAACAGTCGGCCATCGTGCGGTTTGAGCAGGTGGTGGACATCGGGTTCTGCGCGCTCATGGGCTAAACGTTTGTTCGCCTCACGCTTTGCCGCTTGTCTAGCTAGCATCCACTCGTCGATATCCAAGAAGCCGTTGTTGTCCAAGTCGAAGCGCTTGAGCAGGTCTTCGTTGTTTATCTTCCATTCATTCAACACCTGTTTCACCAATTCATTCTGAGTGATAGTCGTGGTACTTCCGCCCGCCGTCGTGAATTCTCCAAGTGCGTAGATCTCGTCGCGCTCCAATATCTTCCATTCGGTGTAACGACGGTCGGCTTCCTGCCATGTGTCTTTGTGGTGGGTGATGATCTCGGCTCCGTGCGGGTGGACGACGCAGTGCCCGCTGCCATCATCGACTAGGAAGGGGGTGTCACTCTCGCCGGTGCTTTCGGTACTCCATTCGTTCTTGTGGTTCCTGCACTCCACCTTGTAGCGATACCACAAACAGGGAAGGGATGAGTATTTGCCGAGTATGTGCGTGCCATTCGGCATGGCATCACCGAGTAGCTCAACGAAGCCTTGTGCCGCTGATCCGATGCGCGAGGTGGGTGTGCCTAGGATGAGGCGGTATCGGCGCAGCGCCGAATACCATGCGAACAGGCTGATGATGGCCATCAGGCCGAGACACCATAGCCATGCTTCGCGAGATTCAAAATGAAATCCGGCGAACAGCAATATGAGCTGTCCGCCGGAAGTGATGAGTTGCGCATAACTACGTCGCAAGGAGGTAATCATTTGCTCACGCTCCTGGCGCTCTGTTTGCCTTCGAGCTTAGAAGCGGAAACCTAGTTTGAAATTCAGGGAATCTGCAGAGCCCGTTTCATCGAATTCGACTGCGAAGTTGGTCAGCCCAAAATTCATGTTTGCACCGATGTACGCCTTGCTATGTTTGAACTTTTCCTCTGTCAGACCTAGCGATGCATCAGGTGTGCTGGTGACCCATACTTGGCCAACACCCGCATACGGTGTGAACATAGCAAAACCTTTGGAGATGGAGACATCGAGCGACTTGGTATCCAGTGCGAGTTGTTTTACGCCGGACAGTTTTGTCATTGAGCCACGGATCGCTACTGCAGGCATTGCTACACTACCCGGTAGTACTGCGTACTTCAATTCGCCACCAAACAAGTTGATGCCCGTGGTTGGAATGGTGGAAGCAAATGCGCCGATGTCAATGTTTAGAGGCAGACCTTTGGTGATGTGCAATTTAGGGACATATACGCTGCTCATGTCTGTACCTGTGAGTGTCTTCCATTTGGCAGCGCTCTTGGCGAGTTTGGTGCTGGTGAGTTCGACGCCCACATCAAAACCTGTCACGCCCATAGATTCTGCTGGAGAGATGGCTTTGTAGCTGAGTGCGGAACCGAGGTCTTCGGACAGGTCGCGGAAGTCTGACTGTACGCCACCGAGTGTGCTGAGGTTGATGTTACCTGCCATTGCGGGTTGAGCGATGCTCAGTGCTGCAGCCAATACGAGCAGTTTCTTCATGTTGTGTTTCCTTTTTACTAAAGTTTTTAAAGTGTCCAACGAACATCCCGCAGAGGTTTGATTCACCGTGGGCGGGGTTAGGAGTGCTACTTCGCGGATTTAGTTCCTAGCTGAACAGGGACTTGATATCGACATCCGTTTTTTCTGACGCGGAGAATTCTAGAAGTGGCTTGGATTGATAAGCGAACATGTTGGCGATGAGTACAGCGGGGAACTGCTCGATGCCCACGTTGTAGATGTTCACCGATTCGTTATACAACTCGCGACGGTCGGCGATGCCGTTCTCCAATCCGGTGATGCGGGTTTGCAGCTGCATGAAGTTCTCGTTGGCTTTAAGTTCTGGGTATGCCTCTGCAACAGCGAAGATGTTGCCCAAGCCCATGCGCAACATGCCCTCTGCTTTTCCAAGCGCTTCGACATCTTGTCCTTGGCGTGCGGTCTGTACCATGGAGCGCGCTTCGATCACGCGCTGCAAAGTCTCTTGCTCGAACTGTTTGTATTGTTTGCACACCTCGACCAACTTGGGCAGCTCGTCATGGCGCTGTTTGAGCAACACATCGATGTTGGCCCAGGCTTTGCTCACCGCATGTTTGAGGCTGACCAGATTGTTGTAGAGGCTGATGCCGTAGATCAGTGCGACGACGCAGATGCCGAGGAGGATGAGACCGCTACCCATGGTGTGACTCCTTGTAAGTGGATGAGGCGCGCAGAATCATAAAGCAAATCTGCGATTCGTAGCTATTCAGAGAGTGAGGCGCTTAGTGGTGAGAACTGCACCGGGGTCGTTTTTCCAGACTGCAGGATCGGCATCGACATAGAGTTCTATCTCGATACCGTCTGGGTCTTGGATGTAGAGCGACTGGCTCACGCCGTGATCGCTCATGCCGAAGATGCTGATGCCGTTGGTTTTCAGATGGGCTTTGCAGGCGCGCAGCTCTTCCAAGGAATCGCCCACTTTGAAAGCGACGTGATAGAGGCCGATGGCGCCCGGATCGATATCCTGTGCATGGGAGCCGAGTTGCATGAGGCCGAGGTCGTGATGGTTGCTACCCAGCGAGAAGAAAGCCATCGCGCCTTTGTAGCGCGCGACCTCCTTCATGCCGAGGATGTCACGATAGAACTTGGCGGAGACATCGAGGTCGCGTACTTTGAGGACGACGTGGCCGAGCGATCGGATCTTCATAGCTGCCTCCACTTGTTTCTATCACTGCCCGAAGAAATCCTTCACCTTACCCATCCATGATTTTGCACGTGGGTTGTGACGCGCGCTGTCCTTTGAACTGATCTCTTCGAACTCGCGTAGCAGTTCTTTTTGACGGTCTGTCAGGCTGGAAGGCGTCTCCACGATCACATGACAATGCAGGTCGCCGTGGGTGTGCGTGCGCATGCCTTTGATCCCTTTGCCGCGCAGACGGAAGACCTTGCCGCTCTGTGTCTCGCCGGGGATCTTGATACTGGCCTTGCCATCCAGAGTCGGAATCTCGATCTCACCACCCAAGGCGGCCGTGGTGAAGCTGATCGGCATCTCGCAATGCAGGTCGTCACCATCGCGTTGGAACACGCTGTGCTGTTTGATATGTATCTCGACATACAGATCGCCGTGCGGTGCGCCGTGACTGCCGGCTTCGCCATGACCGCTGTGGCGCAGACGCATACCGCTGTCGATACCTGCTGGGATCTTGATCTCCAGCGTCTTCTGCTTCTTGATACGGCCCGAGCCGTGACAGTCCTTGCAGGGCGATGGGATGTGCTTGCCGCTACCGTGACAGCGTGGGCAGGTCTGTTGCACGGAAAAGAATCCCTGCTGCATACGCACTTGGCCGTGACCGGCACAGGTTTGGCAAGTGGTCGCGGAGGTGCCGGGTTTTGCGCCAGAGCCGCTACACGTGCCACATTCTTCCATCACAGGAATACGAATTTGTTTTTCCGCACCGCGCGCCGCTTCTTCCAGTGTGATCTCCATGTTGTAGCGCAGATCAGAACCGCGTTGGGCTTGACTACGCCCGCCGCGTCCACCGCCGAAGATGTCACCGAAGATGTCGCCGAAATCGAAGTTGCCCGCACCCGCGCCGCCCGCGCCGAACGGATTGCCGCCGCCCATGCCGCCGGCTTCAAAAGCGGCGTGGCCGTACTGGTCGTAGGCAGCACGCTTCTGCCCATCGGATAAGGTCTCGTAGGCCTCTTTCGCTTCTTTGAATTGTTCCTCTGCCTTCGGATTGTCCGGATTGCGGTCAGGGTGGAACTTCATCGCCAGTTTGCGATAGGATTTTTTGATGTCCTCATCAGAGGCATCACGGTTCACGCCCAAGACTTCGTAATAATCTTTTTTGCTCATGTCTTTTCCATGTGGCAGTGGGGCGCATGCGCCCCACTTGATACATCACAAAAGGTGTAACTTATTTCTTGTCTTTGACTTCGGTGAATTCAGCATCCACTACGTTGTCATCTTGCTTTGGCTGTTCAGCTTGTGCCTGACCACCTTGTGCCTTGGCTTGTTCTGCGGCGTACATCTTTTCGCCCAGTTTCTGCGCAGCGGTGGCTAGTGCTTCAGCTTTCGCGTCGATGGCTTCTTTGTCGTCACCCTTCACGACTTCTTCAGCATCCTTCACGGCGGCTTCGATGGCGGCTTTTTCGTCAGCAGACAATTGCTCGCCGTATTCCTTCATCGACTTGTTGGTGGAGTGGATCAGCGCATCCAGTTGGTTGCGTGAGGTCACCAGTTCCATCGCCTTCTTGTCTTCGTCGGCATGCGCTTCCGCATCCGCCACCATGCGTTGGATCTCTTCTTCACTCAAGCCGGAGCTCGCCTTGATGGTGATATTGGCTTCCTTGTTGGTGGCCTTGTCTTTCGCACTCACGTGCAAGATACCGTTAGCGTCGATATTGAAGGTCACTTCGATCTGCGGCATGCCACGTGGAGCAGGTGGGATATCGGACAGATTGAATTGGCCCAAGCTCTTGTTGCCGGAAGTCATCTCGCGCTCGCCTTGCAGCACGTGGATGGTCACCGCAGATTGGTTGTCATCCGCTGTCGAGAACACTTGCGATGCCTTGGTCGGGATCGTTGTGTTCTTCTTGATGAGCTTGGTCATCACGCCGCCCATGGTCTCGATACCCAGAGACAACGGAGTCACGTCCAACAACAACACGTCTTTGACTTCACCTTGCAACACGCCGCCTTGGATGGCAGCACCGACCGCCACAGCTTCGTCTGGGTTCACGTCCTTGCGCGGCTCTTTGCCGAAGAACTCTTTGACCTTGTCTTGCACTTTAGGCATACGGGTCTGACCACCGACCAAGATCACGTCAGCGATGTCAGCGTTGGTCACGCCAGCATCTTTCATCGCGATCTTGCATGGCTCGATGGTGCGAGCGATCAGTTCTTCCACCAAGCTTTCCAATTTGGCGCGAGTGATCTTCACAGCCAAGTGCTTAGGACCGGTCGCATCCGCAGTGATGTAAGGCAGATTCACTTCGGTCTGTTGTGCGGAAGACAGTTCGATCTTCGCTTTTTCAGCCGCGTCTTTCAGGCGTTGCAATGCCAGCATGTCTTTCTTCAGATCGACGCCGCTTTCCTTTTTGAACTCGTCGATCAGGAAGTCGATGATGCGCATGTCGAAGTCTTCACCACCGAGGAAGGTGTCACCGTTGGTGGACAACACTTCGAACTGGTGCTCGCCGTCGATCTCTGCGATCTCGATGATGGACACGTCGAACGTACCGCCGCCCAAGTCATAAACCGCGATCTTGCGGTCGCCTTCTTGTTTGTCCATGCCGAACGCCAGAGCAGCCGCTGTCGGTTCGTTGATGATGCGCTTCACGTCCAAGCCGGCGATACGGCCAGCGTCTTTGGTGGCTTGGCGTTGGCTGTCGTTGAAGTAGGCAGGCACGGTGATGACCGCTTCGGTGACAGGCTCACCCAAGTAGTCTTCAGCGGTCTTCTTCATCTTCATCAATACTTCAGCGGAGATCTCCGGTGCGGAGATGTCTTTGTCGCGCACCTTCACCCATGCGTCGCCGTTCTTGGCTTTGACGATGGAGTAGGGGACCATGCCGATGTCTTTCTGCACCATCGGCTCTTCGAAGCGACGACCGATCAGGCGCTTCACGCCGTACAGGGTGTTCTTGGGGTTGGTCACGGCTTGACGTTTGGCGGGCGCGCCCACCAGCACTTCACCATCTTCCATGTAGGCGATGATGGATGGGGTGGTACGAGCGCCTTCCGCGTTCTCGATCACCTTGGTCTTGCCATTCTCCATGACGGCCACGCAAGAGTTCGTCGTGCCCAAGTCGATACCGATGATTTTTCCCATGATGCTTTCCTTTCAGTTGAATTCGAAAAAATTGGAATGTTGTTGCTTGCCGCCTAACATCAGGGCGGCGCTGTATATTTCAAGTGTTAATTATTCTTTTGCTTTGGCTACCATCACCAGCGCTGGGCGCATGACGCGGTCATTCAGGCTATAGCCCTTTTGCATCACACTCACCACGGTGTTTGGCTCTTGCTCGCTTTCCAGCATGCCGATGGCTTGGTGTTTGTGCGGGTCGAGCTTCTCGCCTACTGGGTTGATCTCTTTGATGTTGAACTTGTCGAACACGCTGGAGAGTTGCTTCAGGGTCAGCTCCATGCCGCTCTTGAAGCTCTCGATATTGTCGGTCTGCACCGCCATGCCGGCCTCCAAGCTGTCTTTGACGGCCAGCATCTCGTTGGAGAAGCGCTCCACGGCGAATTTCTGCGCCTTGCTCACATCCTCGGCAGCACGGCGGCGGATGTTCTCGCCTTCGGCTTTGGCATACATCCAAGCATCGTAGTGTTCCTGCGCCTTGAGTTCGGCTGCCTTCAGCATCTCTTCCATGCTGGGCATGGTTTCTGCGGGTGCGGCGGCTTGTTCGGTTTGGGGTGTATCGTTCTGTTCCATGTTGCTCTCCTGATTTCGACTTGTGCCAAATTGGGGTGCGCTTGGCGATTTCAAGAGCCAAAGTGAAAATTTATCGTCGCATGACATAATGCGAGCCGATTCGAAGCCCGTCTGTTATGTACCCCACAAAGAACTATCACTGGCGCATCGCCGGTTTCTATTTTTTCTATTACGCCTTCGTAGGGATGTTCTCGCCCTATTGGAGCCTGTATCTGCAATCCATCCATTTCACGCCCATCGAGATCGCCATCTTGATGTCGATCCAGCCGGTGATGCGCATGGTCGCGCCGAACGTCTGGGGCTGGTTGGCTGACCATACGGGGCAGCGACTGTTGGTGGTGCAGGTGGCGGCGACTTTGAGTGCAGTGTTCTATTTCGGGGTATTCCTCACCACCAGTTTCTGGGGGCTGTTCTTGGTGTTGTCGCTGATGAGCTTCTTCTGGAGTGCTTCCATGCCCTTAGTGGAAGCGACGACGATGAGTTATCTGGGCAAGAACACGGCACATTACGGGCGCATCCGATCGTGGGGCTCCATCGGCTTCATCGTGGCCGTGGTGGGGCTGGGTTATGCCTTCGATTACATCGCCATCGTGTGGCTGTTGTGGGCGGGGTTGGTGTGCGAGATCGGTATCCTCATCTTTGCGCGGCAGATACCTAAGACCGAGGTGTTGGCGCACCACACCGATCACCAACCGATTCGGCAGATCGTGATGCAACCCAAGGTGCTGGCATTGTTGGGGGCATGCTTCTTGATGTCGGTGGCGCACGGTCCTTATTACACTTTCTTCTCCATCTATCTGGTCGAACATGGCTACACCAAGACCGCAGTCGGCGCGCTGTGGGCGTTGGGGGTCATCTGCGAGATCGGCGTATTTTTCCTGATGCCTGCGCTGGTCAAGCGGTTCGGTTTCACCCGCATCCTGCTCATCAGCTTCAGCGCGGCGGTGCTGCGTTTCATACTCATCGGCTGGACGGTGGATGTGGTCGGCTTGTTGCTGTTCGCGCAGGTGTTGCATGCCCTGACCTTTGGCGCTTACCACGCCGCCTCGGTGGGGCTGGTGCATGAGTTCTTCAAAGGACGGCATCAATCCAAGGGGCAGGCGCTGTTCGGTAGCTTCACCTACGGCGCAGGCGGGGTGTTGGGCGGACTGGCGAGCGGTCCGATCTGGCAACACTGGGGCGCGAGTGCCTTGTACACCTTCAGTTCCAGCATGGCATTGCTAGGTTTGTTGCTGATGCTGTGGAAGCTACACGATCTGAAGAAATGAGCGGAATGATAGACTTCGAACCTTCTCAAAGAGTGACGACACGATGAGCCAAGTATTCCTATACGACACCACCTTGCGCGACGGTACGCAGCGTGAGGACATCTCCCTATCTGTTGACGACAAGTTGGCGATCGCCAAGCGTTTGGCTGATTTTGGTTTCCACTACATCGAGGGCGGTTGGCCCGGCTCTAATCCTAAGGATGCAGAGTTTTTTGCGCGTGCGGCGAAGTTGGATCTGGGGGCTGCCAAGCTCGCGGCATTCGGGCGTACACGTCAAAAGAGTTTGCAGTGCGAACAGGACACCAACCTGCAAGCTTTGCTGGATGCACAGACGCCCGTGGTCACCATGGTGGGCAAGAGCTCTGACTACCACGTGAAGGTGGTGCTATCCGCCACGCTGGAAGAGAACCTCGCCATGATCCGCGATAGCGTCGCCTACATGAAGTCCAAGGGGCGTGAGGTGATGTTCGATGCCGAGCATTTCTTCGATGGTTTCATCGCGAACAAAGACTATGCGCTGGCGACTTTGAAAGCGGCTGCGGATGCAGGAGCGGACTGGCTGGTGTTGTGTGAGACCAACGGTGGCAAGCTGCCGTGGGAGGTCGAAGAGATCGTGCGTGAGGTGAAGAAGCACATCAACACACCGCTCGGGGCGCATTGCCATAACGATAGCGGCTGCGGCGTGGCGAACTCGCTGGCGGCAGTGCGCGGGGGCTGTTTGCAAGTGCAAGGCACCATCAATGGTTACGGCGAGCGCGTCGGTAATGCCAACCTGACCACCATCATCCCCAACCTGCAGCTCAAGATGGGCAAGCGAGCGGTGACGCCGGAACAGTTGCGAGAGTTGACGTCACTTGCGCATTACGTGGCAGAAGTGGTCAACCTCAAGCATTACAACCACGCGCCGTACATCGGCCACAGCGCCTTTGCGCACAAGGGTGGCATCCATGTGGCGGCGATGTTGAAGGCCGCGGATACCTATCAACACATCGACCCTGCCTTGGTGGGTAACGAGATGCGCTCAGTCGTGTCCGAACTGTCTGGGCGCGGCAACATCCAGTTCCAAGCGAAGTCCTTGGGCATCGAACTCGATAATGAGAACGCGCAAAAGGTCCTCAACCACATCAAGCATCTGGAGCATGAGGGTTTCACCTTCGAGGCGGCGGAAGCCAGTATGGAATTGATGCTGCATCGTCTGCGTCCCGAATATCGTAAGCCATTCGAGTTGATCGATTATTTCGTCATCACCGAACGTCGCCAGAGCCGTGGGCTGTTGTCGGAAGCGACGGCCAAGGTGAAGGTGGGGGATGAGGTGAAATTCATGGCGGCTGAAGGTAATGGCCCCGTCAATGCACTCTCGACAGCCTTGCGTAGCGCCCTCTCGGCTGCGTATCCGGTGCTGAAGACCGTGCGCCTCATCGACTACAAGGTGCGTATCTTGGACAGTGCCAACGGTACATCTGCGCAGATCCGCGTACTCATCACCTTCCAAGGCGGCGGTCATGTGTGGACGACGGTCGGTGCTAGTACCAACATCATCGATGCCAGTTGGCATGCGTTGTCCGATAGCTTGGAGTATGCGCTGGTGAAGCTGGTCGACACGCCTGCTCCCAACAGCGCAACCTTGGCGTAGATACAGCGTGCTGTGGCATAATCGCAAGCCCTGAGAAAGATTAAAAAATGAACGCTCAAACTCTTTACGACAAACTTTGGAACTGTCATCTGGTTCGCACCGAGGCGGATGGAACGGCTTTGATCTACATAGATCGCCATCTGGTGCACGAAGTGACCAGCCCGCAAGCCTTTGAGGGGATGCGCATGGCGCATCGCAAACCTTGGCGTGTCGACTCCATCTTGGCTGTGCCTGATCACAATGTGCCGACCAAAAATTTGGCCGCGGGAATCACGGATCCGATCTCGCGTTTGCAAGTGGAGACACTGGATGCGAACTGCGCTGAGCTGGGTATTACCGAATTCAAGATGGGCGACATCCGACAAGGTGTGGTGCATGTGATGGGGCCAGAGCAGGGCGCGACCTTACCGGGCATGACGGTGGTGTGCGGCGATTCGCATACCAGCACACACGGCGCTTTCGGGGCGTTGGCGCATGGTATCGGCACCTCCGAAGTCGAACACGTGATGGCGACGCAATGTCTGGTGGCAAAGAAATCCAAGACGATGCTGGTCAAGGTGGACGGCAAGTTGGGGCATGGCGTGACTTCAAAAGACATCGCGCTGGCTGTCATCGGTCAGATCGGCACGGCGGGCGGTACGGGTTATGCCATCGAGTTCGGTGGTGACACCATCCGTGGTTTGAGCATGGAAGGTCGCATGACCTTGTGCAACATGGCCATCGAAGCCGGTGCGCGCGCTGGCATGGTGGCGGCGGATGAAACCACTTTCGCCTACATCAAAGGTCGCCCATTCGCACCTAAAGGTGCGCAGTGGGATGCGGCGGTGACTTACTGGCGTACGTTGCACAGCGATGCGGATGCGAAGTTCGACACTACCATTACCTTGGATGCGGCCAAGATCAAGCCACAAGTGACTTGGGGGACTTCGCCCGAGATGGTGTTGCCGGTGGATGGCATCGTGCCTGACCCTGCGAACATCACGGATGCAGTGAAACGCAGCGATACCGAACGTGCATTGCAATACATGGGCTTGAAGGCGAACACGCCGATCACTGAGATCAAGATCGACAAGGTGTTCATCGGTTCTTGCACCAATGGACGTATCGAAGATATGCGCGCGGCAGCGGCTGTCGCCAAAGGTGGCAAGGTCGCCGCGAACGTGATGTTGGCGATGGTGGTGCCGGGTTCTGGGCTGGTCAAGGCGCAAGCAGAGCAAGAAGGCCTAGATAAGATTTTCATCGAGGCGGGATTCGAGTGGCGCGATCCGGGTTGCTCCATGTGTTTGGCGATGAACGATGATCGTTTGTCGTCGGGTGAACGTTGCGCCTCGACATCGAACCGCAACTTCGAAGGGCGCCAAGGCCAAGGTGGACGTACTCACTTGGTGAGCCCTGCGATGGCTGCCGCAGCAGCGATCGCGGGTCATTTCGTGGATGTGAGCAAGCAATGAGATTCGTGCTGATCCTGTCGGTTTTGTTGTTGCCTGCTTGTAACACCTATCAAGCGGCGCGTGGCGATACGACGGGTTCAAAAGTCGCGGGCGGTGTGAAGCAAGATGCGACAGTGGCAGGTAAGACCATCGAGCGCGCGGCGAGTGAGATCGGTGATGCGCTCAACAAGACGTTCAAGTGAACGCCTAATTTACGGACGATAGATGATGCAAAAATTCGAAAAGTTCTCTGGTTTGGTTGTGCCGTTGGATAGAGCCAACGTGGATACTGACGCGATCATCCCCAAACAATTCTTGAAATCCATCAAACGCTCGGGTTTCGGCCCCTACGCCTTCGATGAGTGGCGTTATCTGGATCACGGCGAGCCCGGTATGGATTGCAGCAAGCGTCCACTGAACAAGGACTTCGTGTTGAACCAACCGCGTTATCAAGGTGCACAGGTGTTGTTGGCACGTGAGAACTTCGGTTGCGGCTCTTCGCGCGAACATGCGCCGTGGGCGCTGGACGACTATGGTTTTCGCGTCGTCATTGCCCCAAGCTTCGCCGACATCTTCTTCAACAACTGTTTCAAGAACGGCATGCTGCCCATCAAATTGGCGGCGGACAAAGTCGACGAGTTGTTCAAGGCAGTTGAAGCTAAGGAAGGTTTTGCTTTGACCGTCGATCTGGTGCAGCAGACGCTCACGACACCGGATGGCGCAGTCTACAAGTTCGAGGTGGATGAGTTCCGCAAGCATTGTCTGTTGAATGGCTTGGATGACATCGGGCTGACTCTGCAACATAAGGCCGACATCAGCGCATTCGAAACGAAGCATCGCGCTTCGCAACCGTGGTTATTTGCATAATTCTCAAAAGGTACTGAAATGAAGATCGCAGTCTTGCCGGGTGACGGCATCGGAACAGAGATCGTTGCTCAGGCAGCGAAGGTATTGGAAGCATTGCGTAGCGATGGCATGAAGATCGAGATGGAATACGCGCATCTCGGCGGTGCGGCTTATGACGCGGAAGGTGATCCTTTCCCACAATCGACCGAGAAGTTGGCGAAAGCTTCCGATGCGGTATTGCTGGGGGCGGTGGGCGGATATCAATACGACACATTGCCACGTGATATGCGTCCAGAGCGAGGTTTGCTGCGCATCCGCAAGGAACTCAATCTGTTCGCCAATCTGCGTCCTGCGTTGCTGTATCCAGAGCTGGCTAACGCTTCCACGCTGAAGCCCGAAGTCGTCTCTGGTCTGGACATCATGATCGTACGTGAGCTTACCGGTGACGTGTATTTCGGTCAGCCGCGCGGTATCACGACATTGCCGAATGGTGAGCGCGAAGGCGTGAACACCATGCGTTACTCTGAGTCGGAGATCATCCGCATCGGTCACGTCGCTTTCGGTATCGCGATGAAGCGTAACAAAAAGCTGTGTTCAGTCGATAAAGCCAACGTGCTGGAGACGACTGAGCTATGGCGTATGGTGATGACCGAGCTCTCCAAGGAATATCCTGAGGTCGCATTGACCCACATGTTGGTGGACAACACTGCGATGCAACTGGTGCGCGCACCCAAGCAGTTCGATGTAGTGGTCACCGGCAACATCTTCGGCGATATCTTGTCGGATGAGGCATCGATGCTGACGGGTTCTATCGGCATGCTGCCTTCAGCCTCGCTAGATCAGAACAACAAGGGGTTGTACGAGCCTAGTCATGGTTCTGCGCCGGACATCGCGGGCAAAGATATCGCCAATCCACTGGCGACCATCCTGTCGGTAGCGATGATGTTGCGATACACCTTCAACGACGAAGCAAATGCACTGCGTATCGAAGGCGCTGTGCGCAAAGTGTTGCAGCAAGGTCTGCGTACGGCAGATATCTTCGAAGCGGGCATGCAGAAGGTAGGTTGCTCCAAGATGGGTGATGCGGTCGTCGCAGCCCTGTGAACTAAAGGATAGTCATGAAAGTCGGTTTGATCGGTTGGCGAGGTATGGTGGGCTCGGTGCTCATGCAGCGCATGCGCGAGGAAAAGGATTTCGACCTCATCGATGCAGTGTTCTTCACCACATCCAACGTGGGTGGCGATGCGCCAGCTGAAGCGCGCGGCGCGGCGCTCAAGGATGCTTACGACCTAAAAGAATTGATGGCGATGGATACCCTCATCTCTTGCCAAGGTGGGGACTACACGATCGAGATGTTCCCCAAGCTACGTGCGGCTGGTTGGCAGGGCTATTGGATCGATGCAGCTTCCACGCTACGCATGGAAAAGGATGCGGTCATCATTCTCGACCCGGTCAATCTTGATCTCATCAAGAAATCACTGGCGAATGGCGGCAAGAACTTCATCGGTGGCAATTGCACCAACAGTATCTTGTTGATGGGATTGGGCGGTCTGTTCCACGCAGGGCTGGTGGAATGGGTATCTTCCATGACTTATCAAGCCGCTTCGGGTGCGGGTGCGCAGAACATGCGCGAGCTATTGAATCAGATGGGGGTGGCGCATGCTTGCGTAGCCGACCTGTTGGCTGACCCAAAGTCGGCCATCCTTGAGATCGACCGCCGCCTCGCAGAGACATTGCGTTCCTCTGACATGCCTACCGAGAACTTTGGTGCGCCGTTGGCGGGCAGTCTGATCCCTTGGATCGACAAGCAACTCGACAATGGTCAATCCAAAGAAGAATGGAAGGGCCAAGCCGAGGTCAACAAGATACTGGGTACTTCGCAACGTATCCCTGTAGATGGATTGTGCGTGCGTATCGGTGCGATGCGTTGCCACAGTTTGGCGTTGACCCTCAAGTTGAAGAAGGATGTGCCGTTGAGTGAGGTCGAAGCGCTCATCAAGAGCGGAAATCCTTGGGTCAAGTTCGTACCGAACGATCGCGCCCTCAGCGTCAAAGAACTGACTCCTGTCGCAGTGACAGGCAAGTTGGACATCGCAGTTGGGCGTGTGCGAAAGATGGAGTTGGGCCCTGAGTTCGTGAGTGCCTTCGTTTGCGGCGACCAGTTGTTATGGGGAGCTGCCGAGCCCTTGCGCCGTATGTTGCGTATCCTGTTGGGCAAGTAAATAGCAAAAAACTGGTTGATAACCGTCAGTTAGTGCGTGAAGTTAGAGGGGGAGTGAACTTGCATCACTAACCCTCTGATGTTAGTCTGGATAATGTCAGGGAAAGAAAAGGGTGGCAGCGTGCTGAAATCGATTCATAAATTGTCTGGTTTTATCGCCATCATGGCATGGTCCTGCATGGCATCGGCGACAGGGTTGGGCGGTATCAATGTCAGCTCGAGCCTGGGGCAACCTCTAAGGGCGGAGATCGAGCTCGTCTCAGTCGATAAGGCCGACAGTTCAAGCATCTCTGCCAAGTTGGCGTCCCCTGACGCATTCAAGAGTGCTGGCGTAGACTATCCTTATTCACTTCCAAAACTAAAATTCGAAGTCGTCAATCGCGACAGCGGCAGACCTTCTATCAAGCTGTCTACATCGCAGCCCGTCAATGACCCTTTTGTGATCTTGTTGGTTGAGGTCACTTGGTCTTCAGGCAAGCTGTTGCGCGAATATACTTTTTTACTTGATCCTGTTGATTTCAAGATTCAAGAACCGCAACCTGTGCCAGTGCAGACAATCGCTCCGGTGGTTGCTGCTCCTGGCGTCCCAGAGTCGCCCGTGGAATCAGTTGCAGTGGAGCCAGCGCCAATCATCAATCAACCGGCCGCCATTGCACCAACTGAGGTACAGCCAGAACAAGAGGGGGCTCCAGTACCCGTAGATGCGGCTCAACAAGCCACAATCGCTCCAGAAGCGGTAGCACCAGTACCGACCGAACAATCCGCTCCGGTGGCTGAGCAAGCAGCATCTTTGGAAGAGTCACCTGCTACAGCACCTGCTACCGATGCATTGAGTAAAGAAGAAGCCATTCCCGTCGTCGAGCCTGAAGTAAAACCTTTGACCGTCGTGCGTGGGGACACATTGAGCAAGATCGCACTCAAGAACAAACCGGCTGACGTGAGCTTGGAGCGCATGTTGGTTGCGTTGTATCGCGCAAATTCCGACGCGTTCGTTAGCAAGAATATGAATCGCCTGAAGACAGGCAAGATCATCCGCCTTCCAGATGCGAACGACCTTGATGCCGTCCAACAAGCTGAGGCGGTCAAAGAGGTTCGCGCTCAAGTTGCGGATTGGAACGTTTATCGTCAACAACTCGCTGCAGTCAAAGCAGCAGCAGGTACTGATTCCGCGACACAAGTTTCATCTGGCAAAATCAACACTGCGGTTGCTGAAAGTACAGCAAGCAAGACTACTGCTAAAGAAGTGCTGAAGTTGTCCAAAGGCGAAGCTCCTGGTGATAAGGCTGCGGGTGGTGGTAAGGCATCTGCCCAAGAGAAAGCCAATGCAAAAGAAGAAGACACAATCGCTAAGAACAAAGCACTGAAAGAGGCGCAAGATCGCACAGCGCTATTGGAGCAGAATGTAAAGGACCTGCAACGTTTGGCGGAGCTTAAGAAACAAGCCGAAGCTGATGCTGCATCGGCTCTCGCCGCATCTACCCCAGTGCCGGCGGTAGCTGCTAGCGCTCCTGCAGTAGTTGCACCAAAGGCCGCTGTTCCGGAACCTGAAGTGGTGGAGCAAGCGTCGTTGCTGGATGATCCGATTATTCTAGCCGCAGGTGCTGCGGGGCTGCTCGCTTTGGGCGGAGTCGGATTCATGCTGACTCGCCGCAACAAGAAATCTGGTGGTAAAGCAAAGGCTGATGAAGATAAATCTGAAACAGAAGATATCGGTGGGGCGACTGGACGTATCGCTGCGCCTGTGTTGCCATCTCCTGATACGGGTGATTTCACTCAATCAGCTAATACTGAGTCTACGACGCAGATCAGCTCTGACGAGGTGGATCCTATCGGCGAAGCAGACCTGTTCCTGACATTCGGACGTGACGTTCAGGCTGAAGAAGTCTTGACTGAAGCACTGAAGACGAACCCGAACAACGTACCTGCACGACTCAAGCTGTTATCTATCTACGCCACGCGTAAGGACACCAACTCCTTCCTCACTCACGCGAACATCATCAAGGAGTCGGGGGATGACGCTGCGTGGTCGCAAGCCGCTGCGATGGGGTTGGCTTTAGAGCCGAGCAACCCGTTGTATGGTGGTGACGGAGTCGCGGCTGCAGCAGTGGTAGAGCAGCCTGCAGAGGTTGCACAACCGTCAGTAGATTTCGATCTTGGGTTCGGTTCTACAGCCGAGTCTGTTCAAGTTGCTCCTGACTTCCAAGGGACTGTCGTTATCGAGACGCCTTCGAATGAGAGTACGACCATCCTCTCCGCAAGTGATCTGCGCGCGGCACAAGAGACGCCGATGGATTTCGATGTGACAGGTACGCATCCCGGTATTCCAGCGGTTGAGGCTGAGGCCTCTAGCCCGGCAATGGATCTGGATGAGATGGTGTTCGATGTCACTTCTACCCATCCTGGGATCCCTGCGCAAAGTTCCGCTCCAAGTGAATCGGATGCGCCAGCTGATAATGTCGATGACCTGATCTTCGATGTGACGACCACTCATGGCAGTGAAACCACAGCTGAAAAAACAGCACCGGCAGTTCCGGCAGCAGATGAGGGAACTTTGGCGTTCACACTAGATTTCCCGACGGACTTCAAAACACCAGAGAGTGTCAAAGAGTCGGCCCCTGTAGACATCGGCTTAGGTGATATAAGTCTGAATCTGGGCAGCACAGCACCTGTGGCGGCAGCAACGAGTGAAAGCAAGGATGAGCGTTGGCAGGAAGTGGCGACCAAACTCGATCTGGCTAAGGCTTACCAAGAGATGGGTGATGCCGCTGGTGCGAAAGAGATCCTGGAAGAAGTGTTGCGCGATGGCGATGATGAGCAACGCGCTAGCGCAGAAGCGATGATGCAACAACTTTAAAGCATGCGATCTAAGGGAACGGCAGCCATCTAGGCTGCCGTTTTCATTTGAAAAAGATGAAATACGAACCCCACCCCACAGTGCAGATAATTGTTTGGATCATGCTCGCATTGCTTGTGCAACGCTTGCAGCAATTCGCATTGCTGCTCACTTGTGTCGCTCTGATCTTGCTGGCACTCAAACTGTGTGCGGTGCAGATGTTGAGTCTGATAAAGCGCACGCGTTGGATCTTGGTCGTCTTACTAATCATCTATGCCTATACAACACCTGGAGGCGCAGTGCTTTCGCAATTCGGCATCTGGTCTCCGACATGGGAGGGGCTGTCTGATGGTGCGACACAGCTAGGGCGATTGTTGAGTGTGTTGGCAGGTCTCGCGATACTGCTGACCCTGTTGTCTCAGTCCAGATTGATCAGCGGTCTGTATAGTCTGATGTATCCGCTACGTTGGTTCGGCTTGTCGCGTGAGCGTTTTGCGGTGCGTCTAGCACTGACACTTGAGAATGCGGAATCAGCGATGCGTGACACGGCAAGTGATTGGCGCCTGACCATCGGAGATGCGCTGCAACCGAATGGATCGGGTACGTCTCACATCGAACTTGATGTGCAGGCATTCGGCCTTATCGATGTATTGGTTCTGTTAGCAAGTGTGGTCTTGATGATAGGGGTGTGGCGATGAGGATAGCACTTGGTGTGGAATACGACGGCAGTCGCTATAACGGGTGGCAGAGTCAGCCTGACGTACCCAATGTGCAGGATGCGCTGCAAGCGGCGTTGAGTTGTGTGGCGTGTGAACGAATCGACATCATAGCTGCAGGTAGAACCGACACGGGCGTACATGCATTGGAGCAGGTCATCCACTTCGACACGAATATCGATAGACAACTTTCAGCGTGGGTGCGCGGTACGAATGCTTTGTTGGCGAAAGACATCGCCGTGTTGTGGGCGCATCCTGTTCCAGATGAGTTCCATGCGCGGTTCTCGGCACAAGCACGCAGCTATCAATATGTACTCATCAATCGTCCTTCTCGTAGCGCCGTTCATCACGCCAAAGTGGGTTGGTTCCATGCTCCGCTGGATGTGACGGCGATGCGCGAGGCAGCGCAATATCTGTTGGGCGAGCATGACTTCAGCGCTTTCCGTTCTTCACAATGCCAGGCCAAGACGCCGATGAAGAACCTCGCTGTGCTCGATATCCAACAGCAGGGCGATACGTTTATCTTTAATCTGACGGCCAATGCGTTCTTGCATCACATGGTACGTAACATCCTCGGCTGTCTGCTTTATGTTGGCAAAGGTAAACATCCTCCGCAGTGGATGGCGGAAGTGCTGGCGGGCCGTGACCGAAAGTTCGCCGCACCGACCTTCATGCCGGATGGGCTGTACCTGCGCCACATCACCTATGACGCGAAGTGGGGACTGCCTCAAGGTACAATGCCACCTCGTTCTTAGTAGCCCCAGCCTTATGACCCGAATCAAGATCTGCGGCATCACCCGTGAGCAAGACCTGCGCGCTGTGGCAAACAGCGGTGCGGATGCCATCGGCTTGGTGTTCTACGAGAAAAGCCCGCGTCATGTCAGCGTCCAACAAGCCGCTGAGCTGATGCGGCATGTGCCGCCATTCGTCACGGTGGTCGGTCTGTTCGTGAATCCAACGGTTGATTACGTACGCCAAGTGCTGGCAACTGTATCTTTGGATGTGTTGCAGTTCCACGGTGAGGAGTCGCCCGAGTTCTGCCAGCAGTTCGGCAAGCCTTATCTGAAGGCGATACGGGTCAAAGCGGGGGTGGATTTGGTAGAATGCGCGGCCCGTTTCGCTGGAGCACAAGGCTTGTTGCTGGATGCCTTCGTGGAAGGCACGCAAGGCGGCACGGGGGAGTCGTTCGATTGGGCGCTCATACCGCAGAATTTGACGTTACCAGTGATACTTTCCGGCGGCTTGCATGCCGGGAATGTAGGCGCGGCAGTCAAACAAGTGCGGCCCTACGCGGTGGATGTATCCAGTGGCGTAGAGGCAAGCAAAGGGATCAAGGATGCGGCGAAGGTCGCGGCATTCATCAAAGAGGCTAAACAGATTGACGTACAACTTTCCTGATTCAACTGGTCACTTCGGCCAATTCGGCGGTACCTACATGGCGGAGACACTGATCCCTGCCGTGGAAGAACTGACCGCACAGTATCTGCGTTTCAAAGACGATCCAGAATTCAAGGCCGAGTTGGCTTATGAACTCAAGCATTACGTCGGGCGTCCCAGCCCCATCTATCACGCTAAACGCTTGTCCGAGAGCCTAGGCGGTGCGCAGATCTATCTGAAGCGCGAAGACCTGAACCACACTGGTGCGCACAAGATCAACAGCGCGATGGGGCAAGCCTTGCTGGCGAAGCGCATGGGTAAGAAGCGGGTCATCGCTGAGACGGGAGCTGGCATGCATGGTGTGGCGACTGCGACCGTGGCGGCACGTTTCGGTATGGAGTGCATCGTGTACATGGGCGCGGAAGATATCCAGCGCCAAGCACCCAATGTGTTCCGTATGAAACTGCTGGGTGCTACGGTCGTGCCAGTCGAGAGTGGTTCCAAGACATTGAAAGACGCCTGCAACGAAGCCATCCGCGATTGGGTCACCAACGTCGAATCCACTTTCTACATCTTCGGCACGGCGGCGGGCCCGCATCCTTACCCGATGATGGTGCGCGACTTCCAGAGTGTCATCGGCAACGAAGCTAAAGTGCAGATGCCTGACATGATCGGTCGTCAGCCAGATGCGGTCATTGCTTGTGTCGGCGGCGGTTCCAACGCCATCGGCTTGTTCCATCCCTATATCGAAGTGCCTAACGTGCAGATCATCGGCGTTGAAGCGGGCGGCTACGGCATCGCTAGCGGCAAACACGCTGCGCCGCTCACCGTCAATGCCAAGGTTGGTGTGTTGCACGGCAACAAGGTCAATCTCATGCAAGACGAGAACGGTCAGATCATCGAGACGCATTCCATTTCGGCTGGTTTGGATTACCCAGGTGTCGGTCCTGAGCATTGTTTGTTGAAGGACATCGGTCGTGCGCAATACGTCGCTGCCGATGACGATGAAGCCATCGCTGCGTTCGATGCGCTGTGCCGTTTCGAAGGCATCATCCCCGCGTTGGAATCCAGTCATGCGCTGGCACATGCCATCAAGATCGCACCGACCCTGGCGAAAGACAAAGTCTTGCTGGTGAACCTCTCCGGTCGTGGCGACAAAGACATGAACACTGTAGCGCGCATCAAGGGAATCACGCTATGAGCCGCATCGACACGACTTTTGCAAAGCTGAAAGAACAACAGCGCAAAGCGCTCATCCCCTTCATCACCGCAGGCGATCCATCGCAGCCACTTACTGTGCCGCTGATGCATGGCCTAGTGAGCGCGGGCGCGGACGTGCTGGAGTTAGGCGTGCCGTTCTCCGACCCCATGGCGGATGGTCCTGTCATCCAACGTGCTTCCGAGCGTGCACTCAAGAACGGCATGTCATTGCGTGGCGTGTTGGGCATGGTGGAGGAGTTCCGTAAGCAAGATGCGACCACGCCAGTGGTGTTGATGGGCTACGGAAATCCTATCGAGGCGATGGGTTGGAGTGAGTTCGCACAACGTTGTGCAGATGTCGGTGTGGATGGCGTGTTGACCGTGGACTTCCCGCCTGAAGAAAGTCACGATGCGTTCGAACATCTGCAACGTCACAACATCGCGCCGATATTTTTGTTGGCACCTACGACGAAAGAGGCGCGTATCCAGCAGGTCGCCAAATTGGCACGTGGTTATGTGTATTACGTCTCGCTGAAAGGCGTGACCGGCTCGGGCAGCATCGACCTGTCTGCTATCGAAGACAAATTGCCGCAATTGCGCAAACACATCAAGCTGCCGATCGGCGTGGGTTTCGGCATCCGCGATGCTGCCACAGCGAAGGCTGTCGCTAAGCTGTGTGACGGTGTGGTGGTAGGTAGCCGCATCGTGCAAGAAGTAGAGAATTCAACTGAGCAGAATGTCGTCGCCAATGTCAGTAAGTTGGTGCGAGAATTGCGTCAGGCAATCGATCAATAAGAGGAGAGCACATCATGGGTTGGTTCCAAAAACTATTGCCACCGAAGATCAAACGCCGCGAGAGCGAAGATTCGAAGAAGAACGTACCGGAAGGTCTGTGGCACAAATGCCCGTCCTGCCAAGCCGTGTTGTATCACTCCGATCTGGAGAAGAACCACAGCGTCTGCCCCAAGTGCAACCATCATCACCGCATCTCGGCACGTACCCGCCTAGATTGGCTGCTGGATAGTGAAGGCCAGTTCGAGATCGGTTCTGAAGTATTGCCCATTGATACGTTGAAGTTCAAAGACCAGAAAAAATACAGCGACCGCTTGATCGCCGCCAAGAAGAGCACTAATGAGGACGATGCGCTCATCGTGCTGCAAGGTAGCATCCATGCTGTGCCCGTCGTTGCCGCAGTGTTCGAATTCAATTTCATGGGGGGCTCGATGGGCTCCGTGGTGGGTGAGCGTTTCGTGCGCGGTGTGCAGGTCGCACTGGAACAGAAATGCCCCTTCATCTGCTTCTCCGCCAGTGGTGGTGCGCGCATGCAAGAAGGCTTGTTGTCCTTGATGCAGATGGCTAAGACCAGCGCCGCACTCACACAGTTGAGCGAAGCCAAGCTGCCCTTCATCTCCGTGTTGACCGACCCCACCATGGGCGGCGTCTCCGCCAGCTTCGCCTTCTTGGGCGATGTGAACATCGCCGAACCCGGTGCCTTGATCGGCTTCGCGGGTGCGCGCGTCATCCAGCAGACTGTGCGTGAGACCTTGCCAGATGGTTTCCAGCGTGCCGAGTTCCTGCTAGAACACGGTGCCATCGACATGATCGTCGATCGTCGTGAGATGCGTGATCAATTGGCCACACTCATCACCCTGCTGACTAAGCAGGATGCGGTGACGAAGCTAGAAGCAGCGTGACTCTCAGTTTGGCAATGGGCAGGATTTTCCTGCCCATTGTTTTGTAGTCAAAGACGAAATGCCAACCTCCTTAGCCGACTGGCTTACCTACCTCGAATCTCTGCACCCAAAAACCATCGCACTCGGTCTGGAGCGCGTGGCGCAAGTCAAGCAGCGGCTGGATCTCCAACCCAATTTCCCCATCATCATCGTCGGCGGCACCAACGGCAAAGGTTCGGTGTGCGCGATGCTGGAAGCTATTCTGCATGCAGCTGGATACAGGGTTGGCTGCTATACCTCGCCGCATCTACTGAGCTATAACGAACGGGTGCGTGTCAGCAAACATCAAGCGAATGATGCGGAGCTATGCGCTGCGTTCAAGAAGATCGAAAAAACGCGCGGTGAAATCCCACTCACCTATTTTGAATTTGGGACGCTTGCTGCGATACAAATGTTCATAGAGCAAAAAGTCGATGTCGCCATCCTAGAAGTCGGGCTGGGCGGCAGGCTGGATGCAGTGAACGTGTTCGATGCGGATGTCTCTGTCGTCACCAGCATAGATATCGATCACGTGGATTATTTGGGCGATACGCGCGAAAAGATCGCTTTTGAAAAGGCGGGCATCTTCCGCCAAGGGCGTGTGGCGATCTGTGCCGACAGTGACGTGCCGCAGGCTTTACGCGCGCATGCGGACGATATCGGTGCGGAGCTGTGGTGTATAGGAAGTGAATTTGGTTTTACTGCCCATCAAGGGCAATGGGACTACCGTAGCAAGGTAGGTTCACGCAGTGCCTTGCCGCATCCCGCCTTACGTGGAGCGTTCCAATTGCACAATGCTAGCGCTGCCTTGGCTGTGATGGATGCGCTTAAAGGCAAATTGCCTGCAAGCATGGCAGCAGTGAGGCGTGGCCTGAGCGAGGTCGAGTTGACGGGGCGTTTCCAGTTCGTACCGGGCAAGCCACAACTTATCCTCGATGTGGCGCATAACCCGCATGCCGCCCGTTCGCTGGCACAGAATCTCGCCAATCTGCCTCCCGCCAAGACCTTTGCGGTGTTCGCCATGCTCAAGGACAAAGACATGGCGGGGGTGGTGCAGGCGCTGGATGCGCAGGTCGATGTGTGGTTGGTCGCTGGTATCGATGCACCGCGTGGCGCGACTGCAAAAGAACTCATTGAAGTACTCCAAGAGGCGCAGTTGCAGGGAGAGCTTGTGTGCTGTGAGTCCATTGAAAATGCGCTTGATGAGGCCAGCAAACGCGCAGGCGAAAATGATAGAATCGCGGCCTTCGGATCATTCTATACGGTGGCGGAAGTGATGCAGGTACGAGGCATGCGTACCCGCTGAGATTCCCGATTTATTCGCAATGGCAAAAAAGATATCTACAGAAGAAGAATCCAACCTGAAGCGTCAGGCGCGTCGCCGTCTGATCGGTGCGGTGGCGCTGGTGCTTGCCATCGTGGTCTTCTTGCCGATGGTGTTCGATGACGAACCCTCGCCGACCACAGCCAATGACATCGAGTTGCGCATCCCCGATAAAGACACGGTCCCTCCCTTGCTTGCTCAGCCAGTCACTGCGCCCGTCGCTGTCTCCGCTGTCAGTCCTGCTCCAGTAGTCGAGCCGGTTGTTGCGCCTCCCGCTACTTCTGCGGTCAGCGCTGAGCCTGTCGTGCCAGCGGTTAAAGTCGAAGACAAGCCCAAGGTCGAAGCGAAACCTAAAGTGGAAACAAAGCCCAAAGTTGAAGCCAAGCCAGCCGCTAAACCTGCGCCCAAGACAGGCTGGGCGGTGCAGGTGGGGGCGTATTCCAATGCGGAGACTGCCAAGCAGATGAACGCAAAATTGAGTAAAGAAGGCTTCCATGTTTACACCGAGAAGGTGGGCAACATGGTGCGTGTGCGTGTTGGCAGTTATCCCACGCGTGAAGCGGCAGACAAGATCAAGCTGAAGTTGGAAAAGATCGGCTTGCATCCCAACGTGGTCAATCTGGAATAAACGATGGCGGGGTTCGATATCGCCGTTATCGTCGTCATTTTGCTTTCAGCCTTGCTGGGCTGGTGGCGCGGTTTCATGTATGAGCTGTTCTCGTTGATCGGGTGGGGTGTGGCCTATGTGGTGGCGGTGTCGTTCTCGGCACAATTGATCCCTTTCATTCCCGATGCGGTCGGCTCTGCGAGTTTGCGTGCTTCCGTGGCCTTTGCTGCCTTGTTCATCGTGACTTTGATCTTGGCTTCCATCTCGGCGTGGCTCATGGCCAAGTTGGCCAAGTTCGCGGGACTGGCGGGTATGGACGGAAAGTTCGGTGCGATGTTCGGTATGTTGCGCGGTGTCTTGGTGGTGTTGGCCTTGGTCTGGTTGGGCGGACTGACGGACTTGCCAAAAGAATCGTGGTGGAAGGATGCGTGGTCGAGTGAGCCATTGATGGATGCGGCCCTCTATGCGAAGAGCTATGTGCCTGAAGGCGCACTGAAGAATTAGTCAGAATAATCTCACTAAGAACGGGAACAAAATATGTGCGGCATTCTTGGAGTGATCTCTAATACACCGGTGAACCAGTTGCTGTATGACGGTTTGCAAGTGCTACAACATCGCGGGCAGGACGCAGCGGGTATCGCTACTTTGGAGGGCAGGACATTCAATCTGCACAAAGGTAACGGTCTGGTGCGTGACGTGTTCCGCACTCGCAATATGCGTGCGCTCAAAGGCAATGCCGGCATCGCGCACGTGCGTTATCCGACAGCAGGTTCCTCGGTCGATCATAACGAGGCACAACCGTTCTATGTGAACTCCCCGTTTGGTATCGTGCTCGGTCACAACGGTAATCTGACCAACACCGACGAACTGCGCAAAGTCATGTATCAGCAAGACTTGCGTCACATCAATACCGGTTCGGACTCTGAAGTGCTGCTCAATGTGTTGGCGCATGAGCTGCAAGCCAATGCCACTGGATATAAGCTCGACCCACAAAAGATCTTCGCTGCCATCGCTGGTGTGCATCGTCGCGTAAAAGGCGCTTATGCTGTCGTGGCGATGATCTCCGGTTACGGCTTGATCGCCTTCCGCGATCCGCACGGTATCCGCCCTCTCGTGGTCGGTAGCAACCAAACGGATTCGGGGGTCGAGTATCTGGTCGCTTCCGAATCCGTCGCGCTGGACACCTTGGGTTTCAAGTTCCTGCGTGATATCGCACCGGGCGAGGCGGTGTTCATCGACCTCAATGCGAATTTCCATAGCCAACAATGCGCAGACAAACCACAACTCAATCCGTGTATCTTCGAATACGTCTATTTCGCACGTCCCGATTCAGTGATGGATGGTATCTCGGTGTATGCGACTCGTTTGTACATGGGCGAGTATCTAGCTGAAAAGCTCAAGCGCGAATGGAAGGATCACGGTATCGATGTGGTCATCCCCATCCCGGATTCCAGCCGTCCGAGCGCCTTGCAATTGGCTAACCACCTTGGCATCCCGTTCCGCGAAGGCTTCGTGAAGAATCGCTACATCGGCCGTACCTTCATCATGCCGGGGCAAGCGATGCGCAAGAAATCAGTGCGTCAGAAATTGAATGCCATCAGCGTCGAGTTCAAAGACAAGAACGTGTTGTTGGTGGATGACTCCATCGTGCGCGGTACGACCAGTCGCGAGATCGTGCAGATGGCACGTGATGCAGGTGCGCGCAAAGTGTTCTTCGCTTCTGCGGCGCCTCCTGTCAAGTTCCCTAACGTGTACGGCATCGACATGCCATCGAGGCGTGAACTGATCGCCACGGGGCGCACGGATGAGCAGATCTGCCATGAGATCGGTGCAGACCGTTTGATCTATCAAGATTTGGATGATCTGAAAGCGGCCGTCATCAAAGCCAATCCAACGTTGAAGGTGTTCGACACATCCTGCTTCGATGGCACTTACATCACGGGCGACATCACACCTGAGTATTTGAATGAGGTGGAGGCTGCTCGTCACGGCAGTGCCAAGGAAGTCGAGCCGGAAGAAGATCAGTTGGAACTTGATCTGGCGATGGCAGCCTCGTCCATGTAAGTTGACCGTTCGTGGCGGAGAGTGCTACTTTTCGTCTGCGCCGATTTGAGGAACAGCTTGCGGGCGCATTACAAATACAGCTAAAGCGGGAGAACCCGGTTTAGCGCTAAGCTTTCCGGGTTTTTCGTTTTGAGGAGTGACCATGTCGGAAGAAAATTACCAATTAGAGACACTGGCGGTGCGAGCAGGTATCGAGCGTAGCCAGTTCCATGAGCACAGTGAGGCGTTGTATTTGACCTCCAGCTTCGTGTTCGACACCGCTGAGCAGGCGGCGAAGCGCTTCATCGGCGAGGAGCCGGGCAACATCTACGCGCGCTTCACCAATCCCACGGTCACCATGTTCGAGCAACGCTTGGCTGCACTGGAAGGCGCTGAGCAATGTGTGGCGACTGCATCGGGGATGTCTGCCATTCTTGCGACCTGCATGGCGCATCTGAAGGCGGGAGACCATATCGTCGCGTCGCAGAGTCTGTTCGGGGCGACCACAAATACCTTCAACAACTACTTCAAGAAATTCGGAGTAGAGACGAGCTACGTCTCGGCAACCGATGTGGCCGAGTGGAAAGCCGCAGTGCGTCCTAATACCAAGCTGTTCTTCTTGGAGACGCCCTCCAATCCGCTCACTGAGATTTCTGATATCGCGGCGATCGCGGCGGTAGCGAAAGGTTGTGGCGCATTGCTGGCCGTGGACAACTGTTTCTGCACGCCCATCTTGCAACGTCCCTTGGAGTTGGGAGCCGACATCGTCATCCACTCCGCCACCAAATACATCGACGGTCAAGGCCGCGTGCTGGGTGGGGCGGTGCTGGGCAGCAAGAAAATGATGGAGCCCGTGTATGGCTTCTTGCGTACTACGGGACCGACCATGAGTGCGTTCAATGCATGGGTGTTCTTGAAAGGTCTGGAGACACTCAAGCTGCGCATGGATGCGCATAGCGCCAATGCATTACAACTGGCGCAATGGTTGGAGAAACAACCGAATGTGGCACGCGTGTTCTATCCCGGTCTGCCATCGCATCCGCAACATCAACTTGCGATGAAGCAACAGAAGACGGGCGGCGGCATCGTGGCATTCGAGGTGAAGGGTGGCAAGGCTGCGGCGTGGAAGGTGATCGACAACACCAAGATGCTGTCCATCACGGCGAACTTGGGCGACACCAAGACCACCATCACGCATCCGGCGACCACGACTCATGCGCGCATCACGCCAGAGGCACGTGCGGCAGCTGGCATCAGCGAAGGCTTGATCCGCATCGCGGTCGGACTGGAAGCCGTCATCGACATCCAGAACGACCTCGCGCGCGGACTTTGATGGATACCCTTGCCGCACAAGTCGGTGCAGCACTCAAGGCGCACGGCATGATGCTGGCGACGGCAGAGTCATGCACCGGCGGCGGGATGGCGCAGGCCGTGACCGATATCGCGGGAAGTTCTGAGTGGTTCGAACGCGGTTTCGTCACCTACACCAATCAGGCAAAGATCGAGATGTTGGGCGTGCGTCAAAGTACGCTTGATGCTTATGGAGCCGTATCGGAGATGACTGTACGTGAGATGGCGGCTGGAGCGATCTCACATAGCCATGCGCACATCGCTTTGGCGGTGAGTGGCATCGCAGGTCCTGGCGGAGGCACACCGGAAAAACCCGTTGGTACGGTATGGTTCGCTTGGGCTTTCCGTCACGGTGACGTGCAAGTTAGTCGCTATCAACTGGCGGGAGATCGTGCCGCAGTGCGTGCCCAGTCGGTCGAGATCGCCCTGCAGGGCGTGTTGGATAGTCTGAAAAACCTCTCAAAAACCACCTAAATAAAAAAGAACGAACGTTCTGTACAACTCGAAAAGGGTGTGCCACAATCCGCCCATCGATTTTCAAGGAGACAAAAATGGATGACAACAAAAGCAAGGCACTGGCAGCAGCACTGAGCCAGATCGAGAAGCAATTCGGAAAAGGTTCCATCATGCGCTTGGCCGAGGGCGAGGCGATCAAAGACGTGGAAGTGGTATCTACGGGTTCGTTGGGATTGGACATCGCGCTAGGCGTGGGCGGTCTGCCTCGTGGTCGTGTGATCGAGATCTACGGTCCTGAATCTTCAGGTAAAACCACACTCACCTTGCAAGTCATCGCTGAGATGCAAAAGCTGGGCGGCACAGCGGCTTTCATCGATGCTGAACATGCGCTCGACCCACAGTACGCACAAAAGCTCGGTGTAAGAGTCGAAGACCTGCTCATCTCACAACCTGACAACGGTGAACAGGCGCTTGAGATCGTGGATATGTTGGTGCGCTCAGGTTCGGTGGATATCGTGGTGGTGGACTCTGTCGCGGCGTTGACGCCCAAAGCCGAGATCGAAGGCGAGATGGGTGATTCGCAGATGGGCTTGCATGCCCGTTTGATGTCGCAGGCCTTGCGCAAATTGACTGCCAACATCAATCGCTCCAATACCATGGTCATCTTCATCAACCAGATCCGTATGAAGATCGGCGTGATGTTCGGTAACCCAGAGACCACGACTGGCGGTAATGCACTCAAGTTCTACGCTTCCGTGCGTCTGGACATCCGCCGCATCGGCGCCATCAAGAAGGGCGATGAGGTCATCGGCAACGAGACTCGTGTCAAGATTGTCAAGAACAAAGTCGCGCCGCCGTTCCGCGAAGCATTGTTCGATATCCTCTATGGCGAAGGTATCTCGCGCGAAGGTGAGATCATCGAACTGGGCGTTCAGCATAAGTTCGTAGAGAAATCTGGCGCTTGGTATGCCTATAAAGGCGAGAAGATCGGCCAAGGCAAGGACAACGCGCGTGAATATCTGCGCGAACATCCTGAAGTCGCTTTTGAGATCGAGAACAAAGTACGCGAAGCCTTGGGCGTGACCCTGTTAGAAGGTGGTGAGAAGGAAAAACCTAAAGCGAGTGCGAAAGCCAGCAAAGCAGACGCTAAGGCCAATGAGGAAAAAGCCTGATCTAAGTCTACGTGCGCGAGCCTTGCAATGCTTGGCTCGCCGCGAATACAGCCGCGCTGAATTGCGCGCGAAGTTGTTGCCCTATGCGCAGGTTGACGAAGATTCAGAGCGGTCGGAAGCAATCGATCTGGATGCATTGCTGGATGACTTGACCGTACGTGGCTGGCTCTCTGATGCACGAGCGACTTTACAGTTGGTTCATGCCAAACGAAGCCGTTTTGGTACTCAACGTATCACGCATGAACTGCGGCAACGCGGCATTTCAGACGAGTTGATCGATGCCGCATTGCCAGCGCTGAAGGAGTCCGAACTCGATTCGGCACGCCAGGTGTGGCAAAGGCGATTCGGTGTCGTCCCGCAAGACGCCAAAGAAAAAGCCAAACAGATGCGGTTCTTGCAATCGCGTGGTTTTTCCATCGATGTGATCCTAAAGGTATTGAAACTCTCTTCTGCAATGGAAGAGGGTTAGCAGCTACGCCGAACTGCGCCCCCAATGGTATGATGCGCGCCTTGTCCAGCCCGTCTGGAATCGACTTTAGAGCGCAAGGTGCATCGATGAAAAGCAGTGAGATCCGTCAGAAATTCTTAGATTTTTTCGCCTCCAAAGGCCACACCGTGGTCGCCTCCAGTTCGCTGGTGCCGCATGAAGACCCGACACTGCTATTCACCAATGCGGGGATGAACCAATTCAAAGATGTGTTCCTTGGTTTCGACAAGCGTCCTTATACCCGCGCAGCCTCTTCGCAAAAATGCGTGCGTGCGGGTGGCAAGCACAATGACTTGGAGAATGTCGGCTACACCGCACGTCACCACACTTTCTTCGAGATGCTGGGTAACTTCAGCTTTGGCGATTACTTCAAACGTGATGCCATCAAGTATGCATGGGAGTTGCTGACCGAGGTCTTCAAGCTGCCCAAGGACAAGCTCTATGTCACCGTGTATGCCGAGGATGACGAGGCGTATGACATCTGGACGAAAGAGATGGGACTGACACCCGATCGCGTGATTCGCATCGGCGACAACAAAGGTGCGCGCTACGCGTCTGACAACTTCTGGATGATGGGCGACACCGGCCCTTGCGGACCCTGCACCGAGATCTTCTACGACCACGGCGCGCACATTCCCGGTGGGCTGCCCGGCACGCCGGAAGAAGACGGCGACCGCTTCATCGAGATATGGAACAACGTGTTCATGCAGTTCAACCGCGACGAAGCGGGCGTGATGCATCCGCTGCCCAAGCCGTCTGTCGATACCGGTATGGGGTTGGAGCGTATCTCCGCAGTGTTGCAGCACGTACATGCCAACTACGAGATCGATCTGTTCCAAGCACTCATCCAAGCGGCAGCGCGCGAAACGCATTGCGCCGACATGGATTCGCCGTCTCTCAAGGTGTTAGCTGACCATATCCGCGCGTGTTCATTCCTTATCGCGGATGGCGTGATCCCGGGCAACGAAGGGCGCGGCTACGTGTTGCGTCGCATCATCCGCCGCGCTATCCGTCACGGTTATAAGTTGGGCGCACGTGCAGCTTTCTTCCACAAGATCGTGCCTGACTTGGTTGGGCAGATGGGCGTCGCCTATCCTGAGTTGACATCGGGTCAAGTGCGCGTGATGGAGATACTCAAGCAGGAAGAAGAGCGTTTCTTTGCGACCATCGCGAATGGCATGGCCATCCTTGAAGCTGATCTGGCTGAGATGGATAAAGCCGGCGTCAAGGTATTCAACGGCGATACCGCATTCAAATTGCACGATACGTATGGCTTCCCACTCGATCTGACCGCTGACATCTGCCGTGAACGCGGAGTGAAAGTGGACGAGACCGCATTCAATGCGGCGATGGCGAATCAGAAACAGATGGCACGCTCAGCAGGCAAGTTCAAGATGACGGCTAACTTGGAGTATGCGGGCGCGGCGACGACTTTCCATGGCTATGACACGTTGGAACACAAAGGCAACATCCTCGCGCTTTACAAGGATGGCGCGGCAGTGAATGAGTTGGTTGAAGGCGACATGGGCGTGGTGGTGTTGGATGACACGCCGTTCTATGCAGAGTCGGGTGGTCAGGTGGGCGATAGCGGTGAGTTGCGTAGCGTGCATGGCATCTTTGCGGTGGAAGACACGCAGAAGATCCAGGCGGCGGTTTTCGGTCATCATGGTGTGGTGAAAACGGGCAAACTCACTTTGGGTAACAGCGTGAACGCTCGCGTGAATGTAGCGGCACGCACCAGCACCGTGCGCAATCACAGCGCGACACACTTGATGCACAAGGCCTTGCGTGAAGTGTTGGGTACCCATGTTCAGCAAAAAGGTTCGCAGGTGGATGCCGACAAGACACGTTTCGATTTCGTGCATACGCAGCCGATGACGGATGCGGAGATCCGCAAAGTCGAGGACATCGTCAATGCTGAGATTCTTGCGAATTCAGAATGCCAATCACGTGTGATGGCGATCGATGATGCGCAGAAGACCGGTGCGATGATGTTGTTCGGTGAGAAATACGGTGATGTGGTGCGCGTGTTGAACATCGGTTCATCCATCGAGTTGTGCGGCGGTACGCATGCCAAGCGCACGGGCGATATCGGGTTGTTCAAGATCGTGGCAGAGACAGGTGTGGCCGCTGGTGTGCGCCGTGTCGAAGCTGTCACAGGTGAAAGTGCCTTGGCGTTGATCAATCGCCAAGCGGATGAGTTGCAACAAGTGGCTGCGGCGGTCAAAGCCAAGCCGCAAGAGGTCGTCGCACGCGTCGGACAGGTCTTGGACAACGTGAAGACCTTGGAAAAAGAACTCGCCGCACTCAAATCAAAATTGGCTTCCGCACAAGGTGATGAGCTGCTGACTCAAGCGCAAGACATCAACGGCGTGAAAGTGTTGGCGACCAAACTGGACGGTGCCGATGTCGCGATGCTGCGCGAGACGCTGGATAAACTGAAAGACAAACTGCACAGCGCGGCGATCGTATTGGCATCGGTGATCGACGGTAAAGTGAACCTCATCGCTGGCGTGACGGCTGACACGACATCCAAAGTCAAAGCCGGTGACTTGGTGAATTTCGTCGCACTGCAAGTGGGGGGCAAAGGTGGCGGACGTCCTGAAATGGCGCAAGCAGGCGGTACGCAACCTGAGCATCTGGATAAAGCATTGAGCGGGGTCATGGATTGGGTCAAAGCAAAGCTCTGACCGAATAGCCGCAATATCCCTAGCCTATTTGGTTTATTGGATAGAGGTAATTAGAGTAATGTGGCACGTACCGCATTCCAGATTCACGGGGGAGAGCTTTCAAACAACCGCTATTGCTAAGGGAAAGAAGCGATGTTTAAGCAGTCTGGCGATACGATCTTATTAGTCGAGGATGAAGAGTCTGCGATCTTGCTGGTGCAGCAGGCGGTAGCAAGCTGCCCAGGGAATCTATATCTGGCTGTCGTGCCCGATAGTGTCGCTGCACTGGAGTGGTTGTCCACCGAGACGGCGCATGGTCATCCTATCCCGCGCATGATCCTCATCGATCTTAAGCTTCCCAAGCTCATCGGTTTGGCGGTGATGCGCACCTTGCGCATGGATAGCCGTCTGCAGAACGTCCCTATCGTAGTGTATTCCGAAGTCAACGAACCTTCCGATGTCGTACTCGCGTACCAGATCGGAGCCAATAGTTTCGTGAAGAAGCCAGAAAGTCTTCCCGAGTTCAGCCAACTGCTCCACGATCTTATCGACCTTGGTTGGTTGACCGAGGCGGGTATAGGTAAATCTCTCAAGCAGTCCGTCACCCCATGATCGTTCTACATATCTTGTTCGTTGCAACGCCAACGGATGAGATGGCATGGGTGGTCGATAAGCTACTTGAAGCAGGATATGAGTCACATCCTCAGCAGATAGACACGCCAGCGGCCCTTGAGGCTGCACTTCCCCAAAGAAAATGGGATGTGATGTTCGTCACGCCAGTTCCCGAAGAGTATGCACTAGAGCAAACAGTCGCGGCTTTGCGTAGTCACGATTTTGATATCCCCTGCATCGTACTATTGCCTGATGACAGTCAGTTCAATCTGGTTGAAGCCTTCAAGGCGGGTGCACATGACTGTCTCTATAAAAAAGATGCGGGGCGTCTGGTGCCGACAGTGGAGCGCGAGTTGGTCGCTGCGACTTTGCGTTACAACGTCAGGGAGCAAGTGGTGACCGATCACTTGCTGCAAGAGATCGACCAATACATCCTGAGCAAGTATGACTTGAGTAACGTGGTGAGGCGCGTGAGTCAGCGCATGGTCGAGTTGTTCGACTTCAAACTGGTGTGGATCGGGATGAAGGAAGAGGGTGGCCTGATCGACATCGTCGCAGCGGCGGGTGAGACAGCTTATCTGGAGGGGGTGGTCGTCCGCTGGGATGATCAGCCAGAAGGTAGGGGCACGACTGGAACGGCGATACGCGAGAACAGGCCGGTGGTGTTGACGACGGAATCACCCCAGTTCAAACCGTGGCGTGAACGTGCGCAAAGATTCGGTATGCATAGTGTGCTTGCGATGCCCCTAGGTATCAAAGGGGAGGTGATCGGCGCGTTGATGTTGTATTCAGCCCAAGAGGACACGTTCGACAAATTGACGGTCACGCGTCTGTCCGCTTTCGCCGCTCGTGTCACGGTGGCGATGTTGGTGGCTATGGAGCAACAGGAATTGCGTTTGATGGAAGTGGCGATGAGTAACGCATCCAATGCGATGTTCATCACCGATCGAGAAGGCCATATCGTTTGGTTGAATGACGCACTCACGCGTTTCAGTGGCTATTCGATGTCGGAGGTGCTGGGGAAGCAACCGCGAATCTTCAATTCAGGTCAGCACAAGTCCGAGTTTTGGCAGGGGATGTGGCAAGAGATATTGGCGGGGCAGGCGTGGCGTGGTGATGTGATGAATCGCAACAAGAGTGGCGAGTTGTACACCGTCACTCAAAGTGTCTCACCCCTAGCCGATGCTTTTGGCCGAATCACACATTTCTTGGTCGTACAGCAGGACATCTCAGAGAAGCGCAAGCTGGAAGAAGAGATCCATTATTTGGCTTATCACGATGTGCTGACCGAACTGCCCAATCGCATGTTGTTCCAAGATCGTGTACAACAAGAGATCACGCATGCCAAACGCGGCAAGACTCAATTCGCAGTGCTCTTCATCGATCTGGATGGATTCAAGGCGGTGAACGATACACGCGGCCATGCTGCAGGAGATAAGTTGTTGCGGATCATCGCTTCACGATTACGTGCCTGTGTGCGTGAAGGTGACACGGTGGCTCGCTTGGGGGGAGATGAATTCACCGTCCTGCTACGCGGAGCGAATGCGGGCGAGGGATTGAAGCGGGTGCTGCGCAAGATCATCAAAGCGGTCGCGCAACCTTGCGAGCTCGGTGAGTTCAATGCCAGCGTGACGGCAAGCATCGGCGTCAGCCTCTACCCAGCAGATGCCACTGGTGTAGAAAAGTTATTGATCCACGCGGATGAGGCGATGTATCAAGCCAAGCAAGCTGGAAAGAATTGCTTCTTCATCTATGGCGATGAAGCGAGCGATAAGACCTCAGTGGAATGGCAGATTTAATTCCTGCGCACTATTTCTGCTGGATGTGAGGGGATATGTCTGGCGACTTCTTGAGGTGTGAGCTGCATCATGCAGTTGAAATGCCCCAACGGACACTCGCGTTTGAAGCAGGGGCTGCACGGTAGGTCGAGTTGCAACACGTCAGCCTTGGATGACAGCGGGGGGGTGAAGCGTGGGCTGCTAGAGCCGAAGATGGCGAGCATCGGTCTGTCCAGCGCTGCTGCGATATGCATCAATCCGGAATCGTTGCTGACCACCAAGCTGGCGTTCGCGATGAGCGCAAGGGCATCGCTCAGGTCGGTCGTGCCGCACAGATTGATCGCGTGCGAGTTGCCTAGCGCAACGATCTTGTCGGCGACCTCCTTGTCTTTCGGTGATCCTATCAACCAGATCGCATAGCCTTGATCGAACAGGCGTTGCCCTAGCTCTGCGTAATACTGTACAGGCCAACGTTTGGCGGGGCCGAACTCTGCTCCTGGGCAGAAAGCCGCGATAGGTCGGTCACTAGTCAGTTTGAATCGTTCCAGTACCAGTTTCTTTTGTTCTGCACTCACCTGCAGGCGAGGATTTGCTATAGGGCGACTGATATCTTGTCCCTTGTCTTCAGCCAATTGTGAGAAACGCTCGACCATCAGGGGGAGTTTGATTTTATCTAGCTTGCGCGCATCGTTGAGTAGTCCGAAACGCATCTCACCGACGAAACCAGTACGCACTGGGATATCAGCAAAATAGGGGATGAGCGCTGATTTCCATGAATTCGGCAATACGATGGCTTGGTCGTAATTCGCTGTCTGTAATCGTTTGCCAAGTTCGCGCCGTTCTGAAAAACGAAATGCACCATGCGCGAAGGGATTGTTGATGATCTCGCTCACTTCAGGCATCTGGCGCAAGAGCTTTTCGGTCCAAGGCGGAGCCAGTACATCCAGCTTCACGCCGGGATGGCGTCGAATGAGTCGATGCATCATCGGTTGCATCAACACACAGTCGCCTACCCAGCTGGGGGCGATGATGAGTATCTTCTTCACGGGGGGTAATGCTGCGGATGCGCGGGAATCAGTGATGTCCGTGTGGACGTTCACCTTTGAACTTGTAGTGTGTCCCGCAGTAGGGGCAGACAGCCTCTCCCAACTTTGCAACTGGAATGGCGACGCGCGGGTGAGCATTCCACAGACTGTCTGCAGGAGAGGGGCAGAATAAGGGGAGAGCCTCTGCAGTCACTTCCACGTAACGTTGTGTGATGTTCTCATTGGACATGCTCTTCCCCTTTAGTCAGTTGTTATACGTGTGCCAGCCAAGAAGCGTATTTCGGATCCTTGCCACCGACGATGTCGAAGAAAGCAGCTTGCAGTTTGGTGGTGACTGGGCCGCGACTGCCGATACCGATGGTGCGTGTGTCCAGCTCTCGTATCGGTGTCACTTCTGCTGCCGTACCAGTGAAGAAGGCTTCTTCTGCACAGTACACCTCGTCGCGGGTGATGCGCTTCTCGATCAGTTCCAGTCCCATGTCTTTCGCCAAGGTGATGATGGAATCACGCGTGATGCCTTCCAAGCACGAAGTCAGGTCTGGTGTATACAGCTTGCCTTTCTTTACGATGAAGATGTTCTCGCCAGCACCTTCCGCAACATAGCCGTCCACATCCAGCAACAAGGCCTCGTCGTAGCCGTCTTGTGCGACTTCCTGATGAGCCAAGATGGAGTTGGTATACGTACCGACCGACTTTGAGCGACACATGTTCACGTTGACGTGATGGCGAGTGAAACTGGAGGTCTTGACGCGGATGCCCTTGTTCATTCCTTCTTCGCCCAAGTACGCGCCCCAAGGCCAAGCGGCGATGGCGACATGTGTGCTGATCTTGGTGGCGGCGATGCCCATCGCTTCAGAGCCGTAGAACACGATAGGACGGATGTAGCAGGATTCCAACTTGTTGGCACGCACCACTTCTTTCTGCGCTTCCATCAGGGTCTCTTTGTCATACGGCATCTTCATCTTGAAGATGTAAGCCGAATTGAAGAGGCGGTCAGTGTGCTCCTGCAAGCGGAAGATCGCCGTGCCTTGTGTCGTCTTGTAGGCGCGTACCCCTTCGAAAACGCCCATGCCGTAATGCAAAGTGTGGGTGAGGACGTGGGTGGTAGCTTCGCGCCAGGGGACGAGCTTGCCGTCGTGCCAGATGAAGCCGTCGCGGTCGGACATGGACATGGGGATTTCCTTAGGTCGTTAGATATTGCGAGGATTCGGATTCTAGCTGTTTCCTTGATTTTTATGAAGCATCGCCCATCGTAAAATGGCTTGACGTACCCGTATTCTCATCTAATCACTCGGTGCTATTTCCTTTATTGGCGGTTCATGTAATTATCACGCTGAGAATATAAGAGAATTTGGGGCGGTAGCGTGCAACACATCAGCTCGAAAGAGATCAAGCCAGAAATAATGGAGTCGCAAGAAGAGAAGCTACGTCGTAGCTTGCTTATCTTCGCGGCTGCGTTCATGACACTAGCGGTCATGCTGTGGCTGGCGATTTATTGGGCGATGGGGGTGAATTTCTCCAGTGACGTCCCCTTGATCTATCAGCTGATCTCGGTGTCTTCTCTCATCTATTACGTCAAGACCCGCAACTTCGTAGTCTTCCGTTTCATCCAGCTTTCCCTGTTCCTGTTCGCCCCCTTCATCATGCAGTGGAGCATGGGGAGTTCGGTCACTTCTAGTGGCGTCACCCTCTGGGCTTTGCTGGCACCGATCGGTGCCTTGGTCGTTTCCAGTTGGCGCGACTCCATACCTTGGTTCTTCGCTTACATGGTGCTGACCGTTGTTTCGGGGGTGTTTGACTACATCTTGGGGAGCGGTGGCAGTGCTGGTATCCCGATGAATACCATCGGGCTGTTCTTCGCGCTCAACTTCGCAGCGATGTCGTCCATCCTGTATTTCTTGGTGCGCCATTTCGTGGTGGAGACTGAAAAGATCAAGAAGCAACTGGATGAGCAGCATTCGCTCTTGGCCGACGAGCAGAAGAAGTCGGAGCGCGTGTTGTTCAATGTGTTGCCTTCCAATATCGCCGAGCGACTGAAGAGCAACGAGGGATTGATCGCAGATGGCTATGCCGATGTGACCGTGATGTTCGCTGACTTGGTGAATTTCACACAGTTGACCGAGCAGATGTCGCCGGAGCAGATGGTCGGTTTGCTGAATACCATCTTCTCTGGATTCGATGAGTTGTCAGAGAAGTATGGCTTGGAAAAGATCAAGACCATCGGCGATGCATACATGGTCGTCGGCGGCATCTCTCGTGATCGTCCAGATTACGCGGCAGACGTAGCGAACATGGCTTTGGAAATGATCGAGTTCGTCAAGAACCATCCACTGTCCGCCAAGCGTAATCTGGGTGTGCATGTGGGTATCGCTACGGGCCCAGTCGTTGCGGGTGTCATCGGTACGAAGCGATTCATCTACGACCTATGGGGTGACACGGTCAACATCGCGAGTCGTTTGACGGATGATGCGACGAGTGGACACATCCTCACCGATAAGCTCACATACAATCGCTTGCGCCATGACTACTTGTTCGAGCCACCTGCTGTGCTGAACGTCAAGGGTAAAGGTGAGATGACATCCTATCGTTTGATCGGTTTGGCTGATGCCATGAGCAACTCTGCTAAGAGCAATGTGTATCAATTGCCAGCGCAAGGTGCTACGCCAGCCCAGGTCTGACCCTTCTAATCGCTCAACAGTTTCTTCCACAGGCTGGATACTGGCGAAGTGTCCAGCCTGTTGCGTTCTATGCGGCACGCATTCAGGTTGTTCAGTCGCATCTCGTGTTGCGTCAGCCGCAGTTGGCGATAGATATCGCGAACACCATCACTTGTTCCTTTCTCGATCAGCCCCAACTCGGCAGCCGTTTCCAATAGGGCAAGGTTGCCGCTGTTCGCTGTCAATCGAGGGTGCTGCGCCGCATACGCCAACACCAAGAACTGCACCATGAATTCGATGTCCACCATGCCGCCACTGTCGTGCTTGATGTCGAATAGCTCGGTGTCGTTCGGATGGCCGTCATGCATCTTTTGGCGCATCTCGAGGATGGAGGATTTGAGTGCATCCAGCTCGCGCGGGAGACACAATATCTCTGTACGGATGCGCTCGAAGCTCGCGCCGACCGAGGCGTCGCCGGCACAGAAGCGCGCGCGCGTCAGCGCTTGGTGTTCCCAAACCCAGGCATGTTTACGCTGGTATTCATCGAAGGCTTCGATAGAACTGACCAGCAAGCCACTCTCCCCATTCGGGCGCAGACGTAGATCCACCTCATATAGTCGTCCAGCTACGGTGTGGCTGGAGAGCAGGGTGTTGATGCGTTGTGCCAAGCGTCCGTATATCTGACCCGCGTCAGGGTGAGGGTCGTCATAGACGAAGACGAGATCGAGGTCTGAGGCGTATCCCAGCTCTTTGCCGCCGAGTTTGCCGTACGCGATGATGGCGAACTGTGGATGCTCTTGATGCTTCTTGCGTGAGTCACGCCAGCAGAGCTGAAGGGTGTGGCGCAAGATCATGTCTGCGAGGTCGCTCAAGTGGTCGCTGAGCTTTTCCAAAGGCAAGATGCCTTGCAGATCCATCGCAAGTAGATGGAAGGTCTGGGCTTGTTGGAACTGGCGCAACACATCCATTTCCCGTTCAGTATCACCTGCATGTTCGGCGAGTCGCGTGGCCAGTTGCATATCCAAACTGGTCCAATCGGGTGCATCGTAAAGTTCACGCGTATCCAGCAACTCATCCAGCAGGATGGGGTGTTGCGTCAGGAAATCTCCCGCCCATGCACTGGCTGAAAGCATACGCACCAAGCGAGGTAAAGCTTTAGGGTACTCGGCAAGGAAGGCGAGGTAGGACGCGCGTCGCGCGATGGCTTCGAGCAGGGTGAGCGCGCGTCGTAAGGCATCGTCTCGATTCTCCTCGGTGGCGCACAGCGTCAAGAATCTGGGAATGAGTGCATCCAAACGTTGGCGGCTGATGTCGGGCAATTGACGATAGCGGCTACCCGTGCGGAACTGATGCAAGGTTTCAGCAAGAGATTGCGTGTCGCTGTAGCCGAGTCCTTGCAACATCGTGCTCAGCTCATCGTGGTCGCTACCCTCGTGCCAGCCATGTGTCTCACTATTTTCTTGTTTGTCCCCGAACACCGCTTCGAATTGGGTGCTGACGAAATCACGTATCGGATCGAGCTCGGCGAGGAGTGCTGTGTAGCTGTCGTAGCCCATTGCCTCGGCGATGATAGTTTGGGAGGCCTCATCTTCAGGGAGCGACTGCGTCTGCTGGTCATTGAGGTATTGCAGACGATGTTCTAGGTCACGCAGATAGATGTAGCTTTGATTTAGACGTTCGGTCACTGCGGGTGTCAGTTCTCCATCCAGTCCGATCTGTTGCAGGACTTTTTGGGTAGGGCGGATGCGCAGCTTCGCATCGCGTCCACCCCGGATGAGTTGGAACACTTGGGCGATGAATTCGATCTCACGGATGCCGCCACGACCGAGTTTGATGTTGTTGTGTTTGTCCTTGCGTGCGACTTCGGCGCGGATCTGCGCATGGAGTTTTCGCATCGAATCGAAGGCGCCGAAATCCAGATATTTGCGGAACACGAAAGGCTGCGACAACTTCTCCAGTTCGGCGATGCGCGGACTTGCTTGCGGTGAGATCACGCGCGCTTTGATCCAAGCGTAGCGTTCCCATTCACGCCCCTGTGCGACCAGATACTCTTCCAGTGCGGCGAAGCTCATTGCCAGTGGACCGCTGTCGCCGTAGGGGCGCAGACGCATATCCACGCGGAACACGAAACCATCTGCGGTCAGATCATTGATGAGTGCGATGAGTCTGCGCCCCAGACGGCTGAAGAACTCATGGTTAGATAAGGTGCGAGCGCCATTGGTCTCGCCATCTTCTGGGTAGGTGAAGATGAGGTCGATGTCAGAAGAGACGTTCAGCTCTCCTCCCCCCAGTTTTCCCATGCCTATGATCAGCAATTCCTGCGGTGTACCGGTGTCTGCCCCGATGGGTTGGCCGAACTGGGCGACCAGGCTATCCATGGTGAAGCGATGGGCGCGGCCAACGGTCAGCTCGGCCAGCTCCGTCATGGCCTGCATCACCTCCGATAGGTCGCATAGGCCGCCCAAGTCACGCGTGATGAGGTGCAGCATGACGCGCTTGCGCAAGCTGCGCACGGCAGTCGAGAGCCGTTCTTCTGTATCTGCAGGGAAAGTGTCCAAGCAGTTTTGGATGAACGCGGCATCACATGGATATTGATAGTGCTCATGCAGCCATGTCTGCAAATCTGGTTCAGAATCCAAGAGGCGTGCCAGGTAATGACTGCAGCCACGGGCATGGGCGATGAGTCGAGTGAAGTCTGAGATAGGTTTTTGATGAGCCATATTGAGACGTGTGTTTCAGTTAAAATGAGGACGTTCAGTCAATGCACCTCATTATAGTTTCTCTATGCTCATCCGCTCGCCTTTCCATCCTGACATTCATTCGTCGTTGTCGAGATGCTGAAGCCTATATTTCGTCACACTGCGCGCGGCGCAAAACATATCGGGCGTTTTACGCGGTGGGCGCTCCTACTCCTTGCCGTGACTGGCGCCAGCGCGATGTTGCTCTTGCGCTATGTCGTCTTGCCGGATATCGAGCGCTATCACACTGACATCGTAGCCGCTTCTAGTAGAGCGCTCGGACGTACGGTCGAGATCGGTCGTATCGAGGCGGATTGGAACGGTCTACGGCCACGACTGTTGTTGTCGAATGTGAAGGTGCTCGATGCGCGAGGGCAGATCGCGGTGGAGCTGCCCCGATTGCACAACACAGTGGCTTGGAGCACGCTCATCGTAGGAGAGCTGCGTTTCCACAGTCTTGAACTCTCCAGCCCGGACCTGATGGTGCGCCGAGATGCACAAGGAAAGATATTCATCGCCGGCATCACCGCCGATGCTCAGGCCAGTGTGAATTCCGATGCGAACACATCTGATTGGTGGCTGCGCCATTCCAACATCATCGTGCACGGCGGACATATCGTTTGGCAAGACGATATGCGAGCGAAGCCGCCCCTCGAATTCAATGATGTGGAATTGCGTATCTTCAATCGCGGTGAGCGACATCGCTTTGCGTTGAATACGCGCGTGTCGACTCAGCAGGCATCGCGTATCGATCTGCGCGGCGATCTTTACGGAGAAAGTTTCACCATGCTGAACGAATGGCAGGGCGAACTCTATGCGCAACTCGACGATGTCGATGTGACGGATTGGGAGCGGTGGTTCGCTTTGCCGGAGTCGGTCAAGAGCGGTGCTGGCCAGGCGAGGGTTTGGCTTGGGTTGGCGCGAGGTGAGATACAACGCATGGACGCGGATGTCGATCTGCGTGATGTGAACGTCAATTTTGAAGAGACTTTGCCTCGACTCGAGATGCCTAGCCTAAAAGGAAGACTGTCTTGGCGTAGTATGGCTCAAGGACTGACGATCTCGACACTAGGTCTGTCTTTGCGTCTGCGTGATGGGTTCGAACTCAAGCCCACCGATCTCTCCCTAGAATACATACCCAAACAAGGTTATCGCTCTGCCTCGGGAGAGGTGAATGTCAATGCGCTCGACCTCTCCGATATCAACACCTTGCTCGCCTATTTCCCGCTCGAAGGTGGGCTGAAACAGAGATTGCAAGCCCTATCCCCGCAGGGGAAGGTGAGCGATCTGCATGCGAGTTGGCAGGGCGACCTCGAACATCTTGCTCAGTATCGTGTGCGGGCTAGATTCGTCGATGTCGGCGTGCGGCAAGTGGGTGAGCAGCCTGCATTCTCGGGCTTGACGGGCGAGGTGGAGGGGAGTGACAGAGCGGGGACGTTAAGGATCAACAGTCGCGATCTGAAGGTGCAAGCGCCAGGTTTCATGGCCGATCCGTTGACGCTCACGCAAGCGGATGCCCGTTTGGATTGGCAGCGCAACGGTCGTGGCTGGGAACTGAAACTGAATGACACCCGTCTGCGCAATGAAGACTTGGAGGGCACCGTCTCCGGCGGATATCAGATAGATGATGGTCCCGGTGTCGCCGACCTCACCATCAACCTGAAGCATGCCTCAGTGAAGCATGCAGCACGCTACATCCCCATGCATGCCTTCAATGATGCGACGTACCATTTCTTGCAGACCGGCCTGCAAGAAGGTGAGGCGGATTCCTTTGTGATGCGTGTACGTGGCGACTTGCGCAACTTCCCATTTCCCGACAGCAAAGATGGTCTGTTCAAGATCGAGGCCCGTGCAAAGGATGTCGCGATCGAATTCGATCCAGGATGGCCGCGCATCGAGCGTGCACAAGCTAATCTACTCATCCATGGGCGACGTCTGGAAGTGAATGCTACTAAAGCGATGACGGCGGGAGCGGCTTTGCAGAATGTGCAGGTGGTTCTGCCCGACACTTTGGCAGATGCACTGGTGATGCAGGTGGATGGTGAGGCAGCAGACACGACACAACATTGTCTCGATTACATCCGTAAGAGTCCCGTCAGCGGCTATCTCGATGGCTACACGGACGGCTTCAGTGCGGTGGGGAATGGCGTGCTCAAACTGCGTCTCGACATCCCGATGGATGGTGACGAACCAGCCAAAGTCCTAGGCAGTTTTCGCTTCAGCGACAACGAAGTCGATCTGGGGGAGAGTGTGCCCTTGCTGAAGAATGCCTCCGGCCAACTCTCGTTCACGAACAGCACATTGCAAGCGAACGATTTGCAAGCTCAGATACTGGGTGGACCTGCACGCATCACATTGAAGAGTGAGGGCGGTGTTTTGCTCACCCAAGCTACAGGCAAGCTCGATGCAGATAGTCTGCCGAAGACGTATCGTTATCCCTTGCTGCGACACTTGCACGGCACGGCTGAATGGTCGGCTGTGGTCAGAGTGAAAGATAGGATGGCTGACGTGGTCGTGACTTCAGACCTGCATGGTTTGTCATCCGATCTGCCACGACCATTCAACAAGAAGGCGACCGAAAAGAGATCACTGCGTTTCGAGCAGCGAGACATCAACACCAAGAACGATGTCATCAGTTTGCGTTATGCGGATGTCATCAACGCTGAACTGATACGCACATCTGTGGTGGCCGGCCGGTGGGACATCAAGCGTGGGAGTGTGATGCTGGGGGCGGTACGCAAGCCTGCGCGTGCAGACGGTATCTTGATCGCGGGCGATATCCCTGAATTCGCCTTGGAAGGGTGGAGTGGCTGGTCTGATTTTCCCAGCAGCGAAGGTGTGCAGCCCAATATCTCGAACATCGATCTGACGGTGGGTAAGGTGTACGGCTACGGCAATACCATCAATCAACTTAACATCAGAGGCAGTGGCCGTAACGGGCTGATCAGTACGCGCCTAGCTTCGAAGGAATTGAATGGCGACCTCATCTGGCAACCGCAAGACCAAGGTCGTTTGTTGGTGCGACTGAAGAGTGCGGTGTTGGGTAGTAGTGGCGAAGAGAGCGCAGCACCGATTGTCACTCAAGCCAAGGCTGCGGTCAGCCAAGGATCTAGTAGTTTGCCTGAGATCGATGTGGCAATCGAAAGATTGACATGGAAAGGTCGCCAGCTAGGGCATCTGGAGATGTTGCTGAACGGTGATGGGAACGATGTGGTGATGCAGAACCTAAAGCTCACCAACCCGGACGGGGTGTTCAGTGCGACAGGGCGATGGAGCGCGGCGACCGATACGACCCAGCTCGACACCAAGCTGGAGATCAGCAATGCAGGCAAGATCATGTCGCGCTACGGTTACTCGGAAGGTTTCAAAGACGGCAGCGGTACGTTGGAATCCAATCTGACTTGGTCGGGTTCACCTGCTGAGTTCAACTACGGTAGTTTGGATGGCAAGCTCAAACTGAAGACGGGCAAGGGACGGTTCTTGCAGGTCAATCCGGGGGCGGCCAAATTGTTGGGGGTGTTGAGTCTGCAATCACTGCCCAAGCGTATCTCACTCGATTTTACCGATGTCATCAGCCCAGGTTTTGAATTCGATAGCATCACAGGTGAAGCGACCATCGAGCACGGCCTACTCAAGACCAACGATTTCAAGATGGTAGGCGCGGCAGCCAAGATCACCCTCAATGGGCAGGTCGACCTCGAGCGCGAGACACAGAACCTCAAGGTGCGAGTAGCACCGACCATCGGTGATAACGTTTCCTTACTTTCCTTCGCGGCAGGCCCGGCGGTCGGTGTCAGCGTGCTGCTGGCCAATAAAATATTGCGTGATCCTCTCGATAAGCTGGTGGCGTTTGACTACAATGTGAGCGGCAGTTGGGCAGACCCCAGGGTTGAGAGATTGGGGCAGCCAAAAGCCCAAGCGATACCCTAACTATAATCTTCTATCCCGAATAGGAAACTGTTGACCATGTCCTCGCTCGATAACACACAGACCCGCATCGCTGCGCAACAGAACGCATTCAAGGTCGCTGCCATCCAGATGGCGTCTGGACCTAACGTCGAAGGTAATCTGAACGAGGCACGAAGGCACATCGCCAAGGCGGTGGAGCAAGGCGCGAAGTTGGTCGTGTTGCCAGAGTTCTTCGCCATCATGGGGATGGAAGCGCAAGATACCGTCAAGGCGCGCGAGCAGGCAGGTCAAGGCAATATCCAGCAGTTCCTCAGCGAGACAGCGCGTAAGCACAAGATTTGGCTGGTCGGTGGTTCCATCCCGTTAGCAGGTAACTCACCGGACAAAGTGCGCAACAGCTGCTTGGTGTTCGACGAGACGGGCGCGCAAGTGGCACGTTACGACAAGATCCACCTGTTCAATCTGACCTTGGGTAACGAAGCCTACAACGAAGCGCAGACCATCGAGGCGGGTAATCAAGTCGTGGTCGTGGATAGTCCATTCGGTCGCATCGGATTGGCGGTGTGTTACGACTTGCGCTTCCCTGAGCTGTTCCGTGCCATGAAGAATGTCGACATCATCGTGCTGCCTGCGGCCTTCACAGCGACCACGGGCAAGATGCATTGGGAGCCCTTGGTGCGCGCACGCGCCATCGAGAATCTTTCCTACTTCATCGCGGCAGCCCAAGGCGGCTACCACGTCAATGGGCGCGAGACACACGGTCACAGCATGATCGTCGATCCATGGGGGCGTATCTTGGATGAGTTGCAACGCGGTTCGGGTGTGGTCGTGGCCGACATCAATCCAAGTTATCAAGCCAGCCTACGCAAGAGCCTGCCTGCCCTGACACATCGCACCTTGTCCTGCTCAGCATGAGTGGCGTGATGCAACTGGCGCAGCGTGCGCTACTCACCGCGCACGGACTTGAGCCGCATCACCTCGAAGGTATCTTTGGCAAGATGTCGGCACATCGTGTCGATTATGCCGATCTCTATTTTCAATATAGCCGTGCCGAGAGTTGGTCGCTGGAAGAAGGCATCGTCAAATCGGGTAGTTTCCATATCGACCAAGGTGTCGGTGTGCGTGCCGTGAGCGGCGAGAAGACAGCCTTCGCCTACTCCGACGACATCACCCTCAATGCCTTGGAAGACGCGGCACTGGCGACACGCGCCATCGCACGTCAGGGCGGCACGCAGATAGCCAAACATCTGCATGCGGGCAAGTCTCATCAACTCTATCTGCCACACGATCCCATCGCCACCTTGAAGGCGGAACAGAAGGTCGCTTTGTTGGAGCGTCTGGAACGCATCGCACGCGGCCTTGATGCGCGTGTGACACAAGTCATCGCCAACCTGGCGGCTGAGTACGATGTCGTGCTGATCGCGCGCAACGATGGTCTGATGAGCGCCGACATCCGCCCTCTGGTGCGTCTCTCCTTGCAGGTCATCGTCGAGAGCAACGGTCGCCGCGAACAAGGTTCATCGGGTGGCGGTGGTCGCTTCGGGTACGACTATTTCACCGAAGACAAGCTGCAAAGCTATGCGAAAGAAGCTGTGCATCAGGCCGTCATCAATTTGGATGCGCGCCCAGCGCCAGCAGGCAATATGACGGTCGTGTTGGGCAGTGGCTGGCCCGGTATCTTGCTGCATGAAGCGGTCGGTCACGGCTTGGAAGGCGACTTCAATCGTAAAGGAAGTTCAAGTTTCTCAGGACGTATCGGCGAGCGCGTCGCAGCGAAGGGTGTCACTGTGGTGGACGACGGCACCATCAAAGACCGGCGCGGCTCACTCAATGTGGATGATGAAGGTAACGCGACGCAACGCACCGTCCTCATCGAAGACGGCATCCTGCGCGGCTATCTGCAAGACAGCATGAACGCACGCTTGATGAAGACGAAAGTGACGGGCAACGCACGCCGCGAATCGTTCGCGCATCTCCCCATCCCGCGTATGACCAACACCATGATGCTCAATGGCGACAAGACGCACGAGGAGATCATCGCTTCGGTGAAACATGGACTGTATGCAGCCAACTTCGGTGGCGGTCAGGTGGACATCACCAGCGGCAAGTTCGTGTTCTCCACCACCGAGGCTTACATGATCGAGGATGGCAAGATCACCTACCCAGTGAAAGGCGCGACGCTGATCGGTAACGGTCCGGATGCGCTCACACGCGTGAGCATGATCGGCAACGACATGGCGCTCGACCCCGGCGTGGGGACGTGTGGTAAAGAGGGGCAGAGCGTGCCGGTGGGGGTGGGGCAGCCGACCTTACGTATCGATGGCTTGACCGTGGGCGGTACTGGCTGACAGGGACCTCGCTGTGATGTAGTCCCTTGTGTTGACGTGTTTGACGAACCAGTCAGCCAACTCCGTTTCGATGTATTCCAACATGAGTTGTACTTCGCGCGTCTTCTGCCAGTGTTCGATGCGGTAAGCGAGTTTATTCAATACTCGATCATGCTCGGCTTTGTGCGCATCGTGAGGCTTGAATGCCGCCGTCAGCATGGCCTGCTCCTCTGCGGCGAATTGCGCTTTCAGATGATTTAAGAATTCAGATAGTTTCGCGTCGATCTCGGCATGCGTGGCGTGTCGGTCGAAGAGTGCCATCACTTCTTCGCGCAGGGTGACGAATGGGGTGTGGTCGAATAGTTTGGCTGTATCCATGCGCAGTCCTACTGTGGTCGTTGTGCAGCGATGAAGCGGGCGGTGACGAAGTCCATGGTGCTGACGTGATTGACGAACCAGTCGCCGACATCCTTATCTAGCCACGCACGCAAGATGTTCGCATCTCTGTCCTGTTTCCAGTTCGCTACTCGTGTCGCCATGTCCTTCAGGACGGTATCGTGTTCTCCCTTGTGGACAGCGAAGGGCGGGAAATTCACCTCGCGCATCAGGCGCTCTTCTTCGCCAAAATGTAGTCTCGTGTGGTCGAGTAACTCATCCAATAATCCATCCACTGCGGCCTCATTGCCTGATGATGACAAAAGGCCAAGCGATTCGTCGCGTAATGCCACGAATTCGGCATGGTCATGGTTCATGAAATCCAGTGCGACTTGAGGGTAGTTCAGCATGCTTGTTCCTGTCGTTGTATAGGTCTTGAAGGGCATGTTTTCGGTATAATCCGCGCCCTATGCAGATTCTACGCGGACTTTACTCTCCAGACCTCCAGCCCATCGCAGTCACTATCGGAAATTTCGATGGTGTGCACTTGGGTCATCAGGCATTGCTCGATGAGTTGCGTGCTGTCGCACAACAGCGTGGGTTGAGAACTGCGGTGGTCATCTTTGAACCACATCCGCGCGAGTTCTTCACACCACAACAGGCGCCGGTGCGCTTGACCAGCCTGCGCGAGAAGTTGGAACAGTTTCGTGAGATAGGCGTGGATAGGGTGCATGTGTGCCGCTTCAACGCGCACTTCGCCAAGATGAGTGCTGAAGATTTTATGCATGCGCTGTCTGAAAAGATGCATGCGCAGTTCGTATCGATCGGTGACGATTTCCGTTTCGGTAGCGGACGAGTGGGCGATTTCGCCTTGATGGAGAAGAGCGGTCTGCAACGCGGCTTCGATGTGCGCGCGATGCATAGCGTGTTGCATGACGGTGTGCGTGTCTCCAGTACAGCGATACGTGTGGCATTGGCGAATGGCAAGGTACGCTTGGCACGTGAATACCTAAGTCGTCCCTACAGCATCAGCGGGCGCGTGGTGCATGGTGATGCGACGGGACGCAAACTCGGTTTTCCCACGGCGAACTTGCAGTTGAAGCACAACCAACCTCCGCTCAAAGGCATCTATGTGGTCGAGGTGCATTCGGATGGTCTGGGTGTGTTGCAGGGTGTGGCCAGTCTGGGTGTGCGTCCGACGGTGAAACAGGATGCGAAGCCGGTGTTGGAAGTGCATCTGTTCGAATTCGATAGGCAGATATACGGCAGACACCTGCGAGTGGAGTTCTTAGAGAAGTTGAGAGATGAGGAGAAGTATCCGAGTCTGGAAGCGCTGACGCGGCAGATCGCGTTGGATGTCGAAAATGCAAAACAATGGTTTAGAGAACATGAGTGAAGACAAGAAGAAGTATCCGCTGAATCTCCCCGACACGACCTTCCCCATGCGTGGCGATATGGCTAAACGTGAGCCGTTGATGCTCGCGCAGTGGCAGGCGCAGCAGCGCTATCAGCGCATCCGTGCAGCGGCCAAAGGACGCAAGCAGTTCATCCTGCACGATGGCCCGCCGTATGCGAATGGTGATATTCACATCGGCCATGCGGTAAATAAGATACTCAAAGACATCATCATCAAGAGCAAGACCTTGAGCAACTTCGATGCGCCCTATGTGCCGGGCTGGGATTGCCACGGCTTGCCTATCGAATTGCAGGTGGAGAAGAAACACGGCAAAGCCATCCCGCCATCGCAGTTCCGTGAGTTGTGCCGCGAATATGCGAAGGAGCAGGTCGAGCGTCAGAAGAAAGACTTCATCCGTTTGGGCGTGTTGGGCGATTGGGACAAACCTTACCTCACCATGGATTTCAAGACCGAGGCGGACATCATCCGTGCGCTAGGCAAGATCCATGAGCGCGGCTTCTTGTACCAAGGTCGCAAGCCGGTGAACTGGTGTCTGGATTGCCAATCCGCACTGGCCGAGGCCGAGGTGGAGTACGAAGACAAAGTATCGTCAGCCATCGACGTCGGCTTCGAAGTCAAAGATATCGAAGCCGTGGGCAAAGCGTTCGGGGTATCGCTGCCTGCTAGTGCAAAAGTATTTGCCGTCATCTGGACGACTACTCCTTGGACCTTGCCTGCCAACCAAGCGGTGAGCGTGCATCCTGCCTTTGAATACGATCTGGTGCGCATCGAAAAAGGCTATCTCATTTTGACGGCTGACTTAGTCGAGGCGAGCTTGAAGCGCTACCAACTAGGTGGCAGCAACGACAGAGGCGACGGTATCTCCGCCACTTGCTACGGAAGTGCTTTGGAAGGCATGCCTTTGCAGCATCCTTTCCAAGACCGCATCGTTCCCATCATCTGCGGTGAACACGTCACGCTAGAAGCCGGTACGGGATTGGTTCATACCGCGCCAGCACATGGTGTGGACGACTATGTGGTCGGTCAAAAGTACAGCCTGCCCAATGACAATCCGGTGGGTGATGACGGCAAGTTCATCTCCACGACTCCTGCCGTCGGCGAGACCCCGTTGGCGGGTGTGTTCGTGTGGAAGGCGAACGACATCGTGCTGCAAGCGATGCAAGCCAGTGGCCATCTGTTGCATCAAGAGAAGCTCAAACATAGCTATCCACATTGCTGGCGCCATAAGACGCCCATCATCTTCCGTTCCACACCGCAGTGGTTCATCGGCATGGAGCAGGGCGACAAGAAATCGCTGCGTTCGTTGGCGAACAAAGCGGTCGATGAGACTGCATTCTTCCCATCATGGGGACGCGCGCGCTTGGAAGCGATGATCAAGAACCGTCCCGACTGGTGCGTGTCGCGTCAGCGTAACTGGGGTGTGCCGATGACCTTCTTCGTGCACAAAGAGACGATGCAACTGCATCCGCGCACGACCGAGTTGTTGGAGCAGGTCGCCAAGCTGGTGGAGAAGTCTGGTATCGAGGCATGGTTCAGTTTGAACAGTGTCGATCTATTGGGTGAAGATGCGGCGCATTACCGCAAGCTCTCCGACACGCTAGATGTGTGGTTCGATTCCGGTGCGACGCACTATGCCGTATTGGCGAAACGTGAAGGCTTACGTTCTCCGGCCGACCTATATCTGGAAGGTTCCGATCAACATCGCGGCTGGTTCCAATCATCCTTGCTGACGGGCTGTGCCATCAATGATCGCGCACCGTACGATGCTTTGCTCACGCACGGTTTTGTGGTGGATGGACACGGGCACAAGATGTCCAAATCCAAGGGTAACGTGGTCGCGCCGCAAAAGATATTCGACACCATGGGGGCGGATATCCTGCGTCTGTGGACAGCATCGACAGACTACTCTGGCGAACTGACCATCTCCGATGAGATCCTCAAGCGCGTAGTGGAAAGCTATCGCCGCATCCGCAATACCCTGCGCTTCTTGTTGGCGAACATCGCTGACTTCGATGCCAAGCGTGATGCGTTACCCGTAGCGGAATGGTTGGAGATCGACCGTTATGCGTTGTCACTATCACAGAAGTTGCAAGATGAGATGTGTGCTGACTACGAACGTTATGAGTTCCACTTCGCCGTGCAGAAGTTGCTGGCGTTCTGCTCGGAAGATCTGGGGAGTTTCTATCTCGACATCTTGAAAGACCGTCTCTATACCGCAGGGGAAAACTCCAAAGCACGTCGCTCTGCACAGAATGCGCTGTATCACATCACCCAGTCACTCTCACGTTTGATCGCGCCGATCTTGAGTTTCACCGGTGAAGAAGTGTGGGCGACATTGACGGGCAAGGACGATGTGAGTGTGTTCGAGCAGCTTTGGTATGAGTTGCCAGCTTCTGGTTTGAACGGTGAGGCGGTGAGTGCTTGGGCTGATATCCGTGCCGTGCGCGAGTTGGTCAACAAGAAATTGGAAGAGCAACGTGGTGCGGGTGCCATCGGCTCTGCGCTGCAAGCCGAAGTGGATGTATATGCACCAAAGGTGACCTTCGAACTGCTGTCGCGATTGGGTGATGATCTGCGTCTGGTATTCATCACCTCACGTGCGAACGTGCATCTGCGCGAGGGCGAGTTGGAGATCAAAGTAACACCAAGCACTCATTCCAAGTGCGACCGTTGCTGGCACTACCGTGCCGACGTTGGGGCGAACGCGGAACATCCCACTTTGTGCGGACGTTGCGTGAGCAACTTGTTCGGAGCAGGAGAGACTCGTCGTCATGCTTAAACGTTGGTTGGGCATATCGCTCATCGTCATCGTGCTCGACCAGTTGAGCAAGGCTGCAATCAGCAGCCATTTTGTATATGGTGAGAGTATGCCCGTCACTGGATTCTTCAATCTCGTCTTGGCACATAACACCGGTGCGGCATTCAGTTTCTTGAGTGACGCGGGCGGTATCCAACGTTGGATATTCACCGCCATCGCCATCATTGCCTCGGTGTGGATCATCTGGCTGTTGCGCAAACATCAAGCGGAGAAGATGTTCAGTTTCTCGCTGGCGTTCATACTTGGCGGCGCGATAGGCAATCTCATCGATCGTATCGCTTATGGGTATGTGGTGGACTTCCTCGATTTCTATTGGGGCAGTTACCACTTCGCCGCATTCAATGTGGCGGACTCCGCTATCACCTGTGGTGCCGCATTGTTGATCCTGGATAGCTTCATAGGGAAAAAAGATGGAACTACTACTCGCTAACCCTCGCGGATTCTGTGCGGGCGTCGATCGCGCGATCGAGATCGTCGAGCGCGCTTTGGCGTTGCATGGTGCTCCCATCTACGTGCGTCACGAAGTGGTGCACAACAAATTCGTGGTCGAGGGCTTGAAGGCGAAGGGTGCTATCTTCATCGAAGAGTTGAAAGATGTGCCACCCGGCAGCATCCTGATTTACAGCGCACATGGCGTACCGCAATCGGTACGCCGCGAAGCCGAGTCGCGCAACCTCACCGTGTTCGATGCGACCTGCCCATTGGTGACCAAAGTGCATATCGAAGTCTCGCGCCTGCGTGAACGAGGGCAAGAGATCGTCATGATCGGTCACAGAGGACATCCCGAGGTGGAAGGTACGATGGGGCAGAGCGAGAGTGGGATGTATCTGGTCGAATCACCCGCTGACGTGCAGAAGCTGGTCGTAAAGGATGAGAAAAACCTCGCGTACGTGACGCAGACCACCTTGTCCGTGGATGATGCCAGCATCGTCATCGCTGCTTTGAAGACGCGCTTCCCATTCATCACAGGACCAAAGAAGGACGACATATGCTATGCGACACAAAATCGCCAAGATGCGGTGAAGGTGCTGTCGCAGCAATGTGATCTGGTCATCGTGGTAGGTTCGCCCAACAGCTCTAATTCCAACCGCTTACGTGAAGTTGCACAGAACCTCAACGTGTCTGCCTATCTGGTAGATAACGCCAGAGAGTTGAACCCAGATTGGCTACATGGGAAACGTTGTATCGGCATCAGCGCAGGAGCCTCTGCGCCGGAAGTGTTGGTGCAGGAAGTCATCGCAAGGCTGAACGAACTGGGGGCTAAGCGAGTGCGGGAGTTGGAGGGTATCGAAGAGAATGTGGTGTTTCCGATCCCGAAAGCACTGAATCTGAGTTGAGCATTTCAATTTGTTGCATAGAAAAGTAAAACCGCCCGTGAAGGGCGGTTTTACTTTGGGTGGATCAACTTACTGTTGGATCAGCTCACGCCATGATTTACGGCTAGGGGTCCCTGTTGCTGCGTTACTTCCGCCGCTGTCCGTGTTGTCCCAGACGGTATGGTCAGTTGGCGTGTTACCTCCAGAGCCTTGAGAATAAGCCTTGTTGGTTCCATCCAACAGAGTTGCCACGACTGGTCGTGTCGCAAGCTCATTGCCCAACTTGGTAGCGATGACTCCCATCGGAGAAGAGCTGACCGAGCCACCGGTTGAATAATTCAATTGATATTGGAAGCTATCACCACCAACAGAACACGAGCTTGCATTGGGGACGTTCGTGTTGAAAATCAACGTCGCGTCAATGATGGCAGGGTCGGTGTTGACACGTTCACCAGCCAAGGGGAAATCAAAGAACCAGCCACCAGAGGACGAGAAGCTGACCGCAGTGTTGCTACTTACGACGACACTCTCACCACTTGTACAGATGCTCGCCGAGCTACCGACCGGGCAGGTGGTCGTTGTTTGAGTCTGCTGTACGAACCCACCAGATCGTGGAACGCCATGGATGGCCACGCTAGGAGTGGTTGAGGCAGGATAAGTGTCCTTGATGGCGTAGAAAGACTGCTGGCTCGTATCAGGTAGATCGCTAGAACCAAGGTATCTTCCGGTACCGACATAGACTACCAAGGTCGTGCCCACCAAGGATAGCAATGGCTTCGTAGTGATGGGCTGGGGATTGCCAGAAGCGTCTTCGAGAGTGGCGAGCAATTGGGCATCGTAACCAGCCGCTCCTAGGTCGCCATTGATGTCGAAGCGCCACAGATTGCCCAACATATCGCCTGCGTAGACGGCTGTTGCAGTCGCATCTACACCAGGGGTGACTAGAGGGGCATCAAGGCGGCCAAGCCCACTCGGCGTCGCCACACTACCGACTCCAGTGCCGATGATTCCTGTGCCATTGACCTCAGTAGCTAATGCGCCAGTGTAAGCGTCGACCACATACAGATAACCTTGGCCATCACCAGAATCATTGTTATAGCCAGAGGTCAGCAAGACCACCCACTTACCAGTCTTCAGTTTGACGACCTTAGGATTACCGTAGGTGTAACCTAAGTTCGCTTCAGTGAATTCCCATAGCGCTTTAGGTTGAGCCGGATTAGTGATGTCGAGTGCAAAGTAACTCTTGCCGCCGCCATTCAAGCCGCTCACCAATATGGTCTTCCATACTGCTGAGGCTGGTGTGGTGCAACTGCTCACGCAGATATCAGCGGTCACAGGTGAGCCATCAACGTAGTATTGGTGTTGCAGACTGTAGTTCTTGTCCGCCAACTTATAGAGGTTGGGGATGACTGCAGTGGGAATATATGCCCAAGCTTCACTGCCACCCACCACGTTGATGCCGCCCGATGCAACGATATGGCCAGTCGAGCTGCTCATCATATTGTCCGCTGCATAGAAGGCATGCAGCATGCCGTCATTACCACCCACATACACCATAGGTTGCCGATCAGCCATTGCATTGACATGATTTGGGCTGTAGCCGTCATCCGAGTAGTTGATCGAGAGTGCACCTTTCACATAATTCGATTCGGAGCTCACGATGTCGCCCATCACATGGTTGCGTTGACGATAGTATTTTCCGACGTCGGTGTCTGTAGAAGCACCCTCATATGTGCGGTCGCCGCGAATGAAATTCACCAGATTGGTTCCCGCTACACCAGTCACCACCGAGCTATTGGTGGTATCGGTCGCTCCGAATGTGGGGCCCGATGTGTAGGCTGTGTTGACGTGATACCAAGTCGTTCCGTTCCGGTATTCATTGCCAGCCACATAAGGAGTATTTGCAGCCCAGTTGGCCATGCAAGTTCCACCTACGCCGCACAATTGGCTGAGAGACGAGATGTGTGCCGTAGCGAAATAATTGTTCAATCCGGCTGTCGTCAGATTGGTCAACGTGAAAGAGGACAACTTGTTGGCCGCGGCTGAATCAAAGAAATAGATGTTACGGGATGTGTTTGCATCCAGCTTGGACTGTGCGGACCAGTCGATTGTTGGGAGTACCGCGCCTGTCGTGACATCCAATTGTTGACGGATCAATTCACCCGTCCACTGTTGTGAGACGAAGGTGGAACGGAATAGGAAGTTGTCACCCTGTGTCACGAAGGCATTACTGGTGGTGGCCGCAGCAGCTGAACCCGTCCGGGCAGACACGCCAGCCAGTGCGGATGAGAGCGCCGTAGCTAGACCTGTTGGATTGGCAGCACTGAAATAGGTACCTCGACCGTTCACCGCAGCGTGCCACAAGTCATCGATGTTCTCGACTTTATCAGCTCCTGGTGTTGGCCAGTTGCAGCTTCCACTGGTTTGCCACGGACAAACGGTCGTTCCGTTAGCGGTACTACCTTGCTTCACCCAGTAGAAGTCGCTGGTGGTTGACGATTCATAGGCAGGGTCAAAAACCATCTTGCCTCGCGCCCCCAAGCCCAGAGTGAAAGTGGTCATGTGCTGATGGGAAGCAGCATCCAAGCCGCTAGAAGGTACATTGTTGGCACTGATGTCGCTACCGTTAACCGCACCTGCAGCACCAGACAGGTTGTTGCCCAATGCGGTCGTGCGCAGATCGGTGATGTAGTAATACTCTGCTGTATCGGCCAAGGTGTCTGAAGTACCACCACTGGATGACCCTGTTGTATTCGGCGTGCCAGCAGTCGGTCCGACAGTACTTACTATGGTAGTGGTGGTGGTGCCAGCAGTTGAAGTGGTCGTCCTGTCCGGAGTAGCCCATACCCAACTTGGCGCAGGTACGGAAGCAGTTGCAACACAGGTCGTTGTAGCGGTGCCGTCGGTCCAGCTGGAATCCCAAACGTCTGAAGTTGGAGTCGTGCTAGTTGTGCTCACGTTGCTAGTGAAGCTGTAGGTCGGCGTCGCTGGAGTGAGCGCGCTGACAGGACCGACGACTCCGTTAGACGTGGTTTGCGTGGTGCTTTGATTGGCCGTGTAATCGTTGATCGAAGTGGTCGTCGAGCCGGAGATGACTTCTTTTAGTGTTCTCGGAGTTACAGTGACCAGATTTCCGGTCACTCCGGCAGTGCCAGAGCACACCCCTCTTCTTTTGCTGAAATTGCTATTGCTGAAGAGTACCTCATCATTGATGCAACCCGAACCTAGGGTGCTGCCACTTACAACTAGGTACCAGGGTTTTCCAGTCGAATCTGTCACGGATGATTGTGATACGACGGGATAAGTTGAGGAGCTAGTGTTGTGACTCCTACAAGCCCACGCATCTGCAGCAAGGTTGTAGCAATAGCCTGGGTCTGGGTTCGAGGCGGAAAGGCCCAATGCTATGTTGTAGTCGTCATACATGTAAGCAGATACTGTGTTTGCAGGAACGACACCCGTTGTGGAACAGGCGGCTCCCACGGTGGTATAGATACTTTGCCATGTCACAGTGGTAACGGCCCCTGTGGTCACGGATTCTCTTCGTTGAACGGTCGTGTAGGGCGTGGTGGTCGTACTGACCACATTCGAACCGTCGTACATGGCGCGCGGCTCGAAATAGTCCTGATTACCGACAGCCGTGCTTCCATCCAGTTTGAATCCATCATTGCCATTCCAGAATCCATCCGTAGTGAGGAGGGTGAAGTTCTGTTGGCAGGAATATTGGATGGGGTCGGTGATGGTCGCCCCATTGAAGGTCGTTTGCTTGCCGGCATACATGCGGCCGACTTTTGAAAGCGCCTCTCGAAGTGGTGTGCTGTTGCTGGGTGTGGCGGCATAGAGTTTGGCGTACCAGTTCGCTTTCTGGGTCGCATCGAACGTGTTCAATTGCAGTATGTCCGAGCCGGTATTGTTATTGAGTGAGCCATAACCGACACGGAACGTAGTGGAGATCGGACTGAACGCCCTGCCTGTGGCAGTCTTCATCGTTAACATGCGGGTGTGGTAATAGCTCCACCAGTTCGCGAAATTGGTGCGCTCATCGGAGGCGCCAGGCCCCGAGGTTGAAGACACCTGGACTCTGATGAACTTTGTGGCGGGAAAGGCATTCGGCGTCATCGTCATCGATCCAGATTTGGTGATGACTGGCGTATAGCCACTTGCAGTCGTGGAGGAACCAGCCGCCGCATGGGAGGGGGGCCAGATGGTGACAGTACTACCTGAAACCGTTGCATGAAAACCTGCCAAGCTGATATTGGCGGCGATCCGCGCGGCGACTGTGGTGGTGCTAGTGGAGCCAGTCGTTGTACCAGATAGTATCTCCACGCCATTCACGGTGATGCTGCTCACAGAGGTGCTTCCACTACCACCCACAGTGAATTTCGAGCTGGTAGCGCTGGTGTTGCACTCGGTGTAGAAGGTACTGCTGGTGTTGTAATAGTCCTTCAATCTCTCTGTGGTCTGAGTACCCGCATATTTGAAATAGTACGCCGGTGCAGCAGTGCCGCCGCCTGCGGGAACGAAACTGGTGCTTAAATCGGTTGACCCGCCTGCCGTGTCAAAACCATCGTCCCAAGCGGAAGTGAAACTGGCATTGGGATAGACCGCTCCGGTAGAGTCGACTGGCGGGTCATAAGTGATGTTGGGGTCATAGAACACACCGTTGCACTGACTGCTGGCACCGCCATAAGCCGGGTCGTTGAAATTATTGGCTTTGTCTGGCATGTAGTCCCAACCCATACTTCCCGAATCATCCAACATCAGGAATACGTTCGGCAGTACAGAGGACGTGGGGGAGGTGATGAGCGGTGCATTGGCGAGATCTGTAGTTGCGCTGTGTGCATTCAGTATCGCCCCCAACAAAATGCCTGAGGTGACTATGCGGACGGAACGAGAGAATGTATTCATGATGACTCCTCGATGATATTTACAGCGCGATCAGAGCTTGGACATACCCAACGCTGTTGCGTGGGCCTTGAACTCGGGTGGTGATTCGATAGTAGTTAGCGTTCGTGGTCGTTGTTGAAGTGAGGAAAGCTCTAGACTGGCTTCCCATGTCTTGTCCCTGTGGAGTGGTCGACGTTGAGGTCGTTGTCGCGGTGGTGCAATTTACTTTTCCGGCCGAAACGCACATCGCTTCGATAATGAAGGCGCCTGTGTAGCCATTAGGAAGGTTGGTCAAAGCGACCACACCAGGTCCGTTCACCATCGCATTCCAATAGCTTTCCCAAGTGACACCAGCAGAGGGCGGTTCAAGTTCAGGTTGATGGAAGGATTTATAACCCTGTACACATGCGACCCCAACCCCCGTGCCATTGCATTTCAGATCTGGGATCGTATACAGGTAGGCGATCGCCTCCTCTGTCCCGCCATCGGCCGCGTGAAAAGCGGTTTGTTGGAAAGCTAGATTGCCGGCAACCAGATTTGTCGTATCCACAGAACGCATCAGTGCGATGGCTGCAAGCGTCATGGCGACAAGCATGATGAGCGTGAGCAATAACACGACCCCTTTTTGATGGGAGCGGGCGATAACCCCTTGAATTTTTACGTGTGTGTTTAACATCCTGTGGCTCCTGACCAGAGCGTATTTCTGATGGGGGCTAACGTTTCAAAAGGCTTGTATCGATAGAATTGCCACGCCGCACTTACAGAGCTTGCTGCTAGTGCGGTAGCAGCTGCATCAACCGGGACAGTTGTTAAATCGATCGCTGAAACGCCAGCCCACGCCGGTGCTGCGGCAGTGACGGGAGTTTTTTCAAGTTGTCGATTCATGGTGACGAGCGCTACGCGTACACTCTGATTTGCATTGCACTCAGCTTTCAAGCTCACTACATCACCTGCAATCTGCGTCCAGTTGGCTGCGATAGCGCAATCAGTTGCGAGGTAGTCGCATTGCATGAGGTTCCCATTAAGAACCGCATATGCTTGAACCACCATTGTGGCTGCGGCGGCCACGCCCGATGCTGATTCGGGGGGGCAAGAATCGTTTCCATAAGACACTAAGAGGGTGTCGGTATTTGCGTCCCGAATGGCTGTGTTTGCTAACGTCCCCACATTGATCATCACAGGGCGCAATGTGCCGACCGTTGCATGTGTCGGCTGAACAGCAGATGCCCCAGTCGAGAAGCAATATCCGGCTTGCTGGATATTTTGCTGGATACTGTATAGGGCAATGGCGCCAGCATTCTGAGCATCGTCTCCACCAGTGGTGGTACGTTTTTGCCCTTCAAAGACTGAAGTCATTTGCATCATTATGATGGTGCCTAGCATGGCGATCACCATGCCGACCATGATCTCCACCAACGTAAAGCCTCGTTCACGTCGGTGAGTAGAAGTTGACTGGTTCGAGAATGGCACGGTGCCTCCTACTAGTTGTTTGTTATTTGGGCGCGCGTGTTATAGCGATGCGCACCTGAGTTGCCGGGTGTGCCGCCAGGAACGGACCACCAGATGTCTATATCGACCGTGCTACTGACAGTCGATGCAGCCAAGATGCTGGCTTGCGTGATTGTGACCGTTGGAGCGGAAACACCTGTCGTTGGTAAGGTGGATGCTACGTCGCTTGCCCAAGCGACATAAGATGCACCTCCGGTACTAAATGCTGTCGTGAATCCGGCATCTGTGTGTGCTAGCCACATTTCTCCGATCAAACGATTAGCAAGCAGGTTGGCGTCAGCTCTATATTTTGAGTCGGTTGCCAATTTGATCGAGTTGGCTTGCAAAGCAACGATGGCTAGGATGCCTATTGAGAATATCAAGATGGAGATGAGCGCCTCCAATAGCATGACTCCATGCTGCAACTTGAGTGAGATCATGGTTTTTTTCATGATTAGCATCCTTGAGGCGTGCCAGCTGTCATTGCAGGGTCACACATGCGCATTAAGCCACCTGCAGAAACGGAGATGCGTAGGCAACGTAATCTGCCAGTGTTTGAAAATGTGATACCGGCGGGGTAACCGCAATCGCCTGCAGGACAAGTGCATGCGGCATCTGCGAGGTTCGCGCTCACATTTATACTGACAGCGACTGGTGGGAAAGGGGTGGCTGCGGCATTGACGAGGTCTGTGGTCGATACTTGTCGTCCCATACCATTGAAGCCAATCGTCGATTGAGAGATATCCACCAAGGCGTTGTTGCTTTCGCTTTGACTGCTTGAAATTTGCACTCTTTCCCAGCCAGGCGACGCGGCCCCAGTGTTGCACACGATTGTGCTAGCAGTCGCTGAGGCGACAACGATATCCCATGTGCCACCACCACAGGAAACGAACTGTGCGGTCGTATTGCGATGAACAGCTTCACTTTTTGCGAGAGACAAGCCGTTTTGCATCGACTCGGCCGCAGTCCGTATCCGGGTGTTTTGTATCCACTCGGTAAAACTTGGCGCAGAAGCGGCAAACAAAATACCCATGATCGCTAAGGCGATCACTATCTCGATGAGCGAGATACCCTTCATGTTGTCCCTAAGTATCAACACTCGCCCTCCGTTTTTGTTATCCAGCACCCTGCGTTGTTACTGATCCAACTGTCGGAGGCGGGTGCTACGATTGAGGAAGCGCGAACATTAGCTTCAGTAATTGTATAGGTGAAGCCAGCCATGGGGCCGGTACCTGTGGCCTGTAATGTGTAAGTGATCTCGGTTTGTACAGGGCAAGAAAAGGAAAAAGACTGGCCGACACTATTGCAGTTGAATCCAGCATAAGATCGGTTGTCTTGGAAGTATTGTTCTAATTGGACGCGCGTCGTCGCCAGTGTTGAAGTCGCTTCTGGTATCCTGCCTCTGATGACGTAATTTTGATAAGCAGGTAGGGCTACCGAGGCAAGTATGCCGATGATGGCAACAACGGTCATCAACTCGATCAAAGAAAATCCCTTTTGCAGTTTCATGATGGCGCTCCTAAATTTATTGATACGAAAGTTAAATCAGGTCATATCGGTGTGGCTAGCCAAAACCGATGAGTGGCGATATTGCCAGACTAACGGCAGGGCCGGAGAAGAATATTTTGGCTAATAAAATCATTGTGATAGGTGCTGGCGCGCTTGGGCTGGCGACGGCCGAGGCGTTGCTTGAACGAGGTGATTCCGTGACCGTGCTGGAGAGCGGCCAAGTAGGGCAGGAATCGTCTTGGGCTGGGGGCGGGATATTGTGTCCACTGTGCCCTTGGGATTATCCAGAAGAAGTGACGCAACTCGCGCTTCGAGGGATGGCGCTGTTCGGCGGTATGGCAGAGAGCTTGCGCCAGAAGACGGGTATCGATCCTGAATATCTGCGTAGCGGTATGTTGGTGAAACCGCCGTTCGATGTTCAAGCGGCGAACCAGTGGTGCGCGCAACACGACTTTCCAGTCGAAGCTCGCGGCGATGATTTGTTCTTGCCAGATGTGGCTCAAGCACGTAATCCTCGCTTGTTACAAGCATTGCGCGCCAGCGTCGAATCCTTAGGTGGCCGTATCGTCGAACAGTGTGCCGTCGATCAGATCATCTCGGATGAAAATCAGGTAAAGCATCTTTCGACCTCTCAGGGCGACTTCAAGGCAGACACCTACATCGTCACTGCTGGCGCTTGGAGTAAGCAACTCTTGGGCGAACAGGCTTTGCATACGGATATCAAACCGATACGCGGACAGATGTTGTTGTTCAAATTCGATACGCCACCGCTCCCACATATCGTTCTACAAGCTGGTCTTTATCTGATCCCGCGCAAAGATGGCCACCTGTTGGTCGGTAGCACCTTGGAAGATGCGGGTTTTGATAAATCGACGACAGAAGAAGTGCGCGATAGTTTGTGGCAGCGTGCCGCCAATGTGCTGCCAAGCTTGAAGGATATGCCCATCATCCAACATTGGTCGGGGTTGCGCCCTGCTTCGCCGGGCAACATCCCTACCATCGGTCGCCATCCGAATCTGCAGAATCTATTCATCAATAGTGGTCACTTCCGCTACGGTGTCACCATGTCACCAGCCAGTGTGGAAGTACTGTTGAATGTGATGGATGGCACGCCACAACCGTTCGATGTGTCTGCTTATCACTGGCGTTAATAATGCCGTAAGCGTTGCCCGCGCCACACTCTGCCGCATATAATCTCGAGCGGAACGCCGATGTAGCTCAGTTGGTAGAGCAACTCACTCGTAACGAGTAGGTCACCAGTTCGATTCCGGTCATCGGCACCATTTCAATTCGTTCCATCATCGCGCACAGTCAGGAGCAACAATGACTTCCCCGCAACTCGGTAGCACCTTCTCCCGATACAAAAAGATCGCCATCGTTATTTTTGCGCTAGTCCTGATCGCTAGCGCATTCTTGGTTTTCGGTGGCGCCAAACCTATTCCTGTCACCTTGCAAAAGATAGAACGCGGTGACGTCGAGGCTTCCGTCAGCAATACGCGTGCGGGCACGGTGAAGGCGTGTCGGCGCGCCAAGATGTCGCCACCCGCAGGTGGACAGATCGCCAAGTTGCGTGTGAAAAAAGGTGAACGTGTCAGCAAGGGGCAGATATTGCTGGAACTGTGGGACGAAGACTTGCATGCGCAAGAAGGTCTGGCGCATGAACAACTGAAGGTCTCTCAGAGCCGTGTACAGGAAGTGTGCGGTTTAGCAGAAGCGGCAGAGCGAGAGGCCGTGCGTTCACAAGAGTTGCGCGACAAGGGATTCATCTCGGTGCAGATGTTGGACAAGGCTCTGACCGAGGCGGCGGCGCGCAAGGCAGCATGTAATTCTGCGAAGGGTGACATCGATCAAAGCAAGTCACGCATCACGATGGCGCAAGCTAACTTGCAACGCATGACTTTGCGCGCACCTTTCGATGGTGTGGTGGCAGACATCAGTGGCGAATTGGGTGAATACGCCACGCCATCGCCCCCCGGCATCTTGACTATCCCCGCCATCGATCTCATCGACGATAGCTGTCTCTATGTGAGCGCACCCATCGACGAGGTAGATGCCGCCAAACTCAAGATAGGCCAAAGCAGTCGCATCACCTTGGATGCCATCAAGGGGCGCAGTTTCAGCGGCAAGGTGCGACGCATCGCACCGTATGTGCTCGACCTTGAGAAGCAGGCGCGCACCGTCGAGGTGGAGGTGGAATTCGACAAGTTGGCGCAGGGTGAGAATCTGTTGGTGGGTTACAGCGCCGATGTCGAGATCGTGTATGACGCGCGCCCTCAAGTGTTGCGTGTCCCGACACAGACATTGCTCGAAGGTAACCGCGTGTTGTTGAACAAGGACGGTGTGTTGGAAGAACGCAAACTCACGACTGGACTTTCCAACTGGGAGTTCGCAGAAGTCTTGTTTGGCTTGTCGGAAGGTGACCAAGTGGTGTCGTCTTTGGACAGAGCGGGCGTGAAGGCGGGGGCCAAGGTCGTTGAAGAAAAAGTTAAGCCTGCGCAATGATCGAACTGCAAAACGTCAGCCGTAGCTTCACCGTTGGTGACCAGCAAGTCTCCGCGTTGCGCGACATCGATTTGCGACTGGATGCAGGTGAATACATCTCCGTCATGGGACCTTCCGGTTCTGGCAAATCCACCTTGCTCAATCTGCTCGGTCTGCTCGATAGGCCGTCATCAGGTACCTATCTATTGGATGGCGGTAACGTCACGGACCTGACTGATGAGCAGCAGGCTCAAGTACGCAGAGAGAAGATAGGCTTCGTGTTCCAATCTTTCCATCTGGTGCCGCGCCTCACTGCGGCGCAGAACGTCGAATTGCCAATGATCCTTGCGGGTATCGCGCCGGAAGAGCGCAAGCAACGTGTCGAAGTGTTGATGCAGAACTATGGCTTGAGTGCACGCGCAGACCATAGACCAGACCAACTCTCCGGAGGACAGCGTCAGCGCGTCGCCATCGCACGCGCTACGGTGATGAAGCCCACCGTGTTGTTGGCGGATGAACCGACCGGCAATCTGGACCGCACCACGGGATGGGAAGTGCTCAAGTTGTTGGAAGGATTGCTGGAGCAGGGCATCACCCTAGTGGTGGTGACGCATGATGCTGAGATCGGTGCGCGTGCCCATCGGCAGATCCACATGCTGGATGGCGCCATCCGTTCAGATGAACGACACTCGGCATGAAGCTCACCGACACCCTGCTGTTCGCATCCGGTAGTCTGCGCGGTAGTCCCACACGTACCTTGTTGATGATCCTCGCCATGTCCATCGGTGTGGCATCGGTGGTGGTGCTCACTGCATTGGGCGAGGGCGCGCGCCGCTACGTGGTCGATCAGTTCGCCTCGTTAGGCACCAACCTCGTCATCGTGTTACCAGGACGAACTGAAACTGCAGGACTAGGTCCTGGCATGTTGGTCGGACAGATCCCCAAAGAGATCACGCTGGATGATGCAGAAGCCATCGCCGCGAGTCGTGCCGTCAAACGCATCGCGCCGCTCACGGTCGGCTCCGCTACCTTGTCGCGTGATGCATTGAACCGAGATGTGGTGGTGTTGGGTTCCACCTCCGATCTGCTCGAAGTGCGTCATATGAGCATGGGCATCGGCAAGTTCCTCCCCGCAGGTGACATCCACGAAAGTGCATCGGTGTGTGTGCTGGGTAACCAGATGAAGCAGGAACTGTTCGGCAACGAGCAAGCGGTAGGGCAGTGGGTGCGGCTGGGCGATAGGCGTTTCCGCGTCATCGGCGTGTTGTCATCACAAGGCGAATCCATGGGCATGCGTACCGATGAGTTGGTCATCATCCCTGTCGCTTCAGCGCATCAGTTGTTCAATACCTCAGGCTTGTTCCGTGTCCTTATTGAAGCCAAGAATCGAGACTTCATCGAGCAAGCAAAAAGAGATGCCGAAGCCATCATGTTCCAGCGTCATGCGGGGGAGAAAGATGTCACTGTCATCACGCAGGATGCGGTACTCGCCACCTTCGATCGTATTCTCACCGCACTCACCATGGCGGTAGGCGGCATCGCCGCGATCAGTCTGGCAGTGGCAGGGGTGCTCATCATGAACGTCATGCTCATCGCGGTGGCGCAGCGTGTGAAAGAGATCGGTCTGCTCAAGGCATTGGGCGCCCCCCCCAAACAGATACGCTCTTTGTTCTTTGCGGAAGCGGCCTTGCTGTCGAGCATCGGCAGCATCGCTGGTCTGGTGCTTGGCTATGTGGGCAGCACCATCATCGGACAGGTCTATCCCAGCTTGCCTGTCTCTCCACCATGGTGGGCAGTCATCGCGGCATGTGGTACGGCGCTGGGTACGGGTATCTTGTTCAGCGTGTGGCCGGCACGACGAGCAGCTCGGCTCGATCCCGTGGCGGCGTTGGCAGGACGATAGATCATGTACTACCGCGACTTCCTCACGCTCACCACTTCCAGTTTCCTTGCAGCAAGGATGCGCAGTTTCCTCACGGGTCTGGGTATCGCCATCGGCATCGCAGCAGTCATCCTGTTGACTTCCATCGGTGAAGGATTGCACCAGTTCGTGCTGCAAGAATTCTCGCAGTTCGGCACCAACATCATCTCCATACAACCCGGTAAGACGCAGACTCAGGGCAGTAACGTCGGCGTGTTCGGTTCGTCCCGTCAGCTCTCATTGGAAGACGCAGATGCATTACGTCGTCTGCCTTACATCGAGAGTGTTAATCCTTCGGTGATGGGTAATGCTGAATTGAAGTTCAATGGCAAGACGCGCCGTACGACGGTGTTTGGAGAGGGCCGTGAGTTCGCCCAAGCCTTCACCATGAAGGTGCAGAGCGGTACATTCTGGCCTGATGCAGATGACGAACAGGCGCGTGCATTCGTGGTGCTGGGGGCGAAGGTGCGCCAAGAACTTTTCGCAGGGCAGAACCCTTTAGGTGAGTATCTGCGCGTGGGTGGCCAGCGTTACCGCGTCATCGGAGTGATGGAGCCCAAGGGGCAAGTGCTCGGCATGGACTTGGATGATGCGGTGTACATCCCCGCCGCGCGTGCGATGGAGTTGTTGAACCGTCCGGGATTGATGGAGATTCAGGTGGCTTACCGTGCAGATGTGTCAGCCGAGCAGGTCACCCGCCTCATCAAAGATCGAATGATCGAACGCCATGGTCGCGAAGACTTCACTCTCATCTCGCAAGAGGAGGCGCTCGAGGTATTGGGCTCGGTGTTGAACGTACTCACCTTCGCCGTTGCGGCATTGGGAGGCATCTCGCTTTTGGTCGGAGCCGTTGGCATCCTCACCATCATGACGATGGCTGTCACCGAACGTACCGCCGAGATCGGTTTGCTGCGCGCACTGGGTGCACGCGAGAATCAGGTGCTGATGTTATTCCTCGGCGAAGCTATCATGCTCTCCGCTTTGGGGGGCATCATGGGGCTACTCATCGGTGTCGGCATCGCGCAGGGATTGCATCTGCTCATCCCTTCATTGCCTGTGCATACGCCTTGGTTGTACGCCGTGCTGGCAGAATTGACGGCAGTGACCATCGGCCTTGTCGCGGGTGTAGCCCCAGCGATGCGTGCAGCAAGGCTAGACCCTGTTGAGGCGTTGCATGCTGAATAATGAATCTATAACGGAGTTTTTATGCTGAGTTACCGACACGCTTTTCACGCAGGCAATCACGCCGATGTGTTGAAGCATTTTGTTGAATTGGAGCTGTTGCGTTACCTCGCGCAGAAAGACAAACCTTATTGGTACATCGATACCCACGCAGGAGCGGGGTGCTACGAATTGGATAGCGAGTACGCCGAGAAGAACGCCGAGTACAAGAGTGGCATCGCGCGTCTGTGGGATGCGGATGACCTGCCAGAAGCGTTGGCGGAATATGTGCTTATGGTCAAACACTTCAACCCAGATGGCGTGTTGAAACTGTATCCAGGTTCACCCTTGGTCACGTTGCATGCCATGCGCGATCAAGACCGCATGCGCCTGTTCGAATTACACCCTACCGATCACGCCATCCTCGAAGAGAATTTCGCCGAACACGGCACGCATGTGTTGATGCAAAAGGCAGATGGATTCGGTGCGCTCAAAGCTCTGTTGCCCCCGCCGCCGCGCAGAGGGCTCGTACTCATCGACCCGCCTTACGAAGAGAAGCAGGATTACCAGCGCGTGGTTACAGCCTTGCAAGAAGGCTTGAAACGCTTCGCCAACGGCACCTACGCCGTGTGGTATCCGCAATTGCAGCGCAGCGAATCCGAGGAACTACCTGAAAAGCTAAAACAGCTTCCGGTGAAGAGTTGGTTACACGTCGCCTTGACCGTACACACCCCCGATGAAGATGGCTTCGGCATGCACGGCAGCGGCATGTTCGTCATCAACCCCCCGTGGACCTTGTTTGCAACCTTGCAAGAAGTGATGCCCGTATTGGTGGAGCGCTTGGGTCAGCTTGGGCAGGGCAGTTTCGTGTTGGAACAGCAGGCTGCGTGAGTTGGATCATCAATTCTAAAAGAGGTGAGGGTGAATGTATCTGTGCCTGTCATCGTTGACTCCAAGGAGAGCGCCTTGTTGACAGAGGATGCATGACCCATGGCCCCCAGATATTCCATCATTACCACCTGTAAGGGGCGGTTGCATAATCTGAAACGGACGCTTCCCGAATTCTTGAAGCAGGAAAATGCAGAAGTGATCGTGGTCGACTATGACTGTCCCGATGGCACGTCAGAATATGTGAGCGGATTTCATCCGTCCGTGCGGGTGGTAGTAGCGACTAACAACCCCAGTTTCAATGCATCCCACGCGCGAAACCTGGGAGCGGCTCAGGCCTGTGGTGATTTCCTAGTATTTTTGGATGCCGATGTGGTTATCGCCGCAAATTTTCTTGCCTATATAGATAGTCAGATGAACAGTCACTCGTTTGCTATGTTTGGCCCACCCGCCCAGAATTCCCTGAGGGGAAGCTGTGTGGTGAGCCGAGAAGCGTTCGAAAGGCTTGGTGGCTATGATGAGCTATTGGGTGGATATGAAGGTGAGGATCTGGACCTCTACATGCGTCTCAGATTGATTGGCGCAAAGAAGGTATTGATTGATCCGATCGTCGTTAGCGAGGTCATCGAACAAAGCATGGAGGAGCGGGTGCGATTCCGAGCCCCTGACCTCAAGATGCAGTTCTTGAGAGGGCAGCTATACCTGTCAGTCAAAGAAATGGTCATGTCTTCACAGGGCGTCCCAGTACTTGAACTGTCGTTCCGACAAGATCTGCTCGCGGAGGTCAATCGCAATCTGGGAGCGCTTTATACCGGCGAGCAGGATTTTGTGCTGGAAGTCACGTTCCCTGACAGATACAAGCGCGGTTTGCTCCAGGAGTGGGAATTTTCAAGTTCCATATCGGTCAAGGCGCGTCGAAAGAAAACGCAATGAATCGAGTGAAGATAAATGAGATCGTATTGATTGCCCGTCCTCTCGAATTGAAGTTCAGCCCAATCTCTGGCATGTCTCATGCAAGCTAAATCCTGTGACATCTTTTGCTCTGTCGTCGATAACTACGGTGACATCGGCGTGTGCTGGCGTTTGGCGCGACAACTGGTGAACGAGCATGGTTTGCAGGTGCGGTTGTGGGTGGATGATCTGCGTAGCTTTGGCAAGTTGTGCCCTGAGTTGGATGTAGAGTTGGATATCCAGATATGTCGTGGGGTGGAGATCCGTCATTGGGTTTCTGTGTTACCCGCTGTCGAACCAGCCGCCCTCGTCATCGGTGCGTTCGCTTGCGATATTCCCAAGCCCTATGTCGAAGCCATGGCATTACGACAGCCCAAGTCGGTATGGCTGAATCTGGAATATCTCTCTGCGGAAGATTGGGTGGAGGGTTGCCATCAATTGCCTTCGCCGCATCCGACCTTGCCGCTCTCAAAATATTTCTTCTTCCCCGGTTTCACCGCGAAGACGGGCGGACTGTTGTTGGAGCACGATCTGTTGGTAAGGCGCGAGGCGTTCCATTCCGATGCTTCGGCGCAGGCAGAGTATTGGCATAGCTTGGGTGTTCCGCAACGCGTCGATGCCGAATTGCGCGTGTCTTTGTTCGGCTATGAGAACGAGGCGATGGAAGCGCTACTCACTGCATGGGAGCACGGTTCGCATCTTGTGACGTGCCTGTTGCCTGAGGGCAGGGCTTTGCCGCAGGTGGCAACTTTCTTTGGGGCATCAACGGCTTCGGCGGGTAATGAGTGGCAACGCGGCAATCTGCGCGTGTTTGTGTTGCCTTTCGTTGAGCAGGAACAGTACGACTTGCTGTTGTGGGCGTGTGACGTCAATTTCGTGCGTGGAGAGGATTCCTGTGTGCGTGCCCAATGGGCTGCTAAGCCATTCATCTGGCAGATATATCCGCAGCACGATGGGGTGCATCTGGAGAAGTTGGAGGCATTGCGGCGGCTTTATACGGCAGGTCTGCCAGAGAAAACGGCGCAGGTAGTACAGGATATGTGGCTATCTTGGAACGGCGGGCAGGGCGTTGCCACAGCGTGGCGAGACTTTGCGGCGCAGCGCAGGGTTTTGGCTAAACACGGCATGGGGTGGGCACAGCGGTTGTCACAAAACAGTCTTGCATTGAATTTGCTGGATTTTTTGCGCCGAACTGAATAGAATCCGCGCCTTCAAAATTCAGCTTTAGGCAGACATATTATGAAAATCGCACAAGACCTCCGCGCCGGTAACGTGATCAATGTGGGCGGCGAGCCAATGGTTATCCTGAAGGCCGAATACAGCCGCTCTGGCCGTAACGGTTCTGTGGTGAAAATGAAGATGAAGAATCTGCTGACTGATTCCGCTAAGGAAACAGTTTACGCAGCGGACGACAAGTTCGAACAGATCATCCTCGACAAGAAAGAATGCACCTACTCCTACTTCGCTGACCCGATGTTCGTATTCATGGACACCGAGTACAACCAGTATGAAGTGGAAAAAGAAAACGTAGGCGACGTAGTCAACTACCTCACGGACGGCATGGAAGATATCTGCGAAGTGGTGTTCTACGACGGAAAAGCGATCTCAGTCGAGTTGCCAAACACCATCGTGCGTGAAGTGGAGTACACAGAACCAGCCGTACGTGGCGACACCTCCGGTAAGGTGATGAAGCCCGCTAAGTTGGTAGGTTCTGGTTTCGAATTGCCAGTGGCTGCGTTCATCGAGATCGGTGACAAGATCGAGATCGACACACGCACCAACGAGTTCAAGAAACGCGCGAACTGATCAACGTTTCTGTAGGAATAAAAATAGCCGCTTCTCAGCGGCTATTTTTTCGACTGTCATTCCTGCGTAGGCGGGAATGACGTCTAGTTGAGTTACAACTTCTCTGTGCTATACACCGCGACCAAGCGATGTGTCTCACCTGCTTGTACTGTGACGATGTTGTCGAAGGCGTTACCGCTTTCCACACATACCATGCCGCGATGACCTTGCGGGCCAAAGTCACCCATCTTGTCTGCCTTCTCTGTCCATGGGTTCCACACCACAGCCGACTTGCTGCCAGTCTTGGCGATACGGATGGCGCGTTTCAGCCCCTTGTCTTCGATGATGCAATCCGCCGTGGTGTTCACATACACGCGATCCACTTCGCTTTCGATGACGATGCCGCCTTGTTGTGTGCGACGAGTGGTCTCGCCCACCTTGTCGATGTACTCGCAACCTTCCAAACCACGGATGGTCATGTTGTCGACATCGCTGATGTGGAAGTAGGTGTGCAGTGCTTCGCCCAGTTGGAAAGCGGCGCTGCCCGTGTTCTTGGTTATCAACTCGACCTTCAACGCCTTGCCGACAGTCGCTTCCAGTTGCACGGTAGAAGCGTGCGGCCATTGTGCTTTGGTGGTCTCGTTCTCGATGAGGCCGAAGCGGATGAATGTCGAGCCATCGGCCAATGCCTTGGTCTCTTGCACTTCCCACATCACGGTGCGCGCATAACCGTGGCCAGGTAACTTGCTGTCAGTCGCGTGAGGGCCGAACCAAGGCCAACACACAGGCACACCACCACGGATGGATTTTCCCGGGATGAACTTGGCGAGCTTGGACAGCCAGATGATCGGCTCGTCACCTTTGGGTTGGAAAGTGGCGATGTGCGCCCCTTGGAGTGCGATGCTGGCAGTCGCGTGTGCGTTACTGATCTCGGCGAAACTAAGGCCGCCATCGACTTCGATGAATTGCAGGTGGCCGGCGATACCGAATTGTTGGTTGAGAGAGTTCAATGTGGTCATGCTGTCTTCCTTAAGATGAAAAATTAACTTTGGTCAGGCGGTGGAGCGGTCTTGATGACTTCTTCTAACGTGGTGAGTCCAGCTGCGACCTTTTGCGCCCCCGAGATGCGCAGTGGCTTCATGCCTTCGCGGCTGGCCTGTTCACGCAATGCTGCGATGTCGGTCTCAGCATTGATGACTTTACGCAACGCAGGCGACATGAGCAGTATCTCGTAGATGCCGATACGCCCTGCGTAGCCCGTCATGCGACATTCCAAGCAGCCTACAGGGCGCTGCAGTTGCGTAGGACGTGCTGCTTTCCACGGAGCGACCAGATTGTCCCAAAGCTCGTTGTCGCTATCACTCATGGGGTGTGGTTGTTTGCAGTGCGGGCAAAGCGTGCGTACCAAGCGTTGTGCCATGATGCCCAGCAGGGTGGCATTCAGGAGATAGGAAGGCACACCCAGATCGAGCAATCGGGTGATCGCAGCAGGTGCGTCGTTGGTGTGCAGAGTCGAGAGCACTAAGTGGCCGGTGAGGGCGGCTTGGATCGCCATATCGGCAGTCTCAAGGTCGCGTATCTCACCTACCATGATGATGTCCGGGTCTTGCCGCATCAGCGCACGCACGCCTTCTGCGAAGCTCAGGTCGATGCCCTGTTGGATCTGCATCTGGTTGAACGAAGGTTCAACCATCTCAATGGGATCCTCCAGCGTACACACGTTCACTTCCGGTGTGGCGAGGCTCTTGAGTGTGGAGTACAGCGTGGTCGTCTTACCCGAACCGGTCGGGCCTGTGACGAGGATGATGCCGTTAGGCTTTGCGGTCATCTGATGCCAGCGCGCGCTGTCGTCATCTGAGAAGCCAAGTTCGGAGAAATCGCGCACTAACACTTCTGGGTCGAAGATGCGCATGACCAACTTCTCACCAAACGCGGTAGGCAAGGTGGAGAGGCGTAACTCGATCTCTAATCCATCTTCGGTACGAGTCTTGATGCGACCATCTTGCGGACGGCGTTTTTCCATCAAGTCCATACGGCCCAGCAATTTGATACGGCTGGTCATCGCGGCGACCACCGACATCGGCAGTTGATGTACCTGATGCAACACACCGTCGATGCGGAAGCGCACGAGTCCTAGGTCGCGGCGTGGTTCGATGTGGATGTCCGATGCGCGCTGGTCGAAAGCGTACTGCCACAACCAATCCACGATGTGCACGATGTGCTGATCGTTGGCGTCGAATTGTTTGTTGGTCTTGCCGAGTTCGACTAGCTGTTCGAACGAGGCAAGGTTGGAAGAATTCGGCGTGTCCTTCGTCGCACTCTTAACCGAGCGCGCGAGGTTGTAGAACTCCACCAGATAACGGCTGATGTCGGTGGGAGAAGCGAACACACGGCGGATGTTCTTGCGAGAAGTGTGTTGAACCGTGCTTTCCCAATCGCGCAGATACGGTTCAGCTGTCGCTACGACCAGGTCGGTACCATCGATGCGGATAGGCATGATGGCGAAACGATTCGCGTAATCGATCGACATCAGATCGGTGAGATTGGAGAAATCGACCTTGATCGGGTCGATATGGAGATACTCAAGTCCTACACGCTTCGCCATCCATTCGGCAAGGCTATCTATGCTGAGCACTCGGTGTGGGCTGAGTTTGGATTTCCAAGCTCTTTCAGCGATGACCGCCAAAGGGTGGCCATCATTGCGATGGATGCGACGCTCGGCGATCAACGCATCGGCATCGTTTCTGTCAACCATCTTGTCGACGACCAACATATCCAGCACTTCGGACAGTTTCAGTTTGTGTTCTGGAACGTCTTGAGCAGCCATCGCATCCCTACGTAATTGGTGGGGTGGGGACAACCGAAGTGTCAATAACGGCGGTTGAATCAGGGCGTAAGTCTTATAAATACCCGCACTGATACCCGCTGTCGGCTTGTCGCACACCCATTATTGGTGAATTCAACTATCGGCAATGGTATAGCAATGGGCGAAAGATATTCAAAAAAACTTTTTCGTTGGCTATACTTTGCAAACACTGGCAAAGATTTGGTATCACCGCGCCGATCCGCGGAATATAAAGACGCTCATTTTGCCCCGCGCTAGGGCCAGTAAGGCAAGCACCTAGACGTTTGTTCAGAAAATCTGGGGGACACCACCACAAATCAGCCGAACACAAAAGACGGCTGATGATTTTCGGCATGTGCCGAGAAAGGTGACCCCGTGTCTCCAAAAAATAGTTTTTACTTCCTCGGTATCGAGGATGTTCTTAAGGCTACGTCTTTAGGCAAAACCACGCTCTATAAACTCATCGATTTGGGGCTATTCCCTGCGCCCGTTTCGATTATTGGAACCCGCAGAGTGGCATGGCGAAGTAGTGATGTTTTCGGCTGGATGGATCAGCAGAAAGTGACGATGCCATGATGTATAGGGTTTTAGTGTTTGGTTTAAGGAGCAAGTCGTGTCCGCAGTCCCTGCTGACCATCCCCGTTGGGGATGACTTGCTCACTCCCCGCTGGGTCGTTCGGCCACTTCGTTTGGGGAGGAATTTCTCATGACTTCCTCATTCACATCGAAGCGAAAGCAGGATGACATCATGCCTTTCAGCGTGCGCACCAATCAGGTCAAGGTGATGCTGAACGATGAGGAATTATCCTTCCTCGACAATGCTCGTGCAGGTACTCGCTATAGCCGCGCCGAACTGATACGTGCGATTTTCTTTAGCAGGAAAATTGAGCGCCCTCCAGTCGTCCCTGAAGTGAACATTCAACTCGCTAGAGATTTAGGAAAAGCCCTTGGCAATTTGGCAACTCTTGCGGGTGTGATGCGTGACGGCGTGTTTGTGGAAATCGGGGATGTGAAATACGTCATACAGGATCTTCAAAAAGCATTGAGGGGGCAGAAATGACCATAGGTAAAACCGGCAATAAAATCTTAGATGGTTTGGCTCGTGCAAAGGCAAAAAATGATGCTGCAGAGCGTGCGGCAAAAAGCAAAGCAAAGCGTGGCGCAGGCAAAGGCGGCAAGTCAGCAAAGGCAGGGAAATTCAAAGGCGCGGGCAAGGCTGGGCGTGCCGCCGCAAGGCGCTCTGCAAAAGGAATCTTGGCGAAGTTCAACAAGAAGGGATCGAATGCGGCTGGAGCGGCTGGGTATGGCCTAAAAGATGGGGCAGACTTAATCGCCACTAATGCCGGATTTGATAAGGAAAGCATCGCGCAAGGACTGTCTGTAAAGATGCGTTTCGACATCAAGAATCAGATAGTTCATATGACATTTTCGACTCCTGCGTCATCGGGAAAAGCTAGCACAAACGAATGGGTTAAACGTGTGGAATTCATTCGACGAGAGTTGGGGATTGACGATTCATATGCGTATTTTGTTTCCCGTCATAACGATGCCGCACATGATCATATTCATCTGTTTTTCAATCGCGTATCGGATTTGGGGAAGGTTTGGAAAGACAACCAGATCGGCCTGAGGTTGGCATCGTTGGAACAAAAAATCGAGAAGAAGTTTTCGCTCAAACTAACTAAGCGTGAGGACTTTTTGACGGTTGGGAATATCTCCAAGAAAACCGTTGAGCGTACAACGCGGTTAGGGGTTCAGCCTGCATTTATTCAGATTCAATCCGCAATCATCGAGGCTAAGAAAGATAGACCGGACTTGATGACATTTATATCCAGATTGGCAGATCAAGGTATTGCTGTTCGCCCTAATCTTCGGGAAGGTGAGTTGAACGGATTGGGATACAAGTTGGAAGGCCAATCGTTTTCTGGAAAACAGCTCGGCGTGAACTGGGCAGAACTAAAGAATGAGGTGATCTATGTCACGGGTGAACATGCTGAAACTCTTACCAAACTCAAGAGACTTATTGAGGAAGGAGTGCGACGACCTGAAAGTGCAGATAAAAAGCTTGGAGGCGCGGGAAGTCCAACACAAGGAGTTACTGCGGAAATGGCAGATGCACAGCGCCAGCCAGAAAAAACAAATCGAGTCGCTCAAGTTGGCAATGAGCAACAAGGTGAGCCAGATCGACAAGCAGGAGTTGCAAAGGATGGCGCTGGTGATAGCTTGCGCAGTCCTGTTGATGTTTCTGGTTTGGGTGATGTGGCAGTTGTTCCACTCGCCCGTGCAAAGCCAGAAGCAGAGCCTGAGCCCGCCAGTGCTTCAGAAATTGAAGCGTTAAAGTTATATGTAAAGATGGAGAAAGCCAGCGAGGCATCTGTTAAACGGGTTGAGATGTGTCCGATGAACTTCGCGCAACGAAGAGAGATGAGCGAGTTTGTAAAGACATTGCGCTACAACCAGAAACGATTGGGTGATGCAGAGCGAACGGTGGCGACATCTTCTCCAACGGATGCGGACTTGAATGTTCCTAAGCTCTGAATTGCTTTGCAACCGACCGCAGCGGCTCTTTGAAACTGCATTAGACTTTGAGCCGTTGTGGACCTTGGAAGTCGTGCCCTTCCTAGCAGACGGGTTGCTTTTGCTTTGACTTTGCTTTGCGTTTGCTAGGATTTTGTTCTGCTGGATCGGTGCCGTCGCCACAGTGCTTGCGCTGTGTCTAGTGGCGATGGCTGCTGCTCTGTTTTGGACTTTTGCTAACATCTTTCCGCTTATCGCTGCCAAAGGCGACGTTGGGGCTAGCCAAAGCTATTGCGAAGCTGCCCCTAGTGGTCAGTCTTAGATTCAGATCACAAGATATATAGGCCAAATTAATGCTTGGAGCGTTTGGGTGGATGGACTACGATTCGGAGAGAAGATGTTGGGGTGAAATCAATTTGAAGATGGCCAATTCGATTGACGAAGAAGTGTCGAACCCGACCCGTATAGTTTCAACCAAGAATGTGAGTGATTATGATAATTAGAATCATACTATTTTCCATTGCAATGGCGGCCATAAGTAGCTCTACTCTGGCTTCCACATTGAGTGACATCGAACTGTTTGACTCTGCGGCAAGCCACTATAAAAACAAAAACTATTCTGTTGCTCTTAAGTTATATAAAGAGGCCGCTGGTAAAGGTATTGCGGAAGCGCAATTAAACCTTGGGATAATGTATGACTTAGGACAAGGTGTGCCTCAGGACTATGCTGAGGCGGTGAAGTGGTATCGACTGGCTGCAGAGCAAGGACTTGATCTGGCACAATTTAACCTTGGGAAAATGTATGACTTAGGACAAGGCGTACCTCAAGACTATGCTCAGGCGGTGAAGTGGTTTCGACTAGCAGCGCAACAAGGATTTGCCGATGCGCAGGATAGTCTTGGAGTAATGCATGTCAAAGGACAAGGTGTCGTTCAGGACTATACCGAAGCGGCGAAGTGGTTTCGTCTCGCCGCTGAGCAAGGGTCTGCCTATGCGCAAGAACACCTCGGAAAATTGTACTACGATGGACTAGGTGTTCCTCAAGATTATGCTGAGTCTATAAAATGGTTTCGACTTGCCGCAAAGAAAGAGCTTTCCCAATCGCAATTTAGCCTTGGAAGCATGTACAACAATGGAGAAGGCGTTCCTCAGGACTATGCTGAGGCAGTGGAGTGGTTTCGACTTGCCGCACAGCAAGGGCTAGCTAAAGCGCAATTTAACCTTGGGATGATGTTTAGGCTAGGCAAAGGTGTGCCTCAAGACTATGTTGAGGCGGTGAAGTGGTTTCGACTAGCAGCGCAACAGGGCCTTGCCCAAGCACAATTTGGTCTTTCGTTGATGTATGCAAGCGGGCAAGGTGTTCTTCAGGATGGGGCGAAAGCCTATCAATGGGCTATTTTTGCTGCTGTATCAGGTGATGCCGGTTATATAAAATCTCGCGACAGTCTAGCCGAAATATTGTCACCAGAAAAAATAGCTCGAGCTCAGAAAATGGCTAGAGACTGCCTAGCTAACAATATGAATGGCTGTGATTGACGGAAGTTAATTTGAGGAATGCAAAGCTATATGTCCTGCAAAATTGCGAAGGGTTGAAAACGTGACGATGAGAATGTTGGACTTACACAAAAGACGCCTTCCATGTTTTATTTATTCTCAACGTAGTGACCAACATCCTTGGCAAATTGTTTTAGACTTCCTTGATACAGCCATACCAAGCCGCACATTCCATAAAGAGAAAGAGATGCAGGAAAGTTGGCCTCACGCATCATTTCTAAAGCTATTGGATTCTTAAAATACCAATAGATGGCATAACAACCATCAACCGTGAACCATGTTACAAACAGCATTAAAGGGAAGAGATTCCATCTTCTTTCAAGCAGAACGCGCATACTCCATGGCGCTGTCAGGTACGCGAACAAAGCCATAATTAAGCTAATGGGGATATCCCAATCTGGGGCGTCGTAGTGGATGGATCCCAAAACCAGTAAGCCAACTCCGATAGATAGCGAGATGAGCTTCCATGGTCGCAGCAATTCTACTGGGATATTTTGCATAGTGTTTAGGTGCTCGAATTGGTTGGTTTTGGCATCCAGTATCATCAAAAATTTGACGCATATTTGCAAGTGGAAGTTGAATCATAGTAATTGCTCAGTAAATACTACTGACGCGATATTTTGACTATTTTGATGGGGGTTTGATGGCTAACCTAAAGCGGCTAATTGAAGGCCAGAATGTGCGCTTTGATACTCATCAGGCTGGAGATCAACAGCCAACGAACAGGTATGGTGTTCATTTGGAAAAAATCCTCCATGATGGGGGAGAGAAAATTAGATTTCCCTTGGCTGGGGGCTATGAGCCAAGCTGGTCATCTCGAATCAACAAAAACAAGTACGAGAGCGTGCGCCGTGAAGTTCAGCGGGAACTGAAAAATAACGATTTGCTTGTAAATGATCTCGCCAATACCGTAGCTGATGTGTTGGAGAGATTCAGCTCGGGAACGGCAACAGTTGATGACTCTAAGGAAGCGGCGAGAAAGTTAGCGGGCTACTTTGGCCTTAACGAGCAATTTGAGCGAATTGTCGAGGAATTCATGGCGGGGCGATTGCAGACTTATGCTTCCTACCACGTTAACCCTGGGAAACGAGAACTCCAAGAAATTAGACTAACATCCGATAAAGTCGAAGTGAGGAAGTCCAGACGTATCGCTCGTGGCGCAAACAAGAGCGATTGAAGCGGGTCCTCATTCTTACGATTAGCATGATGGCTCTTATAAGCTTCCCATGCTGTTCAACGTTTGGTGCTTATGATGTGAAGCTTGCCCCTGTTGGCAGTTGAAAGCGGACACTAAGGGTGTCCGTTTTCATTGGTGATTAAGCACGTAGAGTGATTATTTCTGCACCTTCCTTGAGTTGGTCTAGGTAGTCTGACCAGTGTTGCATCATTTTTTTTCTCTCAACCAATCTCAATAAGTGCAAGTCCCTTTTGTAGGCAGCCCTTGTCTGATTTTCGTCTGCATGTGCAAGTTGAAGTTCAATTAGGCGAACGTGGTAGCCAAGCTGTTCTAAGTTTGTCGAGGCCATAGACCTAAAGCCGTGAGCTGTCATCTCTTCTTTGGTGTATCCCATTCTGCGTAAAGCCGCCAATAAAGCCACATCAGAAAGACAGCGTGTTTGAGCTCTTGGAGAGGGGAATAAATAATCGCTGGAATGTAATACGCGCAGGTCATTTAGTAGGGCCGCTGCCTGTTTGGATATCGGAACTACATGAGGTCGTTTTGCCTTCATCCTGCCTGCAGGAATTGTCCATAACGAATTGGGCATGTCGAACTCTTCCCATTTGGCTTGTCGCAGCTCTCCTGGGCGTACAAAAAAAAGTGGGGCGAGCTTGAGCGCGAACCGCACCACCTCGCTTCCCTTATAGTCCTCAATGTTGCGAAGTAATGCACCGATTTCTTTGGGATTGGTAACCGCACCCAAGTGCGTTTCATGTGCTGGTGGCAATGCACCCCTTAAGTCGCCCGTAATATCGCGTTCTGCACGGCCTGTGGCGACGGCATAACGCCAAATCTGACCGCAGTTCTGATGGAGTCTGTGCGCAGTTTCTAGCGTCCCTCTGGCCTCTATTTTGCGTAACACGATCAAGAGGCCAGCAGGGGTGATCTTGGCTATATCTGAAGCGCCGATGTGGGGGAAAAGATCGCGCTCCAGTCGGCGGAATATTTTCGTTGAATGACTATCAACCCACTGAGGGCTGAATTTCAAAAACCATTCGCGCGCAACTGCTTCTACGGTATCGATAGGTTTTTGGGCGATGGCGCGTTCGGCGGCTTTTTCCCGCTTAACTTGCATGGGGTCAAGATTGTTGGAAAGTTGCTGTCGTAACTCGAAAGCTTTCACTCGCGCTGTGGTGAGAGATACCAAGGGATATTGCCCAATGGAGAAAGTCTTTTCTTTCCCATTAACGCGGTATCGAAGCCACCAGAGCTTTGTCCCATTCGGTTTAATCACTAGATTCAATCCATCGCCGTCAATAAGCTTGTGTTGCTTATCTTTGGGTTTCGCTGAAAGTATCTGCTTGTCGGATAGTTTGCCCATGATGTTCTCCTGTGAGGGTATCGTTCGATACCCTCAGGATGGCATTTTGCGGGTATTTATGCAAATTGATACCCGCAGAATTGGTGGAAGTTGGCGATGCTTGGCGAATTGGGGCGAACGCTGGCGAAATACCGTATATATCTGTAACTTGATGAATATATTGAATCAAACTTGGCGGATGGCAACAAAAAAGCCACCTTGAAGGGTGGCTGTTTTGTTTGTTTTGGTGGAGGTGGGGGGAATTGAACCCCCGTCCGCAAGCCCTCTACAGGCAGTTCTACATACTTAGTCTAGTTATTTGATTTTATCCCGCAGACGCCAACCGACAGGCTGCTACAGGACGAGTCACCTTAGTTTTAGCTTCGTACAAAGTGACCCTGCACGACACGATTCCATGTAAATGACCTCACTCATCGCGGCATTACTGCCTTGAGCCCCTCCATGGACAGCAGGGTGTGAGGTCTAACCGGTTAAGCGGCTAGAGAGTACTTTTCGTCGTTTGCGACTATTGGTTTTCCAGCTGATTTACGAGGTGGCGGGTCCTCGGTATGCCCTACACTGCTTTGTAGCCCACGTCGAAGCCATGTCACCCCCGGTTCGATAGTGTTTTACTAGCAATGCGGATTGTAGCGCAGCTGGCTTTGGGCGTACCAGTTATCTTCGGCGCGGTTCGGGCCGCAAAGCTCACTGTTCCTCTGCAGTGTGCCTTGATTTGAGTAGGTGTTTTCCTGCATGACGGTCGCTCTTAGCGATGTGACCAGTGAACCAGTCAAACAGGAGAAGTTGCGCGCGGAAGGAGATGAAGGATAGGTCGGCGCTGTCTGCGACGATGTCTTCTTTGAGGGCGACGTAGTTCTCGATGAAGCGTTTGTGTTCGCGCAAATGCGTCTCAAGGAATGGATAGTCGTATGTCCTCATCAGATCCTCTTCTTCGCGGATACTTTCCATGTGGTCGTTGGCGAGTTGCGAGAATATCTCTCGGATCGCTACGCTGTCCCCGGCGATGGATGCAGTGATGAATTCATTGGTCTTATCGAATAGACGCTTGTGCGCGGCATCGATACTTTCGATGCCTACTTTGAATTCCTCTTTCCACTCTAGATGGTTGTTCAATTCGTCGGTGCTGAGGAAATGCCCGGAGGTGAGATAGGCGTTGCATCGTTCCAAGTAGATCTGAGCGGGTTGATCTTGTGGCGCCACTTTGAGGCACTCAGCGAATAATGCCTTGGCGCTCTCGATCGCTTTCAAGTGGTAGTGGATGACGGCTTTCTCGAACCGCACTTTGCTGGCACGTTTGCCATCGCGTAGCCTGACCGGGTCGTTGTTGAATACTTCGTAGATGGAGAGTGGTTGTGCTTTTCCTTTGACGCGGATGCGATCCAAGAAACGAATGTCGTACTTTCCTGGAACGGATAGGTCATACAGGGTGTTCTGGCTGATGAGCAGTGGTGTGTTGTAGATCTTGGTGGATTCTTCGATACGCGCCGTCAAGTTGACCGCATCACCGATCACGGTGCTTTCCATGCGGTTCTCACCGCCCACCGTGCCCACCATCACGAGGCCAGTATTGAGTCCAAATCCGATCCGGATAGGGGTGTAGCCTGCGCGTGCGCGCCCAGCGTTGTATTCCTCCAACTTTTCCAGCATCTCGATCGCTCCACTCAAGGCATCGTCAGCGCCACGCGAGAACAAAGCCAAGATGGCATCACCGATATATTTGTCGATGATGCCGTGATGTTGCGCGATGACTGGTTCCATCTGTTTCAAGTATGAATTCAAAAAATTGAAGTTCTCCTGCGGAGTCATACTTTCGGAGAGCGAGGTGAAGCTGCGGATATCGGTGAAGACGATGGTCAGTTTTCTTTCGATCTGGTCCCCGAGTTTGACATCGAGGATGCTGTCTCTTTCCAGTAGCTGAAGAAGCTGATGAGGGATCAACCGGTTGAATGCCTGCTCGGTCTGATGAAGCACGGTGAGCGATTGTTGGAGTTCTGCAATGGATTGTTTATGGAGTTCGGTCTCGGTCTCTAACTTGTCTTTGAGTAGGGCGAGCTGCTCAGTGCGGCGAGTGATGATCCATTCCGCGTGCGAAGCACGGCTCGCCATGCTGATGATAGAAGCGATGAGCACCCCACCTAGGAAAACGATCCATTGTTTACCGAGTTCTGTGAAATAGATCGCAAAGACCAACAAGCCGATGAACACCACGACTACGATGGTGGTGATGAAGGGGCGAACGCTTGTAAATATCCTAGTGGGAAACACGGTGGGCCTCGATTGATTCCTCAATGCGGCAAGGTGATGGCGGAATGATAGCGCCGTTCAGAGGGCGAGGTAACGCAAAAGTGCGAACGGGGTCTGCACACTGCCGGCGGCGGGCCATGAAGCAGTGCCTAGAGCGGCATCCATGTAGCCATAACTCGCGATGATGCCGATCATACCTGCCGCTTGGGCGGCTTCCATGTCGCGCAGGTCGTCGCCTAGATAGAGGCAGCGGGTCGGTTCCACCCCCATCAGCGAAGCTGCATGCAACAACGGCATCGGATGTGGCTTGGCGTGTTCGCAAGTGTCACCACTCACGAGGCAGGATGCCCGTTTCGCATAGCCCAGTTTCTCCATCAGCGGCACGGTGTAGCGGTGCGGTTTGTTGGTGACGATGCCCCAAGGCAGATCACGTTCTTCCAACTCGGCGATGAGTGCGGCCATGCCCGCGAAGAGTTTGGTACGGTCACAGATATGGGCTTCGTAATACTTCAAGAAGGCGTCGCGCAACTCGGCGTAGTCGGGCGAGTCGGGTCCTATTCCTAATCCCAGTTTGAGCAATCCCGGCGAACCATGCGATGCCTGTGGGCGTATGGTCGCCAAGGGCAGGGCAGGTAGGCCGCGTAGTTTCAATACATGATTCAGTGCCTCGCCCAGATCGGGCGCGGTATCGGCGAAAGTGCCGTCGAGATCGAAGAGGACGGCATCAACCACGTTGACTTGCCACCACGTAGTTGACGCTGGTGTCTCGTCCGAGCGAATACGATTTATCCAGCGGGTTGTAACTCATGCCCGTCACATCTTCCACGTTCAAACCTGAGTTGCGACACCATTGCGCCAACTCCGATGGTTTGATGAACTTGGCGTAATCGTGTGTGCCGCGTGGTAATAGGTTCAGCACATATTCAGCGCCGATGATGGCGAACAGATAAGACTTCGGATTGCGGTTCAGCGTGGAGAAGAACACATGGCCGTTTGGCTTCACCAACTTGGCACAGGCGGCGACCACAGCGGCTGGGTCGGGTACATGCTCCAGCATCTCCATGCAGGTCACCACGTCATAGGAGGCGGGGCGTTCTTCCGCCAAGGCCTCGACAGCCACCTTGCGGTATTCCACTTGTTTGCCGCTTTCCAGCAGATGCAACTTGGCGACGCCCAAAGACTTGTCGGCGAGGTCGATACCTGTGACTGTCGCGCCTGCACCAGCCAATGCTTCGCTCAAGATGCCGCCGCCGCAACCCACGTCCAACACCGTCTTGCCAGAGAGTGGAACGATGTCGTTTATGTAGCCCAAGCGCAGCGGGTTGATCTCGTGCAGCGGGCGGAATTCGCTGTTCGGGTCCCACCACTTGTGAGCGAGTGCTGAGAATTTTTCGATTTCGACTGCATCTACATTGGACATGATGGCGGACCGCGTTGGTGGGGGAGTGTGTGGAATGTAGCAAAACCGCGCCTAATTAAAAAGAGTGTTGACCATTGTTATACGAGTGGATAGGGTGCAGAGCCTTATCGAGCCACATCAAAACATGTCATCCCACTCCGCAATACCCACGACGAAATGAGCGATCACCCTTTCATCCATTGGAACGAAGCAGGCGAAGAATGCTCGGCACGTTGGCGCTCAGAAGCTGGCACGCCACCACCCAAACGCGTGGAAGTGGTCGATGATCGCATCAATGCCGATAGCGCCTACCGTCTGGCCTGTGAAGGCACAGCACTGCTGTGGCGCGGGGATTTTCAGAACGCGCGCCAGTTGCTACAAGCCATGGCACGCCGTGCCGATGAACCGCCGCGTAAGGCTAAGCCAGCGCCAGCCTCGCTCAAAGACGCATTCAACCTGCACCGCCAAGCCCAATCGCAGCGCGCCCGCACCTTGGGTATGTTGTTGCTGCCGTTCGAGGCCGACCACAGTGTGCCCTTACGTCGCGCGCCTGATGTGCAAGCGGCTTGTGCCGATGCCTACGGCGTGGCTCACGAACCCTACATCGCCTCCTTGCGCAGCCTGCAAGGACTCATCGGCGCTTATGAATGGCGCAAGAACGGTGTCGAGATACCTGTCTTAGGTGCGCGCATCCATCCGCATTACGGCGTGTTCTCCCCCATCCGTGGCGAATATGTGGGGCTGGTGAATCAAGCGCCGTTGCCTGCAACATTGAAGAGTAAATCTGTCGCGTTCGACATCGGCACAGGTACGGGCGTGTTGTCTGCAGTGTTGGCGAAACGAGGCATCCAGCACATCGTCGCGACCGACCAAGATCCGCGTGCACTCAACTGCGCTAAAGAGAATCTGAGCCGATTGGGTTGCGCCGCACAGGTGGATGTGGTGCAAGCCGACCTGTTTCCCGCAGGCCGCGCGCCGCTCATCGTGTGCAACCCGCCGTGGGTCCCTGCGCGCCCCAGTTCCCCACTCGAATATGCCATCTTCGACCCAGAGAGCCGCATGCTGAAAGGCTTCCTCAACGGGCTGGCAGAACATCTCGATGAGGGCGGCGAGGGCTGGTTGATCCTCTCCGATCTAGCCGAACATCTGGGATTGCGCACGCGTGAGGAATTGCTTGGTTGGGTGGATGCTGCGGGATTGAAGGTGCTAGGTAAGCTGGATGTGAAGCCGACCCATCAAAAGGCGGCGGATACTAGCGATGCCTTGCATGTGGCAAGGGCGGCCGAGGTCACATCGTTGTGGCGGTTGGCGGCAAAATAGCGCGCTTGTTTCAAAGCTCGGTATATTTCTTCGCACTCCCCTTGGCTTTCTCTACCGGGTATTTCAGCGCGTTCTTCTTGATCTTCTCCAGCACGATCTGTTTCACGTCTAAACCGTAGCTATCCGCTAGCAGGAAGGCGTAGGCGAAGACATCGGCCAGTTCTTCTCGTATCTCGCTTTCGTTCGCCTGCTCGGCGGATTTCCATAGGAAGGATTCCAGTAACTCGCCTGCTTCGATGTTCAAGGCGAGGGCGAGGTCTTTGGGGTTGTGGAACTGAGCCCAATCGCGTTCGTCACGGAATTCGAGGAGGGCTTGGGTGATCTCTTGGGTGTCGCTCATGAGGTGTCCTGGCTGATTCTGTCGTTGGATCGTGCGCAGGATTGTAGCGCAAGGTAACGGGCTGTCTTTGAGGCTGTTTTACGGCTAGGGGAGGTGGCTTGTAGCGGGTAGTCGGCGAGGTCGGCTGCTGTGCTAGAATGCGGGCTTGTTTTTTTGCCTCTTCAGCTAATTAATTAGGTCGCTCATGGAACAACAATTCGCCAAAGAAACCCTGCCGGTCAGCCTTGAAGAAGAGATGCGCAAGTCGTACCTCGATTACGCGATGAGCGTGATCGTGGGCCGCGCCTTGCCGGATGTGCGTGACGGTCTGAAACCAGTCCATCGCCGCGTGCTGTTCGCGATGCATGAACTCTCCAACGATTGGAACCGTGCTTACAAGAAGTCGGCGCGTATCGTCGGTGACGTGATCGGTAAGTACCATCCGCACGGCGACACGGCGGTGTACGACACCATCGTTCGTATGGCGCAGGATTTCTCGTTGCGCTACACGCTGGTGGATGGTCAGGGTAACTTCGGTTCGGTGGACGGCGATAACGCGGCGGCGATGCGTTACACCGAGATCCGCATGGCGAAGATCGCCCATCAACTGCTGGAAGACCTCGATAAAGAAACAGTGGACTACGGTCCGAACTATGACGGTTCGGAACATGAGCCGCTGGTGTTCCCCGCACGCTTCCCAAATCTGCTGGTGAACGGCTCCTCCGGTATCGCCGTCGGTATGGCGACCAACATCCCGCCGCACAATATGACCGAGGTGGTGGATGCTTGCCTCGCGTTGCTGCGTAACCCAGAGATGGATATCGAAGAGTTGATCGAGCTGGTGCCTGCACCTGACTTCCCGACCGCCGGCATCATCTATGGCCTGTCGGGTGTGAAGGAAGGCTACCGTACTGGTCGTGGTCGCGTGATCATGCGCGGTCGTACCCATTTCGAAGACATCGGTAAGGGTGACCGTCAGGCCATCATCATCGACGAGCTGCCTTACCAAGTGAACAAAGCGAACCTGCTCATCAAGGTGGGTGAGTTGGTGCGCGAGAAGAAGATCGAAGGCATCACCGAGATCCGCGACGAGTCGGACAAATCCGGTATGCGTGCGGTCATCGAGTTGCGTCGCGGCGAGATGCCGGAAGTCGTGCTCAATCATCTGTACAAGCAGACACAGTTGCAAGACAGCTTCGGTATCAATATGGTCGCCATCGTTGACGGCCAGCCGAAGTTGCTCAATCTGAAACAAGTCATCGAAGCGTTCTTGCGTCATCGTCGCGAAGTCGTGACACGCCGTACCATTTTCGAATTGCGCAAGGCACGCGAGCGCGGCCACATCTTGGAAGGTTTGGCCGTCGCCTTGTCTAACGTGGACGAGATCATCGCCCTCATCAAAGCGGCACCGACTCCGGCTGATGCGAAGCGCGAGTTGATGGCACGTTCGTGGCGCTCGTCGCTGGTGGAAGATATGTTGAGCCGCGTCAGCGACGCCTCGCGTCCAGATGGGCTGGCACCTGAATTCGGTCTGGTAGGTAAAGGCAAGGATCGCGGTTACTTCCTCTCCGATGCACAGACTCAAGCTATCTTGGAATTGCGTCTGCAACGCCTGACTGGTTTGGAGCAAGACAAGATCGTGGGCGAATACCGCGAGGTGATGGATAAGATCGCCGACCTGTTGGACATCTTGGCGAAGCCCGCCCGCGTGACGCAGATCATCAGCGACGAGTTGGTGACTATCCGTTCGCAGTTCGGCGACAAACGCCGCAGCGAGATCGTGACGCACACGCAAGACATGAGTATGGAAGACCTCATTGCGCCGGAAGACGTGGTGGTCACCCTGTCTCACGGTGGTTACATGAAGGCGCAGAAACTGGACGAATACCGTGCGCAGAAACGCGGTGGACGCGGCAAGCAAGCGGCTTCGACCAAGGAAGACGATTTCGTCGATAACCTGTTCATCGCCAACACGCACGATTACATCTTGTGCTTCTCCAACCGTGGCCGTGTGTACTGGTTGAAAGTGTATGAAGTGCCACAAGGCACACGCATCAGCCGTGGCAAACCGATCGTCAATCTGTTGCCGCTAGAGTCTGGCGAACAGATCAATGCCATCTTGCCAGTGAAGGAATTCTCCGAAGATAAGTTCGTGTTCTTCGCGACGACAGACGGCACCGTGAAGAAGACTCCGTTGTCTGATTTCGCGAACCCACGTACCAAGGGCATCATCGCCATCAATCTGGATGACGGCGACTTCCTCATCGGCGTGGCGATCACCGACGGTAAGCATGATGTGATGTTGTTCTCCAACGAAGGCAAGGCGGTACGTTTCGATGAGAACGATGTGCGTTCCATGGGACGTGTGACGCGTGGTGTGCGCGGCATGAACCTAGCCAAGGGCGGCAAAGTGATCGCGTTGTTGGTGGCCGAGAACGAACAGCAGAGCGTATTGACCGCGACCGAGAACGGCTTCGGTAAGCGTACGCCTATCGTCGAATACACACGTCATGGTCGCGGTACGCAAGGCATGATCGCTATCCAGACTTCCGAGCGTAACGGCAAGGTGGTCGCAGCGACCTTGGTGCAACCAGATGATCAGATCATGTTGATCGGTACGAATGGTGTGCTGATCCGCACTCGCGTCAAAGAGATCCGCGAGATGAGCCGCGCGACGCAAGGTGTGACGCTGATGAATCTGGACAAGGGCGACAAGCTGGCAGGATTGAGCCGCATCGCCGAGACAGAAGAGGATGCAGAATAAATGACGATCTTCAATTTCGCAGCAGGCCCAGCTGTTTTGCCGCACGAGGTATTGGTGCAGGCGCGCGAAGAGTTGTTGGATTGGCGTGGCACTGGCATGTCCGTGATGGAGATGTCGCATCGCGGCAAGGACTTCATGGCAATCGCCGCCCAAGCTGAGGCCGATCTGCGTGATCTGATGTCTATCCCGAAGAACTACAAGGTGCTGTTCTTACAGGGCGGCGCCACTTTGCAGTTCGCTATGGTGCCGCTGAATCTGTTGGGTGGAAAATCATCGGCAGATTATGTGAATACAGGGATATGGTCCAAGAAGGCCATCGATGAGGCGAGCAAGTTCTGCCATGTGAATGAGATAGCGACTAGTGCAGACAAGAACTTCACTTACGCACCCGCACTCAAGTCGTGGAAGCTGAACAAAGACGCAGCTTATGTGCATTACACGCCGAACGAGACCATCGGTGGTGTGGAGTTCGGTTGGGTGCCGCAAGTGGGGGATGTGCCGCTGGTAGCGGACATGTCGTCCAACATCCTGTCACGTCCTTATGATGTCTCTCGATTCGGCCTGATCTATGCAGGCGCGCAGAAGAACATCGGTCCAGCAGGATTGACGCTGGTGATCGTCAGAGACGATCTGATCGGACTTGCCGACTCACGTTTGCCGACCATGATGAACTACAAGACGCATGCGGATAACGATTCGATGTACAACACGCCACCGACCTATGGCATCTACATGGCCGGTCTGGTGTTCCAATGGCTGAAAAGGAATGGCGGTGTGGCCCAGATGGAGAAGGCCAACATCGCCAAAGCGAAGCTGTTGTATGAAGCGATCGATGGCAGTGACGGTTTCTATGTCTGCCCAGTCGCGACAGCGGATCGCTCGCGAATGAACGTACCTTTTGTGACTGCGGATGCAGCGACCGATGCCGAATTCGTCAAACAAGCGGATGCGCGTGGTCTGATGCAACTCAAGGGACACAAGCTGGCGGGCGGGATGCGCGCATCTATCTACAATGCGATGCCACTGGAAGGCGTCCAAGCGTTGGTCGATTTCATGCGTGAGTTCGCGCGGAGCAAAGGTTGAGTGATATGTCCGACGAACTGAAAAAATACCGTGAACAGATCGACCTCATCGACGACGAGTTGCTGAAGCTATTCAATCAGCGTGCAGGTATCGCCCAGCAGATCGGTCACGTCAAAGGCAATGGCGCAGTGTTGCGTCCAGAGCGTGAAGCGCAAGTGTTGCAACGCATGAAGGAAGCCAATCAAGGCCCTTTGTCTGGTCAAGCTGTGAGTGCCTTGTACACCGAGGTCATGTCGCAATGCCGCGCCTTGGAAGCGCCATTGCGCGTGGCTTATCTGGGGCCACACGGTACGTTCAGCGAGGCGGCAGTTTTTCAGCGCTTCGGTCAGGCGACGGAGGGGGTGCCCGCGGATACCATCGACGGCGTGTTCTCTGCCGTGGAGAACGAGTCGGCGAATTATGGTCTGGTACCCGTGGAGAATTCCACCGAAGGTGCTATCGGCCGCACACTCGATCTGTTGCTGAGTAGCAATCTGAAGATATGCGGCGAGGTCTTGCTGCAAGTGCATCAATGCGTATTGTCGAACGAGAACGATCTGACGATGATCCGCAAGATCTATTCGCATCCGCAATCCTTCGGTCAGTGCCAAGAGTGGCTGAATGCTCATCTGCCGCATGCCGAACGCATCACCGCTTCCAGCAATGCTGATGCGGCACGTATGGCGGCGGATGAATCCTTTGCGGCAGCCGTCGCAGGTGCGCAAGCGGCAGAGCATTTCAAGCTGAAGGTGTTGGCGCAGAACATCGAGGATGACGCACGCAACACCACGCGCTTCCTTGTCATCGGTAAACAAGAGGTCGCACCTTCCGGCAAGGACAAGACCTCGTTGGTGATGTCGGCAGCGAACCGTCCGGGTGCGGTGCATGATCTGTTGGTACCGCTGGCACGCAATGCGGTGTCCATGACCAAGCTGGAATCGCGCCCGTCGCGCACTGGGCTGTGGGAATACGTGTTCTATGTCGATATCGAGGGACATCAGTCCGACGCCAAAGTGGCGGCTGCGCTGGCACAACTCAAGCAGATCGCCGCTTTCGTCAAAGTGCTGGGATCTTATCCCGTCGCTGTTTGAATAATGATTATTGAATAATTTCAGAACCGCGAACGACACGAAACAAAAGTAGAATCGGTCTTGTTCGTGTTCATCGCGGGTCTCCCTGTCTTTGTTGTGGATTAATTTATGAATTACGCTGATCTAGCACCTACCTATATTCGTGCCATCGCCCCGTATCAACCCGGTAAGCCTATCTCCGAGTTAGAGCGGGAGTTGGGCATCACGGGCATCGTCAAGTTGGCTTCGAATGAGAATCCATTGGGCGCGAGTTCGGCTGCCATCGCCGCGATGCAAGAAGCGATCAAGACCATCGCTTTGTATCCCGATGGCAATGGTTTCGATCTGAAAGACGCGTTGGTCAAACGTTACGGTGTCGCACACAACAACGTCACGCTGGGCAATGGCTCTAATGATCTGTTGGAGTTGTCAGCACGTGCGTTCCTAGCGCCCGGCGATAAGGTGGTGTACTCGGCGCATGCGTTCGCGGTGTATGCACTGGCGACGCAAGCGGTAGGCGCAACGGGTATCACCGTGCCTGCGGCCAAGGATTTTGGGCACGACCTCGCGGCGATGTTGAAGGCGGCCACTGAGAACAAAGTGAAGATGGTGTTCATCGCCAATCCTAACAACCCGACGGGTACGTTCTTGAGCGCGGATGCGTTGCTAAGATTCATGCGTGAATTGCCCGCGGATATCTTGGTAGTGCTGGATGAGGCATACAACGAATATCTGCCCGAAGACAAACGTTACGACAGTGTGAGCTGGTTGAAGGAGTACCCGAATCTCATCATTTCGCGCACCTTCTCCAAGGCTTATGGATTGGCAGGGTTGCGTGTCGGTTATGCCTTGGCGCACGAACAGGTGACAGACATGGTCAATCGTGTACGTCAGCCATTCAATGTGAATAGCATCGCACAGGCGGCAGCTGTCGCAGCTTTGCGCGACGTGTCGTTCGTGAAGAAGACCTTCGAGTTGAACCGTCGCGGGATGACGCAGATCACCGACGGTTTGACTAAATTGGGTTTGGAGTACATTCCTTCCTACGGTAACTTCGTGGCGTTCCGCATCGGCGGGGCGACAGCGATGTACCGACGCTTACTAGAGCTGGGCGTGATCGTGCGCCCGATAGCGAACTACGATATGCCAGATTGGTTGCGCGTGAGCATCGGTCTGGAAAGTGAGAATGCGAAATTTTTAACTGCGTTGACGCAGGCGATTGGAGAAAAGAAATGATCATCGTAATGGGCCCAGAAGTCACCGACGAACAAGTCGGGACGGTTGTAAAGAAGCTGGAATCAGCAGGTCTTAAAGCCAACATCTCGCGCGGTATCGAGCGTACCGTCATCGGTGCCATCGGCGACGAACGCAAGCTGGCAGCAGATATGTTCACCTCGTTGCCTGGCGTGGAATCGGCGATGCACATCGCCAAGCAATACAAGATCGTGTCGCGTGAAGCGCACAAACAGAACACCGTCATCGATGTGGCAGGTGTGCCTATCGGCGGCAATCAGATCCAGATCATCGGCGGCCCTTGCTCGGTGGAGACACAAGAGCAGATGGACCTGTCGGCCAAGTACGTGAAAGAAGCGGGATGTCGTTTGATGCGCGGTGGTGCGTTCAAGCCGCGTACCAGTCCCTATGCTTTCCAAGGTCACGGCGTGGAAGGTCTGGACATGTTCCGCAAGGCAGCAGACAAATATAAATTGCCTATCGTCACTGAGTTGATGGATGCGCGTCAGATCGATGCGTTCATGGAGTATGACGTTGACGTGATCCAGATCGGTACGCGCAACATGCAGAACTTCGATCTGCTCAAAGAGATCGGTCGTACCAACAAGCCGGTCATCCTCAAGCGCGGCATGTCCGCCACTATCAGCGAATGGCTGATGTCAGCGGAATACATCGCAGCGGGCGGTAACCACAACATCATCTTCTGCGAGCGCGGCATCCGCACTTTTGAGACGGCATACCGTAACGTGCTGGACGTGACCGCGATCCCAGTGCTGAAGAAAGAGACCCACTTGCCCGTCATCGTCGATCCTTCGCACGCAGGCGGTAAGGCGTGGATGGTGCCGGCATTGTCGCAAGCTGCGATTGCAGCGGGTGCAGATGGTCTGTTGGTCGAGATGCATCCAAGTCCATGCGATGCATGGTGTGATGCGGATCAAGCGCTGACACCGGATGAGTTGAAGAAACTCATGGGTACGCTGGGCGTGATCGCAGGTGCGATCGGCAGAACGCTCTAATCCATGCAGCCCGCCTTTCGAAAAGTCGTCATCTTCGGCGTCGGACTGATCGGAGGGTCTTTCTCGTTAGCATTGCGCAAGGCGGGGGCGGTGACGGAAGTAGTCGGCTTCGGGCGCAGTGCGGCGACACTTAACGAAGCCAAGCAGCTCGGTATCCTCGATCGCATCGGTGACGATGTGGCGCGCGAGGTAAGTGATGCCGATATCGTGTTGGTCGCCACGCCCGTGGCGCAGATGGCCGATATCTTCAAACGCATCGCTCCGTATCTTGGCGCCAACACCTTGGTCACCGATGGCGGTAGCACCAAGGGGGATGTGGTGGCTGCGGCGCGTGCCAATCTGGGCGATAAACTTTCACAATTCATTCCAGCACATCCTATCGCAGGCGGAGAAAAGAGCGGGGCTTCGGCTGCGCTGGCGGATCTGTATCAAGGCAAGCGGGTCGTGCTTACACCGTTGCATGAGAATTCCAAAGATGCCGTGGCGCGTATCCGCAAGGCATGGGAGGTATGTGGTGCCAATGTGAGCGAATTGACTGCCGAGCAACATGACACCGTGTTCGCCGCAGTGAGCCATCTGCCGCATCTGCTCTCTTTCGCCTTGGTGCATGACTTGGCCAAGCGCGACAATAAAGACCAATTGCTGTCCTTCGCGGCGAGTGGTTTCCGCGACTTCACCCGTATCGCCGCTAGCTCACCCGAGATGTGGCGCGACATCTGCATGGCGAATCGAGATGCTCTCATGGTCGAGCTGCAACAATACGCCGCCGAACTTTACGTCCTCCATCAAGCCCTAGAAAGAAACGACGCCGCCAAGCTGGAAGAGATATTCAGCCTCGCGCGTGAAGTGCGCAGTGCTTGGGTGCAAAAATAATCTGATCGGTTCTTAGCATGTCTCAACACGAATTCCTTGAACTCCCTCCCTTGATGTCTGCGCGCGGTACGGTGCGTCTACCGGGTTCCAAGAGCATCTCCAATCGCGTGCTGTTGCTGGCGGCGTTGGCTCAAGGTACGACAGTCGTGCGTGACCTACTGCATTCAGACGACACCGAACGCATGCTGGATGCCTTGCGTATTCTTGGTGTGGCAGTGGAGTCTTTGGGTGATAACGCCTATCGCGTCACTGGTTGTGGTGGGAATCTCCCCAGCAAGAATGCAAAGCTATTTCTCGGTAATGCGGGTACTGCGTTTCGTCCGTTAACCGCAGCACTGGCGTTGTCAGGTGGTAGCTATGAGTTGTCTGGCGTGCCGCGCATGCACGAGCGTCCCATCGGTGATCTGGTGGATGCTTTGCGACAACTGGGTGCGAACATTGAATATCTGGGCAACGAAGGTTTCCCGCCCTTGCAGATCAAACCTGCCACGCTGGCAGGAGATGTAGCGCAGGTGCGAGGCGATGTATCAAGTCAATTCTTGACTGGCTTGCTGATGGCGCTTCCCTTGCTAGGTCGTACCGTGAGTGTGGAGGTGGTGGGGGAGTTGATCTCCAAGCCCTATATCGAGATCACCTTGGCGATGATGGCACGCTTCGGAGTAAAGGTCGAACGGCAGGGATGGCAGCGCTTCGTGGTATTTGGCGGGCAACGCTATGTGTCGCCCCAAGAGATATACGTCGAGGGGGATGCCTCGTCTGCTTCCTACTTCCTTGCGGCAGGTGCCATCGGTGGTGGCTCACTACGCGTCGAAGGGGTGGGCAAGGATTCCGTGCAGGGTGATGTGCGTTTCGCTGAAGAACTGGCGAAGATGGGTGTCCATATCACGATGGGGCCGAACTGGATGGAGGCGCGTGCGCCTCAGTCTGGAAAGCTCAACGCCATCGACCTCGACTGCAACCACATCCCCGATGCGGCGATGACGCTGGCTGTTGCGGCCCTGTTCGCTGACGGCACGACCACGTTGCGCAACATCGCTAGTTGGCGTGTTAAGGAGACTGACCGCATCGCAGCGATGGCGACCGAGCTGCGCAAAGTTGGAGCGACAGTGGAAGAGGCTGCGGACTACATCCGTATCACCCCGCCTGAGCAGATCAAACATGCAGCAATCGACACTTACGACGACCATCGCATGGCGATGTGTTTTTCGCTGGTTGCGTTCGGTGCTGCGGGTGTTCGTATCAATGATCCGAAATGCGTCGCCAAGACCTTCCCAGATTATTTCGCTGAGTTCGCCAAAGTGACGCAAGTCGTTCCGGTCATCGCCATCGACGGCCCATCTGCATCAGGTAAAGGCACGGTCGCCCAACGTGTGGCGACCGCCTTGGGCATGCACTACCTAGATAGTGGCGCTTTGTACCGCTTGTTGGGCTTGGCTGCGCAGCGAAGAGGGGTGGCACTTGATGCCGAAGCCAGATTGGCCGAGTTGGCTGGCGAAGTCGATATCCGATTCGAAGGGGAAGACATTTGGCTGGATGGGGTCAAGGTCGGGGATGAGTTGCGCACCGAAGAGGCGGGCTCTGCGGCCTCCAAAATCGCCGCTTTGCCGATGGTTAGGGCCGCTTTGCTGGATAAACAGCGGGCTTTCCGCCGCGTACCGGGCTTGGTGGCCGATGGGCGAGATATGGCTTCGGTAGTGTTTCCCGATGCCGAACTCAAGATATTCCTCACCGCCAGTGCCGAGGCGCGCGCGGAAAGAAGATATAAGCAGTTGAAAGCTAAAGGGATGAGTGGTAGTATCGCCGCCCTTTTGCAGGACATACAGGCGCGCGACGAGCGAGATACTCAACGTAGCGTGGCTCCACTGCAACAGGCGCAAGGTGCGAGTTTGCTGGATACGACTCCTCTGAACATCGAGCAGGCGGTGCAGGAAGTGCTAGATCGCTACCAAGCGTTGAAGTCCGAGTCCAAATAGAAGCCTTTCTGTTTGGGTTTTATAACTAACCCCCGCTCACCCGGGATTGCCTTGAAAGTAAATCAAATGACCGCTGTAGCCGATATGGAAAGTTTTGCCTCCCTGTTTGAAGAGAGTTTGACGCGCAAAGAGATGCGCGCAGGCGAATTGATCACCGCTCAAGTCGTGCGTGTTGAACAAAACGTCGTCGTAGTCAATGCCGGACTGAAGTCCGAAAGTTTTATTCCTGTTGAAGAATTCAAAGACGCAGCAGGTAACGTAGAAGTCAAAGCAGGCGACTTCACCACAGTAGCAATCGAGTCTCTGGAGAACGGCTACGGCGAAACGCGCTTGTCGCGTGAAAAGGCTAAACGCCTCGCTGCTTGGATCGATCTGGAACAAGCGATGGAAGAAGGCCGTATCGTTGAAGGTTATGTCAGCGGCAAGGTCAAGGGCGGTCTGACTGCCATGGTTAACGGCATCCGTGCATTCTTGCCGGGTTCTTTGGTGGATACACGTCCAGTCAAGGACACCACACCATACGAAAACAAGACCATGGAATTGAAGGTCATCAAGCTGGATCGCAAGCGCAACAACGTGGTGGTTTCTCGCCGTGCTGTGCTGGAAGCGACTCAAGGCGCTGATCGTGAGTCCATGCTGGAGAACCTGAAAGAAGGCGCGATCGTCAAGGGTATCGTCAAGAACATCACTGACTACGGCGCATTCGTTGACTTGGGCGGTATCGACGGTCTGTTGCACATCACTGACTTGGCATGGCGTCGCGTGAAGCACCCATCCGAAGTGCTGACTGTTGGCGACGAAGTCGAAGCCAAGATCCTGAAGTTCGACCAAGAGAAGAACCGTGTTTCTCTGGGCATCAAGCAAATGGGCGACGATCCTTGGAATGGTCTGGCACGTCGTTACCCACAAGGTACACGTTTGTTCGGTAAGGTCACTAACCTGACTGACTACGGCTCTTTCGTTGAGATCGAGCAAGGTATCGAAGGCTTGGTACACGTTTCCGAAATGGATTGGACCAACAAGAACGTACACCCATCCAAGGTCGTTTCCTTGGGTGACGAAGTAGAAGTCATGATCCTTGAGATCGACGAACAACGTCGTCGTATCTCCCTAGGTATGAAGCAGTGCAAGTCCAACCCATGGGACGACTTCGCAGCTAACCACCAAAAGGGTGACAAGGTCAAAGGCGCGATCAAGTCCATCACTGACTTCGGCGTGTTCATCGGTTTGGATGGCGGTATCGACGGTCTGGTACATCTGTCCGACCTGTCTTGGAGCATCCCAGGAGAAGAAGCAGTACGCAACTACAAGAAGGGCGACGATCTGGAAGCAGTCGTATTGGCCATCGACGTTGAGCGTGAGCGTATCTCCCTCGGCGTAAAACAAATGGAAGGTGATCCTTTCGGCGGCTTCGTTTCTTCCGGCCACGACAAGGGTGCGATCGTTACAGGTACTGTGAAGTCTCTGGACGCGAAGGGTGCTGTGATCACTTTGGACGGTGACGTCGAAGCGTATCTGAAGGCGTCTGAAGTCTCTGCTGATCGCGTAGAAGACATCCGCACACACTTGAAAGAAGGCGACACCGTCAAGGCTGTCATCATCAACGTGGATCGTAAGAACCGTGGCATCAACCTTTCTATCAAAGCGATGGACAAGGCTGATACAGCAGCAGCGATGCAGAAGTTCGCGGCTGACAACACCAATGTGTCCGGTTCTACCAATCTGGGAGCATTGCTCAAAGCCAAGATGGATTCCAGCAAGGCTGAGTCGTAAGAAGAGGAGTGGGTGTCATGACTCGTTCTGACCTTATCGCCAAGCTTGCGGAACGTCACACACAGCTACTCGGCAAAGATGCCGAGCTGGCTGTGAAGGTGATCTTGGATAGCATGTCGTCTACCTTGTCCAAAGGTGGACGTATCGAGATCCGAGGTTTTGGCAGTTTTGCCTTGAACTATCGTCCACCGCGCTTGGGTCGTAATCCCAAGTCGGGCGACAAGGTTCAAGTCCCTGCCAAGTACGTACCGCATTTCAAAGCAGGCAAAGAGCTGCGTGAGCGTGTCGATCTACCGCAATCGTAAGAAAATGAAATAGTCGTGAATGATTGGCGGCCATCGCAAGATGTGCCGCCAATTTTTTGTCGGTTCATGCTATCTTTGCGGCCTTATCTGGCGAAGAAATTATAGAGAATGCGTTACATCATCTGGGTATTGAGAGTCGTGCTGTTCGTGGCCCTGTTAGGCTTCGCGCTGAAGAACGACCAACCCGTCACACTGCGTTATTTCTTAGGCTACGAGTGGAACACTTCACTGGTGGTCGTATCGCTGTGTTTCTTCGCTGTGGGTGCTGCTGTCGGCATACTCGCCATGCTGGGTTCCGTGTTGCAGCAACGCCGCGAATTGGCTGCTGCACAACGCGAGCTGCAGATGCGACACAAATTGGATCAGGCTGAAGAGAACAGCCGTCTTCCCATACAACCTTCTTGATCGAACCGTAGATGGATTTTGAACCTTGGATGCTGCTGGTCTTTCCGCTCTTCTTCGGAATGGGGTGGTTGGCTGCACGTATCGACATCAAAGAGCTACTCACTGAATCGAACACGCTTCCACGTTCCTACTTTCAGGGACTGAATTTTCTACTCAACGAGCAACAAGACCAAGCCATCGAGGCGTTCATCGAGGTGGTCAAGGTCGATCCACAAACGATCGAACTGCACTTTGCGCTAGGTAGTTTGTTCCGGCGTCGTGGCGAAGTGGATAGGGCGATCCGCATGCACCTGAATCTGGTCGAGCGCGGAGACTTGGACGAAGTGAAGAAGCAACAAGCTTTGTTCGAGTTGGCACAGGACTATTTGAAGGCGGGTATCTTGGATAGGGCGGAGACAGCCTTCCAGAGTCTGCATGGAACGCCCTATGAGAAAGAGTCGCTCGAGTTCCTGCTGGAGATATTTCAAAAGGAGCATGACTGGCTGAAGGCGATCGACATCACGCAACGACTGACTGCGTTGACGGGAGAGTCGCGCGGCAAATTGGCGGCGTTCTTCTTCTGTGAGCTCGCTGCGAGCGAACTGGCTCAAAAGCAGACTGAAGCAGCGATGGTGCATCTGGAGCAAGCATTGAGTGTGGATCCCAAAGGGGTGCGCGCCAGCATGATGTTGGGCGACATCGAGTTGGCAGCGGGGCATGCACCGCGCGCCATCGAGATCTGGAAGAAAGTCGAGCAACAGGATGCGCAATATCTGCCCTTGGTGGCGGAGCGTGTGTTGCAAGGTTATCGCCAGAACAATGATGAGAATAGTGGCGTTGTTTTGTTGCAGAGCTACCTGCAAAAATATCCGTCGCTCGATCTGATGAATGTGTTGTTCAGCGTCATCGTGCAACGTGATGGTGCTGAAGCGGCCTATCAGTTGGTGCGCAACGAATTGAAGCGTAATCCTAGCTTGCTCGGTTTGGACAAGTTGTTGGAGGCCCAATTGCTTGGGTATAGCGGTGAGCGTCGCTCGGATATCGAACTGGTGAAGGGCCTCATCCACAACCGCACACGCAGTCTGGCGATGTATCGCTGCGGCCATTGCGGTTTCAAAGCTAAACAATTTTATTGGCACTGCCCTGCATGCCACAGTTGGGAAAGCTACTCACCTAAGCGTAGCGAAGAGAATGGATTGACCATATGAAAGACGCAAAGATCATCGTCGCCCTCGACTATCCTCAAGCAGCACCTGCGTTGGCGTTGGTGCAACGACTGGAACCCTCCTTGTGTCGCTTGAAAGTGGGCAAGGAGTTGTTCACTGTCGCAGGCCCACAGTTCGTGGAGCAATTGCAAAAACGTGGCTTCGATGTGTTCCTCGACCTTAAATTCCACGACATCCCCAACACGACTGCACAAGCCTGCAAGGCTGCCGCATCGCTCGGTGTGTGGATGGTCAACGTACATGCGCTGGGTGGAAGACGCATGATGGAGACCGCACGTGAGGCATTGGAGAACGTGGCGAATCGCCCAAAACTCATCGCAGTCACAGTGTTGACCAGCATGGCGCAGGAAGACTTGCAAGGTATCGGCATCACCGCATCACCTGCCGAGATGGTCTCGCGTCTGGCGGGATTGGCAAAGGATAGTGGTTTGGATGGTGTCGTTTGCTCAGCGCAGGAAGCAAGCGCGCTACGTCAGCAATGCGGCAAGGATTTCTGTCTGGTCACGCCGGGTATACGCCCTGCGAATGCGGCGGCGGATGACCAATCGCGCATCATGACACCACGCTCAGCTTTGGAAGCGGGATCTAGCTATCTGGTCATCGGTCGTCCCATCACGCAAGCAGCAGATCCATTGATCGCACTCAAGGAAATCTCTCAAGACATAGGAGGTGCAGCATGAAGCTGCCATCATTCGAAAAAGCACGGATATTGGTCGTTGGCGATGTGATGTTGGATCGCTATTGGTTCGGCGATGTGCATCGCATCTCGCCAGAAGCGCCAGTGCCGGTTTTGAAGGTGAGCCGGGTCGAAGAACGCCCAGGTGGTGCCGCCAACGTGGCGCGCAACATCGGTTGTCTGGGTGCTAATTGCACCTTGTTGTCGGTGGTCGGTGCTGATGAGGCAGGCGATTGCCTGCAACGTCTGTTGACTGAGCAGGGACGAGTAGAAGCCTTGCTGCATCGCGATGACAGCATCTCTACCATCGTCAAGTTGCGCGCCATCGCACGTCATCAACAACTCCTGCGCATCGACTTCGAGACGCCTCCGAGCCATGAAGTATTGAACGCGAAGCTGGCTGATTTCCATGCCAAGTTGCCACTCGCCGATGTGGTCATCTTGTCTGACTACGGCAAAGGCGGTTTGACCCATATCGCGGAAATGATCAAGGCGGCACGTGCAGCTGGGAAGCCTGTGTTGGTCGACCCCAAAGGTGACGACTATGCACGCTATCAAGGCGCGACACTGCTCACGCCGAATCGCAGCGAGTTCCGTGAAGTGGCAGGCAACTGGAAAGATGAAGCTGAGCTGAATGCCAAGGCACAAAAACTGCGTGCCGATCTGAAACTGGATGCCTTGCTGGTGACACGAAGCGAAGAAGGGATGACTTTGTTCCGTGATAAAGAGGTGATGCATGAGCCGACACAAGCGCGTGAGGTGTATGACGTGAGTGGTGCGGGTGACACGGTCATCGCCACGCTGGCAGTGATGCTGGCAAGCGGTGCAGATATGGCGGATGCCGTACGCATCGCAAATCGCGCAGCCGGTATCGTTGTGGCCAAGTTGGGCACGGCAACGGTGTCGCGTGCAGAGATATTAGAAGACATGGGGAGTTGATATGTATTACATCGTTACTGGAGCAGCAGGATTCATCGGATCGAACATCGTCAAGGCGCTCAACGAGCGTGGCGAGACCAACATCATCGCGGTCGATAATCTGAGGACCAACACGGACAAGTTTAGGAATCTCACCGATTGCGATATTGCGGACTATCTCGACAAGAATGTCTTTTTGGAAAAATTGAAAGACGGTCAATTCAAAGGTATCACCACCGCCGTGCTGCACGAGGGAGCGTGTTCGGACACCATGGAGACCGATGGTCGCTACATGATGGAGAACAACTATCACTATTCGCTCTCCCTGCTCGATCACTGCCAGCGTGAAGAAGTGCCTTTCTTGTATGCCTCTTCCGCTTCTGTGTATGGTGGCGGTGGCGTGTTCAAAGAGAGTCGCGAATACGAATCACCGCTCAATGTGTATGCCTACTCCAAATTCTTGTTCGACCAAGTGGTGCGTCGCCGTTGGTCCAATCGCACATCACAGATCGCAGGCTTCCGCTATTTCAACGTGTATGGAAAGCGCGAGCAGCACAAGGGGCGCATGGCTTCGGTGGCTTACCATTTCTTCAACCAGTATCGTGCGGAAGGCTACGTGAAACTGTTCGAAGGTTGTGATGGTTATGCCAACGGCGGTCAGCGTCGCGATTTCGTCTCTATCGAAGACGTGGTCAAGGTCAACATGTTCTTCCTAGATCACCCGGGCAAGTCCGGCATCTTCAATCTAGGTACGGGCAATGCACAAAGCTTCAATGATGTGGCCGCTGCCACCATCAATACCTTGCGTGCGGAAAAAGGCGAAAGCGTGCTGACTTTGGCGCAGATGCATGAGCAGCAACTCATCCGTTACATTCCATTCCCAGATGCGTTGCGCGGTAAATATCAGAGCTACACTCAGGCAGACATCAGCGCTTTGCGTGACGTGGGCTACACCGAACAGTTCCTGACAGTGGAACAAGGCACGGCCAACTACGTGAAGCACATGTTGGCGAAGTCGGCCTAAGCTGAATTTGTTTGTTGTAGATCATCGAACCCGCCGGCGTCATTAGGCGGGTTCGTTTTTGAAGGCTTAGATTGAAATCTTCATAGCATATGACCAGAGGTTAGTTAGTCAGATGGCTGAATTCCGCTAGACTTCGCCAATCCGTATCCCATACACGAGGTGTCACATGTCGAACATATTCGCAAACAACTCTTTATCCGTCGGGCGAACACCGCTCGTCAAACTGAATCGAATCGGCGATGGTGCGAAAGCCACCATCCTCGCCAAGATCGAAGGGCGTAATCCTGCGTACTCGGTCAAATGCCGTATCGGTGTCGCGATGGTGGATGACGCAGAGAAGCGTGGCGTGCTCGGCCCCGGCAAAGAGATCGTCGAGCCGACCAGTGGCAACACGGGTATCGCGCTAGCGTTCGTCGCTGCTGCACGGGGCATCCCGCTCACGCTGACCATGCCTGAGACCATGAGTGTCGAGCGTCGCAAACTGCTGGTCGCCTTTGGGGCGAAGCTAGTGCTGACCGAGGGGGCTAAAGGTATGAGTGGCGCGGTCGCCAAGGCCAAAGAGATCGCAGAATCCGATCCGAAATACGTGCTGTTGCAGCAGTTCGAAAATCCAGCCAACCCAGCGATCCATGAAGCGACGACGGGACCAGAGATATGGGAAGACACCGATGGCAACATCGACATCCTCGTGTCGGGTGTGGGCACCGGCGGCACCATCACTGGCATCTCGCGTTACATCAAGAAGACACGAGGCAAGGCGATACGCTCCGTCGCTGTCGAACCGGCCGCCAGCCCTGTCCTCACGCAAAAGCGCGCAGGGCAAGACTTGAAGCCTGCGCCACACAAGATACAAGGCATTGGCGCGGGCTTCGTGCCGGGGGCGCTAGACCTCTCCTTGGTGGATGATATCGAACAAGTCACCAACGAAGATGCTGTGTTGTATGCACGTCGTTTGGCGCGCGAGGAGGGCATCTTGTCAGGCATCTCTTGTGGTGCGGCGGTTGCAGTCGCCGTTCGTCTAGCACAGCGACCAGAGAATGAGGGAAAGACCATCGTGGTCATCTTGCCCGATTCAGGCGAGCGCTACCTCAGCTCCATTTTGTTTGAAGGCATGTTCGACGCTACCGGTATCGCTATCTGATGCAAGCAGTGCAAAACAGAACGCCAGCATTTATCATGCTGGCGTTCTCCATTTTTGGATTCGCAATATGTACAAGATATTAGACGACTACGTTGGCAACACACCGCTGGTCAGGCTCAAACGTATCCCCGGTAACACCTCCAATGTCATCCTCGCTAAGTTGGAGGGGAACAATCCAGCAGGGTCGGTGAAGGATAGGCCTGCACTTTCGATGATCCGGCGTGCTGAAGAGCGCGGTTCGATCAAGCCGGGTGACACGCTCATCGAAGCGACCAGTGGCAACACAGGCATCGCACTGGCGATGGCCGCGGCGATGCGTGGTTACAACCTCATCCTCGTCATGCCTGACAATCAAAGTGTCGAACGTCGTCAGACCATGCGCGCATTCGGCGCAGAACTGATTCTGACTCCCAAAGAAGGCAGCATGGAATTGGCGCGCGATACAGCGGAAAGATTGCGCAATGAGGGGCGCGGCATCATCCTCGATCAGTTCGCCAATCCAGACAATCCGCTGGCTCACTATGAAGGCACTGCTCCAGAGATTTGGCGCGACACACAAGGCCGTGTCAGCCACTTTGTCAGCAGCATGGGTACGACAGGGACCATCATGGGATGCTCGCGTTTCTTCAAAGAAGTGAATCCCAATATCCAGGTCATCGGCGTGCAGCCAGAAGAGGGCGCACAGATACCCGGTATCCGTAAATGGCCAGAAGCTTATCTACCCAAGATATACAGCCCAAAGAACGTCGATGCTTTGGAGTATGTGGGGCAACAAGATGCAGAAGTGATGATGCGTCGTTTGGCTAGTGAAGAAGGTATCTTCTGTGGTGTGTCTTCAGGCGGCGCATTGAGCGTGGCTTTGCGTATCTCACAAAAAGTGCAGAACGCCACCATCGTGTTCATCGTGTGTGATCGCGGCGACCGCTATCTTTCTACAGGCGTGTTTCCTGCCTAATCGTTCTGCGCGATCCGCTGTTTAGATAGTGCCGGGTTCGCCGCGAAGTAACGCTTGATACCACCTAGGATGGCGCGCGCCATCTCATCTTGATAATCCTCATCCTGCAATCGTTTCTCTTCATCGGGATTGCTGATGAAGGCGGTCTCGACCAAGATGGATGGGATGTCCGGTGATTTCAATACGGCGAAGCCTGCTTGTTCCACATGACCGCGATGTAGGTCATTGATGCGGCCCACCTCTTTGAGTACGTGTTTGGCAAGTTTCAGGCTGTCATTGATGGTGGCGGTCTGCGATAGGTCGAGCAGGGTGCGTGCGAGGTAAGGGTCTTTGATGGCGAGGTTCACACCACCGATCAAGTCTGCCTCGTTTTCCTTTTTCGCCAGCCAGCGTGCCGATGCGCTGGTCGCTCCGCGTTCGGATAAAGCGAACACGGAAGACCCTCTTGCATGTGGCTTGACGAAGGCATCTGCATGGATGGATACGAACAGGTCGGCATGTGATTTACGCGCTTTCTCTACCCGACCGACCAAGGGGATGAAGTAGTCACCATCGCGTATCAGTACGCCACGCATGCCGGGTATCTCGTCGATTTGAGCTTTCAGTTTACGCGCGATAGAGAGCGTCACATGTTTCTCATTCGTGCCGCGATGACCCCGTGCACCTGGATCTTCACCCCCATGTCCGGCATCGATCGCAACGATGAGGATGCGGGTGCTGAGTTCTGGTCGCGTCATCGGCGCAGTTTTGGCGGTGGAGGGTGTTGGTAATTCCACGCTAGGTTTGAGGACGACTGGCGGGGATTCTGCAAGTGGGGTAGTAGAAGCTGGCTCGCTCTCGGCCAACCTGCTTTCACTCTGTTGAGCCAATGCCATCAAGGGGTCGATCGCGACCAGTGGGTACACATCCAGAACGAGGCGGTGTCCGTAAGCCCCCACAGGTTTCAAGCTGAACATTTGCGGCTTCGCTTCTGATTTCAGGTCAAGTACCAAGCGCACCACACTGGGTTTGAATCTGCCCACGCGCACGCTCTTGATGTAAGGATCGTCGTCGCCGATCTTGCTCACCATCTCGTTCAGCGCCGCGTTGATCGCTACATCTTCCAAATCGATCACCAAGCGTTCCGGGTTCTTGATGGTGAAGAGGTTGTAGCGGATGGCTTGTTTGGATTCCAGCGTGATACGGGTGTAATCCTGTGCGGGCCAGATACGCGCCGACTTGATGGCGATCTCCGCCAATGCGGACGGTAGCCACAGCAGGGTGGCGATGAGGGCTAGGTGGACAGTGCGTTCAAGCATGTTTGTCCCGCATCGGTGTAAGCATGTATCGATAGCTCTCGTTCGTCTTGAAGGATGTTGAAGGTGAGGCTGATGTCGGCCAGCGGTAGCAATCCACTGGCTTGCTCAGGCCACTCCACGAGGCACACATTGTTCCCATCGAACTCATCCCGGAAACCCGCGCTCTCCCATTCGTCGGCATCTCGGAAGCGATATAGATCGAAGTGTCGCAAGTTTAACCCAGCCACTGCGTATTGCTCGACCAAGGTATAGGTCGGACTCTTCACACGGCCTGTGTGGCCCAATGCCTGCAATAGAGCGCGCACCAACGTCGTCTTGCCTGCCCCCAGGTCGCCGCGCAGATAGATCACCAAACCGGGTCTTAACGTGTGTGCGAATCGAGTCGCGAAGGCGATGGTGGCCGCCTCGTTCGGCAGATGGATGGCGAACGGTTGGTTCATACTACTTCGGCTATGATTCGCTTCATGCAAAACGTGACACCTCGAACTGATTTTGAAGCACTCGCCATACACATCAAAGCGTGGGGCAAGGCGCTGGGTTTTCAATCGGTGGGCATCAGTGACACACACCTGGTTTCAGCCGAGGGACACCTGTTGCAATGGCTTGCTGACGGGCGTCACGGCGCGATGGATTATATGGCAAAACATGGTGCCAAACGCGCACGCCCAGCCGAGTTGGTGCCCGGTACTTTGCGCGTCATCTCGCTGCGTATGAACTACTACCCAGAGCACGCGAAAGACACGGAGGAGGTGTTGCAAGATGGCAGTCGCGCATTCGTTTCGCGCTATGCCTTGGGGCGTGACTACCACAAGGTGTTGCGCAATCGACTGGAGAAGCTGGCGCAGCAGATCCGTGATGAAATCGAATGTCAGTGTCGTGTGTTCACCGACAGTGCGCCCGTGTTGGAAGTGGAGTTGGCGCAGAAAGCGCAGCTTGGTTGGCGCGGTAAACACACCTTGCTATTGTCGCGTGAGCAAGGATCATGGTTCTTCTTGGGCGAGATATTCATCGACCTGCCGCTCCCCATCGATGCACCGCAAGATGATCACTGTGGCACTTGTAGCGCCTGCATAGATATCTGTCCCACCCAAGCCATCACCGCGCCTTACCAACTTGATGCGCGGCGTTGTATCTCCTACCTCACCATCGAGCTCAAAGACAGCATCCCCGTCGAATTGCGTCCACTCATCGGGAACCGCATCTATGGCTGTGACGATTGCCAACTGGTGTGTCCGTGGAATCGCTTCGCACAAAAGACCATCGAACCAGACTTTGCCATTCGCAACGGTTTGGATGACGTCAGCCTCATCGAGCTTTTTGCGTGGGATGAAACCATGTTCCAAGCGAAGCTGGCGGGTAGCCCTATCTACCGTATCGGTCACGAACAATGGCTGCGCAACATCGCCGTCGCACTCGGGAACGCACCCAAAACAGCAGACGTCATCGAAGCCTTGCGAACGCGAGCCCAACACCCATCTCACATCGTGCGAGAGCACGTGGAATGGGCACTTCAAAGGCATCTAACAGGATAAATTTCTTGACAATTTTCCATGCTCCCCTAAAATGCGCGCCTCTTATGGGTCGTTAGCTCAGCTGGTAGAGCAGCGGACTCTTAATCCGTTTGTCGCAGGTTCGATCCCCGCACGACCCACCAATAAGAAAGGACTTGCAGAGATGTGAGTCCTTTTTCATTTTTGGTACGCCACGATGACAAAAAAATATGATGATCTGGTCAATGATGCCTTAGCGCGCGTCCGTGAGATCTTGCCGTGGGATCTGCGCCGGAGGATGGATGCGGGCGAGGAATTGCTCTTGCTTGATGTCAGAGAGCCAGCCGAATTCTCGCGCCTATATATTCCCGGATCGATCAATGTCCCGCGCGGTATCCTCGAGCAATCATGTGAGTGGGATTACGAGGAGACGCAACCGCAACTGGCGGCGAGTCGAGATCAGCATATCGTCGTGATCTGCCGTTCGGGTAAACGTTCAGTGCTGGCGGCAGATGTGATGCAGCAAATGGGTTTTATCGATGTCGTATCGCTGAGGACAGGTGTGCGCGGTTGGTGTGATTATGAGCAGCCGATGACTGATGTGGATGGGCGCTCGATAGACGCCGACCAAGCTGACGAGTTATTGGCGTCAAGTCTGCGCAGCGACCAGCGTATGCCAAAGGGGCGATAGCCCCCTCGAGAAGATTTGTCACATCACTCGATGCGAGCCGCTTCATCGAAGCGTAGTCTTGGGTTGCGCGGATGCAGCTTGCTAGCGTCGCCGTACCCAAGATTGATCAAGAAGTTGGATCTGATCTTGGTGCCGCTGAAGAATTCGGCATCCACCTTCGCATTGTCAAAGCCAGACATCGGGCCTGCATCCAGACCCAGTGCCCGCGCGGCGATGATGAGGTAAGCGCCTTGCAAGGAGGCGTTGCGGAAGGCCGTGGTGTCGATCAAGGCTGAATTTCCCGCGAACCAGGCTCGCGCGTCCGTGTGTGGGAACAACCTCGGTAGCTGTTCATAGAACTCGTGATCCTGTGCGACGATGACGGTGACAGGTGCAGCGAGCGTCTTGTCTACGTTGCTGGGGATCATGGCGGGGAGCAGGCGTTCTTTGGCTGCCGGACTCTTCACGAACACTAGGCGTGCCGGAGATGAATTCGCACTGGTCGGCCCCCATTTCATCAATTCGTAGAGCTTGATAAGCAGCTCATCATCGACAGATTTGTCCAGCCAAGCGCTATGGGTTCGCGCATTGCGGAACAGGGTATCCAGGCTACGTTCATCTAGTTGCATGTTGTCCTCCAATCATTCGCTGTTCGTAAAAAAGCCTCTACCCGTGCAGGGTAGAGGCTTTTTTGATTGAAACAAACTTATTTCAGTTTTTCGATACCCAGCATCTTCATGATGCTGCCTTCGTAGAAAGGCTCGGAACTGCCTTTCTTCATCTTGCGGATGAAGTATTTCTCGAATGCGACCTTGGCAAGGTGCACCCATTTACCTTCAGAGAACCAGTTCACGTTGCGTGGTGGGATCTGTGGGATGGCGACAAATGCCACACCGCTTTCACCGAAGTCCGCCAAGCACACGGCATTCCAAGTTGCTTCTTTGTCAGCCGGTTGGCCAGTGAGGTCGGCGTGGATGTTGTACACGGTGGCGGTGACCATGGATTCGATCATGTAGCCCGTCTTTGGCGTGCCGACAGGGATCGGGGTGGCCTCTACCGGAGGGATCGCGACGCATACGCCGACTGCGAAGACGTTTTTGTACTTCTGATTGCGTTGATGTTTGTCCACCGTGACGAAGCCGCGCGCTTGGACTAGGCCTTCGATGCCGAACACGGCATCGATCCCCTTGAAGGCCGGCAACATCATGCTGTAGTTGAACGGGAGTTCGTGTTTCTTCTTCTCCACGCCCATGTCGTCATGTTCTGTGACGTACATCTTGCCTGCTTCGACCTTGGTCACCTTGGCGTTACAGATCCACTTGATGTGCTTGTCGCGCATACCGGATTCAAGGATGCCGTTGGAGTCACCCACGCCACCGAGGCCAAGGTGGCCGATGTAAGGCTCAGAGGTGACGAACGTCATTGGCACCTTGTTGCGAATCTTGCGTTTGCGCAGATCGGTATCCATGATGAATGCATATTCATAGGCAGGGCCGAAGCAGGAAGCACCTTGCACCGCTCCTACTACGATAGGGCCTGGGTTCTTGCAGAAATCTTCCCATTCGTCATGCGATTCCATCGCATGGTCGACGTGGCAGACGGAGTAAGTGTGCCCGCCATGCGGACCTAGTCCCTCGACTTCATCGAAAGCCAGTTTAGGGCCGGTGGCGATGACGAGGTAGTCGTAGTCAACATGTTTGCCATCGTTCAGTTCTAGCTTGTTTTGATCAGGATGGACGCGTTTGACGCCGGTGGAGATGAAGTTGATACCTTTACGTTCCAAATAGGAGCGAACAGGGAACTCGATCTGCTTGCGCTCACGCCATTTGACAGCGACCCATGGATTGGAAGGAGTGAAGTGGAAGTTCTCGCTGTTAGAGACAACGGTGATTTGATGCTTCTTATCCAGCTTGTCACGCATTTCGTAAGCGGCAGGCATACCGCCGACTCCTGCACCCATGATCACGACATGTGCCATTCTTTTCTCCCCTGGTTAGATTGATTCACAAAAACCGCGTCGATGCGCGGGGGTTTTTCGAAGCCGCATTAGGCGCAATCCCCCCCTAGGGTGTCTATAACCATATCGGGTGATATGGGCTATGACCCTGATGGGGTGGTGGTTAGCTTGGTGTGCGGAAGATCAGCAGCTCGGCGAATTATCGTCGTGTGATTTGGCCTGCTCGTTGGTGAACAGCACAGCAGCTTTGACGCGGGATGACAGGTTGAGCTTGTTCAAGATATGGCGCACGTGCTGTTTGACCGTGTCGTAGCTGATCTTCAAGGTCTGTGCGATGGCCTTGTTACTTTCACCGCGTGCCAGCAGCTGTAGGATCTCGCGCTCGCGCTCGGTCAGCAACTTGAGTGAGTTCTTAGGCTCTTGATCGGGCTGCTCGCCGCGCAACATATCGATCATCTTCATGGTCATGGTGGGGGCGACCACCAGCTCGCCTCCCGCGACACGACGGATGGCATCCACCACATCATCCGGTGCCATGTCTTTCAGCAGATAGCCGCGCACACCGGCACGGATAGCGTTGGTGAGGTCTTGCTCGGAGTCACTCATGGTCAGCATCACGGCTGGAGTGGTGAATCCCTCGCTACGAAGCAACTGGATAAGAGAGATGCCATCCAGCGGTTTCATGCGCAGATCAACGATGAGCAGATCTGGCTCTTCGTGTAGCAGTTTTCGAAGTTCAGCTATGTTGTCGGTCGCGCCAAGTACCAAAAAATCGTAACAATTTGCGAGCAACTCGCTCAAGCCACGTCGGCACAGACTCTGGTCGTCGACCAAAACAACCCTTAATTTGTCACTCATTCGAAGCTCTCCAGTCCAGCGGTGGTTCGGGGAAGAATAATTGTACCTGTGTGCCCAATCCAGCGGCGCTCTCTACCTTGATTCTGCCACCGATCTGGTGCGCGCGCTCACGCATGATCATCACACCGTAGTGTCCTTCTACCGGTGCGAAGGTATGGGCGCCGCTACCGTTGTCCTCGATGGTGAAGACGAAATAGCCAAAATCGGAATCGACGAACAGTCGAGCATGCGTAGCGCCGGAGTGTCTGGCGATGTTCGTCAATGCCTCGCGCACGATGTGATACACCTGTATCTCGTATTCGAGCGGCAACTCGAGATCGGCCAGACGGTTGTGGTATTCAAGTTCGATATCGTTGTGGTCGCGAAACTCGTTCGTCAAGTCGTTCAGAGCGACAGACAATCCCTCTGTATTCATCTCGCAACGGAAGTCTGCAATGAGTTCGCGCGTACTCTTCTGTCCGATCTCTAGGGCCTCGTCCAGATCGCGCACATATTTATCGGCCATTTCTTGGTTGCCACTACGGATGGCTTCCTTGAGTAAGCTCACACGCATGCGTGCATAAGTCATCGTTTGTGCCAACGAATCGTGGATCTCATTGGCGATGCCCTGTCGCGCGGCAAGCCTTTCTATACGAGTCGTCTCGCGGTTGTCTCGGGTATGCTGGATCGTCGTCGCCATCGTTTCTGCGAATGCGGCAATGATGTTCATTGCTTGGCTAGCGGTATGCCTTGGCACGTCAAAGAAGATGGTAAGGACACCCAATATGTTCTCGGATGAGCCAGGCAGATCCAGGGGGGCGGCGATCAAAGATTGGAATCGGCAACTCGCGTATGGGCAGTTCTGCCGCGAGTTGCAACCGCTGATGTCAGATGCATGGACGACGTGTCCGAGTGCGTCGATATCGCTGATCTCACAATCCAGATCGACGAAATTCTCTGCTTCTTCTTGCAGTTCGGTGGAAAGGCCGACGGAACCGATGATCTGAAGTGTGCGTCCATCTGGAGATAGAAGGCGTACTACGCCCGCAGTCGCACTTACCGTGCCGATGATGCTTTCAAGAAAAGTCTCCAACAGTGCTTTAAGTTCACCTGCTCGTGGCGAAGTGAACTCGTGCAACAGACAAGCAGAAATGCCGCCATCTTTGTCGTCTGGCGGTGTGAATTCTGGTTCGCGAACCCAAGCGAAACTGGCGTTGGTGTCAATTGCTGTGCGCATATTCTTGTTGAGAGGTGATCGGGTGAACCCGGATATTTACGCTACTTTTTGGAGTCTAGTCTAAATGACCAAAATATCAACCAAGTAAAACAAAAGTTAAAGAAGGAATTCCATTTACCCCCCCATTGGTGTTATCACACAAACCCCCGATATGGCTATAGACCTGTATGCGTGGATTCTTCCTAATTCACACAATATTTTTAATGACTAGGATATGAAGATCTGCATCGTTTCAGATAGCCATGACCGCTCCGAGCCGCTTTTGGATGCCATCGTGGAGGCCAAGGCAGCTGGTGCACAAGCGGTCATCCATTGTGGCGATCTTATTGGTGTCAATACCTTGCGAGCATCCCTCAAGCTAGATATCCCCATCCATGCAGTTCACGGCAACAACCTCGGCGATGTCGTCGCGCTCTATCGCATGATGGCAAGAACCAATGGTTTATTCACTTACTACGGCGAAGATGCCATGCTGGAACTTGGTGGACGTAAGATATTCGTGACACACATGCCTCATCACGGCCAAGCTTTCGCCTGTACCGGAGATTACGACTTGGTCTGCCACGGTCACAGTCATACTGCTCACATCCTCAAACAAAAGCACGTGCGTGACGGAGAATGCTGGCTGGTCAATCCTGGATCGGTCGCAGGCATCGATGCGCCTGGCATCGATGCCGTCCCGACTTGGATACTTGGGGACCTGTCCAATATGAGTTTCGAGATACGTAAACTACCTGAAATTCGCTGAACGCTCTCCTGGCTAACCGAGCAATCTAAGGACGGTGCCGACAAGGAGTGACATGATATGTCTGATACCAGCGGCTCAAATGTGGGGCTATAATCCCGCGCTCTGACATGGGTCATTAGGAGAGCTGACATGCAACACCTTACACCGAAAGAAGCTTTCGATTTGCTGCAAGCCAATCCAGAAGCTGTCTTCATCGACGTGCGTAGCGAGATGGAGTATATGTTCGTTGGTCACCCGCGCGGTTCTATCCACATTCCTTGGGTCGATGGTCCAGACTGGGAAATCAATCCGATGTTCGTTTCGCATGTGCGTAAAGCGGCTAGCGTCAATCGTCCCGTCGTGCTTATCTGTCGTTCTGGACGCCGTTCGGCTGATGCGGGTGAAGCGTTGGAGAAAGCAGGTCTGAAAGACGTGTACAACGTCGCTCACGGTTTCGAAGGAGACCTTGACGATACACACCATCGCAACTCTCACAACGGCTGGCGGCATGATGGCTTGCCTTGGGCGCAGACTTAAGTCATTGAGTTCGTCATCCTAACGTAGAGGGGTAAGCATGCAATCTGGTCCACGTGAGATCGTTACCCCTTTTCGCTCTATCCCCCTTGAAGTTCCAGAAGGACTCAAGCACAACGAATTCTTCAACAGTACCGAGAACCTCAACGATCTGGTTAACAACAACGGCCTGTTGATGAACCAAGAGAATCTTTTGCTGTATCGCAAAGCATTGGGTCACAGCACCGAGTTCGACTGCTCCATCATCTATAACACCTCCAAGACCATCCTCAACCCGCTGGGGCGCCCTGTGCGGCGCACGCAGGTGGCAGAGAGTGTGAAGCATGTGTGGGATCGCATGAATCAGATCATCATCGACTACATGCTGGAGCAATATCCTGATCCTGATGAAGCGCTGATCCTCGCAGGAGAGGCGAGTCTGGATGCGACCTGGCCTCTGACCTCACCCGGTGTGCCCAGCATACGCATGCTACACAACCATTTTGTGGTCTTCCCTAAAGAAACATTGCGCAATGCAAAACTGGCTGATCCAGCCAATCCGAACCTGACCGATGGTGGGCAGCACAGTCTTTTCCAAGCTTACATGGGCGACGTCTATCGGGATTTTTTTGATAAGGCTCTGCACCTGAAGATACTCAAGCCTGCCAGTGAAGCCGAAGCGCGCATCGCACTCACGGGATATCCACAAGGTTTGCCCAGTTGGGAGATACAGGGGGGGGCAGAGGCACTCAAGGATGTGCACTTCTGGAAAGAGTACGACGAGGTGCTGAAGGGTTTCATCGATTTCTACCGCACCTTCTTCTCGCAGGTCTCCACACACAACGCGCCCATGCTGAAGGATGTGTATTTTCCTGAGCAGGTGGATAGTGTGCTGCTGTTCAACAACGACTTCATGAAGACAGCCAAGAAGGTACGCGACCATTGCATCGTCGATGCGAAGTACGCTAACGCCATTCGCTGGCAACCCGCTTTCAAACAACTCATCTATCGTAACGACGCAGGCAAGCTCATCGTCACCATCAGCCAAAACTCCATCGGCAACGCCATCACCGAACTGCTCGGTGTCGTGGTGAATCGCATCCCAGATGCTGATGCCTATGCCAAACACGAACCTGCATTGATTGCTCGCTTACTGGAGGTGAGACGTCGCCTGATCGAGTCTGACCTGGGCGAGGGGATAGCGACGGCATATTGGGACAAAGGTTGATCGCTTAAAATAAATCAGCCGCCCGACCGTTCTGGTTCGTGCGGCTGAGTATTCTTCACTGAATACTTTAAGGCTTCTTGGGGGTGGTGTAAGGCACTTCTTTTTGGTGTGCCTCCCAAGTGGTCTCATAACCAACGAAAAACTGTCCGGGAACGATCTCTTTTTGACGGGTCACTACGCGGAATGCGTGACCATCTGGAATCTTGGGGCGGCAAAATGGCTTCTTGTCATCACTCATAATTCTATCTCCTTAGGTTGTAGAAAACGGTGGGTCGAAAACGGGAAGTGCGTAAACAGGCATCTCTACCTTTCCCACTTTTCTGACGAAATTATACTGGTTGTCAGCGCGTGTAATGCCCCCTCTTTGGGATTACATGACGTACCCCCCCTTGGGGATTCTCAACATCGCCTTTGTAGCGTGGGATGATGTGGATATGGACGTGAAAGATGCTTTGCCCAGCCGCTTGTCCCACGTTGACGCCGATGTTGTAGCCGTCTGGTTTGAACTCCTCGTCGAGCAGTTTCTTTTCCTCTTTGATGAGCTGCATGCAGGTAGCGACTTCTTCCGTTGTCAGTTCAAAGAAACTGGCGACATGGCGGCGCGGGATGACCAAGGTGTGGCCCGGGCTCGCGGGGTAGGAATCACGCGCACTGAAGGCAAGTTCATGCAGTATGGATACCCCGCGTGGATCTTTGCAAAACAGGCAAGGATCATTGGGGTCTCTTTTCTTTTCTTGTATGGGTTCAGACGACAACGGCACACCTCTTTCAGTACGTTATACTCAAACAAATATTCTTAATTCACGAGGAAACTATCTTGGCATCGAATAAAGGACGCGCTTACTTTGCATTGCTTGGTTACCATTTTAATCCCGACGACATCACACGCCGACTTGGGGTAGAACCCACCACCGTCAATGCGGCTGGCGCATACAGCGGCTTGGATAAACCTGTCATCAGCTCATGGGAGATCTCGACAGAGACCGTGGCAGGGGAAGTGGACGTATTCGCTTTGACGGACATCATCGTTAAACAACTGGAACCCATCAAAGAAAAGATCGTCGATGTCTGCAAAAGTCACAATCTATCTCCCAGGTTGGGCGTCGTGCTGACCTTATCAATCGATAAGAATGAAACCAGCCCAGAAGTCGGGTTTGGCGCCAGAACCATTCGCTTCTTGGCAGATACCGGCGCATTCATCGAAGTGGAAAACAAACTCTCCGAACGGATCTGATCTCAACAGTCTAGCTGTTAACCATATCTTGTTGTGAGCGCGCCATTTTCATCTGCTCCTCGCAGTGCTTCAGGCAGAGTGGCTGTAGCGCGTGCGGGAAGCATTCCAAGATGACTTCGAATTCATCGGCTACTTCTTCTGCCAGCGCTGCATCATTCGTCATTTGAGCCAACACATTTTGCGCGGTCGCCTTGTTCACGCGACAGATGACGGCCACATGGATAGGCAACTGCTGCTCCATACTGACCGTCCATGCCAACTCATAGGAGTTGATCGCTTCTTTTATCCGCGCAGCGTTTTCTTCCGACTCGCCGAGGTGATGCAGAACGACCGCCCGATTGTTATGGGTGGCCGTCAGTTCTAGTGCGTAATTGTCCGCGTCGAGGGCGGCTAGGGCATTCTTGTAGGCGACGACGGACTTCTGGAACTGGCGGTTGCCCTTGAGCAGTTTGCCGAAGGTGTGCAGGGTGGCGCCTAGGTGATGCAGGGTGAGCATCCATTCTTGCGGTGCCGCTTCCCGTGTCCAAACCAGCAAGGCATTGGTGTATGCATCTACCGCGGTCTTCAATGGCTTGGTGTCATCCAGCAAGCGGCCAAGCGCATGGCTGGCTGTGCCCAAGTCATATTGCGTCGCAGCCCACTCCAAGGGGGAATCTTCCTGACTGTACTCTTCCAATGCATTGCCAAAACACTGGATGGCCTGCTCGAACGATTTCGCATCTCTGCGCTGCTGTCCCAGTGCCGCTAGGATGTTGCCGAGATCCTTCTGTGTCTCAGCCCATGCGAGAGGCTGTTGGTCGCGGAGAGCGTTGGGAGTAGTGGTGTCGGTCAGCGATGCTTCAAGCGCATCACGCAGGCTATCAAATATCCTAGAGCTGAAACGGTGTTGCTCGTAGTTTCCCCGTGTGTAACGGAAGTTGTCCGCTACTGCCACTTGGGTATCTGGAGCCGCCGCTGCGGCCAATTCAGCACTCAGCAAACCAATGGAATTCGCTATCGCGCGTTCCAGCGCCTTGTTGGGCGGGTAGAGGAGGTAGGTGGTGGAGAAATTCATTTTGCTCGGTCGAGAATCTCATTCAGGTCGGGATCGGCGCCAACCGCTCCACCAAGGTCGATCTCTTCTTCGGTCGCATCGCGGATAGTCAAGACTTCCAGCATGAAGGTGACCTCTCTTCCGCACAGTGGGTTGTTGCCGTCGATGGTCAATGTCTTGTCGTCGAAGCGGGTGACGATGAAGTCTCTGGGCTCACCCTTGTCATTTGCCATGGTGATCGTCATGCCGATCTCCCGAAATTCTTCCGGGACATTCTCGATGCGATCGGTGAACACCAGCGATTCATCCCGCTCGCCGTACAGCTTGGCGGTGTCTATCGGGACTTCGATGATGTCGCCGACCTTTTTGCCGTACAGCTCCTTGGTCACTTCTTCCGACATCACATCATTCACGCCGTGAACATAGCCCAGCGGATATTCCACCGTGACCAGTACATCGCCGGTTTTGTTATCAATGACCTTGTAATTCAATTCAACGAATTTTTCATCTGCAATCGTATCTGACATGAAAGAGCGCCCTGAATAAAAATTTTTCTTAGAACAGCGTAGCGCCGAAGATCCTTACCTTGTCTTTCTCATAACCCAACACCAATCTTCCCAGCCACTCGCTGTTGTTCTTTTTGTTGATCACCTTGTACAGCACGGTGACATATTCTCCACGGCGTATCATGCCTAGGTAGGAATAGTCATCTGACAGGTTCTTTGCAAGGTCGCTTCTTGCGAACTGCTTGCCCATTTCGACTTCATTCGCGCCCGCAATGAAAGAACTCGAAAAGTTGCGCGTGAAAGCGCCGTAGTTGCCTTCATTGGAGTACTTGATCAGATCGGCCCACATCGGGTGGGCCAACGCCAAGATCTCTTCATCTGTTTTTTCAAGAATGTTCATAGATATCCCACACAGTATCTCAAAGTTGCTGTCTATCGCGATGTCGCACTCTTCGCAGCATAGACAAAAAGAGGACCAACAAAAAATATGCTGGTCCTCTTTTGATTAAAGCACAGGTTGTCGCAGCAAATATAGTTTCGTAGGCCTGATTTATAAAATGGCTGGATCAGGCCTGCATTTGCTTAGTGATGGTCTGTCGGTGCCGCTTTCTCCACATCACCTACCAAGTGGTAGAGCGGTGCTTTTTCCATCGTGTACTCGCCTGTCTTTGGATCGCGGCGAGATACGGTCAGTACGTGCCAGTTCTGGTCGTCCAGCTTCATCACGTCGCCACGGTAGTAGTAACCAGGCCAACGTGTCTCCTTACGGAACAAGGTGTGATGGAACACACTCTCGGAAGTCAGGAAGCGATGCTTCAGTTCCCATGCGCGCAACAATTCATGGATATCCGACGCGGCGACCTTCTCCAAGTCTTCGCCCAAGATCGACATCTTCTTCAGACCGATGTTCAGGAGCTTGTCGTTGGTCATGTAGTTCACACCGAAACCACCGCAGTACTCGTCCATCAGCTTCTGCAAGCGATCAAGACCCTGCCTTGGATTGATGAAGTTAGGATTGACGGTACCGGCAACAACTTCGTTGCTGAACACGCGATAAGTTTCCAAAGGCTTGTAGATCTGCTCGCGGCGACGGTCGATCTGAGCGTCAGAGACACGGATCCCGTTTGCTTTGCCATCATCGATATATTTGCAGGCAGCCTTGGCAGCCAGACGACCTTCAGTGAAAGAACCTGAGGAGAAGGCGTGAGGTGTACCACCTACCGCATCACCTGCACCGAACAGACCTTCGATGGTCGTCATGCGGTTGTAGCCCCAGAAGTATTCTTCCGGCGAGATGTCTTCCGGACCGGAACACCAAGCGCCGCAACCGGTCGCATGTGAACCCATGACGTATGGCTCAGAAGTGGTCAACTCAGGGTTCTCATACTTGGGGTCGACGTCTGTAGCAGCCCAAAGCACCGCCTGACCAACAGTCATGCCTAGGAAGTTGTGCCAGCCGATCTCTTCCAGATGAGGGTCTTGGAAGGCTTCCATGGTGACCATGTGGATCGGGCCACGACCTGCGTTCACCTCGTTGATGATCGCGTGGTTACGCAGGCAGGTCGGGATAGGACGATGTGTGCGGTGCGAGACTTCTGGATCCAGATATTCCTTACCGACCATCTGTTGAAGGGCAGGGAACCACTTGGATTCGTACTCTTCACCATAGCCATTCTGGGTATATGTCTTGAGGTGGAGGAAGTAGGCACCGACAGGGCCGTAACCATCCTTGAAACGAGCCAGAACGATACGGTTCTCCATCTGTGTCATCTTGGCACCGGCTTCGATCATCAGACCATAAGCGGAACCGGATGACCACGGTGCGTACCAGACACGCCCCGCACCTTCACCGATAGAGCGTGGTTTGAAGATGTTGGAAGCGCCACCTGCACCACAGATCACGGTCTTGGACTTGAATACGTGGTAGTTACCTGTGCGCACGTTGAAGCCTACTGCACCCGCAACGCGGTTCTCTTTGGATTCATCCATCAAGAGGTGAGTCACGCAGATGCGGTTGAATACTTTGTCTGCGGACTTCTTGGCGGCATCAGCTACGATAGGCTTGTAGGATTCACCGTGGATCATGATCTGCCAACGGCCTTCGCGCAGGTATGAACCCTTCTTCTCGTTGCGCATGATGGGCAGACCCCATTCTTCGAAGTTGTGCACGGTGGAGTCAACGTGACGTGCCATGTCGAACAGCAAGTCTTCACGCACCATACCCATCAGGTCGATACGTGCATAGCGCACATGGTCTTCAGGATTGTTCTCGCCAAAGCGTGTACCCATGTAGCAGTTGATCGCATACAGACCTTGAGCCACAGCGCCGGAACGCATGATGTTCGCTTTTTCGGCGATCACGATCTTCTTGTTCTGCCCCCAATATCTCGCCTCGAATGCTGCACCCGTACCGCCCAAGCCAGCACCCACAACTAGGATGTCGATATTGTCTTCAATGATTGTCGAGTAGCTCATTTTAGTATTGCACCCCTTTTTTGATTTCTAGACCATTGGATTGCAGTGTGTGCAATCCGCCGTCATCCATACGGATGTATTTTGGCTCATTGAACAACAACTGGCTGTCGCGCATCTCCTTGCTTGGAGCGGGTACGTCTGCGAGTTTTGGTGTCGCCGAACCCCAAGGCTTGGTCGTGATGGGAGCCAACAGTTCCATGTCTTTCTTGCCGTTGCGGAACTTGATGCGCCACGCGATCGTGCCTTTCTCTTCATCGCGGATCACGCGGACACTGTGACCAAGTGGAGCGAAGTCTGCGTAACCGCGCACATCGATCGCTTGGTGTGGACATGCTTTCACGCAGGAATAGCATTCCCAGCACATGTTGGGTTCGATGTTGTAAGCGCGACGCAGTTTCTTATCGATGTGCATGATGTCCGACGGGCAGATGTCAACGCATTCTCCGCAACCGTCACAACGTGTCATATATACAAAGGTTGGCATAATTTATTCCTCTATTTTTTATAGAAAATGGGGCAAGACAGTGTTAGTAGTGTTTAGCTCTTTCAGCCTTGATACACAGGCCCATGTTGGGCGGATTCTTGCCCATGTACATCGGCACATCTGGGAACTTGCGCTGCACTTCCGGATCCGTCAGGTCATAGTCGGGTGGAAGGTTCTCGCGTCCACCGTCAGCCATGATGACGCGCTTCTGGAAGGCCGCAGCGGGCTTGAAGAACATGTGGGCGAACTTGGACCAATACACTCCGCCAAAGAGCACGGTGCTGGATAGGATGAACAAGGCGAAGAGAACGCTCAAGCCGCCGCCAGTGAACGACCAAGCCAATGCGAAGGTCGCGGTAGCTAGTAGCGAGAGGATGAACAAGTCTGCGCGCTCGAAGCGGAACCACGGCAGACCTTCCGCAGATACATCGACGCGAATAGCGAACCAGAACCAGTATCCGCCCACAGCCAGCATCAGCGCACCGATGTGCCACAGCTGCGGCAACAAGGTGGAGGTGGACTCGGGCGAGAAGATCATGCTCGCGGTCGTCACGATGAAGAGGATGGTTCCCCACATGGTCAGCAGATGGGAGAGTCGGCGACGCGGATTGCTGAATTCACCTGAGGTCAATACTTCTTTGACCAGCACGGAAGTGGCCATAGCGACTTTTTCACCGCCGCTCACTTCTCGTTTTGCACTCTTCTGCGCTTTTTTCGCATTCTCAAAGAAGTACTTTGCGCTCTTCTTGTGGATCATGTCGAGGATGGTTCCGCCCATGACCAGCAGCACCATAAGAACGATATACCCCTGCATCATTTCGGGTGAAATGACTCCTGATAGTGTGGCAAATGGATTGCTCGTAAACATTAGTTCCTCCTCAAAAATAAAACATTAATCACAAGATATTTCAGTCAATCGATGGATGTCGAATTCCCGTTGAGTCTCACTTCGCTTTTTCATTGCCGGCTATTTCGGCGTAGTACTTGCGCAATATCTCCAGCACCTCGGGGCGGCTGAATTCGGCGGGAACTTCCTCTCCCTCTGACAGCATCTTGCGCAATTGTGTACCTGAGACCTGTAAACGATCCGCGTCGCTATGCGGGCAGGTGCGTGCCGACGCCATGCCGCCGCACTTGTAGCACCAGAAAGAGATGTCGATCTTCATCGCCTCTGTCTCAAGCGCGCCTTTGGGTATCTTGTCGAAGATGTGATGTGCGTCGAACGGGCCATAGTAGCTACCGACTCCAGCATGGTCGCGGCCGACGATCTGATGAGAGCAGCCATAGTTCTGACGGAACACCGCATGCAGAAGCGCCTCGCGCGGTCCTGCGTAGCGCATATCTAGTGGATAGCCGGCCTGTACCACGGTCTTGCCGACAAAATAGTTCTTGGTCAAGGCAATGATGGCGTGAGTGCGCACCTCGGCTGGGATGTCACCTGGTTTGAGGTTGCCGAGCAGGGAGTGGATGAGCACGCCGTCGCAGACCTCGATGGCGACTTTGGCCAGATATTCGTGTGAACGGTGCATGGGATTGCGTGTCTGGAAGCAGGCCACTTTGCTCCAGCCCAGCTCGTCGAACAGTTCGCGTGTCTCTTTCGGAGTCTTGAATAGCGCTCCGTATTTTTGCGGGAATCCGCCTTGAGACAGCACTTTTACTGAGCCGGCGAGATTGACGTCGCCTTGCTCCATCACCATCTTCACGCCAGGATGTTTCGGGTCGGTGGTACCAAACACGGTGGCGCATTCGTGCGCCTTGTCGATGCCGTATTTCTCGGTTACCTTCATGGTGGCGAGGATGCTGCCGTCGTCTGGGTCGATCAGCGCGATGTCTGCACCGGTGGGAATGGCATCAGCCGTTGAAGTGTTGGTGGAGAGGGTGATGGGGATGGGCCAGAACAGGCCGTTAGTCATCGTCATGCCGTCACACACGCCCTGCCAGTCCGCATGTGTCATGAAGCCTTCGAGCGGTGTGAAGCCGCCGATGCCCAGCATGATGATGTCACCTTTTTCACGCGAACTCACTGTCACTTTTGGATAGTTGCGCGCGCGCAGCGTTTCGGCGATCAAGTCTTCACCTTCGAGTAACAAAGGTCTCAGATCCTTACCGCCGTGCGGTCTCACCAATGCCATACTTGTCTCCCTAGAATACTGTTCTGAAACTTATAGTTTTCAAGTTGGGCACACTAGTGCATCACCCTTGACTCTGCGATACCCCTCATGGGTTAAGGGGCACCCCCCCCCTTACGGGTTATGCCTCAATCACTCATCACAGCTATGGCAGTAGTGGCGGGTGATACGCATACTTGCAACCCAGCAAGACCGACTAAATTCGGTTGGATTCCCGTGCCTCGATAAATACAAATTTAAAGCCACCATGTCATCAACTCCAATGCACGACCCCTTGGCGCCGCCGGTCGCTGGCGCCACCACCGAGATCAAGAAGACTACTTGTTATATGTGCGCTTGCCGATGCGGCATCCGCGTGCATATCCGCAACGGCGAGGTGCGCTACATCGACGGTAATCCAGATCACCCGCTGAACGCAGGGGTGATATGTGCCAAGGGTTCTTCCGGCATCATGAAACAATATTCACCGGCACGTCTGACCAAGCCGCTGCGCCGCAAACCGGGCACTGAGCGCGGCGCGGGCGAGTTCGAGGAGATCAGCTGGGAAGAGACGTTCACATTGCTCGCTGATCGTCTCGGCGAACTGCGCGCCACCGATCCGAAGAAGTTCGCCTTATTCACCGGGCGCGACCAGATGCAGGCGCTGACTGGCATGTTCGCGCGCCAGTTCGGCACGCCCAACTATGCTGCGCACGGCGGCTTCTGCTCGGTCAACATGGCGGCCGGCATGATCTACACCATCGGCGGTTCGTTCTGGGAGTTCGGCGGTCCGGACTTGGAGCGTTCCAAGCTGTTCATCATGATCGGCACAGCCGAGGACCATCACTCCAACCCGCTCAAGGTCGCGCTGTCCAAGTTCAAGCGCGAGGGCGGACGCTTCATCTCCATCAATCCGGTGCGCACCGGATATTCGGCCATCGCCGACGAATGGGTGCCCATTCGTCCCGGTACCGACGGAGCGTTGTTCCTCGCCATCATCCATGTGTTGATCGAGCTGGGTCTGTACGACCGCGAGTTCCTGGTGCGTTACACCAACTCCGGCCAACTGGTGAACCTAGATGCGGCGCATGACGAGTTCGGCATGTTCGTGCGCACCGAAGTGCCGGAAGAAGAGGGTTGCTACGACCCGCAGAACAAACTGTGGTGGGACCGCAATACCAACAAGCCGGTGGTGACGCATACCGAAGGGGCCGATCCTTTCCTACGCGGCGAGTTCAAGTTGAGCGATGGCACGCCGGTGAAGCCCGCGTTCCAATTGCTCAAAGAGCGCGTCGCTGAATACACGCCTGAGTGGGCGGAGGGTGTGACGGGCATCTCTGCCGAAACCATCCGTCGTCTGGCACATGAGATGGGTATCACCGCACGCGACCAGAAGATCGAACTGCCGATCGCGTGGACGGACTCTTGGGGCAAAGAGCACAGCAGCGTCACAGGGAATCCGGTGGCCTTCCATGCCATGCGCGGACTGGCTGCGCACTCCAACGGATTCCATACCATCCGTGCGCTGTCCATCCTGATGACGCTACTGGGTACCATCGACCGTCCGGGCGGATTCCGTCACAAGCCGCCGTTCCCGCGTCCGATCCCCCCCTGCGCACGTCCACCCAACGACCCGCGCGCGGTGCAGCCGAACACGCCGCTGGACGGCATGCCGCTGGGCTGGCCGGCCGACCCGGACGATCTGTTCGTGGACAAGGAAGGAGAAGCGGTGCGTATCGACAAGGGCTTCTCATGGGAGTATCCGCTGTCTGCACACGGTCTGATGCACAACGTGATCACCAACGCCTGGCGCGGTGATCCGTACAAGATCGACACGCTGCTGCTGTTCATGGCCAACATGGCGTGGAACTCCAGCATGAACACCAGCGAAGTGCGCAAGATGCTCACCGACAAGGATGAGAACGGCGAGTACAAGATCCCGAACATCGTGGTGTGCGATGCCTTCCATTCGGAGACCACCACGTTCGCCGACCTGATCCTGCCGGACACGACCTATCTGGAACGGCACGACGTGATGTCCATGCTGGACCGTCCGATCTCCGAGTTCGACGGGCCGGTGGATTCGGTGCGCATCCCAGTGATGCCGCGTACCGGCGAGTGCTTGCCGTTCCAGGAAGTGTTGATCGAACTTGGCACGCGATTGAAGTTGCCGGCGTTCGTGACCGCTGACGGCGCGCGCAAGTACCGCGACTATCCCGACTTCATCGTCAACTGGGAGACCGCGCCGGGTTCCGGCATCGGCTTCCTGTCCGGTTGGCGCGGCAAGGGCGGCGAGAAGAGCATGAAGGGTGAGCCGAATCCGAACCAGTGGGAGATGTATGCCAAGAACGATTGCGTGCACCACGAGGTGCTGCCGCGTTCTTACCAGTTCATGCGCAACTGGAACAAGGGCTATCTGGAATGGTCGCAACGCAACGGCATCACGCGTTATTCCGAGCCCATCCTGATTCACCTGTATTCCGAAGTGATGCAGAAGTTCCGCCTCGCCGCGCAGGGCAAGAGCATCACGCGCCAGCCGCCCAAGCATCTGGCCAAGCGCGTCGAGACCTATTTCGATCCGTTGCCGTTCTACTACGAGCCACTGGAGACACAGGCCAGCGACAAGCAGAAGTATCCGCTGTCTGCCGTGACACAACGCCCGATGGCGATGTACCACTCGTGGGATTCGCAGAACGCCTGGTTGCGCCAGATCCATGCGCACAACTATCTGTATGTGAACGCGCTGACCGCGAAGAACGCGGGCATCGCCGACGGCGACTGGATCTGGTGCGAATCGCAATGGGGCAAGGTGCGCTGCATGGCGCGCTACAGCGAGTCGGTGGAGCCGGGTACGGTGTGGACTTGGAACGCCATCGGCAAGGCCGCCGGTGCGTGGAACCTGACGCCCGACGCGAACGAGTCGCAGCAGGGATTCCTGCTCAATCACCTGATCTCTGAAGAATTGCCGAAGCAGGCGGACGGCTCGCGCTTCTCCAACTCCGACCCGATCACTGGACAGGCTGCGTGGTATGACGTGCGCGTGCGCATCTACAAGGCGGAAGAGGGTGAGCCCAAGCAGACCTCGCCGCAGTTCCCGCCCATGAAAAAATATCCCGGTATGAAGGATGCGCCGACTTGGTTGGCCTACCTGGCGGGTGCGAAGAAGAAAGGCGGTGCGAAATGACACAACTCGCATTGGTGATCGACCTGAACGTGTGTGTGGGCTGCAGCGCCTGTGTGACTAGTTGCAAGGAGTGGAACACTTCTGGCTCGGCCGGTCCGCTGGTGGATGAACGTCCCTATGGTGAGAACCCGACCGGTACGTTCTTCAATCGTGTGCAGACCTACGAGATGGGCACGTTCCCGAACAGCGAGACGATGCACTTCCCAAAATCCTGTCTGCATTGCGAGGATCCTCCGTGCGTGCCGGTGTGCCCGACCGGCGCTTCTTACAAGCGCAAGCAAGACGGAATCGTGCTGGTGGATTACGACAAGTGCATCGGTTGCAAATATTGCTCTTGGGCGTGTCCATACGGCGCGCGCGAGATCGACGAGAAGCAGAAAGTGATGAAGAAGTGCACCCTGTGCGTGGACCGCATCTACGACATGACCATGCCTGAAGAAGATCGCAAGCCGTCTTGCGTGAAGGCTTGCCCGACCAGTGCGCGCCTGTTCGGCGACATCCATGATCCGGAATCGGAAGTGTCGGTGGCTATCCGCGAGGATGGCGGCTACGCGCTGATGCCGGAATGGGGCACGCATCCTTCCAACCACTATCTGCCGCGTCGCAAGACCAAGATGAAGATACATGCCGACGAGCTGGAGCGCGCCGACAATCCGCTCAAACTCGACCAGCAATTGCCCAAACCGGACAAGGATCAGTCGACGATGGACGACGTGTCGGCATGGTAAACAGAACTTAGCGAGAAATTATGAAACCAGCATTCTCAGTGATCTTTTTAACGACCTTGATCGGCGCGGCGCAGGGCCTGTTCCTCGCCCTGTTCACCCATCAGTCGTATGCGCTGTTCGGCCTGTTGCCGATGCAGTCCGATGACTTCTACGGCTACGGCACGCTCATCGTGATGGTGTTGCTGGCTGCAGGGCTGGTCGCATCCTTCTTCCACCTTGGCCGTCCCGAACGGGCATGGCGTGCTGCGTCGCAATGGCGCACTTCCTGGTTGTCGCGCGAAGTGATCGTGCTGCCCGCGTTCATGGGCGTGGCCTTTCTGTTCGGTGCATCGCATCTGTTCGGTATCCGTCCCGAGATCGTGACGTTGCCCGGTGGCTTGGTGGTCGATCTGTCGGTGCTACTTGGGGTGGCGGGTACGCTGCTGGCATTCGCGCTGTTCATTTGCACGGCAATGATCTATGCCTGCCTGCGTTTCCTTAAGGAATGGAACTCGCCGCTGACAGTCATCAACTACATCCTGATGGGCGGTTCCTCTGGCTTCATTCTGGCCGCCTTCTATGCGGTTTCCGCCGCGCCGGATCAGGCAGACTTCTTCGCCGGTTGGGCCATCATCATCACCGTGCTGGCACTGATCGGACGTGTGGCTTCCTTGATACGCAACGCGCGACTGAAACCGACCTCGACCATTCAGACCGCCATCGGTGTGAAACACCCGAAGATCACCCAGCGTTCCATGGGCGCGATGGGCGGTTCTTTCAACACGCGCGAGTTCTTCCACGGCAAGAGCGATAGTTTTTTGCGCGCCATCAAGCCGACTTTCCTGCTGTTGGCCTTCGTGCTGCCCTTGCTGCTGCTGGCGCTCAGTATGTCCACACCCGCTTTGCTGGGTTTGGCGTTTATACTGCAATACTTCGGCTTGCTGGCAGAGCGATGGTTCTTCTTCGCACAGGCCAATCATCCGCAGAACCTCTATTACCAGACCGTAGGCTGATGCAATCCTGATGGCAACTCAAACTCGTACTCGTATCTGTAAAGACTGGCTGTGCAGGACGCTTCCGTTCATGCAATGGAAGCATCTGGTGGACAAGCAATCCTCCCGTGCCGATCTGATCGCTGGTCTGACCGGTGCGATGATCGTTTTGCCGCAAGGCGTCGCGTTCGCCACCATTGCCGGTATGCCGCCGGAGTACGGTCTGTATGCTGCCATGGTGCCGGCCATCATCGCCGCCTTGTTCGGTTCGAGTTGGCATTTGGTGTCGGGGCCGACCACGGCCATCTCCATCGCGGTGTTCGCGGCCATGAGCCCGCTAGCCGATCCAGGCTCTCCAGAGTTCATCGGCATGGTGCTGACGCTGACCTTTCTGGTCGGCTTGTTCCAGTTGATCCTCGGCTTGGCGCGCATGGGGGTGTTGGTCAACTTCATCTCGCATACCGTGGTGATAGGCTTCACAGCCGGTGCGGCGGTGCTGATCGCAGCCAGCCAGGTGAAACATTTCTTTGGGATCGCTATCGAGCGCGGTGCGCATTTTCATGTGGTGATCGAGCAACTGGTCCTGCAGCTCGGCGACATTAATCTTTATGTCACGCTGGTCGGTGCAGTGACCCTCGCTGCTGGGATACTAGCGAAGCGTCTCATCCCCAAGATGCCCTACATGATCGTGGCCATGGTGGTCGGCAGCGTGGTGGCCTGGTTGCTAAATCTGGAAGTCGGCGTAGCGACCACGCACATCACGACAGTGGGGGCGTTACCTTCGCACCTGCCGCCACTCTCGTTACCGGACTTTTCCTACGACACGATACGCAAGGTGCTATTTCCGGCACTGGTAGTGACCATGCTGGCGCTGACCGAGGCGGTCTCCATCTCACGTGCCATCGCGGTGAAATCGGAACAGCGCATCGACGGCAACCAAGAGTTCATCGGTCAGGGTCTGTCCAACCTGGTCGGCAGTTTCTTCTCCAGTTATGCCTCCTGCGGTTCGTTCAACCGCAGCGGCGTGAACTATGCGGCCGGTGCGCGCACGCCGCTGGCAACGGTGTATGCCTCGATCTTCCTGCTGCTGATCCTGCTGCTGGTCGCGCCGCTGGCCGCCTATCTGCCCACTGCGGCGATGGCGGGTATCCTGTTCTTGGTGGCTTGGGGACTGATCGATTTCCACCATATCTCCAGCATCATGAAGACCAGCCGGGGAGAGACCGTCATCCTGTGGGTGACGCTGGTCGGTACTTTGATCGATCTGGAGAAGGGCATCTTCTTCGGCATCCTGCTCTCCCTGGCGATCTACCTGTACCGCGTCTCGAAACCAGGTATGCGTCCTGTCGTGCCGTCGCCGGAAGAGGGTGCCTATCATTTCGTCGGCGCTGAGGACCATCCGCAATGTCCCCAAATGTCCATCATGCGCATCAACGGTGCATTGTTCTTCGGTGCCGTCGATAACGTGCGTGATCGTCTGCACCAGATCGACGAGGAGGATCCGCAAAAGAAATCGCTGCTGCTGACCGTGCGTGGGCTGACTTTCGTGGATGTGGCGGGAGCAGAGATGCTGGCCCAAGAGGCACGACGCCGTAAAAAGCTCGGCGGCAAGGTGTATTTCTATTCGTGCAAAGAAGCGACGATGGATTTTCTACGAAAGTCCGGCGCGATGAAAGACATCGGCGAGGAGAACTTCTTTCCAGTGATGTCGAACTGGGTCAAGCCCATCTATTCCGGACTCGATCCGGAAATCTGCCGCAATTGCACAGCGCGCATCTTCAGCGAATGCAATGTCAGATTGCCGAACGGTGAGCCAAGGACGAATTGAGTCGTAGTTTTTGAAGGAGGCCAGATGAATAGCAAAGCCAGTCATACCAAGACCCTCGTTGCAGCTTTCATCTTTCTAATGGCCGGGGTTGCATCCCTACTGTTCGCCCCCAGTCGCGAGATCGCCGTCGTCCTCGACCTTCTGTTGCTCACCGTTTTCCTGTTTGCCTTCGAGGTGGTCGGTGTGGATGTGGCGGCGGTCACCATCATGGTGCTACTCGGCCTGATCAGCCATTTCCACGATGTGATCGGCCTGCCGCAACCGCTAGTGGCGGGGCGCGAGCTGTTCCGTGGATTCTCGGGCAATGCGGTGATCTCCATCATCGCCGTGATGATCGTCGGTGCCGGGCTGGACAAGACCGGTCTGATGAATAAGGTCGCCGGATTCATCCTGCGCGTCGCAGGCAAGACCGAGGCACGCGTCATCCCGGCGGTCTCCAGCACCGTGGGTTTCATCTCCAGCTTCATGCAGAACGTCGGCGCGGCGGCATTGTTCCTGCCGGTGGTTGGTCGCGTTTCTGCGCGCACCGGCCTGCCGATGTCGCGCCTGCTGATGCCTATGGGTTTCTGCGCCATCCTCGGCGGCACCATCACCATGGTCGGTTCCAGCCCGCTGATCCTGCTCAACGACCTGATGCTCGCCTCCAATAAGGGCTTGGCGCCCGAGCAGCAGATGCAGACTTGGTCGTTGTTTTCGGTCACACCGATCGGGCTAGCCTTACTGGCCACGGGTATCACCTACTTTGTGCTGGCAGGGCGGTTTGTCCTGCCGGGCGGCGACAAGGCGAGCGTGACCAGCGGCGCCAATGCGATGGATTATTTTCAGCAACTGTACGGCTTGGACTACGCGGCGTTCGAAGTGGTGGTGCCCGCAGGCAGTCCGTTGGTCGGCCGCGTCATCAACGATATCGAGCAACCGAACCGCTTGCGTGTCATCGCCATCATGCGCGGAAGCGACGACTTGCGCATCGGTCCGGCGCGTGATATCGAAATCGTGGCGGGCAGTGTGCTGGGTATCCTCGGTGCGCCGGAGCGCTTGCGAGAATTCTCATCAGCCAACGGTCTGCAGTTGCGCGAGGAACTGGAGACGTTCGCCGAACAGTTGTCTGCGGCGAAGTCCGGTATTGCCGAGCTGGTTATCCCGCCCCGTTCCGAGCTGATTGGCCAAAGTGCGCGTGATCTGTGGTTGCGCAAGAAATACGGTGTCTCGTTGATGGCATTGCATCGCGGCAGCAAAACGATGCGCGAAGGTGACGGGGTGCGCGACATGCCGTTCCAGTCGGGGGATGCGCTGGTGGTCCACACTAGCTGGGACACACTGGCCCATCTGGAGAAGGACAAGAACTTCGTCGTCGTTACCACGGAATTCCCCCATGAAGAGTTGCGTCCGCACAAGGTGAAAGCGGCGTTGGGGAGTTTCTTACTGGCACTGGTGCTGATCCTGTTCACCAATATCACGCTCTCCGTCGCACTAATGACAGGCGCCATCGGCATGATTCTGCTTCGCGTGCTCAGCATCGATGAAGCTTATAGAGCTGTGAGTTGGAAGTCGGTGTTCCTGCTGGCCAGCCTGATCCCGCTCGGCCTCGCGGTAGAGACCAGCGGCACGGCCAGATGGATAGCCGAGCAGACGCTGTCCGTGTTGGGGGGCACACCGATCTGGGTGATCCAGTTGGCGATCGTCATCCTAGCCACTTTCTTCACGCTGGTGATGTCGAATGTGGGCGCGACCGTACTGCTGGTGCCGCTGGCGGTGAATATCGCCATCGGCGCAGGGGCTGACCCGGCAGTGTTCGCGCTGACGGTGGCGCTAGCCACCTCGAACTCCTTCTTCCTGCCTACCCATCAGGTCAATGCACTGTTGATGGGGCCGGGCGGTTACCGTGTGGTCGATTACATGCGTGCGGGCGGGGTGATGACGATACTTTTCATCGTCGTGCTGATGGTCATGTTGAATCTGGTTTTCTGATTGGTGAAGGGCTAACGACCATTCTTTAAGCTGACCTCACGGTGCAGCCGCGCGTGGTCATCCTCTGTCGCCACGCCTAGGATGCGCAACTCGGCTTCAATCTGCCGTTGAACGAAAACGTCATCGCTATCCATTACGACGGTTCGCACTACTCTGACAATGAGTCGTTCTTCAAGGACTCTATTTTCGAAACTGTATCCAAACACATTTAGGCTAGATAAATTCTGATGCTCTTCGGGGAGCATCAACAAGCTTTATGCATCAGGAAATGAAGTCATTCATCAGCGATGGAGCGGTCACCAGTTTGGGAAGTCAGCACGAGTCTAAGAGTGGCAATCGCATCATCGAATGGGAAGAATTCACTTAAAAATCTACCAACTCCGTGTTGGTGTAAATAGATTCTCTGCACTGCAATGTCTTGTTTCACAATACCTTATTCCCCTTCTGAATAAGCATTCGCTGATAAATAACCCTAAGGTGTAGTATGGATTACCCGTCATGGCTATGGACGTGGTTTTATAAGTGCTCAAATATGCGTCGTCTTTTTGCGCAACTTATCAAAATGTAATGTTGTAAGCGAAGGTAAGCATGAGCGATCAGATGATCATCATCTGATCGGAACGGGGCGGCAGGGTGTAAGCAATTTAACCTTAACGAGGGAGATAAAAATGATTAAGAAGTACTTGTTAATTATTACGTGTGCTCTTGGATTGGCTTTACCAGCGATCCATGCTCAGGCGGAGGTGGATAAACATGCGCGCAATTTGGCAGGGTCATGTGCTGCCTGCCATGGCACCAACGGACACAGTAAGAGTGGCATGCCGACATTGGCAGGATTGGATAGGACGTACTTTGTGACGGCATTGAAAGAGTTCAAATCAGGAGCTCGACCAGCAACGGTGATGCAACACCATGCCAAGGGATATACGGATGCGGAGTTCGAGTTGTTGGCCGATTTTTTTGCATCGCAAAAAGTTGGCAAGAAACACTAGTCACCAGAGCCATAACCAATTCGAGGGAGTGAGACATGTCAATCAATCGTCGTGATTTTCTAAAGATGACCGTAGCAGGTATCGCCGTTGGTGCTTTTCCTGGCATTGCGGTCGCGGGAAGCGAATTGCTGAAGAAAAAAGGCCAGCGTGTTGTGATTGTTGGCGGTGGATTCGGTGGGGCGACCGCAGCAAAATATATTAGGGATTGGAGTCACAATAAAGTCGAAGTGGTGCTGATCGAGCGCAACGCGATGTTCATCTCCTGTCCAATGAGTAATACCGTGTTGGGCGGTTCACGCAAGATAAATGATCTGACCCGTAGCTATGATTCCTTGAAGAAGAAACACGGTGTCAAGTTGATCCAGGGCGAAGTCACCGCTATCGATCCTGAAAAACAGACTGTGATGTTGTCCAAAGGACACTTGAGTTATGACCGACTCATCATTGCTCCCGGTGTCGATTTCATGTTCGATCAGATCGGCGGTTTGGATGCCAAGATCGCAGATGAGAAGATCCATCATGCTTGGAAAGCGGGTGCACAAACCGTTAAGTTGCGTAAGCAGTTGGAAGCAATGCCAGACGGCGGCGTCTTTGCGATTGCTATCCCCAAAGGACCTTATCGTTGCCCTCCCGGACCATATGAGCGTGCCTGCCAGGTCGCGCATTATATGAAGCAAAACAAACCGAAATCCAAAGTGCTGATCTTGGATGCCAATCCAGACATCACGTCTAAGAAGGGATTGTTCATGGCAGCATGGAATGAACTTTATCCCGGCATGGTGGAATATCGCCCCAACGCGGCAGTATTGAGCGTGGATGCCGGTGGCATGGTGGCCAAGACCGAGTTCGATGACGTCAAAGCAGATGTCCTGAACATCATCCCTCCGATGAAGGCCGGCGCAGTAGCTTCGATGGCGGGTGTGGTAGGCGCGGATGGTCGTTGGTGTGCAGTCGACTTCATCACTTATGAATCCAAAGTGCATAAGAACATCCACGTCATCGGCGATGCCGTTGCAGCCGCACTGCCCAAATCGGGGCATATGGCTACTTCGCAAGCAAAGATATGCGCTGCCGCAGTCATCGAGATGTTGCAAGGCAAACAGCCTGAACAAGACCCAGCTATCGTCAACACCTGCTACAGCATGGTGAGTGATACCGATGCGGTGCACGTAGCTAACGTGTTCCGTTTCAACGCCGAGAAACAATCGATGGTCTCTGCTGACGGTGGCGGTGTATCGGGCAAGCGCTCTGCTGAAGAAGGAGCGTTCGCCAACTTCTGGTTGGATAACATCCTTGATGATGTCTTGGGTTGATCGGGTCGGATCATTGACCGGTTCTTATGTGTCGTGTTGCCATATCGGTTGAATACAAAAGGATCCATCGTGTTGCAGGGTTCTAGTATCGGTTCGATACGCAAAGAAGACTATGGGGATCGCCATTGCCAGGAAGCATTGACTCGGCTAGGGCGATTCCACCTGTCTTGTGAGAATCATAGCTTGATGACCAATGGCGTATCGATCAGCATGCGCCCAATGGAATTTCGGCTTCTACATTTTTTGATGACCCATCCGGATCAAGTACATCCGCGCAAACGTCTGCTGAAAGAGATATGGGGCGATCGCGTGGTTGTAGGGATTCGCACGGTCGATGTGCACATTCGGCGTTTGCGGGTGATCTTGGCGCCGTTTGGAGTAGACACGTTGTTGCGCACTATCCATTGCCGAGGTTACTTGTTCTCGCAAACAGCTTCAATCGATTGATGTTCAGTTGATACGTGCTGCAGAGCAATGAATGAAGTAACTCTAAAGAGTTAAGTAGATTGCCCGTCGTGGTTATGGACGCGAACTTGCCGCACGTTCTTAATGGCACATCCGCGATTTTTCGTGTGGTTTTGTATTGAGTATTTTTTTGATTAACCCGTAGGAGATGAAAGATGAATTTCGATAAAGAGTTTGACGCAAGTGGACTGAATTGCCCGCTCCCAATTATCAAGACCAAGAAATCTTTGACAGACATGGAGTCTGGCAAGGTGCTCAAAGTGATCGCTACGGATTGTGGCGCAGTGAAAGATATGCAAGCTTTTGCAGATCAGACTGGCAATAAGTTGCTCTCTTCCACAGAAGAAGGCGGCAAGTATATTTTCTTCATGCAGAAGAAATAAGTCCTCAGCATCTAATCTGGAAGGAAAGACATGACTACAAAAAAGATGGCGATCATTGCCACCAAGGGTACGCTCGATATGGCGTATCCACCATTCATCCTAGCTTCGACAGCCGCTGCGCTTGGATACGAAGTTCAGATCTTCTTCACATTCTACGGATTGCAACTACTGCGCAAAGACCTGTCTGACGTGAAGATCAGCCCGCTGGCCAACCCTGCGATGCCGATGCCCGTGCCGATGCCGGTGATGGTGCAGATGCTTCCTGGTATGGAAAGCATGGCGACCATGATGATGAAGCAGAAACTCGCCAAGCATGGTGTCGCTTCGTTGGAAGAACTGCGCGACCTGTGTCTTGAGGCTGATGTGAAATTCATCGCATGCCAAATGACAGTCGACTTGTTCGAATTCGACAAGAGCGAATTCATCGACAACGTCGAATATGGTGGCGCGACCATGTTCATGGGTTTTGCCGGCGATACAGATGTTTGTTTGTTTATCTGATCTGCAGCGGTGAATTGAAGATCGGCGCGTATACGTGCCTCGTTACGAAGAGCAATACTGTTAAATCAATCAGGGAGAGTAAGAAAATGAAGATGAACAAGATTCTCGTGGCACTTTGTGTAGCAGGTGTTATCGCGCCTCAATTCGCTAATGCGACCAATGGTATGTTGATGGAAGGATATGGCCCTATCGCTACTGGTATGGGTGGCGCATCGATGGCCTACGACAACGGTAACGCAGGTATGGCGAACAATCCAGCTACGCTAGGTTTGATGGCCAATGGAAGCCGTTTGGATGTTGCACTGGGCGGTTTGCATCCGGACGTGGTTTCCAAGATGTCAGGTATGCCTGATGCCTCGTCTGGTGGTACGGCTTACTACATGCCAGCGATTGGCTGGACTAACAAAAAGGGCGGCATGGCATACGGCATCGGGATGTTCGCGCAAGGCGGCATGGGTACAGAATATAAATCGACGGATTGGGTTGGAGCAGGTTCTGGACAACCTAGCCGTTCTGAAGTTGCCGTTGGCAATGTGATTGTTCCTTTTGCTTACGACGTTTCTCCTGAGCTTACCGTTGCGGGTTCAATGGATCTGGTGTGGTCTAGTATGGATCTACAGATGGCGATGAGCTCGACACAAATGAGCGGTCTCGAATCTCAAGGCAACCTAAATATGACCATGGGCGGCGGCGCATTCCCTGTTACTAGCATGACAGGCATGGGTTACACGGTGGCTCAATTCGACTTTTCCGACAACAGCGCATTCACTGGTAGCGCAAAGTCAACTGGATATTCTGGCAAGTTGGGCGTGACCTACAAAGTCAGCAAACAATTGACACTGGGTGCGACATACCACAGCAAAACTGCGTTGGGTGATATGACGGCTGATGGTGCAAAAGTGCGCATGATCGACCCGAACGCTGTGAATCCTACTCAAACGATGACTGGCAAAGTTTCCATCGTTAATTTCCAGTTCCCGCAGACCGTTGGGTTTGGTGCAGCCTTCCAAGCATCTGATGATTTGATGGTGGTTGCTGACTACAAGCGTATCGGCTGGAAAGAGGTTATGAAGAATTTTCATATGACATACACATCAGCAGGCATCGGTGCTGGTGCGGTCACTATGGATATGAAAATGCCGCAGAATTGGAAAGACCAAGACGTCATCCAAATCGGTGCTGCTTACAAGTTGTCACAAGCACTGACAGTGCGCGCAGGTGCTAATCTGGCAACTAATCCAGTGCCGAACGACACGGTGAATCCTTTGTTCCCCGCTACTGTAGAGAATCACATCACGATGGGCGCTGGTTATGCGATCGATGGTGCATCTTCAATCAACGGATCATTTGTCTATGCGCCGAAGGTGACAGTCACTGCTCCTGCAGCAGCGGGTGGCTACACCATCGATCACAGCCAGATGAATTGGCAGTTGATGTATAGCCGTAGCTTGTAAAGTTGTATCGCGTCAGTGCTAAACGCTCAGAGATTATCTGAGCGTTTAGTTAATGTAGGTTGTACTAGACTGAAACGAGAAGAGGAGATTCTGATGAGTAATGAGATCGATCTAAGTCGTCGCAAAGCATTAAAGGCGGGCGGCGGTATGGGTTTGTTGGCGCTGTTCGGTGGGCTGGGCCTGCTAAGTTCGACAGAAGCTCTGGCTGAGTGGAACAAGGCTGCATTTTCTTCCAAAGCGATGGATGAGGCGCTGACTGGGTTGGGTGCGACCGGTGCAGAGGATAGCGCAACTGCTATCCAATTGACTGTTCCTGAGATCGCCGAGAATGGTTCGGTGGTTCCGGTCACGGTTTCAAGCTCTCTCGCTAACGTCGAGCAGATTTCTATCTTTGTCGATAAGAACCCTAACGTGCTGGCAGCGAGCTTTACGCTCCCTCAAGGTACGGAAGCGCTGGTTACTACCCGTGTGAAGATGGGTAGGACGGCTAACGTCGTAGCGGTCGTAAAGGCGGACGGCAAGTTCTATCGCACGTCTAAAGAGGTGAAGGTCACTGCTGGCGGTTGCGGCGGTTGATAATTCTCTGAGACGACACACTCGAATAAGGACGAAGACATGGCAAATCCAATGAAGATACGCGCCACTGCAAAAGAGGGCGTGACGGAAGTAAAGATCTTGATGCAACACGAGATGGAGACTGGCCTGCGCAAAGATGCTGACGGTACGCTGATCCCAGCTTGGTTCATCACCGAAGTCAAAGCGCAGTATCAAGGACGCACAGTGATGGAAGCGCAATTCGGACAGTCAGTATCCAAGAACCCCTACCTGCTGTTCAGGTTCAAAGGCGGGGCGGCGGGTGAGAAAGTCACGGTCAGCTGGGTCGATAACAAAGGCGATAGCCGTACCGACGAGGCGACGATCGCGGCATGATGCGATGAATGAATAAATTGGCTATGCGACTGCATGGCCATTTTTTATCAGGGAGAACAAATGATAATCAAACAGACATACAACGCGATCCTGTTGCTGGCTTTGTCGGCAAGCTTCGCTGCCGTTGCGGCAGACAGTGCGGTGACTGATTCGGATCGCATCGAGAAGTACCGCGAGATGATCAGCGACGGCAATCCTGCTGAGTTCGATGAGATGCGCGGCGAAGAGTTGTGGAAGAAAGCGGCGGGTCCGAACAAGGTGAGTCTTGAGCGATGCGACCTGGGTAAAGGCGCTGGTGTGGTTAAGGGCGCATATTCCGAACTGCCGAAGTATTTCAAAGATACGAACAAGGTGCAGGATTTGGAATCACGCCTGTTGACCTGTATGACGACACTGCAAGGTTTCACAGAGGATGAGGTCGCAGCTAAGCCTTTCGCGAGTGAGAAGAAGCAGTCCGACATCTCTTCCCTGACGACCTATGTGGTAGGCCAATCCAAGGGCATCAAGATGGCGGTCTCGACCAAGCATCCGAAAGTCAAAGAAGCATATGAGATCGGCAAGCGCATCTTCAACTATCGCGCGGGTCCTTATGACTTCGCATGTTCCACTTGCCATGCCACCACGGGTGTACGTATCCGTATGCAAGACCTGCCCAACTTGAGCCACAACAAGAAGGATGCACAGTCTGCTTATACGACTTGGCCAGCCTATCGTGTATCACAAGGGCTGACACGTTCGTTCCAATGGCGTTTGAACGACTGCTTCCGTCAACAACGCTTCCCAGAACCCAAGTTCGCTTCTGAAGCGACTGTCGCCTTGACCACCTTCTTGGCAGTCAGTGCGAATGGTGCCGAATTTGCTGGCCCAGGTCTGAAACGTTAAAGGGGATACGAACATGAATGCAAAATTGATGAAGAGCATCACAGTCGCAGCCGCTCTCGCTTTGATGGTGGCGCCAGCGCAGGGTGAGAATCTGGATAGCAAGACCGCTGAGATCGTGAAGCGTGATTTCCGCGACAAAGGTATCGCCAAAGCTACACGCGTCAACCAAGACGAACTGCAGGCAGCGTGCAGCAAATACGTGGATAAACTGCCACCCAAGCTGAAAGCCAAGTTGGAAGCCAAAGAAGCGGAAGCGATCAAGTACCCCGCAGATGGCAAGTTCATGGGCGATTGGAAAGAGGGCGAAAAATTGGCGCAGAGTGGGCGCGGTATGACTTGGAGCGACAAGCCGGAAGATGTGCCTGGTGGTAATTGCTACAACTGTCACCAGTTGTCATCCAAAGAGATCGCCTACGGCACCATCGGCCCCAGCTTACTGAATTTCGGCAAGGTGCGTGGCAATGGCGAAGATATCCAGCGTTATGTCTATGCACGTATCTACAACGCAAAGGCATCCAATGCGTGTGCCAACATGCCTCGCTTCGGTCACATGGGCATCCTCTCGGAAGCGCAAATGAAGGATCTGGTCGCACTGTTGTTGGATCCTGAATCACCTGTCAATAAGTAACACTCGCTGAACCTCCCCTCCCGTTCGTGGAGGGGAGGTTCAGTGGTCTTGCAGCATCTATCTGCATTCAACAAAGGACTCACATGGGCATGAATCGTCGCGAATTCCTCCAGATGCTGGCTATCGCTTCGGCGGGTGGCTTCGTGTTGAACAGTAACGAAAGCTATGCCGCCAGCGATGCCTCGCGTATGTATGACCTGCCGCGACGCGGCAATGTCAGCTTCTTGCATATCACCGATAGTCATGCGCAGTTATATCCGATCTACTTCCGCGAACCTGCGATCAACCTCGGCGTTGGGGCAATGAGCGGTCAACCGCCACATCTGGTCGGCAAAGCATTGCTCAAGCGTTTCGGTATCAAGCCGGGTTCGCCACAAGCGCATGCCTTCACCAGTCTTGATTTTGTGGAGGCAGCACGTAGCTACGGCAAGGTGGGTGGATTCGCCCATCTGGCGACACTGGTGAAGCAGATACGAGCTTCGCGCCCAGGCGCGTTGCTGCTGGATGGCGGTGACACATGGCAGGGCAGCGGTCAGGCTTTGTGGAGCAATGGTCAGGACATGATAGAAGCTTGCCTAGAACTCGGTGTGGATGTGATGACTATGCACTTCGAGTGTATGTATGGCGCACAGCGCATCAAAGAAGCGGAAGAGGGGATATTGAAAGGCAAGATGGATGTGGTCGCGCACAACGTGAAGACCACCGACTTCGGCGATCCTGTGTTCAAACCTTACGTCATGAAAGAGATGAACGGTGTACCCGTCGCCATCATCGGCCAAGCCTTCCCCTACAGCACCATCGCCAACCCTCGCTACTTCGTGCCAGATTGGTCGTATGGGATCCAAGAGGAGAACCTGCAAGCCACGATAGATGAAGTACGCAAGAAAGGCGCGCAGGTCGTGGTGCTGTTGTCGCACAACGGCATGGATGTCGATTTGAAACTCGCTTCACGCATCAGCGGCTTGGATGCCATTTTGGGTGGACACACGCATGATGGTATCCCCGCACCTATCCCTGTGAAGAACCGTGGCGGTACCACGCTGGTGACCAATGCGGGTTCCAATGGCAAGTTCCTTGGCGTGCTGGACTTCGATGTCAAAGCCGGAAAGATCACAGGCTTCAACTACAAACTATTGCCCGTGTTCTCCAACCTGCTCGCGGCCGACCCAAGCATGACGGCATTGATGCAGAGACATCGTGCGCCTTACGAGAGTAAGCTCAGCGAAAAACTAGCGACCACCGATGGTCTGCTGTATCGCCGTGGCAATTTCAACGGCAGCTTCGACCAAGTGATCCTCGATGCGCTGATGAAAGAGAAAGACGCGCCTATCGCCTTTTCGCCAGGGTTCCGCTGGGGTACATCGCTACTACCCGGTTCGACCATCACCATGGAAGATGTGCTCAATCAGACGGCCATCACCTATCCCTACAGCACGCTCACCGAGATGACGGGGGCGCAGATCAAGAACGTGTTGGAAGACGTGGGCGACAACCTGTTCAATCCTGACCCGTATTACCAGCAGGGCGGTGACATGGTGCGCGTAGGAGGCTTGCAATACACATGCGAGCCGAACGCCAAGATGGGGCAACGCATCCAAGACATGCGCTTGAACGGCGAATTGTTGGATGCGAACAAGTCTTACAAAGTGGCCGGTTGGGCGCCCGTCACCGAGGCGGCGCGAGACAAAGGCGGAGAGCCGATATGGGACTTGGTCGCACGCCATCTGCGCAATGAGAAAGTCGTCAAGGTGAGCACACCTAACGTACCCAAGTTGAAAGGTATGTCAGGCAATCTCGGCATGATCTGATGCAACAAGCATCTCAGAAGAACCCATAATCAACCAAAGGAAGAACAATGGAAGCGAATTTGATCGGTGCAATCAACCTTGGGGCAATTGCCGTGATGTTGGTGTGTATGTATTTTGTGTTTGCATTGCGTAGCAAGATACCCGGCGGAGTGGTGGGGAAGCAGTGGCGGCTATTGACGGTGTTGGTGACGCTGTTCACTTTGGGATATTTCGTCACTCCATTTTTTACCCTGTTGCCCGCCAACATCATCAATTTGATCGTGGCGTTGATCTTCTTGTTCGGCGCTATCTATGTGCTGGTCACGGTACGCCTGATCTACCGAATCATTGAGGAACTCATCTGAACTATCATGGATAGCGCCACCATCCTATGTAAGACCAGCAAGGCCGTGAGTGAGCTGGCGCAACGCACCGGCGCGTTGCCACAAAAGCTGCGTCCAGTGCTGATCGTGATCGATGGGAAGACAGAGTTGGCTGAGCTGTTGCGCCTGTATTCCGCCATACCTGATTTCAAAGAGCATCTAACATGGATGTTAGAGAATGGTTTCATTCAACCACTGGGGGGGGCGCAGGTAGAGCGTAAGGGTGACGCCACAGTAGGTGGCGGGACGCAGCAGACTGCCAGATCTTCAGCCGGACCCATCAGCACCGCTTTGATCGAACTTGCACATGAGTTGCTTGGCGCTCAAGCCGACAGTGTCGTGAAACGCATACAAGACACTGAGGAGACACGCGAAGCATTGACGCACACGTTGGAGCGATGTCACAAGTTCATCCGTCTGTCCATTGACGAAAGTAAGGCGGAGCAGTTCCTGAGTTTAGGTACTAAACTATTGGCATCGACTTCACTCACTTTCGTGTAGACCGATAATTAGTAGCAATATAATCCTAAACGTTAACCTAATCGATCCACTGCCCTGAAGGAATGGAAATGAAAATTCAACAGACACTCTTCGTGATTCTTTTGGCCGTATTTGCGCAAATCGCAGTCGCTGCATCAGACAAGGCCGGGATCAGCTACACCAACGTCAAGTTGCAGATCGCACGCATCCAGGTGCAAGACAGTGTCAGCTTCGACGATGCAGTGGAATCACTCAAGCTGCGCGCCAATCAACACAATCTAAAATTCGTCGGCGCGAACCAGCTTTGGAAAGAGATCGAAGCACTGACTGGAAAGCCTGCCAAACGCATGGAGATATTCAACTTCTGCGACGGCCTCACCGCCAATAAGATGCTGACTGCCGATCCTATGATGATCGCCTTCATGCCATGTCGCATCGCCCTGATCGAAGATGACAAGGGTAAGCGTTGGGTCATCTCCATGATGATGGACTTGAAGCTCATCAAAGCGATGCCTGCCGATACACGCAAGGCGGCGGAAAAGGTCATGGCAGCGATGAAAGACATGATGGTGGCAGCGAGCAAGGGCGATCTGTAGTTTCGCGCGTATATACAACGAAGGATGGAAGAAGTGAGGAAGTGTAGTGAGTGATTATTCATATAACGTCGAAGAAGCGGATTTTGATGAGCTGGTGGTGGCGCGTTCACATGAGATACCTGTCTTGGTGGACATCAGCGCTGACTGGTGTGCCCCCTGCAAAGTATTGGCTCCCTTACTGCACAAGATGGTGTTCGCCTACGACGGGAAGTTTATACTGGGCATCGTCGATGCAGATGAGAACATGAAGATCGCAGGTCGCCACAAGGTCAGAGGATTCCCGACTGTGATCGCCTATAGCAAGGGTGTAGAGATCGACCGTTTTCACAGTGCGCAGACTGAAGGTTTCTTGCGTACATTCATCGACCAAGTGATTCAAAAGCACCGATACAGCTAGGTGGTCTAGCCAAGTATCGCCATTCGCCAGCTTGGGTGTTTTTACTTCAACTCGTAAATAGAGTGGAGAACGATACATGACATGAGTAAAACGACACGCACCTATTTGTTGTCGATCTCGACTGCATTGGCAGTGGTCATGTCTTTTGCTTCATTCCAGTTTGCGTTCGTCGTTTCTGAGTTCTCCCTGAAGATGTTGGTCGTGCCCATATCGCTTGGTTGTGTGCTGGGTTTACTCATTGGAAAAGTGCAAACGCTGCGAATGGAATTGGCCGAACGCAATCGTTTGTTCGCTGCGCTCTCTGATTTTGCGATCGAATTCACCTACTTTCGAAAAGTGAGCGGCGAATACGAGTATGTCTCTCCGGCATGTAAGCAGCTCACGGGCTATTCACAAGAGGATTTCTACCGACAGCCGAATTTTATGGATACCTTAATCTATCCAGAAGATAGAGGCTTGTGGCGAGGGCATATCCACAACATCAATGGCGTAGGTATCGCTGAAGTTTTGCAACTTCGCATCATGACCAAGCAAGGACAGATCCGCTGGATCGAGCATCTTTGTAGCACGGTGCAAGATGAAAGTGGGAAGACTATCGGTGTGCGTTCCACCAATCTTGATATCACTGATCGCAAGAAGGACGAGCTTGAGTTGTTCTTGGCAGCCAAGGTCTTCGAATCACCCAATCCTATGCTGATCACGGACAGCAACAGCGTGATCATCCGCTGTAATCGCTCATTCACCGCGAGCACGGGCTATTCTGAATCTGATGTCGTGGGGCAGACGCCAGGGATGCTTCATTCGGGACGCCACAATGAAGAGTTCTATCGTGAGATGTGGGAGGTCATATCCCGTACAGGTGAGTGGCAGGGTGAGGTGTGGGATCGGCGTAAGAATGGTGAGATATACCCCAAGTGGTTGATGATCTCCGCGATCAAAGATGATGACGGTGGCGTAACGAATTATCTTGGTACACATTTCGATATCACTGAAAGGAAAAAGGCAGAGCAAAAGATCGAAGAACTGGCTTTCTTCGATCAGCTTACTGGCCTACCTAATCGAACACTCCTATTGGACCGTTTGAAACAAGCGATGATAGTGAGTGCCCGAAACGCGAATCACTGCGCCTTGTTGTTGATCGACTTGGATAACTTCAAGACACTGAATGACACGCTCGGACATGATTGTGGGGACTTGCTGTTGAAACAAGTCGCAGATCGCCTACGGGATTGTGTACGCGCAGACGATACGGTCGCTCGATTTGGAGGGGATGAGTTCGTCGTTGTCCTAACGGGCTTGAGTTCGATCGAAAGTGAGGCTGGAGTACAGACTGAAGTGGTGGGAGAAAAGATCATCGCCATGCTCAATCAAGCCTACCTTCTCAAAGACGTCTTGCACAGGAGCACGCCAAGTATCGGAGCGACCTTGTTCATGAATCATAAGTCCACCATCGATGATCTCTTGAAACAAGCTGATCTGGCTATGTACAGAGCCAAGGGGGCGGGGCGCAACACATTACGCTTCTTCGATCCAGAAATGGAAAGTGTCGTGATGCAGCGTGCCGCTTTGGAAGCTGAATTGCGAGAAGCGATAAGCAAGCAGCAGCTCCTGCTTCATTTCCAAGCTCAAGTCGAGGGCGGGCATGTGCTGGGGGCAGAAGTGTTGGTGCGTTGGCAACACCCTCAAAAAGGACTGGTATCGCCTGCCGAGTTCATCCCCTTGGCTGAGGAGACTGGACTGATATTGCCTTTGGGAGGTTGGGTCTTGGAGGTGGCATGTGCGCAGTTGGCTATATGGGCCAAGCGCCCCGAGATGGAACATCTGACGATCTCCGTGAATGTGAGCTCTCGCCAATTCATGGCCGTCGATTTTGTGGATCAAGTATTTGCGATACTTGAGGCGACCAAGGCTAAACCACAGAGATTGAAGCTGGAGTTGACTGAGAGTCTGTTGGTGTCGAATGTAGAAGAGATCATCCAGAAGATGTTCACCTTGAAGGCTAAAGGCGTCGCTTTTTCTTTGGATGACTTCGGTACAGGTTATTCATCTTTGACCTATTTGAAACGGCTGCCACTGGATCAATTGAAGATCGACCAGTCTTTCGTACGCGATATCCTGAGTAATCCCCATGATGCCTCTATCGCAAAAACGATCATCTCGCTTGCTCAAAACTTGAGGATGAGCGTCATCGCAGAGGGCGTCGAGACAATTGAGCAACGAGATTTTTTGATGACTTTGGGATGCTATGCATACCAAGGTTATCTATTCGGGCGTCCCATGCCGATCGAGGGTTTCGAGTCTACTGTTTGAGAGAATCAGCTACGCCGTTGTGAAGCTGCGATGATTCGCGTCATGGAAGCGAATCTGATTGCGACCGGCCTCTTTGGCTTGATACATGGCAGTATCAGCCAGCTTGAGGATCTTATCTTTGCATCCATCCTGGTGGTCGAATACGATCACGCCGATACTTGCCGTGCAGTGATGTTCGATGCAGATATCCGACTCTTCATCGTGTTTGAGGGTCAGTAGATAAGGTGTATTAAGGGCTGCACGGATCTTCTCGGCGATGATGCCGGCCTGTGCAGTAGATTCGGTTTTATCCGCATCCAACTCGCTGAGCATCAACACGAACTCATCACCGCCAAAGCGCGCTACGGTATCCATTTCGCGGACGCAGTTTCTAAGCCTATTGGCCACTTCGATCAGTAGCAAGTCTCCCGCCACGTGTCCATGCGTGTCGTTCAGCGGCTTGAAATTATCTAGATCAAGGTACATCACCGATCCATAGCACCCTTTACGTTTATTGGCAGATAGGTTTTGGCTCAGGCGGTCAATGAGCAGGCGACGGTTGGGTAGCTGGGTCAACGTGTCATAGAACGCCATATTGCTGATCTCCTCTTCCGCTTGTTTGCGTGCGGTGATGTCGCTGAAGAGGGAGACATACTCAGTCGTTCTGCCCGCATCGTCCTTGACTGCGGTGATGGTCAGTTCTTTCGGATAGACCTGCCCGTTCTTGCGGCGATCCCAGATCTCTCCAGACCAGAAGCCATACGTCAACAGGTGTTGCCACAATCCGATGAAAAATGTCTTGTCGTGTCGACCTGAGCTCAAGATACGTGGATTCTTTCCCATCACTTCTTCCGAACTGTAGCCTGTGATGTCCTGAAACGCCTGATTGACACGGATGATGTTCGCATCGACATCGGTGATCATGATGGCTTCATGGGTCTCAAAGGCTACCGCTGCGACACGTAGACGCTCGTCCGCCAGTTTTCGCGCAGTGATATCAGTGCGCATGGAGATGTATTGGGTAGGCTTTCCGCTCTCGTTCATATAAGGAACGATGGTGGTCGCCACCCAATACAGATGTCCGTCTTTTGCCTTGTTGCAGATCTCGCCATGCCACACTTTGCCGGACGCGATCGTTTGATACATCTCGCGGAAGAACTCGGTTGACTGCACGCCAGATTTTAGTAGACGGTGATTCTGTCCGATCAACTCTTCAACCGAATAGCCGCTTATTTCGGCGAATTGACTGTTGGCGTAGGTGATCGTGCCGCGCACATCAGAGGTGCCGACGATGGCATGCTGATCCAAGGCGAACTTCTGATACTTCAATTCTTTCAGTGCATCTTGGATGGATCTTTGCCAGGTGACAACGGCACGATCCGTTCTGCGAACGGAAAAGAACAGCGCCATATACAGCGCGCAGAAAGCGCTCAATACAATCAGGGCGATCGAGATTGTTTTCGCATTGATGCGCTCCATGATCAGGGTGACATCGGCATAGATCTCGATAGCGCCCGATCTCTTCCCCTCATGGGTGATTGGCATACGCAAGATGGAAACATAGCGATCATGCAACTCACCTGCTTTGCCGAGTAAGGATTCACGAAACTCGATCTGGCTCGTCATCTTCCCTTGCAGTGCTTGTTCAAGCTCCGTAGTACGCTGGGGAACTTCATTGATAGACGAGTAGATGGGCGCACCAGAAAGGTCATATATCGTCAGTCTGATGAGCTGGTGTTCGGGGACATTGGCCAGTGCTGTGAAGAGAGCATTGGAATCCAGACTCTCACGCAATGCTTGAGCTTTGAATCCAATGTCGGCGAATGCGGTTCCTTTGAGTTGATTGTCCAGTAGGTGGTTGAGATGTATTGCGATCTTTTCACTTTGGTGTGCGGCGATTTCTTCGTGCTCGACAAATTGATCCTGCCGGTAAAGCAAGACTAGGACGGATGCCGTGAGAAGCATGGCCACCAGACTGGTGATCGAGAAGCGTCGAAGCAGGGTGAATCTCTCGCTGGATAAATGCGGGTCGCTTGAGATTGGGATCTGATTTTTTGTTTGCGAGGATTTCAGCATTTGCGCTCCAAGAATCGTGTGGGCAAACACTGAATGTTCAGCAATCCCGCTGACCTGTTTAACGAAACTGAGGTCCGGTGATTTTGCGTCGCCGCCTTTCGACGGGTTTGCCCTTTTGAGTCTGGGCAGAACCTATCACGCATAGAGTCGAGTGCATATATGCCAAAGTATATAGACCTTGGTCTATTACTTGATTTTTATGTGGGTATTTGGGTTTGGCGTTATCTGAGGCGTCTCGGAGAGGTGGTTGGCTGAGCTTATTCCCATTCCAGCATCGGGAAGATACGCGCCACATTGCGGCGATTCGTCATGTCGAAAAGCAACCACTTGGACTCTTCAGATCGCGCCGCAGTGGCGATGGTGTCTTCCATGCTACGTCCTTGTTTGATCGCTTCGCGCACATCCGCCAGCAGTGTCGTGAGGTAACGCTTCTCATCATCCAATGCGAGCGCGCCATTCAAGGTGACAGGGCCATGTCCCGGTACTGTGCGCGTCGTTGAGATGTCGCGCAGTCGAGCGATCACTTCCAGCCATGAGGGAACATCGCCATCGATGGAGGGGGTGCGTTCGATGAATAACAGGTCTCCCGTCCACAGTGTTTGGCTGGCTGTATCGAACACGGTGAGGTCGCTAGGGCTGTGCGCAACGGGATGGGCGGTGAGTCGCAGTGTACGGCCTCCTAAGTCCAATTCATGTGTGGCGCTGACCGCTAAAGTGGGGGCGATCAATTCCGTGCCGGCCGCGTCCTTGCCAACCCATTCTGGCTGGTTGCGCAGATAGACTTCTCTACGCTGTGCCATGGTTTCGGCCAATTTGCTATGCCCGACGAAGATCGGATGATCTTGTTTGAAAGCGGCGTTGCCTAGTGCATGGTCGGGGTGTACGTGGGTGTTGATCATGTAGAGGATGGGTTTTTGGGTGACTTTGCGGATCGCTTTGCGCAGTTGTGAGCCGACGGCGGGTGAGCCACCCGTATCGATGACGGCCACGCCTTTTTCTCCCACCACGAAGCTGATGTTGCAGATATCGCCGCCGTAATGAGGGGCGAGGTCTTTGTGTTCACCGTGATGGACGTAGATACCAGGCGATATTTTTTCCAGTGAGAAGGGGGCTGCGAAGGCGAGGGCGGGCAGCAAGGCCAGAAGTACAAACACGGATTTGTTCATAGTTACCCTTTCAGCGTTCGATTGAATGTCCAGAAAGCGTCTTACCTTTGCATCACGTGAAGTATTCGAGGTGCAGTATCAATGTCAAACCACGAACTTGCTAGTGGTCTCATTCAGGCCTCTTGCTGCATCGATCATTCTTTCCGCTTCTTGCATACAGAGCTTGGTGAGGTCAGCGACACTTTCTGTACGTACTTGGCTGTCAGACATGCGAGTCAGCACGATACCCACTAACATCTGCTGATCATCGGCTGCTTCGCGTACAGCATCGACGGAGCTCTTCATCTCTACTGTCGCCTTCTCAATGAGTGAGAAGATCTCCGAGGAAGACTGCGCTGCTTGTAGTCCATCTACCACTGCACTGGCATTCTCTTTGGAAATACTCACAGTGGATGCGACATCAAGGCTGACTCGTTTGAGGACCTCGTCGATGCGGGTGGTGGCTTGTGCGGCTTGCTCGGATAGTTTCCTGACCTCATCTGCCACGACCGCAAAGCCACGGCCTTGTTCGCCTGCACGGGCCGCCTCGATCGCGGCATTCAAAGCTAATAGGTTGGTTTGATCTGCGATCTCTCGAATGGCTAGCACAGCTGTCTCGACTTCTTTGGCGCTGATGGCGAGACTGTTCGCATTCGCCGATATTCTCTTGCTGGCTTTGTCTAGTACTGAGATCGCACTTTCCGATGCGGCCACTTGAGACACCCCTTTACGAACCAGTTCGTCGGCAGACGAGGCGCTATTACCCGCGTCGTCAGATAGTTCGAGTATAGAGTTGGCTGCATCGGCCATCCCATTGATGACTTTTACGATCTCATTCGCATTCTGGCGATACTCGTCCATATTGTTTCCCAATGACTGCATGGAAGTACCGATCTCACGCGCGGTCGTATCGACTGTTTTGGCGGAATGCGTGACTCCGTTGAGCGTCTCTCTGAGGCTCTCTGCCATGGCATCAAAGCCCTGTGTGATCTCTCCCACCGTGTCTGCACTACGTATCCCACACCCTTCGCGTAGGTCGCCGCTACGGATTCGTTCTGAAGCAAGAGAGACTAGACGCAATTTTCGAACGAGCAACCATTCAAGCAGCTTGAGGTTGGCGATACCGATCGTGATGCCTGCGATGATGCATCCCAAAAAGAACCAGAGGAACATCCCCTCTTTCCAGTTGACGAAGAAATTCGCATAGATCGGGAAGATCAAGCCCATGGTCAGGCCGAAACCTAGGAAGGAATATTTGATTTGCCTGAGTATGGAGGTACTTTGCTTGGACATGACTATCTCCCGCAGATGCATTGTGAATGAGCTTAGGCTATCGGCCTTGGCTTGAGAACCTTTAGCAAGCCAGATGTTAGTAAATCAATCGTTAGATGCTCTAGTGAGATAGCGCGCCCGGTAGAGTAGTCGCGGAGTGCTGGCATCGTCGGTGAAGGCGGAGCGATCATGTAGCACGTTGTTACACAGTAGTCCCATACCGCTTTCCATCTTGAGTTGATGGATGTGTGGCGAGGTCGATGCCAATATCTGTTCGAGTTCGGCGACAGCTGCAAGCGTGGTCGCATCTTGTTTCCATTCGATACTGCGGGTGCGGGCGGTATAGCGCATGTGAAGATGGCCCTGCGTGTCGATCGAGAACACGGGGCCGGTCTGGGCTTCACGCACACCGTCGAACTCATCCACTCGCGCAGGGATAGTCATCACGTCAGGTGCGGAAAGGGCACGGATGAAGTCGGGATTCGCATCCCGTAGCAGGATGTAGGCGATCTCGTGATCCATCACGCGGTTCTCTCCGCCGATGCCGGCGTTCTGAGCGCAGTGCAGCACCATGCCGCGTATCTGTCGTTCCGGAGGATTGTAGTAGCCATCAGTGTGCCACTTGATGGCGCGGTCGGTGTAGGGGATGTAGGTCTGACGCTGGTTGTCTGGGTTGCTCACGGTGATGCGCGAGATGCCATGTTTGTCAGCTAGCCAATTGGCATCCAGATCGACAAGGCCGAATTGCGCACCGAACGCGCGCAACATGATCTCGTCCATCTCCACGTGGCTGGCATAAATGACCATGTTGCTGCGCTGGCAACGATTGAGTAGCGCAGCACGCTCCGCTTGGGTGACATGCAGCGGGTCGGCAATCTCAACGATGAGTTCGTTCGATGCGACGATGGCGTGCGCCAGTCTGTGTTCGCGCCAACGCAGATAGGTGTCTGTGTCTTCGAGATCAAAAGGGGAGGACATACTAGTCGCCACTGGTACCCGTGCGGCGACGGGCAGGACGCGGTGCAGTCTCCAGCAAGTTGCTGAAGGTCTTCTCCAGCATCTCGACCGCTTCGGGCGCTTCGATGCTCATCATCGGATCGATGATCCACCAACTATCTTTGTCGTCCATCACTTGTTCCATGCAAAACGCGAGATAACGCATGAAAGAAAAATCGCCGCCTTTCCCCTCATAGGTGAAATCGGCGTATTCGTCGGCACGCTGATTCAGGCGGTCAATAAAGCGCCGTTTGCATTCTGCAATATCGCCACCGATAAGGCGACTCTCATTCTCGGCATGGGTCTCGGCGACGCGATGGGCGAGTTCTGAAGTGAAACTGTTGCGCTCTTCGAGTGGAAAAAGGCGATAGGCGATGCGGTCCGCCACTTGGATCTCAAACAACAAGAACTCGGTGAGGAAGGCGAAATACTGCGGGCCCACCGTGATTTCGAACTTGGCTTTGCGCGTGTTCTTCAGGGCATTGTCTGCGATGCGATAGATGACGAACGACAGCGCCCCCGCCAGTTCTTTCGGCGTGTGTTCTTTACCGGCTTTGAACCAGCTGCTCTTGATGCGCATTGAGACCCCAGTTCTTAATGAAAAGCCTCGCCTTGGCCGATGCAGGATAAGGCGAGGCTAGCGTACTAACTTAATAACCGCCCTTGCCTTTAGGTTGAGGCAAGCCAGCTACTTTGGCGGCTTGTTTCGCGGGGCCGACAGGGAAGAGGTCGTACAGGTCTTTGCTTTCAGCTTCAGGCCAAAATTCGTTCACACCTTTCAGCATGTTGCGGAAATTAGGGGTGTGACCTTCTTCGCGGAATTGATCGCGCATGTAATTGATGATCTCCCAATGTTTTGGCGTGAGTTCGATGCCTTCCGCCGCTGCAATGACACCGACCACCTCTTCGCTAAAATCCGCTTCCAGCAAGTAGCCTTCGGCATCTACCTCAAGTTCATTTCCTGCCACTGTGTAACTCATCGCATTTCCTCCTTAAATATCCTACGCGACCATCAGTCCAGATCGGCGATGGCTTTGTAGGGAACAAAAATTCCGCAACCGTAGCGACGGTCTGCACCTAGTCCTGCATATTGCAAGCGCAGCGACGCGTCAGGTTTCATATCGTGTACGACCAAGCTGTAGCCGTGGATCGTACGTTCAGGTGTACTCAATTGATTACGCATACCGCAGATGAGCTTGCCGATGATCTTCAGTTCAGCCAATTGCGCGGAGACGGCTTGCATGAAGGCGATCTCGTCTGCATCGCCGATGACTAGATGGGCGTGTAGGGTAGGGTAAGCCTGTATCGGGCGCAGTTTGATCGCGCCGAGTTGCAAGACCGTGCCTTCTACCGCCAATGCCTTGCCGGCGAGTGCTTCTACTTCTGCGCCCAATTCTGTGGGGATGCGTACCACTAGCTTGGCGCGCTTAGGCAAAACAAGACCGTTCGGCGTGCTGGATGTGCGTAAGGGCAGAAGACCCGCAGACTCGTGAGCCGCCAATATCGAGACATGTCGTGTCAGTGCATGCCATAGCGGAGCTGCGTAAGCAGAGGGGACGTTCTCGCCGCTGATGTCGAACACGGCATCGATCATTTCTACAGTGGCTTCAGTCATGGGATGCGCCAGGTTGGGTATCCGCCCATTCTTTCATCGCCTGCGCCCATTGCTGAGCTGTCGCGGGATCGATGTCGAAGATCGTGAAGCGTTTACCTTCTTTGATACGTAAACGTAGCAAGCTCATCCCCCCCTCTGCGTGATCGATCTGGTGTAGCTCGATCTCTTGTGAGCCAAGCGGGACTTTGAATTTTGCCAATGCGATGGTTTGCGCCATAACGGATCACGATTGAATGGGTAATGTGGGGGCGGAGTCTATATGTAATTTGATGCTGTTTGAAATACTACTGGGGGACGATTCGATACTACCCGTAAGGGTTATAAAAAATACCCGCTACGGGTGATAGTTTGCTTGATGGATGCCCCGTAGTATGCCAATCCATTAAGAAATGGAGCACGCCCAGCATTTAGGGCTGAATCCGACGATCGATTTCACGAATTACCAGTCCCAGTGGGTTCTGGGTCTTTAAAACTGTTGTCAGCGTGTGGCTGTTGGCAACTCGACTGAAAGGAAAGATTATGGCGAAGAAGATGCATGATACCCCCAACCTCGATCAACTTGAGGACGGTCCGTGGCCAAGCTTTGTGACTGGATTGAAGGATCTGGCCAAAGACAAGGACTATGTGGTTGATCTGTTAGGTCAATTGGAAGAATCCTACAAGACCAAAAAAGGTTATTGGAAGGGTGGTACGGTCGGTGTGTTCGGTTACGGTGGTGGTGTCATTCCTCGTTTCACCGAGCTGAAGAATGCGGACGGTACGCCAAAATTCAAAGATGCAGCTGAGTTCCACACCTTGCGCGTCATGCCGCCACCTGGAATGCACTACGACACAGGTACATTGCGTCAATTCTGTGACATCTGGGAAAAGCATGGTTCTGGTCTGATCGCTTTCCACGGCCAGTCTGGCGACATCATGTTCCAAGGTGCGACTACTGAGAACGTGCAAAAGGCGTTCGATGAGATCAACGAGATGGGTTTTGACCTCGGTGGTGCAGGCCCGGCAGTGCGTACTTCTATGTCTTGTGTAGGTGCGGCACGTTGCGAGCAGTCTTGCTACGACGAGGCGCAAGCGCATCGTGCAGTGCTGAACACCTTCTTGGATGACATCCATCGTCCATCGCTGCCTTACAAATTCAAGTTCAAGTTCTCTGGTTGCCCTAACGATTGTATGAACTCCGTACAGCGTTCCGACATGGCTGTCATTGGCACATGGCGCGACAACATCCGTACTGATGAGACATTGGCCAAGAAGTGGTTCGCCAAGCACGGTATGGATGAGTTGGTGAATGACGTGGTAGCGCGTTGTCCAACCAAGACCTTCCAGTTGAAAGAGATCAAGAACGTCAAGAAATCTGACAGCATCTCCAGCGTCGCGGTGAGCGACACGCATGCGATCGAGATCGACAACCGTGACTGTGTGCGCTGTATGCACTGCATCAACGTGATGACGGGTGCGTTGTCCCCAGGCAAGGATAAGGGTGCGACCATCCTCGTGGGCGGTAAGAGCCACTTGAAGATCGGCGGCCTGCTCGGAACAGTGATCATCCCGTTCATGAAGTTGGATACTGAAGAGGACGTCGAGAAGTTGGTCGACTTCGCACAACGCACCATCGACTTCTTTGCTGAGAATGCATTGGAGCATGAGCGTACTGGCGAGATGATCGAGCGTATCGGCCTGGCTAACTTCCTTGAGGCGATGGAGATCGAAGCTGATCCAGCCATGGTCAATTCGCCACGTATGAACCCTTATGTTCGTACCGATGGATGGGATGACGAAGTCGCCAAGATCAACGCCAAAAAGCAAGCTGCCTGAGGAGAATAGAGAATGAACCAAGCTGTTGCTGCTGCACCTGTCGCGAAACGCAAGCCTAAAGAGACTGGCGTTCCTGATAACAAGAAATATCTTCATCCAGTGATGGCGAAGAACTACGGGAACTGGAAATACCACGACCGTCCTCGTCCTGGTGTGTTGCACCATGTCGCGCATTCGGGCGATGAGATCTGGTCTGTACGTGCAGGTACCGCACGTCAGATGGATATCTTCACGATCCGCAAGTTGTGTGACATCGCTGATAAGTTCGCAGAAGGCCGTGTCCGCTTCACCATCCGTTCCAACATCGAATTCATGGTGTCGGACGAGAAGAAAGTGGCGCCGTTGATCGCTGAATTGGGTAAGCATGGCTTCCCAGTGGGTGGTACAGGCAACTCCATCACGATGATCGCGCATACCCAAGGTTGGTTGCATTGCGACATCCCTGGTACGGATGCATCGGGTGTCGTGAAGGCCTTGATGGATGAGTTGCATCACGAGTTCATCCGCGAAGAGATGCCTAACCGCGTGCACTTGTCTACATCTTGCTGCGAGATCAACTGCGGTGGTCAGGCTGACTTGGCCATCATCGTGCAGCATACCAAGCCACCTGTCATCAACCACGATCTGGTTGCCAACGTATGTGAGCGTCCAACCGTGGTGGCGCGTTGCCCGGTCGCGGCGATCCGTCCTGCGATGGTGAACGGCAAGCCTTCTCTGGAGATCGACGAGTCCAAGTGTATGTGCTGCGGTGCTTGCTATCCACCATGCCCTCCAATGCAGATCAATGATCCAGAGAATTCCAAGCTGGCGATCTGGGTCGGCGGTAAGAACTCCAATGCGCGCGGTAAGCCAACCTTCATGAAGATGGTCGCATCCGGCTTGCCAAACAACGCACCGCGTTGGCCTGAAGTGGCTGAAGTCGTGAAGAACATCCTGTCCGTGTACAAGGACGATGCACGTCCTTGGGAGCGTCTGGCAGATTGGATCGATCGAATCGGTTGGCCACGTTTCTTCGAGAAGACTGGTCTGCCATTCACCAAGTATCTGATCGACGATTGGCGCGGTTCACGTGCGAACTTGAATTCGTCCACGCATATCCGTTTCTGATAAAGGGCGTTAGAGATGAAATTCGGAATCGTAGTCAACGAAGGGCCGTATCAGCATCAGGCGAGCGACTCAGCTTACCTGTTCGCTAAAGCGGCCATCGCCAAAGGGCATGAAGTGTGGCGTGTGTTCTTCTACCACGATGGTGTGAACAACGCATCCAAGCTGACCGAACCTCCTCAGGATGACAGGCACATCGTCAATCGTTGGACCAAGTTGGCTGAAGAGCACAAGGTCGATCTGGTGGTGTGTGTGGCAGCAGCGATGCGTCGCGGCATCCGTGAAGAGAATCTGGCCGCAGGCTTCCGTATCTCGGGGCTTGGTCAGTTGGTTGAAGCCGGTACCAAATGTGATCGTCTGATCACATTCGGCGATTAAGGAGAGACGAGATGAGCGAAGGTGGTGTAAAAAAATTCATGTTCGTCAATCGCAAGGCGCCGTATGGGACGATCTATGCCTTGGAATCGTTGGAGGTGGTGTTGATCACGGCAGCTTTTGATCAGGACGTCTCCTTGGTCTTTATGGATGACGGCGTATATCAATTGAAGAAAGGTCAGCAGACTAAAGGGATAGAGACCAAGAACTTCTCGCCTACCTACCGCGCGTTGGAAGGTTATGACATCGAGAAGTTGTATGTCGAAAAGGAATCTTTGGAAGCGCGTGGTCTGACCGAGGCTGATCTACTGGTGGATGTCACCGTGTTGGGGCGCGCAGAGATGGGCGCATTGATGAACGAACAAGACGTTGTCTTGAGTTTCTAAGGGGGCGGCATGTTACACATCATCAATAAATCTCCCCTAAGCAATAGCTCATTGGAAAGTTGTTTGCGGGTCGCTGTTCCGGGCGATATCCTGCTGACTGAAGATGCGGTGTATGCCGCGACTTCAGGTAATGCCTTCGAAGGGAAATTGCGTGAGGCGATGGGACGATTCAAAGTCTATGTCTTGCAACCCGATCTAGATGCCAGAGGACTTGGCGATCGACTCATCGAAGGTGTGACCAGTGTGGACCACGGTGGTTTCGTGGATCTGACCATCAGTAACAACAGTTGCCAATCTTGGCTGTAATTCAGTATCAATCTTTGGGAGAACTAGCATGGCAAGTATCGAAGTAGGCGGCAAATCTTACGAAACAGACGAAGAAGGTTACTTGGTCAATCTGGCTGAATGGAACAAAGAAGTCGGTGAATATCTGGCACAGACAGAAAGCGTCGAACTCACTGATCAACATTGGGAAGTCATCAACTTCCTGCGCGAGTACTTCGAGGAATATCAGATCGCTCCGGCAGTTCGCGTACTGACCAAGGCCATCGGTAAGAAACTCGGCCCAGAGAAGGGTAATAGCGAGTACCTGTATGGTCTGTTCCCCTATGGCCCAGGCAAGCAAGCTTGCAAGATCGCGGGTCTGCCTAAGCCAACTGGCTGCGTTTGATTCTGTTTAGACGATAGGGACTCACCATGGCGAGCATCGTATTTGCGATCCTTTTCTACCTCGCTACGCTCCTGTTCGTTGTGGGAGTGCTCTATCGCATCAATATCTATGCGCGTACACCTGCACCGCTAAAGATACCGACCACTCCGGCGCCAACCACTAAGGGCGGCGTCGTCCTGCGCATGACGCGCGAAGTCCTGTTCTTCGAAAGCCTGTTTAAGGCGAATTTGTGGACCTGGGCAGCGGGTTGGTTGTTCCATGCGGGCTTGGCGTTGGTGACCTTGCGTCACCTGCGTTATTTCACAGAACCAGTATGGGGGTGGGTAGCCTTCATACAACCCTTCGGTATCTATGCGGGTATCGCCATGCTGTTGGGTTTGTGTGGATTGTGGGCGCGACGTTTGTTCGTCGAACGCATCCGCTACATCTCTACTCCCTCTGATCATTTGATGTTGGTGTTGCTGATCGGTATCGCGGCCACTGGATTGTTGATGAAGTTCGTGGCGCATACAGATGTCATCGCAGTGAAGGGCTTCTTCATTGGCTTGATGCACTTCGACATCTTGCATTTCCCGACCGATCTGTTGCTGGTCGTGCATCTATCTTTGGTTGTGCTACTCCTGGTCGTGTTTCCCTTCAGCAAATTGCTGCACGCACCAGGAGTCTTTTTTTCACCGACACGGAATCAGACCGACAATCCGCGCGAGAAGCGCCATCTGAGTGCTTGGGCTGCCAAGTTGGAAGCGGAGAAATAACATGGCAGATATCACAGCACCAGCCTATAGGATCATCCCTATCGTACCTAAGTTGAAACCGGGTGCGATGGAAGGCAAAGGCCCTTTTGTGGCCAGCGACAAGATCAATGAAGCGATCGGTTTCCCCGGACAACTGGTGGAAGACTGGCACGACAAAGCGATCGCCAAGATGGGCGATCTATTGTCCAAGTACCGCTCGCTCAAGGTCTACATGGATGCTTGCGTGCATTGCGGCGCATGCTCGGACAAATGCCATTACTTCATTGGCACACAAGACCCGAAGAACATGCCGGTGGCGCGTCAAGACCTGATGCGCAGCGTATATCGCCGCTACTTCACCTTGCCCGGAAAATTCTTCCCTAAACTCGTCGGTGCGCGCGATCTGACGCGCGAAGTCTTGGACGAGTGGTACAACTATTTCAATCAATGCTCCGAATGCCGTCGTTGCTCGGTGTTCTGTCCCTACGGTATCGACACTGCTGAAGTAACGATGGCGGCGCGCGAGATCCTCGACTCCGTTGGGTATGGACAGAAGTATTCCAACGAGATCATCGGCAAGGTGCACAAAATCGGTAATAACCTCGGTCTGCCTGGTCCTGCCCTGCGAGATACGCTGGAAGGCTTAGAAGAGGATGTGAAAGATGCTACCGGCATCGATGTGAAGTTCCCGATGGATGTGAAGGGGGCGGAAGTGCTGCTCATCACGCCATCCGCGGATTTCTTTGCTGAACCGCATATCGACAGTTTGATCGGCTATGCCAAGGTGTTCCACGCAACAGGTACCAGCTGGACTCTGTCGTCGATGTCATCCGAAGCCGGTAACTTCGGCATGTTCATCGGAAACTATGAGCAGTTGCGGACTATTGCGATGCGTATCCGTCAGGCCGCGCTTGAGTTGGGTGTCAAACGCATCGTCGTGGGCGAGTGTGGTCACGCATGGCGTGTGGCTTATAGCTTCTGGAACACGCTAAACGGTGTGGGCGACGGTGCGGATGCGGACGATAAATTCGCGCAGATGTTGCAAAAACAACTCGACCATCGATACAAGCAGCCTATGCATATCTGTGAGTTCACTTGGGATGCGATCCAGGCAGGTGAGCTCTCGTTTGATCGATCACTGAACGACAAGCACGTCATCACCTTCCACGATTCTTGCAACGTTGCGCGTGGTTCGCGCATGGGTGACTTCGCGGGTGGTCAGTTCGAGATACCGCGCAACATCATCAAGGCGTGCGCTAATAATTTCGTGGAAATGGATCCGCGCACCACTCGTGAGCAGACCTTCTGCTGCGGCGGCGGCGGCGGACTTTTGACGGATGACTTGCTCGATGTGCGCGTGAAGGGTGCTTTGCCGCGCATGGAAGTATTGCAGCAAGTGAAAGATGAACAAGGTGTGAACTTCATGGCGACCATCTGTGCGATCTGTAAAGCACAGTTCACCAAGGTGCTACCTATTTACGGTTTTGATAGAAAGATGGTCGGCGGGGTTCACCAGCTGGTCAGCAATGCAATCATTCTTGGCGAAGATAAATAATTCACTGGAGGCAAAATGTCTGAAACAACAGCAACCCCGCAAAAGGTCACGTTCCGCCGCTACAAAGACGGTGATAACAAGGTCAAGCGTTGGAACGAGCAGATCTTCCAAGCTAGCCATACACATAAATGCCCGACCTATATCCAATCCACGCCACCATGCCAAGGCAGCTGCCCTGCTGGCGAAGATATCCGTGGTTATTTGTCCATCGTACGTGGCACTGAAAAGCCTCCTGTCGGTGCTGACGGAAAGCCGACTATGCCTTGGCAAGAATATGCATGGCGCCGTTTGACTGAAGCGAACCCGTTCCCTTCAGTGATGGGCCGCGTATGTCCTGCTCCATGCGAATCAGGTTGTAACCGTAATGCGCTGGAAGATCACGTCGGTATCAATTCGGTCGAGCATTTCTTGGGTGAATATGCGATCCAGAACAAATTGGGCTTCATCAACAAGGCGACCCCGACAGGAAAGAAGGTCGCTGTCATCGGTGGCGGTCCAGCGAGCTTGTCTTGCGCGTATCAATTGACATTGAAAGGCCATGAAGTAACCGTATTCGACGACCACGAACATCTGGGCGGTATGATGCGTTACGGCATCCCCGGTTTCCGTACGCCACGAGAAGTGCTGGATGCTGAGATCCAGCGCATCATCGATCTGGGTGTGAAGACCCGCATGAACTGCCGTATCGGTACTGATATCTCGTTGGAACAGATCCGTAAGGATTTCGATGCTGTGTTCCTGGGTATGGGCGCACAGGCGGGGCGTGCATTGCCTTTGGCAGATAGTGCTGCACCGAACGTGGTCACAGCGACGGCTTTCCTGAAAGCTTTCAACGATGGTCGTTTGCAGCATGTTGGTAAGCGTGTCGTCGTCGTGGGTGGTGGTGATACTTCTATCGACGTGGCGACCGTCGCACGTCGCTTGGGTCACTTGGAGAGCTCTACGCCGACCGATTTCGAACAAGCGATCTCAGGTCAGATGGCACACGATGTGGCTGAAGTCTCTGTGAAGCAGGGCGCTAACGTGACGCTGACTTCGATCTTCAATATCGACAAGATGCAAGCGAACAAGCACGAGATCGAACAGGCTTTGGCGGAAGGTATCGCGATTCGCGGTAGCTTGGCTCCCGTATCTATCGTTCGCGGCGCGGACGGACGTGCGACAGCACTGCGCGTCATCCAGTGCGAAGCGAAGTTGGTTGGTGGCAAGTTGGAGATCAAGAACATCGAAGGTACGGAGCAAGACATTCCTGCAGATCTGATCGTCTCCGCGATCGGTCAGGCGGTCGATTTCACTGGCTTGGAAGAGTTCAATAACGGCAAGGGTGCGGTCAGCACCGACAAGAACTATCTAGTCGCGGGGCAAAAAGGCGTGTTCGCAGGTGGCGACATCATCCGCCCACATTTGCTGACTACTGCTATCGGTCATGGTTCTATCGCGGCCGATGGGATCGATAATTATTTGAATGGCATGGACTTGGAAAAACGTCCTAAGATCGATGCTCATCAATTCGATCTGATGCGCAAGATGATGGAGAAGGGGCTTGAAGTTAAGGACACCCACGAACCCTTGCGTGGCACAGACAAATCCAATGTGGCCATCCATAACTTCGATAACCGCTCGGATCGTTACATCATCCCGCACGATAAACTGTTCATGGGGCACTTCGCCATCGTGGCGCGTAACAAGCGCAACGTCGTCACTTTGAACGAGCAAGAGGCACTAGGTAACTTCGACGATCGTTTGGGGGTCTTGCTACAAGACCAAGCGGTGGCTGAGGCCAAGCGTTGTATGAGTTGCGGTATGTGCTTCGAGTGTGACAACTGCGTGATGTATTGCCCACAAACAGCGGTGTTCCGTGTGCCAAAAGCGAAATCGACACTCGGACGTTATGTGGACACCGATTACAACAAGTGTATCGGCTGTCATATCTGTGCGGATGTCTGTCCTACTGGCTACATTCAAATGGGCTTGGGTGAGTGATGATGCGCCTCGTATTACTGCTCTTGTGTCTCTGTGTCCCCACGGCATGGGCGGCGGAGTCGAGTCTGCCTAAGATCGACATCGGCAAGGGTGGCGAGTGCGTCAAAGATACCCAGTGGATGCGCAAGAACCATATGCACCTGCTCGTACACCAACGTGATGAGACGGTGCATAAAGGTGTGCGTGAAGTGACGAATAGTCTGAAGAACTGCATCGAATGTCATGCCAGTCTCAAAGACGATAGCGTCATCGCCCGCGAAGACAGCTTTTGCGTGGCCTGCCACAAATACGAAGCGGTGAAACTGGATTGTTTTGAATGTCATTCGGGTGTGCGCAAGAGCGCATGGCTGAAGAGGAATGCCAAATGAGCGACATCAACCTTCAGCGCAGGAACTTCTTGAAGACAGCAGCAGGTGCGGCGATGGTCACAGTGGCACCGGGGATGTTGTTGTTCGATGTCGCCCATGGTAATCCTCAGTCAGTCGGCAAGGTGCGCTGGGGCATGCTCATCGATACTGCTGCTTGTGTGCCCGGATGCAATGATTGCGTGACAGCTTGCAATAAAGAGAACGGTTTATCTGGCGGCACTTCAGCAACTGACCCTCAATGGATACGCAAGATCGAGATCAAGGACATCAGCAGCGGACGCGAAGTGTCGTTGCCGATGATGTGCCAGCACTGTGAGCATCCACCTTGTGTCGATGTATGTCCTACAGGCGCGTCATTCAAACGGATGGACGGTATCGTTCTGGTAGACAAACACCTTTGTATCGGCTGCCGTTACTGCATGATGGCGTGTCCCTATAAGGCCCGTTCTTTCGTGCATGAGCCACTGAGCGATCAGAACCCGGATGTCCCACGCGGCAAAGGGACGGTGGAGAGTTGCACGATGTGTGTCCATCGCATCGACCAAGGCGGGCAACCGGCGTGTGCAGAGGCGTGTGCTAATAAAGTGATCTTGTTCGGCGATCTGAACGACCCGGATAGTGAGATCGCGAAGAAGGTGAGATCGGTCGTTTCTACTCAGATACGTGCCGACCTGAAATTAAATCCAGGCGTGCGTTACCAAGGGTTATGAAAATGGCAAGTTATTCCATACCTCAGTTAAGAAGCCATCTCTTCTACGTACTCATGGCAGTGGCTGGTGCCATCGTGCTTGCAGCCATGTTTGCCGTGCATTCAATGGAAGAGCAGGGTCATATCATCACCGGCATGAACAACCAGATCGTTTGGGGTATGCCGCACGTGTTCGCCATATTCCTCATCATTGCCGCATCGGGCGTGCTCAATGTCTCATCCATCGGTTCGGTATTCAACAAGCCAGCGTACAAGGTGCGCGCACCACTTGCTGGCTTGCTATCCATTGCCATGCTGGCGGGCGGATTGACTGTGCTGATGCTAGATCTGGGTAGGCCGGATCGCATCATCGTGGCTGCTACCAATTTCAATCCGACTTCAGTGTTCGCATGGAACGTCGTGCTTTACTCTGGCATGTTCGCGGCGGTCACAGTGTATCTGTGGACCCTGATGGAACAGCGTATGTATGAATGGTCCAAGCCAGCAGCTTTTGTCGTGTTCATTTGGCGTTTTGTGTTGACTACTGGCACGGGTGTCATTTTTTCATTCTTGGTAGCGCGCCAAGCTTACGGTACAGCGATCCTGCCTCCGTTGTTCATCGTGATCTCCTTTGCCTGGGGACTGGCGGTGTTCCATGTCGTGCAAGCAGCGATCTATGAATGGAACGGCAAACTATTGGATGAATATGTGCAGAAACGCATGCGCAACCTGATGGGTGTGTTCGTCATCGCCTCGCTCTATTTTGTGGCGACTTATCATCTGACCAATATCTATTTTGCGCGGCAGACCGAGTTCGAAAGCTTCATTCTGGTGGAGGGCGGGATATATCCGCAGTTGTTCTGGATCGGTTACGTCTTGCTGGGGAATGTGCTGCCATTGCTGCTCATCTATCTACCCGCACTCGACAGATTCAAGCGTATCCCTGTCGCTTCATTGTTCATCATCTTGGGGGGATTCTGCTTGCTCTATGTGTTCATCATCGGCGGGCAGGCTTTTCCCTTGGACATATTCCCTGGATATTCTGTAAGCAGTAGTTTTGCAGATGGGGAGATCGGTACATATCAACCCTCCTTGCCAGAAATATTGTTAGGATTGGGTGGGGTCGGCGTCGCATTCCTGATCTCTGCTATTGGTATTCGTGTGTTGGACTTCGTACCACGCGAATTGCCAAAAAAATAGCAATTCTTCCTTTTCAATGATCGTCCTTTGGTGAGGTTGCAAATATGAGCAACCGCTTTCTAGTCTCCGCAGCTCATAAATCCTCTGGCAAGACCATGGTCAGCATCGGTCTGTGTGCAGCGCTGGCTACGCGCGGGCATGCTGTGCAGCCCTTCAAAAAAGGCCCTGACTATATCGATCCGATGTGGCTGTCACAGGCCGCCGGACATCCCTGTCGTAACCTAGACCTGTACCTGATGGAGAACGACGATGTGGTGGCGACCTTTGCTCGCCATGCGTCAGAAGTGAGTCTGGTGGAAGGCAACAAAGGGTTGTATGACGGACTTGCACTGGATGGTAGCAACAGCAACGCAGCCCTTGCCAAGATGCTAGACCTGCCGGTGATACTAGTCATCGACGCGCGCGGTATGACACGTGGTATCGCGCCGCTGATCTTGGGTTATCAGGCATTCGATAAAGATATTCGCATCGCCGGCGTGATCCTCAACAACCTCGGCGGCAAGCGTCACGAATCCAAGCTAAGACAAGTCATCGAACATTACACCGACGTACCCGTGATCGGCGCCATCCAGCATGATGAGCGACTGTCCATCGTCGAGCGACATCTGGGCTTGATGCCTAGCAACGAATCCATCGCAGCCAGTGCAAAGATCAAACAGATCGGCGAAGCCATCGCTGAGCAGGTCGATCTGGATAGCTTGCTTGCCATCACGCAAAAGCAACCACTCTCCGTCCCTCATCTTGCAGAAGTACGTGCCATCACTACCGGTGACAAGGTGCGCATCGGAGTCGCACGTGACCGTGCCTTCGGGTTCTATTACGCAGATGATCTGGATGCTTTGCAGACGGCGGGCGCGGAGTTGGTCCCGTTCGACACACTCGATGATGCGCATCTGCCAGAGGTCGACGCGCTGTACATCGGCGGCGGTTTTCCAGAGGCTTGTGCGATAGAGTTGGAAGCCAACACGACCTTGCGCAATGAGATCAAACAAGCCATCGAGAGTGGCATGCCTGCCTATGCCGAATGTGGTGGACTGATGTATCTCTCGCGACGCATCGATTACCAAGGGCGTAGTTTTGAGATGGTCGGTGCGATCCCCGGCGATGTGAAGATGCATGCCAAACCCATCGGTCGCGGCTATGTGCATCTGCGCGAGGACGGCGAACATCCGTGGCCGCGCCCCGATGTGCCCGCACGCCAGATCAAAGCTCACGAGTTCCACTATTCGAGCCTAGAGAACCTTCCTCCCGACATGCGCTTCGCTTACCATGTGGAGCGCGGCTACGGCATCGACGGCGAGCGAGACGGTCTGATCATCCACAACCTGCTGGCTTCCTATACGCATCTACGTACTATCGGTAGTTGCTATTGGGCATCCCGCTTCGTTGCTTTTGTGCGTCGCTGCAAACTGCGATCATTAACCCCAATCAAAGAGAAAGCATGATGAACACAAGTCTATATCAAGCTGCAATCGCAGCATTCGACCAAGCCAATGCACAAGATCCAAACAAGGAGATGTTCGAAGGGCGTGAATATCCGAAGGAACTGCTGTATGCACAACGTATGACCGATATGCAGGAACGTTTCGCGCCCGATGCATCGGAAGCGGTGAAACTGGCCTGCCGCGCGCAGCATATCCAGCGTTGGAAAAGTCCGCGCAGCGACTACCCGATGGACAAAAAAGGCTACATGTTGTGGCGTACTACTCTTTACAAGTTCCATGCCGAGACTGCTGGCGCACTGATGAAACAAGTGGGTTACGACGACGAGATGATCGAACGTGTGAAGACCATCGTCGGCAAGACGGAATTGAAGACCAATCCAGAGACACAGTTAATGGAAGACGTGGTCGATCTGACTTTCATCGAACATTACATGCTGCATTTCGCTTCGCAGAAGCCAGACTACGACGAGGCGAAGTGGATCGTCATCATCAAGAAAACATGGGACAAGATGTCAGACAGCGCTCACCAATTCGCACTGGCTGGCAAGATCAAGTTGCCAGAACCTTTGGTGCCATTGATCTTGAAGGCGGTGCAATAAATGGATTATTTGCCCGTATTCCAGAAGGTCAAAGGACGCCTCTGCCTAGTGGTTGGCGGAGGCTCAATTGGTACTCGCAAAGCGGGCGTGTTGCTGGAGGCTGGTGCCAAGGTGCGCGTGGTCGCGCCGCAGATCGACGATGAGTTGAAATCTAAAGCCAACGTAGACGCTGTCGTCGCACGCTTCGAAGAAAAGCATCTCGATGGTGTGATGCTCGTCATCGCAGCCACCAATGATCGAGCTGTGAACAAGCAAGTCTCCGAACTGGCACAGGCGCGCAACATTCCAGTGAATGCGGTAGACGATCCTGAACTGTGCAGTTTCATCATGCCCGCCATCATGGACCGTTCACCCTTGATGGTGGCGTTCTCCAGCGGTGGTGCTTCGCCCGTACTGACACGCATGATGCGCGGCAAACTGGAGACGGTCATTCCGCAGAACTACAGCCGTCTCGCCGCTTTTGCTGAACGCTTCCGTGAATTGGTCAAAACCAAAGTCACCAATCCAGCCAAGCGCCGTATCTTCTGGGAGAACGCGCTGGACGGTGTGATCGCTGAGAAAGTGCTGACTGGTGACGAGAGCAGTGCCGAAGCGATGCTGCAAAAGATGTTGGCGAATGAAGACAACATCGTGCGCGGTGAGGTGTATCTGGTGGGTGCGGGCCCCGGAGATCCTGATCTGCTGACTTTCCGCGCGCTGCGGCTGATGCAGAAAGCAGACGTGGTGGTGTACGACAATCTTGTCTCTAAGCCCATCGTCGATATGACACGTCGAGATGCGGATCGTATCTTCGTAGGAAAAAAACGCGACGACCACACTTTGCGTCAAGAAGAGATCAATGCGCTTTTAGTCAGGTTGGCGAAAGAAGGGAAACGCGTGTTACGTCTCAAAGGCGGCGACCCGTTCATCTTTGGACGCGGCGGCGAAGAGATCGAGACGCTGGCGGCCGAAGGTATTCCATTCCAAGTGGTGCCTGGTATCACTGCTGCATCGGGTGTGGCTTCTTACGCTGGTATCCCGCTGACGCATCGTGACCACGCCCAAGCTTGTGTGTTCGTCACAGGACATCTCAAAGACGGGACGATGAACCTTGATTGGGAGTTGCTGGCTCGTCCAAGACAGACCGTGGTGGTGTATATGGGATTACACGGTTTGGAAAGTCTGTGCGCAAAGCTCATCGAGCACGGACTTCCCGACACCACACCTATCGCTATCGTGCAACAAGGCACTACCCAGAATCAGCGTGTGTTCACCGGTACGCTCGCGACGTTGCCCGGTATCGCCGAACGTGAGAAACCTCAAGCGCCCACACTCATCATCATTGGTGGCGTGGTCACGCTCAGAGAGAAGCTGGCGTGGTTCCATCCGCAAGGATAGGTCTCATCCGACACCGCAGGGATAGGGAAGAACCATGAGTGACCTATTGAGTTTGAACCGTGCGGCAAGATTGGTGGGAGTGAGTCGCGCCGAGCTACAAAAGAAGATCCAGAACGGTGACATGCTCTCCTTCGACGGCAAGGTGACTGTCGAAGCGCTGTTGTCGTGTTACCCGACTGCGCAATTAGAAGATACGGCCGAATTCAAGCGGGTAGCAAGTATCAAAGAAAGATCATTCGGTAAACGTGTGTTCGAACGCGCTTTACCGGATGCAGAAGTCCTAGCCGCACGTATCACCGAGTTGAGCACGACTTTGGCGAACAGCCAGATGCAGTTGAAACAGTTCAACGTTCTGCTAGCGAAGCTGTGGGATAAGTTCGGCGAGCTGCAAGGTCAGTGCCAAGGTGAGTCACGCAAGACGATGGAGGACCTCAGATGTTGGATCAAACAGGAAGTGGCGGCAGCGATGGAACCTGGGTTCAATAATCCTTTGGCCATCAAAGATGGCATCTTGAGCGTGATGACAGCACAGGTGACCTTGCTACCCAGCCAGCAGGACTTCTTGGTGGAGGGGCGAGACACATTGTTGGAAGCCGCGATGCGCGCAGGCATCTCGCTCAACTATGGATGCAGTGGCGGGAACTGTGGGCTGTGTAAAGCCAAGGTGGTTTCAGGTGCGGTGAAGAAGACGCGCCATCACGACTTTCCACTCTCCGAGGCTGAGAGGGAGCAGGGCGTCGTACTCATGTGCAGCAACACCGCCGTCAGTGACCTCACGCTTGAGGCTTCGGTCACGGGGGGCGTACAGGATATCCCGTTCCAACAGATCGCAGCTACGGTCAAGACACATGCGGCGCTGACGGATGAGATATTGCTGTTGCATCTGCAGACGCCACGTAGTCAGCGATTGCGTTTCCTTGCCGGACAGAACGTGATGCTCAGGGTAGGGCGGTCCTTCACTGCAGAACTGCCCATCGCAAGCTGTCCTTGTGATGATCGAAATCTGCTCTTCCATGTGAGGAGACGTGCGGGGAATCTGTTCTCGGACTACGTGTTCGAGCGAATGAAGAATGGAGAGGTCGTGGATGTGGAAGGGCCGATGGGGGAGTTCATCCTGCATGAGAAGACTGAGCGGCCTGTGTACTTCCTAGCATTCGATGGCGGTTTCGCTCCGATAAAAAGTCTGGTCGAGCATGCCATGTCGCTTGAGATAAACGACATCCATCTGCACTGGGTCGCCTCAGACCCTACGCAGCTCTACCTAAGTAATGTGGGGCGTGCATGGGGAGATGCTTTGGATAATTTCCACTATTCCGAGCATACGATCGCTTTCGATCTGCGCGCCCCCAGTGTGAAGCATGAGTCTCAGTTGTTGCAGCACCTGCAAGAGATGAATGACGCAGACCACAGCATGCGTCTGGCCGATGTCTATCTGGCAGGGCCTGAGGCAGCCGTAGTCGTGGCTGAGAAGTTCTTTTTGAATCTGGGCATGCCTAAATCGCGTGTCTTTGTCGAAGTCGTTAGATGAACCCAACTAGGAGAAGCGTGATGATCAAGAAATTCTTGCTGTCCGTAGCATTGTTGTCTGTCACCAGCGCGACGTTTGCGGCTGATGTCATATTGAAGCCGTTCGTTCTAGCTTCCAAGAGCGCTGGTACGGTCGCCGAGAAGACCGTTCAAGTCAAAACCGCCTTGACCAGTGCCGGATTCACCATCGCCGGTGAATACGCGCCTTATGCGGGTGCACATGTCATCGTCGTCACCAACGACGAACTCAAGAGCAATGCGGCAGCCAGCGAATTCGGCGGCTACGGTGCAATACAGCGCGTATCACTCACCGAGGCGGGAAAAGAAGTACAGGTGAGCTATACCAACCCCATCTACATGTCACACGTGTATCGCATGAAGGGTGACCTGTCTGCGGTGTCTACCGCATTGGGTAATGCATTGGGGCGTGTGGAAGAGTTCGGTGCGCAAGGCATGACAGCGAAGAAAGCACGTAAATACCATTACACCATCGGTATGGAATATTTCGATGAACCTAGCTTGTTGGCTGAATACGCTAGCTACGAAGAAGCGGTGCAAGCCGTGGATGCCAAGCTGGCCAACAACAAGAATGGCGTGAGCAAGGTCTATCGTGTCGACGTGACGGGCAAAAAAGAGAGTGTGTTCGGTGTCGGCTTGAAAGGCAGTGATGGCACGAAATATATGGACGACCGTTTCATCATGTCCGAGATCGACTTCCGTGATGTGAAATCCACCGCACATCTGCCTTACGAAGTGCTGGTCTCTGGCAACAAGGTCTATGCACTGTATGCGCGTTTCCGTATCGCCATCGACTTCCCAGATCTCAGCATGATGGGTAAGAACAGCTTCATGAACATCATGAAGACGCCTGAAGCGATTCGCGAGGCATTGCAAAAGACAGTACAGAAGTAATCGATAGGAGGATTCGCTATGAGCGCAGCATTATTCGAAGCAGTGAATCGCGGTGACACAAAGACGGTGCAACAGTTGTTGTCGGCAGGGGCGGATGTCAATGCATTGGATGAAGCCGGTTGGACACCTTTGGCGAGAGCGGTTTATCACCCGGAGTTGAAGCACGGCTTTCTAGATGTCGTGCAAGTGCTGATCGAGGCAGGCGCGAACCTTGAGGCGACCATCGGCTATGCAGTGCGTCCATTGATGTTGGCGGCTGGCTATGGTGAGACGGATATCGTCGATCTGTTGATCCGTTCCGGTGCGGATGTGCTGGCCAAGAACGAAGGTGGCTTCACTGCGCTGATGATGGTGAAGCAGAAGCATTACGTCGATGTCGTCAATCTGTTACACGAGGCCGAACAGCTCGCAGGATTGGGCGAGGGCAGTTGTGCCAGCAAGAACGCACCGAACACCAACGTCATCACTTTCCTTAAACGCAGTTAAAAGAGACACGAGACCCCATGGCCTATTTCATCTATCGAATCAAGACGCAGCCTATCAAGATGTTGGATAAGATCGAGCAGCACGATACTTATCGTGCTGCTTCTGACAGGGTGAAATCCTTGCGCACTGAGGAAGCCGCCAAAGGTTCGACGGCGCTCATCAAGATGATCCATGCGGACAATGAGTTACATGCGGAAGATCTGCTGAATCAGGTGCGTGAGCGCCAGCCTGAATTGGGGGATGACTGACCCCCTGCGATGGATGAATCTGCATACAAGTCGATGCGTGGATCATGGTCGGATCGCAGCTGTGCATTTGAAAAAACCGTACTCACGAAATGTGTGTATTGTTCCCAAGTAGAGAAGCACAATCTGGCAGAACGTGAAGTCGTGTTATGTCAGGATGCGCTGCATAGGTCACGCTGCATCTCCTTGTATCAGCTGCTTCGTTCCAACTTCACTTTTGCATTGGGTGTGACGCACAGCGACGATCCGCTGCCGCATGCGAAGGAGATGCGATTGCAATGCGGCGGCCTGATCGGTTTGCAGTATGTGGTGGATGGGAAGGTCGAAGTGAATGATGTGGCGCGACTGTTGGATGCGGCACAACAGTCGTTCGGGGAATTAGAGCAGCTACCATTCCAAGAGGTCGTGCTGGCAGCCAAGATGCACTATCGTTATAGAAGATAGAAGGGATATGAAGAAGATGGCGTTCCAAGCAACAGGGATCACACTGCACCAGGAATCGCGCTTGCTGGAGATCGGTTTCAATGATGGGCAGACGTTCAGTTTTCCTTATGAGTATCTGCGGGTATATTCGCCTTCCGCTGATGTCACGGGTCACTTTCCCGGTGAAGAGGTGTTGCAAGTCGGTAAGCAGGATGTGCGCATCAAAGACGTCGCACCTGCGGGCAGCTATGCACTACAGATCACCTTCGATGACGGACATGACAGCGGTATCTATACGTGGGAATATCTGCATGGATTAGGAAGTCGCCAGTCCGAATTGTGGCAAGACTATCTAGAAAGAATGGCAGCGGCCAACGCCAGTCGCGAGACGAAGCGCTGAGCAAAGAATGATGATTGATCAATCAATAAACTAAGGTGGGATTAGCGATGAGTGTGAATGAGACAGATGTACAGAGCGCGTTGAAGAACCTGATCGATCCGAACACGAAGAAGGATTTCGTCAGCGGCAAATCGGTGAAGAACATCAAAGTGAGTGGCAGCGATGTGAGCTTGGACATCCTGCTGGGTTATCCCGCCAAGAGCGTGTGGGCGGAGATACAGTCCTTGGTCGAGAACCATCTCAAGACTGCACTGCCCGGTGTGACTAGCGTCAAGGCCAATGTGAGCAGCAAGGTCGTGCCACATGCGGTACAGCGTGGCGTGAAACTGGTCGATGGGGTAAAGAACATCATCGCAGTCGCCAGCGGCAAAGGTGGTGTGGGCAAGAGTACCACTGCGGTCAATCTGGCTCTGGCATTGGCTGCTGAAGGCGCGCGTGTCGGTATCATGGATGCGGACATCTACGGCCCATCACAACCCACCATGTTGGGTATCAGCGGTCAGCCAGATTCTCCAGATGGCACCATGATGAATCCAATGACAAACCATGGCCTGCAAGTCATGTCTATCGGATTCCTGATCGATGGGGATACACCGATGATCTGGCGCGGTCCGATGGCGACGCAAGCGCTCGATCAATTACTGCGCAAGACCAAGTGGGACAACCTCGACTATCTGGTGGTGGACTTGCCACCCGGCACCGGCGACATCCAATTGTCACTCGCGCAGACCGTGCCCGTCACCGGCTCGATCATCGTAACCACCCCGCAGGACATCGCGCTGATGGATGCGCGCAAGGGACTCAAGATGTTCGAGAAGGTGGATGTGAAGATCATCGGCATCGTGGAGAACATGAGTACCCATATCTGTTCCAACTGTGGTCATGAAGAGCATATCTTCGGCGCTGGTGGTGGCGAGAAGATGTGTGCGGACTACAGTGTGGAGTTCCTGGGCGGATTGCCGTTGGATATCCGCATCCGCGAACAGTCCGATTCGGGCACGCCGACCGTGGTGGCTGAGCCCGACAGCAATTTGACCAAAGTCTATCAACAGATCGCGCGCCGTGTGGCCGTGAAGATCGCCGACATGGCGCAAGATCACAGTGCGGTCTTCCCCAAGATCGTCGTGCAGAACACCTAAACGATGACACAGTTCTCGCCCTTGCAGGATCGCTTCGGTCGCCGTATCGACTATCTCCGGTTGTCGGTCACCGACCGTTGCGACATGCGTTGCAGTTATTGCATGCCGCAGGGGTTCAGCGATTACGAAGAGCCTGAAGATTGGCTGACCTTCGACGAGATCGAAAGAGTCGTCGCCTCTTTTGCGCGCATGGGCACTTCGCGTTTCCGCATCACGGGGGGCGAACCGCTGTTGCGCCGAGACTTGAGTGGATTGGCGACACGCCTTTCCACACTGCCTGGGGTGACAGATATGTCACTCAGCACCAACGGTACGCAGTTGGCACGTCATGCGGAAGCACTCAAGCAGGCGGGCATCACCCGACTCAATGTGAGTCTCGATTCTCTTTGTGCGGAAAGATTACACAGCATCACGCGTCGTGATGCGCTGGCGCAGATATTGGATGGATTGCTGGTGGCGAAGGCGTGTGGTTTCGAGCCGATCAAGATCAACATGGTGGTGATGGCGGGCGTGAACGAGGATGAGATCGAAGCGATGGCGGAATACTGTTTCCGTCACGGTTTTGTGTTGCGTCTGATCGAGACTATGCCGATGGGAGAGACTGGGCGCAATTCTGGCTATGTCGATCTGCAACCTATCCGTCAACGCTTGCAAGCACGTTTCGGTCTGGTAGATGGCCTGGTTCGTGGCGGTGGTCCCGCACGTTATCTGGTGTCACCTGATGGAGAAGGTAGCATCGGTTTCATCACGCCCATGTCGCAACATTTCTGCGAGACATGCAATCGTGTGCGCTTGTCGGTAGATGGCACACTCTATCTGTGTCTGGGGCAGGAGAATCAATTCGCCTTACGTCCCTTGTTGCGCGACGGTATCAGTGACGACGAACTGGATGCGGCGATCCGTAGTGCCATCGAATTGAAGCCGGAGCGCCACGAGTTCCGCGAGCAACCCGGCAAACTGATCCGCGTGATGTCGATGACCGGAGGTTGAACCTTGTCTGACCTGACCCACTTTTCCGAATCGGGGCGTGCACGCATGGTGGACGTCTCCGAAAAATCCACTACCCAACGCGTCGCTATCGCCAGCGGCATCCTGCGTATGCAACTGACTACCTTGGAGCGTATCCGCGCCGGTGGTATCGCCAAGGGCGATGTGCTGACCGTGGCCGATGTGGGCGCGGTGATGGCAGCCAAGCACACCCCCGACATCATTCCCATGTGTCACTCCATCGCCTTGAGTGGGGTTGACGTGGTGTTCAGCGAGATCGTCGAGCCTGATGCAGAAGGTTGTGTGGGCATCAAGGCAGTGGTCACTGCGACTTGCGTCGGACAAACAGGCGTGGAGATGGAAGCGCTTTGCGCCGCTAACGTGGCACTGCTCACAATCTACGACATGTGCAAAGCGATAGACCGAGGCATGCGCATCGAAAACGTACAACTAGAAGAGAAGCGCGGCGGCAAGAGCGGCGTATGGAAGCGCGGAGAGCAGCGATGATCAAAGTGTTGTTCTTCGGACCTGTCGCAGAGCGGATAGGCCGGCGCGAAATGCAACTGGACTTCACCCCTGGGATGACCTTGCACGACGTGACACACGACATCGGTATGCAACATCCGGGTGCTCTCAGCATCGTGAGCTTCTTCGCAGTTAATCAGCAGCAGGTGCGGGACAAACAAATCGCGCTACAGGATGGTGATGAAATCGCGTTCATGGCGAAGTTTAGTGGAGGTTGAGTCATGAGCGAACCCGTCCGCATCCAGCCAGAAGACTTTTCGCAAGACGAAGAGATCGCCGCACTCAAGGCCAGCTCCACCCGCATGGGTGGCATCGCCACCTTCCTTGGTTGTGCGCGAGATTTTTCCGCAGGGCATAGCGTCAGCGAGATCAGTTTCGAAGCCTACGGCAGCATGGCGCTCTCCGAGATGCGCACGCTTCGCGAGGAAGCCATCACCAGATTCGGATTGCTAGATGCACGCATCGTGCATCGCGTCACCACCGTCAAAGCAGGAGACAACATCGTCTTCATCGCAGCAGGTGCCGAACATCGCGCCGCCGCTTTCGATGCTTGTCGCTGGATGATCGACGAGCTCAAACAGCGCGTGCCGATCTGGAAGAAAGAGATCACGCCGCAGGGGGATACATGGGTCACACCTCACCCGTGATCACTTTCGTCGGTCACTCCGGTTCCGGCAAGACCACGCTGATCGAAAGGCTGGTGCGCGAATTGACACAGCGCAGCTTGCGCGTGGCGACCATCAAGCATGCACACCATTCAGTTCAACTCGATACGCCGGGTAAGGATAGCTGGCGCTATACGCAGGCAGGGGCGGCGATGAGCATGCTGGTGACGCAGGGCGGTGTGCAGTTGGTCGCCAGCGATGTCGAACGACGTGAGCCGCAGCAGTTGGCTGAGCGATTCTTGGGCGAGGCGGACGTGGTGCTGGCGGAAGGTTTCTCGCATGCGGCCGGCGTGAAGATCGAGGTGCTACGCCGCGAGTGCGACAAGCCGCCGCGTTGTAGTGTCGAAGACGGACTGATCGCCATCGTCACCGACATGGACGAGGTGTATCCGCAGTTGCCTCACTTTGGCTTAGATGAGGTGAGCGGCATCGCTGATTTCGTCTTGCAGCAAAATGATCTCTGATTGCACCGCACTCATCCTCGCCGGTGGCGATTCGCGCCGCATGGGGCAGGACAAGGCAGCGCTGTTGCTGGAGGGCGTGAGTCTGTTGGATCGTGTGACGGCGACGATGCGGCAGAGTTTTTCGAAAGTGATCGTGAGTGTGCGACAGCCGCGCGAGGATGTCGAATCACCGCAAGTATGCGATGAACAAGTAGATGCGGGGCCATTGGCTGGACTGGTGGCTGGGATGGCGCAGGTGGATACGCCGTGGGTGTTCGCGGTGGCGTGTGATATGCCGTTCGTGACGGCGGAAGCGGTGCGGGGTTTGGCGGCATTGCGCGACCAACATCAGGCTGTCGTCCCCGTTATCGGGGGACATCCGCAACCGCTGGCGGCTTTCTATGCGGCGAGTGCGCTGGAGACGATGCGCGCAAGTCTGGCGAGTGGTGATAGGAGTCTGCGCGGTGTGTTGCGCAGACTGGATGTGCGCGAGGTGAGTGAAGCGGAGTTGCGTGTGTTCGATCCGCAACTGCGCAGTTTTTTCGATCTGGATACGCCGCAAGATCTGGCGGCGGCAATGGAGAAGTGATGGACGGTTTGACGGTGGCAGCGGCGCAGCGATGCGTCATCGAAGCGATGAAACAGCTGGGTACGGAGTCTGTACCCTTGCAGCAGGCGTTGGGGCGCGTGTTGGCGGAGGATGTGCAGGCGAACCGCGATCAGCCACCTTACGATGTGTCGGCGATGGATGGTTTTGCCATTCGCAGTGCGGACGTGGCGAACGCGCCGACCGTGCTGGAAGTGATCGAGGACATCAAGGCGGGAGACATGCCGACCAAGGTGGTGGGAGCGGCGCAGTGCGCACGCATCATGACTGGCGCACCCGTTCCACAAGGGGCGGATGCGGTGATCCGTGTGGAGGATACGCAGGCTTTATCCGATGGTCGTGTGCGGATCGATGTCAGCGTGAAAACACGCAACGACATCCGTGACCGTGGCGAGAGCATGCGAACGGGCGAGGTGGTGTTGCAGGCAGGAACGACGGTCACGCCGGGTGTGGTGGGGATGTTGGCGATGGTGAAGGCGGCACAGGTTTCCGTGTATCGCCAACCGCGCGTGGCGATCCTATCCACCGGCGACGAGTTGGAAGGGTTGAGCGATCCTTTCGATGCCAACAAGATCCCCGATGCCAACAGTTACGCCTTGATGGCACAGGTGCAGGCGCTGGGCATCGCGCCCGTGTTGTTGGGCATCGCACGCGATGAGCCGACCCATCTGAAAGAGATGCTGCAACGCGGTCTGCAGTTCGATGTGTTGCTGGTGTCTGGCGGTACTTCAGTCGGTGTGCATGACTATGTGCGCCCCACGTTGGAAGCGCTGGGTGTGCAGATGAAGTTCTGGCGTGTGCAGATGAAGCCGGGACACCCGATGGCGTTCGGTGTCGCGCCGTTGACTTGGGTGTTCGGGATACCGGGTAATCCTGTGTCGAGCATGGTCTGCTTCGAAGAATTCATCGGCCCTGCGTTACGCTGCATCATGGGGCATCACAAGCATTTCAGAACAACGGTGACGGCCAAATTGTCGCGCGACGTAAAACACAAGCACAGCCGCACCGAGTTCGTGCGCGTGATGTTGCGCAAGGAGGCGGGTGCGTTGGTGGCGACACCGACCGGAGATCAAGGCAGCGGCATCCTGCGTTCGATGGCGATGGCGGAAGGTCTGATGGTGGTTCCGGCGGAAAGCAAAGGCATTGCGGCAGGCGAGCAAGTGACGGTGCAGTTGTTGGACGGCACCGCATTTCAATCTGAAGCGGGTGGGGAGTGTTGATGAAAGCACGTATCGGTTTCGTGACCATCTCAGACCGCGCCAGTCGCGGCGAATACGAAGACAAGGGCGGTCCCGCGATGCGTGAATGGTTCACGCGAGTATTGACCAGTCCGTGGGAAGCGGTGACGCGCGTGATCCCCGATGAACAGGCATTGATCGAACAGACACTCATTGCATTGTGCGATGCCGAGGGATGTTCGCTAGTCGTGACTACAGGTGGCACCGGCCCTGCGTTGAGAGACGTGACACCGCAAGCGACCGAAGCTGTTTGCGAGAAGATGATGCCGGGTTTCGGCGAATTGATGCGAGCTGCCTCACTCAAGTTCGTACCGACGGCGATCTTGTCGCGCCAGACAGCAGGCATACGCGGCAAGAGCCTCATCATCAATCTGCCAGGAAAACCCTCGGCCATCGATGACTGCCTGAATGCGGTATTCCCTGCCGTCCCTTACTGCATCGATCTTATCGAGGGTGCTTACCTAGAAGCAGATGCTGAACAGTGCAAGGTGTTCCGTCCAGCGCATGCCAAGCCTAGGGCTTAGACACATCCAGTCGGTTTCGGCATCCCACCGTATTTGGTGATCGGTTTCATCGGTCCTGTCATCCACAGGTCGAACAACTCTTTTTGATCTTCGTCGATGTGTTTAGCGAATTTTCGGATCGGTGGAACGGAGCCGAACTCTTCGAAGAACTGGCGAGCCTTCTCGATGTGTTCCCACTTCTTATCGTTCAATTCATAACCATCGGCCTCAGCCATGGCGCGTCCGATCTCGGGCGTCCAGTCACTCATATCCACTAGGTATCCGTCACCATCTCGTGCTGGTATCTGCATGATGTTTCCTTTTGATTCAAATTGATGGGCCGCCATTCAAACTTACTTGATTGAATTAGTCAATTACTCCAAAGGGTGGGTATGGCCCCCAAATCGGGGAGGGGGGCAGTCGCATTCATTCTCAAATACGAATTCTGAAACATCCCTCATCGCTGGTCGATGAGGGCGGCCACTTAATAGCCGTCGTACAGGTCTTGGTAGTCCTTGTGGAAATGTTCAAGTACTTTGGCGCGTTTAACTTTCAGCGTGGGGGTCAACAGTCCGTTCTCGATGCTCCACGCTTCGTTCAACAGGGCGATGCGGCGGATGCGGGCGTAGCCGGGGAAGGACTGGATGAGTTGCGTCACACGTTGCAGCGCATAGGCTTTGGATTGCGAGGCGTGCAAGCTGGCGGGCCAGTCGGCAGCAAGTCCGCGTTCATGCATGGCAGCGCGCCAGCGGTCATGGTTGACCACGGCCAGTAGTCCAAGATACGGCTTACCTTCACCGACCACCATCACTTGTTCGAACAGCGGATCGGCGAGGATGGCCGTCTCCATATCGCTAGGCGGCACCTTCTCACCGTTGGACAACACGATGATCTCTTTGATGCGTCCGGTGATGGTGATGCGTCCTTGTTCATCGATGCGCACCACATCGCCCGTGTTGAGCCAGCCATCGCTACGCAACATCTCTTTGGTCGCCACCTCGTTGTTCCAGTAACCCAGCATCACGTTCGGTCCGCGTACCTCCAGTGCATCGTATTGTCCGAGGCGAACTTCCAGATTGGGGAGGGGATTGCCGACGCTGGTCGGTAGGTTGTTGTCTAGCCGGCTCACGCTGATGACCGGGCTGGTCTCGCTCAAGCCATAACCTTGGATGATGGGGATGCCGAGGCCGATGAAGGTGCGTGCGTTGCTAGGGGCGAGTGCCGCACCGCCCGACACGGCGAGACGCAATCTGCCACCGAGGCGAGTCGTGAGTTTGTCTGCCACCAACTTTTTCAAGACGGGCCACAGCAGATGTTTCGGATGCCAGTTCGCGCGTCCTTGTGCATGTTCGAAGCGACTGTGGCCGACGTCGATCGCTAATTCGAATAGTTTGCGCGCTGACGCTGGGCCTTTTTCCAACTTGCTGCGCATGCCCGCTTGGATGCGTTCGAAGATGCGCGGCACGGTGACTAAGATGGTGGGGCGGATGACAGATAGGTCATCTTGCAGTTGTTGGACGGAGCGTGCGTAGGCGACCGTCGCACCCGCCATCACGGGCAGGTAGTAACCCGCCATCCTTTCCAGCGCATGCGACAGCGGAAGGAAGGATAAGAAGATGTCGCGGGGGAAGACATCGAAGCACTGCAACGAGCCAGATGCATTACTCAATATGTTGTGGTGACTCAACATCACGCCTTTGGATTTGCCAGTCGTGCCCGAGGTATACACGATGGTGGCGAGTTTGTTCGCATCGGAATCCAGATGATGGAAGCCTTGATGTTCATCAGGTAGCCACTCATCCACACCGCGCAGACGCGGATCGCTGTCACCTTCTGGTGGGGTACGTAAAGTGACGATGCGTTCCAGTGCAGTGAGCGAGGTGCAGGCTTCACGCAATGGATGCCAATGCGTCGCGCTGTCGATGAGCAACATCTTCGCGCCCGAATCGTGCAACACGTGCGCCACGTTCTCAGGGCGGTCAGAGACATACAACGGCACGGTGACCAATCCCAAACCCAAAGCAGCTTGGTCGTACATCACCCATTGCGGACAGTTCTTCAGCATGATGGCGACACGGTCGCCGGGCTGTAAGGATTCGTGTCTCATCGCTGCTTGCCAGCGAGCCACTTCTTCTTCCATCTCGCGCCAAGTCAATTCACGCCACTCACAAGCATGGTCATCGAAGTAGCGATAGGCGAGATGGTCAGGTGTGCGGCGGGTGCGTTCGTGGAACAATCCGTCTAAAGTCTGGACGATGTCCTGTGAGATGAGGTCGGTCTTAGCGCTCATGTGTTTCTCCCTGATTGTCGATGTGATGCTCCGCGTCTTTGCGCGGTGTTTAAAACTCTACTGATGGACGTATCACGAACGTCAGTTTGTTCGCGGTCGCATCCTTTAACGTTCCCGAATATTCGTCTGGGCTGGTCCAGATGAAGCCCGTGCTGAAGGTCGGGATGAACTGGTAACCGAGGAGCGGCACCTTCTTGCCTGCGATGAATTCCGAGCGTACCAACTTGCCACCATGCTGCAAGAAATGCAGACGGAAATCGAAGTTGGTGTTCTCCAACCAAGTGAGATATTTGGAGCGCAGGTCGGTGTTGCTGCGATGCAGGTTGATGTAAGTGACGTTATTCACCTCATGGTTGCGATTGAACTTGCCGCCGACGCGAAAACTCCATGAGAGCTTCTCATCGTCGTACTCCAACTTGCCTTTGATCTTCCATTCCAACTCACACCACTCGTCATCTACCAAGGTGTTGCTCTTGATGTGTTTGGTGCCCGCGCTGAAGAGATAACCGGTGTAGCCGTAGTTGTTACCCTTGCGTCTTTCTTTGGGGCGTTTCAGTTTTGCCACGTTGCCAAAGAAAAGTGAGACCGCCCATGGTTCTTGGAAGCCGGCAGTCAGCGAATCGATGATGTTGAAGTTGCTGCCGATGTCGCCTTGCTTATAGAAGTCGGGCGAATGCTTCTTGATGTACGTACCCAATAGCGGCATGGGATACATGCTCGCCTCGACCAACATATATTGCGGAACTAAGGAGTCTTTGAGCAGTTCTCGCAGGATGACTGCCTCACTGTTGGATGAGATGGTAGGAATGGGTTTGTGCGTCAGCGGGATGTTGTAGCCTACATCGGTGTAGTAGGGGTCTAACTCGTATACGAATTCTGCTGTCGCTTCATTCACTTCCTCTCCGTCGTCGTCCTCGTCATTTGCTTGAGCGCTACCGATGCAACAGAACACCAAGCAATACGCGAGGGCAAAAAGTCGAGCTGGATGTTGACGCATCCATGTGAACGAGATGGGCATGGGGCAGGATTCTAACTGCTGAATCCTGCTTTGGGGGGCGCGATCGCCTAGTGCTTCACCGATGAAAACACTAGGCTATTTCTGACCGGCTTATCTCAGCGTCGATCTGGAGATGGCGATAGCTGGACTCACATCGCGTCGCAATATCTTGCCGTTCTTGGTGCGCGGGAAATCTTTGGCGATGTAGAGCGTCTTGGGGGCTTTGTAGGCGGCGAGGTGTTCGCGCCCGAACACCAACAACTCATCTGCCGTGGTCGTGCTGCCCGGATGCAAGATGGCGTAGGCCACGACGAGCACCTTGTCCTTTTCGATCTCTTCACCCACCGAAGCGCAATCGGCGACCGCAGGATGAGACTTCAACACACGCTCGATCTCGTAGGGCGAGACGCGATAACCGAAGCTCTTGATGATGTCGTCCTTGCGCCCTAAGAACCAGATGTAGCCATCGGCATCGTAGCGCGCGTAGTCGCCTGTGAAGAACCAGCCGTCATGGCGCAGCTTGGCAGTCTCTTCAGGCAGGTTCCAATATTCCAAGAACAAGCCTGGGTCGTTGTCTGGCACGCTGATCATGCCTTCTTCACCCGTGGCCACGGGTTTCAAAGTCTCTGGGTCTAGCAGTTGGATGGCATGGCCGGGTTGCGGGAAACCTGCCGAGCCGGGACGTATCGGGCGCGACTTGGTTTGGCACAAGTAATAAGAGAACTCCGACATACCGACCGCTTCGTAGATATCCACGCCAAAACGTTCACGCCATTGCGTCAACACTTCATCCGAAAGATGTTCGCCCGCACTCATGCAGTGGCGTAGGCTGGGCACATCGGCTTGGGTGAGGTCGCTCTTCTGCACTATCTGGCGATAGATGGTCGGCACACCCACGAAGATGGTGGCGCTGTGTTTCTTGATGAGGCGCGGCCAAGTGTTCGCATCGTTCTTACCTTCATGCACGATGACAGTCTTGCCGAGATACAGCGGGTCCATCAATCCAGAACCCAACACATAGGTCCAATTGAATTTGCCCGAGTGCATGATGCGGTCGCCTTCTGGCGCGAAGTCGAACCAATAAGTCGAAGCCGGTGTGCGGCCGATCATCGCGCGGTGTGCATGCAACACGCCTTTGGGATAACCCGTCGTGCCTGAGGTGTACACCAGATAGGCAGGGTCGGTCGCTTTGGTGGGGTGCGGTGCTTCCCACTGTTTGATAGCAGCCAATGCAGTGTCGAGGTCTTGCACATCCAAACCGGCGACGGTCTCTACCGCACCGGGGCCAGAGAGCAGAACGTGGCGCAGATTGGCTGCGTCATGCAATTTGTCTTTGAGGGTCGTCCATGCGGCTTTGTCGGTGACAAGTACCGATGCGCCCGAGTCTTGCGCCAGATACACCACCTCTTCTGCGGTGAGCAATGTCGAGGTCGGCACCGCGATCGCACCGCGCTTCATCGCACCTAAGAAAGCAGTGGGGTAGTCCAAGCTATTCGGCAAACGTACCAACACGCGTTCACCCACGCCCACGCCGAGATCGCGCAACACTTGGCCGAAACGACTGGTGCGTTCAGCCAAGCCAGCGAAAGTGATCTGCGAGGTGCCGAGTTTGTCGTCCTCCACGATCATGGCGATATTGTCGGCGGCAGTTTTGCCCAGATGTGCATCCGTGCAGGCGACGCCGATGTTGAAGAACTCAGGGACTTGCCACACCCAAGGGGCGAATGGTTTGAGGTCGGACATGTTGTCTCCTAAAGGATGATGCCGTACGGCCAGTTCTCGCGTACCACTTGAGCTGGCATGAGTTTAAGAACGGTGAGCGCGAATTCGGTGTCGGCAGGGGTGAGGGCGCGCAATGAGTAGGCGCGCAACAAAGTCTGCAATGCTTTACCGAACATCGGTGGGTCGAGCATCTCGCCTTCGAACTTGATGGCGCCGCCCAGTAAGGCATCGGCCTCGATGGCCGCTTTCAAGATCTGGATCTTGGTGGCGACCTCACTAGGGGAGGGCGTGTAAGCGACCTTGCACAGATGGATGTGTGCGGGATGGATGACTTGCTTACCCGTCAACCCGTTGGCCGCTTCTTGGCATGCATGTTTATAGACGATGTGCGATTCGTTCTCACCATGCAAATCCAACCAGCGACGCACATCGTGCGGCTCTAAGAAATTGGTGGGCATGCTGCTGGAGCCGATCAAGGTCTCCACCCCACCGATGACGCCCTTACCAGCGATACGTGCCTCGAACATGATCTGGTTGAGGTAGTACTTCAGCTCTTCTGTCCAATGCTCAGGCGTGATCTGTATCCCCATCGCTTTGGAGAAGTCGTGGATGCCGAACACCACGTGTTTAACCGTGTTGTATTGCATCAACTCGGGTGCGATCTTGAGTGACTTGGGATGCTCGATGATCGGTTGGATGGTGATGGTATGTCTCAGCCCGACGAGGAAGCTGGAGAGGTCGCGCACTTCTGGTGCGCCATAGGCTTCGCCTGCTTTTGCCAACATCACCACATCGATGTATTCCGACATGTCCTTAACCAGAGCCATGTCCTTTTCATACTCTTCGGTACGGAAAGGATTGACGCGAATGGCGATGGCCACCTCATGTCTGCGTTGGAAGTGAGGCAGCTCTTGTCGCAACAACTGACGACTCAATTCTTTTTGGCGACATCCATCTTCCAAGTCGAAGATGAGCGTATGAGCATGGGTGGCATGCGCATGTTTCTTCATGCGCAACGAAGCCGCTTCCAGATCTTCGTAGATACCTTGGGCGGGCGAGTATTTGACGGGCGGGTAATACAGTTGGATACCGGGCCAGTAGCCTCCCAGCATGCTGGTGTCGATATTCTTGTGTTTTTTTTCTTCGGTCGTCATATCGCCTCCTGCGTCATTCACTCAAGTTGATTCAGATAATGATGCTCATTGGTCAGACACATGCCCAAGCGCCACTCCATCGGTTTGTCGCCATAGGTGTAAGAGATCCGTTCGATACGTAACAGCGGGGTGTGGGACTTCACGCCAAGGATGGATGCCGTCGCCGCATCCGCACCGATCGCAGTCAGACGTTCCTCTGCGCGTACCATGCGGATGCCGAGTTCGGATTCGAACATGCGATACATCGAACCATTGTAGGACTCGATCAGTGCCGTGTTCACACCTTTGAAGGAAGCGGCGGGCAAGATGATGTGGTCGATGATGGTCGGTTTGTCTGCCAGCAGTAGCAGACGCTTGATCTCGATGATGGCACTACCCGTCTTGATGCCGAGTTGTTGTGCAATTTGCGCAGGTGCTTTGCTGCGATCGCAACTCAGCAAACGGTTGTCCAATAACTGCTTGCTCCCATCCGTCGCCACGAGACGCAAGAAACGCAACTTCACCCCATCTTCGGAGTGGGTCGATACGAACGTGCCTTTACCCTGACGCCGATTGAGGATGTTCTCGGCGGCGAGCTCGTCGATGGCTTTTCTCACTGTGCCCTGACTCACGCCGAATTGGGCGGCGAGTTCCATTTCGCTGGGGATAGGATTGCCGGGGCTCCACTTACCCGCGATCAGACTTTGCGTGATCAACGCCTTGATCTGCCGATAGAGTGGCTGGAACACAGGGGATGATTTGGTATCGGGCATGTCGGTCATGTCTGGATGATGGATGGTGATATTTATAACATGCAAAAAATCACAAGTCCAGCATCTTATGTCTTATAGAAGATATAAGAATTTCATTGACACTGATTTTGTGCGTGGCTAGAATCGGTCGGCGATCAAAGCAACGATCTTGATGTTGTGGAACTCATTTGGGGAAGCCTATGAACAAGTATTTTCGACCGCGCCGCTCGATGCTCTATGTGCCAGGCTGTAACACACGCTTTCTAGAGAAGGCGCGCACGTTGCCTGCGGATTCCCTGATCCTGGATCTAGGAGACCCCATCCTCATCGGGGCTAAAGAGACCTCGCGCCAGAACGTGGTGGAGGCCATCAAGCAAGGCGGTTACGGCGCACGTGAGCTCGTGGTGCGCGTGAACGATCTGGAAACACCTTGGGGGCATGACGACATCAAAGCGGTGGCGAAGCTGGGGTTGGATGCCGTGCTGTTCACCAATATCGAAAGCAGAAAGAACGTGCTCGATGCAATCGACGCTTTGGACAAAGCGGGCGGACAGGATGTGCCTGTGATGGTGATGATAGAAAGTCCATTGGCCGTACTGCATGCAGAAGAGATCGCCAGTGCGTCTGACCGCATCGCCTGCATGATCGTGGCGACCTCAGACCTCATCTCGCAGATGTATGCGCACACCACCAAAGACCGTTTACCCTTGTTGACCAGTCTGTCCATGGTGATCTTGGCAGCGCGTGCTTACAACCGGGGTGTGGTAGACGGTATCAACAGCCATCTGAAGAACATGGAAGCCTTCGAGTACGCTTGTCGATTGGGGCGCGACCTTGGGTTCGATGGCAAATCCTTGGTCCATCCACTGCAACTCGCCTATGCCAATGATGCTTACACACCCAAGCAAGTCGAGGTGCTCACCGCGCGTGAGATCATCACCGCGCTGTCCGAGGCGAATGCGGCAGGGCGGGGCACCGTGGTGGTGAACGATCGATTGGTCGAACATCACCATATCAAGTCAGCACAACGTCTGTTGCATCTGAACGAGATGATCCAAAGATTGGAAGCTTCCTATGCATAGATCAAACACTCCTGCAGCACTCGGTCGTGGCAACTTCTTCGAGGATTTCCACATCGGGCAGGTTTTTCAACATGCCACACCTCGCACGGTGAACGATGGCGATAGCGCCTTGTACATCGCGCTCACCGGCAGTCGCCATCTGTTGCCCAGCGCGCAAACCGTCGCGCATGCTTTGGGCTATCGGGATAGGCCGATAGACGACCTGCTCGCATTCCACATCGCCTTCGGCAAGACCGTATCCGACATCTCGGTCAATGCGGTCGCCAATCTGGGTTATGCAGACATCCGCTTTGTGACGCCCGTGTATGCGGGGGACACCCTGAGCACCACCTCCAACGTCATCGGACTCAAACAGAACTCGAACGGAAGCAGTGGTGTGGTCTATGTGCATTCAGTCGCGCGCAACCAACATCACCAGATCGTCATCGAATGGAAGCGCTGGGTCATGGTGCACAAGCAAGACCAAACCGTCCCTGCACCGGCGACACATGTACCCGAGTTACCTGCCGTCGTGCCAGTGGAGCAACTGAAAGTACCGGCGACTTTGGATTGTGCGAAGTTCGAGACCGCACTCACGGGTGGTCAACGCTTGTGGGACGACTATCAAGCAGGTGAACGTATCGACCACCCCGCAGGTATGACCGTGGATGATTCCGATCACACCCTAGCGACCAAGCTGTATCAGAACAATGCGCGCCTGCACTTCGATGCGCAGATGATGAAGGACACGCAGTTCGGTCGCAGGCTGATGTACGGCGGACACGTCATCTCCATCTGTCGTGCGCTGTCGTATGACGGCTTGGAGAACGCCTTGGGCATCCTCGCCATCAACGCCGGCACACACTGCAACCCAAGCTTCGGTGGCGACACCTTCTACACTTGGACAGAAGTGCTGGAACGTTGGGAGATACCTGGTCGCACAGACATCGGTGCCTTGCGTCTGCGCATGGTCGGTGTGAAGAACGCAGCGGCGAAGACCATACCCAGCACGCACATCGAGAAAGACGGCAAACGTGTCTATCACCCCAACGTCGTACTCGATCTCGATTACACCGTTTTCATTCCACGTCGATAAGGAAGAACCATGTCAGCCATCCACCCCAATCAAGCTCTGTTCGGCGGCGAGAAGCCATTCCCCATCATCCCTAGCTGCGAACATTTCGCTGGGAGCGAGAAGCTCATCCTGAAAGCCTTGTCGCTGCAAGACAGCCTAGGTCCCATCTTCGACATCACTTGCGATTGCGAAGATGGTGCTGCCGCAGGGCAAGAGCGCGAACACGCCGAGATGATCGTGCGTGTGTTGAATTCAGAAGCGAACAAGTGCCGCATGGCAGGTGCCCGCATCCATGACTACACCCATGCCGCTTGGCGACAAGACGTGGACATCTTGGTGGGTGGAGTAGGGCAGTTGCTGGCCTACATCACTATCCCCAAATGCACCACAGCCGCACAAGCGGCGGAGATGATCGCCTACATCCAAAAAGTGGCCGCGTCGCACGGCATCACGCGCCAGATCCCCATCCATATCTTGGTCGAGACGCATGGTGCTCTGCATGAGGTGTATGAGATCGCCGCATTGCCTTGGTTGCAGGTCGTGGATTTTGGTCTGATGGACTTCGTCAGTGGACACCACGGTGCCATTCCCGCCAGTGCCATGCGCAGTCCGGGCCAGTTCGAACATCGCTTGTTGGCACGCGCCAAAGCACAGGTCGTTGCCGCCGCATTGGCACACGGCGTCGTGCCCGCGCACAACGTCACCCTTGACCTCAAGAACACGGAAACGACTTTCTCTGACGCCAGCCGTGCCCGCAACGAGTTCGGATTCTTGCGTATGTGGAGCATCTACCCCACACAGATCCCCGCCATCGTCGATGCGATGAAACCCAACTACGATGAAGTCACCATCGCCAGCAACATCCTGTTGGCGGCTCAAGCCGCAGAGTGGGGGCCCATCCAATACGACGGCGAGTTGCATGATCGCGCCACCTATCGTTACTTCTGGGAAGTGCTCCAGAAAGCGAAGATCACCAACGTCACCATCCCTGTGGAAGCCAACGTAGCGTTCTTCAGTTAAGTAGGTGGATTAGCAGTTCTCCGCATCGAAATACGACAGGCCATATCCGCAAATGAAACGCTTCCAAATCGGGAGCGTTTTTCATTATTAAAAGCACATTATTTTCTGCCGAGGCATGCCATGGCAATAACGGTGAAACCGTTGAAGGCCACCTGCTCGGAGAGTAAGACAAGCATCGAACAACAATGGCGCGCCCGATCAGCGCGCCATTGTCGTATTCAGGACTTTGAAAAACTTCTGCGACCTCAAAATATCACTCTCATTGATCTGCATGAATCTTCGCTTCACAACCAGATGCAATATTTCACAAGCAATGACTCAAAGGTGATTGTGGGATATTTCTAACTGATCGCATTCTCTCGCGATCAGAAATTTGATTGGATGATGATCAAGCATCACCGACCAAACAGTAACGACCACGACCTTTGTTCTTGGCAAGATACATCGCATTGTCGGCCTGCTTGATCAACTCATCGATATCCTTCGCATCGGCAGGATAAACCGCAACACCGACACTGCAGGAAATGTTTACAGTCAATCCGTTCAGCTCAAATGGCTTTTCTAGAGAGGAGAGGATTGATTGGGCAACTCTGTTGGCATCGTCAGGCGAGTCGACTTGAGGCAGGATCGCAGTGAATTCATCGCCCCCCATTCGTGCGACTGTATCGGATTCCCGCACCGAATTACTCATACGTTCAGCAGCATTGATCAACAACAGGTCCCCAATCTCATGCCCCATCGTATCGTTGACCTGTTTGAAATGGTCGAGATCAATAAACAGTAGTGCCAGCGAACTGCCCGTTCTATGCGCCATCTTGATCTCATGGTCCAATCGGTCACGGAACATCCTTCGATTTGGCAGTTGCGTCAGTAAATCGAAATTGGCCTGTCTCCAGATGATCTCGTCTGCCTGCTTCTTTTCGGTCACATCGGAAAAGATCGCCAGATGCATTCGCTTCGAGCCATCTTCATTGAAGATCGTATTGACCGAAAGCCACTCGGCAAACAATTCCCCGTTCTTTCGTTTGTTCCACAACTCACCACTCCAGCGGCCGACAGTATTCAAGTTGTGCCACATCTTTTGATAGAACTCCGCGCCCTGTTTGCCAGAACTCAAGAACTTGGGATCTTTGCCAACGACCTCACTCAAAGCATAGCCCGTCGTAGCCGTGAAAGCAGGATTGACGGTGATGATTCGATTGTCGGGATCGGTTACCAACATGGCTTCGGATGCAGTTTCGAAAACTGATGCGGCCAGCTGAAGATCGTCGACGTATTTTCGTATCTGTTTGTGCGACAGCCTTAGATCCATATGTGCCATCACACTGTCGGCTAGGGTTCTAACCGCCTCCAACTGTTCCTGGGTCAGTTCTCGCTGCTTCTGATCGATGACGCATAAGGTTCCAAGGCGAAAACCAGATGACGTAACCAGCGGGACCCCAGCATAGAAGCGAATATTCAGCCCTCCCGCAACAAGTGGGTTGTCAAAGAAACGCTCATCATCCAAGGCATTGGGCACAACCATGGGCCCATCCTGCAAGATCGTATGCGCACAGAAAGCCACATCGCGCGGTGTTTCCTTGGCATCAACCCCGACGATCGCCTTGAACCACTGTCTATGTTCGTCAATCAAACTGATAGCCGCAATGGGCACTTGGCAGATATATGCAGCCAACTGGACCATGCTATCGAAAGCGGTCTCGGGTTCGGTATCCAGTATGTTGTATTTTCTGAGTTCGGCTAAACGCTCCTGCTCATTGGCAGGGAGTGGGGCTATTTTCATGACGACCCTCCTATTACTACTATTTTTTATTTATGTGTGAAGCATATTCCTGAAAAATCCAAAAAACAAACCGCCTTGATCATTCGAGCGATTGGTGAGTCATCGCTATCCACTGCAGCAAAGGGCTACACCCGACCTTACGCAGATGCTGAAGATGTCGAGTCGTAGAAGCAAATCATATTGCGCCCCTTCGTTTTGGCTTGATACATCGCAACATCCCCCCGCTTAAGAATCTCGCCTTGCGTACTTTCATGGCCAATAAATACGACAACGCCGATACTCGCCGTACAGCGGTGCACAACGGTTGAACTTTCAGATCCTTCCATGCCGTTTTTCAGCGAGTAAGGTTCAGCCAAAGAAATCAATATCTTTTCGGCAACCACTCTGGCATGAGAGGTTGCCTCCGCTTTGTCCACATTCAATTCACTCAGCATGATCACGAACTCATCCCCACCAAAACGGGCTACCGTGTCGATCTCTCGAATCGCATGCTTCAGCCGGGTCGCAACTTCTATGAGTAGTAAGTCACCGACGAAGTGACCATATCTATCGTTGATCGGCTTGAAGTTATCGAGGTCAATAAACATCAATGCGCCATAGCAGCCGGTGCGCTTTCCCAAGACCATGGCTTGACTCAGTCGTTCGTTGAGTAAGCGGCGGTTGGGAAGATTCGTCAGCGGATCGTAGAAAGCTAGCCGATGAATCTGCCTTTCTAATTGTTTGCGCTCTGTAATGTCTCGCGTGACGGCTAGATGCATCGTCTCGCCATTTTCGATCATCGGCACTGCATGGGTTTCAAGCCAACGACGTCCCCCTTTTAGACCAAAGACCTCAAATTCCATTTGCGCCGATTCACCGGCGATAACACGTTTGTGCATCTGGGCAAAGTCATCCCGATATTCGGGAGCAATCACATCCAGAATCGAGATGCCCGCAACCTGCTGCCATGAATCCGCTTCGATCATGGCCAACCCAGCCGGATTCATTTGAATCAGTCGCCCCCGTGCATCGACAGTCTTGATGCATTCGGGTTCGTTATCTATGACCGTTTGCAAATGAGCCTCGCTGCGCTGCAATAACTTCTCTTGCAGAAGCAATGCACGATGTTCCATGTCTAATTTACGCTTCGTTACCGTCAAACGAAGTGCTAGCAACAATATTGCCGAGATCGCCAATATGCCAGTGACTATCTGCCAAAGATATTGCATCCAGACATCCTGCAGATTGAACTTGGGTGCTTGATCGAATGGCGGCATCCTCAATTCTTTGAGCAAGTCAGAAATCGGAGTGTAGTCAGAGGGCACAACAAAACCATGTATACCCATAGCCTTGGTGGCTGCTTTGTTCTCTTCCAACATGAACAAGGCGGCAGCAACATGTCGCGCGATGTTTTCATCCGTGCTGGGCAATGACGAAAATGGCCATTCCGGATAAAGTCGGGTAGACACCTTCTGCGGAAAACCTGGGTGATCTTGAAGATTGATTATCTTGATTTGGGAGAGATCGAGCTTGCCTTCGGAAGCCATTTGCTCCAGCACTCCGGTGCGAACGAACCCGACATCTGCACTCCCCGAAAGCACGGCATTCACCACGTTGTCGTGCGGCATACCTGTGGTCAATAGGCGTGCCTTGTTTGGGAACGTGATCCCCTTTAGGCTCAGCTCATAAGCCTGCATCTGATAGCCGCCAAGCGATCCCGTGCTGGCGGCGGCGACTGTCTTACCTTTCACGTCTTTCAAGGTACGGATATCGACTTGATCTGCGCGGCAGAAGATGACGCCACCGAATTCCGTGCTGGGTTGTCCTTGCTCGTCGACAGCCAGCGTAGCAAGTGGAGCAGTCAAACCTATACGTTTGGCTAGCAACACATAATGACCAGGATTGGTCAGTACAAAATCAAGGTGATCTCCTGCAGTCGCTTCCTCTAATTCAGGATAGGTATAAGCCTCGACAACAAAATCCCTCTCCGGAATGGCTTGCTTCAGGGCGACAGCCAACGGCTGCCATTGTTCAAGTGTCTGTGGTTTAGGGCGAAACGCAAGAACACCTATATGAACAGGTTCTATGGCATTTGCGGGAAGACTGAAAAGAAGGGTGCTGCTTAGACAGATCGACTGAACAAATGATCGTAGGACTACATGCATTCTGCTAGGGATTGAGGAAAGTGCATTTTCACAGCACTTTTGCTTGAGAGCATTGCGTGCTTCACAAGCGGTTTCTGGGAGGTGCTTTGCTTCGGAACAGGATGCATCGAGTTGCCCTAGCGAGCGGTCAAGAAGTTCATGCTGTTGAGCTATTCCAGCGTGACCAATGAGATTGAATGCCATCTTTTCAAGGGGCAGAGTTGATTCTAAGTGACTGCATTGTATGTTTATTCATTCTAGCAAGAATCACCCCGCGGGGTGATTCCAAATGTACTTTTTGCTTATAGAGTGGAAATGGATGGAAGGTGATCCGAGTTGATTCTGCGGCAACTTATTTGATGTGCCTAAAAAGTAAGTGGGGGAAATGTGCATGAATAAAGCGATTCAGTCATCAAGGTCCTGTTTAGAAGTGCCCGGGGATTCTCCCGATTTTAATAGCACATCCTGCCGAATTGCTATACGGCCTCGCTTCAATGAATACCTATTCGATCGCTAAAGTTTCTAAACATCAATAAATGTATGAGCATGATCTCCTATCTTTCAGCTGCATTGGTTCTAACCGGCTTGTTTACTCTGATAGCAACGCTTATCCCGCTACGAAGGCTTATAGCGATCCTCCCTGCTGGGTCGATTCGCAAAAGATGGCTCGTCATGTCAGGCCTGATCTTCATCTTCATCGTCGGATACTTGGGATACATCTTTGTACTTTGGGGACAGCAGGCCGAGTGGAATGACCTCCCCATTCCCAGCATATTTCTGTTCGGTGCAATTTTCGTCTGGCTGACGATACGGCTGTCACTTCTAACCGCTATCGACATTCGACGACTCGATTTGCTCGAGGTCGAGAACATCACCGACCCCCTGACCAAAGTTTACAACCGTCGCTATCTTGATCGTCGTCTTGATGAAGAAGTCGCACGCTCAAAAAGATACTCACTCGAACTATCAGTTTTCATGCTCGACATCGACCATTTCAAGCGAGTGAATGACACCTATGGTCACCAAGCTGGCGATGTCACCTTAAGCACCTTGGGCAGCTTGATCAAAGCCGACCTTCGGGATATGGACGTGGTTTACCGCTATGGCGGGGAAGAGTTTTTGATCATCTGCACCAATACGCCGATCAAAGGAGCCACCTTGGTGGCTGAACGTATCCGCCATTTGATTGAATCACATCCAATTGAGATATCTGATAGCGCTGGCAGGAATCAAATGATTCAAGTCACTGCCAGCATCGGTGTGGCTAGTTTGAGTTACGGCATTGATAACAAAGAAAAGTTGGTTCAAGCCGCTGATCAGTCGTTATATCGAGCTAAACAAGATGGCAGAAATCGCGTCGTCGAGGCCTCTCAAATAACGCTGTTTAGATATGCCTGCCCCATGGCCAATCCTTCGCGCCCAGAGGTGGCCATGCTTTGATCCTAAAGTCTAACCACCAATGCCGCCACCGCGTCATATTCAAATTCAAACATTGACTGGCACCAGAAATCATCATGAAAACTTGGAGCGCAAGATGAAATTGAAAATAGCCCCCACCCAAAATGAAGTGCACATAAATGACAACGTGATCGTATCCAAGACCGACCTGAACGGACGCCTCACTTATGCAAATCGGGCATTTATGCGAATTTCCGATTTTCCAGAAAATGAGTTGCTGGGTGTTCAGCACAACCTAGTACGCCACCCTGACATGCCTCGGGGCGCATTCAAATTGTTGTGGGACACCCTGAACCAAGAGCGTGAGTTCTTTGGCTACGTTAAAAATATGACGGCTCATGGAGACTTCTATTGGGTGTTTGCAAACGTGACACCAGACTACGATGCGAATGGGAAGGTGGCAGGCTATTTTTCAGTAAGACGAAATCCAAACAAAGCGGCTGTCGCCACTATGCAGTCTCTCTATCGGGAGATGCTTGCTGTTGAAGCTCAAGCTGGTGTTGCTAGAGCACCCAATGCATCCGTTGAATTCTTGCAAGCCAAGCTCAAGTCCTTAGGTACGACTTACGATCGATTCATCTTATCTCTGTAAGAGAGGACCGTGACATGAAGCTGAATTTTTTTAACATCAACCCGATCAACAACCTGATGATGACCGGGCGATTTATTGTCATCTGTGTCGTATTCATATTGATCACGTTGCTCATGACGACTTGGTCCACCATGCGCCACGGATTCGATCCGCTTGTTTGGATATTTCCGGTCATTGCTATTGTTTTTAGTGTCTATGCGTACGTGAAGTATGAGCACTCCGTGCAAGTTGTCGCAAAGATGCAGGAAGTATTAAGACAAGGGCGAATGGGACAGTTGAATGGTCGCGTGTTGCGCACTCAGGGTTTGGGAGAGATCGGCAAGGCAGCTTGGGAGCTGAATGACTTTCTTGATCTGGTTGAGACTTTTTTCAAGGAGGTCAATACCTGTTTCAAGTTGGTATCGGAGGGAGTCTACTACCGCAAAGCATTGGCACATGGTTTGCCTGGTGCATTCGCGGAGTCATTGGACAAGATCAATCAGTCTGTCAGAGCGATGGAAGATAACGTCGAGTTCATCAGCAAAAATGAATTGGCTTCTAACATTCACACCATGCAAGCAAGCAAGCTCCTTACCAGCCTAAAGTTGAACCAACAAGATCTGGTCGGCATGAGCAACGAGATGGATCAAGTCGAGGCGATTGCGATCAGTAATCGCGATGCCGCGAAGCAAAGTATGTCAGTCGTTGGGCATATCAGTGGTGAGCTCAGCAATATGAACAGCCAAGTCCATCAGCTTGCTGAAGCTGCTGCTTCACTGGGAAAAGAAAGTGTTGCGATCGATTCTGCAGTGAACATCATTGCCGAGATAGCCGATCAGACCAATCTGCTAGCCTTAAACGCCGCTATTGAAGCTGCGCGAGCAGGCGAGTCAGGTCGTGGATTCGCCGTGGTGGCCGATGAGGTCAGAAAACTTGCAGAGCGTACTAAAAAGGCAACGATTGAAATCAATTCCATCGTTGAAGGTTTTAGGAGTCACGTAAGAAGGATGGAAACAGAGACTGCAGTTGTAAGTGAGGTGACTGCCAATGTGCATGGCCAGATGAGTGACTTCGAGGGACGTTTTTCTGCATTCTCACAGGATGCGGAGAATACGATCCGTCGTGTTTCAAGAACCAAAGGTTGGTCGTTTGGTTCACTGGCCAAGATGGATCACATCATCTATATGCAGAATGCCTATCGTGCTGTCGAATTATCCGACACCCCCGATTGCGATGAGGCAAAAGTGGTCAAAGTCGACCATAAGAACTGTCGCCTCGGAAAATGGTATCTGCAAGATGGAAAAAATGATTTTGGAAAAACGTCCAACTATCCAAAGCTGGAATTGCCACACTCGTTAGTACATTCAAACGTTCATCGCGCATTGGAGCTCGGGCAGCAGGACTGGATCAAAGATGCCCACATCCGCAAACAATTATTGTCACATCTGCAGGATGCAGAAAATGCAAGCAGTCAAGTTATCCAGTTGATAAGTGATATGGTCAATGAGCAGCATAGATAAGCGGTTCGACCGCATCAGAGCCGCTTTCTATCGGCGTTGTCGCAATCAACATTGCTTATGCTAGAAACATCCAGGGCCTCAATTTGAGTCTTGATCATTCATTCCTAGTTTCTCCTGCCCTTATGTTGTGGATGCGACGAGGTATCAGGTCAAAGAGACCGTCGAATTTCAATTTCCTATTCGTTAGGGGCAATACATATGACAAGTGATATCTCCACATTTATTTCGCTTCATTTTTTTCAAATACCGCCGGAGGAAAGCCTTTTATACATTGGTGAATATGATCCATTTTGGGTTGCCATCTCAGTGCTGCTCTCCATCATTGCATCTTATGCGGCACTTAATGCCTCATCACGAATAGAGCGGCTGTCTGATAAGACCTCCAAGTTGATATGGGTCTTGATTGGTTCATTCACATTGGGTATCGGTATATGGGCGATGCATTTCATTGGCATGATGGCATTGCAGCTTCCTTGTGGTATTTCATACGATCCTGTAATCACCTTGATCTCGATGGTTCCCGGCATACTGGCGGCAAGTGTTGCCATAGGTGTCGTTGGGGATCAGAGCGCCAAACACCTGTCGCCGCTATGGGGCAGTATTCTCCTGGGGGCAGGGATAGGCACCATGCATTACACTGGCATGGCCGCGATGCAGTTGGACGGTTTCGTACGTTACAACCCTTCCTTGTTCGTACTCTCCATCCTAGTGGCTGTGATGCTTTCCTATCTTGCATTGCGTGTTAAAACGGACATGGACTGTCTATCAAAACGATGTGATGTGATGGTGGCTGTCATATTAGGCTTGGCAGTTTCAGGTATGCATTACACCGCCATGTCAGCGGCTTATTTCGTGCGTGGTGATGCGGGCCTAGTGCAGTCATCATTTCTTACCTCCACTTACTTGGCCGTTGCTATCGCTATTGCGACTGTCATTTTGGCAATGGCCGCACTGGCACTCGCAACAATTTCACGCAACCGCGAGATCACGGATCAGCTTCGTGAGAATGATGGAAACTTCAATTCACTTATTGAGGCTATTCCAGACGCCATCTTTTTAAAGGATGGTGAGGGACGATGGCAGGTCACCAATGAAGCAGCTAAAAAATTGTTCAAACTCCATTCCATACCCTGGTTGGGTAAGAATGAAAGGGAGATCGCAGAGTTACATCCCGAGTTCAGGGAAGCTCATGAGGCTTGCTTAAATGACGATGAAAGAACCTGGGAGGCAGGCGAACTGACAATATTCTCTGAACTCATCCCCGATGAGAAGGGACAGTTACGAAACTACGAGGTGCGTAAGGTCCCTGTCTTCAATGAACAGGGGGAACGTCACGTGCTAGTGATCATCGGACGCGATATCACCGAGCAAAAACGAGCCGAAAAACGACTCCTTCTCTCATCCAACGTATTCACTCTTGCCAGTGAAGGGATCCTGATCAGCGATATCGATGGAACGATACTGGATGTCAATGACGCCTTTACCAAAATCACAGGATACAGTCGGGAAGAAGCGATTGGAGAGAATCCGCGCATTCTGAATTCGGGACGTCAAGATAAAGAGTTCTACACCACCATGTGGAGAAATCTGGTCGAGGAAGGATTCCACTTCGGAGAGATCTGGAACAAACGCAAGAATGGTGAGGTATACGCCGAAATGTTGACCATCAGTGCCGTCCGTGATGCGGAAGGTAGAGTCCTTAACTATGTGTCAATGTTCTCAGACATCAGTAATAGCAAGATGAGCGATGTCAAAATCCATCATCTCGCCTATTACGATACTTTGACTGGTTTGCCTAACAGACGTCTGCTGATAGATAGGCTTCAAACCGCGCTGGCGGTTTCATCCAATAGTAGAAAATATGGCGCCGTAATGTCTATCGATATTGATAATTTCAAAATAGTGAATGACCTTCTTGGTTTTGAGATAGGTGATCATTTACTGGTTGAAGTGGCTAAGCGAATTCAAAAATACGTCCGCGAGGTGGATACTGTTGCTCGTTTGGGAGGCGACGACTTTATCGTATTGCTAGAAGACATTGATATTGACGGGGAACAAGCCAAGCAAAAAGTGGCTCGCATCGCTGAAAATATCCGCACTTCATTTACCTTACCTTTCCAGCTTAATGGCAATGAATTCATCTGCACTATCAGTATTGGCGTAAGTACGTTTACAGGTAATAATTCAACGCCTGAAGACCTGCTCAAACAGATCGATATGTCCAAGTATCGCGCCAAAGAAGATGGTCGAAATACTGTCCAGTTCTTCGATCCCGCGATGCAATTCGAGGCGGAATCTCGCGCCTCACTAGAAGCGGATTTGCGCCGAGCTGTAGCCGAAAAGCAATTGCAACTCCATTACCAGATTCAAGTGGACAATGATCTGCGGCCAATCGGTGCGGAAGCACTCGTGCGCTGGAACCATCCGACACGCGGCATGGTATCGCCCGCGCAGTTCATCCCGCTTGCCGAAGAAAGTTCGTTGATCCTGGGTATCGGCCAATGGGTGTTGGAAACCGCCTGCAAACAGCTGGCCGCTTGGTCGAAAGTTGAGCAAACAAGACATTTCAGTCTGGCGGTGAATGTCAGTTCCAAGCAATTTAAACAATCTGACTTCGTGGAAACAGTGGCCAATCTTCTGACGGCTCACAGAGTGGACGCTTCCAATTTGAAGATCGAACTCACTGAAGGTGTCGTGTTGAATGACGTCACCGATATCATTTCCAAGATGCTCGCATTGAAATTGCTGGGTATCAAGTTGTCGATGGATGATTTTGGAACCGGCTATTCATCGCTATCCTATCTGAAGCAATTGCCACTCGATCAGCTGAAGATCGACCAGAGTTTTGTTCGCGATATGACCACCGACCCAACTGATGCTGTGATGGTGCAAACGATCATCGACATGGCGAAGAACTTTAGACTTAATGTGATCGCTGAGGGCGTGGAAACAGACGCACAATTATCGCAATTGAAGCAATTAGGCTGCATGGCATATCAGGGCTATCTCTTTAGCAGGCCAGTGTCGATTGAGCAGTTTCATGGTTTGTTAAGTACTTCATCGAATATAGACTGCAACAAATCAGTCGCCGTATAGCGGGTTGACGAGGATGCCGAGAAATTGCTGGTCTCTTCCTAAGCGTGGGTGGCGCAGGCGATCAAAATTGAAACAGGGGTGCCATGCTGTAAAATGCGCGCCCTTCTCAATAGGCGCTCGCAATGACAATCTCAGAATCCCAACTCATCACCATGCTCGAATTGCAGGATGGTATGAACAGCAAGGTCAACCCCGATTGGGTCGCCGCAAACAACAATTGGCATCGAGCCATTCAAGTCGAGGGTGTCGAAGCGATCGAGCATCACGGTTGGAAGTGGTGGAAGAAGCAGGACTGCGACTTGGCGCAGTTGCGAATGGAGTTGGTCGATATCTGGCACTTCATCCTTTCCGCATCCATTCAAGCCAAATTCGGCAACATCGCTCTCGCGAAGATGGAGATGATGGCGGAGCTGAACCTGCGTCAGAAGTCGGTCCAGTTCGATAACCAATATTACGTACTCACTCAATTAAGTTTGTTGGATAAGCTCGACCTGCTCGTCGGTCTGGCAGCAGCCAAGCGGACAAGCCTGGCGCTGTTCGAATCGCTGTTGCAAGACTGCGATATGGAATGGAACGACCTGTTCAAGCAGTACGTCGGCAAGAACGTGCTCAATGTGTTCCGCCAAGACAATGGATACAAGGCAGGGACATACATCAAGATATGGGATGGCCGCGAAGACAACGAGCACTTGGTCGAGGTGCTTGAGATCGTCGATCTAGAATCGCCGGATGTCAGAGACGAACTCTACAGCTCGCTCAAAGCGAGATACCTGATCGTGCAGAAAGGGAAGTAGAGCAATCATGCCAAATCAAGATCTAGAACCAATGGAAGTCGAACCGGCACTCTCTGATAAGGAGATGGACGAACTCGATAACTTCCTCATGTCGGATGCCACCACCAATGAGGTGATGCTGTTGGATTGCCTTGATGGTTATCTCACCGCTGTCGCGTCTGGCCCTGTAAGGCTAGAACTCAGTGACTGGCTGCCTAGAGTGTGGGGGCCGGCAGAGAGTGATGCGCCAGCTTTTGAATCCAAGACGCAAGAAGAAAAGATCATCGGCCTGATGACGCGCCATCTGAACGCCATCGTTTGGAATCTGCAACAGGAGGATGAGCCATTCGAGCCTGTGTTTGACTTGAACGTCTATCAGGATGACGAGCGTGAGTATGTGGATGGCGAGATGTGGGCGCATGGCTTCATGACTGCCATCAATCTTCATCGCAATAGCTGGAACGGCTTGTTCGAATCAAAGCACGGTGTGGAGATGCTGCGACCGATCTATTTGCTCGGCTCAGAAGAAGTGACGGAAGAGGAAGAGCAACTCGTTCAAACGCCAGCCCAACGAGAGGAGCTGTCAAAAACGATCCCCGCGAGTGTGGGTTGGATCTATAAATTTTGGGCACCGCAACGACGTGCGGAAGAAATTCGCGTCAACGGAGGTGCTTCCGACACAAACCCCAAGATAAGCCGTAACGCTCCCTGCATCTGCGGCAGTGGTAGAAAGTATAAAAAGTGCTGCGGAGCAACTGCTGAGTAGAACCTGACAGACAGACACTGTGTTCGTACAACGAGCGTCGTGAGGCGCGCGCAATAACGTGCTAACTAGCGCAGTACGTCGGCTTTCTTGACCAACTCAAGTGCCGATTTCACATCCATCCTCTGAAAAATGGCAGCACGATGTGTCTTGATGGTATTCACCGAGACGCCTAGTGTCTCAGCAATCACGCGGTTGCTCTTACCTGCTACGACCAGCCAGAAGACATGACGTTGGGCAGGCGAGAGCGATTCGAATCGGCCGCGAACTTCAAGCTTTTTTCCTTGCAATTCAGCGCTAGAGCTTAACGAAGACTTTAGTTTTGTGGGGCGATTTGGAAAGACATACTTGTCTAGCATCGTGACCAGTTCACTATCAAAATCTACTTTGGTCTCATCGAACCTCCCAAGACGGACTAGTCGAGTATCAAACAATCTACAGTGATCACCCAGCCAGTGACTGACTGTGCTAGTCATCTGTTCACTTACATCGCGCGGACTTCCATCGACGATGTGTGCTGAGAACTTCTTCAATTGTTTCGCGATCCCCTCATGGGCCGACTTGTGAGCTTTCACATGCTCTTGGCAAATGGGCGTTTTGGGCAATAACTCCATCATCTTCTCTTCATAGGCTGAATGCCCAGCGAGGAAAGCCGCCAATTCATTTGCGATCGATGCGAGTGAGGAATCGCAATGCATTCTTTTGAATGCACTGCATCCATCACACGTAGCAGCTGGATTGTTCTTCGCTTCAGAGCAGAAAGTCGCCAGTCGGGCTACAGCGCTGTCGAGCAGTTCATGTTGCTGATCTATTTCTGCGTGGCCAGTGAGATTGAGTGCCATCTTATCCAAGGGAAGAACTGGGTTGATGCTAAGAGTCTTTTAAGCAACTGCATTGTAAGCCTAATCATTCTGACGAGCATCACCCCGTTGGGTGATGACGAAGGGGCGACTTACTTCTAGAGTGAAGAGACAAAGAGAGACACAAACAATTTAGTCGGTGGCAAATCGTTTGGTGTGTCTTGGCATTTCCAGTGGACGATCATAAAGCCAATATCGTTGGTACAGCCACTAGCACGGATCTGATCAAGTATCTGAACGAGAAGTATTGATACACCGCTGGATTCAAAGACTATTTTTTGCAAGCCGAGGTCTCACCAAACACGTAGACCGGTGATCAAAATTTCATGGGGTGCAACAAAGAAGGGGAAGTGTATGCAGCTACACGGGCTTAGATCGGCAAACGATGAACATATCCCAAGGATATCAAGAGTGCGGGATATCGAACATCAATTACAACTCGGGGAATTGGACAGTCACCGGACGTTGTCAGAAAAGTTGCCCTATATCCATAACATCGTGTGCCGGAACATCCCTCACATCGATCGTATCTCTATCGCTAAATATGATCAAAGCACGGATACCCTGTGTACCTACGTGGGTAGCTTGAAGGATGCCAACCCGCTCACACTATATGCGGTAAAGCTAAGCGAAGTTCCCTCTCTGCTCAAGTTGGTCAGAAACCATGAGACGCGTGTCATCAATGACATGGGGATATTCGCGAACAGTAAAAAGACCCACTCGAAGCGCATCGTCGGCAAGGGTTTTCTTTCGAGCTACACCATTCCCCTGTTTCATGAAGGCCAGTTCATTGGCATGCTCTTCTTTAATTCTTATAAGCGCGATGCCTTCAATGACTCGAATCTGACGTATCTAGACATGATCGCCCATTTGTTGGTGATCTTGATGGCTACGGAATTGAATCAGGTCGCCATCCTTCATGGTGCCATGAGGACTGCCACCCAATTCACCCACCATCGTGATCCAGAAACAGGCATGCACTTAGAGCGTATGGCACGCTATTCCCGTTTGATCGCCATGACATTGGGGCGCGCTCACTCCATCAATGATGAGTTCGTCGATCGGCTATTCCGGCATGCACCATTGCATGATGTAGGAAAGATCACCATCCCAGATAGGATCCTCCTTAAGCCAGGAAAATTGACCGATGAGGAATTCGACGAGATGAAGACGCACACAACAAGAGGACGCGAGATCATCGATGCGATGCTGCTCAACTTCAATATCAAGTGCATCAAAGACATAGAAATGATCCGCAATATCGTTCTCTACCATCACGAAAGCACGGACGGCAACGGCTATCCGGCGGGGTTGGTAGGCAAGGACATCCCACTTGAAGCTCGCATCGTCGCTGTTGCAGACGTGTTTGACGCACTCACCTCTGCGCGTCCATACAAGGGAGCTTGGAGCAACGATGATGCCGTCACTGAGCTTAGACGTTTGAGCCATTTCAAGCTGGATGCAGACTGTGTCGCAGCCTTGTTAGATTCGAAGGAAGAGATCCTGAGGATCCAATCCGGATTCGCGGACTGATGTAGTGATGAACGAAGTGAATAGATATCTTGGTTGAGATCAGATGAGTCTCAATGATTGATCTGGACCATAAGAAATAATTGGTGATAGGGGTGAGGGGTATGAGAGGTTTGAATAATGTCGAAGTTTGATATCAATTTCCATGAAGCGATCTATTCACTGTCGGATGCACTGGATCTGGTAGGTGTGACGCATATCCACCACGGCAAACATGTTGCTTATATGGCCGTAGACTGCGGCAAGCAGTTGGGGTGGACAAGTGAACGTATGGATACACTTTTTCAAGCGGCGATGCTTCACGATTGCGGCGTCTCGAAGACCTTCGTTCATCAAAGATTGGCGCAACTCGCTTGGGAAAAAGAGAACGATCACTGTCGGGATGGTGCCAATCTTTTGGAGACATGTGCCTTGACGGTGCATCTCGCGCCTATTGTGCGATACCACCACACCCACTGGTCGTTGCTCAAAGACATGAATCTGTCACCCGAGGTGAAGCTCAGTGCCAATTGCATCTACTTGGTAGATCGTGTCGATGTCCTGTCGCTGGGCTTCTTGGTCGATCAATCCAATCTGTTGTTAGGCAAAGAATCCATTCGGCAGAAGATCGCTGATAGGAGCGGTGATTGGTTCTGCCCTGAATTGGTCGATGCATTTATGGAGGTGTCGAAATCGGAAGCGTTCTGGCTTTCACTGGAGAACGAACACGTTTATGGCTATGTCCCCCAATGGTTGGCTGACACGCACACACGGGCTATGGATTTCCAGGAATTGCGTAGCATCGTCTCCATCTTTTCTTATATCGTTGACGCAAAGAGCCCATTCACTAAATCGCATTCTGACGGGGTGGCTAGACTAGCGAGATATTTGGGTGGCTTATTCGATCTTTCGGAAGAGATTTGCGACATGCTGGAGTTGGCTGGCTTGCTGCATGATCTTGGCAAGCTCAGACAACCGGACAGCTTATTGACCAAGCCCGGAAAACTGACCCCTGAAGAGAATGCGCAGATCCAAAGACATAGTTTCGATACTTACGCCATCATCAAGAATATCCACGGGTTGGAAAAGATCGCATTATGGGCTGCCCAACATCATGAGCGAGTCGATGGAACGGGATATCCCTATCGTCTAGAGGAAGAGGGGATTTCGCTAGAGGCGCGCATCATCGCTGTCGCAGATGTCTTTCAGGCGTTGGCTCAAGAACGTCCCTATCGCGCCGCGTTGCGGCCAGAGGAGATATTAGGGGTGCTGAAACAGTTGGCGGACGATGGAAAACTTGATCGCGAAGTCGTGTCGTTCGTGCGTGGGAATTTGCAAGAGTGTTGGATAAGTGCCTTGGGTAGCCACGCCAGTCAGTCACCACTAGTGCCTTCGAGGTGAGGCTAGATGTGTATTCTGAAGATCGGCCATTCAAGGAATGAATGACCAGATTCGCGATACCTCAAGTAAAAAGGCTCACATCACTGTGAGCCTTTTTGTGTTGGTGAACTACACCTTTACTTCACGAATCCCTGTTGCTTCAGGATGTCGATGATCTCAGGGATGACACCTGGATCGTCGATGGTGGAGGGCACTTGGTACTCTTGGCCGTTGACGATCTTGTTCAGTGTCTTGCGCAAGGTCTTGCCGGAGCGAGTCTTGGGCAGTCGTTTCAAGATGACCGTGTCTTTGTAGCAGGTGATGGCACCGATGGCTTCGCGTACGCGGGCGACCAGTTCTTTCTGTAACACGGCATCGTCGATGGTCGCACCAGACTTCAGCACCACCAATCCCATCGGCACTTGTCCTTTCAGATCATCGTCGCGCGCGATGACGGCACATTCCGCAACGGCGGGATGACCTGCCACGACCTCTTCGATCTCGCCGGTGGAGAGACGGTGTCCTGCCACGTTGATGACATCGTCCACGCGACCCATCACGAACACATAGCCTTCATCATCGATGTAACCGCCGTCGCCGGTGGTGTAGTAACCTGGCAGGAATTGCAGATAGCCCTCACGGAATTTGTCGTCGTCGCCCCACACGCGATTCATACATGAAGGAGGCAGCGGCAACTTGATGGCGATGTAGCCTTGCTCGTTTGCTGCCATCTGCTTGCCGTTCTCATCGAGGATGCGCACATCGAAGCCTGGCGTGGGCAGGGTAGAGGAGCCTAGCTTCACTGGCTTAGGTTCCACGCCCCACAAGTTGGCCGTGATGCCCCAACCCGTTTCTGTTTGCCACCAGTGGTCCACCACCGTCTTGCCACTCTTCTCGGTGAGCCATTCTTGTGTCGGTGGATCGAGACGTTCACCTGCGGAGAAGATGACCTGCAACTTGCTCAAGTCGTAAGGCTTCATCAGCAAGGCATCGGGGTCTTCCTTCTTCACTGCGCGGAACGCAGTGGGCGCGGTGAAGAAAGATTTAACTTTGTATTCCGAGATGATGCGCCACAGCGCGCCCGCATCCGGCGTCATGATGGGTTTGCCTTCATACACGATGGTCGTGCAACCTTGCAGCAGCGGGCCGTACACGATGTAAGAGTGACCGACCACCCAACCCACGTCCGACGCGGCCCAGAACACATCGCCCGCATCCACGTTGTAGATGGCCTTCATGCTGTACTTCAGCGCCACTGCATGCCCGCCGTTCTCACGCACCACGCCTTTGGGTTTGCCTGTCGTGCCTGAGGTGTAGAGGATGTACAGCGGATCGCTGCCCTTTACGGGTGTACAACCTACCGCCTTAGATTTCGCCAGCAAGGTCGCCCAATCATGGTCGCGTCCTGCAACGAGTGGCGCGTTGCATTGTGGACGTTGGAACACCACGCAGCTTTGTGGTTTGTGTTTCGCCAAGTCGATGGCCTTGTTGAGCAAAGGCATGTACTCGATGACGCGCTTGATCTCGATACCGCACGAAGCAGTGAGGATGACCTTCGGTGTCGAATCGTCGATACGCTGTGCCAACTCCGGCGGTGCGAAACCGCCGAACACCACCGAGTGGATCGCACCCAAACGTGCCACTGCCAACATCGCGATGACCGCCTCTGGGATCATCGGCATGTAGATGATGACGCGGTCGCCTTTGACCACGCCCAAGTCTGCCAGCATGCCTGCCGTGCGTGCCACTTCATCGGTCAGTTCGGAGTATGTGTACTTGCGTTTGGTGTCGGTGACAGGGGAGTCGTAGATGATCGCCGTCTGCTCGCCGCGACCGTTCTTCACGTGATGGTCCAGCGCCATGTAAGACGTGTTCATCTCGCCATCACCGAACCAGTGGCCGATGCCATCCGCATCGGTCGTCAGGATCGTCTGCGGTGCCTTGAACCACTCCAATGCTTTGGCTTGGTCACCCCAGAAACCAGCTGGGTCCTTCATGGAACGGTCGTACTCGGTTTGGTAACTCATGTGTCTGACTCCTCTCATTTAGAACCCGTTTCCTGCCGCCCTTCTAAGGGGCGGTCAAGAGGGACTTTTTCTACACCAACGTTAATCCAAATAATCCATTAGCTGTTCATTCCTTCCCCCTGCAAGGGGGAAGGAACTGAATCGATGCTAAGAATTTTTCATTTAGACATCTCTCAAAAACTATCGCCGGGAACCCGCACCCAGCCTTCCATCAGCACGCGCGCGCTGCGACTCATAGTGACTTTCTCGACCTTCCACTCGTCGCCGTTCTTGCTGGCAGCGGCTCCCACTCGCAAGGTGCCGGAGGGATGGCCGAATTTCACCACATCGCGTTCACCGCCGCCCGCAGCCAGATTCACCAGCGTGCCGGGGATCGCCGCAGCCGTACCGATGGCGACTGCTGCCGTGCCCATCATGGCATGGTGCAGTTTACCCATCGATAGCGCGCGCACCAGCAGATCGATCTCGGAAGCGCTGATCTTCTTTCCGCTGGATGAGACATGGTCTACCGGCGGCGCGACGAAAGCGATCTTCGGCGTGTGCTGGCGCGTCGCGGCTTCTTCGGGCGTTTTGATCAGTCCCATGCGCAATGCACCCGCCACGCGGATCTTTTCGAAACGTGCCAGCGCGGCCGGGTCGGTGTTGATGGCTTCGCGCAGTTCGGTGCCGGTGTAACCGATGTCCTTGGCATTCACGAACACGGTCGGGATACCGGCGGTGATCATGGTGGCAGGGAAACTGCCGACACCGGGGACATCGAGTTGGTCGACCAGATTGCCGGTCGGGAACAAGCTGCCGCCTTCTTCACTATCATCGGAGGGATCCATGAACTCCAGCACGATCTCTGCTGCCGGGAAGGTCACACCATCCAGTTCGAAATCACCGGTCTCCTGTACCTGACCGTTGCTGACCGGCACATGGGCGATGATGGTCTTGCTGATGTTGGCCTGCCAGATGCGTACGGTGCACACACCCTCTTTAAGACGTGCGGCATCGATGTATCCGGCATGGATCGCGAAAGCCCCCGCACCGGTGGATAGGTTGCCGCAGTTGCCGCTCCAGTCGACGAAGTCCTTGTCGATGGAGATCTGACCGTAGAGGTAATCCACGTCATGACCGGGGCGAGTGCTCTTCGACAGGATCACGCACTTGCTGGTGCTGGAGGTCGCGCCGCCCATGCCATCGATCTGCGCGGCATAGGGGTCGGGGCTGCCGATCACACGCTGGAACAATTTGTCACGCGCCTTGCCCGGAACCTGTGCCGCTTGCGGCAGATCTTCCAGCCGGAAGAACACACCTTTCGAGGTGCCACCGCGCATGTACGTTGCGGGGATCTTGATTTGCGCTTGAGCCATCATGCCGCTCCTTCGAGGAAGTCCTGCGCAAAGCGTTGCAGTACACCACCCGCGTTGTAGACACGCACTTCAGCAGCGGTATCCAGACGGCAGGTGACAGGGATGCGCACCGTCTCGCCATTCTTGCGGTGCATGATCACTGTCAGGTTTGCGCGTGGTGTGATATCGCCTTCCACATCAAAAGTCTCGCTGCCGTCGATGGCGTAGGTCTTGCGCGTATCGCCCGCCTTGAACTCCAGCGGCAGCACGCCCATGCCGACCAGATTGGTACGGTGGATGCGCTCAAAACCTTCGGCGACGATAGCTTCCACACCCGCCAGCCGCACACCTTTGGCTGCCCAGTCGCGCGATGAACCCTGACCGTAGTCGGCACCTGCGATGATGATCAGGTTCTGCTTGCGACCCATGTAGGTCTCGATGGCTTCCCACATGCGCATGACTTTGCCATCTGGTTCGACGCGGGCGAGGGAGCCTTTCTTCACTTCACCGTTGACCACGGCCATCTCGTTGACCAGTTGCGGGTTGGCAAAGGTGGCGCGCTGCGCGGTGAGGTGGTCACCACGGTGCGTCGCGTAGGAATTGAAGTCCTCTTCCGGCAGGCCCATCTTCGCCAGATATTCACCGGCAGCAGAGTCGAGCAGGATCGCGTTCGAAGGCGACAGGTGATCGGTGGTGATGTTGTCAGGCAACACGGCGAGCGGACGCATCCCCTTCATCGTGCGAACACCTGCCAGCGCGCCTTCCCAATACGGCGGACGACGGATGTAGGTGGACTGCGGACGCCAGTCGTACAAGGGGCTCTTCGCTGCTTCGATCACGCCCAAGTCGAACATCGGGATGTAGATCTGCTTGAACTGTTCAGGCTTCACGCAAGTTGCAACGATGGCGTCGATCTCTTCGTCGGAAGGCCAGATGTCTTTCAGCATGACCGGCTTGCCGGACTTATCGGTGCCCAGTGCATCCTGCTCGATGTCGAGGCGCACCGTACCGGCGATCGCGTAAGCAACGACCAGCGGCGGGGAAGCCAAGAAGGCTTGCTTCGCATACGGGTGGATACGACCGTCGAAGTTACGGTTGCCGGACAGTACGGCGGTGGCGTACAGGTCGCGATCAATGATCTCCTGCTGGATCTTGGGATCGAGTGCACCGGACATGCCGTTACAGGTGGTGCAGGCGAAACCGACGATGCCGAAGCCGAGTTTTTCCAGTTCCGTCAGCAGGCCCGCTTCTTTCAGATACAGCTCGGCGACTTTGGAGCCGGGCGCGAAAGAAGTCTTGACCCAAGGCTTTCTGATTAAGCCAAGTGCGTTGGCTTTCTTCGCCAGCAATGCTGCCGCAACCACGTTGCGCGGGTTGGAGGTGTTGGTGCAGGAAGTGATGGCCGCGATGATGACGGCACCATCCGGCATCAGACCTTGCGCTTCTTCGGTCTTACCTGCTGCCAGTTTTGCTTCGTCAGCGATGCCGCGCTCGTGCAGGGCGGAAGTCGGCAGACGACGATGCGGATTGGACGGGCCGGCCATGTTGCGCACCACGCTGGACAGATCGAATTCCAGCACACGCTCGTAATCGGCGGCAACCATCTGGTCCGCCCACAGACCGGTGGTCTTGGCGTAGTTCTCCACGAGGGCGACCTGTTCGGGCTCGCGGCCGGTCAGCTTCAGGTAGGTGATGGTCTGCGCGTCGATGTAGAACATCGCCGCAGTCGCGCCGTATTCTGGGCACATGTTGGAGATGGTCGCGCGGTCGCCGATGGTGAGGCTATCCGCACCTGCACCGAAGAATTCGACCCAAGCACCAACCACTTTTTCTTTGCGTAGGAACTCGGTCAGCGCCAACACGATGTCGGTAGCGGTGATGCCGGGCTGACGATTGCCGACCAGCTTCACGCCGACGATGTCCGGCAGGCGCATCATGGAAGGCAGGCCCAGCATGACGGTCTCGGCTTCCAGTCCGCCGACACCGATGGCGATCACGCCGAGGGCATCCACGTGCGGCGTGTGCGAGTCAGTCCCCACGCAGGTATCTGGGAAGGCCACACCATCACGCGCTTGGATCACCGGTGACATCTTCTCCAGATTGATCTGATGCATGATGCCGTTACCCGCAGGGATCACGTCCACGTTCTTGAACGCAGTCTTGGTCCACTCGATGAAGTGGAAGCGGTCTTCGTTGCGTCGGTCTTCGATCTCGCGGTTCTTGCGGAAGGCATCCTTGTCGAACCCGGCAGCTTCCACCGCCAGCGAGTGGTCGACGATCAGCTGTGTCGGCACGACCGGGTTGACCAATGCAGGGTCACCGCCTTGGTCAGCGATCGCATCACGCAGACCGGCAAGGTCTACCAATGCAGTCTGGCCGAGGATGTCGTGGCACACCACACGTGCGGGATACCACGGGAAATCCAAATCACGTTTGCGTTCGATCAACTGTTTCAGTGCATCAGTCAGTTCATCAGGTTCGCAGCGGCGCACCAGTTGTTCTGCCAGCACTTTGGAAGTGTAGGGCAGCTTGGCATAAGCGCCGAGCTGGATGGCTTCGACTGCTGCACGGGTGTCGAAGTAGTCCAGCTTGGTTCCGGCTAAGGGCTTGCGGTATTGGGTATTCATATCGTCCTTCTTTGCTTTCTTAACCGCGCTCAGCTATTGGCACCCACTTCAGATTGTCCGGCCCGATGTAGTTCGCACTTGGGCGGATGATCTTGCCGTCGGCGCGTTGTTCCATCACGTGTGCGCCCCAGCCGGTGACGCGAGAGATGACGAACAGCGGCGTGAACATCTCGGTGGGCACACCCATCTGGTTGTACGACACGGCAGAGAACCAATCCAGATTCGGGAACATCTTCTTCAAGTCCCACATCGTCGTCTCCAAACGCGCGGCGATGTCGAACATCAGCGTGTTGCCGTTCTCTTTGGACAGACTTTGCGCGACACGTTTGATGACTTCGTTGCGCGGGTCGGAGATGGTGTACACAGGATGACCGAAACCGATGACGATCTCTTTGCGTTCCACCCGTGCGCGGATGTCGGCTTCAGCTTCATCAGCACTCTTGTAACGGCTCTGGATGCGGAACGCTTCTTCGTTCGCGCCGCCATGTTTGGGGCCGCGCAAGGCACCGATGGCACCGGTGATGCAAGAGTAGATGTCGGAGTTGGTGCCTGCGATGACACGAGCGGTGAAGGTGGAGGCGTTGAACTCATGCTCGGCATACAAGATGAGCGAGGTATGCATCGCACGCACCCAAGATTCTTTCGCGGGCTTGCCGTGCAGAAGATGCAGGAAGTGTCCGCCGATGGAATCGTCGTCGGTCACCACGTTGATGCGTTTGCCCGAGGTGGTGAAGTGATGCCAGTACACCAGCATCGAACCGAAACTCGCCATCATGCGGTCGATGATCTCTTTCGACTTCTCTGGATCGTGCTTCTCCGATTCTTGTTCCACCGTGCCGAGTACCGAACACCCCGTGCGCATCACATCCATCGGGTGTGCATTGGCTGGCAGTGCTTCCAGCGCTTGCTTCACCGCTGCGGGTAGGTCGCGCAGCGTCTTCAGCTTGGCTTTGTAGGCAGCAAGTTGAGCGGCAGTCGGTAGCGTGCCGTGGATCAACAGGTGAGCGATCTCTTCGAACTCAGCCTTCTCGGCGAAGTCGAGGATGTCATAGCCGCGATAGTGCAGGTCGTTACCCGTGCGTCCAACCGTACACACCGCCGTGTTGCCCGCAACGGTGCCGGATAGTGCGACAGATTTCTTGGGCTTCGGTAATGTCGTTTCTTCTGCCATGTCATTCTCCTAATTGAAAAGTTATTCAGCACCTTTTTCAGCGAACAAGCGATCGAGCTGCTGCTCGAACTCGTGATAGCCGAGATAATCGTAAAGCTCCATACGTGTCTGCATCGTGGGCACCACGTTCTGCTGTGTGCCGTCGGCGAGAATGTGTTGATACACGTTCAGCGCTGCCTTGCTCATGGCGCGATAGGCGGAGAGGGGATACAGCACCAACTGCACGCCCACGCCGGACAGCTCTTGCGTGGTGAACAACGGTGTCGCACCAAACTCGGTGATGTTCGCCAACACAGGCACGTTCACCGCCTTGGTGAATTCTTTGTATTGCTCTAGCTTGGTCATCGCCTCGGGGAAGATCATGTCCGCACCGGCTTCGACACAGGCTTGCGCACGGTCGATGGCGGACTGCATGCCTTCCACCGCCAGCGCATCGGTACGCGCCATGATGACGAAGCTGCTATCCACACGCGCATCCACCGCTGCCTTCACACGATCCACCATCTCGCTCTGACTCACGATGGCTTTGTTAGGACGGTGACCGCAACGTTTCTGCATCACTTGGTCTTCGATGTGGAAACCAGCCGCACCGGCTTGCGCCACCTCACGGGTCGCACGCGCGATGTTGAATGCGCCACCCCAGCCTGTGTCCACATCCACCAGCAGCGGCAGGTCACTTGCAGCGGTGATGCGGCGCGTGTCTTCGCATACGTCATGCAAGGTGGTGATGCCGAGATCGGGGATGCCCAATGAAGAAGCCGCTACGCCGCCACCCGAAAGGTACAGCGCCTTATGGCCGCTCTTCTGCGCAAGGATGGCGCAGTAGGCGGTGACGGCACCGACCACTTGTAGCGGGGAATTGTCTTTCACTGCTTGGCGCAGTTTGTTGCCTGGTGAATTGCTCATGCCGCTGACTCCTCTTCTTCTTTATCGATCATTTCGCTGATGCTCTTCCATGCGCCTTGGATGTGGCGACGCATGAGTAGCTCGGCCAGTTCGCCGTCGCGTTGTTCCAATGCGGCGACGATCTGGCGGTGTTGTTGCAATGCGGGTTTGGTGCGGGCGGCTTTGCGGCTGGTGCGATAACGGCACATGCGCAGGAGTTGGTATTGCTCGCTGCCGAGCATGTCCATCAGCATCTGGTTGCGGCTGCCGCGTGCGATCTGGAAATGGAAATCGAGGTCGCCCTCGCTTTGTGAATAGACTTTGCCGCCGACTTTCTTGATCTGCTCTTCGTGGTTGTCGAGCAGCTTGCTCAACTTGGCGATCTCCTCATCGGTCATCTGCGTGGCGGCGAGACGGCAGGCCATGCCTTCCAACGCTTCGCGTACACCATAGATATCAGAGAGGGTCTTGCGATCTAGCACCACCACACGGGCACCAGCATTGGGGATACGTTTGACGAGGCGCATGCCTTCGAGATGTCGCAGGGCTTCGCGCAGTGGACCGCGCCCCATGCCGAATCGTTCTGCCAACTCCGCCTCGTTCAGCTTCTGGCCTTGCGCCAGTTCGCCAGTGACGATGCTATGCGCCAGACGATGCGCTGCAACGTCTGCAAGGGTGCCTTGTTCTGGAACTTGGATCAGCATCTGCCCACTCCGATTGTCGACAATCTAGGCGAATCCTAGCACCTTAAATCGAAAATGTGGCAAGTAATTTTGATTATGTCGACAAAGATGTGTGTGCATTCATGTTTTTGGTGTCACTTGGTAACGATGGGAAGGTCGCTCTGTCGCAGCGGTGAAAGGGGAGTAAGCGGCTGAGCATCTGATGCAGTAACATCGTGATGGCAGTACCTGAAAGGATATTCGCGTTCAGACCGGTGACGATGATGAAGGCTTTTTTCAAGACATTTCTTGGCAACGGGCAATGGTTTCTATTGCTGGGTATGCTGTTCGGCAGCGCCGCACTCGCGGCGGATAAGATCCCCGTCAGCGCCGACATCGAAGTGTTCGCGCGTGAAGGCTGTCCGCATTGCGCCCAAGCCGAAGAATTTCTGCATAGGCTGCAGCAGGAGAAGCGCGAGTTGCGCATCGTGATCCACGATGTGAGCAGTGAGCATGCAGCACTAGAACGCTTGCAGCAGATCGCCACCCAATACGACGTGCAGCCGCGCGTACCAGCATTCCTTATCGGCGGTCAATTCATCGTTGGCTATTCCGAGGAAGCTTCAACCGACAAACTCATCCGCGATGCACTCGTGCGCAAAAGCGAGCAGGACAGACAAGCAACATCCGGCGCAGCAGGTTGCGCAGTTGAAGAGAAACTGAGTTGCGGGCCTGACACACCGCATCCTGTACCTCAGCCTGAGACGTTCGCTATCGACTTTCTCGGCCACATTCTTTCTCTCGACCAGATCGGCCTGCCGCTGTTTACGTTGGCGATGGGATTGCTAGATGGTTTCAATCCCTGTTCGATGTGGGTGCTGATCTTGATGATCTCGCTACTGGCCCCCTTGAACGACCGGCCGCGCATGTTCGCCATCGCCGGTACTTTCATCCTGGTGCAAGGCATCGCCTATTTCCTGTTCATGGCGGCGTGGCTAAATCTGTTCCTGCTGATCGGTCTTTCACGCCTCTCCGAGATCGTCATCGCATCTCTGGCGCTGTTGGCAGGTGCGCTCAACCTCAAGGACTCACGCGGACTTGGTGGCGTAATTTCGCTGTCCATCCCGACCAGCGCCAAGCCCGGAATCTATGCGCGCATGCGCAAGGTGCTGCAGGCAGAGGATTTGGTCGCCGCGCTGATAGGCACCGTACTGCTGGGCATGCTGGTGCAGATCATCGAACTACTATGCACATCAGGCTTCCCGGCGCTGTTCACGCGCATACTGACGTTACGCCAACTGGATAGTCTGAGTTACTACGGCTATCTGTTGCTTTACGATCTGGCGTATATGCTAGATGACGTGATCATTCTTGCTATCGGCATCATCACGCTCAGCCAGCGCAGATTACAAGAGAAGGAAGGGCGCTGGCTCAAGTTCGTCAGCGGTCTGGTGATGGTGGGTCTCGGAATCTATCTGTTGCTGCCGCACTGAAAATCGTCACTTTGCGATTAGCAGCTTAGCCGTTGTTGCCGACTATTCAGATTTCCTATTGATTCACCAGCATTCGTCACCATATTCATCGCAGAAGGGAGATCGTCATGACTACCGTTCGCGCACCCGCAGTCGCAGGCCAGTTCTACCCCGCTGAACCCGTGCAGCTTGCACAGCATGTGCAACGATTGCTGGCCGAGGCGCGCCCTCACGGTCTGGTTGCCAAGGCGCTGATCGTGCCGCATGCCGGGTATGTCTATTCAGGAGCCATCGCAGCCTCGGCTTACGCCTCCCTCATCCCTTTCGCGGCGCGTATCCGTCGCGTGGTGTTGCTAGGGCCGACGCATCGTGTCGCGGTGCGCGGTTTGGCGTTGTCCGGAGTGGAGGCTTTCGATACGCCGCTGGGGCGGGTCTTGCTGGACACGGAAGCGGCGCAGGCCATCACCCATCTGCCGCAAGTCATCGTCAGTGTGCAGGCGCACGAATTGGAACATTCGCTGGAGGTTCAATTGCCGTTCCTGCAAAGCGTGTTGCACGATTTCACTTTGCTGCCCTTGGCTGTCGGCATGGCGACGCCGGAAGAGGTGGCCGAGGTGCTCGAAGCAGTGTGGGGCGGCGACGAGACGTTGATCGTCATCAGCTCCGATCTTTCACACTTTTTGCCTTACGCTGTCGCACAACTCGCGGATATCGAGACGGTGCGCTCCATCTTGAAGTTGCACCAACCATTGACACATGAGCAAGCCTGCGGCGGCACGCCCATCAACGGTCTGATCATTGCGGCACGCCAGCATCACCTCACGCCGCATCTGCTCGATCTGCGCAACTCGGGCGATACCGCTGGCAGCAAGGACAGGGTGGTCGGCTATAGCGCCTTCGCCTTCACTCAGGAGCAACGACATGCTCGACACTGATCAAGGAAAGACATTGTTGCAAATGGCTCGCGCAGCTATCGCCAAAGTACTCGGTCTGGATTCGCACGAGCTGCCGCGATGCGATTGGCTGGAAAAGCCGGGGGCGACCTTCGTCACGTTGACGCTGCGCGGACAGTTGCGCGGCTGTATCGGCAGCTTGGAAGCGTATCGCCCGCTTATCGAAGATGTGCGCCAGAACGCCGTCGCGTCGTCCATGCGCGATCCGCGCTTTTTGCCGCTCAGTAAGGCAGAGTTCGCCGAGGTGGTGGTCGAGGTGTCGCTACTCAGTGCGCCGGAGCCGATCAGCTTCCGCGACGAAGCGGATGCCTTGGCACAACTGCATCCCAGTCGGGATGGGGTGATCCTTGAATACGGTGCGCATCGGGCGACCTTTCTGCCGCAAGTGTGGGCGCAGCTACCTGACCCGCGAACATTCATCGCGCACCTGAAGAACAAAGCAGGTCTGCCGGCTGATTTTTGGTCGGATGAAATCAGATTGTCGCGTTACACCGTGCAAAAATGGAGCGAGGGGAAACACCATGGATGAACCGATCAGTGATTCTGAACGTTACCCCGCACGCTGGTGGCATCCTCTAGACGATGGTCGCATCCAGTGCGATCTGTGCCCGCGTGATTGCAAGCTGCACGAAGGTCAGCGCGGCGCCTGTTTCGTGCGCGGTCGCGTCGGCGACACGATGGTGCTCACCACCTACGGGCGCAGTTCCGGTTTCTGCGTCGATCCCATCGAAAAGAAACCACTCGATCATTTCTATCCGGGTAGCAGCATCCTGTCTTTCGGCACGGCGGGCTGCAACCTCACCTGTAAGTTCTGCCAGAACTGGGACATCTCCAAATCGCGCAGCTTCGACAAACTCGCCGATCAGGCCACACCTGAAGTCATTGCCCATACCGCGCTCGAGCTGGGTTGCAAGAGTGTGGCCTTCACCTACAACGATCCGGTGATCTTCGCCGAATATGCGATGGACGTGGCTGACGCCTGCCACGCGCGCGGCATCAAGACCGTGGCGGTGACGGCGGGATATATCCACGCGCAGCCGCGCCGCGATTTCTTCGCCAAGATGGATGCGGCGAACGTGGACTTGAAGGCATTCACCGAAGACTTCTACTACAAGCTGACCGGCGCACACCTGCAGCCGATATTGGATACGCTGGTATATCTGAAACACGAGACCAAAGTGTGGTTCGAGCTGACCACGCTCATCATTCCCGGTCACAACGATTCTGCTGCGGAGATACGCCGCATGAGCGAATGGATAGCCAAAGAGTTGGGACCGGATGTGCCCTTGCACTTCACCGCATTCCATCCCGATCACAAGATGATCGACACGCCTCCTACGCCTCCCGCCACGCTGGAACTGGCCCGCCATATCGCGCTGGATGCGGGCATGCACTATGTCTATTGCGGCAACGTGCATGACATCGAAGGCGATACGACCTTCTGTGCCTCGTGCAAAAAACCGCTGATCGTGCGTGACTGGTATGAGATCCGTACTTACGAGATGAAGGATGACGGCAGTTGCCCGCACTGTGGTTCGAAACTGGCCGGACACTTCGAAAAGTTCGAGGGGCAGTTCGGCAGACAGCGTATCCCTGTCTCTCTAGGTAGGACATGATCACAGTGTCACTGCAGAAACGAGTTTAAGAGCGTGCTGGATGCGCTATCGGAATGTAAGATTGCACCACCTTCAATCAGGAACCCGCATATGAAGATAGGAATCCCCAAAGAGATCAAAACGAACGAGAACCGCATCGCGCTGGTTCCCGCAGGTGCAGAAGCCTTGGTGGCAGCCGGACACACGGTGTTCGTAGAGACAGGGGCCGGGTTGGGCAGCGGCTTCACCGATGCGCAATATCTGGCAGCAGGTGCACAGATCGCCAGCGATGCCGATGCAGTGTGGCAAGCGGCGGACATGATCGTGAAGGTGAAAGAACCTATAGCGCCGGAATGGCCGCGCATCAGGCACGGCCAAGTCATCTTCACCTATTTCCATTTTGCGGCGAGTGAACAACTGACCAGAGCGCTCATGGCTTCCGGTGCGATCTGCATCGCCTACGAGACGGTAGAGCTCCCCTCGCGCGAACTACCTTTGCTCACACCGATGTCGGAAGTGGCAGGGCGTATGGCCGTTCAGGAAGGCGCCAAGTATCTGGAGAAACTGAACGGTGGGCGTGGCATCTTGCTGGGTGGTGTGCCAGGTGTGTTGCCTGCCAAGGTGGTGATACTCGGTGCGGGTGTGGTGGGCGTGAATGCAGCCAAGATCGCGGCAGGCATGGGAGCGAATGTCGTCATCCTGGATGTGTCGCTGGAACGTCTGCGCTACCTGAGTGATGTCATGCCGGCTAATGTGCAGCTGGCCTTCTCGGACCGACACAATCTGCTGGCGCAGATCGCCAGTGCCGATCTGATCATTGGCGCTGTGCTGATCCACGGTGCGGTCGCGCCCAAATTGATCCGCCGCGAAGACCTGAAGACGATGAAGCAGGGGGCGGTGATCGTGGATGTCTCGGTGGATCAGGGCGGCTGTGTGGAGACCACTCATCCGACCACGCATGAGAACCCGACCTATATCGTGGATGGGGTCGTGCACTATGGCGTGGCAAACATGCCGGGTGGCGTGCCGGTCACCTCCACACTGGCGCTGACCAACGCGACCTTACCCTACGTGCTGCAGTTGGCGAATCAGGGATATCGCCAAGCACTCAAGAAATCACCAGCCTTGCTCAATGGACTCAACATCATCGGTGGCAAGATCACACATCGCAAAGTGGCCGAAGCATTCGGTATGGAATATCGTCCTGCGGAAGCGATGCTCGATGACTAGAGGTCACTCAGGTTTGCTGTGCAAGGACTAAAGGCGTTTAATTCGTACATACAAAAAACGATCAGCACATCATGCCGACACTCAAACTGACCCCCGCCGAGCTGCGCCTCGCCATCTTTCCAGACACACTGGGATTCGCCGACACATCCGAGTTGCTTGATACGCCACTGCCGTGGATAGGGCAGGAGCGAGCGGAGACCGCCGCACGCTTCGGCTTGGGAATGGCGCAGCCGGACTACAACTTGTTCGTGTTGGGCGAGGTGGGCAGTGGCCGCTCTTCACTGCTCAAACGTGCGATGCAGACTGCCGCCGCGAGCAGGGCGGTGCCGCCCGACCTGTGTTATCTGCATAACTTTGATACGCCAGAACGTCCGCGTGCGTTGCGTCTACCAGCGGGGCAAGGGCGCTTGTTCCGCCAGCTCATGGCACAGATGTTGAAGTCGCTGCTGCAGGAGATACCGCAGCGCCTAGACGGGCAGGATTTCAAGGCCGAGAGTGAGCGTCTTGAAAAGAACTTCAAAGCGGAGGACGCCAAGGAATACGCGGCACTCGATATCTTTGCCGAGAAACGCAGCTTCACGCTTCACCGCGAGAGCGGGCATATGGTGTTCACCTATCGCAATGAGAAGGGCCACACACTGACCGAAGAGGAAGTGCTGATGCTGCCCAAGGAGCGTCGCACCCAGATCGATCAGACCGAGCAGGAACTGCGCGTCGAGATCAGCCGCTATTTCGAAAAATACACCGCGCGGGAACGCGCCAGAGACGAAGCACTGGCGGCCTTGCGGCGGCAAGTGGTGAAACCCCTGCTGGATCACGAACTGCAAGAGATACGCAACGGCTTGAAGAAACAGATCAAGGATACCGTCAAGCTGGGTGTCTATCTTGATCAGGTGGCGCACGACGTGCTCAACAATCTGGAGCTTTTCAAACCGCTCGATAGTGAAGATGACATCCGGCTGGAAGCATTCGCCAAGGTGTTGTCACGTTACCGCGTCAATCTCATCGTGGATAACGAAGGTCTCACTGGCGCGCCAGTCATCATCGAAGAAGACCCCACCTTCCGAACGCTGTTCGGTAGCATCGAATACCAGTCGGAGAACGATGTGCTGGTGACGGACTTCTCGCGCATCCGTGCGGGCAGTCTGCATAAGGCGCATGGCGGATTCCTATTGCTTCATCTACGAGATCTGTTCGTGGACGGACTCATGTGGGAGAAGCTGCGGCGCTTGTTGCGTAGCGGCAGGTTGAAGATCGAGGAACCGGGCATCGCGTTCACCCCCATCGCAGCGGTCTCGCTCGAACCGGAAGCCGTGGATGTGGATGTGAAGATCGTGCTCATCGGCTCACGCGAGCAGTACTACGAATTGCAGGAGAACGATCCCGAGTTCGCGCGCCGCTTCCGTGTCAAAGTGGATTTCGCGGACAGCTTCGCATCCGATGCCGAGTCGCACCGATCTATTGCGTCCTTCATCGCGCATACCTGCAAGAACCATGGTCTGCCCCATCTCTCTGCATCGGCCGTCGCACGCTTGCTAGAGGATGGTCACCGCGAAGCGGACGACCAATCGCGCCAGAGTGCGAATTTCGCCCGCACCGAGGCGCTGGTGCTCGAAGGTGCCGCACTGTGCCGCGCACGCGATGGTCATCTGGTCGAGGCGGAAGACATCGAATCAGTGTTGGTTGCGCGCACCAAACGCCACGACTACCCCGAACAGCGAATGCACGAAGCCTTCGCCGGCGGTGACCTGATGGTCACTGTGCATGGCGAGAAGGCAGGGCAGGTCAACGGGCTGACGGTGATCGATCTGGGCGAATACCGTTTTGGATTTCCGGTGCGCGTCACGGCGATCACCTATGCGGGGGAAGACGGTCTGCTCAACATCGAGCGTGAAGTGAAGATGTCCGGGCCCATCCATGACAAGGGCGTGTTCATCTTGCAGAGCCATCTCGCCTCCTTGTTCGCCAAGAATGCACCACTCTCGTTCAACGCAGCCATCGTGTTCGAGCAGGAGTATTACGGAGTCGAAGGTGACTCTGCTTCCTGTGCAGAGTTGTATGTGTTGCTCTCATCGCTGTCCGGCTTGCCGATCAAGCAGGGCATCGCGGTCACCGGCTCGCTCAACCAGCACGGCGAGGTGCTACCGGTTGGCGGTCTCAACGAAAAGATCGAGGGCTACTTCCGTGTCTGCACAGCAGCGGGGCTGGATGGCAGCCAAGGCGTGTTGATCCCGTATCGCAATCGCCGTCACTTGATGTTGTCACGCAAGGTGGTCGAAGCGGTCGATCAGGGCTTGTTCCATATCTACACGGCAGAGTATGTGAGTGAAGGCATCGAACTGCTCACCGGCTTACCTGCGGGTGTCGCGGATGAAGCGGGGAACTATCCGCAGGGCAGTGTGCTCGGGCATGTGCAACAGACCCTGCTCGCCTACCGTCGCGCCTGTCAGGAGTCGGCAAGCTCAAAAGCGGAGTTCAAACGCACTCCCTCTTGAATATCCACTATCCCGAACTCCATGGGAAATGACTACGGTTTTTCGGTGAATGGCGGCACCCGTCCCGCCAATGCCTCGGCCATGATGAGTTACTCAGCGCTAAGGTTAGGCACGGGCAAACGGGGTGTCGGGTGGATGCACTGAACAACAGCTCAACGCCGTGCGCAGTTTTGACGATGTTCATAACCACTGGCTTGGCATCCACCCAAGCAAACGGAACACGGACAGTGTCGCCGAGCCGCCCGCCATCGCGTTGGCAGAGGCCGCGCTTTCTTATCACCTATCCTTGAAGCGTTGTTCAAATACGGTGTCTAACGTCCAACGGCTGCGGCTGATGACCAGCAACACCGCCAGCAATATCCCCCAATACAAATGTTGGTTGAGACCCGCCTCACTCAATTCACTGTAATAGGAGATGACCGCCACACCATTGAGGATGAACAATCCGGCAGCGGCGAAACGGGTGAACAGTCCGATCACCAGCAGCACAGGCAAACCCAGCTCGGCACCCGTCGCCAGATAGGCGGCCACTTCGTAGTTCAGCAACGGTACTTGATAGACATCGCTGAACAGGAACAAGGTGCTGTCCCAATTTTTGATCTTGGTCAGCCCCGACTTGAAGAAGGCATCGGCTAACAACAAACGGATGCCGACATCGAGCAGTGGCGCGAGATGCTCTGGCCAACGTGCAGCGGTGTGATACAGGCGCAGGGTTCGTAGCAAAGTGTTCATGAGGTCTCTCCCAATGAGAAGTCGGTCCAAACATTCAATGCGGCGAAGCGCAGCAAAGTTTCTTGCAGGTCGAATAGCGGGAATCGCTTCAGTGTGGCAGCTGTCGCCATGCCCAAGCTTTGACCCTGTATCACAGCCTCCAGCCAATGCGCTGCATCCGCTTTCAGCGCGTGTACGTTCACCGCATCGTTCTGGCGACTGACCAGTGCAGTCTCGCCGCCACCAGCCCAATCGATATCGAAGCTTCCCCCTGCTTGATGCGCCTGCCAGATAGCGACGATGGGGAAAACCGAGGCCACGATGCGACAAGCAGGATGCACGTGCAGCAGCAAGTTCGCGTGATCAGCGGGGGCGACTTGGGAAAGTCGCGCCAGATCGAGTGGTTCTGCATCCGTGGCGAAATAGGCGTGATGGCAAGCCCATTCCAATCTCGCCACATCGGGCAGATAGGCAAGCGAACGCGCCGCTTCATAGTCTTCTAAGAAATCACCTAACTCCGCGCCATAGTCGTACAGGTTGGCGCTGCATGAGCCATGTAGTGAGATGAAATCGCGAGCCAGCATGTGCCAGAAATCCGTGCCCACCAATTGCTCGATGACGGGGTATGCACCTGCCAAAGCATCTTGCAGATTGCCGCGATAGTTGTTGCGATAGACCTCAAGGCCGATGGTGACTGAGTAATGTGGTGGTGCGACGACCCCCGACGAAGAGGGGGCACCTTTGATGATCGCGTGTGAAAAGTCGGCGAGTTCATCATGCAAAACATTCATCACATGCCTCCATGCGCAGTTGCGCTTTGCCTGCCTCGGCCATCAGCACGGGTAAGGCGGGGATGTTGCCATCCCACTCGATCAAGGTCGGGCGCGGCCCGATATGACGCAAGACTTTTTCGTACAGCGTCCACACTGCGTCGCACACCGGATGATCGTGCGTATCCACCAGACAGCCATCGCGCACACTGAAGCCCGCCAAGTGATATTCGCCCACTGCGTGTGCCGGGATGGCGCGGATGAACACATCCTCATCCACACCGAGGTTGCGTACGTTCACATACAGGTTCTCCACATCGAACAAGATGCCGCAGCCGGTGCGCCGCACCAACTCGGCGAGGAACTCGCCTTCGCTCATCTCGCTGGAAGTGAAGCTCACATAACTGGATAGGTTCTCCACCAGCAACTGTCGTCCCAACACCGCTTGCACGTGATCGATACGACTGGCGACATGCGCCAATGCAGCATGGGTGTGGGGAAAAGGCAGCAGGTCATTGATGACATCGCCATTCACCGTGTTCCAACACAGATGCTCAGAGATGCGTGCGGGTTGCACTACATCGCACAATCGTTTGAGTGCGGCGAGGTGGCCTTCATTGATCGGAGCGGGGGACGCGAGTCCCATGCCCACGCCATGCAGACTCACCGGATAATGTTGGCGTACGGCAAGCAAGGTATGCAAAGGTGCGCCGCCGCCAAAGAAATTCTCACTGTGTGCTTCTACCCAGCCCAGATCGGGCAGGGTATCCAGCACTTCGCGGTAATGAGGCGCCCGCAACCCGATCCCGGCGACACAGGGTAAAGCCGACGTTGCGGGCGGATACATCACATGCCTTTCTTCATCATCATGTCGTTGCTTTCGGTGGTGCTGCCGCCGGCGATCTTGTCGCACGTACCTTTGGGCAGCGCTACGAAATCGTGTTTGTCGTTATTCACGGTGGCGTGGCCTGCGCAAGCATGTCCAGCCTTCTTGCTACCGCAGTCGTTCATACCAGCCTTCGCAACGCCGTAACATTTTTCCATCTTGGCATCGGCTGCGGTCGCATTGCCGACCAAACCAAATGTCAACAGACTACCGATCGCGAGTGACAACATTTGTTGATTCTTCATGGTGATTCTCCTTGAGTGATTGATTGAACGCTCGGACGCAGATCGCCCTTGCAAACATTGATTCGTGCGGAGGAGAAAAAAAGTTACAACGTAGTGCAAAATTATCGTTGGTAGAGCGCGGGAAACTGCTTGCGCAGCTGTTCCAGTTTCGGTTTGTCGTGGAAGACGATGTAAGGCTGGAACGGATGCAGCGCCAGATAGTTCTGGTGATAGTCCTCAGCGACATAGAAGGCCTTCAAGGGAACGACTTGTGTCACGACAGGTGCGGAGAAGTCATGCGTGCGTGTGTAGTTCTGTACCTGTTGTTGCTGTTCGATGCTGGTGTAAAAGATGGCGGAGCGATATTGCGTGCCGACATCGGGTCCTTGGCGATTCAGTTGCGTCGGGTCATGTGCCACCTTGAAGAACACATCGAGCAATTGTGAGTAGCTCACGCGCGCCGGATCGAAGCTGACTCGTACCGCTTCCGCATGGCCTGTGTTGCCATTACTCACCAGGTCGTAACGTGCAGTCTCGGCCGTACCCCCCGCGTAGCCCGACACCACCTCGGTCACACCCTTTACATGTTTGAACACCGCATCCACGCCCCAGAAACATCCGCCCGCGAACACGGCGGTCTGGTTGGCGGAATAGCCGAGATGGGTGAAACCAAGTCCCAGAAGCAGGGTCAGTGAAGTGAAGAGTCTTTTCATGGTGATCTCCTTATTTGAATAAACCGCTTTTGATTTGTCATTCCCGCGCAGGCGGGAACGACGATAGGTTGTCTATCCGAAGGTGAACGCAAACACTTCCGCATCGGCATCCAGAAATTCAATGCGCAGTGTGTGCTCTTGCAATGTGCCCGCTTGACGCACCAATTGGTAAAGCCGTTGTTCGTCGAGCTTGCCGAATCCTTGTGCGTCGGTATCCACGCCATGATTCGCGCCCAATGCCTTGCCATCCAATGTGACCTTGAAGCGGATAGGTTTGCCGCTGTGCGATCCCATCACCAGATGTACATCGCGCGCAAAGAAGCGGTAACTGAGTGCGCCGGTCGTTGAATGCAACGTGGCGGATTGTTCCGACACCAACCATCTTCCCTGCAACGCCCACTGGTCCTTGCCGAGCTGACGCGGTGTGCTGTAGTCGCCGCTCTCATCCATCAACAAGGGTTCGCGTGATGCCCAACCTTCCTCGCGTGCGAAGCCCAAGTAGGTTTCTGGCGAGCGACCTGCACGTTCCGCACTGGCAGCAGCCGAGACACCGCTTCCCGTGACGTCCACCAATTCACTGTCAATGTCAGTGTTCGAAGAATTCGCTTCTTTGAGTAGTGTCTGGATCATCTGCTCGGTCTCTGTATATGCGCCTTCACCGAAATGCTGATGGCGGATCTTTCCTTGTGCGTCAATCAAGTAATGCGCCGGCCAATACTCGTTCTTGTAGGCGTTCCAGATGGCGTAATCGTTATCCATCGCCACCGGATACTTGATGCCCAGTTCGCGCACGGCGTTCTCCACATTGGACTGATCCTTTTCAAAGGCGAACTCGGGAGCGTGTACGCCGATGATGACCAAGCCAGTATCGCGATACTTCTCATCCCATGCTTTCAGGTAAGGCAGCGTGCGCAGACAGTTGATGCAGGAATAAGTCCAGAAATCCACCAACACCACTTTGCCGCGCAGCGATTCTTGCGTGAGTGGGGTTGAGTTCAACCACTGCGTCGCGCCTGCCAATGGCGGGGCACTGCGTATCCCAGTTTTGGCGGGCGATGACTTATCCAGTTGCGCGATCAAAGCCTGCTCAGTCTTGGCTGTATCCAAGAATGAGAATCGTGCGAGGAAGCGTGTATCCCAGCCCAGCGCGATGACCACCACACCCGCGACCACCAGCGCCCCCAAGCCGCGCCGCACCCATTCCTCGGCGCCGAGTCCGCGTTTCATCGCAGCGAACACACGTCCGCCTGCCAATAACGCCAAACCTAAAGAAGAGGCCGCGCCCGCCGCGAACACCAGCAGCAACGATGCGCTATACCAGTTCGCTCCGTTCAATGCTGCGCCTGCCAACACCAGACCCAAGATCGGCCCAGCGCAGGGCGCCCACAAGAAGCCCACCGCAACGCCCAATAACAACGCACCTTTCACGCTGTTCTGGCTATCTGCCCGTTGTTGCAGACGTCCGCCCAGCGCCACGAAAGGTCGCATCAATCTTTCAGACAGGGCAGGGAAGATCAGCGCCGATCCCAACAGCAACAGCAATCCCATCGCCGCATATCGGCCATATTGATTTACGGCCACCAGCCACGCACCGCCCACTGCAGCAAGGCTCGCCAGCACGGTGAAGGTCAACGCCATACCGATGAGGATGGGCAAGCCGCTGCGCCGGAAGGATTGATCGGAGCGCGCGAAGATGAAAGGCAACACCGGCAACACGCAGGGGCTGAAGATGGTGAGCACACCACCGATGTAAGCCAATAAGAAGATCAATGTCACGTTCACCCCTTACGGTAAGGCACGAAACGTAGCGACACGGTATTCATGCAATAGCGCAGCCCGGTGGGTCTGGGGCCGTCGTTGAACACATGCCCCAAGTGTGCGTCGCACAAGGCACATTGCACCTCGGTGCGCACCATGCCCCATGCGCGGTCTTCGATGTTGCGCACGTTCTCCGCCGCGATGGGTTGCCAGAAGCTGGGCCAACCCGTTCCCGATTCGTATTTCGTCTTTGCATCGAACAAGGCGTTGTCGCAACACACGCAACGGTAAAGCCCCGGCTCGTGTCGGTCATATTCGGGCTGCGAGAAGGCGCGCTCGGTACCTTGTTCGCGGGTGACGTTGTAAGCCAACGGTGACAAGCGTTGTTTCCATTCCGCGTCTTTGCGTACCTTGGGTAATGTCACGCGGCCGAGCGCTTTGCCATCGTCACCGAACTGCATGATGGAAACGTCCGCGCTCACAGGCTTGGCGAAACTGCGCGTGGCGAATGCGAGCCCGATGGCGGATAGAGATAAAAGGAACTGTCTGCGTTGCATGATGACCTCCTGTGCGTATTTCTGAACAAGGCGAAGTGCCGGAGAAGCTATGATGCGTTCCCTTGCTGGTGTATTCGTGGCAAGTCTGGATTTGGTTACATCGTGGAGCGTCGTTGACAGAGCAAAGCCAAAAATTGGAACGATTGATGCAGCAAGCGCTGGCGGGCGATCAGGCCGCCTATGCCAAGGTGTTACACGCCACGGCGCAGTTGCTGCGTCCCTTTCTGTCCAAGCGCCTGTTGTTCACCAATGATGTGGATGACGTGCTGCAGGAGATACTCGTTTCCATCCACAAGGCGCGCCACACCTATGACGGGCAGCGTCCTTTTACGCCATGGGTGTACGCCATCGCCAAGTTCCGTTTGCAGGACTACCTGCGTTCCCACTATGCCGACGACATCAAACATGCGGTCGATATCGCCGATCTGGAAAATGATTTGCATGAGGATGTAACCGAAACCGGTATCTCATACGAATCTATCAGTGGGGAGATCGCAAAACTCCCAGAAAAGCAGGCCGCCATCCTGCAACTCATTCATCAAGAAGGCTACACAGCCAAGGAGGTGGCGGCGAAGCTGGGCATGAATGAATCGGCGGTCAAGGTGGCTGCACACCGTGCCTACAAAGTATTAAGAAAGCGATTGGAGGAAACATGAAAAAGATAACTCACGCCGTCATTCCCGCGCAGGCGGGAATCCAGTTATATATAAGATTCCTTGCGTAGCAAGGCCGAACAAGACGGCATATTTAATAACACCGCTGGATTCCCGCTTTCGCGGGAATGACGAGAGGTGGAACGTAAGAGGTATTTATGAAAGACATTGAAAGTTTAATCGGCCAACTGGCGCAGGAGGGCGGGGCGGTCAAACCCGCGCCGCATGCGATCGCGCTCAGCTTGAAATGGCTGGCGCTATCAGCAGCTTACCTGCTGGTGTCGCTGCTCGTCTCCGGTGTGCGCAACGAGTTCGCTGCAGCCTTCGAAAATCCTTGGTTCGCCATCGAAGTGGCGCTGTTGGTCGCTATGTTCATCACCACCTCGGTGAGCGCAGCCTTGCTGTCGTTCCCCGATATGTACCAGATGCGCCGCGCGGTATGGATGCCGATAGCGGTATTCGGCGTGTTCGCCTGTGTATTGTTCATGGCGTGGCGTGCCGATATGCCCCCCGCGCCATTGCCGATCCACGGCATCGAATGCACCTTGGCGATCTTGATGGTCGCGCTGTTGCCCGGCGCTTGGCTGCTGTATGCCATGCGCAAACTCGCCAGCACCCATTACCAATGGGCGGGCAGCATCGCACTGTTGCATGCCTTCAGTGTCGGCGCGCTGTGGCTACGCCTGCAAGAGAACAACGACTCCATCCTGCACGTGCTGCAATGGCATTACCTGCCGATGATCGGTTTCGGCATCCTTGGCTTATGGCTAGGCAAGCTGATTTTGAAGTGGTGAGCGTTCAGCAACACCCTGCTTTGCGGTAAGCTACGCCCCTTCCCGCAACCCCTTAGAGAATCCGCAAAATGGTACAAGGCCAATACGTAATGTCTATGCTCCGCGTGAGCAAGATCGTTCCTCCTAAACGTCAGATCATCAAAGACATCTCCCTCAGCTTCTTCCCCGGCGCCAAAATCGGCCTGCTGGGTCTGAACGGCTCGGGTAAATCCACCGTGCTGCGCATCATGGCGAAGCAGGACAAAGAATATGACGGCGAAGTGCAACACTTGCCCGGCATCAAGATCGGCTACTTGGAGCAAGAGCCAGTGCTCGACCCAGCCAAGACGGTGCGCCAAGAAGTGGAATCCGCACTCGGCGAAGTGATGGAAGCGCAATCCAAGTTGGATGCCGTGTACGCGGCCTATGCCGAAGAGAACGCCGACTTCGACGCACTCGCCGCCGAGCAAGCGCGCCTCGAAGCCATCATCGCCGCAAGCGGTAGCGATGCATCGCACCAGATGGAGATCGCCGCCGATGCGCTGCGTCTGCCCGAGTGGGATGCCGTCATCAAGAACCTTTCTGGTGGTGAGAAGCGCCGCGTGGCGCTGTGCAAGCTGCTGCTAGAAAAGCCAGACATGCTGTTGCTGGACGAACCGACCAACCACTTGGATGCGGAATCGGTGGAATGGCTGGAACAATTCCTCGTGCGCTTCCCCGGCACCGTGGTCGCTGTCACCCACGATCGATACTTCCTCGACAACGCCGCCGAGTGGATCTTGGAACTTGACCGTGGACACGGCATCCCTTGGAAGGGCAACTACTCAAGCTGGCTCGACCAAAAGGGCGAGCGTTTGGCGCAAGAGCAGAAGCAACTGGATGCACACGCCAAAGCGATGAAGCAAGAGTTGGAATGGGTGCGCCAGAATCCGAAAGCGCGTCAGGCAAAATCCAAAGCGCGTATCGCACGTTTCGAAGAACTGAACTCGCAAGAACACCAAGCACGTAACGAGACACAAGAGATATTCATCCCTGTGGGCGAACGTCTGGGTAACGAAGTCATCGAGTTCGAAGGCGTGAGCAAAGCCTATGGCGACCGTCTGCTCATCGACAACCTCAGCTTCAAGATCCCACCCGGCGCCATCGTCGGCATCATCGGCCCTAACGGTGCGGGTAAATCCACACTGTTCCGCATGATCACCGGCAAAGAAACACCAGACAGCGGCACCGTGAAGATCGGCCAGACCGTGAAGATCGCGCACATCGACCAATCACGCGACGGACTGCAAAACGACAAGACCGTGTTCGACGCCATCTCTGGCGGCAACGAGATATTGACCGTGGGCAAATACGAAACACCCGCGCGTGCCTACATCGGCCGCTTCAATTTCAAAGGTGGTGACCAAGGCAAGATCGTCGGCCAACTTTCCGGCGGTGAACGCGGACGTCTGCACTTGGCGCAGACACTCATCTCCGGCGGCAACGTGTTGCTACTCGATGAACCCTCAAACGACCTCGACGTGGAAACCCTGCGTGCGCTCGAAGATGCGTTGTTAGAGTTCGCCGGCTGCGTCGCCGTCATCTCACACGATCGCTGGTTCCTAGACCGTATCGCTACTCACATCTTGGCTTGCGAAGGTGATTCCAAGTGGACGTTCTTTGATGGCAACTATCAGGAATACGAAGCGGACAAGAAGAAGCGTTTGGGTGAAGAGGGCGCGAAGCCTAAGCGGATTCGGTATAAGCCGATTAGTCGGTAAGCCCCTTATGCTATGAATCAACTCTCTGATGTAGTAAGTAATGGTCTTGTTCCGGACATCTTTAAGATGGAGAGGGCATACGATTTACTTATTGCGATTGGCGAGAATGCTTCTGATTTGAATAGCAAGGAATCTGGTAATTTTGGTGAATTATTCGGAGCGCTCCAGATTGCTTTGGAAACCGAAGCTGTTCTAGCTGTGTCACGCGTATATGACAAGCCTGACAAGCGATATCCAACGCGTTGTATTCAACGTGCTTTGGATTTGCTGGAAGTACACTCAACGGAAATGCCAGAAATTGTTGATACGCATAACACTAAGTTGGCATGTCAATTTATGGGTGAAGGAAATCCAGTTGCCACTGCCCTTGACCAAGGGCGGGAGCAATTTATTGCGAGCCTTGTTCAATACTATCGGGAGCTTATTGCGTCAGATGAAGTTAATCTCCAACTAGAGCTGTTAAAGGGCATAAGGGACAAAAGACTAGCTCATAATGAGTCGGCTTCTCCATTGATGCCAACGTGGGGAGCATTGAAATCACTTATCACGCATGCCCAAAATTTTGTCGGGATTCTCGGGTGGGCGTTTTTCGGAACTGTATACGTTCATGAGGGAAAGTATTTCCTTAGCATGGATGCAAAGAGGCCGTCACTTGCTTTGGAAAGAATGATTGAACTGTTACGAAATCAATAGAGCGGTTATTTAGGCAATCAAATACGAAAGGTGATCATGAAGAAAATCAGTCTAATCCTTATTTTGGTATTTATTGGAAATCCTAGTGTCGCCAGTAGCAGAGAATCAACTGCTAATTACCTAGTAGGTGTCCCTAGTTGCGGCGCATGGATTAAACAGAGGGCTGCAGACAAAGAAATATACGAGGCAGGGTGGCTGGCGGGCTTCCTCTCAGGTATATCAACATCTTTGGGGAATCAGAGGGTTAAAGGAAGAGACTTCTTAGAGGACGCTGATATGGATTCAATATCCTTATGGGTAGACAATTATTGTCGCGACAATCCATTGGATAACTTGTCGACTGCAGGTGATAGGTTGGTGAGGACTCTGATAAACAAAAAAAGGTGAAAGATGAAGTAACTAATGGGGCGGTGTCACAGTTGTTTGAATCAAATCCCTCTCGGAGCCTTAGCATGCTAAAGAAAGTATTACTCCTCGCTGTATTCTTCGCCATCGCCCCCTTCACTGTTGCGGCAGAGCAGGCGAACAATTGCAGGCTCAAGGGCGGCTCGATGGTGTTGCTGGCAGCTGATGCCTGCGTGATGGAGGGCGGCGCGGTGGTGTCTGCGGCGGTTGCGCCTGTGGTTTCTATTCCCGCCATTCAGTTATCTGCCGATCCTAAGTTGGCCTCAGCGCAACGCACGGTGGCTGAGTTGTTGATGAAGCCGGTGGTGGATAAGAACTTGAAGAAGCGCACACCGGAGGAGATCGAGCGGACGGTGAAGTTCGATGGTTGCCGCTTGCTGGTGGATGAGGATATGCAGGTGGAGCACGGCAATGCTTTTGCTGGTCGCAAGCATTTCAAGATCAGTTCGTCGGTGGATATGCAAAAGGTCAGTCGCGCTGCATTCGGCGAGTTGGGCAAGGTGACTTCGTATGGTGGCGGCTTGGAGACGTATGCCATCTACTTCGAAGAGCGCAAACTCAAACAAGGCAACAACATCGCCATCTCGATGTTGTTACAGAAGGACGATGGCGCAAGGAAGTTCTCTGTGCGCACATCTGATATCTACTGGGATGCACCTAAAGATGATCTGTGGATGGCGGATGAATATGGCTACCCGAAAGACATCGTGGAGAAGGGTGCTGCGCTCGACACCATCCGTCTCTTGTTCCTGATGAACACCCCCGAAGATGCTGCTGCGCTGAACAAAGCTTTGAGCGATGTGCATGCGATGTGTAAGCAGTAGGGTAGCAGTAGGGTAGCAGTAGGGTAGCAGTAGGCAGTTTCGCAGTGACTTCACAAATCGCCCGCAAGGGCGATTTTCTTTTCTGGATCTCAGGAGTAAGAAACTAAAGGGGACAGCATAGCAATCGTATTCGCGCTGGAATAAAACGATCACTGTACTGTCCCCGCTTGGTTCGGTTTCTCAGGACTTTCGTTCAGAGATGATCAGTAGCGCGCATCCTTGGGTTTGTCGCCATTTGGCCAATCTTTTTTCTTGGCGGCATAGTCCGGACGTGGCTGCTGGATGAAGAACGCGGCGACATCGTAGGCCTCTTGGTCGGTGAGACTACCGCCTTGCCCCAGTGGCATGTTGGCTTTGACGAATGCGGCTGCAGTGTTCAGGCGTGCCATGCCGGCTGCGATGTTGAAAGACTTCGGTCCCCAGAGTGGCGGGAACATGTACTCGCCTTCAGCCCCTTTCATACCCTGCCCATTGGCTCCGTGACAGACTGAGCACTTCTCGGCATAGATAGTCTTGCCCTTGGCGGCGTCCGGTGTCCGTTCCGCTTTGATGCGCTTGAAGCCGCGTCCTTCTACATCTACTCCCGTCGGCACATCCTTCGATAGCCACCACATGTAGGTCAGTATCCCGCGCATCTCTTTGCTGTCCACCGGCAAAGGCTTGCCGTTCATCGAGCGCTGGAAGCAGTCGTTGACGCGATCCTGCAGCGTATTGACTTGGGCGTTGCGGGTGCGGTATTCGGGGAATACGCCCCAGATGCCGACCCAGGGAGCTGCGTTGGGGGTGCGGCCGCCATTCAGGTGGCAACTGGTGCAGTTCAAATCGTTGCCCACGTACTTCTTAGCGTAGACCTGTGTCTGGGTCGTCAACTGATGTCCATAACGGATCGCCTCACCCATGGGGCCAGACGGCATAGACTCCTCGGACGGTGGCGTGAAGGGGGCAGTGGCTTTTACGGCATCGCCCGCCAGTGCACTGGAACCATGCATGGTCATAAAGCCTGCCATCAGCCAAGCTGACAAAGAAAGGGTGAATCTCATTATTACCTCCTGTGATTGTTGGGTGCTGTTGTTAATGTGTTGCAGATATCTTCGTCAGACTCGCTGTAGATACTAGTTAGAATATTAAAATATCAGCACATACTAATATTACTTAAAACGACTAGCGTGTCAATGTTGATTAAATTTGTCAGGATTAACCTTGCTCGGAGAGGGACAAAAGGTACCGGAGTCGAATTGTTTTAGTGCGAAGCAGGAGAATTTGCAGGGTCAGCATCGCAATCGTTTTCTAGAAGTGAAGTAATTGAAAACAAAGCCGAAGCTGGTCTGACCCTTTTGCATGCCTGTGTGTTTTTGCGCACGGAGTGCAAGTCACGGATCGTGCATTCTCTGTGCATGAGTACGATCCTTCGAAATACGATCTGGTTGTCAATGTTGGTCTGCAGTCTGGCGACCGCAGCGCCGACTCATTTTCCGATCGTGATCGGTTCCGCATTGGTGTGCAGGGATCAGGTGAGCTCGGATTATTTCAACGACTACATGATGACCCACTTCGGCGCACCTGCATTCAGTGCCGGTGGTGCGAATTGGTGGAAAGTGAATGAGAGTCTCTTCGATTCTCCGGTGGAATATGTGTTCGTGGGGCTGGGCGTGGATTTCATCGGTGCCACATTCAAGGACACTCCTGAAAAGCTGGTCGAGAAGGTGAAAGCCGCGATGGGGATCGATTACAAGCCGTCAGGTAGTGAGCGTTGGGTATCCACATCTTATGGGGTGCTGATTACGTATCACGACAGAACGACGCCGAGCAAGATGTATTGTTTTGGCTATCCGCATACGCCCCTTTGATACCAAGAGCTGAGCGAGCCGATGGGGGCAGCAACCCCATGATGCTCAGGGTTGAAGGAATGCCTGCAAAGGTACACAGTGCCAATACTGTGGTTGGCTTGAGCGGTTCTTTTTAACCGGATTCACTTCAACTGGAGGTTCATCATGTTCTCACCTGTCACTATCCCTTTTGGGGCGAAGATGCTTTTCAATACGGCCACGATCAAACCTGATGTGGCTTTCGAAGATGTGGAATTGGCGCTGGCCGAGATGTGCAATGTGGTGAAAGAGACTTACGGCGGCGACAAGGGCGGCTTCATTGCCGGCCAGGTTTATGAGTTCTCTGGTTTCGTTTCGGACGAAGGCTCGTTGAGCGATTCGAGATCGGCGGAAAAACATATTGCGATCGTGACCTACTGGAAGTCTTTCGAGGAGCATGAACGCTCGCACGCAGACAAGGTTTTCAAGGACAAATTCGCGGCCTTGGCCAAGCTGTGTGTAGAGAGCAAGGAATTGGGTTACAACATGCTCTGGCAAGGGGCGCTGGAATAGACCCTTGTAGGGTGGGACTAGACCGATCCGAGGCACAACATATCAGCAGAGTTTTTTTCGATCGATACCATGAAAAAAGTGGACCTCAAAAACTGTGAATCAAAAAAGCATTACGCCTGCGGCTTGGTGGAGTGCGAGAAGGAAGGTTTTTGCGAATTCAGTATCGATTGCGCGGATGCGGGTAAGTTTTGCAGACACCCGAGTGTCAAATATACCGACAAGATGGAACAGGCATTGATCGAAATCAGTGCCCATGAGAAGGCTGACCAAGCAGATGCCAAGTAGCGCTAATGGGGCAGCATGAACCGCCCGGTTTTATCGGGCACCCCGATCAAGTGATGCTACCGATTCTCTCAAACTCCCCCGATCCTTAGCGCAACGATTTTGGCATGCCTTCAAACTGCTGACGTAGACCATATCAATTGCAATAAAATCGGCTTCGGATCGTTCCAGCGTGAGGCTCCAACCTCATCAAACGTCGAATCGAAAGGAGAATAGATCATGTCCACAGGCACTGTTCGTCTGCATCGCGTACTCCGCGCAAAACCGGAGCGTATCTACAAAGCCTTCCTGAATGCGGAGGCGACGGCTAAGTGGCTTCCACCTTACGGTTTCACCTGCACTGTCCACCATCTGGATGCCAAGGTTGGCGGTACGTTCAGGATGTCGTTCACCAACTTCACTACGGGTAACAGCCACTCCTTCGGTGGCGAGTACCTTGAACTCGTACCCTCCCAAAAGCTCAGTTATTCGGATAAGTTCGAGGATTCGAATCTACCGGGAACAATGAAGACGACGGTGACGCTGACGCAGGTGTTGTGCGGTACTGAGATATCCATCGTGCAAGGAGGCATCCCCGAAATGATCCCGACCGAGATGTGCTATCTCGGCTGGCAAGAGTCTCTAGAACAACTGGCCAAACTGGTCGAGCCAGAGATCCAGGATTGATGGGGTTAGAATCAACTGATGGGAGCAGTATCGCAATCACTTCACACATCGCCCGCAAGGGCGATTTTTCTGGATCAAAGGGGCGGGTTCATGCAGTTGTCTGAACTTGGTTTGGATAGCGGATTTGAGGAGCAGGCAAGGCGGCTGTGTGCTTCCGGCCAGCGAGTGGCGCGGGTGACGGCGGTGGATCGTGGGCGTTATGTCGTGCGCAACGAACTGGGCGAAGTGCCGGCCGAGCTGACGGGCAAGTTCCTTTACAGCGCCGCATCTTCGGTGGATATGCCTTGCGTGGGCGATTGGGTGTGTGTCGAGTATCACGATGCCGGTTCGCATGCGAGCATCCATGATGTGGTGCCGCGAAGGTCTTTCTTGCGGCGTAAGTCTCCCGGTAAGAACATCGATTTTCAGATGATCGCGGCGAACATCGATGTGGCGTTCATCGTGCAGTCGTGCCATTTCGATTTCAACGTGCGCAGGCTGGAACGTTATCTGGTGATGGTGAACGAGGGGCACATCGAGCCAGTTTTGCTACTGACCAAGACGGACTTGGTGAGTACGCAAGAGCTACAGCACATGCTTGGAAACATCCGCGCAGCAGGCATCACGGCGCGCATCATCACACTCAGCAACATGACAGGTGAGGGTGTGGATGAAGTGAAGGCGTTGGTGGTGCCGAGTAAGACTTATTGCCTGCTCGGTTCATCGGGCGTGGGCAAGACGACGCTGATCAATCTGCTACTCGGCAACAACGAGTTGGAGACAGGCGTGGTGAGCGGCACAGGCGAGGGCCGGCACACAACCACGCGCCGCCACCTTGTGACGCTGAATAATGGCGCGCTGCTGATCGATATGCCGGGGATGCGCGAGTTGGGCATCTTGAGTACAGGCGATGGACTGGACGACAGCTTCGCCGATATCAAGGTGCTAGCAGGCCAATGCCGTTTCTCCGATTGCAGCCACAACAACGAACCGGGCTGCGCGATCCGCAAGGCGATAGAAGACGGCGAGTTGAATCCTGAGCATTATCAGAGTTACCTCAAGCTCAAAGCGGAATCCGATTTCAACGAGATGTCATACGTGGATAAACGCAAGAAGGACAAAGCGTTCGGCAAGATGGTGAAGACGGTGTTGAAGCATAAGAAGTAATTGAGATAACTTGATGCGTCGGCTGTTGATGAAATTCATTCGTAATAGTCACTCCTGCGCGCGTCAAATCGGAATCATGATTCAAGATGGAAATGCAATACAATCCGCCCATCTAACGCTGTAAATGAAGGAGATGAATAATGAGTGAAGTGGCAGATTTCAAAATCGTTCGTAATTCAACACTTGGCGCTGATCTGACTGAGGAAAAGGCTAGGATTCTTTCCGAGAAGATGGGCGTGCGCCATTTGAGCGATGGCGAGGTGTTGGTCAAGGAAGGTGCTTCGGATCAGACCTTGTTCATCTTGGCCAAGGGCAGGGTCGATTTCATCTGCAAGAGTGCCGAAGGTGTGGAGCAACCAGCGTCTATCATGCGAGAAGGAGAGTGCGCGGGTACGCGCGCTTTCGTAGAGCATAAACCGCGCAGAGGGACTCTGCGTTCCGTGGGGAACTCCACGGTCTATACCCTGACACCGGAGGATTTCGAAGCGATATTGGATACGCATCCACGCATCGCTTTCATGGTGATGCGCGCACTATTCCGTGAGACACATGCCAACCTTTCTCGCAAGAATCGCGAGAGCGAAGAGATGGCGAAATACATCCACAAGACCCAAGGGCGATACTGAGTCGTTCTTGAGGGTGTTTTCGATTGTGGTGGTGAACACTTGGGAGTGAACGCCACCGCAGAGAACTTAGATTCACTTTAACGATGACACCTACCTCACTCCATCCTGACGAACTAAGACAAGCCTCACTGCACTGGCTAGTCGAGCGCGATGCCGTGCAGAAAGCGGCGGGCGTGCGCCGTTTGGCGCAGGCATGGGCGGCAGGGGCGGTGGCATTAGATGTCGATGCGACGTTGAGCGAGAAGCAAGGCATCCCCGGCCATCCTGCCAAGCCAGAGTTGGTCTCTCCCCTCACAGTTAAACGCCGCGCGATGAACACGCCGGAAGGCCGCGCCGCGATGATCCATGCGCTGGTGCATATCGAATTCAACGCCATCAATCTGGCGTTGGATGCGCTGTGGCGCTTCCCTAACATGCCGCGCGACTACTACACCGATTGGCTGCGCGTGGCGGATGAAGAGGCGTTGCACTTCACGCTGCTGGCGGATCACTTGCAGACGCAGGGCTTTGCCTACGGCGATTTCACCGGACATAACGGGCTGTGGGATATGGCGATGCGCACGCAGCATGATGTGCTAGAACGCATGGCGCTGTTGCCGCGCACGATGGAGGCGCGCGGTCTGGACGTGACGCCGGGCACGAAGGCGAAATTGGTACAGGCAGGCGACCACGCCATCGCGCCTATCTTGGATATCGTGATGCGTGATGAGATCGGCCATGTATCCATCGGCAACCGCTGGTTCAACTATCTGTGCGAACAGCGCGGTCTAGCGTCGTCCACCACCTACGCCATGTTGGTCGACAAACACAATGCCATCCCGCGACGCGGCCCGTTCAATCTGGAAGCGCGCCGTGCGGCTGGATTCAGTGAAGAGGAGTTGGCGGGTTTGGGAACGCACTGATCAGGCTGGGGTAGCATCACATCCATTACGAGAGGAGGCAAAGATGAAAAATATTTTCTTGATGTCATTGCTGGTGTTGGCGGGATGCGCGAGTTCACAACCGACTAAAGGCCCCAACGGTGAAGATGCCTATCTGGTGAAGTGCGGCAATGCCGTTAAGTCGAAGTGTGTGTCGGAAGCAAACAATTTATGTCCGAAGGGCTACGTTCAGCTTGAACGTAAAGCAGACAGTTACGGCGATTCCACCAAAGTAGGGAACATCGGCATGTTAGAGATTAAAGCCGATACCACTACCATCATGCTTATTCAGTGCAATAAGTAGAACGAATGGGAGCGGAGCTTCGTCTCCGTTCCAACTTGTTTCTTCCATCCCCGTCACTTGGGAATGGTGCGATAGCGAGTGGCGCTTGAGTTTGTGACTCACAACGGTATCGCATCCCGTATCATGCCGGCCTTTATCTGTTCCCGACTTCGACTGTTCCCATGACTGAAACCTTCATCCCCAGCAAAGACGCATCTCTCGAATCCTCCATCCGCACCTTGCAGGCCAAGCTGGAAGCTATTGGTTTCCATGTGCAGGAGAAGTCTTGGTTGAACGAGATCGAGAACATCTGGTCGGTGCATGTGACGGATAGGGATTGCACGCGCTTGTTCAGCAATGGCAAGGGTGGCTCGGAATTGGCGGCGCGTGCCAGCGCGCTGGGTGAGTTCTTCGAGCGCTTGAGCACCAATTATTTTTGGACGCATTTCTACTTGGGCGAGAGCATCAGCAACGGCAAGTTCGTGCATTACCCGAACGAGCAATGGTTGCCGGTGAAGGGCGATAAATGGCCTGCCGCACTGCTCACGCCCGAACTGCAAAAGTTCTACAACCCGGAAGGCGGCGTACCTGCGAGTCATTTGATCGACTTGAATTCGGGCAATGCCGAACGTGGCATCTGCGCCATTCCTTACCAGCGCCTGCGCGATGACAAGACGGTGTTGTTTCCCGTCAATCTCATCGGCAATCTGTACGTGAGCAACGGCATGTCGGCGGGCAACACCTTGAAGGAGGCGCGCACGCAGGCACTCGCCGAGATATTCGAGCGCGACATCAAATACCGCATCATCCGCGACTGCATCTGTTTGCCGGATGTGCCAGAAGCGGTCATCGCGCGTTACCCACGCATCGCGGCGGGCATCGAAGGGTTGCGCGCGGCGGGCTATGGCATCTTGGTGAAAGATGCGTCGCTGGGCGGCAAATATCCGGTGATGAGCGTCACCTTGTTGCACCCAGAAGACCAAGGTTGCTTCGCCAGTTTTGGTGCGCACCCGCGCTTTGAAGTGGCGTTGGAACGTGCGTTGACCGAGCTCCTGCAAGGTCGTGCCATGGATACGCTGAAAGGTTTTCCGGCGCCCAGTTTCGACAAGGAAGAGATCGCCGACGACCAGAACAAAGAGATCCATTTCGTGGATTCCAGCGGCGTGATCGGTTGGGAGTTCATGCGCCATACGCCAGATTTCGAGTTCGTCGATTGGAACTTTGGCACGACGACTGAAGAAGATTATCAGTGGTGCTGTGACGCCATCCACGCGAGCGGACACGACATCTACGTGGCCGACTTCACCCATCTGGATGTGTATGCCTGCCGCATCTTCGTGCCGGGCATGTCGGAGATCTATCCCATCGAGGAGTTGCAGTGGCAGAACAACACCGTGGGCAACTGGGTGCGCCCTGCCTTGTTGCGCTTGCCCGAACTGAGCGAAGACGAATGCAACGAATTGCTCGACACCTTGCTTGATCTCGATCTGCCAGAGAACCTCGCCATCACTACGTTGATCGGTTTGGCGGCTGATCCTGGTAGTACGTGGGTGGCACTGCGCTTGGGCGAACTCAAGACCTTGTTGGCCTTGGCTGTGGGCGATGAGGAAGGCATTCTGGAAGGCTGTGCGTGGATCGCGCAACTCGGTCAGCTAGAAGAGAAACGTGCGCGCGTGTATCGCTGCATCGCACATCTGGTGGAATTAAAAGAGTTGGCAGATTCGGATTCGACTGCAGCCTACGATGCGAACCTGAGCTTGATGTACGGTGCAGGGACGTTGCAGCAAGCGCAGCGATTGTTGAGTGGTGAAGATCGCTTCTTCGGCCTCGGTGTGTTGGGTGAGAACATGCAAGGCAGCACCATGCATCAACGTTTGCTTGAGGCGTATGCGAAGGTATCCAAGCACAAGCACTAAGCAAGCGATGAAGCGGTAAGGATCAGCTCGCCTCTTCCTTCGCCATCTCCAACTCCAACCAAGCTTCTTCCAACTCCGCCACTTTCGCTTGTAGTCGCGCGTGGTCGGCGTTCATCTTCTCGACTTTCGCACGGTCTGGGTTCGCGTAGGTCTCGGGATCGGCGAGTTGCTCGTTGACGGCGGCGAGTTCGGTCTGCGCCTTGTTCAATTCGGTCTCGAGTTTGTTCTGCTTCGATTGCAACGCTTTGCGGTTCTGCTTGGGTGCGTTCTGCACCTTGGGCTTCGCGGGTTGTGCCACGGTCTCGCGCGGGCGACGCGTCTCTATCCAAGTCTTGTAGTCTTCCAAGTCACCATCGAACAGCTTGGCTTCTCCATCTGCCACCAGCCATAGCTCGTCCGCTACGGCGCGGATCAAACTGCGGTCATGTGACACCAGCACCACGGCGCCGGTGTATTCCTCTAACGCGATGGTGAGGGCGTCGCGCATATCGAGGTCGAGGTGGTTGGTCGGTTCATCGAGCAGCAACAGGTGTGGTTTCTGCCATGCCAGCAGTGCGAGTGCGAGGCGGCTCTTCTCGCCACCGGAGAAGCTTTCCACGGGGCGGTCTTCGCTATCTCCCGCCAAGCCAAAGCGGCCTAGAAAGCTGCGTAACGCGAGCGTGGTCTCTTTCGGAGCGATGCGTTCCATGTGTTGCAACGGCGTCGCGGCGCTATCCAGATTCTCCAACTGATGCTGCGCGAAGTAGCCGATGCGGATGTCGGGCGTGAATTCGAGCTTGCCTTGTGTCGGTTGCAACTCGCCCACCAGTAGTTTGATGAGCGTGGATTTACCCGCACCGTTGGGGCCGAGTAGGGCGATGCGTGCGCCAGCGCGCAGCACCAATTCGATGTTGCTGAAAAGTGTTTTGTCGCCGTAAGCGAAGCCCATCTTCTCTGCACGCAACAATAAGTCGGGGCTGCGTTCCGGCGCTTCAATCTCCAAATCGAAATGACCATCGGTGACATGCACAGGGGCGATGCGGGTGATGCGCTCTAACGCCTTGATGCGGCTCTGCGCTTGTTTCGCCTTGGTAGCTTGGGCGCGGAAGCGGCGCACGAAGTCTTCCATGTGCGCGATCTTTTCCTGCTGGCGCTCGAATGCTTGGGTGTGCTGCGCGAGACGTTCAGCACGGGCACGCTCGAAGTCGTCGTAATCACCGGTGTAGATATCGATGGTGCAGTCATGTACATGGGCGATGCGGTTGACGCAGGCATTGAGGAACTCGCGGTCATGCGACACCAACAAGATGCTGCCGGGGTAACGCGCCAGATATTGTTCCAACCACAGGATGGCTTCGAGGTCGAGGTGGTTGGTGGGTTCGTCGAGCAGCAACAGGTCGGCACGGTGCATCAGCGCGCGAGCCAGATTGAGTCGCATGCGCCAACCGCCGGAGAAGCTGGCGACAGTGCGCTGCAAGCTGTCGTTGGCAAAACCTAAGCCATTCAGCAGTTGCGCAGCACGTGCGGGCGCGCCATACCCGTCGATGGCTTCGTAGCGATGTTGTGCATCGAACCATGCGGCATCGTGGTTCTCTTTGGCGAGGGTCTTTTCCAATACGCGCAACTCGGCATCACCATCGAGTACGAATTCCAATGCGGCACATTCGGCATTGGCGATCTCTTGCTCGACGAAGGCGATGGTCTTGCCCGCTTGCAGCGAGACCTCGCCGCCGTCCGGTTTGATCTCGCCGCGAATGAGGCGGAACAGGGTCGATTTACCGCAGCCGTTCTTGCCGACGAGACCGATGCGCTGGTCGGCGAAGGCTTGCAGATTCACGTTTTGGAGGAGCGGGGTGCCACCTTGCAGGTAGGTCAGATTCTGGATATTGAGCATGGACGCGATGATAACAGACGGGGTGCGTCCCCCTGAGTCGCTCAAGTGAGAATGTGGCGTGCTACAAGGTATTTGTTCGATAACAAAAAACAACTCAAGATGCAATCGGAAAAAATATATAGGCCATTTTTATTCTTGATGGTGAGTTGTGTAGTCAATATGATGCGCACGCTTTTTGGGTACTCAATGCTTCTAAGTTAACTTTAAGGAAATACCATGCATAAGATCGTCGCAGCCCTGATCGCTATTCTTATAGCGACCCCAGCCCATTCTGAAGGCTCGAACACTTATCTGTTGGCAGAGTATGGTGCTGCCGCTTATTCGAATATGTCGCCGTTCCCCAACCCAGGAAAATTAGGTTTCGGTTTGGGGTATATGGCCAATGACAAGGCAGGTATCGAGCTTGGCTATACGATGTTCGGTGATTCCACACTATTTGTCGGTGCTAACCACGCTACTGTCTCGGCTAGTTCGTTTCATCCTGCAATCGTTACGCTCGTCCCACTCACCCCACAATTCAACTTGCTGGCAAAAGTTGGTATGGCAATGAACAAGGCTGAGGCGAAAAGCAATTTGGGGGCTTTTGCTTCGACCTCAAGAACATCTCTCTACTATGCATTGGGTGCACAGATCAACGTCAGCCCACAAGTTGGGGTGCGTTTGCAATATGAGAATTTCGGAAATTTTGAAGATGCTACTGCACCTATGTCAGCGTCTGCTTTCACTGGTAGCGTGGTTTTGAATTTCTAAGTTATTTGCAAGTGTCCTTAAAAAGGCTTGCTGCAATAGCAAGCCTTTTTTACTTGTTTCGATTTCGGTGCAATCCAAGTCAGTAGGAATGAAATTAGGCCAATCAGCAAAATACACATTCGATAGGTGCGGTGTGTCGACTAGCTCCGACATTCAAGCCTAAGGTGGCTTCAGCGGACGAAGCGGATGGTGCAGAAATTCAGCAAGTCACCGAGGGCTTGTTCTGCATCACGCAAGGACTTGAAGATGCCGAGGAACTTCGATTCGTTATCGTAAAGTCCGCGCTGCGTCATTGGGTCTGTGGTGAGAAAAACTTTACACATGATCTTGCTCCCTTCAATTTCCTTATCGGTATTCGATAGGGATTCTTGAGGGATAGAAACTGACCAAGCGATTTGGTTAGATCTGTATCACTTCAAGATTTGAGTATTTCGAGTTCGAGAAAGGGATCGAATCGCTATCTAGGTTTCGGTCATATTGGAAAGTACTCAATCCCTGTTTGATTGAACCTCTATGCGGCAAAGTGCTAGAGTTGTGCCAAGCCTGAGCCTTAAGGAGACACCACATGAAGATCCGCATGATGGAGGAAAAGGACATCGAGGCTGCGACCGATCTGCAGCAACGGGTCTATTCGGCTACCCCACCTTTCACTCGTCAGCAGTTCAAGAGTCTGCTCGATCATTTCCCGCAGGGACAGTTCGTCGCTGAGCTGGATGGCAGGATCGTCGGATTGGCGGTGTCGCTGGTGATCCTGTGGAACGACTACAGTCTGCATCACACATGGAACAGCGTGACCAATAATGGATATTTCGACACGCACGATATGAGTGGGCGTACGCTTTACGGTGCAGAGGTCTGTGTCGATTCTGAGGTGAGGCATCAAGGGGTGGGGCATGGGCTATATGAGGCGCGGCGCAAACTGTGTCGCGCTATGAATCTGAAGCGCATCATCGCGGGTGGACGTTTGCCCGGTTATCACAAGGTAGCAGAGCAGATGCCGCCCGAGGAATATGCCAAGCGCGTGATCTGGGGGGATATATATGATCCTGTGCTGCGCTTTCAACTGGGCGAAGGTTTCGACTATTGCGGCATTCTGAAAGGCTATCTGCCGGCGGATGACGATTCACTGGGCAATGCAGCGCTGATCGTCTGGCTCAATTCAGAGTACGACCAGGAAAGACCGGTAATCGTGCCGCCAACTATCTTGTTACAGGAGGGATCATGAGAGTTCGCATCGCGGCAGTGCAGTACAGATTACGTCATATCGACGATTGGGAAGGCTTTGCAAATCAGGTGCGCTTTGTTCTTCAGTCCGCAGCCGACTATAAACCTCACTTTGTGTTGCTACCAGAGATATTCACCACTCAGATATTGTCTTTCATGGATAACGAAGATGTGCACAAGGCAGTGCGCGAACTAAGTGAATATAAGGATCGATATGTCGATCTGTTGCGCAGTCTGGCGATGAAGCACGATTTCTTCCTGATCGGCGGTACTCACCCGACCATGCGCGAGGGCAGGCTGTTCAATGCCGCCTACTTATTCACCCCGGGCGGCGAGGTGCATACGCAGGACAAGGTACACCGCACACGCTGGGAAAAGGAGAAGTGGCATACCGATCATGGTGATGTGCTGAAGGTGTTCGATACACCGCACGCCAAGATCGGCATCTTGATCTGCTATGACATCGAGTTCCCAGAGCTGGCTCGGCGCTTGTCGGAAGATGGCGCGGAAATCGTTTTTGTGCCTTCGTGTACCGACGATAGGCAGGGTTTTTTGCGTGTGCGCTACTGTTGTCATGCACGCGCTATCGAGAACCAGATATACGTTGCGATGACCAGCACGGTGGGGAATCTGCCGGTGTCAGGCCTACGATTGCATTATGGTCAGGCATCCATCATCACGCCTTCCGATTTTCCCTTTGCGCGCGACGGCATCGCTGCCGAGGGAGTGCTGAACGAAGAGCAGATCGTGGTGGCCGATGTGGACCTCGCCCTGTTGGACGAGAACCGGCTCAAGGGAACTACCATCCCGCTACTGGATAAACGAACCGATTTCTACAATGAGAAAGCAGTGAATGTCAGGGTTAGTTGAATATGGAAGTCGCAATAAAAAAATCGTATTTGAATGAAGTGTCTTCATCATTGGTCTGGTCGCACTTTGCGGTCTTGTGCAGGATCCCTCGTCCTTCCTATCGTGAGGAAGCGCTGAAACAGCACATCATCGATTGGGCGCAAACACGCGGTATCGCGCACGTTGTCGATGCGGTCGGCAATCTCATCTTGAGGAAGCCAGCCAGCCCCGGCTGCGAAGCGATGTCGGGTGTGATCCTGCAAGGTCATCTCGATATGGTGTGCCAAGCCAATGCGGGGACGCTGCATGACTTCGAGCGCGATGCGATCAAGGCGGTGGTGCGCGACGGTTGGCTCATCGCGGAAGACACGACATTGGGCGCGGACAACGGCATCGGGGTGGCGCTGGCATTGGCTGCGCTGGAGGAGCCGAACTTGACGCATCCGGCGCTGGAGGTGTTGCTCACCATCAACGAGGAGTCAGGCATGGACGGCGCGCGCGGTCTGGCAGCCGGCACCTTGCAAGGCAAGCTGCTCATCAATCTGGATACGGAGGAGTGGGGACATTTCTATCTGGGTTGTGCGGGTGGGGTGGATGTTGAGGTGCGCCATCTTTGTGCGCAGGAGGAGATACCGCAAGACTTCGCGTTGTTGCGTTTCGATGTAAGCGGTCTGCGCGGTGGTCACTCCGGCATCGACATCCATCTGGGGCGTGGCAATGCCATCAAGTTGTTGGCGGAGGCGCTGCGCGATCTTTCTGCGCACACGGATGTACGCCTCGTTGAATTGAAGGGTGGCTCTGCGCGTAATGCCATCCCGCGCGAGGCGTACGCTGTGTGTGCGGTGCCTATCGCGGTGGTGTCGGGTATCGACGCTTGGGTGGAGCATCGTCTGGCGGCATGGCGGCAACGCTTCGCAGAGGCAGATGCGAAGGTGTCGTTCAGTTATGAATTGGATGACATGCCGGTCGGTTTAGCTTTGCAACAGGCGGAACGAGACCGCCTGCTGACTTTTCTGGATGTGGTTGTGAACGGCGTGTCGCAGATGAGCGAGGACTTTGCGGGCGTGACGGACACCTCAAGTAATCTCGGCGTGGTTAGTCTGGAGCAGGGGACGTTCAAAGCGACCTTCAAGGTGCGCTCCTTGCACGATGCGCGCGCCGATGCATCGGCCACCAAGTTGGTCTCACATGCGCAAAGCTATGGATTACAGGCATACAAAGACGGTGCGTATCCGGGATGGACACCGAATGCCGCCTCCCCTTTGCTTGCCCTGTGTCAGGAGGTGTATGTGCAGCAGTTCGGCCAACCGGCCTCTTTGCAGGTGATCCACGCCGGGCTCGAATGCGGTCTTTTGGCCGCCAGCCATCCGCATCTGGAGATGATCTCCTTCGGGCCTGACATCCGTGGTGCGCATGCGCCGGGTGAGAAGGTGGAGATCGCCTCCGTCGGGCATTGTTGGACTTTGCTGAAGGCCGTGTTGCAGGCATCGGCGGGGCGCGTCTGAATGTCGAAGGTGAGCCGTTCCGCCGCCGTTTCGGTACAATGCGCACCTGTTTGTGAGCGGCCAAGTCCGCTCTTGATTCGCAACGATATAAAACGGAGTCCATAGACATGAAAGCACCGATCCCTCTACGTAACGTCCCGCAGTCCAACATCTTCCGCAAGGGTGATGTGTTCGTACTGTTCGGTGAACTGTTCGGTCGAGGCTATGCCAACGGGTTGGTGAACGAAGCACGCAAGGCTGGCATGACCATCGTGGGTATCACCGTGGGGCGTCGTGATGAGAACAACGCGCTACGTGCATTGACAGCCGAAGAGTTGGCGACTGCGGAAGCGAATCTGGGTGGCCGTATCATCAACGTGCCGTTGATGGCGGGTTTCGATCTGGATGCGCCTGCGGGCGAAAAGACGCCGACCGATCTGTTGGATGTGCTCACATTGAAGACTTGGCAGGACGACAAGCTGGATTTCGCGCATATCGAAAAATGCCGCGAAGTGGGCGTGAAGCGTTTCAAGGATTCCGTGGCGAAGGTGATGGCTGAGCTGGATGGCATGATCCCGAACGGTGCGAATGCGTTCTTCGCGCACACGATGGCGGGTGGTATCCCCAAGGTGAAGGTGTTCCTCGCCATCGCTAACCGCATCTACAAAGGCCGTGGCGACCGCTTCATGTCTTCCAGCGCGTTGCTGAACAGCGACTTGGGCAAGCTCATCCTGATGAACTTCGATGAAGTCACCGCGAACTCTTTCCAGTATCTGATCGAAGGTAGTGCAGCCATTCGCGCACGTTTGGAAAAATCAGGTGGCCAAGTGCGTTACACCGCCTACGGTTACCACGGCACCGAGATCCTTATCGATGGTCGCTATCAATGGCAGACCTATACCAACTATACCCAAGGCCGCGCCAAGATGCGTTTGGAGCAACATGCCGAGAATGCATGGGCGCAAGGTATCAAGGCGACTTGCTACAACTGTCCTGAGATCCGCACCAACTCTTCCGACATCTTCGTAGGCGTGGAGCTTTCCTTGTTCCCGCTGTTGAAGGCGTTGAAGCAAGAAGGCGGCGGTGCATGGGCTGAAGCGCAATGGCAAGCTTGTCGCGATGTGTTGCAAGAAGGCCAGACCTTGGAGGGGCTACTCAAGACCATCGACGACTACAACGACAGCGCAGTGATGGCTAGTTTCCGCAACTTCGAAGCTTGGCCGATGCCGAACTCGCCCGAGTTGGCTGATGTGATGATCGGCACTTCGGATGACATCACCAAGATGCACAAGAGCCGTGATGCATTGGTGACGGATGTGCTGAGTTCTTTGGTGTTGGAAGGTACCGGCCCATTGATGTTCCATGAGTCCTCGAATCCGTCCGGTCCCGTGTTGTGGTTGAACCACGATGTGATCGCGAAGCAACTTAACCTGTTGCACAAATAAAGTCTCAAACGTGTCGGGCATCACGCTCGGCACGTCTCTCTGCGGGAGGTAACGTACAGCCATGGCCGTCGTCCAAGTCATCCTCCCCATCTTCCTGTTGATCTTATTGGGTACGGCGATGCGTCGCTGGTTCGGCCTGAACCAAGATTTCTGGCCGCAACTCGATAGGCTCATCTACTACATCTTCTTCCCCGCCTTACTGTTCAGTTCGCTCTCACATTTCCAGATCGACTTCGGCGCGGCGACGCCGATGCTCATCGTCGCGCTGCTCTACATGGGCGCAGGCATCGCCTTGGGCTATGTGGCGAAATTCATCTTCCATGCGCCAGACAAAGTCTTCTCCGCCACTTTTCAATCGTCATTCCGTTTCAATAGTTATGTCGGCCTTGCTATCGCCGGTGGCATCCACGGTAACGATGGCTTGGCGGCCATCGGTCTGTTGATGGGATTCATGGTGCCTGTCGCCAACGTGGCTTCGGTGTTGATGTTGGCGCGTCATAGCGAGAGCCATTGGTTGAAGGAGATATTGCTCAACCCTCTCATTCTGGCGACAGCGGGGGGGATCACCTTCAGTCTGGCGGGGTTGCATCTGCCTCAGATGTTCGACAAGACCTTGAGTTTGTTGGCGCAGGCTTCATTGCCGATGGGCTTGATCGCGGTGGGAGCAGGTTTGCGCATACAGGGCTTGCACGCTCATCAAGGCACCCTGTGGTACGGCGTGGCGGTGAAGTTGCTGGCATTGCCCGCTATCGGGTGGGGGCTGGGCGTATGGCTCGATTTGTCGAGTGTATATCTGCACATCGCGGTGCTGATGGCGGCATTGCCTGTCTCCACAGTGGCTTATGTACTGGCGAAGCGCATGGGGGCGGATGGCGATACCATCGCGGCACAGATCATGTTGAGTACCTTGTTGGCGGTGGTCACACTTCCATTGTGGTTGTTGTTGATGGGGCTATGAATGGATAATCGCGCCCCCGTAGAAGTTGGAAAGGTTTGAGATGAAAGTGACACCGGACAATGTAAAGGAATTCATCCTAGAAGGATTGGAATGCGAGCACATCCAAGTCGAAGGCGATGGTCGCCATTTCGAGGCGGTGATCGTGAGCCAGGCTTTCGAAGGTAAAGGTATGTTGCAACAGCACAAGCTGGTGTATCAGGTGTTGGGGGATAAGATGGAGAAGATCCATGCGCTATCCATGAAGACGATGACACCAGCGCAATGGGCAAACAAATAATCAAGGAGAATGGAATTGGACGAAAAACAGATCGCATTAGATATCATCAAGAAGACCGTCACTGAGAACCCTATCGTGTTGTACATGAAAGGCACGCCTCAGTTCCCACAATGCGGATTCTCAGGTCGTGCAGCGCAAGTGTTGAAGGCGTGCGGCGTGACGAAATATGTCGCGGTGAACGTGCTGGAAGACGCGGGTGCTTGGAACTATCTGAAGTTCTACGCCGACTTTCCGACCTTCCCTCAGCTCTACCTCAAAGGTGAACTGATCGGCGGTTCGGACATCATGATGTCGATGTACGAACAGGGCGAGTTGCAGAAATTGATCGCCGACGCTACCGCGCAATAAACAGCTCATGCTGAGCCCTCAGCAAGCCAGTCAGCTCGTTCGCCTACGCTGGACGGCGTTCATCGTCGTCGGCTTGGCCTATGTGTTGTCATTCTTCCATCGTTTCGCACCCGCCGCGATCTCGGGGGATCTGCAACAGACCTTCCAAGCCAGCGGTGCGGAGTTGGGTGGTTTGGCGGCGACCTATTTCTATGTGTACATGATCATGCAGATACCCACGGGTATCTTGGTCGATACCATGGGGCCGCGTCGGGTGGTGGCGATAGGGGGATTGATCGCAGGTATCGGTTCGATGATGTTCGGCATGGCCGATTCGCTGGCGGCGGCTTCCGTTGGGCGTGTCTTGGTCGGTCTTGGTGTCTCCGTTACTTTTATTTCCTTGCTCAAGCTCAATGCATCGTGGTTCCACGATAGGCATTTCGCCACGATGACGGGCGCGACCATCTTGATGGGTAACGTGGGGTCGTTGCTTGCGGCAGCACCCTTGGCGTGGGCGCTGGGATTTGTTTCTTGGCGTACCGTGTTCGTCGCAGTCGGTGCGCTATCGTTGCTGTTGGCCGTGTTGGATTGGTGGTTGGTGCGCAACCAGCCACGTGATGCAGGGCTGCCCAGCATGCGCGAGTTGGACGGCAAGGAAGCGCATCCGCTCCACACAGGGCATTGGTACGATGGCTTGCTCATCGTATTGAAGAATCGTGCGACATGGCCGGGGTTGTGGGTGAACATGGGTATCGCGGGCTCGCTGTTCGCTTTTGCTGGTTTGTGGGCTGTGCCTTTCTTGCGGGATGTGTATGGCATGGATAGAGCGGCCGCGACCGATCACACGACGTTGATGTTGGCGGGTTTTGCCATCGGCGCGTTCTTCATCGGCACACTGTCTGACCGCATGGGAAAACGCAAACCATTGATGATCGCAGGCGCGTTGATCTATAGCCTGTGTTGGTTGCCGATGTTGTTCGGTATGGACCTCACTTCAGGTCTGAGCTACGCCTTGTTCTTACTGATGGGGCTGTGCGCCCCGAGTTTCACTTTGAGTTGGTCGTGCGCGAAAGAGGTGAACCCCCATGCGCTCTCTGGCATGGCGACCAGCGTGGTCAACATCGGTGGTTTCCTGGGTACAGCCATCATGCAACCGCTGGTGGGATGGGCGATCGATAGGGCGCACCTAGATGCAGGCATCGCACCCTTGGCGTTGAGCGACTACCAGTATGGCATCGGGATATTGATGGGGTTCTCGCTGTTGGGATTGGTCGCGACATTCTTCATTCGTGAGACGAATTGCAGGTATGTGACGAACCAATAACTTGAGGTTCGGTAGAAATGAAAACGGGGCTTGATATCCCCGTTTTTTATTGCGGTGAAACTAGGCTCACTGCTTTACAACAAGATCGTTCTCGACTTTGACTTTGTCACCAACGGCTACGTTTGGATTCACAGCGTGGCGCAAGATAAGTGTCTCGCCGCTTGCTTCCATCTGAACAGCCACGTCGACTACCGTGGTCTTCTTCATGTTCTTTTCGATCGCATTTCCAGCGATGGCACCGCCGACAGCACCGGCAACAGTAGCGAGTTCCTTGTTCTTGGAATCAGCCATTTGATTACCAAGCAGTCCACCAATGGCGCCGCCAACGACGACACCTGTACCACTTGCCTTACCCGACTGCTCGATCACGTTGATAGAGATGACTGTGCCGCAATTGGTGCAAACGGCTTTGACAGGAGCAGGCGTCGGCTTAGGTTTAGCTACTGGCTTCGGTGCTGGCGCAGCAACAGGGGCAGGTGCAGCAGCGACTGGGGCGGATGCAGCAGGAGCGATCTCAACGACAGGCGCTGGTGCGGCTGCGGTTTCTTTGGCTTTTTCTTCGAAACAGCCGCTCAATGTGAACAAGCTGGTCAATGCGAATGTTGCGAATACGATATTACGTGTGGATGATTTCAAGATGATTTCCCTCAATGAATTGGTGTGGTGACGATGCTATTCAACAGGGCCATCTTTAGACAAAGCAATCCAGACTTCAATTGCGGTCTGACCGAAAAAACCCGGCGCGCATCATATCACTTGCTTGAGTGGTTCACGCGGAGATAGGAGTGAGCAAAGCGAGTTCGACTTCATTGAGATAACGCCACTCGCCAACAGGTAGTTCCATATCAGCAAGCTTGAGTTGACCTATCTGCGTACGGCACAGGGCGGTGCAATGATTGCCGGCAGCAGCGAGCATGCGCTTCACTTGGTGATATTTCCCCTGTTCCAGCACGATCTCCAAACGATGTGTGTCGAGTTTGTTGCAGACGATGGCGCACAGTGGCGCGGGTTCATCATGTAACTTCACGCCCTTCAGAAGGTGTGAAACGAGTTCGGGTGTAACTGGGTCTTGGGTAGTCGCCACATAAACCTTAGGTACATGACGCTTGGGAGATGACTGGGCATGGATGAAAGATCCATCATCTGACATCAGTAACAATCCGGTGGTGTCATGATCGAGCCGCCCAACAGGTTGTACATCGCGCAAGGCGAATAGTTCGGGTAGTAATGAAAGTACACCAGGATGGTGGCTGGGTTTGCGTGAGCACTCGTAATCGGCTGGTTTGTTCAGGGCGATGTAAAGGTGTTCGCGGAATAGCCAGTCTTCGCCAAAGACGGTGAAGGTCAATCCAGTTGTTTCGAGATAGAGTTTGGTGTCGGTGACGACCTCGCCATTGATGCTGACTTCGCCTTCTTCGACGAGTTTCGTACACCATTTACGGGTGCCAAAGCCTTGTGATTGAAGGATACGTTCTAGTGTGTGTTTGCTCATGCCCGAACTGTAGCAGATGAGAGCGAGGCGGAAAAATGTGCGTTCAAAAAATCGTGGTTGACACTTCAGCATTCACGCCTCGATAATCGGTCACATGAACTTCATGCATCCCATTCTCCATGTCCTAGCTGTTCCATGCGCCTTTCTGCGCAAGGCGGTGCATCGCACGCAAGGTGGTCTGGGGAGCTAGCATCAGTTTTATCGTATCTTCCAAGGGCCACAGACGAACTCTGTGGCCCTTTTGTTTTTGGCTGTCCCATTGCAAGGCTCGTGGGGTGGTTGGATGTCAGTCGAGCCAAGGAGAGCATCATGTCGCTTCCGGCAGCATTCGTTTCGATCATTCTGATCTGGTCCACCACGCCGCTCGCTATCAAGTGGAGCGCCCTCGGTGTCGGTTTCAGTTTCGCGGTGTTCTCACGTATGACGATCGGTGTGTTGCTGTGTGTCGCTCTGCTGGCGCTGTTCAAGATGCGTTTCCCTCTACATCGCAAGGCGATCCACGCCTATCTGGCAGGTGGCTTGAGCATGTTCGTTGCGATGATGCTGACCTATTGGGCTGCGCAATTCGTGACATCAGGCATGATAGCGGTCTTGTTCGGGTTGTCACCTTTGGTCACGAGTATCGCGGCGACAGTGTGGTTGAAAGAAGAATCACTTACGCCGAATAGACTCGCGGGCATGGTGTTAGGCCTCATTGGCCTATGGCTGGTTTTTCATGGTGGACTCGACTTGGGTGAAAGCTCTGCGCTGGGTGTCATCGCGGTGCTATTGGCGATGGCATCGCAATCCTTGGGATTGGTGTGGATCAAGCGCATCGGCGATGACAGCTCGGCATTGGCGATGACATTGGGGACGTTGGCAGTCGCATTGCCGTTGTTCTGCGGCGCATGGCTGCTGGCAGACGGCCATTGGCCTATCGAGATGCCTGCACGTGCGGTAGCGGCCACGGTGTATCTCGGTACGTTCGGCTCAGTACTTGGCTTCGCTTTATATTTCTACCTCATCAAGAATATGGAAGCTGGACGTGTCGCTCTCATCACCCTCGTCACGCCTGTGATGGCTTTGCTGTTAGGCCATGGCTTGAACGATGAAGCCGTGTTGCCACAAGTGTGGCTAGGAACAGCCAGTATCTTGTTGGGGTTGGGTTTGCATCATTGGGGTGAGCGTTGGATACGAGTTTTGAGTAGTATCCGCAGTTAATTAGGGGAGGCGGAACATGGAACTGCAATTGAAGGATCGACAAGACCTGAAAGTGCGCGCGCTATTGTTGGGTGACCGTTTGGATCTGAAGCTGTTCAAGATCGCAGACTGTCTGGCAACCACGCCGCTCACGCTGCAAGTAGATGCGAGCGGCGGCATCGCAGTGTTGTTCCGGTACGGCGTAGTGGTGCTGTTCGGCGTGCACACGATGGATGAGGTGCGCTTCATCGAATCGCTCAAACCCTTGCTCACCAATGCGTATGCAGCCCCCGAGACGGAAGAGCTTGAGATACACAGTGGCCGTAGCACCGTCGGTGTGCAAAGCGGGGCGGTGACGCTGGATGAGATATCACTGGAGAAGTTGCAACTGGTCGCTGATGCCTTGAGTAAGAACCTCGTGCTGACCTTGTATGAGAAGAAGGTGGCTGGCGAATTCGACAAGATCGAGCCGCTGGCGCAAGAGTTGGCGATACATGGCAAAGTCAGTGCAGATACCAAACAGCTTTTGCAGAAGATCGGGTCGATGTTGCTGATCGAGCACCGCATGGTGGGACGCGCCGAGATCGGTGATCGACCCGAGACGCTGTGGGACTTCCCGCAGTTGGAAGGTCTTTATGCTGCGTTAGAGGATGAGTTCGAACTGAAAGAACGTCAGTCTGCGCTGGATAGGAAGTTGGGCTTGATCTCTGACACCGCGCAGACCTTGGCCGATGTGTGGGACAACAAGCAACTGCACAAGCTGGAGTGGTATGTGATCGGGCTGATCCTGTTCGAGATCGTGATCAGCCTGATCGAGCGTGGCGAGAAATTCTTTAATTGGCTGGCGCAGATATTCTGATCAGAACTCGTAGGTGAAATTCACGCCGAGATGAGAGCCGCTTTTTGGCGCGCTTACTGTTACTGATTGAGTGATGCCATTGTAATAACTGACTGACTTGGCTTTATATTTTTCAGAAACGAAGCGAAAGTTCAGCCATCCCTCACTAGATAGTTGGTAGCCGACCTCGGCTATTAGGCCGGTCGCATTGTTGTAAGTGATGTTCTTTATATCGTAACCACTACCTGGTGCGCTCGAATCTGCTTTGGGAGAGTTGAGGATACGGACGCCACCACCCAATCTGAAACGCTCTTTCCCTGTGTAATATGCCAAGGCTTCCACTGGAAACCTATCAAAACTGACACTTCCACCGGTGCCGCCCGCTGAATGAAAGTGATAATTCGCTGACACCATCAGGGCTAGGGGGGTGTTTTCAAATTGATATAAACCGCCAGCACCGAACTGCAACAGACCTCCGCCTTTGATATCCGTACTCGAGCCGTTGGTGAAGACAGCTGTTGCGATCGTGTCGCCTCCATAAGTCAAGCCAGCATTTATCATCATACGGAAGCCTGGCTTGGTTGCTTGGATTGACGAGGAAATACCTCGATCTGCAGCTTCTTGGTCGGAGAGCGCGAATGCGTTGAAAGAACAAAATGCCAATGCGACGGCGGTGCCAGATGCCAGTTTGAATGTCATGCGATCAACCTTTCGTGTGATTTAATGATGCGAACTTCCAACATTATATTTTCCTGGTGAGTGAACCGTCTAATCAAATTCGATATGCCGCTATAATCAAATCCGTAGCGGAACCACTCGCTATACCATTCAAACAATAAATATAGAGGATGAGAATATGCGTAGTCTTATTGTTGCAGCAATCGTTTCTTTGTTCGTTGCTAACACTGCATTTGCGACACCTTGTGAAGACAAAGCTGTGAGCAAAGACGGCAAGCCGCTCACTGGCGCTGCTAAGTCTGCCTCTATCAAGAAATGTGAAAAAGCAGCTGTAGCAACCGCTTGTGAGAGCAAAGCACTGAGCAAAGAGGGCAAGCCTTTGGCTGGCGCCGCTAAAGCGGCTTCCATCAAGAAGTGCGAAAAAGACGCAGCTGCTAAGTAAGTCCTTAGTGCGCATGCAATGATTGCTCCGGCGGGTATATCCCGCCGGAATCATTTTTAGATAAACAAGATGCTCGACTGGAAAGACGGCCAACCCTATTCGGATCGCTTTGGCGATGTGTACTTCTCGACCGACTCAGGTCTCGAAGAGACACGTCATGTCTTTTTGAATGGTAACCATCTGGCAGAACGTTTCGCAGCGCTGTCAGCGGGCGAAAGTTTTTGTATCGGTGAGACTGGGTTCGGAACGGGGCTGAATTTCCTTTGTGCGTGGCAGTTGTTCGAGCGAACAGCGGCTGCTGGTGCAAGTCTAGATTTTTTTAGTGTAGAGAGATTCCCTCTGAGTGATGACGAACTACGCGCCGCATTGGTGTTGTGGCCTGAGTTAAGTCCATTAGCTGAAGCGTTGTTGGCACGCTGGCATCGGCGTGTTCCGGGCTGGAATCGTTGGAGCTTTGCTGACGGGCGAGTGAGGCTGACGTTGGCATGTACCGATGTTGACGAGGCGTTGCCACAGTTGCCATCGCATTGCGTGGATGCGTGGTTCCTCGATGGTTTCTCGCCCGCCAAGAATCCTGAGATGTGGAGCGAGAACGTGCTGACCAACATCGCGCGCACCTCCCGTGATGGCGCTACTTTGGCGACATATACCAGTGCGGGTTGGATAAGACGTGGATTGCAGCAAGTAGGATTCGAAGTAGAGAAAGCGCAGGGCTTTGGACGCAAGCGTGAGATGACGTGCGGACGAATAACTATTCCTTCCCAGTTGAAGCGCGAAGGTGAATCTTCCCGCACCGCCATCGTTATAGGTGGCGGTATCGCCGGATGTGCTGCCGCCCATGCACTTGCTCGACGTGGCATCAACGTCACGCTGATCGATCTTGCGCCCCAGTTGGCAAACGCTGCATCGGGTAATCCGCGCGGCATCCTGCATGCCCGCTTCGGTGCTGGAGGCGATCCCTTACATCGTTTCGTGCTTGCCTCTTATGGACATGCGCTGGGATTGATGGATGAGGTGTTACCGATAGATGGGGTGACGCGTGTCGAATGTGGTTTGCTGCAACTGGCCTGCAAAGACGTGGAGTCGAAACGTATCTCGCGCTTGGCCGAGCGTGAATGGCCTGATCATCTGATGCAATTCGTGGATACAGAACGAGCCGCGCAGTTGGCGGGTGTCGAGATGAGGTTCGGCGGTCTGTGGTTCCCAGCAGGTGGCTGGGTAGTACCCCCAAAGTTGTGCGCAGCGTTAGCGCACCATGAGCGTATCGAGCAACGCCTTGGGTATGAGGCCGAGGGATTGGAGAAACTGGCCTCTGCTTGGTGTGTGAGTGGGCGTGATGATCAAGGTGTCGAGTGGCGTGCTGAGGCCGATGTCGTTGTGGTGTGTTGCGCGCACTCTGCCAAGAAGCTCGCGCAGTTCGAACGTTTCCCCCTCATCTCGGTGCGCGGGCAGATCACTTTGGCTCCCGCGACGGAGACGAGCCAATCCTTGCAGTCAGTGGTATGTGGTGATGGTTATTGCGCTCCTGCCGTGGATGGGGCGCATGTCATGGGGGCGACGCATGCTTTCGATGATGAATCGACAGAGATACGCAGCGCAGACCATGCTGACAATCTGGCAAGCCTGAGTGAATATGCGCCAGCATTGCATCAAGCATTGGGGGCTGTGGAGCTAGATGAGTTGCAAGGCAGAGCATCGGTGCGTTGTTCTGCCCCGGGTTCGACGCCACTCGTGGGCGAGGTGGAGCAGGGGCTTTATTGCAGCTTGGCACATGGCACGCGTGGCTTACTGACTGCAGGTGTTTCCGCAGAAGTATTGGCGGCACAGATCTGCGGGCAACTTCCCCCGCTCCCGTTATCCATCTTGGCAGCGTTAGCACCGTTGCCAAGAGTCAGACATAAAGGTTAAGGTAGGGTATGAAAAAGACAGTCACCCCAGAATATCCAGAGATACGTGCTGGTCAATCCATCGAGCTACTGAAGGCGCTACACATCCTCACGCGCGACGGCAAGATGAATCAGGATTCGCGTCGTAAATTGAAGCAGGTGTATCACCTGTATCAATTCATCGAGCCGCTGTTGGAAGAGGTGAAGAAAGATAAAAGCACATTGACCTTGGTTGATCACGGTGCAGGTAAGTCTTATCTCGGTTTCATCCTGTATGACCTGTTCTTCAAGGCGCTGAAAGATACCTCCCATATCTACGGTATCGAGACGCGTGAAGAGTTAGTCACGCATTCGCGCGAGTTGGCACAGCAGTTAGGATTCGGTGGAATGTCATTCGAGAACCTGTCGGTCGCTGAATCGACGGTGTCGGACAAACTGCCATCCCAAGTCGATGTGGTGACTGCGCTGCATGCGTGTAACACCGCCACCGACGATGCCATCCACTTCGCATTGAAGAAGAAGGCCAAGCACATCGTGTTGGTGCCGTGCTGTCAGGCTGAAGTGGCTGCCGTGTTGCGCAAGAACAAAGGCAAGCAACTGGCGAAGGACGCCCTCATCGAATTGTGGCGGCATCCCATCCATACCCGCGAGTTCGGTAGCCACCTCACCAACGTGTTGCGCTGTTTACAATTGGAGGCGCATGGCTACCAAGTGACGGTGACCGAGTTGGTGGGCTGGGAACATTCGATGAAGAACGAACTCATCATCGCTACTTACAAGAATCTGCCGCGAAAGCGTGCGGCAGAACGCTTGGCGGAGGTGTTGAGTAGCGTAGGATTAGAAGAGATGAAAGACAGATTCTTTACGGAGCAAGCAGATGCAGATCAGTAACGACACGCGCAATCATTATGAGCGCATCGGTGGTGAGCCGAAAGTGCGCGAGCTGGTGCAACGTTTCTATCACTTGATGGACGAGTTACCAGAGGCGCATCGCATCCGACAGATGCATCACATCGATTTGAAGAATGCCGAAGACAAGTTGTTCATGTTCCTATCCGGCTGGATGGGCGGGCCGCAATTGTTCATTGAGAAGTTCGGTCATCCGCGTTTGCGCCAGCGCCACTTGCCATTCTCCATCGGGGATGAGGAGCGTGACCAATGGATGATGTGTATGACGCAGGCGATGGAAGACGTCATCGAAGATGAGGCACTAAGGACTGAATTGAAAGTCGCTTTCCAAAAGACCGCCGACTTCATGCGTAATCGGGAGGAGTAGCCATGCAGAGTTCGTCGTCGATCATGGATAGGCAGGTCACATTACGTATCGGTTTGGTGTTCCTATTCATCGCGGCGGCGGAATCGTTGTGGTTGCACGCACTGTCTCCGCTTGAGAATCGGCTGTCTGATGTCTTTGTGCGCGCACAGGCACAACAACTCACACCTGATCCTGACATCGTCATCGTGGACATCGACGATGCGAGCTTGGCCAACATGCAGGACACAGCGGGGAGTTGGCCGTGGCCGCGCGAGGTGCATGGTGAGTTGGTGCGCGGTATCGCCAAACAAAAACCGAAAGCCGTCGTCTTCGACATCCTGTTCAGTGAGCCCGACACCTTCCGCCCTGAGAGTGACAAAGCTTTCAATCAGGCGCTGAAAGGCGTGGACAACGTCTACTTCCCATTGGTACGTCGTGATGCGGTAATGGATGCGCAAGGTGCGCCTGTAGCACAGGTCGCGCCATTGTTGGGTCTGCAATCGACTGCCCATGCAGCCGCAGAAGCTCGCATCGCCATACTTCCACCGCTCGCTATCGACCCTGCACATTGGCGCGTCGGCACTATCAATTTTGTGGAAGACCCCGATGGCGTAGGGAGGCGTTACCAACTCTATACCGATGCGTATGGTTGGCTCATCCCGTCCTTGCCTGCACGCGTAGCAAAGGATCTGGGGTATGACGTGCCTAAGGAATCCAACTTCATCATGGCATGGCGTGGCAATGCGGGTGCCTTTAAACATATCTCCTATGCCGATCTCTATGCGGATATGGAGCGTGAGCATCCGCAACGCGCTGCTGATGAGCTCAAAGACAAGATCGTCATCATCGGTACAGCGGCAACAGGATTACACGATGTGCGCGTGACACCGATGGCGAGTCTGTATCCCGGTGTGGAGATGTTGGCGACCGCCATCGACAACCTGAAGAATGGTCGTGCCATGCGCGCGGCGGATGAGATGTTCGGGTTGGGGATCTCTTTGTTACTCCTGAGCCTCATGAGCATCGCCTTCCTGCGAAAAATGAATGCACTCAAGATCGGCATAGGTCTGGTGGGCGTGTCTGCAATGTTGCTAACGGCTTCCTTCCTCGCCGTTGGTCAATTGATGTTGCTACCTGTCCTCACGCCATTGCTGCTGGCATGGTCGGCTTACGTCGCATTCGCACTGCGTGAATATCTGAACGAGCGCAAGTCACGCGAGCAAGCGGTGCAGATGTTCAGCCGTTTCGTGAATCCGCATGTGGTGAAAGAATTGGTGGCACACGGAGGCCTGAGTCGTGCGGGTGAGAGCCGCCAGATCACCATCTTGTTCTCTGACATCCGTGGTTTCACCACACTCTCGGAAAAGCGTACCCCGCAACAGGTGGTGGAATTGCTGAACCGGTACTTCACGTTACAGGTCGAGGTGGTGTTTCGCCACGGTGGCTCGCTGGACAAGTTCATCGGTGACTGCATCATGGCGTTCTGGGGGGCACCGTTGGATGACCCGGATCACGCACGTCATGCTGTCGAGGCGGCGCTGGAGATGGCACAAGTGTTGCAGAAGTTCAAACAAGAGCTGGGCGAGGAAGATGCGGACTTCGACGTGGGCATCGGTATCCATACCGGACCTGCGGTGGTCGGTCTTATCGGATCAGAACAACGACGCGAGTACACCGCCATCGGCGACACTGTGAACTTGGGCAGTCGTATCGAAGGACTGACTAAAGGCGTATCGCGTATCCTTGTTTCGCAAGATACGATGCAAGCCTGCGGCGATGCCTTCGAGTTCCAATCGTATGGTTCATTCAAAGTGAAAGGGCGTGAACAAGACGTCGAGTTGTTCGCACCTATCCCCAAGGAAGGAAACTGATGATGAATAAATTGAGCTTATCTTTATTGCTATTGGTGGTGGCGAGTAGCGCATGGGCGGGTGATGCTGCCTATACCATCCGCGCCACCGAGTTGAAGGTCAAACCCTATGGCGACGCGGAGGTTTTGCGCTCGTTGCCAGCGCGAACCAAGGTCGAGGTGCTGAAACGTCAATCGAGCTGGACGCAGGTGAAAGCGGGGACGACCAGCGGGTGGGTGAAGATGCTGAGTCTGCAGTTGGAGGCGAGTGCCACTGGTCGCCGCAGCGATAACGGATTGAGCGCGCTGTTCAACGTCGCGACAACAGGACGCGGCGGTAGCACCGTGACCACGGGGGTGCGCGGTCTGTCAGAAGAACAACTGAAAAACGCGCAACCCGATCCGCAAGCCTTACGCGCTGCAAAGAAATACGCAGCCAGCCGTGCGGAGGCAAAACGTTTTGCGGACGAGGGTAAGTTGCAATCGCATGATGTGGATTATTTGAGCGGAGGTCGATGATGAGAGCGCAACTATTCTTTGCATCACTGTTGGTATCTTTGCCTGTCGCCGCATTCGACTTGGGTGGTTTTGGCAACATCGATCTGGAGAAAGCGGCCAAGGTCGTGCAGAAGGTGCAGAAAGCCAATGCCGACATCAACGAACCACAAGAGATCGACTTGGGCGGTGGCATCGCCAGCAACTTGTTGGGTGCCGCGCCCCTGTGGGACAACCCACCCGTGCAACGTTATGTGAACAAAGTAGGGCGCTGGCTCGCACTACAGACAGAGCGCCCAGACCTGCCGTGGCAGTTCGGCGTGTTGGATGATGACGATGTCAACGCCTTCGCAGCACCCGGTGGCTATGTGTTCATCACCAAAGGGCTGCTCGCACGCATGAACAACGAAGCTGAACTGGCGGGTGTGTTGGCGCATGAGATATCGCATGTGTTACGCAAGCATCATCTGCAAGCCTTGAAGAAGGGGGCACGTTCCGAATTGATGTCTGACTTGGCGAACGATGCCATCAAGAGCCAAGGCGGTGATCCACGTTTGAGTAAATTGGTGAGTGCAGGTACAGAGATCTATGCACGTGGTTTGGATAAGCAGGATGAATACGAAGCGGACCGTATGGGCGTGGTGATCGCTGCGCGTGCGGGTTATGACCCGTATGGATTACCTGCCGTGTTGCAGACTTTGCAATCCATCAATCCTAACGATTCCAACCTGGCCTTGATGTTCAAGACCCACCCCGCATTGGGCGACCGACTGAGCCTGTTGGATGGTTTGATGTCTGAATCACTGGCGGATAGTGAAGGACAACCAGATTTGGCGGAACGCTTCGCCATCCAACTAAAGGTAAAGTGATCGGGGGGGGAGTGCTGCTGAGAGGTCGGCTTATTTGCCAGTGCGGTTATCGCGTCCGAGAAGTTGCAAGCTCAATCTGCTGGGTCTGCGGCTCAATACGTTCTCTGAATTGAGCTCTGATTGAGGTGGGATCGATGGAGGAGACTGGCTGCTTCCCGGTCCACGTGAGTCGACATTGCGTCTTCCGTCATCGATCAGCGAATAACTTTTTTTTCGCATGTCGAAGTTACCCTTCATGACCGTTCTCCTTGGTGATGAATAACTCAGCAAATGTCGTTGCATCCACAGGTCTGCCCAGCAAGTAGCCTTGACCGCTTTGACAGCCGATCCCCTGCAACACGGCCAGCTGCTCCGCAGTTTCTATCCCCTCTGCGATCGTGCTTAGTTTCAGCGCAGAGCTCACTCCGTGTATGGCGGTCGCGATCCCCTTGTCACTTTCATCATGGGTGATGCCGTCCACGAATTGATTCGGTATCTTGAGGAACGCGATAGGGAATGTCTTGAGATAAGACAGCGAAGAATAGCCCGTACCAAAATCATCGATGGCGATAGGAATATCCTCCAACTCGATCTTGTGCAGTTTTTTGGAAACCTCATCATTGCTGTTCATCAGTGTGCGCTCGGTGATCTCGATGCCGATCGAACGTGGAGGTAAGCGGTATCTTTGTAGCTGGCGAGTGATGATGGACAGTAGCGGCTGGCGCATCAATTGGCGTGAGGCCACATTTACAAACAAGGTGCCGGGGAGGGCATTGCCTTTCTTGCGCCATAGACTCAACTGCTCGGCAGCATTCTCAATGACCCATTCACCGATCTCCAGGATGAGATCAGACTCTTCCGCGATCGGGATGAACTCGCTGGGGCTGACAGAGCCGAACAACTTGCTGTCCCAGCGCAGCAATGCTTCGGCACCGACCAGCTGACCTGTCTGGATGTCGAATTCGGGCTGGTATACCAGTCTCAACTCATTCAATTCAAGCGCACTGTGCAGGGCGTTTTCCAAGTCTATGCGGTGGCCGATCTTGTCTTTCAGATCAGAGGTGAAGAACTGATAACTGTCCTTGCCCTTTTCTTTGGCCTGATACATGGCCGAATCCGCATTCTTGGTGAGGGTCTCAAGGTCTTCCGCATCTTTCGGGTAGATCGCGATGCCGATACTGGCTGAAACGAATACCTGCTGATCATTGATCAGATAAGGTTTGGAAACCTTCTCTAGGATGCGCTGCGCGGTATTGGCGATCTGAGTTTCCGTCACATCTTCCAACAACACATTGAATTCATCTCCGCCGATACGTGCCACGGTGTCCTCGCCGCGCACACATTGATTCAGTCTTTCTGCAGCCTGTTGCAGCAACATGTCGCCAGCATCATGTCCTAGGTTGTCGTTGACGTTCTTGAAGTTGTCCAAGTCTAGGAACATCAAGGCAAAACTGCCGCCACGGCGTTTCGCGCGTGCCAATGTCTGCGCCATGCGCCCCTTGAGTTCGTTGCGATTGGGTAGATTGGTCAGTTCGTCATGCGCCACCATATATTCAAGGCGCTGTTGTGAAGCCTTGATGAGCGTGATGTCTGAGAAGATGGCGATATAGTTGGTGATCACGCCTAGTTCGTCACGAACCGTATTGATGGTCAACCACTCAAGATACAGGCCACCGTCTTTGCGCTTGTTCCATAACTCGCCCTGCCACCAACCGTGCTCGTTTATATCCTTCCACATCGCGCTATAGAATTTGGCATCCTGCTTGCCGGAGCTCAATACTTTTGGCGTGAGTCCTATCACATCATCAGCGTCATATCCGGTGACTTGGGTGAATGCATGGTTCACCTTGACGATGACCTGATTGATGTCAGTGATCAGGATGCCTTCGTTCGCCGAATCGAAGAACTTGGCTGTCAACTTCTTCTGTTCATCCAACTCCCGGCGCTCGGTGATGTTGATCGCTTGACTGCATACGGCTCTTACTGAGCCGTGTTCATCAATGATCGGATAGCAAATGAAGGCGAACCAGTGATGCTGATCTGCGATCTGGATGCGTTCCTCGGCCTCTACACGTGATTTTTTGTGTAAAACATCGAAGTGAAGCTTTTCGAAAAGTCTTGAGATGTGCTCGGGGAATATCTGAGTATCCGTTTTGCCAACGATACTTTGCATATCCATGCTAAAAGAGATCTCAAACTCCCTGTTCACGAATTGGTACTGACCTGCGGGATCTTTGATCGCAATGTGCAGGGGGGAGTTCTGCATCACTGCTATGAGCCGCTCTTGACTATTGACGATATCAAGCTGCGCTTCAACCAACTCGGTCTCATCAATGAAAGTGATGATGACGCCACCCAGTGTTTGATCTTGCGAGGTATAGGGGAAGCACAACACATTGTAGTGTTTGCCACCAAAGCTGGTCTGTTGTTGCCGTTTGATGCCATCTGACATGGCCAGTTTGGCAGTTTCAAGTACTTCTTGAACAGGAACAGAGAGCTTTGGGATGGATTTTCCAAGGGTGTGGACGCTAAATCCAAACAGGGTGGCGGCTTCTTTGTTGTAGCGTTGCAAGCGCAACTCTTGGTCAAGCAGGATCAGCGAAAAACCAGTGCTGTTCTGAAGGTTCTCAAGTTCGGTATTCACCAAACTCAACTCGCCGCCCTTTACGATCAATTCTTCGTTGACGGTGGTCAGTTCTTCATTGGTGGATTGCAACTCCTCGTTGGAGGCTTCCAGTTCTTCGTTCGAAGATTGCAGCTCTTCATTAGCCGCTTGCATCTCCTCATTCAAAGCTTGCAATTCCTCATTGGAGGTTTCCAACTCTTCGATGACGGTTTGCAAGTGTTCGCGCGTGGCGATCAGTTCGTCTTCGATCTCGCTGCTATTGGGGAGTGGTTGGTCCGTGGCGGGCGCATCTACTATCGAGTTGTCTTGAGAAATGAAGCTGATCAAGAATTGTTTTTGATCATCACGCGATGTCACAGGATGCACTTCGATCTTGATGCTGTGTCCAGCTCGGTGTTTGACCGGTCTGATGCGGCCCATGGCGATCGTGTGTTTGAGGTCGGCATGGTGTACCAGTGTTTGCACCTCGGTACGCCATTCGCGGCGTAATAGCTGCGACAAGTTCGTTTCCATCTTGCCTGACGGGAATTGCAAGAAAGCCTGCATGTCACCGTGTATCTCGATCACATCCATCTCTTTGTTGATCAGCACACTGGGGGGCGCGTAAATCTCAGACAACGCTTTTTGTAGCTTGCTCTCATGTTTGCGTTGAGTACGTTCTCCGATCGTAATGGAAGGCTTGGAGATGGCCTCTTTGCCTGAATCTTGGCTGGAGTACAAAGGGATGGGAATGACTTGATCTTTGGAGGCGACACGTTTGAATATGCGAGCTTCCTTGCTGATGGGTTGGAACAGATTCTCCTGATGCACGATGCTCTCTGATTTTCCCAAAAACAAATAGGCAGACGGCCTGAGTGCGAAATGGAAGATCGAAAGCACACGTGTTTGCAGCAGCGGCTGGAAATAGATCAGCAAGTTGCGGCAACTGACCAGATCTAGGCGTAGGAAGGGGGGGTCGAGCACCAGATCTTGGCGCGCAAACACCACCATATCCCTTATTGGACGCGCGATCTCATATAGATCGGCTTTTTTCGTGAAGTAGCGTGAGATCGTATCCGCACTGACTTCCGTCAATGAACTCTCTGTGTAGACACCTTTGCGGGCGACAGCCATTGCATCCATGTCGATATCTGTAGCAAAGATCTGAATGCGGTAGTCGTTCAGTCTGCCGCCTAGGATGTCGGAGAGCAGAATGCCGATCGAATAGGCTTCTTCTCCGGTTGCGCAAGCCGGGACCCAGATGCGGATCTCGTCTCCCGGCTCTTTTCCCGCGATGATCTCCGCCAATATCTTGCTCAGTACCTCAAAGCTACTGCGATCTCTAAAGAACGCGGTCACTGAAATGAGAATGTCTTTGCTGAGCTTGTTGAGTTCTTCTGGATTCTTTCCGCAGAAATCGAAATATGCGACAAGGTTGTTCAAGCGATTTGCGGCCATGCGACGCTCTACACGACGCCATAGCGTCGCTTCCTTGTATCCGGAAAAGTCGATCTTGCAGTGCTTGTAAACCATTTGCATCAGCCCCTTCATGGTGGCTGGTGCGTTCTCTTGTTTAGTGGTGCGGTTGATCAGTCCATGCGCGCGCGCGATAGCGGTGATCTCTTCAGCTATACCTCTGCAGCTCAATATCCATTCGACACACCCCGTGCTGATGGCGGCCTGAGGCATCCCGCTATATTTGGCTGCTTCTGGATCTTGGGCGAAGGTAAAGCCGCCTGCTGCCTTGATCGCGGCAATACCCGCAGCGCCATCAGAGCCAGTGCCAGACAAGATCACGCCGATGGCATCTTCCCCTTTTTCTTCAGCCATGGAGTTGAATAATGCCGTTGCCGAGGGTTTGGGCATGACTGTTTTGCCGGGAACTAGCAGGCGCATCAGGCCGTCTTTGATGACGATGTTCCAGTTGGCTGGGGTGACATAGATCACGTTTGCTAAGGGAACTTCCCCGTCTTCTGCGTCTTTGACCAGCATAGATGTTTCTCGTGCCAGCAATGGCACCATCATGCTGCGATGGGTGGGGGAAAGGTGTTGCACGACGATGTAGGGAACGCCCAAATCATCTGGTAGTGAGCCGATCAGGTCAGATAATGCCTCTAAGCCCCCGGCAGATGCACCGATACCGACGATGAAGTTGCGCTCTTCCGTCGCAACTGCGGCGGCTGGTGAGGTTTTTTTAGCTACGCTCTTGCGTGGCGCACTGGTCTTTTTGGCGGGCTTCTTGCTGGCTTTGGTGGCGAGGAAGTTTAGCTCCTCGACAGAGGAATCGATAGGAACCCCTGGGGATTGCTTCGCACTAGCGATGGTCGGTTTGGCGCTTTTCGCAATGGCGGATCTCGTTGCTGTTTTGGTGGTACTAGCTACAGCAGGTTTTGCAATCTTGGAAGAGGTGGCGAGAGCAGACTTCTTGGTTTTGCTGATTACTGGCTTGGTGGTTTTTGCTTGACTGGCTTTGCTCACGACGATTACCACTTGAAAAATTAAGTGAATGGATCGTAACTGGATACACCTTATAGATATATTGGAGAAACCCTTGTATTGGCATAAGGGTTTCCCTTAGTTAATAAAATTATTGATTTTAAATAAATTTAATGCGCTGCCGTGATCCAGTGAGTGGCATAACGTATCAAATCTGCGCCATCTTTCAGCTGCAATTTAGTGCGGATGTTAGCTCGATGTACTTCGATCGTTTTAATGCTGCGATTCAATAGGTTGGCTATATCTCGGCTGCTATGTCCTGAGCCGATCAGGTGTAGCACTTCGAATTCGCTGGGGGTGAGGCTGTTGATCAATAGCTCAGCATCCGAATCACCAGTGACGAAACGGTGCATCAGTTTGTGCTGCATCGTCGCACTTAGATAATAATTACCCCGCAACACCTCTCGGATGGCGGCTATGAGCACAACACTGGGCTCTTGTTTCATGACATAACCTCGTGCGCCGGAGCGCAAGGCCCTTTCAGCATAGACGGTCTCATCATGCATTGAGACAACGAGCACGGGCAGTGATGGGATCAGCATGTGGATGCTTTTGATCAACTCAAGACCGGAAAGCGTCTTGAGTGATAGATCGACCAGCACGATGTCTGGGTGGTGGTCGGATTCAATCACAGCCATCGCCTCACCGCCGTCTTCTGCCTCGGCCATCACTTCCATGTCAGGTTCTGAGTTGATCAGCATGGCCATGCCATGTCGCAACATGGCATGGTCATCCACCAGCATCACTTGTGTTTTTAGTGTGATCGTCATGTTAAGCGGCCTTCATTTCCACACGTACTTCCAAGCCACCCTTTGGGCTTGGTAATAGCTCGAGGGTCGCGCCGAGTTGTTCGGCGCGGTGTTCCATCAGTTTAAGGCCCAGTCCCTTATGTGGGCCTTGCGTCTGTGGTGCATTGGAGATTCCGCATCCATCGTCACAGATCGAGAGGCAAAGTGTGCCCGTAGAAGTTGAGAGCGAGATGTCCAAAGATTGTGCGCCTCCGTGATGCAGTGCATTGTGTACGGCTTCTTGAACGATCCGATAAAGATTGAGTGAGATATTGGCATCCTCGACGGCAATATCATCCGTGTACGAGAAGTTGCATTCGACCTCATAGGTACTTTCGATCCCATATGCAAACGACTGCAACGCGTGGATCACTCCGCTCGATTCGATCTCAAAAGGGATCAAGCCCTGTGCGATTTGCTTGCATTGCATCACCGCACTGTTGGCTTGCGAGCTGATGGAGGCGGCGATCTTTGCATTGTCGATACTGCCTGATGCATGCAACTTATTCTCCAGCGCGGTAGCTTGATAACTGATCGCTGCGATCTGTTGGCCAAGACTGTCGTGTAACTCGCGCCCGATCGAACGTTTGTGCACTTCTTCCATGTCGATCATGGCTTTCCCTAAACGTTTACGTTCGGTGATGTCGATCAGCAGAACGAAGAATCCTTGGATCTTTTCGTCTTCACGATGGGGGATGTAATGCGCAAGGGCCTCGCGTCTTTCGCCGCTAGGCAGCACGATACTGCGTTCGAATTCCTGAACTTCGCCATTGAGGGCGGCACGGATGTGCGGCTCATTGCTCTTGAATAGCTCATCGCCCAACAAATCCCTAATGTGGATGTCCCGCATTTGTTCCTGTGTCTTGCCGAACCACTTCTCATATTCCTTATTAGCAAATACGGAGCGCAAATCACTGGACCAGTAACCAATCAAGCCGGGTATGTGATCGATGATCGCATTGATGAAATTTGTGCTATGGCGTAACGAGTCTCGCATCTTGTTGTGATTGGATCGTTAGAGTCGTTCTGTTTGTCTTGATCAGATTCAGGGAGTTGGTTGCGTTTCTATTAAGACTTTGATGAAGTCACTAAGGCCATCTTCGAACTCACTTCGAACGATGGTGCGAGCGGTAGGCGCATACCAGCTGGTTATTTTTAGCCGCCCACTTTTCCCTTTTGTATCGTTGTGCCAGAAGCCTGTGTATTCGATCTTGAATGCATCATATTCGCCAGCAGGGACATTGACTTTCTCATAGGCCGTTATTGTCGCATCAAGTTTCCATCGTCCTTTGGCAGCTTTGGCTTTGTTGGTGAAATTGTATTGGTATTCCCATTTTTTGCCGATTTCGAGCGGGAATGCGAGTCGTTTTGCTTCGCCTGTGACGGTAATGAGGGGAGATTCGAGGAGATTGAGTTCTGGTGTCCAGACGAATCTTTCCTCGTTCTCCAATCCTTCGATCTGCGTAGGTGAAACAGCAGTGATACGTTGAACTATGATCGGTTCTTTGACACCTGAGCGGCGATCAGTCTGTTCGAACTTCCATTGATCCCCGACCTTGATGACGGGTGCTTGAGCGATCTCGCCGTGAGCCAATGCTGTGTTGGCAAGAAGGCCCGCGATCGCAGCGAGAATAAGACTGTTGTGTAGGAATTCAGTGATATTGCTAAGTGATACTTTGGTATTCATTGAGTGCTCCATTCATGTGATTTTGAATTGGTGGCTATGATTGAGTTAACCGCTGTACAGATGCTTGACGAGCAATGATCCTATTTTCTTATGGGTGGCGCTAGATCGCCAGTGAGCAGCGTGAAAACGCCCGTCTTTCGCTCCTTGAAGTAATGCTGGAGTGCGAATTTGACGGGGCGGAAAGCCAGCGTGTCCCAAGGTATCTCTTCTTCCGCGAACAGTCTCACTTCCAGACTTTCCACGCCGGGTGAGAAATCGAGATCAAGTAGGGTGGCGCGATATAGCAGGTGGACTTGGTTGATGTAGGAGAGGTTGTACATGGCGTACAACTCATGGATCTTGACGCGGGCGTTAGCTTCTTCCAACGTCTCGCGCGCAGCGCCTTCTTCAGTGGTCTCGCCGTTCTCCATGAAGCCAGCGGGGAGTGTCCATAAACCATGGCGAGGTTCTATGGCACGGCGGCATAACAACACACGACCGTCCTTCCATACGGGGATAGAACCGACGATATTGCGCGGGTTCTGATAATGGATGGTATCGCAGGCAGTGCAGATGTATCGCTCCCGGCTGTCGTCCTGCGGGATGCGCAGTTCGACGGGTGCTCCGCATTCTGCGCAGTATTTCAAATCAGATCTCCCAGAACTTCCACCACGGTGTCTCTTGTTCCTTGAAGTAAGTCTTCGAAGGTTTGATACCGTCTTTGGCGATGTTGCTGTCGAGGATGCGTTGCGTATCTTGGCTCAGGTCGTTCAGGCCAAGGCGGTGATAGGCTTGCACCATGATCTGTAAAGCGTCGCGCGTCTGCGGTGTGTTGGGGTAGCTCTTCAGCACGTCTTGGCTGCGGTTCACGGCAGCCACGTAGGCGCCGCGACGCAGGTAGTAGCTGGCGACGGCGATCTCATGTTTGGAGAGGGTGATGAGCAGGTATTGCATACGCACTCGCGCATCGGCCGCATAACGGCTGTCTGGGAAACGGGTGACCAGTTCTTTGAATGCATCGAAAGAGTCACGCAACGCTGCAGGGTCACGCTCGGCGGGGTCTTGCATGAACACCGTACCGAACAGACTGTTGATGTTCTCGTTGAAGTTGATGAGTCCCTTCAAGTAGTACACATAGTCTAGGCTGGTGCTGTTGGGGAACTGTTTGACGAATCGATCCAAGGCCGCGAGGGCGGGGGCGGGTTCGCCTTGTTTGTAATAGGCGTAGGCCACTTCCATTTGTGCTTGCTGGGCATAGCGACCATAGGGATAGCGAGACTGCAAGGTCTCCAAGCGCTTGATGGCGCGCTCGTAGCTGTGGTCGTCCATCGCCTCTTTGGCTTGGGCGTATAACTGGTCTGCGGTTGCAGATTTGTCGTCTTTTGATGGGTCGGTGCTGCAAGCAACCAAGGAGAAAAGCAGGAAAGCGGTTAAAATGTGACGCATGATAGAACCCGAAGAAGATTTACTGGATTATAGCAAAGACGAAGCGTCTTCCTCCCCACTTGAGATGCAGGTACCGATGCAGCATGGCGGCCTGCGCTTCGACCATATCCTCACCAAGCTGTTGCCCGAATACTCCCGCAGTCGTTTGCAGGACTGGATAGAACAAGGCTTGGTGACGGTGAATGGCAAGGTGGCTACGGCCAAGTTGAAGGTGTGGGGCGGTGAGCGTATCACCGTCACACCACAGACCTTGCCGTCCGAGCAACCCTACATCGCGCAAGACATCCCCATCGACATCGTGTACGAAGACGACGACATCGTCATCGTCAACAAACATGTCGGTCTGGTGGTACATCCTGGCAGCGGTAACTGGGAGGGTACGCTGCTCAACGCCTTGCTGCACCATGTGCCAGAGCTGGCAGAAGTGCCACGCGCCGGCATCGTGCATCGTTTGGATAAGGACACCAGCGGCTTGATGGTGGTGGCGAAGTCGCTCATCGCGCAGACCGCACTGGTGCGCCAGCTCCAAGCCCGCACCGTCAAACGCGAATATCTCGCTTTGGTATGGGGCGAGCTGGATTACGGTGACACCATCAATGCACCCATCGGTCGCCATCCTTCGCAACGCGTGAAGATGGCCGTGGTCGAAGGGGGCAAAGAGGCGGTCACGCATTTCACCATCGAAGCGAACTTCCCTAGTTGCACCTTGGTGCGTTGCCGTCTGGAGACAGGCCGCACCCATCAGATCCGCGTGCACATGACTTACATCGGCCATCCTCTGGTGGGCGATAGTGTGTATCAGAAGGGCGTGCAGAAATGTGTGTTGCCACTGCGCGAACTGCTGAATGGCTTTCCGCGTCAGGCATTACACGCGACCAAGCTGGCCCTGGAACACCCAGTGACAGGCGAGCATATGGAATGGGAAGTGCCTCTGCCGGAAGATATGGAAGAGTTGCTGGATAAGGTCGACGAGGCAAGCGATGGGATCGTCTGAGCATCACATCGTTCCTGATTGGCCTGCTCCTGCAAACGTCAAAGCGCTACAAACCACGCGTCACGGCGGTGTCAGCGTCGCTCCGTATGATTCACTCAATCTAGGCTTACACGTTGGCGATGTGCCGCTTGCGGTGAACCGCAACCGTCAGTCACTTGCATCTTTGATGCCGAGTGAGCCTGTGTGGTTGGAGCAGGTGCATGGTACGGTCGTGACGAATGCGGATGCGGCGAACTGTGTAGAGCGGGCAGATGCCAGCGTCGCCCATCAGCGGGGCTCGGTGTGTGTGGTGATGACGGCGGATTGCTTGCCGGTGTTGCTGTGCGATGAAGACGGTACGGTGGTGGGCGCAGCACATGCGGGCTGGAAAGGCTTGGCGGCGGGCGTCATCGAGGCGACGGTGCAGGCGATGGATGTCGCACCGCACAAGTTGATGGCCTGGCTTGGTCCCGCCATCAGTCAGGCGCATTTCGAAGTGGGGGGCGAGGTCAGAGATGCTTTCATCCAACATCTTCCGCAAGCGGCCGAGGCATTCATCGCGCATGGCAGTGAAGGTAAATATATGGCAGACATCTACCTGCTGGCGCACCAACGTCTAACTGCTTTGGGTATCACGCGAATCTCTGGCGGTGGGCGTTGCACTTACGCTGAGGCGGATACCTTCTTTTCCTATCGCCGTGACAATGTGACCGGACGTATGGGCACGTTCATCTGGCTGGCTTGAACTCTTCGGAATCTATGGAACACACACCTATCACCAAGACCCAACGAAAAGTCGTGCTCGCGGCGTGCTTCGGTACCTTCCTAGAGTGGTACGACTTCCTCACCTTCGCTTCGCTGGCCACTTACTTCAGCGTGCTGTTCTTCCCGCCAGAGAATCCGACAGCTGCATTGTTAGCCAGCCTCGCCACTTTTGGCGTTGGCATGGTGGTGCGTCCGTTGGGCTCGGCCTTGTTCGGCAATCTGGCGGACAGATATGGCCGTCGCCCCATCTTCATCGCCACCATCTCGCTGATGGGCGTCACGACGTTCTTGGTTGGCTTGCTTCCCACGTACGCGCAGATCGGCATGTTGGCACCTGCCTTGCTGTTGCTGTTGCGCTTGTTGCAAGGCTTTGCGGTGGGTGGCGAGATCGGTGGAGTGGCGGTGTATCTCACCGAACACGCACCCAAAGGTCGACGCGGTATCTACACCAGCGTGTTGCAACTGATGGGGCCGCTGGGCATCTTGGTCTCCACCTTACAGATCGTGCTGTTGCTGGCCTATCTATCGCCCGAAGATTTCAGCGCGTGGGGCTGGCGTGTGCCGTTCTTGTTCTCGGCGGTGTTGCTGTTCATCTCTATCAAGACGCGCATGAGTTTGGAAGAATCGCCGGTGTTCCGCGAGTTGCAAGCACAGGGTACGGTGTCCAAAGCGCCGCTACGCGAATGTCTGCGTGACAAGCGCACTCTGAAGGGGATGGCGCTGTTGTTCTTCTGTATCTCGGCAGGTGGCTCGCTGTTGTTCTTCTCCTCGCAGGTCTATACCAATGTGTTCCTCAAGAGTGTGGTGCGCTTGGATGCGCAGACGGCAAGCATGTTGGTGATGTCGAGCACGTTGCTGCTGTTTCCGCTCACCATCTTCTGCGGTTGGTTGTCCGACCGGGTAGGGCGTAGGCCGGTGTTGCTGGCGGGCTTGCTGTTGGGGGCGATCACCATCTTGCCCGTGTTCAAAGGCTTGCAGCATTACGGCAATCCACAGTTGGAGCGCTTCAACAACGAGGTCGCGGTCACCTTGTATGCGAACGAATGTGACTACAGCCCTTTCCGTAAAGCGGCTAACGATTGCGAGCGCATCCAAGAATTCCTCATCAAGTACGGCGTGTCTTACGAGCAGTTGCCACAAGGAGATAAGATCGACGTCACCCTCGCTATCGGCGACAGCGCAGAGGTGTATGGGTTCCACCCCGACGAGACGACGGCTGAGCTGAAGAAGAAAGGCTGGATCGAAAAGGCGGATAAACAACAGGTGAACATGCTGATGTTGTTCTTGCTGCTCATCGTTCCCGTGGTCGCTGTGGCGCTCATCACCGGGCCGCAGACGGCGGTGCTGGCGGAATTGTTTGCCGCACGTACGCGTTACACCGCTGCTGCATTGCCACACAACTTGAGTGCGGGTTGGATCGGTGGGCTGTCGCCGTTCATGGTCACCCTCATCTCGGTGAACGCGGGTGATGCATTGGCTGGGCTGTGGTATCCGGTGGGCATGCTGATCTTTGCCTCCATCGTGGGACTGTTGTTCTTGCCTGAGACTAAAGATGTCGAGCTAGACGCATAAGTTACAATGCGCGCCCTTAAAGTCTTACACCTGATATGACAATACTTTCTTGGATCATCCTCGCCAGTTTCTTGGGCGGTATCTTGAGCGTGATCGCGGCGGCGCTATTCGCGCTCAATGCGCGCGCCAACTATCTAAGTGGGTTGGTGAGTTATGCCATCGGTGCGCTGTTGGGCGCGGTATTCTTGGACATCCTGCCCGAGGCGATCGAGCTCGCACCGAATGCGGCGACGGTGAGTGCCACGGTGCTGTTGGGTATCTTGTTGTTCTTCACGTTGGAAAAAGTCCTCATCTGGCGTCACTGCCACCATGACCATTGCGAAGCGCATGAGCCGCACGAACATACGCCGCACGACCACGGACGCAGCGGCACCATGGTCATCGTGGGCGACACCTTCCACAACTTCGTGGACGGCATCATCATCGCGGCGGCATTCTTGGTCGATGTGAATCTCGGCATCGTCACCGCATTGGCCATCATCGCGCACGAGATTCCGCAAGAGGTGGGTGACTTCGCCATCTTGCTGCATTCCGGTTACACCAAGTTGCGTGCATTCCAGATGAACCTCATCTCCAGCTTCGCTACCTTGGTCGGCGGTGTGCTGGGCTATTTCGTATTGCAGGAGATGCAAGCCTTGGTGCCGACGCTGTTGGCATTAGCCGCTTCCAGCATGATCTATGTCGCAGTGGCAGACTTGATCCCAGGCTTGCATAAACGTACACAGATGCGCGACACCGTGCAGCAAGTAGTGCTGATCTGCGCGGGTATCGCGACCATCGCTTTGGTCAGTGTGGTGATGGGAGAGTTCGTATGAAACGCCCCTTACTTCTCTGTTTAGCCATAGGGGTGGCAGCGCCAGTCTTTGCGGAAGAGGTCAACGTCACCCCTTATCGTCCCACGGTCACCAACTCGGCAGGATTGTCCGCGCCGGGTTGGTTCGAGCTGGAGACAGGCTTTATCACGCAAGACAACAAAGACGGTTCCAAACAGCAAGCTCTTTTGTATTTGACCAAGTTGGCCTTTACGCCTGACTTTGGTGTGCTCATCGGCGGTGACGCTTACGCATCGCAAATGGATGCGAGTGCGAACCGTGTATCCGGTGTGGGCGACACGCTCCTGTTGTTGAAACATCGTTTCGTGATGAACGAGGATGCAGCGCTCGGTATGGAATATGGTTTCAAAGCCCCGACCGCAGCGACAGGCTTGGGCAGTGGCAAGAGCGATCTCGTGCTGAACGGCATCTACAGTCGCGACATCCGAGGACATTCGCTCGACGTGAATATGAACGTCACCAAGTTGGGCGATGCGTTGGCGACTGAAAGTGCTTATCAATATGGCTGGTCGGGAACGGTGTTCAGGCCAATCGATGACAAGTGGGGCGTGATGGTCGAGCTTTCGGGAACGACGCGCAAAGGTTTCACCCCAGAGAATCAATGGTTGGTCGCCGGCAGTTACGCATTGAGCAACAAGGTCGTACTCGATGCCGGTCTATCGGCAGGAATCAACAGCGCCTCTCATCGAGTCGCCTTGTTTGGTGGGGTGTCGATGTTGTTGGGCAAGATAAGGTAAGCCTCGGATGGTGACCACGAATCTGCAACGCTACGCATGGCTTTCCATCGCGGCGGCTGTCACCACTATCCTGCTCAAGGGCATCGCTTGGTGGCTCACGGGTTCTGTCGGTCTGCTTTCCGATGCGCTCGAATCCTTCGTCAATCTAGCTGGCGCACTCATGGCACTGGCGATGTTGACATTGGCGGCATCGCCAGCGGATGCCAAGCATGCCTACGGTCACGGCAAGGCGGAATATTTCTCCAGCGCGTTCGAAGGTTTCCTCATCCTGCTGGCGGCAGTCAGCATCGCCTACACAGCCATCGACCGTTTCCTGCATCCGCAAGAGATCGAAGCAGTCGGCGTCGGTCTCTTGGTTTCGGTGGTCGCTTCGCTCATCAATCTGTTTGCCGCACGTGAACTGCTGAAGGCAGGGCGCGCGCATAACTCCATCACGCTGGAAGCGGATGCGAAACATCTGATGACCGATGTGTGGACATCGGTGGGCGTCATCATCGGGGTCGGTTTGGTGTGGCTGAGCGGTTGGCTGTGGCTAGACCCGCTCATCGCTTTGGTGGTCGCCGCCAATATTGTATGGACGGGCTGGCAACTGATGTCGCGATCCGCATCGGGATTGATGGACGCAGCGATCCCTGCCGAACAGATCGCTTCCATCGAAGTCGTGTTGGCGACGTATCGGGAACAAGGTTTGGATTTCCATGCGCTGCGTACGCGCCAAGCGGGTAGGCAAGCTTTCATCTCACTGCATGTGTTGGTGCCGGGTGAGTGGACGGTGCAACGCGGACATGACGTCGTCGAGGACATCGAAGCAGATATCAAGGCGGTCGTACCGTGCAGCCATCTGACGACACATTTAGAGCCATTAGAAGATCCGCGTTCACTCGCGGATATTTCATTAGAGCATTGAACGAAAAAGGAATGAACATGAGTAACGCATCACCCAAGATCGGTTTCGTTTCCCTTGGCTGCCCCAAGGCGACCGTCGATTCGGAACACATCCTCACCCGCATGCGCGCTGAGGGTTACATCATCACGCCTAGTTATGAAGAAGCGGATCTGGTGGTGGTGAACACCTGTGGATTCATCGACAGTGCGGTCGCTGAATCGCTGGAAGCCATCGGCGAAGCATTACAAGAGAACGGTAAAGTCATCGTCACGGGATGCTTGGGGGCAAAGGGTGACATCGTGCAGAAGACGCACCCTAAAGTGCTCGCCATCACCGGCCCGCATGAGACCGATGCGGTGATGGATGCCGTGCATCTACACCTGCCGAAATTGCATGACCCCTTCACCGATCTCGTACCACCACAAGGCGTGCGCCTCACCCCCGAACACTTCGCCTACCTGAAGATATCCGAAGGCTGTAACCATCGTTGTACCTTCTGCATCATCCCAGCATTACGCGGCGACTTGGTGAGTCGTCCTGTGCATGAAGTGATGGCAGAAGCGGAGAAACTGGTGGAGTCTGGCGTCAAAGAATTGCTAGTCATCTCGCAAGACACCTCAGCTTATGGCGTGGATGTGAAATATCGTACTGGCTTCTGGAACGGTCGCCCGCTCAAGACACGCATGACCGACTTGGCCGCAGCACTCGGCAGTCTGGGTGTGTGGACGCGCCTACATTACGTCTATCCCTACGAGAGCGTGGATGAAGTCATCCCATTGATGGCGGAGGGTAAGGTGCTTCCCTATCTGGACATTCCGTTCCAGCACGCCAATGCGCGCATCCTTAAAGCGATGCGCCGTCCGGCCAGCAGCGAGAACATGCTCAAGCGCATCCAAGGTTGGCGCGAGATATGTCCAGACCTGATCATACGTAGCACCTTCATCGTCGGCTTCCCCGGTGAGACGGAAGAAGAGTTCGAAGAGTTGCTCGACTTCATCGAAGCCGCGCGCTTGGATCGCGTCGGCGCATTCAAATATTCGCCCGTCGAAGGCGCGGTAGCGAATGATCTCGGTGAGCATGTCGATCCCGAAGTGCAGGAAGACCGCCTTGCACGCCTGATGTATCTGCAAGAAGAGATCAGCGCCGAGAAACTGGCGCAGAAGGTCGGCAAGGTCATGCAGGTCATCATCGATGATGTTGATGAGGATGGCTCTGTCGGACGCACGGCGGCAGATGCACCTGAGATCGACGGATTGGTCTACATCGACGATGAGCAGTTGGAAGTAGGGGAGTTCGTCATGGTACGCATCACGGATTCGGACGAACACGACCTGTGGGGTGAAGTGGTCAGATAATGAACGCTGCGGCTAATCCCTGTTTAAGCTGCGGCGCATGTTGTGCCTACTACCGCATCACCTTATATGCGGATGAAACGGTAGCGATTCCAGCTGCATATCTCGATCAACTACAGCCCGGTGTGTCATGCATGAAAGGCACCAACAACTACCCGCCGCGCTGTGCCGCTTTGCGTGGCGAGGTGGGCCAACAAGTATCCTGTGCCATCTACGAGGATCGTCCTTCGACATGTCGTGAGTTCAATGAATACGAGTTGGACGGCACACCGAACATGCGCTGCTTCAAATTGCGCGGCATCACGCCTCCAGTTTGAATACAATCCCGCCATGACTCTATACGCTTTTCTCGCAGTCGGAATCGGCGCAGCCATCGGTGCATGGCTACGCTGGGGCTTGGGCTTGTGGCTCAACCCCGCTGTGCCTGAGTTGCCAATGGGTACGCTCTCCGCCAACCTCGTGGGTGGCTACCTCATCGGCCTTGCGATCGCCTTCTTCATGCAGAATCCTGGCATCTCGCCTGAGTGGCGCTTGCTCGTCATCACTGGCTTCCTTGGCGGCCTGACTACTTTCTCCACCTTCTCGGCCGAGACGGTGACATTGCTGATGCGCGGACAGTATGCGTGGGGGACAGCCATCATCGCCGCACACTTGGGGGGCTCGTTGTTGATGACGGTGATGGGGATACAGACTTTCAAGTGGTTAGGGCGCATCTAGAAATCCAAAGTAAGAATTTCAGTCAGGAGGGTGATATGCAAGGTGTCTACATCAAGTTCTATCTGACCGAGAGTCAGCGACATGACAGCAAGCTGTTATACGAATGGATATTGGAGAAAGCCAAGCAGCTCGGACTTCCCGGTGGCTCGGTCTTTCGAGCGGTCGCAGGTTTCGGACGACACGGGCATCTGCATTCAGACACTTTCTTTGAATTGAGTGGAGAGCTACCGATGCAAATCGAATTCGTCGTGAGTTCGGTGCACGCAGAAAAACTCATCGTCGCGTTGAACGATGAGAAGATCAAACTACCTTATGTGAGCTACTCCGTTGAATTCGGAGTGACAGGCGACTGACAAGCGGTGTGCCGCTTGCCAGACAGGTGGATCACTTACCAGCCAAGAACTCTTCGATCTCGATCTCTGCAGCGATCCAATAACCCATCGCACCACCCGCAAAGCCGTTCTTCTCGGCCAAGTAGTAAGCCGCATCTTGCACCATGCGATAGCGCTCTTCAGGGGTCGGAGCAGGAGACGACTTCTTAGCAGCCACTTTCTTTACTGCTACTTTCTTTGGCGCAGCTGCTTTGGGTGCTGCTGCTTTTTCAGTTGTCTTCGCAGCGACTTTCTTCACAGCAGGCTTAGCTGCAGCAGTCGTTGTCTTCTTCGCGGCGGGTGCCTTAGCAGTCACTTTCTTCTCAGTCGATGCAGCAGCTGTCTTTGTGCGAGTCGTCGCGGGTTTCTTGGCTGTCGTAGCCGGGGTCTTTGTTGTTGCCATGATCACTACCTTTCAAGATTTACATACTAAATTCTCGGGCAGGTTCGTCAAATAACATGACAACCCCTGCTTGCTACGCGAATTCTACACGCAAGCCGCGCCTAACTATATTGAATCTTTTGTTAAATCTTCAGAATCCCACCCGCACAAGTCTGCGCTTTTTCAAGTCGGGTGATGGTGGGAAGTAGATTCAATCCGGTGTTCTCTTTGAGTTCGATCGCGTGTTCTTTCATGTCTTCCAAGTCGATGGCGATCTCATCACCCGCTGTGGCGAAGGCGATCACATTGCCGCTCTCGCATGAGGGGAACATCAGCGCACGGTCATCAAAGGCTTTCCTGATATAGGCGAAACCGCCTTCTACGCCACGGCTCAGACCGATGAGGTTCACGCCCATCACACCTTGGTTGGTCAAGCGATTACGACAGACTTGATAGAAGGGAAGCGTGTTCAGGTCGCCCGGATGTGCACGATCATTGAAGCCATCCACCAAGATGAGATCGAATTTCTTGTTCGTCTCCATCACGAATTTCGCACCGTCATCGATGACCATGTGGATGCGCTTGTCGTCATCGGGCAATTTGAAATAGGTCTTCGCGGCTTCTACCACTAGCGGCTCGATCTCCACCACCGTGATGTGAGCCAAGGGCAGATTGCGATAGATGAACTTGGTGAGTGAGGCGCAACCCAAGCCGATGAGCAGCACCTTGCGCGGGAAGCGTTTGTCGTCGCGCAACAGCAGGCTCGCCATCATCTCCTTGGTGTATTCCAATTCAAGGTTCCAAGGGCGTGCGATACGCATCGCACCTTGTATCCAGCGTGTTCCGAAATGAAGATAGCGGACACCCGCTTCTTCGCTGATATCGATAGAGAAACTCATAGTGCTTTAGGGGGAGGGGAGGAATGTAAAGTCTTGCGGATGATGAGACGGATAAGGGCGAGTAAAGATTCGACCAGTAGCAAAAGGATGAGTGCCACGACCGCGCCGAAGATGAGCGCATCTTGGTTCAGCGGCACGGCATAACTGTATTGAGCAAAAGTCTCATCCAATATCTCTTGGTCGCCATGCAACAGCACGTGCAAAGCTTTCTGCGGCAGGCTGGTCTGCAGGGCGGCGAGGTCGGCTTCGAAGCGCAACTTGCGTTGCACCATCTTCTCGATGGCTGCGCCTTCATCTTGGAAAGGCTTATCCACACTGTTGCGATGCAACTCGACGAGCATGTGCATATCGCCACCGAAATACTTGTTCGCGATGTCCTGAAAAGATTGCAGATTCACCGTCACCTCGCGCAGATGCGCATCTACTCGCTTCTCGTACTGATCGACGAAATTGGGGATCTGCAACCCGATCAACATCGCCACACAGGCGACGATGATCAGCAGATAGCGGTAGAGGATGGCGGTCATGGATTTATTTTGGGGCGATCTGGTTCAATAACCAGCGCGCCCATTCGGTCACTTCGGTCGCACTCATGCCGATAGTGGCTTGTTGCTTCGCCAACTCATCGCCCGCTGCACCGTGCAGATGCACTGCCAGCAACGACGCTTCATCCGTAGTCAAACCTTGCGCGATGAAGGCGGCGATCATGCCGCTCAACACATCGCCCATGCCGGCGGCGCTCATGCCGGGGTTGCCGGTCTGGTTGAGGTAGAGCTTGCCTTCGCGCGTGGCGATCAGGCTGCCTGCCCCTTTCAACACCACACTGGCGCTCAAACGCTTCACCAGATGTGTGGCAGAGCCGGCGCGATCCTTCTGGATATCTTCCGTGCTGCAAGCCAGCAAGCGGGCCGCTTCACCGGGATGAGGTGTCACCACGGTGGCGGCTTTGCGCGTGTGCAGCATGCCGCGCAGGTCAGGGCGGTCGGCGATGATGTTGAATGCATCGGCATCCAGCACCAGTGGCACGTCGAGGAGGAGGGCGTCGTACACGATCTTCTGTGCGGCAAGGCTTTGGCCCAAGCCACAACCCAGAACCACGACGTCAGGTTTGCTGTTCTTCAGGGCGGTACTGGCGGGGTGCAGCATCAATTCCGGCATCCGCATGTCCACCAGCGGCATCTTGTCTGCCAGCAGGCCGATATGCACGCAACCCGCGCCCATCTTCAACGCAGCGCGGCCTGCCAATATGGCTGCGCCTATCATGCCGTCGCCCCCGCCGATCACCGTCACCGTGCCGAACAGGCCTTTGTGGCTGTCCTTAGGGCGGGGCTTGAGGTAGGCGGCGACTTGCTTGCGGGTGATGGGGGTGGTTTTCATGCTGTTTTCCCTGAGTTTGTGAGGTCGGCTGCATTATAATCTGCCCCCGTTCTAATTGCCCTAAAGTGACCGAGTCATGTTCTTCACCTCGATTGGTAAATCTGCTCTTTCCGCCTTCCGTCTCGACAAGCTGCGCACCGCGCTGAACGCCACGAAGACCGGCGTCACACTCGAAGATACGCGCCACGTCTATTTCACCGAACTGTCGTCGCCCTTAGCTGCGAACGAAGTCGCCTTACTCAACCGTTTGTTGAGCTTGGATAGCGACGCAGGTGAGCCAGACATCGAAGGTAAGTCACAAAGCCTGTTGGTCATCCCGCGCCTCGGCACCATCTCACCATGGTCGTCCAAAGCCACCGACATCGCCAAGCATTGCAGCTTGTCACAAGTGAAACGCATCGAACGCGGCATCATGTTCTTCCTCAAGAGCAAGAGTGGCAAAGCGCTGAGCGATGCCGAAAAGAAAGCCGTGCTGCCATTGCTGCATGACCGCATGACCGAATCCGTCGTCAGCGACATCGACGGCATCGAAGACAAGATATTCAAACACGGCACCCCCCAGCCGCTGTCCAGCGTGGACATCCTCAAGGGCGGCAAGCTCGCACTGGAGAACGCGAACAAGGAATTGGGTCTGGCACTCTCCATCGACGAGATCGACTATCTGGTCGAGAACTTCAACAAGCTCGGACGCAACCCCACCGACGTCGAACTGATGATGTTTGCGCAGGCCAACTCCGAACACTGCCGCCACAAGATATTCAACGCGGATTGGATCATCGACGATGAGGCACAAGCCATCTCGCTCTTCGGCATGATCCGCAACACACACAAGTTACATCCCAAAGGCACAGTCGTTGCGTACTCCGACAACTCCTCCGTCATCGAAGGTGCAGAGATCGAGCGCTTCTACCCACGCGCGGGCGGGGCATACGAATTCAGCAAAGAGCTGACCCACATCCTGATGAAGGTGGAGACGCACAACCATCCGACCGCCATCGCGCCATTCGCGGGCGCGGCCACCGGTAGCGGCGGCGAGATCCGTGACGAAGGCGCAACCGGTACAGGCTCCAAACCCAAAGCAGGTCTCACTGGATTCACCGTCTCCAACTTGAACATCCCCGGTTTCGTACAACCGTGGGAAGCGAACCCCATCGGCAAGCCGGGTCGTATCGCGACCCCGTTGCAGATCATGATCGAAGGCCCACTCGGCGGCGCGGCGTTCAACAACGAATTCGGTCGTCCTAACCTCACGGGCTATTTCCGCACCTTCGAAGAGAAGGTCAACGGCGAAGTGCGCGGCTATCACAAGCCCATCATGTTGGCGGGCGGTTTGGGCAGCATCAAAGCCGAACACACCCACAAACACGATCTGCCAGAAGGCGCATTGCTCATCCAATTGGGCGGCCCCGGCATGCTCATCGGTCTGGGCGGCGGTGCGGCATCCAGCATGGATACCGGTGCGAACGCAGAGAACCTCGACTTCGATTCCGTGCAACGTGGTAACCCAGAGATGCAACGTCGTGCGCAAGAAGTCATCGACCGTTGCTGGCAACTGGGCGATAAGAATCCAATCCTGAGCATCCACGATGTGGGAGCGGGTGGTATCTCCAACGCACTGCCAGAGCTGGTGCATGGCGGCGGCAAGGGCGCGCGTTTCGAACTGCGCAACGTGCCGAACGAAGAGCGCGGTATGACACCGATGCAGATCTGGAGCAACGAATCGCAAGAGCGTTACGTGCTGGCCATCCCCGCAGAACGTCTGGATGAATTCGCAGCGATGTGCGAACGCGAGCGTTGCCCGTTCGCCGTATTGGGCAAAGCCATCAGCGAAGACCAACTCATCGTGCACGACGAAGAATTCGCCAACAACGCCGTGGACATGCCGCTCTCCGTGTTGCTGGGCAAGCCGCCCAAGATGACGCGCAACGTGAAGCGCGAGCAAGTGACACTGCCCAAGTTCGATACCAGCGACATCATGTTGAAGGACGCTGTCGAGCGCGTGTTGCGTCTGCCTTCCGTGGCGGACAAGACCTTCCTCATCAGCATCGGCGACCGCACCGTGGGCGGCTTCACCGCGCGCGACCAGATGGTCGGCCCATGGCAAGTGCCAGTGGCCGACGTGGCCGTGACCACGCTGGGTTACAACACCAATCTGGGTGAAGCCTTCGCCATGGGCGAACGCACGCCTATCGCTGTGTTGGATGCACCAGCCTCTGGCCGCATGGCCATCGGTGAGGCCATCACCAACATCGCCGCTGCGCGTATCGAAAAGATCGGTGACATCAAACTTTCCGCTAACTGGATGGCTGCTGCCGGACACCACGGCGAAGACGCTGCTATGTTCGACACCGTGAAAGCCGTCGGCATGGAGCTGTGCCCACAACTCGGCATCAGCATCCCAGTCGGTAAAGATTCGATGTCGATGAAGACGACATGGAAGGATGGCGAGCAACACAAAGCCGTCACCGCGCCGTTGTCGCTCATCATCACCGCCTTTGCAACATGCAGCGATGTGCGCGGCACACTCACCCCCCAACTGGTGGCCGACACCGACACCGTGGTGTTGCTGTTCGACTTGGGCGCAGGGCAGAACCGCATGGGCGGCTCCGCCTTGGCGCAGGTGTACAAACAAGTGGGCGACGTGGCGCCGGATGTGGACGATGCCAAGCAGCTCAAAGCCTTCTTCAATGTCATCCAACGTTTGAATAGCGACGGCAAGTTGCTCGCCTATCACGACCGTTCCGACGGCGGCATGTTGGCGGCATTGTGCGAGATGAGCTTCGCCTCACACATCGGTCTGGATATCCGCGTGGACGAATGCAAGGGCGACGACCTCGGCATCCTGTTCAACGAAGAGTTGGGCGCATTGGTGCAAGTTCGCCGTGCCGATCTAGCCGACATCTTCGTGCAGTGCGACGAGGCAGGGCTGAGCAACGTGCACGAAGTGGCGCGCCTCAACACCAGCGGCAACATCAACATCACACGCGGCAAAGCGACCCTGTTCAGTGAGAACGCCATCGCGTTACGTCGCATCTGGTCTGAGACGACCTACCAGATCCAAAAGCTACGCGACAACCCTGCGTGCGCTCAACAAGAGTTCGACCGCATCTTGGATGCGAAGGATGCTGGCCTACATGCCCAGCTCACCTACGACCTCAATGAAAACACTGCACCTGCGTTGCTCAAGTCCCGCCCCAAGATGGCCATCCTGCGCGAGCAGGGCGTGAACGGCCATGTGGAGATGGCCGCCGCATTTGATCGCGCTGGCTTCGCTGCGGTGGACGTGCACATGAGCGACGTCATCAGTGGTCGTGTGAATCTGCAAGACTTCAAGGGCGTGGTCGCTTGCGGTGGTTTCTCTTACGGTGACGTATTGGGTGCGGGCGAGGGCTGGGCGAAATCCATCTTGTTCAACCCACGTGCGCGTGACGAGTTCGAAGCCTTCTTCAAACGCAACGACACCTTCGCACTCGGCGTGTGTAACGGCTGCCAGATGATGAGTAACCTGCACGAGATCATCCCCGGTGCAGAGAACTGGGCGCACTTCGCACGCAACCAATCGGAACAGTTCGAAGCGCGCTTCGTCATGGTGGAAGTGCAAGAGACACCCTCCATCCTGTTCGAAGGCATGGCCGGTTCGCGTATGCCTATCGTCGTGGCACACGGCGAAGGCTTCGCCGACTTCGGCGGTAGCAAGAAACTGAAAGCCGCACAACCGTTGGTCACCCTGCGCTATGTCGATCACAAAGGCAAAGCCACCGAGATCTATCCGCTCAACCCCAACGGTTCACCGCAAGGCATCACCGGACTCACCACACCAGACGGCCGCTTCAGCATCATGATGCCGCACCCCGAGCGTGTGTTCCGTGCCGTGCAGAACTCATGGCATCCAAGCGACTGGCAAGAGAACGGCGCATGGCTGCGTATGTTCCAGAATGCTAGGAAGTGGGTGGGGTAGGTTGGATTGATGTGGAATGAAAAAGGCGACCGGAAGGTCGCCTTTTGTTTCTGAGTGAAAGCTACTAACCCATTTCGGTCATACATCCTTTCTGATAGCGGACACTCAATGCCCTTCGATCTCCTTAAGGCTCTCTTCCAGCTCTGCAGTTCTTGCCTTTGATTTAAGTTCAATACACTGGGAATAGAATGTATCGAAAGATGAACTTCCCTCCCAAGTAACATTCTCGAAATCGCAAGCGGCATCACGATAAGCTAACCATGCGCGTTGTGCTTTTACCAATTTAGCAATTGATTCCTTGGACTCAATTGCTTGCATGAGGGCTTTATAAGTACGATTTAGATTTTGGTCTGCCTCATCTTTTAATTGTCGCATTCCTTCATTATGTGAAGATTGCGAATAGTCTTCCACTGACCATGCAATCGAGCTTATAACTAACAACGTTGTGCTAATCAGAAAATGAATAGTTTTCATAACAAATTCCCATAGACTAAACACCAAGGACTGCTTCTGGCCGATTGCGGACATAGAAATACCAACCAGAATCGCAATCATTTTTGTTCAAACAAATCATCCAGCGGATTTTTCCCCGCAAGCGCACTGGCTGAAACTTTCTTCGCGGTGAATTCTTCTTCGATGTTGTCGCGATAGAAGCTCCATGCCGCACCGGAGTTGCTGAGTCTGCGCCACAGGTCTTCGCCTACGCCGCTGTGTTGCAATGTGTCGCCCGTGTCGAGTTTGACTTGCAGGATGCGCTTGCGCGCATCGTAGCCGATGGCACATAGCTTTCCGGAGTTGATGGATCTCATTTCCATGGTTGCTAGACGTGAGCGCCTTCATCGGCGAGTGTCTCGCGTATCTCGTCCAATTCTTCAACGGAGATGCCTAGATGTTCTAAGGCGCTCTCATAGTGATCGTCGGTCACTTCGAGTTTGATGTTTTCATCATGTTCGCGTAGCAAGCGTTCGGCGACGTGTGTGGTGGCGATCAATGAGACTGCGGTACTCGATAGGACTGAGTCTGGTAGGTCGTACACATCTTCTTCGTGATGGAAGCGGATGCATTGGCCAATGATGGGGGGCAGGCCCCAGTTGCGCGCTAACAATGAGCCGACGATAGGATGGGTACAGGGAAAGTGGTCTGCTTCGATCTTGATGAGTTCGCGCTGGTCTTTGATGGCGCTGGCGACCATGTCGGGGTAGTTGCTGAATCGTTTGCGCAGCAGTGGGATGGCGGAATCGTGGAACAGGGCGAATGTGTAGGCGGTGTCGGGTGCGATGCCGTGTTGTTTCCTGGCGATCATGCCAGCCGCTGTGGCGACGAGTGAGGCGTTGTTCCAATAGGTCTCTAACCATTTGGCATCTCCACCCGTCATGCTGTTGCGCAGCGCAGCCGAGGTGATGACGCAGATCACGTTGCGAATGCCTAGTCTGGCAAGTGCGACGGAGACGAGGCTAATGGGTTGGTTGCTGCGGAATAGGGGGGAGTTGGCCAGTTTGATGGTCAGTGCGGACATGCCGACGTCTTTTTCGATAGCAGCGCACAGTTTGCGGATATCGGGGTCATCTTTTTGGGCTTCTGTCATTGCCATGCTGACGATGGCAGGGCAGGTGGGGATGTCCATGTTCTTGAAGACGTGATCGATTTCGTCGTGTGAGAGCTCGCGATTCTGTGTCATTTTTTTTGTAGGCTAGCGTTAGTTTTGTCGGACATCGGTATCAACTGGTGATTCTGTCGCCTTGCGCCAGCCCCTATTCTGGAATCCCCGAAATCTTCTGTCTCTTAGTGCGGTGAGACGTGCGCTCGGTGGATGTGCAAGTCGGGCGAACTTTATGGGCTGCATTGGACAATGTCAATGATGAGGATCAGCGGCCTAGTGCTGGGGCGGGCCATGCCCTGTTAGACTTGGCACAGGATGTCATTGGAGAGTTCATACATGGAAAAAGAATTTTGGTTGGAGCGCTGGGAGCGCGCGGAGATCGGGTTTCACCAGAACGAGGTCAATCCTTATCTGCTGGGTTTCGGTCAGGCGTTGTCACTTGCGGACGCGGGCGAGGTGTTCGTGCCCTTGTGCGGTAAGAGTAAGGATATGGTGTGGTTGCGTCAGCATGGATGCACGGTGCTTGGGGTCGAGCTGAGTGCCATCGCGGTACAGGATTTCTTCAAAGAGAACGGTCACACGCCTACTCATACGAACACGGAGAAGTTCGAGTGTTGTGAGGCCGAGGGTATACGCATCCTGTGTGGGGATTTCTTCGATCTGAGTCAGGCGGACATGGCGAAGGTGAGTGCGGTGTACGACCGCGCTTCGTTGGTGGCGTTGCCGCCAGACATGCGTGAGCGTTACGCGCGCCACTTGGTGGATATCCTGCCGTCTGGCACGAAGATCCTGTTGATCACTTTCGATTATCCGCAGACTGAGATGCAGGGGCCGCCGTTCGCTGTTTCGGTGAACGAGGTGGAAGCGCTCTACAGCAAGTACGCAGAGATACAACTTTTGGCGCAAGAGGATGTGTTGGAACAGAACCCGCGCTTCAAACAACGCGGTATGACGCGCATGCAGGAGAACGTGTTCGTGCTTACGCTACGGTGAGGCCTAGCGAGCACCAGTCCTGCATGCCACCGCGATACCACTTCAACTTGGCCGCTGGGTAGCCGAGCGAGAGTAGGGTGCGGATGTAGTTAGGGGTTTGTCCACACCACGGGCCGTTGCAGAAGATGGTGAGGGTGTGTGCGGTGCTGAAGTCGTAGATGCCGTTCTTTTCTGTCACGCCGAACATCTCAAGCAATGTGTTTATCACACCCGGCAGGTCGGTGGCGCGCCCTGCCATGTCTTGCGCATAGGGGATGTTGATCGCGCCGGGGATGGTGCCTTTCGCATACCAATCGGCTGTGCGCGAGTCAACGACCATCAGTGTCGCATCACCTTCACGTATGCGCTTCAGCTGAGCCAACACTTCGAGTTCGCCGAACGTCTCCACGCCTGTCGCCAGTTGCATGGGCTGGATGCAGTAGGGCGGGCAGGCGCGCGCGGTGAGTGCGTATTCGGCCCTGATGGTGGCAGTCGTGTCCTGCTCGCGTCGTATGGTGATCGGTTGGCCATGGTGTAGCACCTCTAACGAGTGCAGGCGCAGGCTGATGTTGAAGTCGGGCATGCTGGTCTTTGCGCGGAGTTAGAAATTGTAGATACCGATGTAGTGGGTGATCTCTTGTCTTTCGTTCTTGATGGCGGTGATGGTGAGCCAGAAGGGATGCAGGATGCGCCCATCCTTGGTCTTGATGCGTATCTCGCCGCTCCATGAACCTGCCTGTATCAATCGCTTCCAAAGCTGTTCGTAGAAGCTCGTGTCGTGCATGCCTGATTTGAAGATGCGAGGATTCTGCCCGACGATCTCTTCCATGCTGTAGCCGAGTTTGTCCAAGAACTTCTTGTTGGCGCGGATGATGTTGGCATTCACGTCGGTGATGACGGTTGGGTCCTTGATCTCAAAGGCGACGGCGGCGATGCGCAAGTCGTCTTCGATCAGTTTGCGCTCTTCGATGTTATCGATGAGCGGACGGAAGATGAGGTAGTAGAAGACTGGGAACAGTAGGAGCGAGAGAAGGGCTGAATCCAAGAGTGCGCTTACCGGCTTTGAGGTGGGGGGAAGCCAATTCATGATATTCATCACGAAAGCTTCGATGATGAATACGGCGCATATCAAGATGATCAGCAAGCGTGTAACGGAGTAGTGGTTCTCTTTGGACGATTTTTTTTGTAGCGCGGATGTGGGACCAGACATGGCATTTCCCCTTATAGATATTGTTTTTCTGATGATGTTCCCCTCCATGCTGATTGGCAATAGGGACGGGCTCTTAGTAGAGTAAAGGGTAGGGGCAAGGCGGGCCTGGAAGATGATAGTCTGCGAACTATCGATAGGAGAGAGTCAATGGAGCATGTAGCAATAGTCACCGAATTCAAACGACGCAGACACACGTTCTATGCGCGTGGCATCTTGCCTGTGGTGGTGGTCATCCTTTTGGGATGTTGGGTGATGTGGCATGGATTGCCGGATGACAAGCCCATCGTGTTGGCGGCGAATCTGTTGATCTTTGCAGCAGGTGCTTGGTATGTCATCTCGGCGAAGCGTTACTACCGTTGCCCCGCGTGCGAGAAGGTGGTGGTGCCCACCAAGGCGGATGGCAGACCGAGCGACATCAGCTTCGGTATCGACTACTCGCCAGATGAGTGTCCGTATTGCAAGGTCAAGCTGCGTTAGTTTTTGTGCCGCGTCATCCCCGCGAAGGTGGGGATCCAGAGTCTTGTTGAAACTAGGTCCCCGCCTTCGCGGGAACGACGAATTTCGGTGCGCCCCCTGTTAAACTTCTGCATCAACATCAAGGAGCAACAAAAGTATGAAGATCGTTTTTGCAATCTGTCTGTTTCTATCCACTTCGTTCGCATGGGCGGCTGAGACTCATGCGGCGATGCAGGCCGAATCTGCTGTGGTCGAAGGCAAGGCGCTGGAAGTGCTGAACGTGGAGGGATTCACTTACCTGCGTCTCGATACGCAGCAAGGCGAGGTGTGGGCGGCGGTGATCAAGGGGCAGGTCAAGAAGGGAGATAGGGTCACGTTGAATGACGTGAGTGTGATGAACGATTTCGAGAGCAAGACGCTGAAACGCAAGTTCGATCGGATATTGTTCGGCAACTTGGTGGGTACTAATCGTGGTGCGGCAAAACCCTCTGCATTAGGTTCTGCTTTCACTGTGACGCCACCGCGTATGTCAGCACCCAAGCTAGAGGTGATCAGTGACGCACCCGTCGCCAAGGCGACAGGTGCGAACGCCAAGACGGTCGCCGAGGTGGTCACCAACGGCAGCAAGTTAAAAGGCAAGACCGTGGTGGTGCGCGGCAGGGTGGTGAAGTACAACGCAGACATCATGGGGAAGAACTGGGTGCATCTGCAAGACGGTAGCGGCTCTGAGGCGGATGGCAGCAACGACATTCTCGTGACGACGATCAGTACGACCAATGTCGGTGAGGTGGTGACGGCAACCGGTGTGGTGCAGACCGATAAGGATTTCACAGCGGGCTACGCCTACAAGGTGTTGATCGAGGGAGCGAAGCTGAAATAAGGCTTTGCGAAGGACGTGAAAAAGGCGACCACGTGGTCGCCTTTTTATTGGGTGTCAATTGAGTCAGTAGAGCAACTCTACCCAACGTCCTGCGGCGACCAATTCTTTGCGCTTCGCACTCCACGCTTCTGACGAGCCTGCGATGGTGCTCATCGCTTTGTCGATCTGTGCTTGTAGTTTGGTCAACCCTGCAACGTAGATGCGGCTGTTCGCGCTGTTCACCATCTCCCATACTTCGGCCGCGTTCTGTTCCAACGCTTGGTCCATGGCAACGGGTTCGTTGAAGGCTGGGCGTGGGCTGATCGCTTGGAAGGCTTTGAACGTAGGTTGGTCGTAGTAGTTGGCGAGATCGTTGTTGGCATCGTTCAAGTAGAGCATCTCCAAGCCGGAACGCGCACCGTGGAAGAGTCGCACCTTGCCTTGCCAGTTACCGTGTTTGTCGTAGATGGAGCGGATGAGGCTGCGGAACGGTGCGATGCCGGTTCCCATACCGATCATCAGCAGGTCGGTATAAGGATCGGTGGGGATGGCGAAGGGATAGCTGACGGGACCAGAGAATTCGACCGTGCTGTTGAGTTTCAAGTCGCACAGGTAATTGGAGGCGACTCCGCCGTATTCTTCACCGTTCACTTCATCCACGTAGGAACAGCGACGCACGCACAGCGAGAACTCGGTACCGGCTGTGGTGTAGTCATGGTCTGCCAAGGAATACAGACGCGGGTGATAGCGGTTGCCGTATTCGCCCGGTGCCAAGATGCGGATGCAACTGCCGGGTTGCGCGTCGAATTTTGGATCGTTGGTACGGAACACCAACTGCCACACTTCTTCACGCGAAGTCTCGGGGGTGATGCGAGTCGAACTCACGAGTTGGGCTTGGTGTATCGGTGCGTTCGCAGTTGCGGTATTGGCCATGTTCCTTCTCCTGAATCGTGACGACTAATAAGTACGCTTTGCTTCACCTGTTTTGTACATCTCTTCGAGCCTTGCTTTGGCATCTCCGTATTTCTGTGCGGCTGATTTCTTGAACCATTCTGCTGCTTTTTGGGCATCGCGCTCTGTACCGAGACCTTTGCGATACATGCTGGCGACGGTGTATTGCGCACCGGCGTCGCCCGCAGTGGCGGCTTTGGTGTACCAGTCCAGTGCCATGACATAGTCGGGTTTGAAGGCGGCGCCATCGCTATACATCTTGCCGAGTGCGAGATAGGCATCTAGGTTGCCTTTCTCTGCGGCGAACATGTACCACGTGAGGGCTTCGTCATCACTTTGCGGCACACCGGTCCCTTTTGAGTAGATCGCTCCTAAGTTGTACATCGCCCATGCGTCGCCTTTGTTCGCCAGATGACGATAGAGGTCGAGTTTTTGCGGGCAGGTGGTCTTGATGAAGCGCGCCTGTGTCTCGGCATATTGCACATCCACTTTCTCGGCGATGGGTTTGTAGCCAGTGCGCCATTCCCCTTCTTTGTATTTGTCCAGCACCATCAACGCTGCGTAAGACGACTCGCACTTGCGTATCGTGTCGCTCTTGGATTCCGCGCGAGCAGCATCGAGCGTGTGCCTGTGTGCCGTGTCCATCGCTCTGATGGCGCAATTGGATTCGTTATAGAGCGCGATCTTGGGGTCGAGCTTGGGTGGTGTATTGGGGTCGCAGGATGATGCGTGTGCAGATACGGCGATGAGCGTGAGGCTAGTTGCGACGATGAGGTGGTTGATGCGAATCATGGGCGATCCTTCATGCGTTGATTGTTCATGGCGTGAGGCACTCTAGGGGAGTAGGGCGTGGACTGTCAATGCACTATTCGAAGGGGAAGGAAACGCCGACGCCCCACGTCTCGTGCTTGTGGTTGTAGTCGATGAGGCTCTCTCCATAGCCGCTGAAATATTGCAGGTGGATGTTGGTGTTGTGTTGTCCCGGTGCGGCGAGCGCGAGTAGTCGATAAGCCGTCCACGGCGCACTCAGGTCGAGTTGTGCAGAACGCCCCTTGAGGACGAGGATCGCTTCCCAATTCTTGTTTTGCGAATAGCGCAGTTCGACTTCGCCCCGACCGAGATATTGAGTGATGTCAGGATTGTCATCGTTGGATGGCGATTCGGCGATCCTTTTCCAGACGCGTAACAAAGCGATGAACTTCCTGTCGCCCGCATAGTTCTGCTCTACACCTGTTTGAACATAGAACCGGTTCCAACTGCGCGATCTGGGTTCCGTCTGTCCGTTCGATTGGTGTACGACACCGAAGTTGAGGATGTCCGGATTGAATCTCGACGCGCCGAACAATTCATCGGGGTAGGTCGAGTAGATCAGTTCTGGCTCGTAGTTGTTCTCGCGAAAGGGCCGCGAATGGGCTTCGTCATAGACCTGCCAAAACGATAACAAAGTGTAGCCGACCCATAGTGAGCCAAGGCGGTCGAAGTCGCCGATATTGTGTTTCATGCTGAACTGGATCTTCATGTCGCGCTCATCCAGTGACAAAGGGGTCTGCACCTGATTGTTCGGATTGGGACTATAGGGAAGGTCGTTGACTTGGGAGGTCTTCGAGTGGATCAGAGTGTAATTGAGTTTATGCGTCACCAATGTGGCGTCGTTGGGAGCCCATTCTTTTGTAAGCCCCGTGCCGCGTGCAGATAGCAAGGGTTTGCCGCTGGGCTCGGGTGAGGGTTTTACGGAGGAGGCCTTTCTGTAACATTCCAGTTCGAGTTCGGGTGTCGTCTTGCCCTGTAACTCCGCGCAGGATCGTAAGTCGAGCACTTCCGCTCCGTGAGAGAAGGTCGGCACTAGTATGGTGAGCAACGTCACAAAAAGGGAGGTGAATCTCGGCGTTAGCGCATTTCTTATCATGGGGCGTATCTTAGCGTCTCATCCGCTGAGTTGCACGTCGTGCCATGCGCATCAGCGTTTATAATGCGTGCCCTATTCGTCATCCTGTTGGAGTCATCTTGTTCAAGCTTATCGGTATCGCTGCGGGTTATTACTTCTTTGGTTGGTGGGGTGTCTTTCTAGGTTTCATCCTAGGAGCGTTCATCGATCGCGTGCGTGTTTACGGTTCGGCGTCGCTGAATCCTTTGAAGCATGCCATTCGACAGGCAGTGTTCTTGGAGACGGTGTTCATCCTGATGGGTAGGCTGGCCAAGGCGGACGGCCGAGTGTCGGAAGAAGAGATCGCCCATGCCGAGCAGTTCATGTCCAAGCTGGGGATGACGAACGATCACCGCCAAACGGCGATCACTTGGTTCAAGCGCGGTGCCGATCCAGAACACGACATCGAACAGACCTACAGTAAATTCTTGAAACACTGTGGTCAGATCAAGAATCTGAAAGAAGTCATGTTGGTCTACCTGATCGTGATGGCGATGGCGGACGGCCATTTCCATGACGAAGAAGAGAAGATGTTGGCTGACATCGCGGCGCGTTTAGGGTTCGGCCCCAACGCCTTCAAGCACTTGGTGGATATGGTGCTGAACCAGAGCCACTTCGCGGGTGGCAAGGTCACGACGGAAGCCTCTTTGGATGATGCATACAAGGCGTTGGGTGTGACCAAGGACAGTAGTGATGCAGAAGTTAAACGTGCGTATCGCAAGTTGATGAGCCAATACCATCCAGACAAGTTGATGGGACAGGGCGTGCCGGAAGACATGATCCAGATGGCGACCGAGCAGGCCAAAGACATCCAACTCGCTTACGACCTCATCAAGAAGACGCGCGACCTTTGACCCGATTTGGGTGGAGGTACCGCAATCAGTGTTCCATTAGCTTCCCGATCTTGAGCAGTGTCGCAAAATCTTCTGCGGGCAGTGCTTTGCTGAACAAGAATCCTTGGAGTTCGTCGCAACCCCGTGTGCTCAGATAGGCGAGTTGTTCTTTGCTCTCCACACCTTCTCCGACGACCCTGAGCTTCATGCGTTGAGCTAGTCCGATGATGGAGTCTACGATCATCGCATCTTCGGCACGGAGGGTGACGCCCTGCACGAAGGATTGGTCTATCTTCAGGCTGTCGATGGGAAATCGTCTCAGGTATCCGAAGTTGGAATAACCTGTACCGAAATCATCGAGCGAGAGTTTGATGCCAACCTTCTTCAATTTATGCATGGTGGCGATGGCGCGGTCCGGCTCATGCATCAACATGCTCTCGGTCAGTTCTAGTTCCAGACAATGCGCCGGTATCTTGAATTTTTCCAGTGCTGCTTTGACCAGTTTGTCCAGATGTCCACTACGGAACTGACGAGCTGATACGTTCAGTGCCACGCAAACCTCGGGCAAGCCAGCGTCTAACCATGTACGCATCTGTGAACAAGTCTGTTCGAGCACCCAGTTTCCGATGGTGAGGATGACGCCTGACTTTTCTGCGAGTGGGATGAAGTCGCTCGGCGGGATCCATGTCCCGTTAGATTTTTTCCAACGCGCCAAGGCTTCTGCGCCGCAAATAGATCCGGTGCGGATGTCGACCTTGGGCTGGAAATGTATCTGTAGCTCGTTTTGCAAAACGGCGCGACGCAAGTCGTTCTCTAATTCGAGCTTCTTGCGTGCGTCGGCATTCAATGCTGAGGTATAGAAGGAGAACTGGTTGCGCCCGTTCTCTTTGGCAAGATACATCGCCGCATCGGCGTTCTTGGTAAGGTCGGCAACGGTTGCGCCATCGTCTGGGAACAAGCTGATACCGATACTGCCGCCGATGAAGACCTCAGCACCGTTGGAGAGATGGAACGGTTCGCTCAAGGCATTGATGAAGTCGCGTGCGATGATGGCGGCATCCTGTTTTTCTTGTAATGGAGCGGCGATGAGGATGAATTCATCCCCGCCCAATCTGCCCAAAGTGTCACCTTCACGCAGACGCTCACTCAGGCGGTTAGCCACGGCGCACAATAGTTCGTCGCCCACCAGATGGCCAAAACTGTCGTTCACTTGTTTGAAGCGGTCTAGGTCGATGAATAGCACACTCAATTGCTGATCGTGGCGATGAGCTTGTTCCAATTCCTGTTCCAAACGTGATTCCGCCAATGCGCGGTTGGGTAATTTGGTCAGCGGGTCATGATGTGCCATGAACTCCAATTTGGCTTGATTCTCTTTGATCTGAGTGATGTCGGCGAACACGCCGAGATAGCGAATGGGTCGTCCATTGTCGTCATAGATCGTGCTGATGGTGAGTAGCTGCGGGTATATCTCGCCGTTCTTTCGTCGGTTCCACAGCTCGCCTTGCCAGAAACCATGCTCTAAAAGATCCTTCCACAATGCCTGATAGAACGTCTTGTCTTGTCGTCCGGAATTGAGCAGTCTTGGATTTTTGCCAAGGACTTCTGTTGCGGTATAGCCCGTCATCCTCGTGAAGGCTGGATTGACCGCGAGCAACGCAGACGATGCATCTGTGATCATCACTCCTTCGTGAGTGTTCTGCATCACAGCGGCCGCCTCACGCAATTGTTGCTCTGCTTTGCGCCTTGTCGTGATGTCTCTTGCCATGCCCGTCGTGCCGATGACTTCGCCTTGGGCATTGAATGCGGGTGTCTTGAAAGTCTCGTGCCAAATTTGATTCTCTTTGACATTGACGACTTCTTCAAGCGAGATGCTCTTACCCGAGCTCATCACCTTTGCATCGTCGGCGCGATATTGTTCGGCCAATTCTTTGGGGGAGAAATCTAGGTCAGTCTTGCCCACTAACATCTCGGGAGAGGACATGCCGAAGGCGTTGGCGAACTTCTGACTAACAGTCAGATATTTCCCCTCGCGGTCCTTGAGCCAGATCAAGCCGGGTTGATTCTCGATGATGGCGGTCAGGTAGGATTCGCGTAGTTCTAGCTTTTCTTCTGCTTGTTTTTTGGCGGTGATGTTTTGATACAGCCCGAGCACGCCAAACACTTTTCCATCTTTATCTTTCAGAGGTACCTTGCTGGTATCCAACCAGATGGTCGTTCCATCGGCCTGTAATTGCGACTCGATGATGTGTTTCTTGGGATGATCGTTCGACATCACCTCGGAATCGTCTGCGCGATAGGCTTCAGCTTCTGCGCACGACCACGGCATCTCGAAATCATCTTTTCCAATGATAGAGGAAGCACTGGGGATATTGGCATCCTTGGCAAAGGCGTCGTTACACCCGAGGTACACGCTGTTCCTGTCTTTCCAGAAGATGGAGAGCGGGGCGGTGTCGAGTATCTGTTGCAGCATGGCTCGGTTGGTGCGCATCTCTTCATCTGTGTTGCGTCGTTCGGTGATGTCGAACAAGGTGGCGATGTGCGAACGTCTGCCATTGAACATGCCGGTGGCCGTGGTCATCATCACCCAGATGTGCCTTCCTCTCGCTGTACGTAACTCGACCACTTCAGCTTTGACTATTTCCCCCGCTGCTTGGCGCTCAACGATGCGGACTCTATCTTCTTGATGGACGTAAAAATCTGGTGCGCGTGCGCCCGTCGCTTTTGAAAGATCGAGTTCGAATAATGTTTCGGCAGGATGATTCGCAAAGGTCACTGTCTCGAGTTCTTCATCGATGATGACCACAGGGAAAGGGGCGCTTTCGACTAAAGATCGGTAGCGAGTCTCGCTGGCTTTGATCTCAGTCTCAAATGCTTTTTGTTCGCTGATGTTCCTAGCGACAGCGATGATGACGGACTGCCCAAAATATTCCCCTTTTACCAAGCTGACGCTCTTGGGAAAGATGCTGCCATCTTTTCGTCTTCCCCAGAACTCGAACTGCTGGGGAATGCCGTCGAAAGTACTTTCAACCGCTTTCATGGTGGCTGCAAGGTCGTTTCTATCGGGTGCGCTAACGAAGGCAGGAGTTGTGCCGATCAGTTCTTCTCGGGTGTAGCCGTACATTGACTCCGCACCTTGATTCACATCGATGAATTGAGCTTGCGGATTGAGGATATAGACCGCTTCAGTGATGCTATTGATGATACCGCGATAGGTCTTTTCGGACTGTTCGAGTTTCGTTTCGGCTACTTTGCGTTCACTGATGTCGCGCGATACGACCAATATGATGTCACGACCGAAATACTTTCCCTTGCTGGCATGAGAGGACTTCGGAAAGACTTCCCCATTCTTTCTGACACCCCACATCTCCATCGAGACGGGGTGGCCCGCGAGCACTTGCTGTAACTTGAGTTGCAGGTCATTTAAATCGTTCTTATGGGCATCCAAAACCGACCATGCCGTGAGTTTGAGTAATTCTTCGCGTGTGTATCGGTACGCCAATTCTGCGCCTCGATTCACGTCAAGGATTTTGCCTGTCTCATCGATGATGAGGATGGCTTCGGACAGATTGTTCAGTATGTCGCGATACGTTATTTCGGATTGTTCGAGTCTTATCTCAGCAGCTTTGCGCACGGTGATGTCTTGCTTGACCGCGATGAAGTGAGTGATGACCTTATCTTCTGTGTAGACAGGCGTGATGGTCATCTCTTCCGTGTATTGCGATCCGTCTTTGCGTTTGTTGACGACCTCTCCGCGCCAGACTTGCCCACTCAAGATGGTGTTCCATAGCACTTCGTAGAATTCGCGCGGTTGTACGCCTGACTTTATCAATTCCTTAGGCCGCTTGCCTAAGGCTTCTTCGAGCGAATACCCAGTCATTTCGGTGAACGCTGGGTTGGCCCATTCGATGATGCCCTCTTTGTCGGTGATGACGATGGCGTTGGCGGTGGTATTGAGCGCAGTGTTCTTTAGGTGTAGTTTGGCTTCTGCCCGCTTGCGCTCGGAGAGGTCGCGAGCTACTGCCACGATGTAGTATTCATGGTCGCGCTGAATGAGGGTGGCGTTCACCTCCACTGGGAACAGGCTGCCATCACGACGACGATGTTGCGTTTCGATCAGGCGTTTTCCATCGCGTGCGAATATGGCTAGTTCGGCATCCCATGATGCGCCGGGAGCGATGGAGGTGGCAATGTCGAACACGGTCATGCGTAACAACTCGTCACGCGTATAACCTAGACTGCGGCAGGCTTGGTCATTGCAGTCGATGAGGATGCCGGTCTTCTCGTGCGAGACAAAGATGGCATCGCTCACCTGTTCCATCAGACTGTGATAGAGCAACTGCTGGCGCGTCTGTTTGATCTGCTTGTGTGCGTGATGTAATTCCTTGCGTTGCCGTTCTAAGGTTTCATGTAGGAACTCGATATAGCGTCCCTGCATGTTCTTGACGATGTCGTGACGAGTGATGATGCCGCTCAATATTTCGCCTTCGACAACGACCAAGCGTCGGATGTTGGAGCGCTCCATCAGCCTCATCGCTTGTTGTAAAGGCAGATGTACATCCACCGTTTGTACAGGTGAATGCATCACTCTGGTGATATGTACACGCGTCGGGTCGTTGACGGTGCGCGCTAAGGAGACGGTGTCGCGTTCGGTGAGGATGCCTACGGGTATTTGATCGCGGGTGACAATGACGCAGCTGATCTTGTGATTCGCCATCATATCGACCGCATCGGCCAGCGTGGCATCTTCTTTGAGAGTGACGATATTGCGCGTCATTGCTGAGCCGACGGTCTTCAACTCGAACAGATATTCCATTCCCATGTGATGTAGGAAATCGGCCTCGCTGACGATGCCGATCAAGCGGTTATCGGTGTCTACAACGATGAGATGGCGATAGCCCTTGTTGGAGATGAGTTGGTAGGCATCACGAAAGTCCATGTCTGAGGTGGCTACCAAGGGGGGGGCACTCATCACATCGGACATGATCAACTCAGCGATCACCTTGCGCTCTGCCATCAAAACGATGGCATCTTTTTCGGTGAATATCCCTACGGGATGGTGTGATTCATCGACAGCGACCACGCAACTGATGCGTAGGGATTCCATGCTTGCCAGAACATCAGGCAAAGGAGTCTCGGGTGTCACAGTGAACACCGAGGGTGAGAGGATGGAGTGAAGAGTCAGTTTTTGCATACCAGCTTTGTGCCCAGCTGTTTTTGAAAGGATTCTAGCCAATGGTGTAGTGCTTGTATTGATGTATATCAATTAATCAGCAATAAAAAAGGACATCCGAAGATGTCCTTTTGTGTTGGAGGTGATGCTAATCACTCGACCTTGGCTTTTTCGCGCAACTCGGTGATGGCCTTCTGGATGGATTCTTGTTGTTTACGCTTTTCCAGTTGAGGGCGAACTTCTTCGAAGGTCGGTACCTTCAGTTCGCGTGTGTCTTCCAAACGGATCACGTGCCAGCCGTATTGTGTCTCCACAGGAGCGCTGACTTGGCCCTTAGCTAGCTTCAGGATTGCTTCGCCGAAAGGTTGTACGAAGTTGGTCGGGACGGTCCATCCCAGATCGCCTCCATTCTCTTTGGAGCCGGGATCCTTGGATTTCTCCTTGGCGACCTTGGCGAACTTTTCTTTCTTCACGCGTTTAGCGATCGTCTTGGCTTCAGCTTCTGTAGCGACCAGAACGTGAGAGACCTTGTACTCCTTGCTACCGACGCGCGCCTTGAGCGCTTCGTAGTCTTGTTTCAATGACTCTTCGCTGATCGGGTGGTTCTTGGCGTAGTCCTGTACGAACGCGCCTGCCAGAACGGATTGTTTCGCCAATTCCAGTTGTTGCGCCGTCTCACCTTGTTTGTCCAACCCAGCTTTTACAGCCGCTTGGGAGATCACTTCCAGATTGATCAGGTCGTCACGGATGGCTTTACGCATCTCAGGAGAATCTGGCTGGCCGCCTTGTGTAGTCGCTACTTTGACACGGAGATCTACACGCGATTGCGGGATGGAAACGCCATTCACCAGCGCGGCAGACTTGTCTGCGGCAGGTTTCTCATCGGCAGCGTGCGCGCCTGCGGCGAATGCCAGCAAAGCGGACAACAGGGTGAGCTTGGAAAATTTCAGCATGTTTCTTTCCTTATTTCAGAGTTTAAGTAGGGGTGGTTCGATGACCCGGCGCGCAATATAGCACGCCTAGGTTTTAGGCTGGAAAGACCTTCTTGTAGGGGCGTACAGCGACCTGAGCGTATACGCCTGCGGCGACATAAGGGTCTGCATCGGCCCATGCTTGGGCAGCTGCTAGCGAGGTGAACTCAGCGACGATGAGACTTCCGCTGAAACCCGCTGCGCCGGGGTCGATGGCATCGATCGCTGGAAAGGGGCCAGCGAGTACCAACCGTCCAGCATCTTGCAATGCTTGCAAGCGAGCCAAGTGGGCAGGGCGCGCACCTTGGCGTCTCTCTGAGCTGTTGGGAACGTCGTTACCGAAGATGGCATACAGCATCAATGACCTTCTTTCTTATCTTCTTCTACATACTTCGCCAGCATAGAGGCTTGCACGAGGATGAATACGATCATCATCGCGGTGGCGCCGAACAGTTTGAAATTGACCCACGCATCGGTCGAGTAGTTGAACGCGACGTAAAGATTCACAAAACCGAGCACGGCGAAGAATGCGCTCCACGATAGATTGAGGTTGTTCCAAACCGTATCGGGCAGCGTCATCTTGTCTTGCAACAGCGCACGCATCAGATTCTTTTTGAAGATGATGGGGGAGAACAACAATGCGGTGGAGAAGAACCAGTACAACACGGTCGGTTTCCACTTGATGAAGGTCTCGTCATGTAGCAGCAGCGTCGCGCCGCCGAACACGGTGATGATGCCCAAGCTCACCCACAACATGGTGTCCACCTTGCCGTGACGATATTTCACCCACGCGACTTGCACGAAGGTGGCGACGATAGCGGTCGCAGTCGCAGCGAACACACCATAGGCTTTAAAGACGGCAAAGAAGAGGATGACGGGGAATAGGTCGAACAGCAGTTTCATGTTTTATTTTCTATCGAGTGCGAGTGATGTCGAGTTGATGCAATAGCGCATGCCAGTAGGTTCTGGGCCGTCTTCGAACACATGGCCCAGATGGGCTTCGCAGTTGGCGCAGACCACTTCGATACGATCCATGCCGAGTGGGTCTTCGTCACGATATTCCACCGCCCCTTTATCGATAGGCTCCCAGAAACTGGGCCAGCCGGTGCCAGACTCATATTTTGTTTCAGAATCGAACAGGGGCATGCCGCAACACACACAGCGATAAACGCCAAAGTCGTTGCAATCCCAGTACTCCCCCGTGAAGGCGGGTTCTGTGCCGTGTTCACGACACACCGAAAATTGCTCTGGCGTGAGTTCTTCGCGCCATTCGTCGTCGGTCTTGTCTAAAGGATCGGTCATAGCACTTCGGCGGCATGATCCGCCAAACGTGAACGCTCACCGCGTTGCAAGGTGACGTGACCGCTGTGTGGCCAGCCTTTGAATCGATCCACCACATAGGTCAGACCCGAGCTACCTTCCGTGAGATAAGGTGTGTCGATCTGCGCGATGTTACCCATACACACTACCTTGGTGCCGGGGCCGGCGCGGGTGATGAGTGTCTTCATCTGCTTGGGCGTCAAGTTCTGCGCTTCATCGATGATGAGGTATTTGTTGAGGAAGGTACGGCCGCGCATGAAGTTGAGCGACTTGATCTTGATGCGAGAGCGGATCAGGTCACGCGTCGCGGCACGTCCCCATTCGCCGCCTTCTTCCGACGTCTGATTCAACACGTCGAGGTTGTCGTCCAATGCGCCCATCCAAGGGGACATCTTTTCTTCCTCCGTGCCTGGCAAGAATCCGATGTCCTCGCCCACAGGGACGGTGACGCGAGTCATGATGATCTCGGAATACAGCTTATGTTCCAAAGTCTGCATCAAGCCGGCAGCCAAGGTGAGCAAGGTCTTGCCCGTACCGGCTTGTCCCAACAGTGTGACGAAGTCGATCTCGGGATTCATCAGCAGGTTGAGCACGAAGTTCTGCTCACGGTTACGTGCCGTGATACCCCAGATGGCGTTCTTGGTGTGAGTGTAATCAGTGAGTGTGCGTAACGTGGCTACGGAGTCATCTTGAGTAGCGACGACAGCGTAGAACGGCTTATCAACGCCTTCCTCTTGATAAACGAATTCATTTACCAGCAGGTCACGGCAGGTCGGTCCTTTGATGTTGTAGAAGGTGTGGCCTTCGACCACGCCCGACACCATGTCCTTGCCGTTCTTCTCCCAGAAATCAGGATGTAGTTCCAACATGCCGGTGTAGAGCAGATCAGTGTCTTCCAACACCTTGTCATTGAAGTAGTCCTGCGCGGACAGACCCAAGGCACGCGCTTTGATGCGCATGTTGATGTCTTTGCTGACCAGCGCGACTTCGCGTTTGGAATGCAGTGTATGCAAGTGACTGACCACGCCCAAGATGGCGTTGTCGGCTTTGCCATTCGCCAAGGTGGCAGGCAACGGTGTATGGATGAACTCGGTCTGTAGATACAGACGGCCTGTGGCGTTCTTGTTACCCAAGGCATCCAGTGGAACGCCATCGTCGATGTTGTCTTGGCTGTCGTTGACCAAGTTGTCGAGGAAGCGGCTGGCCTGACGCGCGTTACGCGCGACTTCGGTCATGCCTTTCTTGTTGTTGTCCAACTCTTCCAAAACGAACATGGGGAGATAGACGTCGTGTTCCTCGAAACGGAACAAGCTGGTCGGATCGTGCATCAGCACATTGGTATCCAACACGAAGAGTTTGGTGTCTTTGTTCGGAGTTACTTTGCGTGCGTTCATGGCTTCCCTTATTTATAGAGTTTGAACAAAGGCGAGAACTTCTTGCGCGTGGCCATCCGCCTTGAGACCACGCCATTCTTTGCTGATGACACCTTTCTTGTCGAGCACGAAGGTGCTGCGCTCGATACCCCGCACTTGCTTGCCATACATCATCTTTTGCTTCATCACGCCAAACAGATTGCACACCGTCTCATCTGCATCGGACAGCAATTCGAAAGGTAAGGTGAACTTGGATTTGAAACCTTCATGTGACTTGACGCTGTCGCGCGATAAGCCGACGACCTCACAATCCGCCTTCTGGAATTCTGGATACAGATCGCGGAACTGTTGGACTTCGGTGGTGCATCCCGGTGTGTTGTCCTTGGGGTAGAAGAAGATCACCAAGGCTTTGCTGCGGATGGGGTGAAGTGTGAAATCGACTCCGCCAGTGGCGGGGAGGGTGAAATCGGCGACTGCTTTATTTGGCATTAATGACTCCAGTGAGGTGCCTGCATTGTTGTCAAATTCGTCTGAATAGGCAAGCGCAGACAAGTATCTTTTTCTGTGCTACGTTGCCCACCCCTGATTGTTCGAGAATTTTTGATGTCGGATGTCGATTTCATGCGCGAGGCGCTCAAGTTTGCCGAGCAAGCAGCACTGGCTGGCGAAGTGCCTGTCGGTGCGGTGGTGGTGAAGGATGGCGAGATCGTCGGGCGCGGATTCAATGCCCCTATATCGCGTCACGACCCTTCCGCCCACGCCGAGATCGCCGCACTGCGCGATGCGGCGCAGCGCATCGGCAACTACCGTCTGGTAGGGTGTGAACTTTTTGTTACCTTGGAACCCTGTGTGATGTGCGTCGGAGCCATGTTCCATGCACGTATCGCTCGGGTCGTGTTCGGCGCTCAGGACTATAAGACGGGAGCGGCAGGCAGCGTGCTCGACTTGTTCGCTCAGCCACAGCTCAATCACCATGCGACCATCCAAGGCGGGGTAATGGCCGACGAATGCGGCAAAGTCCTCACCGATTTCTTCGCGATGCGACGCGCGCAACAAAAGGCACAATGAACATCACTATCCACATCCCCACGCAGACGCTCGAACTGTTCGATGACAGTGGCAAGCCATTACGACGTTATATAGTCTCGACAGGTGCGCAAGGGGTGGGCGAAGAGAATGGTAGTTTTTGCACACCGCGCGGTCGCCATGTCATTCGCGCCAAGATCGGCGCAGGACAACCAGACAATGCGGTATTTGTGAAACGGCGTCCCACCGGAGAGATATATACGCCGGAGTTGGGTGAACGACACCCCGGACGGGATTGGATATTGACGCGCATCCTGTGGCTGTCGGGTTGTGAGAGCGGTTTCAATCGCTCGGGCAGTTGCGATACCATGCGGCGCTATGTCTACATCCACGGCACGCCAGACAGCACACCGTTGGGCAAGCCAGGTTCACGCGGTTGTGTACGTATGCGCAATGCAGAGTTGATGGAGCTGTTCGATCTGGTCACGGTAGGTACGAAAGTCCGAATCATCGCTTGATTTAAGGAGGTAGCATGAGCAACCCTTTCACAGTCAGTCTGGTGTGTTGGCATGACGGAGAACCTTTGCTACGCGCTGTACGCGATGCGGTGTTCATCCGTGAGCAGGGCGTCCCTGAAGAATTGGAGTGGGATGAGTTCGACGAGCAGTGTCGACATGCCTTGGCTTTGAGTCATAGCGGAGAGGCGGTCGGATGTGGACGTATCTTCACCAACGGGCACATCGGTCGTATCGCGGTCTTGAAACCGTGGCGTGATCAGCGAGTGGGTACCGCGATCGTTGAGGCGCTGTTGAACGAAGCGCGTTCACGCAAGTACAAGTTCGTGGATGTGGATGCGCAGACCCATGCAGTGCAGTTCTACGAAGGTCTCGGTTTTTCCAAGCAGGGTGAGGAGTTCATGGATGCCGGCCTACCTCACATCAAGATGAAGTTGGAGCTCAAGCCGCGCTAGACTCACTTGCCGTCGATATATTCCGCATCACTGAAATTCATCACCGCCTGTGGTTGGAACACAGTGAAGGCAGTGATGAGCATGCCCGTCAAGAACGCTTCGGTCAGCATGATGATGGGGGCGACCATCAGATAGTGGTGTTGCACCTCTTCCCAGTTGTATTTGCTCAGTAGCAACAAGAGCAAGGTGGCGGCTAAGGTGTTGAGTGCCACTGCCATCGCGCCGCATAGGAATCCATTCCACAGTACGAACAAGAACAGGTTCTTCGGCATACGGCGTTTGCTGAAACGTAACAGCCATTCGCTGAACAACACAGGGATAGCGATCATCAATAAACCGTTCAATCCCAGCGTGTTCCAATCCAAGCCCGCACGGAACCACGTGGCGCTCATCACCAGCGTGAGTGCGATGATGGCGACTTGCCAGCCGAACATCAGCATGAACAGTGTCGCGCCAAGGATGTGGAAATTGAAGCCGGGGCGGATGCCCGCGTTGAACTGCCAGAAGATGAACGCCCCGATGATGAGTGCGACCAGCGCGTTCACCATGATGCCGTTGTCCAACACTTTGCGCCAAGGCGCGTGACGTGCCGAAACCACAACGAAACCTGCGAACAAGAAATTAGCCAGCCACCACCAATCGCTTGCGAACAGTTGTGTGGGGAGGTTCACGGCAAGTCGTAAGGCAATGCTTGGAATCTCAGTTGCGGGCCATCTACTGTTCCAAGATGGATGGTGGCACTCTCATGGCTAGCCGTTTGCACCACAGCCAGCAGGTCCATCCCGCCATTGGGTGAGGGCTGAGCATCCACTACCGTGCCGCAGGATTGTTCTGCAGATGCTGGGCTGAACAAAGCATCACCTGCTTTGGCTTCGGTCGCATCATCAAGATGTGCCAGATACATGCGGCGACTTGCCTTGCCGAGGTAGTGCATACGTGCCACCACCTCTTGTCCGGGGTAGCAACCTTTCTTGAAATTCACGCCACCGATGACTTCGAAGTTGAGCATCTGCGGTACGAAGGCTTCGAGCGTGGACGCCTGTACGAAAGGCACGCCAGCGCGAATATCCAACCAATCCCAGCGATTCGAACCGACAGCGTGCAGTGCGGAGAGTGATCGCCACAACTCGATGGCACGCTGCGGTGTGGTGGCGATCTGGAAGCGATCCGCTTCGCGGCAAAGGATGCTGTCTTCGCCCTGTGTGGCGACTTCCATGGCCTGCTGCGGCAGCGCAGGGTAGAGGGCTTGCAAGGTCTTGCACGCATCGGCGCCTGCGACACCGACACAAACCGACTCGGCGCTCACATCGCCGATCTTCACTTTACTGCGCAGCACATACATCGAAAGTTTCTTGCGGATCTGTTCGGTCAGGCTGTGGTGCAGTTGCAGCACATAGTCGTTGCCATCACGCCAGATCAGCATGCTCGCCAACATACGCCCTTTGGCATTGTTGAAGCTGGAGAGCTGTGCATGCGTCGAGGTGACTTCGCGGATGTCGTTGCTCAGCAGGTTCTGCAAGAACGGCTGTGCATCGTCGCCTGAGACCTTGAGCAAGCCGAACTGTGAGAGGTCGCAGCGTACCGTGCCATCGCGTGATGAGATGCGCTCAGCGGCGGCATCACCGAAATGTCGAGCGATGCCATCTTGCAGGTGTGCGCCTTGGGTGGAGAGGAATGTGTGCCAGTCTTGATTCATCATGTCTAGTCCCTTATCGATAGGCTCAATCTTACCTTGAGGACGCTCCTTCGGCTAAACTCTCGCACCATGAAATCCATGTTGCTTGCCCTGTCTTTGTTGCTGCTAACCGCCTGTGATGGCGGTCTGTGGAACGATCCCTATCCAGCTGACGATGCAGGCAAGTCCATCCTCTATACCGCGTTCACCGAGCGTCCCAAGCACCTCGACCCCGCACAGGCATACAGCGAGAACGAATATGAGTTCCTCGCGCACATCTATTCGCCGCCACTCCAGTACCACTACCTGAAGCGTCCCTATCAGCTCGTTCCTCTAGCAGCGAGTGAGATGCCGTCTGTGCGTTACCTAGATAAAGATAAGCGCCCATTGTCCGCTACGGCTGCCCCGCAGCGCATCGCTTACAGTGACTATGAAGTGCACATCAAGCCGAACATGCGCTACCAGCCGCATCCTGCTTTTGTGCCCGAGTACATGCACCTCACGGCAGCTGACTTGGCTAACGTCCATACCTTGAGCGATTTCAAACAGGTGGGCACGCGTGTCGTCACGGCGGCGGACTACGTGCACCAGATCAAACGTCTCGTGCATCCGCAGCTGCATACGCCCATCGCCGGGGTGATGGGTGAGTACATCGTAGGCCTTAAGGAATATGCGGCAGCGTTGCAAGTTGCCAGCAAGTCACTAGGTTTCCTCGACATCGACGAATATCCATTGAGTGGTGTGGAGGTGGTGAACGACACCACTTATCGCATCACCATCCACGGCAAATATCCGCAGTTCGCCTACTGGCTGGCGATGCCCTTCTTCTCGCCCATGCCGCAAGAGGTAGAGCGGTTCTATGCGCAAGCGGGAATGAAAGAACGCAACCTCACGCTGGACTGGTGGCCGGTGGGGAGCGGCCCCTATTACCTGTCGGAGAACGATCCCAACCGCCGTATGGTGCTGAGCAAAAATCCTTATTACGACAGCGAGACCTATCCGAGCGAGGGCGAAGCGGGGGATGCGCCAGCCGGCTACTTGGCGGACGCAGGCAAGCCCTTGCCACTCATCGACCAAGTGGTGTTCTCGTTGGAGAAGGAGACCATCCCGTACTGGAACAAATTCTTGCAAGGTTATTACGATGCCTCCGGCATCAGCTCGGATAGTTTCGATCAGGCGGTGCAAGTGAGTGTGAGTGGCGAAGCGGCAGTGAGTGACGAGATGAAGGTGCAGGGCATCACACTCAACACCGCAGTAGCCACTTCTACCATGTACACGGGATTCAACTGGCTAGACCCAGTCGTGGGCGGAAGCTCTGAGCGTGCCACCAAATTGCGCCGTGCCATCGCTATCGCGGTGGACTTCGAAGAGTTCATCTCCATCTTCGCCAACGGACGCGGCATCTCTGCTCAATCGCCAATACCTCCCGGCATCTTTGGATTCAAAGAAGGTCGTGATGGCATCAATCCGTATGTGTACGACTGGATGGATGGTGCACCCAAACGTAAAAGTATCGCCGAGGCGAAACGTTTGTTGGCAGAGGCGGGTTATCCCAATGGCGTGGATGCCAAGTCCAAACAACCGTTGGTCATCCACCTCGACACCACGGCCAATGGCATTGGTAACAAGTCGCGCCTAGATTGGATACGCAAACAGTTCGACAAGATCGGCGTGCAGCTCGATGTGCGCAGCACCGACTACAACCGATTCCAAGACAAGATACGCCGTGGCGATATGCAGATGTATTACTACGGTTGGAACGCAGACTATCCCGACCCCGAGAACTTCTTGTTCCTGTTGCACGGGCCGCAGGGCAAGGTGAAGTTCAGCGGCGAGAACGCCAGCAACTACAGCAATCCTGAATTCGATCGCCTGTTCGAGCAGATGAAGAACATGGAAAACGGACCGCAACGCCAAGCCATCATCGACGGGGCGCTGGAGATACTGCGCCGCGACTCACCCTGGTTGTGGGGCTACCACCCCAAACAATATGTCCTGCAACACGGCTGGCTAAACAACATCAAGCCCAACATCATGGCCAACAACAAACTCAAATATTGGCGCGTGGATGCCGCCGAACGCAAACAACTGCGCAGCACATGGAATCGCCCTGCTTACTGGCCGTTGGCGCTTGGATCCGTGTTGCTATCGTTGTTCGGGGTGTGGATGTGGCGTGTGCTGAAGAAACGCGAGGATGCAAGATGATCGCCTACCTCATCCGCCGCATCCTCTACGCCATTCCCATCCTCATCGGGGTGAATCTGCTCACCTTCGCGCTGTTCTTCGTGGTGAACACGCCAGACGATATGGCGCGTATGCAGCTTGGTATGAAGCGGGTGACACCGGAAGCTATCGAGAAGTGGAAGCAGCAGCGTGGTTACGACAAGCCGCTGCTCATCAACAGTGCGGCTACGGGTACAGACACATTCACTGACACCATCTTCTGGCAGAAGTCGGCCAGCATGTTCGTGTTCGACTTCGGTTATTCAGATGACGGGCGCAGTATCGGGCGTGAGATCGCTACCCGTATGGGGCCGAGTCTTGCCATCGCGCTACCGACCTTTCTCGTCGGCCTCTTGGTATATGTGAGCTTCGCCTTGCTGATGACCTTGTTCCGCGCGACTGCGCTCGACATCGTTGGCGTGGCTTTGTGTGTGGTGCTGATGTCTATCTCTGGTTTGTTCTACATCATCGGCGGGCAATTCCTCATCAGCAAGTTGTGGCATCTGGTGCCTATCTCGGGGTATGCGGGAGGCGCAGATGGTTTCAAATTCGTGGTGCTGCCCATCGTCGTTGGCATCATCGGCGGCATCGGTTCCAGCAGTCGCTGGTATCGCACCATCTTCCTCGAAGAGATCGGCAAGGACTATGTGCGTACTGCGCGTGCCAAAGGGCTGTCCGAGTTGCGTGTGTTGTTCACCCATGTGTTGAAGAACGCGATGATCCCCATCCTGACTGGGGTGGTGGTAGTCATCCCATTGCTGTTCATGGGCAGTCTGCTCACCGAATCTTTCTTCGGCATCCCGGGTTTGGGTAGCTACACCATCGATGCCATCAACGCGCAAGACTTCAGCGTGGTACGTGCGATGGTGTTCTTGGGATCGGTGCTGTACATCGTGGGACTGATACTGACCGACGTCTCATACACGGTGGTAGATCCGAGGGTGAGACTCTCATGAGTTTCATCCCCGTCATCCTGTGGAGCGATGCCTTGGTGTTTCTGCTCATCGCGGCATGTATCACCGCGACGTTGTATGTGCGCAAACGTGAACATCTGCTGTTGCCGTGGCGACGCGTGGCGCAGAGCAGCATGGCGATGGTGTCGCTCTTGGTGTTGTCCTTGTTCTTGCTGGTGGGTTTGCTCGATACCTTGCACTTCCGTATCGCACTGCCGCAATCGAACAATGGTGAGAAGGTATATTCGCCCGAGGTTTTGAGTGTGTTCGACAAGGTGGTAGAGCCATTGCGCACACACACTGAGAAGACCTATTCCGCGCCATTCGCGCTGACGCTGTACGCCAAAGAGAGCATGACGGATGCTCAGGGCAACATCGTGCGTGAGTATCCGAGATTGCGCTTCGGTGGGGCGCATCTGGCGGATGAGGCAGCGCGTGACGGCGATATCGCAAAGCGTGCATCTGTAGGCGCTTTGATGGGTTTGCTCGCGGGAGGTGTGCTGATGCTGTTGGTGCGTCGTTGGTTCGCGCAGACGGCTGTTCTTGTCACTATCCTTATTGCAGGCACGCTCATCGGCGCTATCGCCAATCTATCCACTGCGTATCACGTGTTGGGTACGGACAAGGTCGGGGCGGACGTGTTGTACCTCTCGCTCAAGAGCATACGCACTGGACTCATCATCGGCACGGTGACGACGCTGGTGACGTTGCCCTTGGCTTTGTTCCTAGGTGTGGCGGCGGGTTACTTCCGTGGCTGGGTGGATGATGTCATCCAATATATCTACACCGTGCTGAGTTCTATCCCTAGCGTGCTACTCATCGCGGCGGCAGTGTTGATGATGCAAGTCACAATCGATACACATCCTGAATGGTTCACCACTTCTGCCTCGCGTGCAGACCTGCGTCTGGTGTTCTTGTGTCTCATCCTCGGTATGACGAGTTGGACAGGACTGTGCCGCCTGCTGCGCGGCGAGACGCTTAAGCTGCGCGAGATGGAATACATACAAGCGGCGCAATCCTTCGGTGTGTCATCCATGCGCATCCTCACGCGCCACATCATGCCCAACGTCATGCACATCATCCTCATCGCGCTGGTGATGGATTTTTCCGGTCTGGTGTTGGCTGAAGCGGTGTTGTCTTACGTGGGGGTTGGGGTCGATCCTTCCATGATCTCGTTCGGCACCATGATCAATGGCGCGCGCCTAGAGATGGGGCGCGAACCGATGGTGTGGTGGGCGCTGGCCGCAGCCTTCAGTTTCATGTTGGTGCTGGTCTTGGCGGCGAACTTGTTCGCCGATGCGGTGCGTGATGCATTCGACCCACGTTTGAATCGCACGGAGGCCAAGTGATGTCTAGCTTGCTCAAGGTCGAAGGATTGGTCACTAGGTTGCGCAACGGCGCGGCCATCGTGGACGGTATCTCGTTCGAGATTGCGGCGGGTGAGACTTTCGCCTTGTTGGGTGAATCAGGTTGCGGCAAGTCGATGACGGCACTGTCGTTGATGCGTCTGCTGCCTGATGGTGTGCAGAACGCAGGCGGTGCGGTGCAGATGGAGCAGGCATCGCTCTTCGAATTGCCTGAACGAGAGATGCGCAGCGTGCGCGGTGGCAAGATGGCGATAATCTTCCAGGAGCCGGGGCTGAGTCTGAATCCGGTGATGACGGTGGGGCAGCAGATCGCGGAGGTGTTGGAACTGCATCAAGATCTGAATGCCGATGCAGTGTTGCAACGCAGTGTCGAACTGCTGGATCAAGTGGGAATCCCTGATGCCGCGCGCCGTATCGATGAATATCCCTTCCAACTTTCTGGTGGCATGAAGCAGCGTGTGATGATCGCGATGGCGTTGGCAGGCAGTCCGCGCCTGCTCATCGCGGACGAGCCGACGACCGCATTGGATGTGACGATACAAGCACAGGTGTTGCAACTGTTACGCGACACGCAAGCGAAGACGGGCATGGCGATGCTACTCATCACACATGATCTCGGTGTGGTAGCAGAGACGGCACATCGTGTCGGTGTGATGTATGCAGGTCAGGTCGTAGAGCAGGCATCGCGCGATGATTTATTTGCTAAACCTTTGCATCCCTACACGCAGAAGCTTTTCGCCGCTTTGCCAAGCGCTGGGCGCGTAGGACAGGCTTTGAGCGCCATCCCGGGTAATGTTCCAACGCTTGGCAGCATCACGAACGGATGCCGCTTCGCTCCCCGCTGCGACAAGGCTTGGACTCTGTGCCATGAGCAGACGCCGGCTTGGACAGCGGTGGGTGAGGGGCAGGGGGTGAGGTGTCATCTGTATTCGTGTGCTGTGAGCACAGTGCTGAGTACCGAGTCGGCTTCCCAGCTTTCGGTACCCAGCATTCAGAACTCAGCACTTAGTACTCAGCGCTCAGTGCTTCTGCAAATCTCCGACTTGCGCGTTCATTTCCCCATCCGCAAAGGTCTGTTGCAACGCGTCGTCGGGAGTGTGAAGGCAGTGGATGGAGTTTCGCTATCCATAGCAAAAGGTCGCACCTTGGCGCTGGTCGGTGAGTCCGGTTGTGGCAAGACGACACTCGGGAAATCTTTGCTGCGACTCGTGCCAGCAACGAGCGGTAGCGTGCAATTCGACGGCAAGGAATTGATTGGTACAGGCGCATCGCGTGCGACCATGCAGATGGTGTTCCAAGACCCTTACGCCTCACTCAATCCCAAGATGCGGGTGGCGGAGATATTGGAAGAGGGGATGAGCGCGCTGAACATCGGTAGCAATAGCACCGAACGGCAGAAGTACATCGACGGATTGCTGGACAAGGTAGGACTCGCGCGTGACAGCAAGTGGCGCTACCCGCATGAGTTCTCCGGCGGCCAGCGCCAGCGCATCGCTATCGCACGCGCCTTGGCGGTGTCGCCGCAATTGTTGATCTGCGATGAGCCGACGAGTGCATTGGATGTATCGGTGCAGGCGCAGATATTGAATCTGCTGAAGTCGCTACAAGATGAGTTGGGTCTGAGTTATCTCTTCATCACACACAATCTGGGGGTGGTGGAATATTTGGCGCATGAAGTGTGCGTGATGTATCTGGGGCGTATCGTTGAGCGCGGGACTACGCAGGAGGTGATGCATTTGCCCAAACATCCTTACACGCAGGCACTGCTGTCTGCGGTACCGCGTATCGATGGGGAGGGGCGGGTGTTCATCAAGCTGGAAGGCGATATGCCTTCACCGTCGAATCCACCGAGTGGTTGCCACTTCGCACCACGATGTTCACATGCCATACCTGCTTGTGATACCTATCCTGAAACGACAGAACTCAGCGCGACGCATCGCGTGAGTTGTCATCTCTTCAATAAATAAGATCAGCGGGAGTTGTAGGCGAGGCGGCTGACTGGCTTGGCGGCCGCGGCGCGCTTCACTTTTTTGGATACGGATGGACGATGCTTGTTCGTGCGTTTTACGGTTGCACGACGTGGATATGCGGCGCCGGGCAAGATGGTGAAGCGTTGGCCTACACGCAAGCGATGACTACCACGGTTCATCGCAACCAAGTTGGCTTGGCTAGTGTGGAAGCGGCGTGCGATGGTAGAGATGGTGTCGCCTTTGCGCACGGTGTACGAGAAGCCGGACATCTCTTGCACAGCTGTCGCATGCATATTGAATGGCGAGAACTCATCGTCATCTGCGGCAGGGACCAGCAGGGTCTGCCCATTGCTTTGGACCGCATACTTAGACAGGCCGTTGGCCGAGCGCAGATGGTCTAGCGGGATGTCGAAGCGGGATGCGATCTCTTGGAACGACTCACCTTGTTCACTCTTGTAGGATTTCCACGAAACCAAGCGTTGATCGCTCTTTTCCAGATTCGCGCGGAACGTCTCGACCTTGTCCACGGGCAGCAATATCACTTCGGCCTGATCTTGCAGGATGACGGGGCGATTGTTGGCGGGATTGAGTGCGGTGAACTCTTCCATGGAGATCTCTGCCAATTGTGCGGCGACCTTGATGTCCATCGGTTTGGATGGGGTGACGATGGCGAAGTAGGGACGATTCGGGATGTCGGTCAACACGATACCGAACCGTGCGGGATCGCTCACGATGTTCTTCACTGCGAGCAACTTGGGTACGTAGTTCGCCGTTTCGCGTGGCATCTTGAGGTGGGAATAATCGGTCGGCTTGCCTAATCTACGGTTCTTGGCCTGTGCACGTGCGACGGCGTTCTCGCCCCAGTTGTAGGCTGCCAACGCCAGTTCCCAATCGCCGAACTGGTTATGTAGTTTCTCTAGATAATCCAAAGCGCCGTTGGTCGCGCCGATGACATCGCGACGTTCGTCATACCACCAGTTCTGTTCCATACCGAAGTGTTTGCCGGTGGAGGGGATGAACTGCCAGATGCCCGACGCACTCGCGACGGAATTCGCACCGGGATTGAAAGCGCTCTCGATGACGGGAAGCAGCGCGATCTCGGTCGGGATGCCACGGCGTTCCACTTCTTCCACGATGTAATACAGGTAACGTCTCGCACGTTCGCTCATTCGCAATACGTATTCGGGATGGCTTGCGTACCATTTCTCATGGCGCTTGATGAGCGGGTTGTTCAGCTCATTCATGGCAAACCCGCTGCGGATGCGCTGCCACACATCTTCGTCAGGGATGGCAGACATGACTGGGTACGCTTCTTTGACGCTAGTCACCTCGACATCGTCATTCGTCGTCTCGGCAGATTTGGTTGGGGCCACGAAGACGCGCTGGATAGTAGGCTCTGCGGCAGGTTCTGGCGCAACGATCATCGCTTCGCGGATCGGTGCGGGAGTCTGTGATTTGGATTGAGCCTGTTGTTCAAGCGCGTTAGAAACTGTTGAGGCTAACGTTGTTGCAATAAACAAAGACAGCGCGGCAAGGCGCGCTGTCTTTTTGATACTGATGTGACTGACTGATTTTGCTATCAACGAATGACCTCTATAAATTTCCCCGAGGGTACCTACGTCTTCGCTAAAACCCAGTCAACATCATTTAATGACTTCCTTCAATTGTTCAAGGATGCCTGGATTTTCAAGAGTCGAAACGTCTTGGGTGATCTCCTCGCCCTTGGCGATAGCGCGCAAGAGGCGGCGCATTATCTTTCCAGAACGCGTCTTAGGCAAGTTCTCTCCGAAACGGATCTCATCTGGCTTGGCGATCGGGCCGATCTCTTTACCTACCCAATTGCGCAATTCTTCAGCCAATTTTTTGGCAGCAGCAGCATCGGCTGGGCGTGCACCCTTCAACACCACGAAGGCGACCACGGCTTCGCCCTTGATCTCGTGCGGCTTACCGACGATGGCGGCTTCTGCCACGAGAGGATTAGATACCAGTGCGGATTCGATCTCCATGGTACCGAGACGGTGACCGGAGACGTTCAGTACGTCATCGATACGTCCCATGATCCAGAAGTAGCCGTCCTCGTCGCGGTGAGAGGAGTCACCGGCAAGGTAAGCGCCTTTCATCTCTTCTGGGAAGTAGCCCTTCTTGTAGCGTTCTGGATCGCCCCAGATGGTACGGATCTGTGAGGGGAAGGGCTTCTTGATGACGAGGAAGCCGCCGTGTTGGTCGTTTACTTCGTCGCCCGCTTCGTTGACGATGGTGGCCATGATGCCGGGGAGTGGCAAGGTGCAGGTGCCGGGTTTGATTGGCATCGCGCCTGGCAATGGGGCGATCATGTGGCAACCCGTCTCGGTCTGCCACCAAGTATCAACGATAGGGCACTTCGCATGACCGACGGTGTTGTAGTACCACATCCAAGCTTCTGGGTTGATCGGTTCACCAACCGTACCTAGCAGACGCAGGCTGGACAGGTCATATTTGGTAGGCAAGTCGCCACCGAGTTTGATGAGGGAGCGGATCGCAGTCGGAGCGGTATAGAAAGTGGTGACCTTGTGGTCTTGGATCATCTTCCAGAAACGACCGGCATCAGGGAACGTCGGTACGCCTTCGAAGATGACTTGGGTCGCACCCATCGCCAGTGGGCCATAAGCCACATAGCTGTGACCTGTGATCCAGCCCACGTCAGCAGTACACCAGAAGATGTCCGAATCTTTGTAGTCGAACACCCACTTCATGGAGACCATCGCGCCCAACAGGTAACCACCGGTCGAGTGTTGTACTCCCTTGGGTTTGCCGGTGGAGCCGGAGGTATAGAGGATGAACAGTGGATGTTCTGCGCCTACCCATTCAGGTTCGCACACGGAGGATTGGCTGTTGAATAGGTCATGCCACCAGATCTCGCGGTCTTCATCCAGCTCGATATCCGCACCGATGCGTCGGTAGACGATGACCGTATGCACTGCTTCGCAACCGCCAAATGTCAGCGCTTCATCCACAGCAGGCTTCAAGGGCATGGCTTTGCCGCCTCGATATTGTCCGTCAGCGGTGATCACTGCAACAGCTTGTGCATCGGTGATGCGCTCGTGCAGGCTCTTTGAGGAAAAACCGCCGAACACCACGGAATGGATCGCGCCGATACGTGCGCAGGCTTGCATGGCGACTACAGCTTCCACGCTCATTGGCATGTAGATGATGACACGGTCGCCTTTTTTGATGCCGCGCGACTTTAGGCCATTAGCGAACTGGCTGACGCGGCCGTGCAGTTCTTTGTAGCTGACCTTGGTGACTTTGCCGTCATCTGCTTCGAAGATGATGGCGGTCTTTTCTGGTTGTGTCGTGAGGTGACGGTCTAGGCAGTTGTACGAGACGTTCAATTCGCCGTCTTCGAACCACTTATAGAAAGGAGCGTTGCTTTCGTCCAATGTCTTGGTGAACGGTTTTTTCCACAGCAGTGTCTCGCGGGCCAATTTTGACCAATAGTCTGCGTAGTCCTTTTCCGCTTCGGCACACATCGCCTTGTAGGCTGCCATGCCAGACACGTTGGCTTGCTTGACGAATGCTTCTGAAGGATTGAATACACGGTTCTCGTGCATGACGGACTGGATGTTGGACATGGTGGATTCCCTTAGTTTTGTTTATCTATATCAGATGCCAGCGATCTGCTTCAGATCGAAGCCCCATTTGATGGAGTCTTCGGCGCTGGCGATACTCTCTTGCGAACGGCTCAAGTCTATCATTTCAGGCAATATCGGCTCGTTCGACTTGGTCGAGAAAAACACTTTGACGATGGGCATCAGAAGGCTCTTCTCAGTCTGCTCAATGACTATAGCCAGCCTTCCTGACTTGAGCCTTACTAAGGTGCCAGAGGGGTAGATACCGATGGTCTTGACGAAGGCTTGGAACACGCGTTCATCGAAGTGCCCATCCTTCCATTCGGCCATCTTACGGATGGTGTCGGCGGGTTCCCAGCCGTTCTTGTAGCAGCGGTTGGAAGTCAGTGCGTCATAGACATCACATACCGCTCCCATGCGAGCGAAGAGAGTCAGTTTGTCACCCGATAGTTTGTCTGGGTAGCCTTTGCCATCTACGCGTTCATGGTGATGCAGGCACACGTCGAGTGCGGTGGCGGTGATGTCAGGCGAGCCATGCAGTAGCTCCCACCCTTTCAAAGGATGTCCCTTGATGATCTCGAACTCTTCGTCGGTCAATTTCCCAGGCTTGTTGAGGACCTCGTCGGGGATCATCATCTTGCCGACATCATGCAACAATCCCGCCAGTCCGGCTTCTTTTAAATCAGCACCACTCAAACCAAGCTGTTTGCCCAAAGCGATCATCAGTGCGCAGACGGCGACCGAGTGCATATAGGTGTAATCGTCTTTTGTCTTAAGGCGAGCCAGATTAAGGAACGCTTCCGGGTTGCGTGTGATGGATTGGCTGATCTCTTCGACCAGTGGTGCCGCCTCGCTGACTTTGATGGCATTGCCCATTCGCACTTCATTGAACATGGAGGTGACGGCGGCTTTACTCTTGGCTTGTAGCTTACGGGCGGTCTCCAACTCCTTCTGAATGGATACCTTAGCGATCACTTGGGGTGCCGATGTCGCCATCTGCTGCAATTCCTCAGAGATCTTTTGCTGATGCTCTTCAGCAGTGACAGCGACGACATCGCCTTCTACATCGATGCCTTTCGAGGTGTCTATCCACACTTCTTGTATGCCGCAGGTCTGTAAGGTGTTCAGATCTTCTGGGGACTCTAGCAGGAAGGACTTCTTCCAGAAGGGGTGGTCCATCCAGCTGCCACACAGTTCTTGGATGTACATGCCAGTCCGGATGTTGCCAACGGGGATCTTTTTACGCATCTTGAGTTTTTTGATTAAGAAAGATGTCTTCTCGGTCTATCGTCTAGCTTCAACCAAACTTTAATTTCAATATCAGCACGCTACCGGCAAGCAGAAGCGTGATGGAATTGGCGATGATGATAGGCCAGGCAAGAAGCAATATGCCATATGCCAACCAAAGTGCGACGCCTAGTGTGAACATAGCATACATGGCGAGTGAGATGTCTTTGGTGTGTTTGGTGCGCCACACTTGCCATACCTGTGGGATGAAGGCGGTCGTGGTGAATAGCGCCGCCAAACTACCGATCACTTCCGCATACGACATCAATGTGCCTCGTGCTGGTCGTTATCTATCCAGAGTTGGTGGGCATCGAGCAGCAGGCGATAGCGCGCTTCGTTGGCATCGATGCGTGCGATGCTTTCAGCTAATGAGGCTTCAAGTGCTTGGCGACGCGCGACCAATGTCTCACCTAAGCTGCTTTCACCTAGGCTGTAGGCGCGAGCGACCAATTCAGCGTTCTGACGCAAGGCGACGCCGGCATCCTGCGCCTGTTGCCAGATCCGGTAATTGTTCACTGCACGCGTATAAGCCGTGAAGATGTCGGCATCGAGTCTGGCACGTACGGCCAGTTCACGATCAGCGGCGATCTGGGCTGCCAGTGCTGCGCTGTCAGCAGTCGCAGAGCGTTGGCCAGAGGGGAGTGGGATAGAGAAATACACGCCGCTGATGCGTTGGTTGTTGTTAAGTTGGGAAGCGTAACGCAATCCAAGGGTGGGGTCGGGGAGGCGATCGGCGCGCGCACGTTCGGATAATTTAGATTGCAGACGAGTTTCCGCTTCGATCAGACCAAGTTCATGGTTGCGTTTGAGGATGAGCTGACGCCAATGCGCTAGCTCCCCATCTATCGCTTGCGGTTCTGTGGTGGCGGTCTCTGCAGGGAGTTTGACTGCTGAGAATTGGCGAGACAGTTCATTGGCTGCCAACTCGGCACGCAAGCGTGCTTGCTGTGAGGCGATACCAGCCAAAGCTCTCGCAGCATTGACTTGGTTCAATTCCATGCGCGGTGCATCACCCGCTTTGATACGCTTCTCCGTCATGACCGCTTGTTGGGTGAGGAGATCGACCTGTTGTTGCCATTGCGAGTCTTGGGCGCGTTCGCGCTGCCAGTTGAACCACAATTGCAACAAGGTGCGGGAGGCTTCGTGACGGGCATCGCCTAATCCATTTTCGCCTCGCGCGACTGCTTCAGCACCGATCTCGCTGTCGATGAACATCTTATTAGGCAGGCGGAACGGCCGCTCGATAGCTACTTCCCAATCTCGATACCCTTCATTGCCGCCAGCGTTGAAGTAGTAGTCTTCATAGGCTCCGCCGCGCACGGTGAATTCATACTCGCCACTTTCGCGCCTACGCTGAGTCACTTTTTCAATCTGCAACTGCGAATGTGCATTGAGTACGTTGACATGGGAATCCAGTGCCACATCCACTTGTTGGTGCGGTGGCAGGTCAGGGAAATCTACTGCGCGCGCAGGGGAAATCGCCACAAGCAGCAAAAGGCCAGTCAGATGGATCATTCTCATCCTAGCCTCCCGAATTCGATGACAGGGGTGATCCAATAAGCGACCTCGGAATTCGGCTCCTCATGTTTTAAGTGGGCGATGAGTGCTTGAGCATCTTCATGGTTCAGTACGGTGACGATCTGCACACGCTGTGAGCGCCCTCGCACTTGCTCCAGCATGCTGGGCAACTTCTCTTTTTGGCTGCCACCTTCGTTGCGTGTCATGGTGAAGCCACGCACCCACTCTGGGTGCTCCAATAAATGATCGACGAGACGCTCTTCTAGCGACTTATGGCAGACCAACGTTAAGCAGCAATTCATCTCTTTCATGATGGGGCTTTGACTTTCTCCAGACCGAAGCGGCGGTACAAGATGGGGAGCATGATGAGTGTCAGGATGGTGGAGGTGATCAAACCGCCCGTGACGACGATGGCCAATGGTTTTTGGATCTCAGAACCCGGGCCTGTGGCGAATAGCACGGGCAACAAGCCGAATGCGGTGATGCTGGCCGTCATCAATACAGGACGTAGGCGGCGCTTGGCACCCTCGAACACTACGTCAGCGATACTCATCCCTTCGGCATGTAGCTGATTGAAGTAAGACACCATCACCACACCGTTCAAGACCGCGATGCCGAGTAGCGCGATGAAGCCGACCGAGGCCGGAACAGACATGTATTCACCGCTGATCCACAAGGCGAACACACCACCGATCAACGCGAACGGGATGTTGGTCAACACCAGTGCGGCTTGTCGTACTGAACCGAAAGTGGCGAACAACAGCATGAAGATCATACCCAGTGCGATCGGTACAACGACTGCCAAACGAGCGGCGGCGCGCTGTTGGTTCTCGAACTGGCCGCCCCATGTCAGGCTGTATCCTTCTGGCATTTGTATCTGTGCCGCAACGGCAGCTTTGGCTTCTTCGACGAAACCGACCAAGTCACGGTCACGTACGTTGCTCTGCACCACCACCATGCGCTGACCATCTTGTCTATCTACTTTGACAGGGCCATCGGCACGTTCCAGTTTAGCTACGACAGACAGGGGGATCGCCTGTCCATTGGGAAGAGGCAAAGTGAGTGCCGCAAACAAGCCGGGTGATTGTTGGATATCCGCATCGCCGCGCATGATGAGTGGCGTGCGCCTAGGGCCTTCGATCACCGTACCTAGTTGCTGACCTTCGATCTGACCACGCAGAGCGGTCGCGATATCGTCCACATTCAGGCCCAAGCGGCCCGCAGCCATGCGGTCGATGATGACCCTGTAATACTGCACGCCACTGTTCTTGACGGTGAACACATCTTCACTGCCTTTGATGCCTTCCAATACTTTCACCATCTGTTCGGCTGTGGAGTTGAGTTTATCGAGATCGCTACCGAAGATCTTGATGGCGATGTCACCGCGCGCGCCAGTGAGCATCTCAGAGACGCGCATGGCAATAGGCTGGGTGAAACTGTATTCGACGCCGGGGAAGTCATCCATCACTTTTCTGATGTGATCGATGATGGCGACCTTGTCTTCAGCTTGCCATTCACTTTGAGGTTTCAATACAAGGAAGTTATCTGTCTCGTTCAAACCCATGGGATCAAGGCCGAGTTCATCTGCACCTGCGCGCGACACCATGCCGCTGACTTCGGGTACTTGCGCCAAGATCGCAGCTTGGATGCGTTGATCTATCTCTGAAGTCTGGGCAATATTGATCGAGGGTAATTTTGATACCTGCATGATGATGTCGCCTTCGTCCATCTCGGGCATGAATGTCTTACCCAACATCATAAAGACGCCGACAGTGACAGCCAGCATGGCAAGCGCGCCCTTGATGACCTTGCCTTCGTGATCCAATGACTTTTGGAGTAGTGGGGTATAGATACTCATCGCCTTACGCACCAACCAAGGTTCACCGTGGTCGGCCTCTTTAAGTAAGAAGGATGCGAGCATCGGCACAAAGGTGAGGGAGAGCAGCAACGAACCTGCCAAGGCAAAAACGATGGTCAGGGCGACGGGGATGAATAGCTTGCCTTCCAGCCCTTGCAACGTCATCAAAGGCAGGAATACGATGATGATGATGGCCACACCGGCTGCGACAGGCGTGATGACCTCTTTCACAGCTCGGTAGATGACGTGCAGGTGAGGGATGTGCTCACGCTTATGGGCGAGGTGATTGATGATGTTCTCCACCACCACCACCGCCGCATCGACCAACATACCGATGGCGATTGCCAATCCACCCAGCGACATCAGGTTCGCCGACATGCCGAATTCCTGCATCAAGATGAAGGTGATGAGTACGGCGAGTGGTAAGGTCAACGCTACGACCAACGCAGCGCGCAGATTCCCTAGGAAGAGGACCAGTAGCACGACAACGATGAGGATTGCTTCGGCGAGTGACTTGGTGACAGTTCCGACCGCGCGCTCGACCAAACTACCTCGGTCATAGAACACTTTGGTGGTCACGCCTTTGGGAAGTGTCGGGGCCAGTTCGGCCAATTTTGCGCGAACGCCATCCACCACTTTTTGCGCATTCGCTCCGCGCAGCCCTAGGACAAGACCTTCTACGGCTTCACCTTTGCCATCTTTGGTGACGACACCGTAACGGGTGAGTGCGCCGATGCGAACTTCGGCCACATCGCTGACTCGCGTCGGGTTGCCTTGTGTCGTCGAGATGACGATGTCGCGCACGTCTTGTAAGGTCTTGATGCTTCCTTCAGCTCTTACTAGCAGTGCTTCATCGCCGTCGCTGATGCGGCCTGCACCATCATTACGGTTGTTTGATTGGATGGCTTCTTGTAATGCGGCAAACGAGATGCCGTGCGAAGAGAGCGCATTATGGTCTGGAACAATCTCAAAGCTGCGCGCCATGCCGCCTAATGAATTCACATCGGCCACACCCGGCAAAGTGCGCAAGGCGGGGCGAATCGTCCAATCCAAGATGGTGCGGCGTTGTTCTAGCGAGATACCGTCACCTTCGACGGTGAACATAAACATCTCACCCAGTGGTGTCGTGATGGGAGCAAGTCCACCGGACACGTCGGACGGCAGGTCGCGGACAGCATTGTTCAGGCGCTCTGCGACTTGTTGTCTTGCCCAGTAGATATCAGTGCCGTCAGTAAAGTCGATGGTGATGTCGGCGATGGCATACTTTGAGATCGAGCGCAGTACGCGTTGATTGGGGATGCCAAGCATCTCCAATTCGATGGGCGCGACGATGCGCGCTTCGACTTCTTCGGGGGTCATCCCCGGGGCTTTCATGATCATCTTGACTTGAGTGGTCGAGACGTCGGGGAAGGCGTCGATAGGAAGGTCATGGAAAGCGCTGAAGCCTGCTCCAACGACTAGTAGCGTGAGCGCGCCAGACAGTAAGCGCTGCGTCAGCGAGAATTCAACTAACTTAGACAGCATCACTCGCCCCCGCCAATGCCCATCGCGGAGGATTTCAACGCGGAGATACCTTGAACGGCGATCTGTTCGTCTCCCTTGAGTGTAGCGCTGATGACGCTAGTTTGAGCGCCTTCGCTCAGAACGGTGACCGCTTCGGTACGGAAGCCGGCCTGGGTTTTGATGAACACCAGTGTTTTGTTATCCAGTCGAGATAAGGCGCTGTTGGGGATGTTCCATTGGGCGGCAGCGCCACTCTGTGTGGAGATCGTTGCCTCGACGAACTGGCCTGGGCGCAGATTGGAGGCGCCATCATTGATCAGCGCACGAACCAATATCGTTTGATTTCCGCCGCTCAAGCTGCGTCCTACTGCGGTTAGCTTGCCCTTGGCGTCGAAGGCTGGAATCACCACCATTGCTCCTACCTTCAGGTTGCGCGCGCTTGAAAGCGGCACTTGTACCTCTAGTGCTAGTGGTTCCAATTTGGCGACTTTAAATAGAGGGGTCGCTGCATCCAAACGCTGTCCCGAGCTGGCTGTTTTTTCGAGGATCACGCCCTCAATCGGTGATGTGATGGAAAGTACGCTACTCAGATTGTTGTTGGACTGTAGGTGTTCGATGGCATTCTCGGACATGCCAGATAACTTGAGTGCTTGTTTGCGTTCTGACATGGCGGCATTGGCCTCGCGCTGCTGGCTCTGTGTCGCGCGCAGGCGGCTCTCAGAAATGATCCCATCCTTCCATAACTGCTCATCACGCAACAGGTTCTCTTTGGCGAGTTGCGACTGTGTATAAGCCTGCAATAAGCCACGTTGAGCTTCTGCGAGAGCGGGACTTTGCAATGTTGCAAGTACCTGTCCTTTTGTCACTGAATCGCCCACACCCACTAAAGTCTGTTCGACCATCGCTGCTAATGGCGTGCTCACTGTGAATAATTGGTTGCTAGGAATGACGACTTGAGCGGGCATTCCTGATAGCTCTCCTTGTTGTTTCGGAGGGAGCGGTGCGGTCAAGATGCCTAATTTGTTTATCTGGACTTCGGATAGTGTGAGATCTTGGGCTGATGCGGATTGAGTGAGTTGAAATATTGCCAATACAGATATGCAAAATCTTTTCATTACGTTGTATCCCCGAGGTGCGTGCTCAATATTTCTATATTTAAGCCGTGATTCTAATTTAACTGCCGTTTACATGTTGCATCATGAGTTGAGGTTGTGAAACCTCACATTTGCAAGCATCTGCGGGGTAGGCTTGTAATTGCCTATTTAGTTCCATTATCGAGTGAGAAGGTATGAAGTCCTATGCCTATGCATATTATTTTCAATAAGAGCTTGACCGAGTATGGCTACGTCCATACAATGCCGCCCCTCAGACGCGGGGTGGAGCAGTCTGGCAGCTCGTCGGGCTCATAACCCGAAGGTCGTAGGTTCAAATCCTGCCCCCGCAACCAGATAAAAATGGTGTGAAAAAATAAAGTTGACGAAAATCGTTTGCTCTATATAATGCGCACCTCTTCGACGCCGAGGCGTTAAAGAAAGCGGTAAAAAGTTCTTTAAAAATATATAAAAAACAATCGATTAGTGTGGGTGATTGTGTTGAGGCAGACGAGCGTCGCTTAGGC